>Ga0268264_10000034_pt1 | contig 401894 bp, 352 predicted proteins | sample KBSSwiS32_FD_190357 | JGI IMG/M metagenome (GOLD analysis project Ga0268264, IMG submission 190357) | Switchgrass rhizosphere microbial communities from Kellogg Biological Station, Michigan, USA - KBS Switchgrass S3-2 (SPAdes) (version 2) | ecosystem: Host-associated > Plants > Roots >...
GGTGTCGATGACACCCATACGCGAATCGAGAATGGGCACGGTAACCAACTGTGCCTCCTCGATCACGGTATCCATTGAGCAGTAATTCGCGAAATATTTTGCACCGACCCCATGTTAGTCCAACGGATGATCGTCCACCCCAGACGTATAAACGCGACGCCGGTTATCCCTCGTTTGTCGGCGTCGTAAACGACGTCGCACACAGACGCTGTGGACGTCCGTGGCGAGCCACACAAGGCATGCCGCCCGGTGATTTGCAATTTTATATATCCCGTTATATAACCTGCTATATGAAACCGGACGTCATCAGGGAATTGGGTTATCTGGCACTGGGGACTCGGCTGAAGCGCCTGGGCGAACGCCTGCAGGCGCAGACACAGGTGGTGCTCGAGGAAGCCGGTGTCGAGCTTCCGGCGTCGCACTTCCCCATCCTGGTGGCACTGGATCGGCTGGGGCCGCTGAGCGTGGGAGAAATCGCCGAGGCGGTGGGAATGAGTCAGCCCGGTGTCACGCGCATGCTCGACAAACTGCAGTCGGACGGTCTGGTGAAATCCACCGCTGCTTCGAGTGACAGGCGGGTGCGGACAATCGGATTGACCGCCGCCGGCGAAAAGCTCGTTGCCTCGTCCAAGCGCAGGGTCTGGCCCCGCGTCGAGTCAGCGGTCGCGGACGCGTGCAGAGGTCGCGCTGAATCGCTCCTTCCAGCCCTCGCGGCATTGGAGGAGTCGTTGCTGGAAACCCCTCTCAACATGCGTGCAGCAGAGAAAACCCGTGCACGCGCTTGATCGGATCGTTTGGGAAAGTTTGACTACGCATCATCTGCCGCTCTCGGAAGGGAATGCGCTCGCGCGGCGATTTCTACGGGACGTCAATCTTTTCGCCTCCGCTCGGGACGACAGTGAAGCTGCGTTGGGTGCGCTGTCAGCGTTGGTGCAACCCGGCGAGAGCGTGTTTGTATTACAAGTCCCCGAGATCGTAGTTCCACCCGACCTGGTCGAAGTCAAGTCGGCGCTCGGCGTTCAGATGCTGGCTACCCGCGTACCCAACGCCGTCCCGAGAGCTGATATAACGCACCTGACAGATGCCGATGCTCCCGATATGTTGGCATTGGCCAGGCTCACCGAGCCGGGGCCTTTCCTGGAGCGAACAAATCGCATGGGTCGCTTCGTCGGCATACGCGTTGAAGGTCAGCTCGCTGCCATGGCGGGAGAGAGAATGCGGATTCCCGGCTACACCGAGTTGAGCGGTGTCTGCACTCACCCCGACTTCCGGGGGCGTGGGTTGGCCCGCCGACTGTCCACAGTAGTCATTTCGGACATCATCGCCCGCGGTGATCGCGCCTTTTTGCACGCATGGAAGACCAACCACTCGGCAATTGCTCTCTACGAGCAACTAGGTTTCCAGGTGCGCGCCGACGTGAATATTTCGGTGCTCACCCGACGCTGAGCTTGCATCCAAAAGGCCACATGGAACGTGACTTGCTACGGTGAAGTGGCCCGCGCCGGCTGCGGAATCTGCGTGCAATAGATCCGTCAGGTAACCTCAAGTGGCCACCAAGCTCGAGAAAACACTCAAACGCGAGATCTCCCTCGGCGGTCAGGCCTACATCATCACGTTCTCGCCCGTGGAGCTGTTGATAACACTCAAAGGTCACCGCAAGGGAAAGGTTTTCCGCTGGCAGGATCTCATCGGCGATGAGGCAGCCCTGGCGACGGCCCTGAACGCATCGTTGGGGCTCTTCGAGAGGCAGCAAGCGACATCCACCCAGCCTCGCGCGACTCGCAAAAGCGCGAAGCGCAAGGCCAGCACCGGCCGCAGGAAGAGCTAATACCGGTGTCGGTTGGCGGGTCTGCCTGTCTCGAAAGAATGGTCCCGGCGCAGTTGGCTGATATTCTTGCATCCTCCAATTCGCCTCGAGTATCGATGAAAGACCTCGCCCACCAGCTCAGCGACGCGACAGCCGCAGCCTTTACGGCCCTCACGTCCGACCCCTCCTACGCCACCGTGAAGCCGGCAGACCGGCGTGACCTTGCGGACTTTCAGTGCAATGGTGCACTCGCACTCGCGAAGTCTCTAAAGCGCAAGCCGCAGGAGATAGCCACGGCGGTCGCGGATCAGTGGTCGGCCACCACTCTCGCGGAGAAGCCAACGGTCGCCGGTCCCGGCTTCCTGAATTTCCGCGTGACCACCGATGCCCTCGCGGCTCGGGCGCAAGCCATCGCCAGCGATGAGCGCTCAGGTGCCGGAACCGTGGCAACGCCACGGCGTGTCGTCATCGATTACGGCGGCCCGAACGTCGCGAAGCCGATGCATGTGGGCCATTTGCGGTCGGCCATTATCGGCGAAAGCCTGAAGCGCATCTTTCGCTTCAGGGGGGACCAGGTCTGGGGTGATGCGCACTTCGGCGACTGGGGTTTCCAGATGGGCCTGCTCATCTGCGCGTTCGAAGACGAGCTCGGCGGGCTTGCCGATACCGCGGCGCTGGATGCCCGTCTCGGGCGCCTGACCCTCGAAAATTTAGAGGTGATGTACCCCGCGGCGGCGGCCCGCGCGAAGGAAGAGGAAGCGTTTCGCAACCGCGCACGTAAAGCCACATTGCAGCTACAGGAAGGCGAACCTGTACATCGGAAGATCTGGCACGCCATGCACGATGCATCGATGGTCGCGCTGCGCCGTGACTACGCGGCGCTCGGCGTGGACTTCGACCTCTGGAATGGCGAGAGCGATGCCGATCCGTTCATCCCCGCGATGATCGAACAGCTGCGCGCTCAGAACCTGTTAGAGCATGACCAGGGCGCTCAGGTCCTGCGAGTCGCTCGTCCGGATGACAAACGCGAGCTGCCACCGCTACTCGTGATCTCCTCCGAGGGTTCGGCGATGTACGGCACCACGGACCTCGCCACAATCGTTCAGCGCCGGGAGCAGTTGCAGCCCGAGCTCTACTTGTACGTAGTGGATCAGCGCCAGGCAGATCACTTCACGCAGGTGTTCCGCGGCGCCGAGCGCGCCGGCTGGGTGCCACCGGAAACTCTGGAGCACATTGGCTTCGGTACGATGAACGGCACCGACGGCAAGCCATTTAAAACGCGCGCTGGCGGCGTGTTGAAGCTCGGAGACCTCATCGCCATGACGCTGGAGAAGGCGCGGGTCCGCATGCGCGAAGCGAAGATGGGGGACGACCTGCCGCCGGACGAGTTCGAGGAGGTCGCGCACAAGGTGGCCATCGCGGCGCTGAAAGTGGCGGATCTCATCAACTTCCGCGGCACATCCTACGTCTTCGACCTCGATCGCTTCACCAGTTTCGAGGGAAAGACCGGTCCATACCTGCTGTATGCCACCGTACGTATCCGCTCGATTCTGCGTAAAGCACAGGATCAAGGATCGGCACCCACTGCAATCATCGTGTCACACGCGGACGAACGGGCCGTAATCCTCGCGCTGGATGGCTTCGATGCCGCCCTGCAAATTGCTTACGATCGGCGCGCGCCGCATTTTCTCGCCGAGCATGCATTCGTGCTCGCACAAGCGTTTTCCACGTTCTACAACAGTTGCCCGATTCTCCAGGAGACGCGCCCCGAAGTTCGCGGTTCGCGACTAACACTCGCAGGCGCGGCGCTACGCCAACTGATGCTTGCTTTGGACCTGTTAGGTGTTGCCGCACCCGAACGGATGTAATGAAGCGAGGCAACACCAGAACGCTACGACATACACACCCGCAACGCAGGTGACCACTCCCTTCCAAAGCTCGCATTGGAAGTTGGTCTCGGGTGCAACCGCCGGCTACATCAGTGACGGCTATACGCTAGGCGTAGTGGGCATTGCGCTCGCGGCGGCCCAACCGCAGTTGAACCTGACGGCGCCATGGCTGGGTGCCATCGGGTCGAGCTCGCTGGCAGGGCTGTTCCTCGGAGCGTTGATCAGCGGTTGGGCAGCGGACCGATATGGCCGCAGGTTTGGATCGGCCGCGGGCTTCCTGGTAGTGGACTGGCTGCCGCGCCGCCAGTTTGTCATAGGCAGTTTCGCGGTCACTACCATCGCCCTGCTGCTCTCAAACACAACAACCGGCGTGGTCGTCCTGTCCTTCGCGGTGTTTTCCTGCGTCCTGTCGGCGGCCCAGGCACAGATTTACGTCTATCTTCCGGAGCTGTTCCCAACCTCCCTGCGGGCATCCGGCCTGGGGATTGCGGTGGCGGTGAGCCGGCTGGGCGCCGCCGCGGGCACGTTTCTGTTACCGCTGTGCGTGGCCCACTACGGAGTCAGCGTCGCGCTCTATGTCTGCACGGCCACACTGATACTGGGCGGAACAGTTGCTTTCCGCTGGGCCCCTGAAACGCGACTCATCCAGCTCCGGAATCAGTAGCCGAAACGCTCGCGGATAGCGGCAATTTCCGCAGGACCCACCGCAACAACTAGTCGGCTAGTTGACAAGCTCCCCACGGCCGGCGTACAACTAGTCCACTAGTTGATGGCACGGAGCCTGAAGCCATGCGAATCATCCTGGCTGACCGGGAGGCGGACTTGATGGAGGTCCTTTGGGACCACGGACCTTCGACGGTCGCCGAGGTACGCGAGCGCCTGAAGGCGGACCTCGCCTACAACACCGTCCTGTCCATACTGCGCACGCTGGAGACCAAGGGTTACGTACTCCACGATGAGGAAGGGCGTGCTCATCGCTACAAGGCGAAGATCGAGCGCGAGTCGGCCCGTCACAGCGCCTTGCGCCAGCTCTCGACGAAGCTCTTCAAGGGCTCGGTCGCTCTCCTGCTGACGAGCGCCGTTGCCGACAAGGATCTCTCCGCGGATGAAATCAAAAAGATCCGTCAGTTACTGGATGAACGTGCCAAGGGAGGCAAGTCATGATTGCCCGGCTCATGATCTACGGAACCGAGGTCGCCGTGTTGGTTTCCATCGGGGCCTGGGCCATTGAGCGGGTCGCGATATGGCGAGGATTCGCCAGACGCGGATGCTGGGCCGCCGCGCTGGTGCTGTCAGTCGGCATTCCCGTTATCAGCATTCTGATGCCGGCGAAGACACCTCCTCAGCCAGCGATGACCCCGGTTGCAATGGTCAGTCACGAGACACCCGCGCGCGCCATCGCGCCACCGCTCGCACCGGTTCAAAGAACCCACATTTCCGCGGAAACTCCCCCGCCAGAATCCGCAACTCAACATCCGGGCACGGTGACGCTGGAAACTGCGCTCGTTGCGGCCTGGTGTGCGGGCACGTGCGCTTTGTTGATTACCTATCTGTTTCTGACCGTCCGACTGCGGCAGGCCGCGCGAAACTGGCGCCAGGACCGGATCGACGGTCAACAGGTCTGGATCACAGACTCCATGGGACCGGCTGTCTATGGGTTCTTCAGCCCGATCATCCTACTACCCGGTTGGCTGTTGCAGGCTGACGTCAAAGAGCGCTCAGCCGCGTTGGCACATGAGCGATCTCACCTGGAGGCCCGCGACCCTGCCCTCCTCCTGCTGGGCCTGCTCCTGATCACCCTCTTCCCCTGGAACCTGCCCCTGTGGTGGCAGCTGCGGCGGCTGCGGTTTGCGATTGAGGTGGATTGTGACGCGCGGGTGTTGAACGAAGGAATGACTCCACGGGACTACGGCAGTGCCTTGCTCGCTATCGGCGAACGAGGGATCGCCGCACCAATCGGAGCAGTGGCGCTGACCGAGCCCGCTTCTCAGCTTCTGCGGCGCATACGGATCATGACGACTGACATCGCGAAACCTGGCAAGGCGGCAATGCTGGCAACCGTTGTGTTGGCAGCGGCCTGCATCGGAGTTGCCGCACGTACACAGGCGCCCAAAATCACAACGGACCTGCCTCGTAAGCTCCCGGCGGAAGATAACAACAGCCATCCACAGATCGAGGCGCTCGTCCGGGCAACCTATCCGCAATTCTTCCGCGACGCGGGCAACACCGGACCCGAGTTGGTCAACCTGTTCCTGAATCCGGACGGGTCGCTCTACAAGAGCGTCGTGGAAGCGATCGCGCCGCGGCCCTATATAACAAAGTCCTTCCAGGCCTTCGATCAGGTCCATATCGACTACGAGCATCGCGGCCCGCACGTCTGGTTCCGCATGAACGGCGCATCCGGTCTGCCCGTGGATGTGATCGCCTGGCATGTCCAGACAGCCTCGGACCCGAGCCGGGACATAGCTACCGTGCGTTCGAAAGTGCGCGCCCGGTACGCGCAGCTTCTCGAATCAGATGACAAAGTGGTCACGGTGTTGATGACCGACGGCGGAGAGATTGATCAGGCAACCGTAGAAAACCTCAATGGGCGCAGCCCGAGAACTCTGGTCACCGCCAGCCACTTCGCCAGCCTGGGCTATCCGATCAACCAACTCGGCATCGTGGGTGTCACGTCACTGACGAACAGCCACTTCACCGACGACCCGGACAGAAAAGACCTGCCGGTCGTCTACGCATGGCCCCGGCGCCCGAACGAGCCGGCCATGAAATTTGAAGTCTTCAATTACGGCGCACTGCCCGCTCCCGACGACGATCGCGTAGTCGACCGCCGGATAGCGCAAGCGTACTTCCCCGATCTTTACACACATCCGTCGGATTGGCCGCGCGCGGATCCGTGGATCCTGCTCGATCGCCAGGGCAAGGTGCTCACCGTCGGCCGCCGCGCAGTCATGAGCAGAAACGATGTGCAACTGAACATCGAAGCCCAGTATCCCGGCATCAAAACCGACCAGTGGCAAATCGTGCCCCTGAACGGCCCCCAGGGACAGGAAGCGGATGTCAGCTTCGTCTGGCTGGCCGCCGACTCACCGGTAACAGACCCCTCGAAGGCTGATTTCTCGAAGCAACCGGACGTCCTGATCAATTCCGATGTCACCTTTGGCGGCAAGACCTTCTACACGCAAATGCTCGCACTCAATTTCGGATCATCCGGAGTGACCCAATGCGCGCTCCGCAATCCATTTGGTGTCGTGTACCTTCAGCTCGCGGTCGCCGACGGCGACCCGGATGCAGCGGCAGTGCGAGTACGCGCACAACATCTGTCTCTGCCCGACAGTGAAGCCATCCCTGAGCCGGACGCGACGGCCTGGTCACCTCCATCGGCGCCAGTTCGTGCGACTTACAACGCCCCTTCAGCGCCAATGGAGATCACGGATGCGAATGGAAAAAAATGGACGATCGTGTTGCATACCGACCGCCTGAAACACATGGCCCCGGCTAAGAGCTGATCAGTGTCCCGTGATGGACTTCCGATTGAAGAGTCAGAGGCGGGCTTTGATTTCGTCTTCCAAGGCCAGGGAATGCTGCATACAGCGCGTGGCACACCGCTCGGCGAGATCCGCGAGCGCGGTCAGGCCATTTCTATCAGCCTCGACAAAGACACGGATAAATCGGCTCGCGGCCCCCTCGGCCCGTTGGTGAGCGGCGTACAGCTCAGCGAACGACAGTTCGGCCGAAAATTTAGCCACCATCCGCTTGCGCTCGATGCTCATGCCGGCAGCCCCCTGATCGGAATGCCGGCTTCCCAAGCAATCACCGGACCCGCGCGGAACCGGCGTAAACCTATGTTTAGCCGCCGAGGCCCACCGAGTACACGCTGTGGTGACTCAGAATAAAAAGAGTCTGTCCGCTGACCAGCAACTGCAGGGGCCGCTCCGGCACCTCAACTACCTTCAACAGCTCCTTGTTGGGTCCGTAAACGAACACCTGTCCATTGGCAACATAGACACGCCCGGCAGCATCCGTGGCAACACTCTCGCCACCCCGCTCCACGAATACACTGAGATCCTTCAATGACCCGCCGGCCCCGACGGTAGCACTGTAGGTACGACCCTCCGCGCCACTGCTGACGTAGATATGCGAGCCGGGCTTTGCAGTCGTAAAGCCATAAGTGTCCAACGTGTGCGAGAACCGGAAACCACGGTAGTCAGGTGTGCCCTGATGGATGACTCGGAACGCAGGCAGCACAACACTGCCGTCCGGTGAGGAGTACTCACGTCGCTGCGACGCAGCAACATCCCGTTGGAAAAGCTCCGCCAGCGTTGGAAACTGATCGGTCGCCGGATCGTACTGATCCTTGAACTCCCCGTTGACCCACCAGATCACGGGCAGGGCGAGAGCCGCATCGGCATGAGTACCCGCCGGCTCGGCCTCGATCCGGGTAATCGCCGCATCCATGCCGTCAGGCTTCAGGCTGTAGACAGACCCTTCATTCCCGGCCGACGACAACACCAACAGGTTGTCGGAACGATCCACCGCCAGATTGACCGGATCGAGCGGGGCACTACTGACAATCTTCAACCCCTGGGCCTGCGTCCAGGAAAAGATGCGCGGCAGGATGCGGTCCACAAAGTACAAAGTACCGTGGGAATCCAGAGCGCCTCCACCGAGGCCCTCAAAGCCACCGGCGAGCTTCTTGACCGCCATTCCAGTGGCAGGCGCGGCTGGCGCGCTTCCGGCGAAATCCAGGCGTGCGAATTCGCGCTCCCGAACCTCCAGCCCGCTCGTCATGTCCTGAATCGAGTTCTCGTACGGGTACTTCGTCAGCCGCAGGAAGGTCGTGCAATCATCCCCGTCGCACGTGGCAATCCCGCTCTCGCCGTTCACATGAACGTTGCGGAAATGGATGTCGCGCGCTCCATACAACCGCGCTGCCGCCGGGAATGGACCGACCGTGCGGGTCACCCGATACCCGTGATAGTTGGCAATCAGGATGTCGTGGGAGTCACGGATTTCGAACGAGACGGCATTCAGGCTCTCGCGAAACTCCTCCTCCGTCTGCGGAGCCAGGAATTCCCAATTGGCGACGTGATCCAACACGATCTCGTTGCGCACATGATGCTCGACCGAGATCTCGTACACGTGGCCCGGTGTCGTGGTATTCGACACATAGAGGCCGGCACTGGCGAAAGTGTCCGGACTCCAGATCCCATTGAATGTACCGCCTCCGCCATTTGTCACCCACAGGCTGGGATACTGACCGTCCCAACGCTGCGCCGGGTCCGGCGCACCCCAGCGGTTCGAATTAAACTTGTTGAAGCGCATGGCGCTCGCGGGTGACATGTTGCGGGCCAGCTCGAATTTCACGTCATCGACCAGCGAATTCTCGCCGGCACTCCACAGCAGGGCTACGGCGCGCACATTGACGCCACCGGTATACAACCCAACGCCGGAGATGATCGCATCGCCGCCTTCCGCTGACCGAACCACCGCTTTCGGCCCACCCACACCCTGATAGTTCGCACTGCCGTCTGCCAGAACGATCTGTGTGAGCGCCGGATGCAGGGCAATCAGCACGGAATCCTTCTTCAGCTGGATTGTGTCGCTCACCTTGTACGCGCCCAGCGGCAGATAGACGACCCGGTGGCTGTCGATCGCGCGCTGGAGAGCCGCCGTATCATCGGCCTCGCCATCGCCGACAACGCCCAGATCGTGCGCGTCGGCCCACTCTGAAACCGGCGGCAATCCGCGGATTGCGAGCGGTTTGGAAGCCGGCCACGACCGGGCGGCCTCCATTTCAACGCGGGTGTCAAAGTGACCGAGTTGCCCGGCTGCCGGCACAGTCAACCCGTAGGTAAAGGAGCCGACCCGGTACGACGAACCTTTGCCATCAACCGTACGGCCACTGTCACGGAACTTCGCGAACACCGGCGTGTTGCGCGCCAGCGCGTTGGCAAACCCGATCTGTGTAAAGACATTGTTCTCGTTCGAGATCACGATCGCGGCCTGCCGCACGTTCTCGAACCGGACATCCTTGCCAAACATCGAGTCGCCATAGCCCCGGTCGATGTCGATTCCCACCGGTACATCCCGGATCGAGGCGTTCACCAGCGTCAGATCCGCCTCGTGCTCGCGGATCGCGGCGCTCTTCTGTCCGTCAAACGTGCAGTCAACAGCCGTGAACTGCCAGGCCGGTGAGGTCTTCTCGGTCACGATTCCATAGCGGCCGCCATGGAAATGCAGGTTGTGGACCACGTTGCCCGCCTGGTAGATCCCGGCGAACCCCGATCCCAGTTTGAAATCCATGTTGCTGAGATAGGAATGCTGCGCGACCCGGAAGCGCACACCCGTGGCCGCCGAATTACCCGCTCCGATCTCAATGTCGACGTTGCTGAGCGCCGAATAGAAGGTATTCGGGTTGGCATCCGCAATCTTGGGATCAAACGGAACGACCGTAGGCGGCGGAAACGGCACCCGGGTTACTTCCACCCGGCCCATGTCGTTGTGGGCGATGACGCCGCGGGGAGCGCCGGTGAAAACCACCATGCTGCCCACGCCCTTCTGGAATCCGGGCGTGTTATCTGCGAGAACGAGCACCGGCCGGGTCCGGCCGGTGCCAAATAAGCGCACGGCGGGCCAGATCAGTATCGACTTACTGATCTTGTAGCGCCCCGCGGGGAGAAAGACTACCCCGCCGTGCTCGGATGCCTCATCGAGTGCGTGCTGGATTGCATCCGTGTCGTCCGCCTTGCCATCGCCTTTACCCTTTACGGTAATCGCGCGCGGATCCGACGGAGCTGACTGCATCGCAGAAGTCGACGCGAACGCCGTTGAGGCCAACAGCGTCAACGCTGCCATGCAGACCAGCTCGGATTTCATCCATATCCCTCATCAGAAGTTGAACCGGACACCGGCCCGGTACACGCGGCCGATCGTGTCGTAGAGCGCGGGATTGACGTCCAGTCCCGTGTTCGTCTGGGGCGCAGGCACCGGATCCTTGTTGAATGCGTTGTCGACTTTGACGAACCCGGTGATCCCATCGGTGAAGGAATACCGCGCGCCAACGTCGAAGTAGAACGCACCCGCCATGTGATTGTTGTCGATCGTTGGATTGTTCCCGGTAGAGACAGGGCAACCGGTCTGACACACGACATACTGATGGCCGAAGACGCCGGAGCTGATCCAACGCTCGGTCAGGTCGATACCGAGGTTCTTCCAGTCCCAGCTCTGCAAGCCGTACAGCTTCCAGTAGGGAGTATTGCCAAAGGTGCCGGAACCGCCGGTGTTCTGTCCCGCGAGTTCCACGTTGGGCACACCGGCGAGACCCGAATAGCTGGTGAAGCCAATGACATGGGTTGCGAGAGCGCGGACCGTCAGGTTGCCCGGCGCATGGAGCTTGTCGAGCGACATCTGGTAAGTGCCCTCGAAGTCCATACCTTTGGTAATCACCGAGGTCAGGTTGAATTGCTGGACATTGACGAACGGCTGAGCACCGTTCGCAGGCGCCAGGTCGAATGTGGAGCAATACGACAGTATGGGCGCCACGGGATCCTTACAGAAGTTGATCTGCTGCTGCGCCCCGCCCGACAGGGTCGAAATGATGTCCTTGATCTCGATGTAGTAGTAGTCGACCGACGCGCTGAATCCTTCCAGCCCAACTGGATTCGTCAGCACGATACCCGCCTCGTAGTTCTTCGCCACTTCCGGCTTGAGGTTCGGGTTGCCGATCGTGTTCTGCAACACGGTGATCGTGCCGGGTACGCCGGGCTGAGTAACACCGGGTAGCGTGGTCGTCGTCGGGGCGGCAAACAACTCCGACAGGTTCGGAGCGCGGACATCCCGGGAAACGACTCCGCGTATGCGAAGAGGTGCATACGGTGTCACCCAGGCCCCGCCGATCTTCCAGGTGTAAACCGTGCCCGAGGTCGAATAATCGGTCCAGCGGCCCGCCAGGTTCAGGTTGGCCTTGCCGAGCGCCTCAGAGTCGATGAACGGCAGGTTGGTCTCGAGGAAGGCCTCCTTCACGTGATACTGGCCGGAACCATTGTGGTAGTTGCCCGCATACCAGTTGGAGTCCTTGTTGAGAACGGGGTCGGCTGGATAGTCGGCAGTGTTTGGGCTATCCGCCGTCACGCCATTGCCGTAGGCGTCAGCGACCACGCGATAGTACTCCTTACGCCATTCACCACCGAACGCGACCGACAACGGTCCCGCCCAGAGGTTGACCGGTTCGCCGTTGATCGCGAGGCTCGCCGCATCTTCGGTCTGGTGCGTGTGCTGGAACGGACCCGGGCTGTGTTCGACGTAGGCCAACTGATCCGGAGTGAGCGCAATGTCGCCGCCGAAAATGTTGATCGGCACGCAGCCGTTGGCCCGTGCGACGGCATTGGCGCACACGATCTGGCCATTGAGCGTCGTGGCGTTGATGGCATTGTTGTAATGCGGAGCCAGCGGAATATCGAACACATGAAGATTGGTCGTATTCATGGCGTGTTCGTAGTAGGCATCGTAGCGCCAATCCGTGCCAAAATTCAGCTTGCCTTGCGCGCCGAGCACATAGCGCTGCTGCTCGCGTTTGGGCTTCACGTAAATGTTCGGCAGGAAGGCGTTATCCAAGCCGTATGAGAAAGTATTGTCTGTGCTGCCGTTGCAGCCCGTCGCGGCGATGTCCGCCGGTACATATGGGTTGGTGCACGAAATCTTCAGACCGGACCGGAACGCGCCCGGGTTCGGCTGGTTGCGTGACTCCACGTTCGCGATATTGAAGTCGGCGTAGACCTCGTTGTCGTCATTGAGGCTCCAGCCAATCCGGCCATAGCCCACCGTTCGCTCGACTGACGAAACCAGGGAGGCACCGGCACCGACAGCGGCCGAATTGTCACCCCCCACGCAGAATCCCGTGTAGCACGGTGAGCCCTTCTGGAATGGGCCGTGAGTGCCGTCAGCGTTGAACGCCGTATTGGCAAGCGGACCGGATGTAATCAGACCCCACTTGGAATAGGTGATCGATTGCGCATGGTCCCGATAGTTGTACTGGGGCAGACCGTTGTTGGTGATATTGGTATTGAGCAATGTCGTGGCTTTGAACCAGTCGCGGCCACCGGCGAGCGTCTCGCCATAGTGCCCCGGTCCGACGCCATTCTCATGGTCATACTCAACCGAGCCCTCGAGATGCAGCCGGTTGTCGAACAACGAATGTCCGGCCGCCAGGCCCACATTGAACTGCCCATCATCACCATAGGTGGTGATACCACCCTGCAGCAGACCCTTGACGCCCTCAAAACGCTTGTCGGTAATGAAGTTGACGACACCGCCGACGGCATCGGAGCCGTAGGAAGCCGATGCACCGCCCGTCACGACGTCCACGCGCTGAACCAACAGCTGCGGGAACTGGCTGATATCAGGGACACCGGTGACGTTGGCGCCCACGACCCGCTGGCCGTCCAACAGAGTCAGGGTGCGGATGGTCCCGAGGCCACGCAGCGAGAAGGAGCTCAATCCCTGCTGGCCGCTCGAGGTGCTGAACGTATTGGTTTGGGTGCCGCTCGAGCCCTGCAGAGAGGGCAATTGAGTCACCGAGGTGAAAATATTGGGCTGCGCGGTCTTCGCGATGTCTTCGGAGTTGACAATCGTCGTCGGGGTCGGCGCCGAGAACCCCCGGGACGTGATGCGCGTGCCGGTGACGACGACTTCACTCAAATCGGCCCGGTTGTCGCCCCGCCCCGACTGACTATTGTCAGCGGGTGCCTGGCCGAACACCGGGTCGTAGTGGAGCGATAGTAGTGCCGTCAGCGCAACACCAGTCGCCAAGCGTGAAACAGGTTTCAAATCAGACATTCACGAACCCCCCTCGTCTAACGTGTTGCGAGTCAGCATAAACGGTTATAACATTCGGCTGCAAGCGTTAGCGCTACCAAATGTGTCACAGAATGGGGTAAATGAGTATCCGCGATTGCACTATCGCGGTGCTCAACCGCTTTTCAACATCAACGGGGCGGCGCTCCGCCTCATATATCAGCGTGGCTGCTGGTGCCCGGCGCTCGAGTTACACAGGAAAGCGGCGCTTTGCAACCGCTGAGTGTATGACTGCGCTGTCACAATGGAAAAATCAACCTCGACAACGACTTACCGCGTCACACGAGCCGCAGACAATTCAACTTCGATTGTCACACGACCGTGCTCAGTGTCCTGGGGCATCCCTGGCCGAGTTACCTCTGGCCCAGCCAGGTTGCGACATTTCGGACATACCTCTGGGTTGAAGCCATAGCCGCGCCGTTGCGCAGGATCGCATCTCCCGCGGGCTCATCCACGAAGCTGGGACAGCCCCGGCGCGGATCCCAGTTGTAGTCCACGAAGTGATGGAAGCTGCTCTGCGCAATCCCCCGGCCCTTCCCGCCGGCTGCTTCAAATGCTACGGCGATGTTGAAGCGCCGTCCCGTGGCCTTGCTGTGCCCGGCGGCAATGATCCGCGCGCTCTCCCCCTCCGGGACCCTGACTGCCCCCTCATGCGGGTGACTCGGCAGAAATCGTACAGCCCCCGTTGGCGATGTCTCATCCACCAGCACTGGATGCACGGCACCCACCACTTCCACCTGCTGAAAGTCACCATTGGCTCCCGAATGGAAATTCGGCCAATCGATATTGAGCGTGTAGGGATCATCACGCTCCAGCGGAAAGCGGGCGTCCAGGTTCTTCGTATGAAACTGGTGAGCCAGCCCGACGCCTGCCAGATTGCATACCGATGAGCCAAGGTCCATGTGGTCACGGGTAACCAGCAGACCGCGGCCACTGCGCCGGAATTCCGAAATCGAATCGCACTCCGCCGCTGTCAGCCCGCTTCCCGTATCAACAGCAAACAACCACATCTCGTCGAAATCGCTTCGATGCAGATTGGAGAGCACCGGATCGTTCCCGGTTGACGCCCGGTCCCGCGCGGTCACCTCGAACGCGGGATTTCCGGAAACATCGGTCTGCTGCCGCAGAAAGTTCGACAGCAGCTCGAAGCGGGCAATGGACCAGTCGTCGACAGTCGGGACGATCGTCGTCTGAAGCAGGATCTTGATAGCCATGACATTGAAATCCCAAGCACGGGACTGTTCAGGTTACTCGCGGCACACGCTCGATTCTTGAAGAAAACGGCGGCGCGGCAGCGGGCCGGAACTCGTCGAACCGGCTCACCGTTAATCACCGTATGCCGCCCCTCTTACCGCACAAGTCGACGGCCAAGCGGATCCGCAAGCAGCTGAAGAAGCGGATCGAGAACGCGCTCGCGATCCTGAGCAAACAGCGGGTGAGCGCTTCGGACATCCATGAAGCACGCAAGTCTCTGAAGAAAGCCAGAGCCTCTCTGCGGCTTCTGCGCCCGGCCCTGCGCGGCAGCGACTATCGCGAGGAGAATGCGCGTCTGCGGGACGCGGCGCGGCCATTGAGCTCGGCGAGGGACACACACGTCTTGCCTGATACGTTGCGCCTGGTCGCGCATCACTTTGGCAAACCCGTGAGCGCGCTGCCGGTAAAGCTCAAAAAGGACCGCTCACATCTCGGATCCGGCGAGCTCGCCCATTCACGGCGACTGCTGCGCGAGGCCCGCACCCGGCTGGCGGATCTCGACTTCGAGGACGATAATTGGAGTGTCGTTGGCCCGGCTTTGAAACAGGTCTATCGGCAGGGCCGGCGGGCGCTCGCCGAAGCGCGGGACCAGGGGAACCCGGAAGCCTTTCATGAATGGCGCAAGCAGGCCAAATACCTGCGCTATGCGCTGGAGACCCTCGAGCCACTCTGGCCGCCACTCGTTCACAGCCTGGCGGATGAGGCGCACGAGCTCACCAACTACCTGGGTAACGACCACGATCTGACCGTGTTGCACGAAAGGACCGGCGGGCCAGGACCGCTGAGCGCGCTCATCACACAATTTCAACAGGAGCTTCGACAGAAAGCCCTCCAGCTCGGCGCAAAGCTCTACGAGGAAAAGCCGCAGGTCTTTACGAACCGCTTCGGCGAATACTGGAAGAAGTGGCGCAATCCCCCCGCAGGCACGGTGGGACATGCGTCTGCGCCGTCAGCGGGCAGTTGTTGAAACTGAAACCAATGTTTTCAGGGCGCGATTATCGTTAACGCACGTTAATTCCTGCACTTATGCGGGATTGATTGATGCTGCGTGCGAGTCGTCGCTTTGCGCCGGATGAGCACATGTTGGAAACATTGCCGTACTGCGGCTTGCCTCCCGTTCCGGGGGAGCTGTTGCACCGATTCAATCTCGATCCAGTCCTGCTTGCGGTACTGGCCCTGGTGGCCGGCGCGCACATCTGGTCCGTCCGATCACGGGGTGGTCGAGTACGGGCAACAGCCGGTTGGGTGCTGGCCTCCGCCGCGTTGATCTCACCGCTGTGCGCTCTGTCAGTCTCCTTATTCAGCGCCCGCGTGGCTCAGCACATGACTCTCGTACTGCTCGCCGCGCCTCTCATTGCAAGCAGCTGGACCGACACGAGGCGAAAGCCGGCACGGCTCTGGGTGGCAGCGACAGCTTTCTTCATAGCCCTGTGGCTCTGGCACATGCCGGTCCCCTATGACGCAACCTTCACCTCGAGCACGTTGTATTGGACCATGCACGTGACCCTGTTCGGCAGCGCCATCCTGCTTTGGCACGAGCTGCTCAATCATCGTCACGACCGGATCGGTGACGTTCTCGCCGCCGGTGCCGTGACTTCCATGCAGATGGGACTATTGGGCGCCATCCTGACATTTGCGACTCATCCCATCTTCCTCTGGCATCTCACGACGAGCCACGCGTGGGGACTCACGCCACTGCATGACCAACAACTCGGGGGAGTCATCATGTGGGTACCGGGAATTGCCCTCTTTCTATGGACCGCGCTGCGCTCACTGCGGCGCGCATGGATGAGCCTGGAACGGGTTGAGACGGTGTAAACATGTCACCTCTCGGCTATCTCAACGCGGCGGGCGCCAGCGCGGATGTGATTCTGCCGCTGACCTGGTTCACCCTCATCGTCTCCGCGGTAGTCTGCATTGTCATTGCAGCTCTCCTCTGGGCCGGCATCCGTCGGCGACACGCCACCACGGACATTCGCTCGGTTCCGCTCGAACGCGGCGGCAATGGGCTTCGCTGGATATCCTTAGGAGTTCTGATTTCGGCGGTTCCACTGTTCATTACACTGGTGTGGACCATGGTGGCTCTTGCCAAGGTGTCAGGTCCACCGCGCAACCCCGCGCTCACCCTGGACGTGACCGGCCACGAGTGGTGGTGGGAAGTACGTTACAACGCGCCGCGTACTTCTGAAATATTTACCACCGCCAATGAGATTCACATCCCCGTCGGAGTGCCTGTCCTGGTGCGCCTGCACGGCGCGGATGTGATCCACAGCTTCTGGGTGCCCAAGCTCTCCGGCAAGACCGACGCTATTCCAGGGCAGATCAACATGAGTTGGCTGCAGGCCCGCGTGCCGGGCCGCTACCGCGGCGCCTGTCAGGAGTTCTGCGGCTCCCAACACGCCAACATGGCATTCGAGGTCGTGGCGCAGTCGGGGGAAGACTATGACCGCTGGCGCGAAGCGCAATTACAGGCGGCGCCCGATCCCACCACCCAGCCACAGATCCGCGGACTCAACGTGGTCGAATATCGCTGCGGCCTGTGCCACCAGGTGCGGGGGACGCGGGCGGGCGCCATCAGCGCTCCCGATCTCACCCACGTGATGAGCCGGCGGCTGCTGGCGGCCGGAACCATTCCCAACACGCCCGGCAATCTCGCGGGTTGGATCCAGAACCCACAGGCACTCAAGCCCAACTCCCTCATGCCCAATCAATACCTGTCCGGCGAGCAGTTGTCCGATGTGCTGGCGTACCTGGAGACACTCAAATGAGAGTTGCCGACTTCAGAACGCCGGTGGTCGGAACCGACAGTGTCGAGCACCAGGCCCGCCTCACGCGCCTGTGGGAAACGGAGCCGGGAATAAAGGGCTTCTTTGGCACGGTGGACCACAAGGAGATCGGGCTCCGCTACATTGTCACGGCTTTCATACTCCTCGTGTTCGGAGGCATCGAGGCACTGATCATGCGGGTGCAACTCGCCACGCCCGGCGCGACATTCCTGACACCGGAACAATACAACCAACTGTTTTCAACCCACGGGATGACGATGATCTTCCTGTATGCCTCACCGATCCTGTCGGGTTTCTCCAACTACCTGTGGCCGCTGCTGATGGGCAGCCGCGACATGGCCTTTCCACGGCTCAACGCCTTCAGTTACTGGGTCTACCTGGCGAGCGCCGCATTCATGTACGCCGGATTCCTCACCGGCAACGGTCCGAATGACGGGTGGTTCAACTACGTGCCCTATGCCCTCAGTGAATTCAATCCCGGGCTCAACCAGGATTACTACGCGCTCGGGATGGTCTTTCTCGGCATTTCGGTCACGGTCGGTGCCGCCAACTTCATTGTCACTGCGGCACGCACCCGCGCCCCGGGCATGTCAGTCAATCGCATTCCCATCCTGGTCTGGGGGACGCTCACCGCAAACGCCGCCAACCTCGTGGTCGTACCGTCCGTGAGTCTCGCCTTCTTCCTGTTGTGGTTGGAACGCCAGTTCGGCACTCACTTCTTCGATCCGGCCGGCGGGGGTCAACCGCTGCTGTGGCAGCACCTGTTCTGGATTTTTGCCCATCCATGGGTCTATGCAATCGTGCTGCCCGCGATGGGAATGGTGTCGGACGGATTGCCGGTGTTCTGCCGCCGCCCCCTCGTCGGCTACTCGCTCGTGGCCCTCTCGACAGTGGCCACCATGATCTTTGGCTTCGGTGTCTGGGTCCACCACATGTTTGCCACCGGTATCCCCGGCCTGGGCCTGTCGTTTTTTTCCGGGGCCTCCCTGGTGATCGTGTTCCCGTCGGCCGTGGCGGTGTTCGCCTGGCTCGCAACCATCTGGACGGGTCGCCCGGTCATCACCACGGCGTTTCTTTTTTTCTCAGCCACGATCCTGCTGTTTGTCATTGGCGGAGTCTCGGGCTTCATGACCGCCAGCGTACCGGTGGACTGGCAGCTCACCGACACCTATTTCGTCGTCGCCCATATCCACTACGTGTTGATCGGCATCAATGTGTTTCCCGTGGTGGGCGGGGTCTATTTCTGGTTTCCCAAGATGACCGGCAAGCTGCTCAATGAGCGGCTGGGGCGCTGGAACTTCTGGACCCTGTTCATTGGATTCAACCTGGGTTTCCTGCCCATGCACCTGAGCGGCCTGTGGGGAATGCCGCGCCGGGTCTATACCTACGCCGATGGCATGGGCTGGAACACATTGAACATGATCACGTCCATCGGCAGCTTCGTATTTGCCATCGGCGTTGCGCTCCTGATCGTCAATGTGTTGAAGAGCCTGAAGTCCGGCGCACCCGCCGGCAACAATCCCTGGGATGCGCCCACGCTCGAATGGGCCACGACATCGCCTCCGCCGCCCTACAATTTCCCGGTCATTCCAACCGTGGCCTCCCGGCATCCCCTGTGGGAGGAACAGCTCGGTGATGCGGTTCGGTCCTCGATCGACCGCGGCATGCTGCTGGATGAGGGCAAGGAAACCATCGGCACCACCGCGCTGGATGCCGTTCCCAACATGATCCTGGAAATGCCGGAAGACAGCTATGCGCCTTTTTTGCTGACTGTGGGACTGTCGGTGCTGTTCGTCGGCATGCTCGTCAAGCTCTTCACCATTATCTGGATCGGCGTGGCAGTCACTGCCGTGGCCCTGCTCTTCTGGATGTGGCCGCGGCGCCAGTTACTCGAGCGGGAGTGGGTTCATGAGTGAGCTCGTCCTGGCCCAACCCGGGAAACTGCCGGTCGGTCCCATCGGCCGGCGCGGCCTCGGCTACTGGGGCGTGGCGACCCTGGTCGCCAGTGAAGCAGCGTTGTTCGCATACCTGTTGTTCAGCTATTACTACACGGGAGCGACCGCGCAGCCGGGCTGGCTGCTCGAGCCGCGCCCCGATATGGCGCTGGCACTTCCCAACACGATACTGCTCGTGGCATCGAGCTTCGTGGCCTGGTTCGGCGAGCGCGGCGTACATTCGCAGCATCGCCCGCAGGCGCTCATCGGGTTTGGGGGTGCCTTCGCGATGGGCTCGGTGTTCGCCCTCGTGCAGTGGTTCGAATGGAAAGCCAAGCACTTCCAGATCGGCACCAACAGTTACGCCTCGCTCTACTTCGTGACGACGGGCTTCCACATGGCACACGTGCTGGCGGGACTCATCGTGCTGCTGGCGCTGTTTACGTGGACTGCGCTCGACTATTTCAGCCCGCGACGCCGGTTGACAGTCTCCGCGGGCGTCCTCTACTGGCATTTCGTGGATATCGTCTGGTTGTTTGTTTTCACGACCTACTATGTGACTCCGTACCTGGGGTTCGCGCGATGAACGCCGATCACGCCTCGTTGCGCCAACACCCGGCCCCACATCGCGACCAGGTCTCGCTGTTCGAGAGTGCGTTCGGCCTGATAGGCGGACCGCTCGCCTGGTTCATCCAGGTGTGCGCCAACTACATCATGGCCAGCTGGCCCTGTTTTCCCGAGGAACAACGCAACCTGGTGCCCGAGGCGGGCTATGGCTGGACATGGAGCGCCATCGTCGCCGTGTCCGTTGCCACCTTCATCATCTCAGTCGCGGCGCTCCTGGTTTCGCGACGAGCGTACGACCGGGTCCGGAGCGAAAGCCACGGCGACCACCGGCACCTGATGGACGTCGGCGGCGGCAGGACCCGCTTCCTGGCGCTGTGGGGAATGATATTCAGCGCTGCCTTCGCGGTCGGCATTGCGATGAATGCAGTGGCTTATTTTCTGCTGCCGCGGTGCGCGGGTTGAGAGGGCCCAAGCCAATGAGATTGCTTCCAGTGTTAGGTGCATTTGCCGTGGCCCCCGTGTTGGCCGCAGCCCCAACAGTGCCGCCGCCCGTCCCCCAGGAGGCGGTATTCCTTCCGGAACAGATTGGTCGCGCCCTGTCGCCACCCACGCCGGAGGCGGGTAAGACCGCCGCGAGCGCAGCCAATGCGCCACCGGATGATGGCCAGTGGACGATGCCGGCAAAGAATTTTGCCGGCACCCGTTATTCCACCCAGACGGAGATCACCCCGGACAACATCAAGGGGTTGGCACCGATCGTCACCTTCTCGCTCGGGGTCAACAAAGGCCAGGAAGCGGCTCCCGTCGTGGTGGACAACACCATGTATATAGAGACGGCGTATCCCAACTATGTCTATGCGTTGGATCTCACCAAGCCGGGCGCGCCGTTGAAATGGAAATTCGCACCGAAGCCCTTTCCTGCCAGCCAGGGAGTCGCGTGTTGTGACGTCGTCAATCGTGGCGGTACCTACAGTGACGGCAAATACATCATGACCACCCTGGACGGGCAGGTTATCGCCCTCGACGTGAAGACCGGCGCACCCGTCTGGCGCACGCGTGTTGGAAATATCAACATCGGTGAAACCGTGACCATGGCGCCTCTGGTGGCCAAAGGGCACGTGTACGTCGGCAACTCCGGCGGTGAGATGGGCGTGCGCGGCTGGATCGTGGCTCTCGATGAGAACTCCGGCAAGCTGCTGTGGAAGGGATGGAACACCGGACCCGATGCCGATGTGCTGATCGGGTCTGAAACAAAGGCTTTTTATCCGCAAGACCAGGGAAAGGACCTCGGTGTCAGGACCTGGCCCGCCCAGGCCTGGAAGATCGGCGGCGGCAATGTGTGGGGCTGGGTCAGCTACGATGCCGAGCTCGACGCGATCATCTATGGCGCCGGTAATCCGGGTCCGTGGAATGCCGATCAACGGCCGGGCGATAACAAGTGGACGACATCGATCTTCGCACGGGATCCCGGCAGTGGCCACGTTCGCTGGGTCTATCAGATGAATCCGCACGACGAGCACGACTATGACGGGGTCAACGAGCAGATCCTGCTCGACATGCCGTTCGGCGGGAAGATGCACGAGGTGCTGATCCATCCGGATCGCAACGGCCTGCTGTATGTCATCGACCGCACCAACGGCCAGGTTTTATCCGCCGACCCCTATGGACCGGTCAACTCCAACAAGGGCGTCGACCTGACAACCGGCCAGGTCATCATCAATCCGGAGAAGCAGACCAAGCTGGGTCAGGAAGTCCACGACATCTGTCCGACCGCCTCGGGCGCCAAGGATTGGAACCCGAGCAGCTTCAGTCCTGACACGGGCCTCATGTACATACCGCACGAAAACATGTGCATGGATTGGCGGAGCGAGGAAGTCAACTACATTGCCGGAACTCCCTACGTGGGTGCCATCGTGCACATGAAACCCGGTCCGGGAGGCCATCGCGGCGAAGTAACCGCCTGGGACCCGGTGCGCCGCAAGGCGGTGTGGGTCGTCAAGGAGAACTTTCCAGTCTGGTCCGGCACGGTGGTCACGGCGGGCAACCTGGTTTTCTACGGCACCATGGACGGATGGTTCAAGGCGCTGAACGCGAAAACGGGCGATGAGGTGTGGCGCTATAAAGTGGCCAGCGGAATCATTGGTCAACCGGTTACATACAAGGGCCCGGACGGACACCAGTATGTCGCCGTCCTGTCGGGCGTCGGAGGCTGGTCGGGTGCGGTGGTTTCCGGACCGATCGATCCGCGCGACGGAACGGCGGCGCTGGGAATGGTGAACGTAATGTCAGATCTGCCCAAGTACACAACCGCCGGAGGGACGCTATATGTCTTCGCGCTGCCTCATTAGCTGGCTGGCGTTGGCCTTCCCGCTGATCGTAGCCGGCTGTCACAAATCGAATCCCGACGTCGTGTCGGACCTGGGTGTTGGCAAAGTGTCCGGCGTAATCGACACGGCGCTGACGCCGGGTGTTGGAAAGTCCTTGACTACAGTAGACCCGCGAGCGGCAGACTACTACGACAACCCGGATGCAGTGAACTCCGGCAAACGCCTGTTCGCTCAATACAACTGTTCCGGATGTCATTCGAGCGGCGGCGGCGGCATGGGACCGTCACTGATGGATGACGAATGGATCTATGGTGGCAGGCTCGAACAGATTCATCAGACCCTGGTCGAAGGACGGCCGAACGGCATGCCGGCCTGGGGAGGGAAAGTGCCGGATGAACAGTTGTGGCAGATTGCAACCTATGTCAGATCGATGTCGCTGCCGGCGACACTGGCTGCGCAAAACGGCGCGACACCCTCGCAATCACCCGCTCCCGTTCCGAAATCCGCTGATGAGGATATCGGTTGGCAGGCCCCGCCAGGCACCACCAACGACTTCACCACGACGACCCAGGGGGCGGACCGGTGATACTACTCCTGGCGGCAGCGTCGCTCACCGTCTGCGCGGATCCTAACAACCTGCCCTTCTCCAACCGGGCCGGGCAGGGCTTTGAGAACGAGCTCGTTTCCCTGTTGGCAAAGCAGATGGGACTTCGAGTCAACTATGTCTGGTGGGCTCAACGGCGCGGATATGTTCGTAACACGCTCACCGAGGCAAAGTGTGACATCTGGCCTGGAGTCGCTTCGGGCGTCGATGGGATTGCCACGACGCACCCGTACTATCGTTCGACCTACGTCTTTGTTACGCGAGCGAGCGACCCACTCGCCGGCTTGACTTTCGATGACGAGCGTCTGCGCGAGCGGACCATTGGCGTGCAGATGATTGGCGACAATGCCATGAATACCCCACCCGCGCATTCCCTCGCACGCCGGGGCCTCACTCAGAACGTGCGCGGCTACATGCTGTACGGTGATTACTCAAAGCCCAACCCACCCGCCGAAATCATTCGTGCGGTGGTAAAAGGTGACATCGATATAGCCGTCGTATGGGGACCCTTGGCGGGTTATTTTGCGGCGCGGTCCGAGGTTCCCTTGCGCGTCGAGCCCGTGAGTCCCGCGATTGACTCAGCGCAGTATCCGATGACGTTTCAGATTGCCATGGGTGTGCGTCGCGACAATATCGCGCTTCGAGACCAGCTCAATTCTCTCCTCGCGCAGGACACGTCGAAGATCAACGCGCTGCTGACGAGCTATCACATCCCCCAGCTTTAGTCTCTACTCGTTCGGCGCAACATCGTTCCAGCGTCCTGCCGGCGGCGTATTCCTGACAGGCTCCTGCACCTTTCCAGTTCGCGCCCGCTTGTCGGCATCGGCCAGGCCCGGCTGCACGGTCCCTGCTTTGCGACCACCCGGAGCGCCACCTGTGGAGGGCAAGGTCGGTTCCGACTCGTGTGGAACGTGCTGCTCATGCGTGTTGGTTTTCATGATTAACCTATGTTCATGCTTGCTCTTTCCGAAGTAGCAGGAAACGCGCCGCAACGTCCTCACTGCCAGGCATGAATTGTGCTGAGAATGCAGCGGACAGGTCCGCCGAGCGCGATATAACAATGATTCCGAGCCTGGCACAGAGGACTGTGCCGCTAACCTCGCGAAGCGCCACGGATTTCGTGGACGTCCGCGAAGTCCGAACGGACATCGAGGCACTGCGGGCCATCGCAATCCTCCTCGTCGTCGCCTTTCATTGTCACTTCTCCGGCATTCCCGGCGGCTTCGTGGGCGTCGATGTCTTTTACGTGCTGTCCGGCTATCTGATCACCGGGCTGCTCGTCACGGAGACCGAAAAGACATCCAGTCTGAATTTCCTGCGCTTTTACGCCAAACGGATCAGGCGCCTGCTGCCTGCGGCGGCGCTCGTTCTGTTGACCACCCTGATTGTGGGAGCGCTGGTCTTTTCGCCCCGCGAGCTGACTCTCACCGCGCATGCGGCGCGCGCCAACGCGCTCTACATGAGTAATATGTACTTCGCTCGCAGCGCTTCAGATTACTTTTCTGCCCGCGTCATTTTCAATCCACTGCTGCATACGTGGTCGCTGTCGGTTGAAGAGCAGTTCTACCTGTTCTGGCCGCTGCTCATCGCGCTCGGACTGCTCATCTGGCGTTCCAGGAACTCGCTGCTGGTCGCGATGGCGTTGCTCACCATCGTCTCCTTCGGAATCAACCTCTGGCTGACCGATCACGCACGCGTCGTTGCGTTCTACGCACTGCCCACCCGAGCATGGGAATTTGGTCTCGGCGGGCTCGCGACCCTGATTCCACGCGGTGCACTTCGATTGAGCCGCGCCACCTGGATGGCAGCCGGCTGGCTCGGCATGCTGTTGATTATCGGATCTGCCTGTACGATCAGCTCTTTCCTGCCCTTTCCGGGCTGGAGAGCGCTCTTTCCGGTCGTCGGCACCGCGATAACACTGCTTGCAGGCGCGGAACTACCCCTGCTCGGAGTGGGTGCGCTGTTCAACACCGCGCCTCTACAAACACTGGGCGGTCTTTCTTACTCCTGGTACCTCTGGCACTGGCCGTTCCTGGTGTTCACTGCCGCGATCTATCCGGCGGGCGGTGATATTGAGCGGATCGCTGCCGCGGGAGCGTCCCTGGGGGTTGCTTATGTCACATACCGATATGTCGAGAATCCCATCCGCCGCGATCCCGCTCTCATCAAAAGTCCGAAACTGACACTGGCTCTTGGGGGCGCCCTCGCGGCGCTCTCGCTCGTTACCGCAGAGCTTGCGCTGCACTTTGCCAGCCACATGAACAACAGCCCGCAGATGCAGGCGCTCTCCACGACGCGCGGTGATTTCGCCGAAATGTCGCGTCGCGAATGCGTCAGCGCCGACGGATCCTCGACCGTAAAGATGTGCACATTCGGGACGCCCGCATCAGCCACGAACGTCGTCCTGTTTGGCGACTCCCATGCGGCGCAGTGGTTCGACTCAATGACTGAGATCGCCCAACGCAATCACTGGAAGCTCACGACGGTCATCAAGCTGGGTTGCGCCGCGGTTGATGTGGACCCCGGAACCGGAATCGATGATGACCCTGAGTGCATCGCATGGCGACAGCAGGCGATTCACGGCATCGTGGCTCTGCGGCCGACGCTGATCATCCTCGGCAGCGCAACCAACAAGTTGGATCGGCCCGAAAATCCAGACGCCCACGCCAGTCCGGCGCTGGCGGCAGATGTGCGCGAGGGAGTTTTGCGGACGTTGCGATCATTGAGCGCTGCCGGTGCCCGAATGGCACTGCTGCGCGACACACCGGAGTTTCCCTTCGATGTGACATCCTGCCTCGCAAGGGCTGAGCGGCACTTCTGGTACTCGCGCGAAGCCTGCGATCTACCCGCTGCCAGTGTGTTGGATCCACGGATCTATGCCGCGGAAGAATCAGCTGCCGCCGTTTTGCCAGGCGTACGGTTGATTGATCTGAGTGCCGTGCTTTGTCCGGGCGAAGTTTGCAAAGCAGTTGTCAACGGCAGGGTGATGTATCGCGACACTCACCATCTTGCGGGCAAGTCCGCGGCGGCCCTGGAGCCCCAGTTGGACTCGCAGATTGCTGCTGCGTTGCGCTAGAGCCATCGATTCCGTCTATCGTCCCCATTGAAAAGACCGACAGCACGCTGCCGGGTCCGGGACTACCATCTCTCCTGCCAAACCTATCCGAGCCGGGAGAAGAACGTGGACGACGCACCTGCATCCAAATGCCCTTTCAATCACAAGATCGGCGGCGGCACGACCAACAAGGACTGGTGGCCGAAACACCTGCCGCTCGATCTGCTGCATCAGCATTCGTCGAAGTCGAGCCCCATGGAGGCGGACTTTGACTACGCCAGGGCATTTGAGCAGCTCGACTACCACGCCCTGAAAAAAGACCTCGCGGCGTTGATGACGGACACGCAGGACTGGTGGCCCGCGGACTTCGGCCATTACGGTCCTTTGTTTATCCGCATGGCCTGGCACAGCGCCGGCACGTATCGCACAGGGGATGGCCGCGGCGGCGGTGGCCGGGGCCAGCAGCGTTTCGCGCCTCTCAACAGTTGGCCGGACAACGCCAACCTCGAAAAGGCCCGCCGCCTGCTGTGGCCCATCAAACAGAAATATGGCCGCGCCATCTCCTGGGCCGACCTGATGATCCTGACCGGCAACGTCGCACTGGAAACGATGGGTTTCAGAACGTTCGGCTTTGCCGGCGGCCGTCCCGATGTCTGGGAACCTGACCACGATGTCTCCTGGGGCACGGAAACAGTCTGGTTGAATTCCGACACCCGCTACACGGGTGAGCGCGATCTGGCCAAGCCGCTGGGCGCGGTTCAGATGGGCCTGATCTACGTGAATCCTGAAGGTCCCAACGGAAAGCCGGACCCCGTGGCCGCGGCGCGCGACATTCGCGAAACCTTCGGCCGCATGGCCATGAATGACGAGGAAACGGTTGCCCTGATTGCCGGCGGCCACACCTTCGGCAAGACGCATGGAGCAGGCCCTGCGTCCCATGTTGGTACTGAGCCCGAAGGAAGCGACATCGAACACCAGGGACTGGGTTGGAAGAGCACTTTCGGCACGGGCTACGCCGGAGATGCCATTACCAGCGGCCTGGAAGTCACCTGGACCAGCACGCCCACCCGGTGGAGCAACGAGTTCTTCGAAAATCTGTTCCAGTACGACTGGGAACTGACGAAGAGCCCTGCCGGCGCCCACCAGTGGCAGCCGAAGAACAATGGCGGTGCGGGCACGATTCCGGACGCGCACGACAAGGCGAAGCGCAAGGCCCCGACGATGCTGACGACCGACCTCGCGCTGCGTTTCGATCCCGCCTATGAGAAGATCTCGCGCCGCTTCCTCGAACAACCCCAACAATTCGCGGAAGCCTTCGCTCGGGCCTGGTTCAAGCTCACCCACCGTGACATGGGCCCCCGCGCCCGCTACCTCGGCCCGGAAGTGCCAAGGGAAGAGCTCATCTGGCAGGACCCGATTCCGGCCGTGAATCACCCGCTCATAGACGACGCGGACATTGCAGATCTGAAGAGCAGGATACTGGCATCCGGGCTGACAGTTTCACAGTTGGTTTCCACCGCGTGGGCATCGGCATCCACATTCCGCGGCTCGGACAAGCGCGGTGGTGCCAATGGCGCCCGCATTCGTCTGGCACCGCAAAAGGACTGGGAGGCCAACCAACCCGCGCAACTCGCGAAGGTTCTGAAGATATTGGAAGGCGTTCAGAGCGAGTTCAACAAGGGCAACAGGAAGGTCTCACTGGCCGATCTGATTGTCCTCGGCGGTTGCGCCGGTGTTGAGCAGGCCGCGAAGAATGCGGGCGTGAATGTCAAAGTCCCCTTCTCGCCGGGCCGCATGGACGCCTCGCAGGAGCAGACCGACGTCGAGTCTTTCTCGGTGCTCGAACCGGTGGCGGATGGTTTCCGCAACTATCAGCACACCTCGGCCAGTGTGGCAGCCGAGTCTTTGCTGCTCGACAAGGCGCAACTCCTGACATTGACCGCGCCCGAGATGACCGTGTTGGTGGGTGGCCTGCGCGTGTTGAACACAAACGTCGGGCAGAGCAGGCACGGCGTGCTCACAACGATGCCGCAAGTCTTGACCAACGACTTCTTCAAGAACCTGCTCGACATGAGCACGCAATGGACCGCGACCTCGCAGTCCAAGGACATCTATGAAGGCCGTGACCGCAAGAGCGGCCAGGTCAAATGGACGGCCACCCGCGCGGACCTCATCTTTGGCTCCAACTCGCAGTTGCGGGCCCTTGCGGAAGTTTACGGCAGCTCGGACGCGCAGGAACAGTTCGTACGCAGCTTCGTGGCCGCGTGGCACAAGGTCATGAACCTGGACCGGTTCGACCTGCGCAAGTAGTCTAAGGCAGTGCGCGGCGCCGGAACAACTGTGCCTGGCGCCGCGAGATCTCGACTTCCGGGCCACCTCGAAGTTGGACGTGCAAGCGGCCGCCCACGCCCACTTCGACGGCTTCGATGAAATCCAGGTTGATGATCTGACTGCGGTTGGCACGGAAGAACAGCGCTGGATCGAGTCGCTGCTCGAGAACGGTCAGGGGACGTGCCAACTGCGGTTGCAAAGTCCCCCAGGAAAGTTTCAGGTAGTTCCCGTCCGCACTGATCAACCGCACCTCCCGCAATGGAATGAACCAACAGCGGGAGCCGTCGCGAACGAAAACCCGCTCGAGAACATCCGACGTTCTGACGGGATCGCGCGCGCCGACCTTGGCCAACGCAGCCGTCAACCGCTCGGGCTCGATGGGCTTGAGCAGATAGTCGAGCGCGCTCACCTCGAATGCGCGTACCGCGTGTTGATCGTAGGCAGTGGTAAAGATGACCTGCGGCGGCTCTTCGAGGCGCGTGAGCAGGTCGAATCCCGATCCACCCGGCATCTGAATATCCAGAAACAGCAACTGCGGGCTGAGCTCATTGACTCGCGTGAACGCTTCCTCGATGTTGGATGCCTCACCGACTATCTCCACCCACTCGTGCTCCTTCAACAGCCGCCGCAGCTCGCGGCGCGCCAATGCTTCATCATCGATAATGAGAGCCTTCATGGGCTGCTCGGAATGCAGACACGCGCCACGGCACGGTCGGCCCGGCTGACGTCCAGATCCAGGCTCGCGCGCGGGCCGAACAACAATCGCAGCCGCTCCGCCGAGTTACGCAGCCCAATGCTGTCGGAATCGAGATCCTCCGCGGCGACCCGTGGACGCGCGTTCTCCACAGTCAGCACGAGCCCATCCGGCTGCAGTTCCGAAGAGATCTTCAACTCACCGCCTTGCGGTAATTGCGCGATTCCGTGCTTGATGGCGTTTTCAACGAGACTCTGCAGCAACATCACGGGAATCTGACGCTCGCGTGTTGCCGGCGCAATGCCCCGCACGAGGCTCAACCGCTCTCCCAGACGCAACGCCTCAATGGCCAGATAGTCATCGACGATGGCCAGCTCCCGCTCCAGCGACACCAGTTCGTCCTGCCCCGAATTCAGGGTGTAGCGCAGGGTGCGTGCCAGTTGAGTGACGGCCTGTTGAGCCCGGGTGGGATCTTCGGCGATCAGGGCCCGTACCGTGTTGAGCGCATTGAACAGGAAGTGAGGATTGAGCTGCGCCTTCAGTAAACGCAACTCGGCGAGATGCAGTGCCCGCGCCAACTGCGCTTCGCGCAGCTCCCCGAGTGCCCGCTCGCGGAATGAGCGCAGCGAGAAGTACAAAGCGCCCCAGAGGAGCAGCCACAGAACCCAATTGAGTGAGTGGATCAGCGGCACGAGCAACCAACGCATACCTGCATCCATTGGCAAATCACTGGTCTGCCAACCCGCCAGCTTCGTCAGACTGGTGAGAATGCCGGCGGGAATGCTGACGGCCACGCTGAACGACACCACGTGCAGGATGCGGATCTGGACCGATCGGCGGATCAACTCCTGACGTTGGATCCACAGGTGCAGCAGGTGCGACAGACCGAAACCCACGGCGCCCAGGCCCAAAGCCTGACCCATGGCCGCAATCACCGGCATATGCGCTACCCCCAGCGCAACCGCCGCGTTGATGGCACCAAACAGCGCCCACCCCGTGATCTGCAGCCGCCAGTAGGCAGCAGGTCCCAACGTCACGTGCTCAATAGTTCAGGTTGAATGAGATCAATCCTCCGATGACGCCTATCCAGACGAACCCGATCAGAGCGGCGGCAATGAGGCCGTTGCCAATACGGGCGGTCCAGGACGCTTCAGTCCCGCAAAGGCGCCACAGATTCCACAAACCCACTGTCGCCAGCGCGATGACGAGCACACCCGCCACCTGCAGCGTCCGGATTACCGGATCGAGCGCCGTGCTGTAGAAGTCTAGCTCAATGCTGAGCACCGGGGTCAGCACTATGAACCAGGCTGCGAGCCAGACCAGGTCCAATAATGCGGCAACGCGCAGGACTGTCCGCGGTTTCCGGCCTTCGGAAAGCGGGCGTTGATAGTGCCGTCTCACCCAATAGGTGATCGGCCAGAGGACGACGGCCAACGTCAGGATGGCCAATGAGACCAGCAACACGGTGAGATTCAACGCTGCCGAACGGCGGAGCGGCACCAACTGCAGAACCGAAGTCGGGTCATCGCTGTCGGCGACAGTGGCAATACCATTCACGTTTTGCAGCGCCAGGCGGCGATGTCCGCCGACTTCCTGCCAGGTGTCAGGTGCCACTTCGCGGAACTGCGCATCCCCGGGTGCCAGGAATTTCGGGGCGCTGATGGTTCCGTCGGAATTGGCTCCGATGACAGTCTGTTGCAGCAGGTAGAAAACGCTCAGGAAACCGTGCTCGACGCGGCGGGAGGTCTCATAGCGTCCCGCGATTTTTTGCGCATCGACTTTCGCCGATGGCAGGGCTGTGGGTTCCTCCGCAGCCGCCTGCGGCGGAAAGTAACGCGCCATGAACTGATCGAGCACCGCCTTGCGCAGCCCGTAGACCGCATCTTCCCGCCCCCTGCTGTTGAAGCTGTAGAAGATTCCAACACCCTGTTGCGGCAGAAGCTCCATCTCTGTATGGAAAAACAAGGTATCGCCACCGTGACCGATGAGGTTCCGGCCGTTGCGGGTCTCGTAGAAGAAGCCATGTGCCATGGTGCTGAAACCGGGTAACGCGGTCTCAGACGGGCTGTGCATGAGTTGGGCCGTGTCGCCGTGCAGGATGTCTGAAGGTTGCAGATGAGCGAGCATGAATCGCGCCATGTCACTTGCCGTCGTCGCGGCGCTGCCCGCTGCCGGCGTTGCTATGAGCTCATACTGATGGGCGGGCTGGGACGCCTGACGATAGCCGAGCGCCGCCTGCCCCTTGAATTGTTCGGGCAGCGGTTGCTCGAAGGTCGAATGCGCCATTCCCAGCGGGCGCAGGATGTGGTTCTCGATGTAGCGCGCATACGGCTCACCGCTCACTCTCTCGACAATATAGCCGGCGAGCGCGGTTCCGTAGTTGGAGTAGGCCGGCACCGAGCCGACCGGAAACAACAGGGGACGCGGATGTTGTTTCAGGTAGACCTCCTGCGATTGCAACTGTGCGGGATCCAGGGCAAAGATGTCCTTGAGCCCCTCCTCGAAGCCGGCCCGGTGATTCATGAGATCCAACAGAGTGATGGGTCGGCCGCCGGCCGGTGACACCTTGAAGTCCAGGTAGTCATCGACATTGCGATGCAGATCGAGCTTGCCCTGCTCCACGAGCTGCATGACCGCGGTCCAGGTGAACAGCTTGGACGTGGAGCCGATGCGGATCAGGACCTTCTCAGGGTCCATGGGAATCTTCCGGGCCACATCGGCATAGCCGTAGCCGCTCTGGAAGAGCACCTTCCCATCCTTCACCACGACGACCTGCGCCCCGGCGATATCGCCATTCTCGAGGCCATAGCTCATCAGGCCATTGAGCCAGGCTTCCACGTCCGCGGCATTCAGCTCAGCGGATGAGACAGGGGAGACCTGCAAAAAAGCGGCGAGGAAGGCCGCTGAAATCCGTCGGATCATCGTTAGCTTCCGCAATAATTCAGGCGATTATGCGGCCGTCCAGGCGCCGCCCCGCCATTTCAGGACGAGCGGTTCGAAAGGCGGGTTGAACGGACTGGCGGGACGGGTGACGATACCGGATGCGTCATCTGATACTCATCTTCGCCCTCGTCTCGTGCCTCGCAGAAACAGCCGGCACCGCCGCGGAACGCTGCATCAGGGAGTCCGATCACGTGCGTGCTCGCGACTTGGGAATCGCTCCCGGCGTGCTGCTTCCCGGCCCGTTGAATGCAATTACGGATGTGCAGGGTGTGCTCGTGGGTCACAGCACCGTGTCTTCCGGAAACACGATTCATACCGGGGCCACGGCGATTCTGCCTCATGGCGGCAACCTGTATCAGTCCAAGGTCCCGGCCGGCGTGGTCGTTTTCAACGGCTATGGCAAATCCGCGGGGCTGAGCCAGATCGCCGAGCTGGGCGAGATTGAAACACCCATCGTGTTGACGAACACAATGTCGGTCTCCAAGGCAATGGACGCGATCGCCGACTGGACCTTCGCACAGCCGGGAAATGAGAAAGTGCTGTCCGTCAATGCCGTGGTTGGAGAAACCAACGATGGCACGCTCAACGACATCCGGGGTCGGGCACTCACTTCAGAGCAGATTCTGTACGCGATCCGTGAGGCGCACCCGGGCCCCGTGGAGGAAGGTTCCGTTGGTGCAGGCACCGGCACAGTGGCGTTCGGGTGGAAAGGGGGCATCGGCACCAGCTCGCGCCGCTTGCCCGAGTCCGTCGGCCACTGGACCGTGGGCGTACTCGTTCAAACCAACTACGGCGGCATCCTCAACATCAACGGCCGGCGCATCGGTGAAGAGCTGGGCAACTACTACTTACAGCACGAAGTCGCCAGCAGCAAGGCCGACGGCTCGATCATGGTTGTCATCGCCACGGATGCACCACTATCGGATCGCAACCTGACCCGCCTCGCGCGCCGCGCCGCCGGTGCAGTAGCGCGCACCGGATCCAGTTTCTCAAACGGCTCAGGCGACTACTTCATTGCCTTCTCAACGGCGGCCGATGTCATCCGCACCCCGCAGAAGCGCGCGACGACTGCCCAATACTCCGAGGTATCCAACGACAATATCTCACCGCTCTTCGAGGCGGCCGTAGAAGCTACGGAAGAAGCCATCTACAACTCGCTCTTCATGGCATCCACGACACGCAACCACGATGTGATCAAGAACGAAGACGTAGTCATCGAGCGCCTGCCGCTCGCACCCTTCCTGAAAGGGCGGAAACACAACTGCCGCTAGACATCATGGCCTGACCCGCCGGAGTCAGGCCATGATGTCTTATATGGACGCCGCCCGGTGGGCAAGTGACATGTTAGTTCGGCATAGAAGTGCGGCTGCAGTCTTATATACGGCCTACATCTGCAGAGCGTTGTTCTGCGTGGCCCCGATGAAATCCGCTGAAGGGAGCCTCAACTAGTGCAAGGACTCGGGGTCCAAGACATCATGCAGGTTAATCCCCTCACGGTCCGACCTGTTCTGCCATCATGTGATGCCACCTGCTCAACTCTTTTGGCTTGTTCCTCCGAAGAGTTAATACGTTGTCGCAGCGACCATTGCCGTGCGAGTAACCCAGTTGCGATCGAAGCTTCGACCGTGGGCCATCAGAGCCCAAATCGTGCGCGCCATTTTGTTGGCCAGTGCCACGATCGCGACGTTCTTCGGTCGTCGCGAGAGTACGTCTCGGAGCCACGGGTCCATTATTCGGCCGACTCGATTCTGCATCTGCAACACGCTGCGAGCTCCGTGAATCAGCAGCGTTCGCAGATAGGGATCACCGCGTTTGCTGATGCCGAGCAGCTTCACTCGACCGCCAGTACCCGACTGCCGTGGGACCAGACCCAGAAAGGCTGCAAACTCGCGCCCCGAGCGAAAGCTGCGCGCATCGGCAACTGTCGCCACCACCGCCGTGGCCGTCAATCGGCCCACGCCAGGTATCTTGGCGAGCCGCTCGCACTCGACCTCCCGGCGTTGCCATCCCCCAATCCGACGTTCGAGTTCGTCAATGCGTTCGCTCAAGCTGCTCAAGTTCTGAAGTTGACTCAACAGCTCGACGCGCACCAGCTCAGGCACTGGACAGCCAGCAGGGTCTGCCAGCACGGCGCCGATCTCCACCTTGAGGGCTCGAAAACCCTTCGGCCCCACCACGCCAAACTCGTAGAGCAGACTGCGCACCTGGAAGGCCTGCATCGTTCGGATCTTCACCAGCTGCGCCCGCATGCGGTGCAACGACAGCACAGCCTGCTGCTCCTCGCTCTTCAGTGCGACGAAGCGCATCCCGGGCCGCTGCGCCGCCTCCCAGATCGCTTCGGCATCGGCTGCGTCGGTCTTGTTGGTCTTTACGAACGGCCTGACGAACTGCGCCGCAATCAAGCGTACCTGATGACCCAATCCGCTCAGCAGGCGGCCCCAGTGATGCGCGGATCCGCAGGACTCCATGGCGACCACACCGGGTGCCCGGCGGGCGAAAAACGCTGCGACCTCGGCCCGACGGAGCACCTTACGCTTCACCTCGCCCGTCTCCGGCTCAACCCAATGCACCTGGAAAACTCGTTTTGCCAAGTCCAAACCGTAAGTCGTAATGTTCATGGCGGATCCCCTGTCCCTCGAGTGGTTGCTAGACACCTCCACTTTGGCACAGTGATGCCGTTTGGGTTCCAGGGGGTCCCCTTGCTTCACCACCTTACTCATTGCGCTGTCCCTCCTCAGTTAGAAGAGGGCGGCGTCCATGTCATCTAGGTGGTTTGCAGCAGCGAAGTGACCGTCAATCGCCAGTCGGCGCAGGTCTTTGGAGGCTCGAACCCCCGCCTGATGTTCGCCGCATGCAGCACCCGTCCGGGATAGATGATGGCGCTGTTGAACGTCAGCTCATTCGAAAAGATCGTCTCAAACAGCGCGTTGTCGCCGTTGACGTACTCGCGCTCTGGCGGCCCGAGCAAGCGCAGCTCATGATCCAGCGCGAGCTGATAGTTCCTGCGGTTTTCTTCCGTGATCTCCTCGTACCCGGTACGGCGATGCCGATAGAACGATGTTCCGGAGAATCGCGAGTCACACAGATAAATTACCACCGCGATCAGGCCCGGATGGGTCGAATCGTAATGCGGGATCCTCTGAATGGGCAGCAACTGCGCGCGCGCAGTCGTCACAACAGAAAAATAGCTCGTATCCTGCTGGAATTCGCGCTGTAACAACCGCCCGAGCCACGGGCGGAATGCGGCCGAAAAAGCCTCCGGAAGGGGCGCCCGCATCCCCGGGTAGAAGTTATTTCGATCCGCGGCGAACGATTGAGCAGACCCGAAGGCGGCGACGGCTTGCGGATTGCGAAACACGGCGTTGATTCGAGTTATTGGAATTTCACGCTCACCTACCCGCCTCACCAGAACTTGCGCCTGGTCATTGAAGGCGAAATCAGTCATGACTGTGCCAGGCTCGGCCCAGCGCGCTGCGGCGGTTTTTCAGGCGGATGAGATTGAAGATCTGCCCACCCGCCAACAGCACCGCATAAATCAGATCGAGACGTCCGCTGCTCCACAGATTGGAGAGCTCGGCCGCGGGGAGCTGCCGGAACCGTTCCTCATCGAGGCCGTACAGGCCCTGGACTTTCAGCGGCGTGCCGTCATCCAACACGATATCGAGCAGTATGGGCGCCAGCAGATCCAGGGACAGCAGGTTGGCAACAAACTGCTCGGTCGGCGCGCGTCCGGCCACCAGCTGCCCCAGCGTGGCCAGGACATTCTTCAGGTAGTCAGAGTCACTGCCGTCCGGGTTCACCAGTACCTCCGTACCTGACTCATCGAGGCACGGACTCTCCAGATCGACACACAGAACACCCGCACCATCGGGGTTGTCACCCACATAGAAGGGCTGCCGACGGACATTCAACGGCACATACGCTGCATCCAACTCCGTGCCCGACCAGAAGAGATTCTCCTCAGGCACGAGCCCCATCAGCACATACGGCGCGAACCGGCCATCTTCCGGGCTTTTTGCGAACACGATCGGATATTGAACGGCGGCCTTGCGAAACTCGCCGACCACGAGGGGAACCAGATGTTGGCCCGCCGCGGTGGCTTCGATCCGCTGCGTCCGGATCCGCAGTCCCGCATGTGCGCTCCGTGACAGCTCCACCAGCCGCATCGCACCTCTCCTAGATTTTTTGCAACCCGTGCTCTTTGATCTTGTTGATCAGATCGCGATTTCGCGGCAGCACCCGGGTCCATTTTACTTTGAGGGCCTCGTTCTGGGCGAATGCCCGCTGGGCGCTGCCCGGGTCCCGGTCGAGCGCCGTGAGACTCGTATCCATTCTGAAGCCCATGCCAAACAGCACGTACTGGTAGCTGGCGGCGGGAAACATCTCGCTGTTACTCATGAAATCCTGATCCCCCGGCGCCCGATAGCGCCACAGCTCCATCTGCTCGCGCAGGCTCTGCGGAATACCCGCCGGATCGCGGTTGTCGATCCAGAACGCCGAGTCGGTCCGGCGGCTCAGGATGTAGTGGAGCTTGAGGAAATCGATGATGCGGTCCCAGCGATAGCGGGTCGTTTCATTGAAGCGCCGGGCCACGATATCCATGGTCTCGCGCGTGGCCGGCATCAGGGCGCTGATCATTTCGGCCGACAGCTCGATCAGCACCAGCGCCGAGGCTTCGAGCGGCTCGAGGAAACCGCCTGACAAGCCCACGGCCACACAGTTGCCCTTCCAGAAAGTCTCGCGATGTCCCGGGTTGATCCGGATCTCCCGCGGTTGCAGGTTTTCGTGACCGACACCCACATAGGCGCGCAACTCGTCCAGGGCCGCATCCGTATCCGTATGCCTGCTCGAGAACACGTAGCCGACACCGCGCCGGTTCTGCAGCCCGATGTCCCAGATCCAACCGTTCTTTTGCGCGACCGACTGGGTATGCGGAACGATGTTGCTGTCCTCGTCTTCATACGGAACCTGCACAGCCAGCGCACGATCGACAAACAGTACATCGCCGCGGTTGACGAACGGAACTCCGAGGGTCTGGCCCAGCAACAAGGCCCGGAACCCGGAGCAGTCAATGAACAGATCCCCACTCAGGCTTCCGGAGCGGCTGGTTTCCACATAGGCAATATCGCCCCCCTCAGTCCGCCCCACCCGCGTTACATCATCAACAATGTGCCGTACACCCAGGTTCTTGACACAATGTTCACGGATAAACGACGCAAATCGCCCGGCATCGAGATGGTAGGCGTAATTGGCAATGCCCGCGTACTCGGGCGAGGTGATCAGCTTTGGCGCGAGCCCCTGCTCACAGACCGCTTCCTGGTAACACACGGAGCTCGAGAAGGACTGCGCATTCTCATGCTCCGCGGAATATTTCGTCCAGTAAGGTGCGAGATCGAGGCTGGGAAAGCCCTCGGGCAACACCAGCGGATGGTAGTAAAAGTCATTCGCCTCCCCGGTCGTCCACCGGGAAAACCGGGCGCCCTGCTTGAATGAGGTGTTGCACTGACGGAAGAACTCCGTCTCGGACACACCCATCTTTTTCAAGGTTGAGCGCATTGTCGGCCAGGTGCCCTCACCCACGCCGACAATGCCGATGGTCTCGCTTTCAACCAGGGTGATCTGAAGGCCGCGACCGTGGCGGGCTGCGATGATTCCGGCCGTGAGCCATCCGGCCGTACCCCCGCCAACGATACAGATCGATCGAACCGGGCTCACCAAAGCCCTAAGACCTGCTTCCCAGCATCAAAACCTCGCGCGCACGCCGATCTTGAATCTCCGTCCACTGTCCTCGGCATAGAGGAACTGGTTCTGATAATAAGCGTACTTCTCCAGGTACGTATTGGTCAGATTGACGCCCTCGACGAACACCCCGAGGTTCTGGTTGATGTGGTACGTGGCCCCCGCGTCGAGCTGGTAGCGCGAGCGCACCTGGGTGACCGCCTGGCCGGCGCCATTCAATGGAGGGGGTGCCAGATACTGCAGGAAGTGATCACGCCAGTTCACCGCCGCGCGCGCCTCAAACTGTCCCTTGTCGTAGAAGAGAACACCGTTGGCCGAGTTCGACAAGCCGGTCAGGGCGAACTTGTTGGTGAGATCCAGCGGGTTCAGCTTCTTGTCGCTGTGAGTCAACGTGCCATTCAGCTCGACACCGAATCCTGTGTCCCAGAACAGGTGCTGAACCGCGGCCTCCAATCCCTCCACAACCGCGCTCTCACCATTGGCGGGCGCGGTAATGGTGAACTGCGCCGGCAGTTGGGTAGCCGGGTCGAGCAACGCCGTGCCGGATACATTCTTCACCGGGCCGGTCGTTTGATTCAACACGATGAAGTTGCTGACGTTCTTGTAAAACGCACCCAACGACACGTAGTCGGACGGGCCGTAATAGTACTCAAACGACAGGTCGAGGTTGTTGGAACGGAACGGCTTCAAATCCGGCGTACCGCTGGCAGCCGCGAAGTTGCCCGGGCGCAAAGTAACCAGTGTCGTCACCGGCGATAATTGCTCCAGGGTGGGCCGCGTCATGGTCTGGGAGGCAGCAAAGCGCGCTGTAAAATTGTCCATCGCATTCCATTTGAAGGAGATGCTGGGCAATATATCCGTATAGCTGTTCGAGCTCGTCTGGGTGCTGCTGCCGGAGGTGTTGACGCCATACTGAGTAGCATCATTGGCCAGCCGGATGAGCTCGACAAAATTGGTTGCGAGCCCGCTGACGGTTTCCTGAGTATTCTCAGCACGGACGCCCACCACTGTCGTGATCGGCCTGTCGAACAGGCGGCCGGCAAACACAGCCTCCAGGTAACCTCCATAGACGCGCTCTTTCACGAGCGAATCATTGACTTTTGGAGGAGCGAACGTGAACGCAGGGTTGCCCGCCAACTGCTGTTGCGTGATGGAATTGAAAAGTGACGAGCCATCGAAGGTGACCCACTGGGTGGTGAGCCGGTTCGCGCCGCTGATCCCCGACAGGAAGTTGTTGCCGGCATCGAACACGCCGATGGGAACGTCCGGTGGCGCCGCGAAGTTGTATCCGCAGGTGGTACACCCGGTTCCGCCGTCATTCGAATACAGCGCCGTGTCTTTTTCGTCGTGCGAATAGAATGCGCCCAGGCGCAGATCCGCCAACCCTTCGTCCGGATTGTCGCCCTTGATATCGAGGTCAGCCCGGAACTGCCCAACCTTGTCGTCCGTACCGTAGCCCCGGTACAGCATGACGTGCTGGAACAGTGGATGGCCGCCGCCGGCGACGCCCGCATCAGGGCCGCTCGTCGGTTTCACAAACCCCGTGGTATAGGGAAGGATCGAGCCATCTGAAATGTAGTTGATCGTCTGCCCGCTGTAGCCGAGCAACGCAAGCTCGCTTTCACGTCCGCCGTTGGGTAACTCGCGCGCGTGAGAGAAGCTCCCGTCGAGCCCCAGGGTCACGTTGTCCGCAATCTTCCACTGGGCATTCAGACCGGACGCGACCAGGTCAGTTCGCTTATCAAACTTCTTGTCGTGGAAGTCTGAAGCCATGCCGACGCTTTGAGTCAGATCAACCGCCGTGCCGTTGGCATCGGTAACCACGTTGGTCAGATTGGACGGCGTGAACCAATGTCCGAATGAACGAGCATCGGTGGTATCGGTGAACTTTGAATACAGAGTATCCGCCGTCAGGGTCAGATTGTCGGTCGCCGCATACTGCAGTACCAGCGTGCCGCCGACCCGCTGGCGGTCCTCGAAGGTCACTTTGGTGTCAAAGTTCTGCGGGACGAACAGATTGCCCTGCGGATTGGAAGCTCCGGTGGGAACTCCAGCTCCACCGTTGATTCCCGTGGTCGGCGTGCCCCCGTTGACGATCCAGCCGTCGGTCTGCGCCTGATTCAACCGGTCCTTGCGCCGTTGAAAGCTGCCGGACACGAGCACACCGAACTTGTTGTCAGCGAAGCGGTTGCTGACCAGGAAGGCCAGATCCGGCCCGGCCTTCTTTGCGTTCACATCATAATTGGCGTCCGCGGAGCCGGAAAACTTGAACCCGGTGTAGTCAAACGGCCGGGCCGTCTTGACATCAATGGCCGCGCCCACGCCACCGGACTGCAGGTGGGCCGTGGATGATTTGAATACTTCGACACCCGATACCAGCTCGGAAGCCAGTGTATCGAATGAGAATGCCCGGCCGCTCGCCTGGGCGGGATCGGTCGGTGTTGCAATCTGCCGCCCGTTCAGCAGCAGCGTGTTGAATTCCGGGCCAAAGCCGCGGACCGTCACGAACTCGCCCTCACCCCCTGAGCGGTCGATGGATACACCGGTGATTCGCTGCAGTGACTCCGCCAGGTTGGTGTCAGGCAGCTTGCCGATGTCCTGGGGGGAGATCGCGTCGACGATCCCAAGAGAGTCGCGCTTGATGCTCATGGCGTTGACCAACGCCTGGCGGGTGCCGGTGACAACGACCTCAGCGACCTCATCGTTCCGCGGACTCTGGGTCGGGACCGCGCCGGTGTCTGCCTGAGCCAGGCGGATGTAGCCTGGATACTGATCGGCCGTAGTCGATGAGGTTGGCGGGGTACTGCCGGGGCTCGACTTGTCGCTGGTGCGGGTGCCGGAGGTTGGTTTGCCCGCCGTGGAAATCAAGCGGATGGTCGCGGTATTTTCGCCGCTGTAGATGGCCTCGAGCCCCGTGCCACGCAACATCTGGTCGAGAGCCGCGCGCTTCTCGAGCTGCCCCGCCACCGGGTTGGCCGTGGCACGGCTGACGACATCGTAGCGGTAAAGAAGCTGCATCTTCGCCTGCGCGGCGAAGTTTTTCAGGGCATCCGGCAGCGGTTGGGGCGCGATATCAAACCGCGCCGGATCGGCGCTCGCCCTTCCCGGAGTTGCCAGCAGCAGCCCCGATGCGCAGGCCAAGGCCTGCAAAACAGCCAAACGGACCAGACCGTTGGTCACTCTCATTCCCCCTCCCCTTCCATGCAATGAGCCTTCCTGGATTACGACCCGTGAAGGGGGGTAAAACCCCCACTCCACTCATTGCGACGGAAGTCCCGGAGGGCGCGGTCCGTTGATCAGTGTGTAGTGATCGCGAAACCCGTTGACGCATACGACGTCGCCGTAGTCTTCCCTCCGTTCTTGTCACAGGCCCCGCCCACCGCATCCGATGCACCTGTCGGCGCCGGACCGTGAATAGCACCCCAGAAGTTGCCATTGGCATTCAAAGGCGAAACGACTGGAGGATTCGGGAGATCAATCGCGTACCAAGTCCGCTGACCGGCGTTGAGCACGCCACAATGCGCGCTCGGACCGACATTTACCGGCACGTCCGAATTCTGTGCATTGAAGATGGTCAATGGCGGTCGATTCCGGTCGTTACCGTAGAAATTATTTTGTGCGAATGAGGTGAACCCGTGCACGAACACAGGAGCGTTTGGATCGGGCTGATCGAAAAAGAACTGAACGATGGCACCGGGTCCGGCATTGCCAACCGCCGTGTTGCCCTCAAACGGGCCGCCCGCAACCAGCCAGAATCCGGCCTGCGAATTGTTGGCAGCCGTGTTGTTGAGCATCTTGCCGGGCACCTGCGCAAAGAAACCCAGTTTGTTGTGCTCGGCTACGTTGCCGCTCAGCGAAATGTTCATCGAGCTCGAGTCACTCGGGATTTGGCAGCAAAAGCCTCCGGGAACGTTGAACCCGATGCCCGCGCCCCGTGCGTAGTTGTTTTGCGCCAGTACGTGCAGCGAGGGCCAGATCTGGTTCGAGGTCAGATTGAATGCAGCAGTGGGATTATCGATCGACTCGTTCTGAGCGATCGTGATCACCGCGTTCGCAATACAGTCATCGACCGGACACACGCTGTCCCAATATCGCTTGCCGATATAAGCAAAGCCTGTCTCATCTCCGAGGTCAACATTCCCGGCAATGCTGACATTGCTCTTCAGGTGGATTCCCAGGGTCCCGGTTGGATCATCCTGATCGAACACCACGCCGTACCCGCTACCGCCGGTGAGCGTAAATCCCCGCCCCGCCGCTCCGAAATTGACCCCTTCATGATTGATGAACACGGTCGCTTCCTGCGATGTCAATGGAGCACCTTCGATCACCGTGACCGACGGACCATGCAGCGAGTAGATGCTGACCGCCTTCTGGATGCAGATGATGCAGCCCGCTACGTCATCGAAGATATATCCGGAGAAGAATTGAGGATGCTCATCCCCCGCGCCGCTGTACGACGCGCTGCCGCTGATGTTGCCGTAACGGCCGGCGCCCACCAGGATGGTATCGCCATCGACAGCATTCTCAAGACCCTGCGAAATCGACCTGCAGGCGTTCGCCTGAGTGCCGCAACCGGCGCTGTCGGTTCCATCATTGGTGACGTAGATATTCCTCCCTGCCGCGCTCGCAATGTTTGAAAGCATGAAAGTGCATACAATTGCAGCGCCCGCGTAACCGATCTTCATTGCTGTTTCCCCGAAGTTGTTGTTTGATCCGATCCGATGTTGGATTATGTGAGCTGGCGGCTCACCGGGGATTAAAACATCGAATCAGAAAAAGGAAACGGCGATGCAAATCAATAAATGTCAAAGTGTCGGTTGAATCACACTTCAATCACACAACCATCCAGCGCGGTCGATAACGATAATCAGCGACGGCGTAGGGGGAATGCGTGGCAGCCCGACAGGGCTCGAGGTGGCGAACGCTGCCACCAATAGGAAAGGCGGGCGCGGCAGCGGCAACTCCCGCCGCCACGCTTCGGGTTCAGAATGGCCAGTAGTTATTGGCCAGCTTCCGGGCGCGGCGCACGTACGGCCGGCTGTATCGGACCGCCCGGTCCCGATACTGTCCGACTCGTCCAGCGAGTCCCGATTCCGGAATGAAGTTGGAGGCCACCACGGCCGCGACACAGCCCACGGCGATGCCCGCGATGGCTCCCGTGACCACAAAGCTCCACGGATTTTCCTCGATCACTTCGCGCACGTAACCCGCCGTGTCAGCGGCTGATTCCCGCCATTCCTCGACGCGCGGCTCCAGCGCATCGATGCTCGCGGCTATCCGTTCGCGAAGCGCAGTCGTGGCCTCAACGCCCTCCTCGTTCAGCACATCCAGCAGTGCTCGCAAACGAATCAGGAATTCTTCAGCGGTTGCCCCAGCCCGGCCGGAGCCATTCAGTGCAGTTTTCATGAAGCTTGAACGCCTGATGGCAATGGCAGTTCCGAGGATCTTCGGCGCGTTCAATCCGTTGCATCAGCACAATGACCATCCTCCTTACCGTGCTCGCCACGCTGGTGGTCGTGATCCTGCTTTTGAATCTGCATACCCCGGAGAAGGAGATCCGGCACCAGGTCGAGCACTATCACGGCATCCTGGATCCGCAGTTCCGGCGCGAGATGGGCGCGCTCCTGGGCCCCGCCATCGTTCCGGACAACACCATCCAGGCTCTGCAGAACGGCGCTGAGATCTTCCCGGCCATGTTGGCCGCCATTGCCGCCGCCACCCGCACGATCACTTTCGAAACCTACATCTACTGGTCGGGGAAAGTCGGCAGCCAGTTTGCCGATGCCTTGATTGAGCGCGCCCGTGCCGGAGTCCAGGTTCATGTGATGCTGGACTGGGTGGGCAGCAAGCGTATTGACGAAAAGCTGATCGATCGCATGAAAGCTGTGGGGATCCAGGTCGTGCGCTATCACGCGCTTCGCTGGTACTCGGTGGCGCGGCTCAACAATCGCACCCATCGCAAGGTGCTCATCATCGACGGCCAGGTCGGCTTCACGGGCGGGGTGGGAATCGCAGATCAGTGGAGCGGCCATGCCCAGGATCCCGATCACTGGCGCGATGTTCACTTCCGGGTCGAAGGTCCGGTGGTCGGACAGATGCAGGCGGCGTTCCTGGACAACTGGATCAAGACCACCGGCAATGTGCTGCATGGAGATGGTTACTTCCCCAATCTGCGCGTGTCAGGCGCGCTCGACATGCAGTTGTTCATCAGCTCGCCCTCCGGCGGCAGCGCGAGCATGCGGCTGATGTATCTCGCCGCAATCACGGCTGCGGAACGTTCGATTGATATCGCGGCCGCCTATTTCATCCCTGACCGCCTGATGACCGAGGAACTCGTCAAGGTGCGCAAGCGCGGCGTCAGAATCCGCGTGCTGGTGCCCGACAAATATACGGACTCCAAAGTGGTTCGCATCGTCTCGCGGCGCGAATGGGGGCCGCTGCTGGAAAGCGGCGTGGAAATCTACGAATTCGAGCCCACCATGCTGCACACCAAGATGCTGATCTTCGATGGCTTCATGGTATCCGTGGGCTCTACCAACTTTGACACCCGATCGTTTGAGCTGAATGACGAAGCCAGCTTGAACGTTTACGACTCTGCGTTCGCGGCCGACATGACTCGCCTGTTTGAGTCGGACCTGGCCCGTGCCACTCGTTACCGCTTCGAAAACTGGCGTTCGCGCCCGCTGACCCAGAAACTCGCTGAGGAGATCCTGCTGCCGTTGCGCGCTCAACTGTGATGCGGTGAAAGCGCCGGCGGGAGATAAGTGACGCGGGGCTCCAGATAGGACTCGAGGCCGAGCATGCCCAACGCCCGGCCGACGCCCGATTCCTTGAAGCCACCGAACGGGATGTCAGCAGACGCTCCACCGTGCGCGTTGATCCAGACAGTCCCGGCCTCGAGCTGGCGTGCAACCTCCTGCGCCCGGGTTACATCGCCGCTCCAGACAGAGGCTCCGAGACCATAGCGGGTCGCGTTGGCACGCCGCACAACCTCTTCAATCGTTTTGAAAGTCAACACCGGCAGAACGGGACCGAACTGCTCTTCATCCACGAGTCGCGTTCCTTCGGCGACGCCGGTGACAATCGTCGGCGCAATGAAGTAACCCGGCCGTGGCAGCGCGCCACCCCCTGTCACAAACCGGGCGCCGCGCTCCCGCGCATCCTGGAGAATCGCCAGCACCTTCTCATACTGCGGCTGGTTCTGCAGAGGCCCGAGCTCCACATCCGGCTCGAAACCACTTCCTACTTTCACCTGCCGCGCTTTCCCTGCCAGGGCGTCGACCAGGCGCTCAGCCACCGATTCGTGCGCAAATACCCGCTTGACCGCCATGCAGATCTGGCCGCTGTTCACGAATGCGCTCCAGAACAAGCGTGCCGCCATCGCATCGACATCCACATCATCGAGCACGATGGCCGGGTCATTGCCACCCAACTCCAGGGAGACTCGCTTCAGTGTTGAATTCGCGGCGCTCGCCATGACTTTCTTGCCGGTCACCGTGGAGCCCACGAAGCCGATCTTGTCGATGCCGGGATGCTCGGTCATCCATTGACCCAGCGCGTTGCCGCCTGACACCACATTGAACACACCGGCGGGCAGCGTTTCCGCGGCGATCTCTCCCAGCCGCAAGGTCGTCAGCGGAGTAAACGGTGAAGGCTTCACAATAACAGTGTTGCCTGCCACGAGGGCCTGCGCGGCAATCTGGGTTGCCAGAATCAGTGGGGCGTTCCAGGGCGCGATCGCGCCAACCACGCCGAGAGGTTGATAGTCGAGCAACACACGGCCACTGGCATCCTCCCGCAGGATTTCGGGTTTGACCTCCAGGGCGGCCAGGCCGTCGATACGATCCGCGGTTGCCCGGACTTCACGCTGCGCGGACGTAATGGGCTTGCCCTGCTCGAGAGTGAGCAACCGGGACAATCCCTCGATTTCCGCGCGCACGCGGGCCGCGAACGATCGCAGTGCCGCGACCCGCTCGAAGTGGGTCAGCACGCGCCACTTTCCAAACGCTTCCCGGGCCACGCGGACGGCCAGATCCAACTGGCCGCGGGTTGCATCGGGAGCCTGGGCGAAAACAGTGCCCGTCGATGGATCGACGACGCCGAACCAACCAACGCCTGCGACCGCCCGGCCGCCGATCGTATGCGCGAACGCCTTTGCCTCGTTCATGGGGGAGCACAGTAAGACAGTCAGCCCGGCCGATCAAGATAAATCAGCCAGGCTGATAAGTATGCCGGGTGATCAACCCGTCCGGCTGATCGATAACCGCCCGGCTCGGCTGAGGCGCGACGAGCGTCAGGCCGGGTCGCCCGCGATTGCGGCCCGGCGCGCTTTCTCAAACTCGAGTTGACTCTGTTGCATCCCGCCCTCGGGAATGCTCTCGGCCGCGCGATCTCCGATCGCCGCCCAGTTCCGCGCCACCGTTTCCGCGGCCTGCTCGCCGACGCCAACGAAAATTCCGCGCGTCAGCGTTATGTAAGCGCGCTCGTAGCTCCCGCCGCCCGCGCACAGGATCATCCGGTTCGGAGCGTCTTCGGCAACCAGCGCCAGTACCCCGGGACTCACCGACCCTGGAGACAGAGTCCGCGACATCTCATCGGGCATCAGGCCATCCAACATTCTCGTGCCCGCCGAAGGCGCGAGGCAGTTCACCCGGATGTTGTTTCTGGCGCCTTCGAGCCCGAGTGTCTGCATCAGGCCGACCAGGGCCAACTTCGCGGCACCGTAGTTGGACTGACCGAAGTTGCCGTAGAGACCCGACGAGGATGTGGTCAGGACGATGCGGCCGTAGGACTGGTCCCGCATGTGGCTCCAGACCGCCTTGGTGCAGTGTACGGAGCCCATGAGATGCACATCGATGACATGTCGAAAATCCTCGAGGGTCATTTTCGCGAAGGTCTTATCGCGCAGCACACCTGCGTTGTTTACGAGGATGTCCACCTTGCCCCACAGCGAACGCGCCTGCTCGATCATGTCCGTGACCGCGGCAAAGTCTGTTACAGATGCCGCATTCGCGATTGCCTGGCCCCCGGCAGCGCGGATTTCTTCAACTACCGCCTCCGCCGCGGAAGCGGAACCACCAACGCCCGCGACGGATCCGCCGAGGTCGTTCACGACAACCTTCGCTCCACGGCGCGCCAGAAGAAGTGCGTGCTCGCGTCCCAGGCCCCCACCCGCTCCAGTGACGACGGCAACACGACCAGTCAGATCGATGCTCATGGGGGTCCCTTGGTGGGCGGCGTCGCCAGCCCTATGTTGGTAAACCAGAACTGATCCGGAGCTTTGCGACGCCGGGAGATCAACTCTTCTGTCAGAGCATACATCCCCGGCAGCAGATGCGCCTTGGGCTCGGGTTTGTCGCCCAGCTCCATGTACGACTCCCCGTCCGCGAATGTCTTCCACTGCCGGGATGGCACTCCCGTTCGAGCGAACGACGTCCAATAGTCCATCATGGCATTCGAGAGTGCCCGCTCCGCGTCTGTATCCGGCGGTCGGGGCCAGTGCGCGGGTAGCTTGCCGTTCGGCCCCACCTGGCCGAAGACAAAGGGAATTTCACTGGCGTGAAACGCCTTCAGATCCAGAGGCACTTCGCTCGGATACGAGTGGGAGAAAAAATAGAGATAAGACGGCTGGCCTATCGCCGCCTGTTTCTGTGCCAGGCGCTGCGCCGTCCACCCGTATAACCCGTCGCGGCTTGCTGCCAGCACACTCTCCGTAACGTTGGAGCTCGGGTACTGCTTCAGATAGGCATCGCTCAGGTCCCCGAATCGCTCCTTCACCTGCCGCTCGTAGTCGGCGGCACTGGCCGGAATGGGCGGCAGCAGTACGCGCAGTGAGCGCAACTCACCGGCGTTGAATCCGACCAACATGGGGACATGTGTCTGCTCACCGCGATCGTAAATATCCACGAGCTGATCCGGCAGCAACCACCCGTCCACCACGGGCAGCGGCACGAAGCCGGCTTTGCTCGAGGTTTCTATCAGCTCCACCGCATCGCGGGCCCGGAGCTCCTTGATATCGCCGGCACCCAGTGCTTTCGCTGTTGCAACTCCAACGTCCTCGGCGGACGGCAGGCCATAGCGGCTCTTGCGCAATTCCGTATTCGAAACCATGTAGCCGCTTTCGGCTATGGCCTTTGCGAACAAACCGCGCGCCTGGGGACTGGCCACCAGGTCCATGACACTCAATGCGCCCGCGGACTCGCCGAAGATCGTGACGTTCGCGGGATCTCCACCGAATGCGGCGATGTTTTCGGCAATCCAACGCAGCGCGGCCATCTGGTCGAGCAGCCCGTAGTTTCCCGACACATGTTGTGCCGACTCCGCGCTGAGCTGCGGATGCGCAAGGAACCCAAGAATTCCCATACGGTAACTGATCGAGACAATGACTACGCCGCGGCGCGCGAGCTCAGTTCCGTCGTAGAGGGGACTTCCGGTGTAACCGCTACGGAAAGCGCCGCCATGAATCCAGACCATCACCGGCGCGCCACTGTTCACTTTTGTGGGCCGCCAGATGTTGAGATACAGACAGTCCTCGCTCATGCGCTCGGGATCGTCTGTATAAACACTCACCGCGGTCGATTTCGGCTGCACACAGGCAGGTCCGAATTCCGACGCGGCACGCCTGCCCTTCCAGGGGAAAACCGGTTGGGGTGCTTTCCAGCGCAGCTCGCCAACAGGCGGCGCGGCGTAGGGAATGCCCTTGTAGGCGGTGACCGTGTCATCGACTTTGACACCCGATACCTGGCCACTGTGAGTCGCCACCAGGAGCAGAGCAAACATCAGGCCTTGCATCATTTTCTGAGACTCCAGGCTGCCGCCAGCTGTACCAGAAACACCAGGATGAAAACAGGCGCCAGGCACAACAGCGCCATGCGCAGAGCGTGCGTGCCATACTCGGGCGCAAAATGGTCACTGGCCATGCCGATCAGCAACGGCCCGCAACCCAGCCCGATGATATTCAACACAAACAGAAAGATCGCGCCGGCCGCGGCGCGCTGATTTGCGGCCACGCCGTTCTGAATGACCGTCAACGCCGGTGCCAGGTAGCAATTCAGCAGGACGTAGGGACCGGCCATAAAGCTGAGCGTATGCACCCAGCTCTGCGCGTGAGCGATGCCGAACAGAAACGGCAGTCCCAACAAAGCGGCACCTCCCGGCAGCAGTGCGTAGAGATACGGCCGACGCGGCGCTACCGCGTCCACCACGTAGCCGCCAACGAGCGTTCCGATTCCAATAGTGATTCCGGCAACGACACTGTAGGAGCTCGCGATCTGCGGCAGGCGCATACCCTGCTCGCGAATGAGATACGCCGGCATCCAGCTCAACAAGCCATAAATGAGCACCGCCGTAAGTCCTGCCGAGCAGGCGGTCAAAACGAGTGTGGGTGAGCGAACGAAAACGTTGATGGTCGTAAGGACGGAAGTCCCAGGTTGAGCGTCGCGCGGCGGGTCGAGACGTCCTCGAGCCGGTTCACGTACGACCAGTGGAATGATCGGTGCCAACACGAGACCGGCCGCACCGAGCACCAGGAACGCCGTTCTCCATCCATAGTGTGCGGCAATCCAGCCACCACTGGCGGCGCCCAACATCGTACCAATCGGCACCCCCAGCGAGAAGATCGCAAGCCCAACGCCCCGTTCTTCGGGCCGGAAATAGTCGCAGATGATTGAATAGGAAGGAGCCGCCCCGCCCGCCTCTCCCACGCCGACGCCCATGCGGGCGATTGCAAGTGAGCCAAATCCCGTGGCAAGACCGCATGCGCCCGTGAAGGCGCTCCACAGTCCGCAGGCAATCGCAACGATCCTGACCCTGTTATAACGGTCCGCCAGCGCTGCCACGGGTATGCCGAACAGTGTGTAGAACAGCGCGAACATCAAACCCGTCAACATGCCGAGCTGGGTGTCAGTCAGCAACAGCGCCCGTTTGACCGGCTCGGCCAGAATTGAAAGAAACTGCCGGTCGAGAAAGTTGAAGGTATAGACGACACACAGGCTGATCGCCACGCCATAGCGATAACGATCGCCGCGGCGATAACGATAGCCCCGGCCGTGGCCGCCACCCCCTTCGACCTCTGCCCCCATTGCGAACAGCCCCCTCTTCGCTTATGTTCAGCTGCTATATAATATTCACTATTAGTAGAATTAGTATATAGCAATCGCTACTCATAGGGGGAAGGACATGAGGAAGATTTTTGCGGCTGTACTCCTGGTTCCCGCCGCTGCAGCGGTGGCTGAAGACGCCTCACCGCCACCGTCTCTCGAAGAGGTCGTCGTCACTGCGGAACGACGCACCACCAACCTGCAGACCACCGGCATATCCGCCAGCGTATTGAGCGGCGTGGATCTCGCAAACAAGGGGGTCATGACCGTGGACGGCCTGCAGGCGATAGCGCCCTCGGTCGTCATCGAAAACTTCGGTCAAGGCAACAATTTCAACATCCGCGGCATCGGCAAAGGCGAGCACAACACTCAAACCTCGACCGGCGTGATCACATACCGCGACGGCGTACCCACCTTTCCCGGCTACTTCCAGGACGAGCCCTACTACGACATTTCCAACCTGGAGATCCTGCGCGGCCCGCAGGGCACCTTCGTCGGACAGAACGCAACCGGTGGCGCGGTGTTCATCACCGAGACCAACCCCAGCTTCGCGGGCGTGCACGGCTACGTTGCCGGTCAATACGGCAATTACAACGATGCCCTGCTCCAGGGCGCCGTCAATCTGCCAATCTCAGACACACTGGCCACGCGGTTGGCATTCAACACCGAGCGCCGTGACAGCTTCTATACCTACGTAGGCGGATACAACGGCAATCACGGGGACTTGAAGGAAGGTAGTTTCCGCGCCAGTTTCCTCTGGAAGCCCCTGGATGCACTGAAGGTGCTGTTCAAGACCGACTACAACTACGTCGACCAGGGCGCCTATCCGGCGGATCCGGCCACCGCTACCAACGATCTGTTCCACATCACAGCGAACGCGCATCAGCTTGCGATCGACCAGTGGGTACGCTCGGTCCTGAGCGCGGACTACCTGCTTGCAAACGGCATCACTTTGCGATCCATCACCGGGTATCAGAGTGGCCGGACATCCTACGGCGGCGACCTGGATGGCACCAGCCGGCCGATCTCGACGTTCATCGACTCCGTCAATGAGTTCGTCTGGACACAGGAAATCAACCTGATTTCCCGCGACAGCGGTCCTTTCACCTGGATCGTGGGCGCGAGTTACGAACACAACACCTACGACTTCCCCGACGGCCGCTTCGTCATCGGTGTGCCCCCGGGGGTCTTTGATATCCTCATATCGGGTGTCAACCCCGAGCAGAGTGTGGGCGAATTCGCGCAGCTCAGCTTCAATCTGCCGGCCGGCGTGCAACTGCAACTCGGTGCTCGCTACTCGCAGTTCCGCACCACCAACCGCGTGTTCGAAAGCTTTCCGGAGCTCGGCGTCACCCTGCCGGATTTCCAGACACTGACCGAAAACAAGGCCACGGGAAAAGCTGCTATCAACTGGACCCTCAACCACGACAACTTTGTGTACGCATTCGTCAGTACCGGCGTGAAGCCGGGCGGCCTGAACGTACCTTCGACGCTGACACTCACCGAGCCGTTCAGAGCCGAAACCGTTACAGCGTATGAAACGGGTTGGAAAGCGGCGTTCTTCCAAGATCACTTGAGAACGCAGCTGAGCGCCTTCTACAACGACTACGAGAACTTTCAGGTAACGGTGAGCCAACCCAACGCCCCGACCCTGTCTCTCGAGTTGAACGATCCCTCGAAGACCGAAATCTACGGCGTGGAAGTACAGTCACAGGCCGCCTTCGGTGCCCTGTCATTCGACTTCGGTGTCGGCCTGTTGCGCAGCAGGCTCGGTTCGTTCTTCGCGAGCGACTCACGGGTGCCGCGGACAGGACTATGCGACCCGCGCACGGGGCCGGCGGGACATGGTTGCGTCAACCTGAGCGGCTTCGAGCAGGCATATGCGCCGAAGCTCACCCTGAATATCGGCGGCCAATACATTTTCCGCCTCAACCGGGGAGCCACGCTCACGCCCCGAATGAATTTCGGACACATTGGCGAACAGTGGGCGACCCTGTTTGAAAACACCGCGCTGGGCGATCGGCTCGAGGCCCGCAACCTGTTGTCGGCGCAACTGGCGTACGAGACGGGAAGTTGGACCGTGACCGGCTATGGCGCCAACCTGGCCGATCGGCACTACGTGTCGTCGATCATTTCCGGACTGCGCTTCGCGGGCAATCCCCGCCAGTACGGTATTCGCGTTGCGAAGACGTTCTGAGGTGAAAGTGTATCGTCTGACCGTCGACAAGTTCCTGGATCACGCGGCCAAATGGCATTCCAACACCGAGGTCATCTCCGCGGCCCGTTCGGGCGTCGTGACCCGAACGACGTACGCGGCTTTGCGCGAGCGCAGCAATCGGCTCTCCGGCAGCCTGCTGCGCCTGGGACTCAAACCGGGCGAACGCGTCGCCACGTTCGCCTGGAATACACGCGATCACCTCGCGGTCTACTACGGGCTGATGGGTGTTGGGTTGGTCTGCCACACTCTCAATCCACGGATGAGCCTGACGCACCTGGCTGGGATGATCAACGAGGCCGGCGACCGTGCCATCGCCGTAGGTGCCGGGCTCTCCGAGTGGGTCGGGAAACTCCTGCCGGCGTGCCCGGGCCTGCAGTACGTCATCCATCTGGATGATGCCGAGCCCCTCTCGAGGCTGGCGGTTGCCGGCCTCGAAGCGGAGTACGGAATCGGGGAGTTGCTGCAGTTGTACGGGGAGCCCGTGCCGTGGGGCGAATTTGCAGAAGAAGCCGTGGCTGGACTGTGTCATACCTCCGGAACCACGGGCCCTCCCAAAGGCGTGGTCTATACCCACCGGTCGAACTATTTGCATACAATGCGGGCATTACAGGCGGACGCCTTTGGTCTGACGTCCGCGGACAGTGTGCTGGTCGCCGTGCCCATGTTTCACGCCAACGGCTGGGGTATTCCGTTCGCGGCGCCTGCGGCAGGCGCCAGGCTGATTCTGCCGGGGCGCAACGCGGACGGCCGGAGCCTCGCGAAGTTGATGTTTGAGGAGTCCGTAACTGTGGCTGCCGGAGTGCAGACCGTCTGGCTCGGAGTGCTCGACCACCTGGACGAGACCGGCGGCCATCTGCCAGCTCTGAAGCGGGTCCTGATCGGCGGCTCGCCCTGCCCCGATGCGCTGATCCGGCGCATGGAGCAGCGGCTCGGGGCGACCGTGCAGACGAGTTGGGGCATGACGGAGCTCTCGCCGCTCGGCACCATCAGCTCACCCAGCCGCGCCAACGATGCATTTCGAGGCTCCGGGCGAGCGCCTGTTGGACTCGATCTGAAGCTCGTTGACGAGGGCGGCAGAACGCTCCCGGAGCAACGGAACGTCATCGGGCACCTGAGGGTGAAAGGACCCAGTGTCAGCTCGCGCTACTGGGGTAGTGACGACGATGCCGTCGACGACGAGGGTTACTTCAGCACCGGCGACCTGGCGATCATTGATGATGTGGGTAATCTCAAGATCACCGGCAGGGCCAGGGACCTGGTCAAATCCGGGGGTGAATGGATCAACCCGGTTGAAATGGAGGAGATCATCGGGCGCCTGCCGGAAATTGCGCTGGTAGCCGTGATTGGTGTGCCGCACCCCAGGTGGGGAGAGCGTCCGCTGTTGATATTCGAGCCCCGCAAGGACCGGTCAATCGAGCCGGAGCGGCTCCTGCAGGCCCTGCGCGGCGCCGTTCCCGACTGGTGGCTGCCCGAGAAGATCATTCAGGTGGAGCGCATGCCTCTGGCCGCGACTGGAAAAATCGACAAAGTCAGACTACGGGCCGACTACGCTGCTGCGGGCGGAGACCGGAATTGACGAAACGCGAGCCACGCACCAAGGCTGAACAGCGGGCTGAAACGCTCGATCAGATGCTCGACGCCGCCGAGGAGCTGTTTTCCAGACACGGCCTCCATGGCGTCACGCTCAAGGACGTAGCCAACAAAGTGTCGGTCCACACGACACTGATGCACTACTACTTCAAGGACAAGGCGAGCCTGTTCGAAGCGGTATTCGCGCGCAGAGCCGCTGTGACGAGCCAGCGCCGCATGGAGGCGCTCGATCGTTACGAAGCACAGGCCGGCGGCAATCCCACCGTCGAAGGCGCACTGCGCGCGTTTCTGGATACCGACTTCGACCTGTATATCTCAGGCGGCGCGGGCTGGATGAACTACGCAGCCTTTGTGGCCCAGGTGAGCAACACGCCTGAGATCGGCGCGCGCCTGATGGACCGCCACTTCGATCCGGTGGTGCTGCGGCTCGTGGACATTCTCACGCGCGCCCTGAAAGGCTGCTCGAAAGAAGACATCTTCTGGGGCTATGACTTCGTGACCGGCGCCCTGATGCACACATTGGCGCGCACGGGCCGGATCGACAAGCTCTCCGACGGCCTGTGCAAATCAGAGGACTTCGCCGCCGTGAAGGAACGCCTGGCCAGCTTCATGGCCGCGGGCTTCCTGGCTTTGTGTCAGCCGCCGAAAGTCAAAAAACGCTGAACCGGTATTGCGTTTCCGACTGGAACAGCTGGCCCGGCCGCAGCTCGGTAGAAGGAAACTCCGGCTGGTTGGGACTGTTGGGGAAGTGCTGTGTTTCCAGCGCCACCCCGGCCTTGCGCCCCGTGAAAACCTGAATTCCAGGCTCGGTCGTGCGGATCTCCAGGCGGCGGCCGCTGCCGGGATCCGACAGGCGAGCCGCCAGATGCGCCGGACCATTCAACACAAAATTGTGATCGAGATTGAAATCGCGGATCAATGCAGGTTGCCTGAAATCCAACTCGGTACCGGCCACCGGCGCCATCTCCCCCGTTGGAATCCTTCGCGCATCGAACACAGTGTAACGATCCGCAAAAACCTGCAGTGACTCACCCAGAATCGTTTCACTGCCCGCCAGGTTGAAGTAAACATGGTGACTCAGATTCACCACCGTGGGTTTGTCAGTCCGCGCGGTGTACCTGATTTTCAATGCGTCAGTCAGCGTGTATTCCACAGTCACTGACAGCTTGCCCGGATAGCCGTTCTCACCGTCGGCGCTCTCGTAACTCAATGCAACGCCATTGCGAATCGGCGCGGCGTGCCACACCTTCGTGCTGAATCCACCTGGCCCGCCATGCGATGAGATCCCCTGCGCGTTGCTCGGCAGGTTGTACCGAACACCATTGAGCGTAAACCCACCGTCGGCAATCCGATTGGCATAGCGCCCCAGCAGGCTGCTGAAATTGGCGTGCCCCTCATAGGCTTTGAGATCGGGCAGGGACAACACGATATTCCCCAAGGAGCCCTTACGGTCAGGCACGGAGATCTCGTTGATGACGCCCCCGTATGTCAACACGCGAACCAGGGTGCCTCTTCCATTGGTCAAGGTAAAAGCATCCACCGGTTCGCCGCGAGCGGTCACCCCGTAAGGCGCGTGCGTCACCACCGCGCAGACTATCGCGGCCCTCATGTCTATACTTCGCAAGTGTTTCTTCCGGCTTTGCGCAAACGGCAGCCGCTTGGCGGACATGCTCAGGAGGTTCATTGATGCGCGCTCGACTGTTCCTATTATTGATGACTTTTGCCCTGGGCGCCGAGGCCAAAACCGCACTGCTGGAACACGTGCCCCTGCGGTGGCGGGCGACCTCCGACCTCAAGTTGGGGACGATGGAAATGGCGCAGACACCGATCCAGGTGGAGCCTTTCCAGGACGCCCGCGCGAATCCTGAAATCATTGGCGAGAATCGGGAAGACGAAGCACCGAAGCCCGTTACCACGAACGACGATGTGGGCGCGTTCGTGAGCAGGCACCTGCGCGACCTGCTCGACAAGGGTGGTCTGAAAACCGTCGACAGTGACGGTACCGTGATCATCAAGGGCGAGGTCAAGCAGTTCTTTGTCAGGGAGACGAGCACCTATAAATCAACGGTGGCCATCCATCTGACAGTAATGAGCCGCGACGGCCAGACGCTCTGGAGTGGAACAGCCTCAGGCGATGCGACTCGCTTTGGGCGTTCCTACAAGCTGGAAAATTACTATGAGGTTCTGTCCGACGCGCTCGTCAATACCGTGAGCTCGATGTTGCAGAGCCCGGACTTCCAGAAGGCGCTGTCAGGGCGGGGGCCGCATTGAGCCCCCGCCCCGCGCTCTCTTAGTTGTTGGGATCGGCCAGGACGGTGCCGAGAACGCCGAAGTTCGGCGTGCCCCAGCCTGTCGGCAGGTCATAACCACGCGTGGCGGGATAACCGTCCACGCCGTTGAAGGAGTTGTCACCCACCCTCACGTCGTGGAACAGGTTGTTGAGCAGGCCCGTGCCGCCCAGCAGGTACAACCGGTCGTTGAGATACCCCATGGACCGGCCGCGGATCTGGTTGAGATCCGCAATGATGCCTGCCCACTGTGGCGAGCCCGCGCTGGTACCGCCGAAGAGGTACGCGCCGGGACCACCGCTGCCTTCCGCCCAGTAAGTGATGACTCCGCCAACCACACCGCCGTTGTAGGAAACGTCGGCGATGCCGCGATGCTTGTGAAGCGTCTTGTTGACTGAAGGTCCGACGAAGAGTGTCTGGAACAGGGGCTCATCCATCAGCGAGCTCATGCCGCCGCCGGTGGCGCCGTAGCCGTCATTCCAAACCTGCTCGCCCTGGTAGGAACCGTTTGGATCGGCGTTGGTCGCATTGCCGAAGAACAGGTTCGTGCCGCCTACGCTGGTCACCAACGGGGACGATGCCGGCCAGGAGACGTTCTGGAACGGAAGTGTATCGCCCTCAGCATCGAACGGGTTGGTCGCACCCGAATCGCCGGCCGATGCGAATAGTGTCACGTGCGACGATTTCGCCTTGCTGAAGGCCTTCGACCAGGCAGCCAGCAGGTCCAGACCCGCGGGATTGCCATAGAAGGACTCGCTCTCACCGAAGCTCATGGAAACGACATCGCCGAGACGATTGTCCAGTGCATAGTTGAGAGCTGCCAACAGGTCCTCGTCGTTATCGCTCTTTGCGGCAATGAAGACGATATTGGCGCCAGGGGCCACCGCGTGTGCCCACTGGGTGTCGAGGGCGATCTCGCCGGTCCAGCCGACCATGTCGGCGTTCGTCGGATCGTATGCCGGGGTTCCCGGCATGGTGATGATCTTGAGTGAGGGCGGGGCCGGAATGCCGAACGCCGTATCAAACAGAGCCAGATCCGATTGAATCGATGGGCTGCCGAACGCATCGATGATGACAATCGTGCGGCCTTTACCCGTGAAACCCTTGTTCAGAAGAGTGTCGATTCCGTAGGCCTTGCGGATCGTATTCGGCGTGTAGCAGAACAAGCCCTTGCTCAGATCAAACGGCCGGCTCTCGCAGGAGAACGTGGCCGTATTGGGTATGAGCGTGGCTTTTTCACCCGGGACCGAGCCCGGCATCATCTGTCCGGCAAAGGCCCCACTGGCGAAAGTTAAGGATGCTGCGCACGCGGTGAGCGACGCCCACCGACCGAGTGGCGATGTCCACATGATTTGCTCCCTGATTCGTTTTTGCTGTGTGAGGTTGGTCCGACCCGGGGTGTCAGTTCCAACCTGTCGTTATATCTTTACACAGATTCGAATCGCGGCGCATCAGAAGTCATGGACCAGCGTGCCGAAATATTCGCGCGGCCGGGGCATACGCGCTTTACGCGTAACCACTGCCGGTGGATAGCGATGAATTTCTCGCGATGACGTACACCTCGTCGGTTGCATTGTTGACGCTCAGAGTCACGCGCCGAGGCGCGATGTAGGTAACTCCAGTGTCAGCCTGCCAACGGGGCGGGAACGGCAGTGAGTTTCCCATCTGCAGACCGGGCGTCCGATGGAGTGAACGCGGCCCCCAGACGATTAGTTATGTTAAATGTCCATTAGGTGAATACGGCCAAGCTCTTGTACTGCAGAGCCAGGCCCAGTGGTTGTGCCGGAAGTCTGATCGGGCGCGCCGCCGTGTTGAGCGTGACGATCCATCCGTCCGTCAACACCAAGTCAACTTCGAGCACGGGTGCGAAGTTGTCCTCCACCGGCCCTGGATTTTTAAACGCTCGCTGAACACCGAAGCGTTGCCTCAACCGGCATGACTCTTGCTTCAGGCGAAAGTGCGGGTGTCACATGGGGAAATCGAATGCCAGAGGCCACGGCAGCCAAGCCGCGCATCCTGTTCGTGGAGGATGAGGTTACGGTCCGCGACCATTTGGCGCAGAAGCTGTCCGATGAATACCTGGTCGACACAGCCGACAACGGCAACGAGGCGCTTCTGGCGGTGATTCGCGCCAAGCCGGCGCTCGTCGTTTCGGACATCGTCATGCCGGATATGGACGGGGTTGAGTTGCTCAAGACGCTGCGCGAGAGCCCCGGCACGCGCGGCATTCCCGTATTGTTGATTTCCGGCCGCGCCGCGGATGAGTACCGGATCGAAGGCTTCGACAAGGGCGCCGACGGCTTTCTGGCCAAGCCCTATACCGAGCGCGAGTTGCGGGCCCTGATCGGCTCCATGCTGCGGTCCGCGAAATTGCGAACGGAGGCCGCGGGGCGCGAAGCACGTGACCGGGCCGAGCAGAATGCGCTCACCGAGCGGGTAACCCTGTTCGAGAGCATGTCGGACGGCTTCTATACGCTGGACCGGCACTGGCGCTTCACATACGTAAATCAAAGCGCGCTCGACTTTTTTGGCCAGCGGGAGGAGGACCTCGCGGGCAGCAACTACTGGGAAGTGTTTCCCTACGCAAAAGGCTCCATCCTGGAGGAGCAGTTCCGGCGCGCCATGCAGGAACCGTGCTCAGTGTCGTTTGAAATGATTTCACCACCGGCCAACCGGTGGATCGAGGTCCACGCCAATCCCACTACGCGGGGCCTCGCGGTCAACTTCCGGGATATAAACCCGGAAAAAACGCGTGAAATACAGCTTTTCACGGAACTGTCACAAGAGGCACACAACCCGCGGGGCTCGCTGCCGCGATTGCAGCAACTCGTCGATGAGTTGCAAAACCTGCGCCTGGCAAAACGTTAGCTGCGCCTGCGCTGATTCATGATCGCGATTTCGCTGGTTAAATAAACCGCGATTGCGCTGGGGTTATTCAACCGTGATGGCGCGCACCAGCAGCGTTTCAGTGAGCGGCCGCTCGCGCTTCAGCTCCTGTAGCATTTTCAGGCACTGCCGCGCCGCGACGGGCTTGCTGAAAAAATAACCCTGCGCGTAGTCGCAGCCGCGCTCTCTCAACAAGTTGGCTTGGCTGGAGGTTTCCACGCCCTCGGCGACCGTGGTCAGCCGCAACCGTCCGGCGAGATCGAGCACCGCGTCAATGATCGATGTCCTGGCGCTATCGCCCTCCAGGTTCCGCACAAACGCCTGATCGATCTTCAAGGTGTCGACCGGCAGCCGGTCGAGGTAACTCAGGCTCGAGAAGCCGGTGCCGAAATCATCAATCAACACCTGCGCGCCCAGCTCACGGAGCGTCTGCAACGTGCCGATGAGCTTGTCCGGCTCCTTCATCAACGCCGACTCGGTGATTTCGAAGCGCAGCCAGCGGGGATCCACTTCCGCCTCCGCCGCCACGCGCGCCACTTCGGCCGCGAACTCCGTCCGGTCGAACTGCAGAGGCGAGACATTCACCGCTATCGGCACGATGGGCACTTCAGCATCGAGCCACGCACGAATCTGCTTCACAACCTGTGTCAGGGCCTGCATCCCCAACTCGACGATCGAGCCCGTCTTCTCGGCCACCGGAATAAACTGGCTGGGCGGAACGACGCCCCGCTCCGGATGTCGCCAACGCATCAGGGCTTCGAGCGATGCAACTCGCCCGGTGCGCAGGTCGATGACAGGCTGGTACTCCATGAAAATCTGGTTGGTACCCACGGCATGCCGCAATGCCTGTTCGATCGCAACATGCTCACTGAAGCGCAGGTCCATGTCGGCGCAGAAATAGCGATGGCAGTTCCGCCCGGCTTCCTTCGCCTGATACAACGCGATATCCGAGTGTTTGAGGAGTGTTTTGACGTCTGTGCCGTCATTCGGGAATATGGCAACACCCAGACTGGCCGTGACAGACAACGCCTCGCCGTCGATTGCAATCGGAGCGCACACTGCCGTGCGCAATCTCAGCGCCAGAGTTTCGATGCTGGCTGCGTCAGGCAACAGCGATGCAACAATGACGAATTCGTCACCGCCCATGCGCGCGACGAGATCGTGAGAGGCAAGGTTCGTGCGCATGCGTTTGGCAACGACCTGCAGCAACTGGTCTCCGCAGCCGTGGCCCAGCGAATCGTTGATGTTCTTGAAGTTGTCGACATCCAGGTAAATCAGCGCCAACAGGCGCTGGCCGGCGGCCACTTTGGCCAGAACCTTGGGCAGCCTGTTATGCAGGTAATGACGGTTGGGTAAGCCGGTGAGGGCATCCTGCTCGGCGAGCTTGGCGAGCCTGCGGCGACTCTGGCGCGCCTGCTCCTCTGCTTCCTTGCGGTGACTGATGTCGTGACCCACGAGGGTCAGATGCGCGCGCCCGTGAATGGTAAGAGGAGTGATGGTGACTTCCGCGTCGACCCAGCCACCGCCTTCCCGGCGCTCACGCGAGAGTTGAATGGTGCGGTCGGACTCCGATTTGCAGCCGTTCTCCAGAACCACCGGAGTGACTTCGGGAAAGATGTCCTGAACCGTGCGGGTCCGCAGCGCGCCGCGTTCGCAGCCGAGTGCCCGCAGCGCGGCATCATTGGCTTCGACAATCTCCAAAGTCGAGCCATCGACCACGAGTATGGCTTCACGAAGTTGGGCCGCGATGTTGCGATAGCGCGTTTCCACCGATTGCCGGGCCGCGAAACTGCGCTGCAGGCGTACCATCAGACCAATCATTGCAACACCGAACGCAGCAAACAGAATGACGATTCCCGTCAACATCAGCCAGGTCGTACGCGACCCTACCGCGTAGATTTCGCGAGGTGCCCGAGTAACGAACAGAGCGATCGGTTTCGACTCCGTTCCCCTTACGACGGCATAGCCTGCTATCGTCTTCTCGTCCTCGGCATCCACGAAGACAGGATTCGCGCGGCTACCTGAATCCAACCACTTGCGTACCTTTTCCTGCAGCCCGCCCATCTCCCCGGGCGTGATCATCGTGATAGGTAACTGACTCGTGTTGCGCACGCGCTGTATATCAGCGTCCTGAATGTAGCGCGCAAACACCAGGTAGGCGCCTGTCAGGCCCGATCCGTCGGAGCGGCTTATCTGGTGGACCGATACCGCCGTGAGCCCGCGCGGGGTCATCACGACATTTTCAACAGGGGAGAGATCTGCGTGATTGCGCCCGGCCGTCACGAAATGCTGGAAGCCCTCCAGGTACTGACGGGGTGCAGGGGAGACGATGTCCTTGGAGGTGCGACTCGCGATGCACGAGTAGATCTCGCGGCCTTCCGCATCTACGATCCAGACCACGTCGACATGCATTCCCGCAAGCGCATCGTGGTTGAAGTTAGCCGGCAGGAAGCGTGCGTTCCGATCCTGGTAGAACTCCTCGGCTTCATCCCACTGCGCATAGTCGCGATTGCTGATCCGCAGCTGCCGCAGGTCAGCTTCAAACGCGCGGTAAACCTGGGTTGCTTTCTGGGCGGTCGCCGCCGACTCCACCTGCTCGAAGCTGCCAATCAGCGCCCGGGCGCCCACCGTGACACCGATCACGACCGCCAGCAGAGTCAGGCCGAAAAACATCACCCACGGCATCACCCGGCGTGCCGCCGCGGCGCGGTTCAAGGCCCGCAAGCTCCCAACACCTCCGGACGCTGCCTTGTTCGGTGCTACCAGGTTGGGACGGACCATCCAACCATTTTATTCGCATCCGAACCCGTGGGGAGTGGACGCGATCGAGGATTTGCTGCTTTCGTTGCCTGCGCTGCCACTGTCAACGATCGTGCAGCGCAGCACCATTTTGCCATTGCCGGACACCGCCCCGCGGCGGTGCTAGGTTTTTCGCATGAACTGCAGATGCACGGTGCTGGCGCCTTTCTTGCCGCCTTCGACCTGCCAGTCCTGTGTCATGTGTTGGGCGTCCACCAGGTGCCAGGTGGTCGAATGGAAATGCGCCGGATGTTGGTCGAGGTTCGTGGCATCCCGGAACCCCAGCTCAATAATGGTCGGATCGGACGAAGCCTTGGCCACGTAACGCGGCTGATTTTTGTAATCGCAGTAGTGGTCCGCCCACAGCTGGTCGCCCACGAGATAAAACACCGTGGAAGTCACCTGCTCACCCCCGACCCACTCTTCCGCGAGAATCGCGGTGCCGAAGGCGAAGGGCTGGAATGTGTCGACGATGGTCTTACCATCGGACAGCGGGGCTTCCCACTTTCCAACGAGCTTGCCGAGCTGCGCGAATTGCGCCTGTGCGCCTGACTGGGTTCCAGCCTGCGCCCCGGTGGGCTCCGCGGCGGTTGCATTGATAACAATTCCACACAATGTCGCCGCGACGGCGACGCCAATCCAGCTTTTCATCTCGAGACTCCCTGCGGTTGTTGGGTCGGTGTCGCAATCAACGCCGGGAATCAGGAACGGTTGACTTGAAAACGTCCCGTCAGAATTGTTGTCGGGTCAGAATGGCCCACCACATCCGCCAGTCGCCCATGAAGCTGAACAGGGGATACTGAAAGGTCGCGGGCCGGTTGTGCTCGAAGAAGAAGTGGCCCACCCAGGCGAATGCATATCCGACCACCAGCGCCAACAAAATCAGCCACCAGTGCCAGGTGGCCACCGCAGCGGCCAGCAGCACCGCTGCCAGCGAAGTTCCGATGAAATGCAACCGCCGGCACATGGGATTCGTGTGCTCGCCGAGGTAGAACGGATAGAAATCAGAGAAGGTGCGAAACCGCTGATCGCTCATGAGGCTCTCCCGCCAATGGGCTCTCCAGTGACCGGATTTCAGCACAAGCCGCAATCCAGGGCCACCCTTCCCTCACGAGCGCTCGAGCGTCCCTCACGAGCCCTCGAGCGTATCCACGAGCGTCCGCGCGAATGACGCCCAATCCGTCGTCCGCACCATACGCCGCACTACACACGCATCATCAGCGTGCCAGCTGCGTATTCAGCACATCGTCAGGAGTTGAATAAATCTCTCAAATTTCGCATAAATTCCCTAAAAACTCAGACTCTTGTCGGTGCGCCTCCGAGATAACATTGGCACATGGAATTCACCTCCGGCGCAGATATGGAAATCAACTGGCAGTGGTTGCTCTGGCAAGTCGGTATCCCGCTCGGCGGACCGATCGTCCTTTCCTGCCTGATCGTTCTGCTATGGCAGACCGGAATGCCCGATTTCGTACCGCAATGGAGCATCATTCTTGATTTCAGCCCGTGGACACTGACGTTTTATGCCCTGGCGCTGATTGGAGGGGCCCTCTACGAACTGTGGCCGTACATATCTACTCAAAGGTCTCTTGGGAGTTATCTGATTGGAGCAGGCTCCGCTGCCCAACTCTATGCGGCATTCCTCGTAGTCTGGCGACACAATAGTGCATTCGCGCCAACCCGGGGTATATACATTTGCGCTAGCGGCATTCTGCTCCTCGCAGTTGTACTCAGTCACAAAGCCTTTCTGAAATCACGAGGTAACTAACATGTCTCGAAGATATACTGAAGGACCCGCAAAAGCATCCGTACCCATCAGCTACGGCGCGTTTACGGGCATAGTCTGCGGAATGGTACTCGGACTCATCATTGCAGACGCGCCGTTGATAGGAGGCGCAGTGGGCGCCATCATCGGCCTCGCGATCGGATGGTATTTCAGAAACCTCGAAACTCGGCCCAACTCACCTGACACGATCTCGAAGAAATCCGAATGAGCCAACCCCCTCACGACACTACCGGCAAACTCACAATAGCAACCAGGCCGGACGTGTCCGTGCGGTTTTCCAGCCAGACGCTGCCGCCAAGCTGGCGGACAATGCTGTCGACTGTAGACAGGCCTAAGCCACTGCCATTGCTGGCGTCACCAGGCGCGCGATAGAAGCGCTCGAACACACGCTCCAACTCCTGAGGAGGCAACCCAACACCTTCGTCCCACACTTCGATCCGCGCTCGTCCGCCGGCGACAGACGCGCGGATACTCACGGCGGTACCGGCCGGTGCATAGCGGATCGCATTTTCCACCAGGTTGCCGAGAATGAGCCCCAGGCGCCGGGGGCTCCCGGGCACGAGCACTGAAGCATCCAACTCAACCTGGATCCGCACCTGGCGAATCCGCGCGGCGTCAGCATAAAGCTGACTGACATCCTCCAATCCCTGCCGCAGATCCGTCTTCTCCTCATTGACACCCGCGGCAGACTCATTCCGCGCCAGCGAAAGCAACTGCTCCGACAGCCGGATAATGCGCCGAAGCCCCGTCCGCAGCTCCGCCAGACGGACCGCCTTCTCCGCGGCATCCCGTCCGCCATCGAGCACGTCCACCTGCAACTGCAGCGCCGTCAAAGGTGTCCGCAGCGCATGAGCCGCATCCGTAACAAACTGCTTCTCGCGGATCACTGTCGTCTCGAGCCGCCGCATCAGCCGATTGATCTCCTCAACCATCGGCCGCACTTCCACGGGCAAATCAGCCGCCGGCAGATCCTCAAATGAGGACGCAGGCCGCTGGGCCAGCGCCGCGGCGGCCTCATCGAGCGGCGACACGTGCCGCCGGATGACCAGTCCAATGACCAGTGCCAGCACCGGCAACAACAACACGATAGGCAACAAGGTCGCCAGGGCGACACCGCCCTCCACCTCACTGATCACATCCATCGACAAGGCAACTTCAATGCTCAGTCCATTCGACTGAGCACTGAACACACGATACGGGCCGGTCCCGAAATCCCGAACGTGAAATCCCAGCACCCCCAACGGCGGAAGCAGCCCACCGGGGACGTGACGATTGGATTTCGACGCGTACCGCACCCGCCCACCTGAATCGCGCACCACTACAATGAGGTCATCCTCATTGTCATGATGGATATACACCTGAGGCAGAATGTCCGGATCAGCCGGCTCATCCGATTGCCTCGGCGCCGAAAAGTCCTGTGCCGCCAGAATCCGCGCAACCTGCTCCATCTGATAGTCGAGCTGCGACTGCGTCTCCCGATGCGCTTGCCAGTTGCCGACTCCAACACACAGCGCGCCGACAGCGGCAACCGCCACGCACAACCAGGTGGTGAGCCCCCGCCGCAGCGACTTCAAGACACGAACCCTATCCGCCAACCCACGCCGCGCACGTTCTCAATGACCCCGTTACCCAACTTGCGTCGCAGGCTGTGAATCGTAAATTCAATCGCATTGCTTTGAACGGTCTCTTCCCAACCGTACAGATGCTCTTCAATCCGGGCCCGGGACAGAACCGCGCCCGGCCGCTCCATCAGCGCGCGCAACAAAGCGAACTCGCGGGGCGTCACGGCGACCGGGGCGTCATGCAGCTTCACAGTGTGCGTCACCGGATCCAACACAATCGCCCCGTGAATGACTTCGGAGGTGGCGCGGCCATCACGGCGGCGCAGGAGGCTGCGCAGGCGAGCCTTCAGCTCCGCCAGCTCAAACGGTTTGACCACATAGTCATCCGCCCCGCTGTCGAGCCCGCTTACCCGGTCGGCCAGCTCATCGCGGGCCGTAATCATCAGCACCGGCAGCGTCACTCCGCAAGCGCGCGCCGACTTCAAGACTGCCAGGCCGTCCTTGCGGGGCAGGTTCCAGTCGAGCACGGCAATGGCATAGGGCGTTGCCGGGTCCTGCATCGCCGCCAGGCCCGCAGCCCCATCTTTGACCCAGTCGACCACGTAGCCCTCATCCCTCAAGCCCCGGACCAGGCTCTCGCCAATCATTTGATCGTCTTCGACCAGCAGCAGACGCATGACAAAAATCCGATTCGCACCCGTTCGCGTTAGCACAATGGTACGCCGACTGCCCGGATTGTAGGGGCTGCAACTCGAGCGGCGAATCAGCGAGCCGGCAGCCCGTGTCCGCTCAGGGAAATCAGCATCGCACTGCGACACTGGAGTATCGCGCTGCGACACCGGAGTATTTCGCGGCACTCGCTCCGGGCCGCGGCCGGGAGTATTCTCGATGTCACACGGACGTAAAAACAAACTCGCTGCGGGGAAAGATACATGAATAGTATCGACATCGACTCGTGCGAATGTTTCGCACAGTGTTATAACTGCGTCAGCTTCCCGTTCCATCACAACCTGCACGAGCACGAGTTGTTCGAGCTTCACAACCTGTTGGATCTCGCGGAGCGGCAGGGACAGTCCCCGACCTTCGCTCACTGGTCCAACGGCGCGGTGAATGTGAATGACCGCTGGGAGTCCGGCTCCGGACTGCGCTACTCGCTGCGCCAGACCATTCGCGACATTGCCGTCAACAACTCGCTGGCCGTGCTCAAACATGTGGAGCAGGACAGGATCTTCGGCCCCCTGGTCCATGCAATCCAGGAGCGGGTCCTGGAGCTGGCCGGAGCCCGGATGCGCGGCGATGCCATGTCGGGCCGCGGCACCCTGTTGATTGCCTCACCGGGCCGGATCACCTCCTATCACATCGACTCCGATGTGAACTTCCTGTTTCAGATCCGCGGCCACAAGCTGTTCTGCGTGTTCGATCCCGACGATCGCAACGTCCTGCCGCACGAGGAGCTCGAGAACTACTTCCTGGGGGATGCGAATGGCGCCATCTTCAAGCCGGATCGCGAGCCGGACGCAAAGTCCTACGACCTTGGGGCAGGTTGCGGGGTCCACGTGCCCTGCATGTCAGGGCATTGGGCAAAAAATCTCGACAGCCCATCCGTCGCGCTGAGCATCAATTGGGATCTGCGGTCGGTCACCTCGACCGGGCGCGTGTACCGTTTCAATGGCCGGCTGCGCAGGCTGGGCTTGAACCCCGTGCCTCCCGGTGTATCTCATTGGCGGGACAATGTGAAAACCACCGCCCTCGAGCTTCTCCAGCAGGCAGCCCGGCTCAAAGGCGGAGCGTGAACCGCATCACATCCGTCCACCGCTCGGACTTCCTCCCGATGCGGTGAACCTCGAGACGTGTGGTTTATCGACGCCAGTCTCAACATTTGCGCCGAACCTCGAGCTAGCCTTTCATACCGGTTTGATTAACCAAAAAACGCCGCCGGCGCACGACCACGCCGATGGCGCATAACACATTTGCAAGATCCCCTGATGATGACTGAGTTGCAGGCAACGCAAGTCAAGGAGAGCGGGTTGCCATTGTTTTCCGTACGCCTGCCGTTCAAGGCCGAACGGGTGGGTGAATCTGCGTTCGAAGGTCCGTTGCTGGCCGAGTGGAACGCGCTGCATGAGCGCATTTCGCCCAACATGCCCTTCACTTCGGCGAATTGGAACGCGCTGTGGTGGAAGCATCATCGCTCGGACCGTCTTTTCAAGCGCGACGAGCTGTGTCTCATCGTGGTTCGGGATGCCCAGAACGCCCTGATCGCCGTGGCGCCCATGATGTCGACGTGGCGGCCCGCGATCGGTCCCCTGCGCCTGCACACCCTGCGCTTTTTCGGCGCGGACCCGAATGTCACCGAGCTGCGCGGCCTGGTCTGCGAGCCGGAAAATGAAGTGGCCGCCATTGAGGCCGTGCTCAAATGCCTGAAACACGAGTACCCACATGCTGACTGGATCGAATGGGGCGCCCTGCGGCAGGAGAACTGGCGCAAGGCCGCGGGCAAGCTGTCCGAAGGCTCCTGGAGCTCAAACCGCGAGACTGACGGCTATCACCTCGAGTTGCCCGCGACGTGGGAAGCGCTGCGCTCCTCGCGGTCCCGCAATATCAAGGAGTCCATACGGCGTTGCTACAACTCACTGAAGCGTGACGGCCTGACTCCGGAGCTGCGGGTCATCCAGTCTCCGGAAGATACGCCGGCGGCGCTCGCGACATTCTTCCGGCTTCATGCCATGCGCAGCCTCGCCACCAACACGATCACGCACGCCGACGTGTTCCGAAAGGAAAACGAACGCGCGTTTATCTGCGAATACGCGCGCGTCCAGGCCAGGCGCGGCGAGCTGCGGATATTCCAACTGTTGATTTCCGGGAATGTGGTGGCCTCGCGCATCGGGTTTCAGAACGGCGATCAGATCTACCTCTACTACTCAGGGTATGATCCGAGCTGGTCGAAGTACAGCGTGATGACCACGCTCGTGGTCGAGGCCATCAAGTGGTCAATCGAGCAGCGCCTCGCCATCGTCCACCTGTCCACTGGCAGCGACGTGTCGAAGTTGCGTTGGGGCCCTGTACAAACACGGTATGTGGCACTGACTGAAGTTCGCCGGGGCTGGCGGGCACGCCTGTTCTTCAGCATCTATCAGCAAGCGCAGGGCCTTCTGCGCCGTGCGGAAAAAGTCCGCCTCCCATCGGGCACCCCCCGCCAGGAAGCAACATGATCGACGTCTCCGTCGTCATTCCGACATTCCGGCGCCACGAGCTCCTCCTGGAGGCAATCCAGAGCGCTCTGCGCCAGAAGGACGTGTCTGTTGAAGTCATCGTGGTGGATGACAGCCCCGAAGGCTCGGCTCGCGCGGCGGTTGAGGCCCTGAATGACAAACGCGTCCGCTACTTTCAGTCCGCGATACCCTCGGGAGGCAAGCCTGCGCTGGTCCGTAATGACGGGGCGAGACGAGCCAACGGCCGCTTTGTCCATTTTCTCGATGACGACGATCTGGTAGCGGAAAAATACTACCGGGACGCCGTCGCCGCGTTCGAAGCTCACCCCGGCTGCGGAGTCGTATTCGGACAGATTCAGCCGTTTTCCGTGCCCGACTCAGCGGCTCTGGTCCACGAGCGGAAATTCTTCAACACCGCCGCGAGGCGCACGCGCTTCTGGTCGAGCCTGGGCTCGCGCTGGGCCATGACCGCGAGCCTGCTCTTCATGCCGACGCTGCTGGTCAATTCGGCCTGCCTGATCCGCCGTGAGCACGTGCAGGCCTTGGGCGGCTACGACGCCAACATCCTCCTCAACGAGGACGTGGACTTTTTCTGCCGCGCCATCCGGACTTTCGGCTGCCGATTCCTGGACCAGGTGGTGGTCCACTACCGTATTCTCCCCAGCTCACTCATGCACGGGCGAACGGGGAACGACCAGTTGATCGTGTCCTACCAACGGATGTACGCGCGCTATCGCGAGACACACGGAGCCGTGGAATTGCTGGTCCTGAAGATTTTTGCGCGCACGGTCATGCGGGTCATATGAACGCACAGCCAACAATCGACGGGCGGCCGGACGTGTTGCCTCCACAGGCCATCACGCTGAGTGCCACAGAGCGCGCCACCGGGAAATTCGAGCCCGGCAACTGCGACCTCGCCGCCGCGATCCTGGCCTGTCGTGGCTACGTGATCCTGCGTGACGCGCTGGAACCTGATTTCGCGGCAGCACTCGCGCGCGAGATGGAAGATATCTATCAGGATTGCCGGCAGACACACACGGTTGAAACCGGCACTGCGCCCGATGCCGCCTTCAAAACCGAAATCTCCGCGCGCCGGCGCGCAACCTTCTGGTTCCGAAAGTCCCGCTGGAGGATTTTCCCGCGCCTCGAAGGCGCCATGGGAGATCCCCGGCTGCTCGCCAATCCCTTTGTAACCCCAGTGCTCGATCGCCTGTTGGGTGAGACCTTCCGTTGCCGGTATGTATCGAGCGATACCTGTCTGGACGGAGCTATCCTCCAATCGCCCCACAGCGATATCGATGGAGATAAAGTCTACGTCAACGGGATATGGAAACCCCGTGGGTTCGTGGTGAATGTTCCAGTGATGGAGTGTGGACTCCACAACGGACCGCTCGAAGTCTGGCCGGGCGGCAGCCACATGTGGGATAGCAACTTCCTCAGACCGTTCGGCCTCGTACCGAACGTACAGGACGGTCGCAATCCCGCCGTGGAGCGGCTCGCCGCGTTTTTCCCTTCCATCAAGGTTGTATTGAAGCCGGGCGAAATTCTCATCCGCGATCTGGCCATGTGGCACCGGGGAACTCCCAATCCAACCGATCAGCCCCGTACCATGCTGACCATTGGGATGTTCCGCGCGGATCATGAGTACGGTTACGGGAGCCCTTCGTACAACCTGGATGACGCTCTCTACGAGCGCTTGGATCCGCGCGTCCGCCGGATGTTTGCCTATCACTTCACGTCGCTCAAAAAGGCCCGACGCAGCCTCGGACGACTGAAGCGCAGGATGCTGGCGTCATCCCAGCGGGCATGAGCGCAACCGCCTCACCGCCAGTGGATGTCGGTTCCCGCCGTCTCGTCGCGCGCAACACAATAATCATGATGGCCGCCCAGGCATTGGGCGTGCCCTTGGCGATTGTCGTAAACGCCGTAATGGCCCGGACGGTCGGTCCCGGCGACTACGGCATCTTCTACGTGCTGACGACCTTCGCGAGCCTGGCGTTCATGATTGTTGACTGGGGCCAGAATGGCATTCTGCCCGCCCGCATCGCCACCGACCGCCCCAACGCCAGCCGCTACCTGGGCAGCGCACTGGCCTGGAAGTTTGCGGCTTCGATCGCCGCGACCGGCATTCTCGCGGTCGTTCTGCAGTTCCAGGATCACGAGCTGCCGCTGATGGCACTCGCCCTCGTCTGCCTGGGACAGGCACTCACACTCACCGCCCGGACCTGCGCGGATGTAGTGCGCGGTTTCGAGCGCGTCAGAGTCGCCGCCTACACCCAGGTGGGTGGGCAGTTTCTCCTCGCGCTCTTCACCATACCGGTGCTGTATGCTTTCGGTACTCTCAACTCGTACCTGATAGCAGCGGCCGCGGCCGGCGCCATCGTGTTGTACGCAGTGTGGCGTGGCTTACACACTGTTGGAATCAAAGCGCTGCACGCTGATATGGCCACCGTGAAGTCGCTTCTGAAAGATGGCAACAGCTTCCTCGTCCTGAACCTGGTCCTGCTCCTGCAGCCGGCTATTGACGCTCACTACATGGCACTGCTGGCGTCCAAGGAGGCCATCGGCTGGCACGCTGCCGCCGTGAAGCTGATGGGACCCCTGCTTCTGCCGGCCAGTGCTCTCATTGGGGCACTCTATCCCACTCTCTGCAGGCTCTGGACCGAAAACGTGCAGGAATACATGCACACGTCGCGGGGCGCCCTGCGCGCCGCCTTTGTCATGACCATGCCGATAGCACTGGGTTGCGGGTTGTTTCCGGACATCGGGGTGCGCATCTTCGGTACCGACACGTTCGGTCCCGCGGAAACCAACCTGCGGATTCTCGCCTTCTATGTGTTTCTGCTGTACGTCACGATGACTCTGGGCACCTGCCTGAATGCGGCGGGGCGCCAACGCGCCTGGACCGTGGTCCAGTTCACGTGCATTGTGATTGTATTGATCGCGGATCCTTTGCTCGTCCGCTGGTTCCAGGCACGCACGGGCAACGGTGCGCTGGGCGTCAACATCACCACCGCGGGTACCGAGCTGCTGATGATGATTGCGGGAATCTGGCTGATGCCCCGCGGCGTATTTGATCGCTCGATCCTGCGTTCAGGTCTTCTCACCCTCGCGGCCGGCGCGGCCATGGCCGGCGTGGCCTGGCTGCTGAAGGACTACGACTCGCTCTGGGTGGCCCCAATCGCGCTTGGCATCTATGCCACTACTCTGTTCGGCATTGGCGGCGTCGATGCCGAGCAACTTCAGATCCTGACGCGCGGCGCGGCCATCCGCCGCGCCGCGCAGCGCTGACCACATTGCCTCGAACTAGCCGCAGCCTTTGGAGCCTTTAGCGGCCTTCTTCAAAGACTCAATTGCCTCATCCAAGGAGGCATATTTGCCGCGTGACGGCGGCTTGAAGGAACGAACTCCAAATACATCAGGGTTGGATCCCAAGCCGTGGGTGCGTTGCACGTCGCCAGTGGCCAAGATCGAGTCAAACACTTTCGGACCTAATTTCATAACGCGAACGCTAGTGCCACGACGACCGAATTGCAACCATTGTTTGGGGAACTAAAAGCGAATTACGCGAATTCAGGGCGAAGTTTCCTCACCAATCGCAATGCCCAAGACATGCTCAACAATACCAACTAACGGTCGGGCGAATGATTCGAAATCGCGGTGCCCCTCATCTCCTTCCAAATCGAAGCAAATGAAATCATCGTTAACCTTCTCGTGGGGGCCACCGTAGCGCGCTATGACTAACACGCCAGCGACGGGGGTGTTGCTCATTTGCAACTCAGCGATGCGCCCTGCAACATCAGCGGGAGCTGACAAGGGAATGGCAAGAAGCTCGATTGGTCCTGAACGCAACGGCTCGCAAATGACCTCATCGACCCAAAGGATATCGTCAGGGTCTTCGGTAGGAGGAAAAGTCAACGTCGAATTGACCGAGTTTGGAACGGTCGGCTTCGAGTTGAAATACTTCACCAGCCTCGACCGAAATGCCTGACCAACGATTCCCCGCCCGACATACGCCGAATGATCGGCATCACGCGGTTGCACAATCTTCATGACACCGACCTGCTGCTGCGCAGAAGGCGGCTCATAAAGAAGCACCTTTACCTGAACGTCACCCCGGCCCAAGGCTCCGCAAATGGAAGTCTCAATCCGATCGTGCTGCCACGCAGTTAATTCGGTCAAGGCCCGCACCACCCCATGCGTCCGAAGCGTCGCAATGCAAATCACTCAGATGTGCGATACGGGCGTAAGAAGGCGCTCCACTTTCCCTTTGCGCTGCCATGCATCGTCGCCCGAAAGAAACTTGGTTTGCGTTCTTATTACCTTCCAGCCATCCACTATACCTTATCAACTACCTCGTCAGGCAACTTTACGCGATAGCAACGCACAATTTACCAACACGGGAAATCAACTTTCAACGTCCAATTAGGACGCCGAAAAGATGCGCCAAATCGGCGTCACACATCCCCGTCGAATTCTCGCCGCGTGCGACGCCGTTAGTTCTTACACGTGTCGGAAGCCGATCCGGAATGCGCCCCAGTGCCGTCCGTTTACGAAGATCGGCGAGGACAGATCCTTCATCAGCATGAACTTGCCACCGCCCATGTCGCGCCGGTAGGTCTGCAACAGAAACGGCTTCGTGTTGGCTCCGACCTTCTGCACCGCGCGGTCGTTGAACAACCGGCGATTGCGGCAGTGGGCCGCATTCCAGGCCGGATCATCTCCCGGCGGCTGGGAATACTCGGGGTTGTGGGTCGGCAGGTAGCCGCCCTTCGCCCAGGCCACACTGAATACGATGCGCGGGTCCATTTTCCGGACGGGATCCTGGATAGCCGGCAGCACCCGGTCCGTGAACCGCACATAGTCCGTGAGGTACTGCTTCGGGTTGGTGTTCGGGATCTCGCGGTACCGCTCATCAAACAGCCGTCCGGTCGTGATCTCGCCACGAGCCACCGCAGCCTCGAACTCCTCGCTGATGCGCTTCGCCGTCTCGACCCCCAGGCGAATAATGGGCGTGTCCTGCGTCTCGATGCCGCTCTCGGCAATGTATTCAATCAGGGTCTCACTGAGCGCCAGCAGCCCCTCGATCCGCTTGTCCGCCTGCTGCAGATTGGCCGAGGACAACTCGACGCCCTCTGCCAGCGAGCCGAGCTCCGTCAATGTGGCATCACACGCCTGCAGGTTGTCGGAAGTTGACTTCGCGATCGCATCGATCTCGCGCCCGACGGTGTTGAATGCCTCGTCGGCGCGGATGATGACGCCCTTCACCTTCTCGGCGCCCGCCTGGGCCTTGCCGGCGTGTTTCGTCGCCTCGCTGCTCTCCTTGATGAGCCCCTGGATCTGCTCACCCAATGCGCGCACGATATCGCTGATGCGAACCGTCGCGGTCCGTGTTTCCTCGGCCAGCGTCTTCACCTCGCCGGCGACCACCGCAAAGCCCCGCCCTGCCTCACCGGCCCGGGCGGCCTCGATACCTGCGTTCAAAGACAACAGGCGCGTCTGCTTGGCGATGCGCTGAATCGACTCCGCTACGCCGCCAACCTGCTCGAGCAGCTTGCTGAACGAGCCCAGGCGCTCCTCGATGTGTGTAACCGCTCCTGTCAGGTCAGTGATGTGTTGAACAGCGCCGCCGATCAGCGTGCGCGACTCGGCGATCTCGGAACCGGCGGCGGAGGCGGCCTGCTGAGAATCCTTGGCGGCGCGATCGATCTCGCGGTTGCCGGACACCATGGTTTCGGCCGCGCTCTGCAGGCCCTTGAACTGCTCGGACTCGTTGGCGACGCGGTGCGTCACTTCCTCGAGATTGCCGGCCACGTCGGCCAGCTCCACTCCCAGGGAACCGATGCGCGTGGCGAGCTCATTCACCAGGACCGAGTCGTCCGCGCCACCCTCCGCTACGGGTTCCGCGACCTGCACTTCATTCAACACTGCGTTCATGTCACGACCTCAAAAATTAGACTCGATTGGAGGCGCTGGAGCGGGTGACATCCATCGACTCCGCCAGGGCTCGCAATTTTCCCGGAATTTCGTGCAGGCCCATGACGTGCACGGCCGCGCCGATCGCCACCGCTTCGCGCGGCATGCCCCACACCACGCTCGTCGCCTCATCCTGCGCGATTGTCGGCGACCCCGCCTCGCGCATCTCCTTCAGACCTTCAGCCCCGTCCTTGCCCATTCCGGTGAGGATCACGCCAATGGCATTGCGGCCAGCCTGTTGGGCCACGGACCTGAACAACACATCGACGCTGGGTTTGTGGCGATTGACAGGCTGTCCATCATCCAGCTTGCAGACATAGCGCGCGCCATCGCGCACGAGGAGCAGATGACGATCGCCAGGAGCAATGTAAACGTGCCCCGGAAGGACCTGCTGACCGTCCTCCGCCTCATACACAGTCATCTGACAGCAGGCATTCATTCGTTTGGCGAACGGCGTGCTGAAAGCCTTCGGAATGTGTTGGGCAATCACGATACCTGGGGTGTCGGCGGGAAGCTGGACCAACACCTCGCGGATCGCCTCGGTGCCACCGGTGGAGGCACCGATGGCAATGATCCGGTCCGTGGTCCGGAACTGCCTGGGGGCCGAGCTCTTCGGCAGAATGGCATCCGCGCTGTAGCGTGGCGGAACCTGGGACAGATTGGCGGCTGGCGCATCGGCGCTGTAGCGCCGCACACGGGCCCTGGCTGCCGCCTTGATCTTGGTGCACAACTCTTCCGCGTAATCTCCCAGTGTCGCGGCGAGATCAATCTTCGGCTTCGGCAGATAGTCGACGGCGCCTACCGACAAAGCATCCAGAGTAATTTCCGCGCCGTGCTCAGTGAGCGAGGACACCATGACCACCGGCATCGGCCGCAGGCGCATCAGGTTGCGCAGGAATGTCACGCCGTCCATCTTGGGCATTTCGACATCGAGCGTAATGACGTCGGGATTGAGAGCCTTGATCTTGTCGCGTGCCATGTAGGCATCGGACGCCGCGCCCACCACTTCCACCTCGGGATCGGCCGACAGCAATTCCGTGAGAATCCGCCGCACGAGCGCGGAATCATCGACAATCAATACCTTGAGCTTGCGGTTGTCCATCAGAACAACTCCACGTCGTTGCCGGCAGGCTTCTCGCGCAGGGTGCTCTGGTACTGCCTCTCGCGGCTGACCACCTCACCGTGATCCGTGGTCCGCAGGCGAAACATGAGCACCCGGCCCGTTGCCGGGAAATACAACACGCGGCGCGGATACGTATCACCGACATCCTCGCCCGAGATCGACAGACCTTCCAGCCGCAGCCAGTGCCGCGCAAACTCGATGTTGCGGGCACCCACATCCGTCATGGAGGCGAGAACCCGCCCGCCGCCGGTCAACTTGACCTCCAGGCGCTGGCGCTGTGCGCCGAGCTTCAACAGGTCGTTGATGAGGCTTTCCATGGCGAACGAGCCATAGCGCGTGGAGAGTCCCACCGCCGGGTCGTGCCAGGAGCTCGAGCCGTTGGTAATGTCCTCCGGCAGCATGAAATGATTCATGCCGCCGATGCGCAGGACCGGGTCGCGCACACAGGCCGAGATGCACGATCCCAACACGGTCGTAATGATCTCATCGCTGCGGGTCACGAAATATTCGCCCGGCAGGATCCGCGCCGCCCAGCGCTCGTTCTGCCGGTCCCAGTTGCGGTGCACGTGCCCGAATCCAGGCAACGTCTGCGGCCGTGGCGGCGCCTCGGGAGCGCGCAGCAGCTGGTTCATGAAGCATTCCGCCGGTAGATGGTCCGGCCCACGAGCGTGTAGTCATCGGATACCTTGAACATGTTCTCGGAGTGGCCGAGAAACAGGATGTCCCCGGGACGCTGCAGTTGGGCATACTTCCTGAACAGTTCCCGCTGCGTCTCCTTGTCAAAGTAGATGACCACGTTGCGGCAGAAAATGACGTCCAGCGGCCCTTTCATGGGCAGCGGGTTCATCAGGTTGAGTTGGTTGAAGGTGATCAGCTCGCGCAGATCGGGCGCTACCCGGTAGCGGCACGCGCCACCGTCACGCTGCTCGCGGAAGAACCGGCTCATGCGCTCGGCCGACAAGCCCTTCACGCGGTCCTCGCCGTACAGGCCGTTCTTGCCGCGGGACAACACATCGGAGTCGAGATCCGTCGCCAGGATCCTGATGTCGTGGCGGACATTCTCGGGCACGGTCTCGCGCACGGTCATGGCAATGGAGTACGGCTCTTCGCCAGTCGAGCAGCCGGCGGACCAGATTCGCAGCCGCTGCCCGGGGCCGCGTTTCAACATCGGCACCAGCACCTGCTCGCGCAGGTACTCGAAGTGATGGGACTCGCGGAAGAAGGACGTCAGGTTGGTGGTGATGGCATTGATGAACTCGACCATCTCCGGGCCTTCGGCATCGTTGGCCAACAGGTCGCGGTAGGCGCTGAAGGATTGCAGCCCCAGTGCCCGCAGGCGCCGCGCCAAGCGTCCATAAACCAGCTCGCGCTTCGCCTCTGACAGGCTGATGCCGGTCCGTTGCCGCACCAGCGTGCGCAGGGCATTGAAGTCCTCATCCCGGAACTGAAACTCACGGGACCGGTTGGCGCCCTCATCCACGGCAGACAGGCTCGACATCAAAAAAGCTCCACACTGCCCTGCGTGGCACACTCGGCGCGGGCCTGCTCGGAATTGACATTGAATCCTTCCGGTGGAGGCAACATGGCATCCAGCAACTGACGCTGGGCCTGGGAAATCAGGCGGGTACGCAGCCGCTCGCGCATCGAGTTCCAGACCTCCGCATCCGCGGGGTCGCACATCGAGTGGCTCGCCAGCTCGCCCGCGGTCCCTGACAGATAGTCCTGGACATGCTTGAGATGTTGGACCAGCCGGTCGTAGAACTGCAGGTGCATGATGCTGCCGTTGACCTGCTTCTGCAGCTTGTCCACGGCGCGATCGAATTCGTCCGGAAACACCGCCACCACATCGGGATTGTCATTGCGGCGCCGCGCGGTGCGCAGCGCACCGAGCCCCGATGACAACTGATCAATCAACAGGCCGAGCGCCTCGACGGAAGGCTGGACCTCCCGCACGGCGAGCTCGATCTGCGCCACCGAAGCGGCGACCGCCTGCGCTGCCTCAGTGCTTTGACCGGTTTTCTCCATCTACTTTCCGTCCTCGCATCCGCGCCGAAGGTCAGGCAACGATCCGGGCAATGGTGGCCAGCAGCCTGTCGGGACTGAAGGGCTTGACGACCCACCCGGTGGCGCCGGCCGCCTTGCCTTCCATCTTCTTCTCCGCGCTGGCTTCGGTCGTGAGCACCAACAGCGGCACCCCACGGTAGTGCGGCAACGCGCGCAACTCACGGACCAGCGTTATTCCGTCCATGTTCGGCATGTTGACATCGGTGATGACCAGGTCCACCGCCGCCTGGCCTTTCGCCAGGTTGAGCGCTTCCTGACCGTCACACGCCTCCAACACCTCATAGCCGGCGCTTTTGAGCGTGACACCCACCATCTGACGCATCGATGGTGAGTCATCCACTGCGAGTATTCTTGTCATGGTGGTTACTCTCTTAGAACTCGCGCCAATCGGCGTCATTGCCGCTGGCGGCTGCCCGCGATGGAGCAGCGGGAACTTCCTGAGGCCGGGGCACTGCCGCCTTGGGCGCAGCCGGCTTGGGTGCCGCCGGCTTGGCGGAGAACGGGCGATTCGGGCCGCGGCGCTCCGGCATGACCTTCACTTCGGCCTTCGGCGCGGGTGCGCGGGAAACGGGCATTCCGACGCTGGAATCGCCGACCTGGTACTTGCCCATCATGACACTCAGCTCGCGCGCCTGGTCCGCCATGGACTGCGATGCGGCCGTCGCCTGTTCCACGAGCGCGGCGTTCTGCTGAGTCATCTCGTCCATCTGCATGACGGCCTTGTTGACCTGCTCTATGCCCGAGGACTGCTCGCGCGAAGCGGCGGCGATTTCGGCCACGATGTCGGACACTTTCTTCACCGACATCACGATCTGCTCCAGGGTCTGGCCCGACTGTGTGACCAGCAGCGAGCCGTCACCGACCTTGCGGACCGAGTCCTGGATGAGCTCTTTGATTTCCTTCGCCGCGGTCGCTGAGCGGCCCGCGAGGCTGCGCACCTCGGTTGCCACCACCGCAAACCCACGGCCCTGCTCCCCTGCACGCGCCGCTTCAACCGCGGCGTTCAGAGCCAGCAGGTTGGTCTGGAAGGCAATTTCGTCGATCACGCCGATGATGTCGGAGATCTTCTTGGAGGACTCGTTGATTTCGGTCATCGCCTTCACGGCACTGCCGACCACCGCTCCACCCTTCTCCGCCTGATCGCGCGCGGCCGTGGCGAGTTGGTTCGCCTGCCCCGCGTTGTCGGCGTTCTGCTTGACCGTGGAAGTCATTTCTTCCATGGACGAGGCCGTTTCTTCCAGAGAAGAAGACTGCTCTTCGGTTCGCTGTGACAGATTGGCGTTGCCTTGCGAGATTTCCTCGGCGCCACGCAGCACCTCGGCCGCGGCGTTCTTGACGCCGGAGACGATGTCGGAAACGCTCTCCAACAGCGAATTGATGGCGTTGCCGAGCTTCATCAGGTCGCCGCTCTGGCTGGATGTATCCAGTCGGCGGGACAGATCGCCCTCGGTGGCGGCCCGCACGATTTCCTGAGTCTTCACGACCGCCTGGGCCATCTGCTGGCTGAGGCGGGTCTGTTCCTCGAGTTGTGCCTCGCGCGCAGTCTCTGATGCAACCTGTTCAGTTACATCAGTCGCATAAAGCACAACCTTGGAGACGGCACCGCTGGCATCCAACACCGGGTTGTAGCTGCCCCGCAGCCAGACTTCCGCGCGGCTCTTGGTGCGCAGCTCGTACCGGCCGACCTCGTACTCTCCGCCGGAGAGCTTTGCCCACAGATGGCTGGCGGCGGAAGTTGCCAACACATCGTGATGCTGTCCTTGCAGCTCGGCCAGCTCGTAGCCCGTCAGGTGCAGGAAATTCTCATTGGCGCCGAGAATCGTGCCATCGGGCCGGCATTCGAGGACCGCATGCGACCTGCCGATGGCGGCGAGCGTCCCGCGCAGGTTGGCGAGCTCGCCCGGATCTACCGAGACACCGGCAGTTGCTTTCGAAATAAATTTAACGGCGGCCGCGACAGGGGCGGTCTTGCGTTTGCTGGCCATTAGGAACCTCTGATAATCCTCGAATGTGGGAGCTCAAGCCGCCGCGGCCGCGGATGCCTGATCCTCTGAATCGGATGTATTGGGCAACTGCCCGGCAATGAGCTTGTCGATGTCGAGCAACACCACCATGCGGTCAGCCACGGGCATCAACCCGCGGATGTGCTCCGTTGCCTCGCGCGAACCCAGATCGGGAGCGGCTTTCACCTGGCTGTCATCTACGTTCACGACATCGGAGACACCGTCCACGACGACACCGAAATCACGCTTGCCTTTGCGCGACTGAACGGACAACACAATGATCACGGTGACTGCCGTATATTCGGCGCGCTCCAGGTTGAACTGCATGCGCATGTCAACAATGGGGACGATGGAACCGCGCAGGTTCAGGACACCGAGCACATGGGCCGGCGCGTGCGGAATCTTCGTCACCGAAGACCAGCCACGAATCTCCTGCACGCGCAGGATATCGACGCCGTAGGTCTCGCTGCCGAGCACGAAAGTCAGGACCTGTTGCAGGCCGGACTTGATGGAATCGTTCATAACGGTTTTAAGTCCTCAAAAAATGAATCAGGCAGCGCGCGCGGTGCCAGCCGCTACGCGAATGAGGCCGGAGAGATCCAGGATCAGCGCGACGGAGCCGTCGCCGAGAATCGTGGCGCCAGCGACTCCGTCCACCGGCCCGTAGTTGGCCTCCATGGACTTGATCACGACCTGCTGTTGACCGAGCAGCTCGTCAACAAACAGGCCGATGCGGCGGCCATCACCTTCCGCGACCACGATCAGGCCCTCGTGCAGGGCCGTGGCCCGCGGCTCGATCCCGAACAGCTCATGCAACCGGACGATGGGCAGATAGTCCCCGCGGAACGAGAACACTTCGCCGCGGCCGGACAGCCGGTTGACGCTTTGAGGTTGTAACTGGAGTGACTCGACAATCGAGGTGAGCGGCACGATGTAGGTCTCGCTGCCCACGGACACGGACTGGCCGTCGACAATCGCCAGCGTCAGGGGCAACGTAATAATGAAGCGCGAGCCCTTGCCGAGCTCGCTGGCGATCTCGATCTTGCCGCCCAGCTCCTTCACGTTCCGGCGCACGACGTCCATTCCAACGCCGCGGCCCGATACATCGGTGGTCTTTTCCGCTGTCGAAAATCCGGGCATGAAAATCAACTCATGCACCTGTTCGTCGGTGAGAACGTCATTCTGGCCGACGAGGCCGCGCGAGCGGGCTTTGGCCAGAATGCGGCTCTTGTCCAGGCCGTTGCCGTCATCGCGGATCTCAACAGCAATGTGCCCGCCGCGATGGCAGGCATCGAGATGAACGATACCCGTGGGTGACTTGCCGGCCTTCACGCGGACGTCGGGGGCCTCGATACCGTGATCGATGCTATTGCGCACGAGATGGACCAGCGGGTCGCCGATCTTCTCGAGAACGGTCTTATCGAGCTCGGTCTGCTCACCCGTCATCTTCAGCTCGATCTGTTTCCCGAGGCGCTGGGCGAGATCGCGGACCATGCGTGGGAAGCGGCTGAAGGTGAAGCTGATGGGGAGCATGCGCACCCGCATGACACTTTCCTGCAGCTCGCGCATGTTGCGTTCGAGCTGGTTGAGACCGCTGCGGAATTGTTCGGCCACGGAGCCATCCAACTTGCGGCCCAGCTCACTCAACATGGCCTGGGTGATGACGAGCTCGCCCACGGTGTTGATGAGCTCGTCGATTTTTTCGATGCTGACGCGGATGGAGCTGTGCTCGCCGCCGGCGGCGGCAGCCTTGGCAGGCTCCTTCGCGTCCGCGGGCTTGGGAGCTGGCCCTGCCGCGGCCGGTGTTGCCGCGGCCTGCGCTGTCGAGGCCGATGCGGCCGCAGGCGCCGGGGCTGCAACAGCCGCTTCAACTGGTTTGGGTGCTGCCTCAACAACCTTGGGTGCTGCGGCAACCTGGACCGGGGGTGCGGCAACGACCGGGGCTTCCACAACGGCAGCCGGCGCTACGGCAGCGGAGGCGCTCGATGCACCCGCTTCAACCCGTTTGATGGTCAGCTCACAATCAACCGCCGCCCACTCGAACGCCGCATCCACCTGATCGCGGGCGCAATCCGACTCGAGCTCCAGTGTCCAGGTGAGGTAGCAACGCTCGGCGTCGATAGACCGCAGGCGCGGGACAGCCTGCATGTTCGCAACAACAGTCAGCTTGCCCAACTCGGCGAGGCTGGAGAAGATGGCGATCGGATCATTTCCGCGCAGCAGCAGCTCGGGCAATGCACGGAATTCAATGGCCCAACGGGCCGCGTTGGATCCGCCGTTCGCGCTGGCTGCTGCCGCGCCGTTGCCGGCGGCGGCGGGTTGCGCGGCGGCGGCGGGAGCCGTAGCGGCCGCAGTCGCCGGCGCGGCAGGCGCAGCCGCCCCACCAGCACCCTGAGCAACAATCATTTCCAGGTCGAACTGCAGATCAGCGACCTTCTGCATGTCCACCGCTTCTTTGCGCTGCACCGATGTCAACATGGCACGCATCACGTCCACGGACAGCAGCAGCTTGTCGGAGATGTCGCGCGTCACGGCCATGCGGCCGGAGCGCAGCTCATCCAACAGGGTCTCGAGAGTGTGGGTGAACGAGGCTACGTCCTTGAAGCCGAACATCCCGGCGCCACCCTTGATGGAATGCGCCACACGGAAGATGCTGTTCACGCGCTCCGGGTCAGGCGCCCCGACGTCCAGCCCCAGGAGGGCCGCCTCCATGCCATCGAGCGCCTCGAAGCTCTCTTCAAAGAATGAACTGTGAAATTGTGCGAGATCGAGATCCATTGCGGTGGCCAGTGTTAGTTTTTGTCGCTGCCCGGAGCCGCCGTGCCTGGCAGGCACAATGCGGAGTGCAGTCCCAGTGCCTGCGCGGCCTTTTGCAGCGCATCGCTGCAACCGACCCATTCGACCGTGCGTGCTTCCGCCCGCAGGTCGCGAACGAAGGCCGCCAGAAGCTGCAACCCCGCCGTATCGACACGGTCGACCGCGGTAGCGTCAATCTGCAGGGGGCCGCTCTCATCGAGGCGCTCCGCCAGCTCCGTCTGCAGGGACGTGATTGTCCGAATGGTAGGTGAGGTCAACACCAGGGCAATGCTCACAGATGACTCCAGGACTCAATAGTTCTGATTCGATACCAGGCAGGGATGAGGCCTGGGCAGAGTCATTCACCGCGGATGGGGCGGCGGATGCGGGTCACCGGGTGAGCCCGGCACATGGGGGTGCACGGACTCAACTGACGCGAGATAAGCATATGCAGCTTGCCAACTGCGTTACGTGAAACGGATGGCTAAAAATGGACGCAGGATTGAGAGGCAGTTCAAACTATGGGTGGGAGCCAGCGCAGCAGAATTGCGCGTCAGCTTTGCTCGAGCCCCGACTCGATGGCGCGCATGGTGCGGCTGAGCTCTTCACTGCTTGCCACGAGCTCCGTGGCGAGCTCAACAACCTTGCGCCGTTCAGTCCGGGAGTAGCGACGCAGGCGAGCGTACGCTTCCGCGCGCTGGAGCCGGAATCGCTCCATGAGGATTCCGACGACCGTATTCACGGTCTGATCGCCTTCCATGGCCGCGTGCAGGCGCGCGGTGCGCTCCGTCAGAGAAGCCAGGGCACGTGCTTGACCAGCCGCCGCGCAGATGGCCACGCCCAGGCTCAGAAAATCAAAAGGCGCGGCAAAATAGCCGCTGGCGCCACCAGCGATAGCTGCTTTCGCCGCGCGAAGGGAGTGCTCCCGAGCGACCATGATTAATGCGCTGTTGGCGTCCGTGGCGGGAAAGCTACCTTCAACAACCAGCACCACGGTGTCCGGCGCATCCTGCTCACCCGCCAGCGAAACAGTGAACCCCAGCGCCTTCAACCCCCCGATCAGGTCGTTCCAGGGACCCGCTGTCGGTACTTCAATCCGTACCGGCGGCAGCGGGCGGGGCAACGAAGTCTGTTCCTGAGGAAGCTCGGTCCCTTTAGGTTGGCTCGCCATATCCGCTGCATCGCATCATGTTCCACGAAAGGCCCAAGCTTGCTCTCGCGGCAACACACAAGCATTGTCTATTGCGCCATGTTTGTATTTCAGCGCCAAACCGATTGCGCCGACGACGACGGAAGTTTAGGTTGCATCAGTGTTCGACACAGGGGGGATGTTTACCTGTCAACACGTAACTACTTTGGAACAGTGCAGCGCGGCACGGGGGCTCGAGAACCCGATCAGCGAGTGCCGTTGCAGGGGCACGAGGATCTTGCCGTCTCGTCTGTTGTAGACTTCCGCAATCGAGTGGCGGCCAGATTCGGCGCGCAGCAGGTCTGGACGCAGTCGCCCGCCGAATTCGAAGTCCGGACGAGCCGCTACGAGCTGCCCTCGGGCGAGCTCTGGTACGTGCAGAACTGCGCGCCGCTCACGCTCGAATGCGGCGAAGCCGCATTCATCCGCGTTCAGATTCAACGCGGCGGCTCAGGTCTCACCACAATCAACACGCGGCCTGTAGGTATATCAGGTACACAATCCTGTATCTCTCCCGCCGAGGCAACACTGGAATTCGGCGCCGGCTTCCGCCATATTGCCTGGCACGTGCGTACCGAAGCTCTCGTGCGCAAGCTCGTGGCGCTCACCGGCGTCCCGGTGACACGGCCGCTGACCTTTGAGCCGGTGTTGCGCCGGGAAACACCGCAGTCCGGCGCGTTCCTGACCATCCTCAACAGCATCCTGGCCAACATTGACTATGCGCGATTCACAGCGCCGATGCTGTTCATGGCGGAGCTGGAGCACGCCCTGATGGTCAGCCTGTTGCAAACCTGCCCTCATTCGTTGAGCGGGCTGCTCGAAAGCAACGTACCCACCGCGGGCCCCTGGCAGGTGCGCCAGGTCGAGGAGTACATTGCGACCAACTGGAATGCACCGTTCGATATCGAGCAGATTGCCACGCTCACCGGCATGAGCGCGCGGAGCATCTATCGCGCGTTCAAACGAACACGCGGCTACTCTCCCAAGGCGTTTGCCCGGCAACGGCGCCTGCAGCAGGCGCGGCTGCTCCTGGAGGAAGATCCCCGGGACCAGAATGTCACCTCTGTAGCATTTGCCTGCGGCTACACCGACGCGAGTCACTTCAGCCGCGAGTTCTCAAAGGCCTACGGCGAAGCGCCCTCGGCCATACTCGCCCGCCACCGGCGCGCAACGCCCTGAAAGGGTGCTTCGAACCGATGAGCTCCCGATCCGAGCTGGTGCCTGGATCGGCCGCTCCCCTGTCGGCTCGTCGGCAGATACAACGTTGCCGTCGTATTGGGCGGCACCGTGGCAGTGTAAATCAGCTTCCCGTTTTCGACGTGCCACTCACTTTCGATCCGGCCATAGGGTGAGTCATAGTGACCGCGGGCCCAGGTCATCTGGCCGGTGGGATCCGGCTCGGGCTGCAACACAAAGGATTTGAATCCGCTCTCGCCGCGTTGGATTCCCAGTGAGTACGCCATCAACCACTGGCCCACGGCACCGAAGGAGTAGTGGTTGAACGAATTCATGCTGTTGTTTCCACCGAAGCCATTCTCGACCGTATAACCATTGAGTCGTTCCCAGATGGTGGTGGCGCCCTGATCGATTGCGTACACCCAGGATGGGTACTGATGATTCTGCAGCACCCGGTACGCCAGGTCGGATCGACCGGCATCGGACAACGCCTTGCTGATCCAGGCGGTGCCAATGAAGCCGGTCATCAGCGAGTAAGGCGGCCGCTTCTGACCCTGATCGTCAATATTCTCGCGCTCAACGGCAGCGGCCAGCGCCTTGCGCATGTAGGGAATGTTTTCATCACTGAAAGCCCCCAACGCCAAACCCACCGCATACGAAGTCTGAGTGTCCGCAACCTTGAAAGTCGCGGTCCCGGGCGCCGGCGGTCCACCGGGAAACACCGGCCTGCCAACCAACCCGAGCGTCTTTTTATCCGCATTGACAAAGGTCCTGTTAAAGAAGTCCTTCCGCTCCTGATACATCCGGCGATACTTCTCAACGTCAGCGTCATGTCCCAAAATGGCGGCGACCTTCATCATGATCGACAGATCAAAGATGTGATACGCAGTGGCGGGAAAGGCGGCACCCAGTTGTCCATCCTGGGGCCCGAGCCAATCACCCAGTTGAACGTCGTCGCTGAGGCCGGTCTTCGGGTCAATCGACGCGGCAAGATGATCGATGTACGCCGCCATGGCGGCATAGTGGTCGCGTAATAATTGCGTATCGCCGTATTGTTGATACGACTCCCACGCGACGGTGATACCCGCACTCCCCCACAGCAATCCTCCGAACCCGCCGCCTATGGGAGCAATGTCGGTGAACTTGCCTGACGGGAGCTGCGTGTCTCGCATGGCACGCATGTGTCTCTCAAAGAAGGGAGCCGCGTTGGATACATACGTTGCGGTTCGCGAGAATACGCTGATGTCTCCGGACCAGCCCATGCGCTCGTTCCGCTGCGGACAGTCAGTTGGAATGGTCAGGAAGTTATCAACATTCGACCACACGAGATTCGACCAGAGCTTATTTGTGGATGCATTCGATGACTCGTAGCTCGCGGTAACCTCATGCAGGGAGCTGATCGCCACCGCCTGAACCTGATCCAGGGGTAAAGGCGCGTCCAGTCCTGAGACCTCCAGGTATTGAAAGCCATGAGACGTAAAACGGGGCTGAAACTGCTGCGCGCCCGCTTTCATAATGTACTGATCCTGGCTGAGGGCGGCGCGATAGTTCTCGGTCATGATCATTCCAGAGTCAGGATAGCGCATTTCCGCAACCCGCAGCGTCACCCTCCGGCCGGGCTCACCCTGCTCAAATCGAATCCGCGGAACTCCCACCACGTTCTGACCCATGTCATAGACATAGACGCCCTTGCGAACCTCCGTGACTCGCTGAGCTCGTATAACCGAGTAGATCCTCGCAGGGTCGCCGATCTGCCCGACGAGCGACAGGTGATCAAACTGGAGGTCCGTTTTCACGGCGTTGTGCCAGGCGTGGTCGTCGTAGGCTGATGTGCTCCAGCCGGCAACCGCCGAGTCACGGGAGGCGTCATACACCTCGCCCATGTCCAGGCTCGAATAAACGACTGGACCTGCGTTGAAATACTTCCATGTCCCATCGTTTGTTGTGACCACCTCGCGCGCGCCGTCCTCGTAAGTCAACACGAGCTTCGCGAGCAGTGACTGCCGGTCACCGAAGTAGTTCCACAGATTACCGTAGCTCAACAGGCCGCTCCACCACCCCTCGCCGAGCATTGCGCCGAGCGCATTGCTGCCAGGTTCCAACAGTCCGGTGACGTCGTAGGTCTGGTAGAGATGGGTAATGTCGTATTGAGTCAGACCGGGGTTGTAATAATCCTCCCCTACCCTTTTCCCATTCAAATACAGCTCATAGATCCCGCGAGCTGTCACGTAAAGTCTGGCGGCCGCGACTTTTCGGCCCCTGACATCGAATGTCGTTCGCAACATCGGCATGGCCCCATGGCTGGGGTCAGCCACGATGAATGCGCCGGCGCGCCCGCCACTTACGTGATACGCACCGTCAGCAACTCGCAGCCCTTTGTAGATGCCCCTGTACGGTGATTGGGACAGGTCCTCATGGAACAATGTATTCGCAGGCGCTCGGGTATTTACCACTGCAACGTCCGCGAAGGATGCGTTCTCACCCGGCTCCACGGCGAACCCCATCTCACACAACAGTCCATACGTAAGGTAGTCATGCCCGGTCCCGGCCGGATTCAGGTTGATTCGAGCCGTATCCGTTCCATCGATATGCAACATCAGCTCGCCGAACTCATCCCGAATCGAGAAGCGATGCGCGGCATGGGCGTTGCTCCGGTTGATGACTTCGCTCTTGATCCTGAAAGTCCCGAGCGGCTTGCCGGGATCATCCGTGGCGCTGTAGCCCGCCCGATAAACCTTCAGCAAGGCAGGCTCTTGCGTCACATCCAGCTCCACTTTGAAGTAACTGGCGTTGCGCGCATTCTGCAACTGGTAGATGTTCTTGTTGGGATCCATGAGCCGCGGATCATTCGCGGCCAGGACCATGGCGGCACGATGGCTGCCCGGTGCAATCGTCAGCGTGTAGTTGAGATCGAAGATGGGCAGATACTGCGCGTACAGAACGCGATCCGCATCCGTGCCGCCAATCCAGGTCGCACCCTCCCATCCGGACAACCGCCCATCCGGATTCATCAGACCGGTTTCGAACCAGGAGCGAGCGGAGCTCTCTGCCTTCCCCTGCCACGCAGTCACGAGCCAGTCATATCGCGTGGCAGGCTTCAGTCCCACGCCCGCGTACGCAATATCTACGGACCGACCATCTGAGACTCTTCCCGAGTCCCAGACAGTCGAACCCGCGGGATCCTCGACTGTAATCTGATATGCGCTCTGAATGATTCCGCGCGCACCGGCGGGGGCACTCGTCTGCCAACTGAACCGCGGCGCCGCCACGTCGATGCCAATGGGGTTGTCGCGATACTCCACCTGGAGTTTTTCGATGGCGGCACTCGCGCCAGCACTGAAGAACAGCGCCAATACGAGCGCCGCATATCGTTCTACCATGTCTTGTGCAACCCTATGAAGACGACCCGGCCCAGCGCGGAGGACACTGCCGGATCAAAGCCAACGACACCGTTGGTACCCGTTGTGAAATAAACCGGTGGCCGCTTGTCGAACAGATTGTTGGCATCGAGGGTGATCTCGGCTTTATCGAGGATCCCGCCCGCGGGCACCGTCCAGGCGACGTGGGCATCCGTAGTCAGAAAGCTGGCCACCTGCCCCTGTGAAAGAGTCGCGGTATTGCGGTACTTGCCGGTGTAGTTCTCAAACAGGCTGGCCGCGACCTGGCCGAAGCTCCAGCCCAGTTGACCCCGCATCCGGGTGCGCACCGCATAGGTGGTATCCATGAGCTGCACAACCCGTGGAACGCCCGGGATCCGCTGATAAAAAGTCATGAACTGCGTGCCGGCAAGGTCCGCATTGACGACACCGAAGCCGGTATCAAACTTGTAGCCCAGGTCGTAGTCGAGTCCGTTGATCTTCTCGTCGGCGAAGTTCTGCCGCCGCAGATCGTACACGGCCGTCGGCAACGTCGGCGTATCCGGATAAACGACACCGTCGTGCCGAAAGCCGGCCAGCAACGGCTGAATGATCGCCAGCCACTGCGCATCGGTAGTACCGGCGGGACGAACGGTCCGATATTGGCTGTAAGCCGTGTCGGGGTTGGTAACCGGCGCAAAGGTCGGGAAGGTGATGACGTTGTTATAGTCCACGCGGAAGTACGTCAGGCTCGCCTTGACACCCGGCAGGGCCGCCGGCATGAGCTCCACGCCAAAGTTGTATGTACGCGCAGTCTCCGGCTTCAGATTATTGCCGCCCGCAAGAATGACCGTGTAGTCATTCGGGGTCGCCGCCGCGCATCCGATGAATGCACCCGGCGCGCAGGGAAAATGGATGGCGCGGGTATCAATGGCCGAGGGTGCATCCGCGAGGCTGGGTGCATGGAACGAACGACCCACGCTGGCGCGGACCAGCACGCCGTCCACCACGGTCCAATTGAGACCTACCTTGGGGTTCGTCGTGCCACCCACGTCGCTGTAGTGGTCATAGCGGCCCGCCACTGACAGATCGAGCTTCCGCGCTAAAGGCGCATCAGCGATCAGCGGGAAAAACAGCTCCGCGAACACCGACGAGCTGTTGCGTTTGCCATCTGACTCGTAAGGTGTGAGGCCACCGCCCGAGGGCTGAGCGACGGTCCTGCCGTCGAACTCTTCCTGCCGGAAATCAACACCCAGAGCGGCTTTCGCGGCAGAGCCGTTCATGTCGAAAATGGGTCCGTCGACCTTGACCTGCCCTTCCTTCAGCACCTGGCGCGCTGAATAGTTTGTGTCGAAATTGTTGATAGCCGCAATGACGGCTGGATCGGTCGCGGGACCGACGCCGAATGGATTGAACGTTCCGGCGGCTGCCGCCGCCTGCGCCAGCGCGGCGTTCACACCGGATTCGTTGACCGTGTCGTGCTCCAGGCCGTAATTCAACTCGACATGAGCCTTCCAGGTTTTCCCGAGCTCGATGTCGGCACCCGCCACAGTTGACGATGTCGTCGTCTTGATACGATTGGTAAAAGCCCCCGGATCGTACGTCACGGTCTCAGGTGTACCGGCGGCAACACCCGGCAACGTCAGGTAGAAGGGACTGGAGTCGCGCACCGTGACGGACAGTGCACCACTGGTGACACCTGATCCGGATACACGGTCCTCAATCGACCGTCCGGAGTACACGGAGCTTGCGTATACCTCAACGGCATCCCCCAGTTGTTGGCGGAGTGACAGATAGAACTGGTTGCGCCATTGTCGAGGATAGATATCGTTGGCGGAGTTACTCTCACAATGATTGGTCCCTCCGGCAGTCGCTGCACCCGAGGCTGACAGAGCAAATGATGCGGCGCCTGCCGTAATATTCGCCGGCGTGCAGACGCTGGAACGCGTATCCGGCCCGCCAACGACCGTCTGATTATTGACGACGTACGGACGACTGAGCCCGTTCAGCGCGGAGTTCGCGGAGTATTCGTAATCGAACAGCACCGAGCCGGTTTCCCAGGTCTTACCCAGCAACTGACTGAAATTGTCCGTATGGTAGTGGTCGCCGAAACCGTGCCGGACATTCGTTTCCGCGCCATTGAAATTCCGGCGGGTCACGAAATTCAGAACACCGGCCACCGCATCGGAGCCGTACACGGACGATCCGCCATCGGCCATCACTTCCACGCGCTCAATCGCCGACGTTGGAATCACTCCGGCGTCCGGCGCGGACTGGTTGATACCCGCGCCCGGCAGGCGATGCCCGTCGAACAGCAGCAGTGTGAGCCCTGCCCCACCGTTACCGGCGCCAATGCCGTGGATGTTGGGCTGATCCACGAAGTTGGCCTGGTTGCTGCCGGTGTTGACGCCGATGGAGTTGAAATTACCCATCTGCGGAATCGAGCGCAGCAGCTCGGTCCCGGTTGCAGCCGCGGTGGCATCGATATCCGCGCGACTGACGGAGATCAGCTCGGAGCCTGTGGGCGCGACACCGCGAATGCTCGTACCGGTTACAACGACTTCCTCGAGCGGCGGCGGCGGTGGGGTCGACGCAGCTTCCTGCGCGCAGGCGGGGTTGGTTGCCACAGCACTGCCTGCGCACACCGTAAAGATCGCTGCCAGGCGCGCGATGAATGTACCCAGGGCGCCGCGCGGCTCGGGCGCTGCGGCCGCTTCCGGCGCGGGTGCCTTCACCGGTACGATCGCGACCGTATGTTGGTTTATCAACTGCCAGGTCAACCCGGTGCCGGTCAGCAGAACCGTCAGCGCCTCGGTAGCCGAAAACCGCCCGTTCAATGGGCCAACGACCACCGGCGTCGTCCCTTCATCCGACAGGCGGGCAACCTGCAGTCCGGTCTGAAACGCAAAATCCTTCAAAACCGAATTCAGCGGTCCGCGCGTTAGATTCAATGAATAGTGCGGCAGACCGTCGCCGTCCGGTGTCGCGGCGACACCACGCATGGACGACAACAGCCCGAACAGAATCACAGCCATGACAATCCCCCAAGCCGATTTCAACCGGCACTGTTGCAGCTGGGAGAAGACTGGGTGAGCACCCCACATGGACCCCCCTCGAGGAACGGATCGGTGCGGTCAGGGCTGATTCGAGTAGAGGTAGATCTCGTTGGCGTCGGTGCGCCGGACGCGAACGCCGGCAACCGACTGCAGAAATGCGATGAACGACTCGGGGTCGGTAGCGCGGAACACCCCGTTCACGGGCCGGGCGGCCAGTGAGTCATCAGCGATGTGAACCTGCAGATGGTTGTAAGAGTTGAAGCGGCGAACGACCTCGGCAACCGGATCGTTCTCGAACACCAACTGCCCTTGTAACCAGGCGGTCTCCCGCGTCCCGTTCACCCGGCGCGGAGGGGCGGCGCGGCCTGTGCGGCTCACCGAAACCTGCTCATTGGCACCGACGATGGCGGCACCTACGTCTACCCGGCCTTCAACGACAGTGACAACCACGGAGTCAGTCAATCGCTCGACATTGAACGAGGTCCCCACCGCCAATGCGCGCGTCTGGCCGGCATCCACAACAAAGGGACGCTTGGGATCCTTACTGACACGAAAGAATGCTTCGCCCTGATCCAGGGTAATCAGCCGCTGCTTCGCGTCCAGGTGGATGCGGACCTTTGAGTTGGGAGCAATCGATACCTCAGTGCCTTCCGCCAGGGTCATTTCACGGCGCTCACCCACTTGCGTCGTAATGACTGTCTGACCGAAATGGTTGGTCAGCAGCACACCGCACGCGACGATAACCAGGACAGCAGCTGCAGCCGCGGCACCTGGCCAGCGGCGCGGCGCGCTCCGACGCAGATTCACGCCCGGAAAGGGAATGACTGATCCGCTCTCAATGAGAGAGTCGGCAGCGGGCTCCGGCGCGATGTCAGCCCACTGACTGAACTCGGATAAGCCCTTGTGCATCCGCGCCAGGTGCAACATTTCAGCCACGTGAGCTGGAGATGCACGCAGCCAGTCAACAAACTGCTCACGCTCGGCCAAAGGCATGGTGCCCGACTGCAGGCGTACCAACCATTCGGCAGCCGACTGTTTGACGTCGCCGCTCATGATGCGTTTCGCCTCGTGGCGGCCGATTCAACCGGATCGGCGAGGGCAGCCCTCAGCAATGCATACGCTTTGATCATTTCGCGTTTCACGACTCTTCGGCTCACCCGCAGGCGCACCGCAATCTGCTCGTGATTGAGAGACTCGGCGAAATGTAACCTGAGCACCTCACGGGAGCGAGGGGGCAGCGACTCCAGGGCCCGCCGCAGGTTGGCTTCATCAGCTTCGCTCTCGAGGTTGGAATCCGGACCTGCCTCGGACACGAGGTCGAGGAGCCAGGCGGAAGCGTGGGGACGGCGGCGGTTGGAGCGCATCGACCATTCCGCCGCGACATTGGCAGCCATCTTGAAGAGATAACGCTGCGGGTTCACGACCAGCTCAGTGCGGTCGTATCTCAACATGCGCAGGAACACTTCCTGGGCAACATCATCCACGTCCGCCGGCGCGACCGCCCGATGTGTTGCCAGGAACCGGCGCAACGGCGCGCGCCATTCCCGGAACCACTGAACCAAACGAGACTCAGCCATGACGCCCCCTCGTTTGGCATACTAATCGGTAGCGATTTTTTTCGCTAGAAATCGCTCACGCGACAATCACCTTCACGTGTGCCTTCTCGAGCATGGCAATGTGAGCGCGTGAGATCCCGGAATCAGTGATGACCGTGTCGATTTCCTCGAGGTGACAGACCACGTGCCCCGACGGTCCATCAAACTTCGAGCTGTCAACCATGACAATGATCTCATCGGCACGCTCGATAAAGCGGCGCTCGCCCGTGACCAGGATGATGTCCGCCTGCATGAGACCCGCGGGACCGAGCGACGCCGCGCCCAGAAACAACCTCGGCGCATGAAACCGGGGCATCCCATCATCCCCGGCCGCCGAGAGAATAATATTCTGCTCGGGAAAAACCTGGCCGCAGGGCACCAGCACACGGGTTCCCGGCTGTGACAACAACGCATTCACAATGTGCAGCGAGTTGGTCAGGACCTGGAGATTGAGCCCGACCAGGTGCGGACACATCTGCAGGGTTGTCGAGCCGCCATCGATCATGACGCCTTCGCCCGGATTACACAGCTTCGCCGCGGCCCGGCCGATGGCTTCCTTCTGGGGTCGATTGCGGTGGATGTTTTCGTGGAAAGGCACGCCGCTCAGGGTGCGGCTGGTCGCTTCCGGGACATTGTTGATGCGTTTGACGCCGCCGCGGACGCGGCTGACGAGCCCTGCCTCATCCAGGCGCTGCAGATCCCGGCGGATGGTGGCGGCCGAGGCGGTGAGGTGCTTTTCCAGGTCCTGGAACGAAATGAAACCCCTTTGATCCAGGGTCTCGAGAATCAGCTTATCGCGCTCCGCCGAATGCATAGCCTTTCCTGTACCAGTCTCCAGGATCTGATCATAATCGATCACACGATCCCGGTGCCTGGGGCCATGGGCTTGCGTTTCCCCGCCATCTCCTGGCGCCAGCCGCTGGCGCGATAAGCGGCAAGCACATCGACCGCGCCACCGGCCGCGACCCTGGCGCGCGCCACGATCGGCGACACATCGGTTCGATAGGCCTGCCGCAACGCCTGGAAAGCCATCATGACATCGTTCGATTCCTGCGCGTCGCGCAGGGCGCCGCGATCGACCACCAACGCCTTGGCGTACGCACTCGCAATTGCCTCGGCGGAGGACAACATGCTCTCGATCGGATCGGTTACGTTGTGCGACTGATCGATCATGTACGCAGGATCAAAGCCCGAACGCGGATTCAGCCCGGCTTCCACCAGCTCGTTGAAGACCAGGAACAACTGGTGTGGGTTGATTGCGCCGGAGTCCAGGTCATCGTCGCCGTACTTGCTGTCATTGAAGTGGAAGCCGCCCAGCTTTCCGAACCGGTGCAGGCGCGAGACGATCTGCTCGATATTGGTATTGGGCGCGTGATGGCCCAGGTCGACCAGGCACTGCGCCTTGGGCCCGAGTTGTTGGGCCGCGAGAATGGAGGATCCCCAGTCCTGCAGCACCGTGCTGTAGAACGCGGGCTCGAACAGCTTGTGCTCGAGAAGCATCCGCCAGTTTCCCGGCAGCGCCGCGTAGATCCGCGCCATCGACTCGAGATAACGGTCAAACGCCCGGGTGAGATCCTGCTGTCCCGGGAAGTTGCTGCCGTCGGCGAGCCAGACCGTGATGGCGCTCGAGCCGAGCTCCTTCCCGATGTTGATGCACTCGATGTTGTGCGCAATCGCCTGCTCGCGGGCGCCGCGATCCGTGGAGGTCAATGACCCCGTGGCATAACTGTGTGGCTGCCCGGGCTGATCCTGGAAGGTGTTGGAATTCACCGCATCGAATGAGAGCCCGAGCGCCGCTGCCTCCTGCCGCAGGGCGCGATAGTCGCTGACAAAATCCCAGGGAAAATGGGGCGACACACGCGGCGTGATCCGGCATAGCTGCTGAATCACCGAGCAGTCCTGCAGCTTCTCGTGGATGTTGGTCGGCGCGCCCCTGAAAGGAAATTTCGCGAAGCGCGTGCCTCCCCTTCCGGCGCCCCAGCTCGGCAGCGCGACCGTGAAAGCCGCCACCTGGCGTTCAATCTTCTCGATATCGATGCCGCGACGGCGCAGTTGACGGCCGAGGGCACCGAAGTCTTCTTCCAGGGCATTCAGCCTGGGCGCGTTGGCCTCACGAATGAAATCGGGGGTGATCGGCAGTTTCGTTTCCATTTCGGTGCGCTCCTACCGGGTAAAAGCCTGGGCGTTCCCCGCATCGACATTCAGCATGTTCCCCGTGGACTTCGCGGACATGTCGGACGCAAAGAAATACACAGCCTCGGCAATGTCATCGGGCAGAACATCGCGCTTGAGCATCGAGCGATTACGATAATGCGCTTCCAACTCCTCGCCGGCATCGATTCCGTAGGCGCCGGCACGTTCCTTCCGCCAGTCGCCGTCCCAGATGCGTGATCCTTTGATCACCGCGTCCGGATTGACCGTATTCACGCGAATACCGCTCGGAGCGCCTTCCAGGGCGAGGCAGCGCGCAAGATGCAGCGCCGCGGCCTTTGCCGAGGCGTAGGCGCAAGCATTCACCGCGGGCGCAATGCCATTCTTCGAGCCAATAAATACAATTGAACCGCCCTTCTGCAGCTTCATCAATGAGAAAGCGCTGCGGGCGGTCAGGAAGTAGCCTTCGGCCAACACGTCGTGATTCTTGCGCCACAATTCGACCGTCGTCTCTTCAATTGGCGCGGATGAGGCAATGCCGGCGTTGGCCACGAGAATATCCAGGCCCCCGAATTCGCGGGCGCAGGCCTCGAACGCCGCGGCCACCTGATCTTCGCGCGTGACATCACAGACCGCGGAGCGCACGACATCCTTGCCGACCTTTGCCTTCAACTTCTGCGCGGTCTCTTCGAGTACATTCGCATCGCGGTCGAGCAACATCACGCAGGCGCCCTCGGCCAACAGCCGCAGGGCCGTTGCCGTGCCGATGCCACCCGCTCCGCCGGTCACCAGTGCAATTTTGCCGGCCAGTGGCTTGGGTTTGGGCATCCGCCGCAGCTTGGCTTCCTCGAGCGCCCAGTACTCGATGTTGAATGCCTCACGCTCATCCAGGCCGAGATACTTGCCAATCGACTCGGCTCCGCGCATGACGTTGATGGCGTTCGCGTAGAACTCGCCCGCCAGCCGCGCGGTAGTTTTGTCAGCAGCAAATGTAGCCCGACCCACACCCGGGACGAGCACAACCACCGGGTTGGCATCCCGCATGGCTGGATCGTTGGGCCCGGCACACCGCTCGTAGTAAGCCGCATAGCCTTCGCGATACTCGCCGATCACCTTCTCCAGGTAGGCCGTGTCACGCAACCGCGTCCCATCCAATGTCAGAGGCGCGATCTTCGTGCGCAGGAAATGGTCCGGGCAGGAGGTGCCGATTGCCGCCAGGCTCGCGAAATTTTCCGAACAAACAAACTCGAGGGTTTCCGGGTCGTCGGAAAAGTGCCCGACCTTGGAAGTGGCGCCCTTCATGAGGCCACGCAGCCGCGGCATCAGCGCCGCCGCCTCCGCGGCGCGCGCAGCCGCGCCCAGCGGGGCAATGCGCTGGCCGCCAAATGCCGGACGCCTGGCCATCTTCTCATTGAGATAACGGGCGGCATCGGCGATCAGATCGATCGTGTTTTTATAACACGCCTGGGAAGTATCCCCCCAGCAGATGATTCCGTGCCCGGCCAACATGACACCGCGCAGGCCGCGGTTTTTCGCCACGTAATCCCGCAGACGCAATCCCAGGTCGAAGCCCGGACGCTTCCACGGCAACCAACCGATCTTGCCGCCCCAGATTTCCCGGGTCGCGGCTTCTCCGCCGGACGATGCCGCGAGCGCAATGATCGCATCCGGATGAACGTGATCGACGTGGGCAAAGGCAAGATAACTATGCAAAGGAGTATCAATGGAAGCGGCGCGCGCATTGAGGTTGAAGGTGCAATGGGGAAGCAGCCCCACCATCTCGTCCTCGTGCTCGACGCCGCGATAGAGCTGTTCGAGCCCCAACAGCTTGTCCTGGTACAGAGTTGCAAAGCCGTCGAGCTTCATGGATCCCAGGTCGCCACCCGAACCCTTGACCCACAACACCTCGGTGCGTCCGCCGGTGAGCGGGTCGCGGTCCTCGATTTTCGCGGACGTGTTGCCGCCGCCGAAATTCGTTACCGTGAGATCGGAGCCCAGCAGGTTCGATCGATACAGCAACAGCTCGGCGGGTGATTTGCCGGCCGCCTCGTCGGGGGACCAGCGATTGACGGGAATGACGAAGGGAATCGAGGTGGCGGTGTCCATTGTCTCTTTGTAGCGAAGCGATTGGGAATTTGCAATCATATTCGCTAACGATCAATCAAATTGAGTCGCTGGGGGTACGATGTCAAACCGGGCCACGATTGTTCTGGACGTCGGTAAGACCTTGTCCAAGCTGAGTCTTTGGACTCCGGAGGGCCGCCTTCTGGAGCGCCGTACCCGCCCGAATCCGCGCTCCGGCACCCTGGATGCCAGCGGCATAGAGAAATGGATAGAAGGAACCCTCCGGGAGTTCGCCACGCTGGCCCACATCGGATCCATCATTCCGGTCAGCCACGGCGCCGCCGCCGCGGTCATTCGTGACGGAGCGCTGGCTCGCGCGCCTTTAGATTATGAGTCAGAGGTGCCCGAACCGGTCCGCAGGGAGTACGACCGGTTGCGAGACCCGTTTGTGAGCACCGGCTCCCCGGCGCTGCCCCTCGGTTTGAACCTGGGCGTGCAATTGTTTTATCAGGAGTCCCTGGACCCCTCCCTGTTCGCCGGACGAGCCATCGTCATGCCCTGGCCCCAGTACTGGAGTTGGTTGCTGTCAGGTGTTGCCGCATCCGAGGTCACGAGCCTCGGGTGCCACACGGACCTGTGGAATCCGTTGACCGGATCGCATTCCGGACTATCCGTGTCCCGGGGTTGGGCCCAACACATGGCGCCGCTCAAATCGGCGGGCGCGATACTCGGACCGTTGCGGCCGCAGTGGGCCGAACGCACCGGATTGCCAGCCGACACGCAGATCTATTGCGGCATTCACGATTCCAACGCGGCGCTGCATGCAGCCCGGGGATTTCCGGAAATCACCGGCCACGAGGCGACGATTCTCTCGACCGGAACCTGGTTTGTGGCCATGAGGATTCTCACCAGGGGCGCCCGGTTTGACATGGCCTCCCTGCCGGAGTCGCGGGACTGCCTCGTCAACGTGGATGCCTTTGGCAGCCCCGTACCTTCCGCCCGATTCATGGGCGGACGCGAAATCGAGTTGCTCACCGGGTTGGATACGCGACGGTTGGATCTGCGCCCTGACCAACCCGCGTTGCTGGAAGCGGTGCGCGGCGTGTTGGCAAGTGAAGCCATGGTGTTACCAACCTTTGCGCCTGGATCCGGTCCCTACCCTCGAGGCCGCGGCCAATGGCTTGCAATGCCCGAAGATCCATTCCAACAGCGTGCCGCGGTCGCCCTGTACGCCGCATTGATGGCCGACGTGTCGCTCGAGCTCATCGGCTCCAGGGACCGGATACTCGTCGAGGGGCGGTTCGCCGAGTCGGAAGTATTTGTCCGCGCGCTGGCGGCGCTGCGCCGCCAGGACACGGTTTTCATAGGGCACGCGCATACGGATGTCGCATTCGGCGCGCTCCGCCTGGTGCATCCGTCGCTCGCGCCTCCCGCCCCACTCACCCGTGTCGAGCCGCTGGCTGAAGACCTCAGCGACTACCGCTCACTTTGGCATCGACAGGTAATTTCCAATTCCAATGACAACAGTTGAGCCCACCAGGAAGGTAATTCCACCCCACACGAGCGCCCGCGTGCGTCCGCTGGCGCCCGCCCATTCCTTCAACGCGAATCCCCACAGCGTCGAGAAAAGAATGATGCTCGCCATGTGCAACGTCCAGGACGAGAACCCATACCGTCCCATCTGGCTCTCGCCCATCGTGTAGAAGAAGAACTGGAAGTACCAGAGCGTGCCGCCGAAGGCAGCCAACAGATAGTTGCGCAGGAGCGGTGGTTTGGTGGCGCCGCGCCCGGTGAACTGCCCGACGGTGCGATTGCGCTTGATCAGCAGCGCGCACCAGATGAGGTTGGTTGTGAGGCCACCCGCCAGCACGACACACAACACCGGAAGTCCCTGCCACAACGGGCTGGCACCAGCTGCGAGTGTCGCGGTCCGGATGGGCTGACCCGCGGCCAGTCCCCAGGCAAAACAGCCGGAAAGACAGCCGGAAAACACGGCAATCAACATGCCTTTGCGCAGGTCAAACTCGGCGATACTCGATGAGTCATTGGCCGATGAGCCGTTCCCACCGGCGCCCTCGCGCTCCTTGGCGCGCCCTGCCATGGCGACGAGCACGATGCCAACGAGCGTGATCCCGATTCCAATGAATGTGATGCGGCCACTCGGAGTGGCCGCGAGCTCACCCATCAACCCGTGAAACAGTGGCGGCCCGATCGTGCCGATGACGGTTGTGAGTCCCAGGACGACGGCCATTCCCAGTGACAGCCCGAGATAGCGCATGGTCAGGCCGAACGTGAGTCCGCCGAGCCCCCACATCACTCCCCAGAACCAGCACCAGAACAGTGTCTGGGAGTCCGTGGAGCCCAGGACATCCATCAGGTGCGGCGTCTGGATCGCTGCGAACAACCAGGGAGCGAACAACCATGAGAACAATCCGCCCGTGAGCCAGAAGATCTCCCAGGACCATTCGCGGATGCGCTTATATGGCACGTAGAAGCTCGCGGACGACAAACCGCCGAGCCAATGCAGAAATACTCCCAACAGCGGATCCGGACTCATCACTCCCCCAGCGCTGACCTTCGCGCAATTATGATCATTTTTCATCATAATCGATCGGAGTGCTAAAGTCTGCGCATGCATCGCCTCTTTGCGCTTCTGGCCATCCTCGTCCTCTCTGGCGCTCAGGCCGCCATTGAAAAGCGTGTTCTGATCGTCGGCGACATCCACACCGGCAATCAGACCGCGCACGATTCAGTCAGCCATGCCATGGCCACTCTGGAGCGTCTCGGGCGCGAGAACGGCGCCTACATAGCGTTCCTGCGAACTGACACTCAACTCGTGACCAAAGGCGAGATCTGGGGAACGGGCGACTACGCCAAGGGTGCGCCCAGGCAGTCGCAGGGACACAATCTCGACTTCTTTGATGCCGTCGTGTTCTACACAAACGGCGAAACCGAAATGACGCCGGATCAGAAGCGCGACCTGTTGAAATTCGTCCACGACGACGGCAAAGGTTTCGTTGCGGTTCACAGCGCAACCGCCTCCTTCTACACGTGGCCCGAGTACGGCGAGATGGTCGGCGGTTATTTCGAAAATCACCCCTGGAATGTGTTTGAGGCAGCCGTCATCGTCGAGCGCCCTGATTTCCCGGCTATGAAACACCTGCCGCACGAATTCACGATGCGCGACGAGATGTATCAGTACCGGGTGCCTTACTCGCGCACCAACGTGGATGTGCTCGCGCGACTGGACGCCGGCAAGCTCGATTTGACCCACCCTGGCGTGAAGCGCACCGACCGTGACTTCCCGATCGCCTGGATCAGGAACTACGGCAAAGGGCGGGTTTTCTCATCCACACTCGGTCATACCGATGCGTCGTGGGATGATCCCCGGGTACAGGCGATTTACCTGGAGGGCATCAAATGGGTGCTTCACCTGACATCCGGCGAAGTCCGTCCCCACCCGTCGCGTTAGATCTCCACCCGCTGAACATCGCCAACAATGAAGATATATGAAAGGGTGCCGCCGATGGCCATCGAGGCAATGTAGGCCAGCGCCCATTCGAACGAGCCGGTGGCCTGCACGATGGCGCCGACCAACAAAGGCGTGACGATACCGGCGAGATTCGCGCACAGGTTGAAGATCCCCGCGGTGAGGCCGATGTACTGCTTCGGCGCCACGTCACTGATCAGGGTCCAACCGAGATTGCACATGCCCTGGCCGAAAAAGGCCAGCGACATGACCGCAATAACCGCCCCATCCTGCTTCAGGAAGTTGGCCGCGACGATGCTGGACGCCAGCACCAGGCCACCCACAATCGGCAACTTGCGCGCGATGTTGGCGGACCCTGTCCGGCGCAACAGCAGGTCTGACAGCACGCCACCTGTTATCACGCCGACAGTAGCGGCCACAAACGGCAGGATGGCGGAGAATCCGACCTTCAACCACGCCATGTGCCGCTCGGTGGCAAGATATGTCGGGAACCACGTCAGGAAAAACACCAGCGTCGAGTTACTGGCAAACTGGCCCAGCGACGCACCAAGAATCTGGCGCTTGCGAATCAGTTGGCGCATCACGCTCCAGTCAAACCGAGCGGCTATTGTTGGAGCAGCCTCGGGCTCACGATACAGACCCAGCCAGACCAACCCGAATCCGACACCGAGCGCGCCCACCACCACGAAGAGCGCGCGCCAGCCGAAAACACCCGCGATCCAGAACAACACCGGGCTGAGAAACGCCAGGCCGAAGTACTGCCCTACGGAATACACGCCGGTGGCACGAGCGCGCTCGTCCTGCGGGAACCAGGTGTTGAGAATCCGGCTGTTACAGGGGTACGCGGGGGCTTCCGCGATTCCCAACGCGAGCCGTGCACCCACCAGGGTCGCGAGTCCGATGGTCAAACCTTGCAACAGCGTACAGATTGACCAGAGTGTGACCGACAGGAAATAGGTCAACCGCACGCCGAGGCGATCCAGCAGGATGCCGCCTGGAATCTGCGCGGCCGCATACGTCCATGAGAAGGCGGAGAACGCTACGCCCATCAGGGCGGCATTCAGTCCCAGGTCTTTGCTCAACAGCGGGGCCGCGACACTGATCACCGTGCGGTCCAGGTAGTTGATCATCGTCGCCACAGTCATCAAGCCGAGAACGAGCAGCCGCGCCTTCATCGCCGGGAGTATAGGTCACTTTGATGGTAACGGACTAGTTGGTTAACTGCAGGCGCCGGGCGAATACCGATACACTGCCGCTTCGGTTCCATCATCGGCCAGCGCCCGTGCCCTTTCGCCGCTCCCTACTTCTTGGCTCGTTGCTGTGCGCGTCGGCGCTAACCGCCGCGGCAGCGGCCGGTCCGGAAGTAGTGGCGATTGAGGGCCAGCCGCCTGTCCGTCTGACCGTCACCGAAGGCCGCGACATCCGCTTCGGCCGGATCACCCGCACCCAGGGGTTGTCACAAACCCGGGTCGACAAAATGGTCCAGGACGACCTGGGTTTCATCTGGTTCGGCACCCAATACGGCCTGAATCGCTACGACGGTTACCATTTCAAAATCTTCACCCATGACGACAAGGATCCTCGCAGCCTCGCCGGCGTGGACATCTTTGCGCTGTTCAAGGACAGTTTCGGAACAATCTGGGTCGGATGTGCACACTCGCTCGACCGTTTCGATGGGAAAACCTCCACCTTCGAGCACTTCCATATCGACACCGCGGGCACACGCGATTCCGATGTAACCGTCCGGCACATCAGCGAGGACCGCTCAGGGCTGCTGTGGCTGTCGACCCCCTCGGGGTTGTATTCGCTCAACCCAAAGACCCGACAGACGGCCAAATTCCAGCACGACCCGGGGGACCCGGCCAGTCTCGCCAACAACCACATCAAGTTCACGGGGACTGATCGGCGCGGCAACTTCTGGGTCGCCGATAACGGCGGGCTCGAGCAGTTCGACCCGGCCACGCGCAAGGTCAAACTCCGCATCCCCATTCCCGAGTCCCGTGACCTGTCGTTCTACGAGGATCGTGAGGGTGCCTTCTGGGTGTTGTATGCCTCCGGCAATGGGCTTGCGCGCTTCGATCGCGAGACAGGTCAACTCACGCGCTTCACCTTCAACGAGGAGGACACTCCTGGCGGCCCACTGACAGGAACGATCGCGATGCTGGAAGACCGCAATGGCACGTTGTGGGTCGGCTCACTGTCGGATGGCCTGTTGAAGCTCGACGCAGACCGGCGCTCCGCGGTCCGCTACCGGAATCGGCCGGAGGATCCGGAAAGCATCGCGGAAAATCGCACCACGGCCCTGTACGAAGACCGGGGTGGAAACATCTGGATCGGCCTCGGCGCTTCCGAGCCCAACCTGTTTGCCACGCGGCAGCCGGGATTCGAGCTGCTGCCGCCGGATCCCGATTCGACGGCCAACCTGGGCGAATCCCTGGTGAATTCTCTTTACGAAGATCACAAGGGATACCTATGGGTGGCCATGACGGGTGTGCTCAAACGCCTGGATAGAAAAACCGGCCGCTACACCCACTACTCCGTTCCCCAACACGGAGTCTCCACCGATGTCATCTCCATGATCGAGGACTCCCGGGGGTTCATGTGGCTCGGCACCTCGGGCCAGGGCCTGCTTCGGCTGGATCCGGACACCGGCAGGATCACCCGGTCCTTCCGTCACGATCCCAACGATCCCACGAGCATCAGCAACGATGTTGTAGAGCGGCTGTATTTCGACCACACCGGGACACTGTGGGCAGGCACCTGGGACGGTTTCAACCGCTTCGATGTCGCGCACGGAAGGTTCAAGACTTACCTGTCGAACGCCAATGATCGTAACGCCTCCATGCCCATTGTGGAGGACAGCTCCGGTCACCTGTGGCTGGGAACTGTATTCTCGGGACTTTTGCGATTCGATCCTGACACGGAGCAGTTGCAGGCGTTTGAGTACCGCCCCAATCCCGGTCTGGCCGGCACCGGCAGCGACAGAACCAACAGTCTGTTTATCGCAGGTCCCGATGCGATCTGGTCAGGGACACAGAACGGTCTTTACCGTCTCAATCCGCAGACGGGCGCGACCAGGGCATACTTCACCAAGGACGGCCTGCCGAGCAACGCCATCAGTTGCATCCTGCGGGATCGCCACGACAACCTCTGGATCAGTACCAACCGGGGTGTTGCCAGGTTCAACCCGCGAACGGAAACCTTCAAACAGTATTCGGTGGCGGATGGCTTGCCGGGGCAGGACCTGACGGGCTGGTGGGCCTGTTTCCAGAGCCCCTCGGGCGAGATGTTCTTTGGCGGCTTCCACGGCGCCACGGCCTTCTTCCCGGATCGGATCGTCGACGACACCTATGCGCCACCCATCGTTTTGACCGGCTTCCAACTCTCGGGAGCCGGCATCGACACCAACCGGACACTGCTGTTGGACCGGTCCATTGCCTACGCCACCGAACGCACATTGTCGTTTCGGGAAAACAGCTTTTCCATTGAATTCTCCGCCCTGAGCTTCCGCAGTCCCGTCACCAACCGCTACCGCTATCAGCTCAAAGGTCTCGACTCGGGATGGCATGAAGTGGCGAGCGACCGGCGAGTGGCCGGCTACACGACCCTGCCTCCCGGGAAGTATGAGTTCCGGGTGCAGGGAGCCACCAGCAGTGGCCCCTGGAGCGAGCCGGGTGTTACATTGGCAGTGACAGTTCTGCCGCCGTGGTGGGCTACCTGGTGGTTCTACGCCGCGGCCTGTTGCGCATTCATTCTCGTGTTGTTTGCGGCGTACCAGCTGCGGCTGCGGCAGTTGGCCCGCTCGTTTGAAATCCGCCTGGAGGAAAGAACCTCGGAGCGGACCCGGATCGCGCGTGAATTGCATGATTCGCTGCTGCAGGGATTCCAGGGCTTGATGTTCCGGCTCCAGGCTGTGCGCAGGATGTTGCCGGATAGGGCCGAGGAGGCTGAACGCGCGCTGGATGTTGCGTTGGACAAAGGAGATGAGGCCATCGCCGAAGGCCGGGATGCCGTTCAGGATCTGCGCTCGTCCGCGTTGATTGAGAGTAACTTCGTCAACGTGATCGGGACGATGGGACAGGAGATCGCACCTTCCGCGGACACCGGCTCAGCCCCCTCCTTCCGCGTGATTGTGGAAGGCAAGGAATGCGAGCTGGATATCGCGGTTCGAGACGATGTCTATCGAATCACGAGGGAGGCCACGCGCAACGCCTTCCGGCATGCATCCGCGCGGGCGATCGAAGTCGAGATTGCATATGGAGAGGCGCAGTTTTCCATTCGGGTGCGCGATGACGGAATCGGGCTCGATCCGAATATCGTCGATCGGGGCGAGCGGCGGGGCCACTGGGGCCTGCCGGGCATGCGCGAGCGAGCGGCCAGTTTCGGGGGCCGGCTGAACGTCTGGAGCGAGCACGGCGCCGGAACCGAGGTTGAAGTGATCATACCCGCCCGGATAGCCTATGCTCGGAAGCGCTCGGGTTATCACTTCTGGGCCGCGAAATAGTCGCAAAGTGGAGCACGATGGCGAATACCCCCGTACGGATCATGGTTGTGGACGATCATCCTCTGCTGCGGGAGGGCGTCGCCGCTCTCATCGCGACAGAGCCCGACCTACAACTGGTCGCGATGGCCGCGGATGGACGCGAAGCCGTCGAGCAGTTTCGCGCCACACGACCCGATGTCACCCTCATGGACCTGCAGATGCCGAACATGAGCGGCATCGATGCGGTCATTTCGATCCGCAATGAATGGCCGGACGCCCGCATCATCGTCCTGACGACTTACGCGGGTGATGCCTTGGCCATGCGGGCGCTCAAGGCCGGAGCACAGGCGTACGTTCTGAAGGGAATGGTGCGCAAGGAGTTGCTCGAGACCATTCGCGCGGTCAATGAGGGGCACCGGCGGGTGCAGTCGGATGTCGCAATGCAAATTGCCAGCCACACCGCCGATGCGGCGCTGTCCGCGCGCGAGCTCGAGGTCCTCGAGCTGATTGCCGCGGGCCACTCCAATAAGGCCATCGGCTCGCGGCTGTCCATAAACGAAGAGACAGTCAAAGGGCACGTCAAAAATATTCTCGCGAAGCTCGGCGCCCGCGATCGCACGCACGCGGCGACCATGGCATTCCGCCGCGGCATTCTCCAGATCTAGTTTCCTGCCCCCTCGAAAGTAGGGACCGTTCCGCACCCGTAAGGGATCGGACGCCCCCAAGGCCCCCGGATATGCTTTTTTCGGAGGCGCTCATGCAACGATTGTTTTCGACGTTTCCCAACTCCTGGCCCGGTGGCGGGCTGCTGCTTTTGCGCATTGCCGCGGCCGTGGCGACCATTCTGTGCGCCTTCGGCGCACCGTTGCAGGATCTGTCCGGCAAGGTGTTCCAGGTCATTGCATCGACCACCGGCGCGTTGTTGTTGATTGGCCTGTGGACCCCCGTGGCCGGCCTGTTACAAGTCTGCGTGGAGCTGACCGGCTGCTTGGGCCACGACACGCCGGGTGTCAGTCAGCTTCTGTTGAGCGTACTGGGTCTGAGCCTGTCCATGACCGGCCCGGGAGCCTGGTCGATTGATGCGCGCTTGTTCGGACGCAAGCAGATAGACTTCGTTATCCGGAAGGAATAGATGGATCTCGAATGTCAATCTGTCGCTCTTCAGCGCTGCGCCTCATCGCCGTCACACTGGGTCTCCTCGCCTTCGACTTCGCATCCGCGCAACAGACCGCTACCCCCGACCTGCCCAGCGACATACCCGTCAAACTGAAGCCCGCCGAGGAGAGCTTCGACTTCACCAAGCGCGAAGTCATGATTCCCATGCGCGACGGAGTCGAGCTGCACACAGTCATCCTGTTGCCGAAGGGTGTTACCCACGCACCCCTACTTCTGACCCGCACACCGTACGGTGCGTCCAAAGCTGTCAGTCAGACCGACAGCAGCCACCTTCAATCCGTAGTGCCATGGGGCGACGACATCGTCGCCGTCTCGGGATATATCCGTGTGTACCAGGACGTACGTGGCAAGTACGGCTCCGCAGGCAGTTATGTTATGAATCGCCCGCTGCGTGGGCCCCTCAACAGCAGCACCACGGATCATTCCACCGACACTTACGACACCATCGACTGGCTGGTCAAAAACGTCACCGAGAGCAACGGCCGTGTTGGAATCATCGGCACCTCCTATGGTGGCTTCCTGGCGCTGATGGCGCTCGTCGAACCGCATCCCGCGCTGAAGGTCTCTGTTCCGATTGCGCCGATGGTGGACGTCTGGCGCGGAGACGACTGGTTCCACAATGGCGCCTTCCGTCAGATGTACGCTCTCGACTACACGTATGAGCAAACCGCGACACGCAAGTCGGATGAGGTGCTATGGCGTGGGAAGTTTGATGACTACGATACTTTCCTGGAAGCCGGCTCGGCCGGCGAGATGGGCCGGCGCTCCGGCGCGGAGCAGTTGCCGTTCTGGCAGCGGCTGACCCAACACCCTGCCTACGACAGCTACTGGCAACAACAGGCGGTTGATCGGATTCTCGCGGCACGCCCACTGTCGGTCCCCACCCTCTACGTGCATGGACAGTGGGATCAGGAAGACATCTATGGCGCCGTCGCCAGCTACGCGGCCACTGAGGCGAAGGACTCGGGAAACAATCGCAACTTTCTGGTGATCGGCCCCTGGCGCCATGGCGGCGGCAATGGTGATGGCAGCACTCTCGGACCGTTACAGTTTGGCCAGGACACCGGCGCGTATTTCCGGCAGAAGGTGCTGCAACCCTTCCTGGATCAATACCTGAAGGACGACGCGCAGCCCGCCGACACACCGCCCGTGCTGGCATTCGAGACCGGTTCCAACACCTGGCGCCGCTACGATCGTTGGCCCCGGAGCTGCGAGTCCGGTTGCGCGGCCCCGCTGAAGCCACTGTACCTGTCCGCTGGCGGCGGCTTGTCCTTCGCTCCGCCAGCGGGGGCCAGATCAACCTACGACGAGTATGTGTCCGATCCCGCCAGACCCGTTCCCTACCGGCTGCGCCCCTTGCGGCCGGTGTACTGGTCCGACTCGACGTGGCGAACCTGGCTGGTCGATGACCAGCGCAATCTTTCCGACCGGACCGACATGCTCGTCTATACAACCCCCGTTCTCACAACACCCATGAGGATTGCGGGTCAACCGCAGGTTCACCTCCATGCATCCACCACCGGCACCGACGCCGATTGGGTGGTCAAGCTGATTGATGTCTACCCCGATGAAGTGCCGCATCAGCCGGCCATGGGTGGCTATCAACTGATGGTCGCGGCCGACATCTTCCGCGGGCGCTACCGTACGAGCCTGGAACATCCCGCGCCGATCGCGGCTGGCAAGGTTCTCGAATATCAATTCGCGCTACCCAATGCCAACCACGTGTTCCTGCCCGGTCATCGGATCATGGTCGAGGTGCAGTCGTCCTGGTTCCCACTCTACGACCGCAACCCTCAGACTTACGTTGATAACATCTTCTTTGCCAAACCAACCGACTTCCGCAAGGCGACGCAACGGGTGTATTCCGGCGCCGCCAGCCAAAGCCGCATCGACCTCCCGATCACGGCCTTGGAGTCGCAGGGCGGCCCGGCACCGACTCATTCTTCACACTGAGCCGCTCCTTCTCGTCGGGCCAGCGGATCTGCGACCAGGCGCTGGCCGTGACGGTCTCCATGCACTTGCGATACTGCGACCACATCTGCAGGGCCCGCGGCTCGGGCTGGAAACACACGAGATCAACAGCCGTGTGAATGCGCTCGGAAAGGACCTGCTGACCTCTCAGGCTGGAGAGATTCAGATCGCCGTATTGAACTTTGACGCTTCGCGTCTGGCCGTCAGAGGCCACGATGGGTGCCTTGGATGTCAGTGCGACCGTCGCACCCATTGCTCCCATCGTGGCCAACAAACCCGCTAAAACCCGTTGCGTATACATGCCCAGTCTCCTGTCCATTGCCGCTATCGGCTGGCTTCGGACGGAATGTTGAGCAAGCGCGTGCGCAATGTCCGTTAAGACCTGCTACTGTACCGGCCGGACACGAACTGCAGCTCGCCGTCCGCGACGAGCTTGTCGAGATGGGCCTGCAATGACAGAGCTGCCCACTCATGAAGAGACCTGGGCACGTCGTCGTAGGCAGACGGCAGAAGTGTTTCAACCGTAACGCCCGTTCCCGCCCTGAGCACTGCCTGCCGGACTTTGTCTTCGCGCCGCAGGCGATGCTCAATCAATCGATTCAATTCATCCTGCGGATGCTCGATGAGGTGTCCGTGCCCGGGCGCGAGCACGGCGAGCTCGATCTTCAACAGACTTCGCAGCGATTCAACATACGCCCGCATGTTGCCATCCGGCGGCCAGATGACGACCGTGGATCCCTGCATGATGTGATCGCCCGTGAAGAGCATCCTGTTTTGTTCCAACAGGTAACACAGGTGGTTGGATGCGTGGCCTGGTGTGTGTACCGCGCGGACCGTCACATCCGCGTTGGAGATGACATCGCCATCCGTCAGGACCCGGTCCACACTCAACTGGAAGTCATGATCCGTACGCGGCGCCAACATCGCCGCCACAGTCGCGCCACTCAGTTGTTTGAGCCTGGCCGCGCCGGGCGCGTGATCCATGTGGGTGTGCGTGCACAGAATCCAGCGGATCGGTCCGTCTGCCGCCGCGAGAATCGCCTGCATGTGTGACTCATCATCCGGACCCGGATCGATGACAATCAACTCATGCACGCCAACGAGGTACGTATTCGTGCCGGGCCCGGTCATCACTCCGCCGTTGGGCGCAATGATTCGCGTCACCGCCGCATCGAGCTCGTGCGGGACGCCAGGCACCAACTCATATGAATCCTTCAAGATCGAGTATCCTTTTGATGATCTCGCGCCCCGGCTGTTCCGTTGAGGTGCGCTTCGACCAAGGCCGTCGTTCTCACTTCGTCGCCGCTCGCCAGCAGATCCATCATAGCGCCTCGCAACACTGCCAGCGCGAGTGCCCGCTCATTCGCGCCCACTCGCGTACGACGGTGTTGCGGTGCCTGGTGAGTCGCCAGCAACTCCAGCCAATCCTCGACCGTTCTGAGCGCAAACTTCGCGTAGGGCCCTTCGGGCTCCACCAGAGAGTGCGCGTAGGTCTCCAGCCACAGCACCAACATCGGCCGGTGCTCCTCCGCCACGAGCCATTGCCAGACACGCCGCACGACGTTGGCGAAATCATCTGGCCGGCCGGTCGGGCGCATTTCCTCCAGGAAAGCCAGCTCCGCGGCGCGGGCGCGGGCCAACAGAGCCTGTACCAACCCCTCCTTCGAACCGAACAGGAACAACAACACCCGGGGACTCGAGCCAATTGCCTGGGCCAAAGGCCGCAGCGACAGCGTCATGAGCCCGTGTTGCAAAACATATTCGTACGCCAACTGCAGCAGCTCCTGCTCCCGCGCTGACGCATCTCGACTTTGGGTTGTCATTGGTTTAGATTGACTGAAACAGTCGTTTCAGTCAAGGAGGCCGGATTGTGAGAATTCGTACCCTGGGGGCACCCGGTGATCTGGGATGGGTGGTCATGGCGCATGGAGAGATGTATGCGAAGGAGTTTGGTTGGGATACCAGTTTCGAAGCGCTGGTCGCGAAGATCGTGGCCGACTACGCCGCTCAGCACGACCCCGAGCGCGAGCACGCCTGGATTGCGGAGCTCGACGGTCGTCGGGTGGGCTGTGTGTTCTGCGTGGCCGCGGATGAGAAGACCGCACAGTTGCGCATCCTGCTCGTCGACCCGTCCGCCCGCGGACACCGGCTCGGCGGGAAGCTCGTGGACACGTGTATTGCCTTCGCTCGGGACGCCGGCTACGAGCGCATGAAGCTCTGGACCAATCACCCGCTCGAAGCCGCCCGCCATATCTATCTGGCCAGGGGATTTCACCTCGTATCGGAAGAGCCGCACGAGAGTTTTGGTGTGCAACTCAGGGGGCAGGTGTACGAGCAGCGCCTGTAGCTCCCGCAGCATTTGCCGCATCGCATCATTCCATTTGACAGCGCAGTCAATACCTTATTTGGTATAGCCTTTATCTCGCCGCTTACCTGTGCTTTAGTATCTATGTCAGCGCTAACATTGATGGGGGCTGTGGTGGCACACTGGCGGTATTACTCATTCCTATTTTGTTTATTTCTCGCGCCGGCGCTGCCGGTCACGGCGGCCGCTGAGGTCCATCCGGCCGAGTGGCCGGCCCTCAAGAGCGCGGTGCCAGAGCAGGCGGACATCGAAAGGTCCGTTCACCAGCTCCTCTCGAGCCTCACGCTGGAAGAGAAAGTGGGGCAACTGATCCAGGCCGACATCGACTCGGTGAAGCCCGAAGACCTCGCCCGGTATCCGCTGGGGTCGATCCTCGCCGGCGGGAACGCCGCGCCCGACAGAAATATCCACTCCGGCCCGGAGGCCTGGCTGGACCTGACGGAAGCCTTCTTCCAGGCATCCAAACAACGACCCTCCCCCAATCACCCGCCAATACCGGTCCTGTTCGGAATCGACGCCGTTCATGGGCACGCCAAGATCCGCGGCGCCACGATCTTTCCGCACAACGTCGGGCTGGGCGCGGCCCACGACCCCGGGCTCATCGAGAAAATCGGCCGGGCAACTGCCGAGGAAGTGGCGGCTACGGGAATCGACTGGACCTTCGCGCCGACGGTCGCGGTAGTGCGCGATGTCCGCTGGGGCCGTTCCTATGAGAGCTATTCTGAAGACCCCGCGCTCGTGGCCATCTACGCGCAAGCGATGGTCAACGGGCTGCAGGGGAAAATCGGCACGGCCGACTTCCTGACTCCAACTCATACGCTCGCCTCCGCGAAGCACTTCCTGGGCGACGGTGGCACGACCGGCGGACGTGATCAGTTCGACAACCTTGCCGATGAACGCACGCTGCGTGACGTGCACGGGGCCGGTTATGTTGGCGCGCTGTCGGCAGGCGATCTCATCGTCATGGCGTCCTATAACGGATGGCATGGGGTCAAGATGCACGCGAATCAACAGTTGCTGACGGATGTACTGAAGCGGCGCTGGAATTTCCCTGGTTTCGTGGTGGGTGACTGGAACGCCCAGGAAGAAATTCCGGGCTGCACCAAGTGGTCGTGCCCCGCTTATCTCAACGCCGGCGGCGACATGTACATGGCTCCTGACAGTTGGAAGCAACTCTACGCCAACCTGATCAAACAGATCGGCGCGGGCCAGATTCCCATGGCGCGCGTGGACGACGCAGTCACCCGGATCCTGCGGGTGAAAATGCTCGCGGGGTTGTTCAACAAGCAGTCACCGAAGGATTGGGTGAAGGCAGGTCAATTGCCGGTTCCCGGGTCCGCGGCTCACCGGGCCGTTGCGCGGCAGGCGGTACGCGAGTCCCTGGTGCTTCTGAAAAACAACAACCATACCCTGCCACTGGACCCCCACTCCAACATCCTGGTTGCGGGTATCGGTGCCAATGACATCGGCATGCAAAGCGGCGGCTGGACGGTGGATTGGCAGGGCAATCACAACACCAACGCGGATTTCCCCGGCGGCACCTCCATACTGGCGGGCATCGAAGCCGCGGTGAAAGCCGCCGGCGGGAAGGTCGTGACCCACGTGGAGGATGCTCCCGCGGCGGCGATTGTGGTGTATGGAGAGAAACCGTACGCGGAGTTTCAGGGTGACCGGGAAAACCTCGAATTCACCGCGGCCGACGGGCATCTCGACCTGCTGAAGCGGCTGCAGGCCGCGCACATTCCCGTCATCAGCCTGTTTATTTCAGGCCGCCCCCTGTGGGCCAACCGCGAGATCAACTCTTCCGATGCGTTCGTGGCCGTGTGGCTGCCCGGGACCGAGGGCGGTGGCATCGCGGATGTGCTGTTCAAACCTCGCGCCGGCGCTACCGGCTATGACTTCACGGGCCGCCTGAGCTTCTCGTGGCCCGCCACGGCCATGCCCGTCACGTTCGAGGGTACCCAGTCCAACGGCACCCCCGTTAACGGCAATCAGGCTAACGGCAATGAGGCTAATGGCTCCCAGGCCAATGGTACCCAGGTCAGGGGCGCCCAGTTTCCCCGTGGCTTTGGCCTCACTCTGACCCAGTCGCAGGAGTTGGCCGACCTGCCGGAAGACCCGCAGATCGCGCCGGCTTACAGTGATCGAGACAGCCTCTTCAATGCCGGACACGTGACAGCCCCCTGGTCCATCTACGTGTCCGACCCGAGCGCTGAGGTCCGGCTCACCATGCAGTCACAGATATCACCGGGGGGCGCGGTAACGGCGCAACTGTCGGGGCAAAGCGTTCAGGCAACCTGGTCCGGGCAGGGACCGGGTGTGTTCCGGATTGGCGGCCGGGCCACCAGTCTGGCGAAAGCACTGGCGGACGGCCAGGTACTCAAACTCCACTACCGTGTCGATCAACCACCGCAGAAGGCAGTGATTCTGGCCCTGCGCTGTGAGCCGGCCGAACGCTGTGGAATGGCGCCAAACACCGGGCTGGAGCTCACGGAAACATTCGAGACCGCCGCCACCGGCGCCTGGAAAACCCTGACGATACCCCTGGCCTGCCTCAAGAAAGCTGGCGCGGCGCTGAGCTCCGTCACGGCACCTCTGGCGATCGAAAGCGCGGGCCCCTTCGGGGTGAGCTTCGATGACATCCGGATTACACGGCAATCCGGCGGCTCCGCGGCGTGCCCACCCAACACCTGATGCGTCGCTTGCTGTACTCTTGCGTTCCTCATGACGAAGCCGCAGCAACCTGCAACTCTCGAGGACGTGGCCGCACTCGCGGAAGTCTCCGCGAAAACCGTCTCGCGCGTCGTCAATGCCGAACCAACGGTCAGCGAGAAGACGCGCGCCCGCGTCCTGCGCGCCATCGAGCTGCTCGACTACAAACCCAACTTGAATGCCCGGATGTTGGCGGGCGAGCGCTCGTACCTGATCGGTTTGTTCTACGACAAACCTGGCGCCTACCTGACCGATTTCCACGCGGGCGCGGCCGATCGCTGCCGGGAGTCCGGCTACCACCTGATGATGGAGTCCTGCGACCGGGATAGCCCCCACTTCACGCGCCAGGTTTCGACGTTGCTGCGCCAGATGCGTCTCGATGGCGTGATTCTGTTGCCGCCCCTGAGCGACGATGCACTGATTGCCAACACCCTGCGCGAGGCTTCCATCCCGGCGGTACGGATCGCGCCACGCGACCATGCCCCCGACTCGCCTTCCATCGGCATCGATGACTACCTGGCTGCCCGGCGCCTGACGGCTCACCTGATCGGCCTGGGCCACGAGCGCATCGGATTCGTTCTGGGGAAGCCCGGCCACGGCGCCACCGAAGAGCGCTATCGCGGCTTCACCGATGAGATGCGCGCGCACAATCTCACGATCGACGCATCGCTCATCGAAACTGGAAACTTCATTTTCCCGGACGGCGTTGCCTGCGCGGAACGCCTGCTGAAGGCAGCGAATCCGCCTACGGCAATCTTCGCCAGCAACGATGACATGGCTGCTGCCGTCATCTCGGTAGCTCACAAGATGGGTTTGGATCTGCCTACGCAGTTGTCCGTAGTTGGATTTGACGATGCCCCCATTGCGACCATGATCTGGCCATTGCTGACTACCGTGCGCCAACCCGTTACCAGCATGGCACGCATGGCGGCCGAGCTGATCATTGAAAATTCCCCACGCCGTAACGGCTGGCCCGATCCCCTGCCCCACAGTACGCTCGATTTCGAGTTGATTGTCCGCGACTCGGCCACTGCTCCGAAGTGACCCTCAACACGCCGCAGAATCCCCAGGCCGATCAGATGGCCGACGAGTCGATGGTTCGCACCCTGGATGCACAGGCGCGGGCCATCTGGCCTCAGGAAGTTCAGCTCATCGATCAATATGAGCTGCCGTCCAATCCCCGGATTCTCGATGCGGGGAGCGGTACGGGTGAGGGATCCTCGCGCCTGGCTGCGCACTTCCCAGGCTCACACGTGTTAGGCGTCGATGTGATAGAGGAAAACCTGGCTCGCGCTCGCGTTAACCTGGCGGGGCTCGCGCCGCGTGTTTCGTTCGAGAAGCGCAGCGCTTATGACCTGCAGTTGCCGGCTCAGTCATTCGATCTGACTGTCTGCCGCCACGTACTGCACTCGATTCCGGAACCGCAACGAATCGTTGCAGAGCTCGCGCGCGTCACGCGCCGAGGCGGCTATCTGCACCTGCTGACCGAAGACTACGGCATGATCCATTTCGAGCAACGCGCCGAGGAGCTCGATGAGTTCTGGCTTGCCGTGACCCGCGAGTTCACCGCACGGTCCGGTATCGACATGCGCTCGGGCCGCAATGTGTTTGCCATGGCGGCGGCGGCCGGGTTGGAAAGTATCGCCGTCAACTATGTGATCGTGGATACCGTGCGCGTGCCGCGCGAAGTCTTTGCCGACATTCTGGTGGCCTGGCGGGATGGTTTTGCGCAGCCGTGCGCGCAAGTGACGGGGATACCCCTCGAAAGGGTGGTCGGATATTTCGAAAGCATGATCGAACAGGTGCGCGACCCGTTGCGCTACGCGGTGTGGATGGTACCGATCATCAGCGCGCGGGTACCCTGACCCGCACACAGACGCCTCGACCCTCCACTGCCTGCGGAACTGCTCATGTAAACTCCCTCAGTTGCGCCGAATGAACCGAGGGGATACGCGAATGAAGCTTCTTTGGACTGGCTGCGCCCTACTGCTGTGCGCAACATCGTCCGTACTTGCCGATGACACTTCCTCTGATACCGCGTACGTCCAATGGCTCCAACAGCACTCCATGCTGAACCAAGCGGAAGCATTGGCACAGCACTTCGCAGGCAATGCGGCCCAGTGGCAGCATCCCTACGGCACACCACAACCCAGAGCCGCCTCGGCGAAGGCGTCAGTCTGGTTCACGGCCTATCCTGCTTCCACCGTAGCCTCATCTCCGGGCTCCTCCGTACTCACCACTTTGGCCGATGAACGGCTCTGGGCCGCCTTTCAGAGCATCGGCATCCAAGCCATCCACACAGGCCCCATGAAGCGGTCCGGTGGAATCAGCGGCACCACCTTTACACCATCGGTCGACGGCAACTTTGATCGCATCAGCTTTGACATTGATCCGACCTTCGGCACGGAAGATCAGTACAAAGGAATGGTGACGAGCGCACGATCTCACGGCGCACTCGTGATTGGAGATGTCATTCCGGGCCATACGGGCAAAGGCGCGGACTTCCTGTTGGCCGAACGCGGCGTTGGTGACTTCCCCGGCATTTATCACATGGTGCAGATTCCGCCTTCGGACTGGTCTTTGCTGCCGCCGGTGCCCGCGGGACACAACTCGGTCAATCTGAGCCCCGCCACGGTAGATGCGCTGCAGGCGAAGCACTACATCGTGGGAATGTTGTCTTCGAGGATCTTCTACGCTCCGGGCTTCAAGGAATCCGACTGGAGCGCGACCGACGTTGTCAAAGGTGCGGACGGCGTGAGCCGTCGTTGGGTGTATCTGCACTACTTCAAGGAGGGCCAGCCCACGTTGAACTGGCTCGATCCTACATTCGCCGCTCAGCGGCTCGTGATCGGCGATGCCCTTCACGAGTTGACAGTGCTGGGCGATGGGGGAGTCCGGCTGGATGCCAACGGACTGCTCGGTATCGAGCGTTTTGCCAACAGCAAAGAGGTGTGGTCCGAGGGACATCCTCTGTCAGATACCGCCAACCAACTCATCGGCGACATGGTCCGCAAGATGGGTGGGTTCACCTTCCAGGAACTGGCGCTCGCGTTCGACAAGATCCACGAGATGTCCAACGGAGGCGCGGACCTCACTTATGACTTCGTGACCCGTCCCGCGTACGAACACGCGCTTCTGACAGGCGATGCGGAGTTCCTGCGGTTGATTTTCCAGCTCATGCGCAAGAATGAGATTGATCCGGGTGCGTTGATTCACGCGCTCCAGAATCACGATGAGCTGACCATGGGGCTGTCACAGTTTGTAGGCCCCCACGAAGAAGATCACTATTCGTTCCGCGGGCGCGAGCTGACTGGCAAGCAGTTACGCGAAACAGTACATGAGGACATGTACAGCCGGCTCATCGGGCCCAATGCGCCTTACAACCTGAAGTTTGGCGATGGAGTGTCCAGCACCACAGCGACCATCATCACAGCCGCGCTGGGAATCAAGAACATCTCCAAGTTGTCCGCCACCGAAATCGAGAAGATCAAGCGGCTGCATTTGCTGCTCGCGTTCTACAACGCATTTCAGCCGGGCGTGTTCGCACTGTCTGGTTGGGATCTCGTGGGGGCGCTGACGCTCCCCGGTGCGGTTGTGAAAGATCGAATCGCCGACGGCGACACCCGGTGGATCAACCGGGGCGCGTATGACTTGATTGGCTCAAACCCGAAAGCAAAGACCTCCTCCGCGGGCCTGCCGGTAACCGTTGCGCTGTATGGCCCCCTGCCGAAGCAGCTCAAAAGCTCAGATTCATTTGCTTCACGGCTCGCACGGATGTTGAAGGTCCGTTCCGACATAAAGCTGTACGCCGGCAAGCTGGTCGACGCGCCCGCGGTTCAGTCCAAGGGATTGTTCGTGTTGGTACACCAATTGCCCGACACACCAGACCTCGAAGTGACAACCATCAACTTCGGCGCCAAGCCCGTTGATGAGACTGTCGTCATCAAGGGTGCAACGCAGGACTCGACTGTAACGGACGTGTTGGACGCACGGGCATCACAATTGATGGTGGGCGCCGGCGGCACCCTTCAGGTTACCTTGGGCGCGTACGAAGGGAAGGCGTTTCGCGTTAAAGGTTTGTGAGTTGAGCCTCATCGGCGGGCGGCTCCCGCCCCCGAAGGCGGCACCAACTACCGGCGAACCCCACCGCGCGTTGGCGCCGCCGCTCGCTGTAGCCGGCATCGCGGTGTCGGCACGTCCGCCCCCGGGGATCGCTACCGCCAATGCCGTGTTCGATGACGCCCGAGCGGCGGCACGCTCGGCGGTCTGGGGCCGGCCGCAGGGGCTTTCGAACTGGAGCCCTGCGCTTGCCGTCGCGGTGCTGGCACTTACGTTTGGCGCCGCGCCGCGCGCTTCCGATGCTGCGGACCCGGTGGTGGCGCCGAGCTTCGCGGCGGCGCGCGTGGAGGCTGCGCGCGTGGAGGCTGCCGTTTCGCGGTCGGACATCTTCGTCGGGCAACCCAACATTTTGCCGCAGCAGGCTATGCCGCTGGGCAATGGGAGGTTGGGCGTGGCTATTTGGGCTTCTGGCGGGCTCACGCTCCAACTGAACCGCGCTGACACACTGCCGGGGCGATTGTCGCCCGGCGAAGTTGTGTTTGAAGGCTTGGCGCCCATGGTCGCGGATCGCCAGTTCCGCGGGCGACTGGACCTTTTCAACGGGGAGTGGCGCCAAACCGGCGCGGGCCTCAGCGTGCAAGTTGTCGTGGACACTCAGCTGGATCGCGTGATAGTCGACGTCGCTGGCGCTGACCCGCGGGTCGAGCAAACGGTGTCACTCAAGCTGTGGCAACCACGTTCACCAACCGCACTCGTCAGTACATCCGACGCCGTCGCTACCTCCGGCGCGGCCGTTGCGCCCCATCGCGTCGGTGCATCCGACGCCGTTGCTACCTCCGGCCTGGCCGTTGCGCCCCATCACGTCGGTGCATCCAACGCCGCTGGTACATCCGGCCTGGCCGTTGCGCCCCATCACGTCGGTGCATCCAACGCCGCTGGTACATCCGGCCTGGCCGTTGCGCCCCATCGCGTCGGTACATCCGATGTCGCGCTGGCTGAGCACTGGACCGACGATTCTCAGCCGGGCGCCTCCGGCCTCCCCTTCGGCTCACTTGCCGGCATCCGCGTGGTCGCCCGCGATGTCACCGGCCGCAAGGTCGACGACCGAACCGTTGCAACAACATTCCACGCAATGCCCGACGGTCATTACCGCGTCATCATCGCATCGCCGTCATTCAACGGGCGGCAGAATGCAACCAAACTTCTCCGGGACACACTCGATCCAGCGGTAAACCTCAATGCCATCCATCGATGGTGGAACGACTTCTGGGCGCGCGTCTGTTTGATTCAGGCAGCGTCCCGCGACGGTCGCGCGGAATATTTCGAAACGATGCGCACGCTGTTCCTGTTCTACTCAGCCGCGCAAAACCGTGGGACGCTGCCAGGATCGCAAGCGGGCATTGGCGATCTGTTCTCGTCCACTCGCGACAAACACGCCTGGGATCCCGCGTCTTTCTGGGAGTGGAACCTGCGAATGCAGGTTGCAGCCAACCTCAGCGCCGGCGTCCCGGAACTGAACGCACCTTTCTTCGCACTCTACCGAAATAATCTGGACGCTATTCGCCGGTGGACTCGCGCCAAAATGGGTGGCAGCGACGGTATCTGCGTGCCTGAGACAATGCGTTTCAACGGCGTCGGCGTTGAATACGAGAGCGCCGGAACACGGCCTTTCGCCATCATCACGCATAGCTGCGACCAGAGCTGGCCAGCCATGGCGAACGCGCGCACGTTGTCGACCGGAGCCGAGGTTGGATTATGGGTATGGGAGACGTACCTCAAGACAGGTGACACGCAGTTCCTCCGCGCCAACTATCCGTTGATGGCAGAGTCCGCCCGCTTCCTGCTCACATACCAGAAACCCGGCGCAGACGGCCTGCTGCACACGTTTCCGTCCAACGCCCACGAAACGCAGAGCGACGTGCTCGACCCAACAACCGACCTCGCAGCCATCCGCGCGCTGTATCCCGCAACCGTCGCCGCCGCCCGCACGCTCTCCCGCGACCACGACCTAGCAACGGCGCTGACCGCCGCGCTGGCGAAGACACCGCCGTTACCGTTGATAGATGCGTCGCCGGGAACGGCCGACTGCCCTGGGAAGGTCATCGCCCCCAGCTACAACCCAACATCCTCCCTCCTCAACGCCGAAAACATCGGCCTCGAGCCGGTGTGGCCCTATTCGCTGATCACTCGCGACAGCGAGCTCTTTCAAACGGCCGTGCGCACGTACGAGCACCGCCCCTTCCGCGACCTGGCAACGTGGAGTTACGACGCCATTCAAGCTGCACGCCTCGGCCTCGGCGAGGAAGTGTCGCTCAGGCTCGACGCACTCACTCAGATCTACCAGATCTATCCTAACGGCATGTCCGACCTGTCGGGCTACAGCGGCGAGTTCTATGTCGAGCAGATGGGAATCGTGGCAGTCGCGCTGACGGAAGCGCTGGTGCAAGACCACGGCGATGTCATCCGCATCGGCCCAGCCATCCCGCGCGACTGGACAATCAACGGCACGGTCTATGTGCGTGGCAACGCGCGCATAACAGTCACAGCAGTGGAGGGCAAAGTTACCGCCTTCGAACTGGCGGCAGGATCCACGCACACCTTCCGCATCGCGAACCCATGGTCCGCCGACGAAGTGCTCACCGTAAACGCCAAGGCAGGCCGATCGTACACGTATCAAGCACCCGCCGACGCGAGCGCCGCTACAGCGAGCCGGCCATCGGCCGTCGTCGCCAACCACTCGTCACCCGGCGCTGCGCCGCGCGCCGACCAACTCGACGTGCCATTCTTCCCAGCGGGCCCGCCCACGCGCCCCAAAGCACTGGGCCGCGCCTCGATCGGCCTGAGCGAACCCTGCTGCGCCCCGCCAGCGAACTACAACCCGGCAGCCGACCGCTACGGCACGGTTACGCCCGAATCACACTGAGCCCCAACCGCTCATAAGGCGACAACACCTCATCAGCAATCCCAGGCTCCACAATCATCCCCGCCACATCCGTGGCAGGGACAATCACGTAGGGCGACGCTGCATTGAGCTTCTCCGCCGAAATTAACACGTAAGTCTCCGCCGCGCTGCCAATCAACGCGCGCTTCACATGCGCTTCTTCGAGGTCGCCGGTACTCAGTCCCACTTGCGGATGAATGCCGGTGACGCCGATAAAACAGATATCCGCATGAATCCGCGCAATCGCCTCGATGGCCGCGGCTCCCACCGCAACAACCGAATGCTTGAACAACATCCCCCCGATCAACACCACATCAATCAATGGGTGGTCAACCAGGGCAACCGCGATCGTCGGACTGTGGGTCACCACCGTCAGCTTCAAATCCGTAGGCAGATGTCTGGCCAACTGCAGAGTCGACGTCCCCCCATCGAGAATAACCACCTGCCCCGCCCTGACCAACTTCGTCGCCGCGCGCCCGATTGCCACCTTCCCATCCGGCGCCAGCTGCTGCCGGGTCGCGAAGTCGCCGACCGCCGGTGAGGCAGGCAGGGCGCCTCCGTGCACCCGCTGCAACTTCCCCTCGGCGGCGAGCTCGCGCAGGTCCCTGCGGATGGTGTCCTCTGACAGCCCGAGCTCCTGACTGACTGATTTGGCGACGATTTGGCCGGTTTTACGCAGCAAATCGAGCAGGTATTCCTTGCGCTGGCTGGTGAGCATGGGATCAGTCTGCACGAATTTTCTTGACCCTGCACGTTTTTGCACGATACGCTGCCCTCACCCTGAAGCCCTGAAGCCCTGAAAAAACCCCATTGGAGCCAATGTGTCATCCAACCCCGCGGTCGAAGTCCTCAAAACCGAGGTGCTGTCGGACAACTGGTATGTATTGCGAAAAGTAACCTTCCGTCTGCAGAAACGCGACGGAAGCTGGGAGACACAGGCACGCGAGGCCTACGACCGGGGCAACGGCGCAACCATCCTCCCCTACGACCTCGCGCGCCGCACGGTCATCCTCACCCGGCAATTCCGCCTGCCAACCTTCGTAAACGGCAACGAATCCGGCATGTTGATTGAGACCTGCGCGGGACTGCTCGACGAGGAAAACCCGTCTGAATGTATTACGCGGGAACTGCGCGAAGAAACCGGCTTCGAAATTCAGAACGTGCGGAAAGTGATGGAAGCCTACATGTCACCCGGCTCCGTGACGGAAGTCGTCTACTTCTTTGTGTGCGAATACACGCAGGCGCAGAAACTGACATCAGGCGGTGGTGTCGAAGAGGAAGATATCGAGGTCCTGGAGCTGACAATCGACGCAGCCCTCGAAAAAATCGCCTCCGGCGAAATCCGCGACGGCAAGACGATCATGTTGTTGCAGTATGCCGCCATGAAGATATTCAATGCGGCATCGTGAACGCGCGACGGCGTACGGCGGCCGCGGAATACGTCCGCGGCCCGCCGCATCAACACATCAGCGCTTCAGCACATTCACGGCCCAACTCAGAAGTGATACTTGAGCGTCACGTTGACTTCGCGACCCTCGAGCGGCCGGGCGAGAATCACGCCACCACTGCCGGAAGCAGCGCCGAAGATGCGCGAGTTGCTCTCCGTCAGGCCCAGCTCGTTGGTCATGTTGGTGCCCTGGACCCGCAGCTCCCAGTTCTCGCCGTAGTTCCCGACTACGCCGAAGTCGAGCTGGTTGTAGCTGCCCAGTTGCTGCAAGGCCGACTGGTCCTGGGTATGCGCCCCGACATGGGTGAAGGTCAGGAAAGGCATCACGTCACCCCAGCTGAACGGGATCGTATAGCTCGGCTGCAGCGCAATGCGGAACTTCGGCTGCCGCTGCAACTGCTTGCCGTCGATCGGCTGACAGCCATTGACGCCGGTGACCGCGTTCTTGAACTGGAAACACGAGAAGTTCCCCGTGTAGATGCCCGCGAGGTAATTGCCGATCACGGCGAGCTTGAAGTGCTCGATCGGGGTCACCACGACATTGAAGTTCACACCCTCGGAGTCTGAACCGTAGGTGCTCTTGCTACCGAACTGCACGCCGTTCGAGTCCGTGGGCTGATACGACAGTCCATGGAACGCACGGTGGTAAACCGTGATATCCGCGAATACCAGGCTGTCCTGGTACTTGAAGCCGACCTCCTGGTTTTCGACACTCTGAGTCGGCACCTGCGCGTACAACCATGTATTGACCGTGTTACCGGTCTGGTCCCGCAAGCCGTTGTCGAAATCCAGGTAGTGGTAGCCCCTGTTGACACGGGCGTACACGCTCATGCTGCGAGTGATCTCGTAGTTCGCACCAAACGTCCACGGAACGCGAGTCGGGTTGTAGGTGTACGTCGTAACTGTGCCGTTACAGCGGCCCAGCGTGTTGTTCCAATCCGTAAGGGGATTGTTGTCCGCGTCAATCGACGACAAATTGCAGGTGCTGTTGCTGGCGTTGATGTGTTCTACACGAGCCGAGGCGTCGAACAGCCACTGATCGAGCTTCCATGAGTCGGACACGTATCCGGACACATCCGTGGCTCCTCCATCCTCCATGATGTTGAAGCCGCCGTTGAAGTCAAATCCCTGCGGGTTGAGTTTCTGATGCGTTTGCCCGGTCGCCGGATCGACATAGGTGACCGTGATCGGCCGGGCGTTCGGGGTGTTCGTCATCAACATCTGGTTACCGAGCGACCACTTGTCGTGGTCAGTCCAGCGCGCCGTGTACAGGCCGAGGGTCAGCGTGTTGTCCGGAAAGATCTCCTTGTGCACCCGCAGGTCGTTGTTGACTGAGAACAGGCGTTTGTGAATGAACCACCAGCCCTGGTGGATGACGTCCGTATTGCCCGCGACCGGCTGGCCGTTGTCGGCGTAGACAGCCGTCGCCGACCCTGCCGGCAACTGATAGCCGCCCACATCGCCCGTGAGGTTATATAGCTCGTCGTTCAGGGTCGCCGGGTTGGTTCCCGAGAACAGCGCGTTGGTGTCCATGTTGCCCCCGAAGAACATGAACTTATCGGAGACCTTGAATCCCCCCGGCAGGTCGAAATCGGCATTGAATCCGGCAAAGTGCACATCCGCGCCACGACCGTTGGCCAAGTCGGCATCGCCACCGGATCCACCGGGATACGTGGGCAGAAATACATGTTGGATCGCCTTTCCGTAATAGGTGGACTTCAGCGGATCGAAACCCGGATATGCCGAGAAGTTGTCGCTGCCCTCCTGCAACAACGGAATCGGTGTAATAAACTGGTTCTTGTCCCGCAAAACGCGTCCGAATGCGGTGATCGTGCCGCCATCCCAATCGTGGGTGATGGTTGCAGTGAACTGACCGCCATTATCGGAGGGGAACTGTGTGTCTCGTACACCGTCACTGCGCCGATAGAAGCCACCGGCGCTCCCATACCAACCTTCGGCGAGCTTTCCGCCGTAGAAAGTATCAGCGCGATACAGTCCCTCGGAGCCGTAGGTAAAACTCAGGCTGCCGGTCTCTTTGTCGGTGCCGCGCTTCAGAATGTAGTTTGCAGTCGCACCAGGCTGACCATCGGCGAACACAACCGAAGGACCGCCCTGAACGATTTCGACACGCTCCACTGTATCGTCCAGGCGGATTGCCGAAGTGCCCTCGAAGAATGACAACGTCGGCGAGCCGTAAATCGGCGAGCCCATCAACTGGTTCGTGAAAAAGGGAGCATCGCCACCGCTGGGGAAACCTGCGATTTCGATGTTGGCGCCCGTTTGACCACCCGAGGATTCCGGCCACAGTCCGGGTGACACCTTCAACAAATCCGCGGCGCTTTTCGGATTCGCCATTTTCATCTCTTCGGCATTCACCGAAGTAATGATGTAGCTGGCGTCGATCTTGCGGACACCGGACGCCGTTGCGGTGACAACCACCTGCTCGAGCTCGCTTTCCGGTGCGGCCGCAGCCGGTGCCTCAGCGGCTTCGGCCTGTGGAGCCGCGGCCCCAGCCCAGTGAGGGGCGCTGACCGCTGCCAGGGCTGCCAGAACCGCAAGATGAATGCGCGTAGCTTTCGCGCAACGGATGGTCACAATCGGGCCGCCGGCCGATCGAAGATCCGATGTCATGGTGTTCCCCCTCAGGAAAAATGAAACTTGCGAATTCCCAGGCCTGAAAATGTTGATTCGCACGAACAATGAATACTAAGTTACATCGAACGTGTCTGCCAAGCCACGACTCGTCATGGCTCGAGCCAAGCTTGTGTACACAGATAGTCGAGTTTCCGCAACACTCCTTTGGGGTGAGATTTGCAACTTGCCGCCAATCAATCCGGTTGAAACCAATGTCCAACACCCGTTTCAAACCGCAGCGCTAGCTGAGCCGTGCGCGGCTCCGCTTACAGGCGACGCAGATTTACTGAAGCCTTGTCGCAGACAGACAAATGTTGGAAACATCGCTGCCAGTGGGGCCCAAGGTAGCCAGCGACACGACTCAATGAGTAGTCCGAGTCAGGCGTGCTTTGCCGCTCGCATCGCGTTCGATGCGGATATTCATATGCTTTCCACGGAACTGCACATTCCTGAATGTAAGTGCGGCACATTGAATGGTGGCTTGATGGTGCCACCACTGTAGTTGGAACTGAGCCACCGGGTGATTTCAGTTTCGTCGCCAATCGCCTTGCGAGCAAAGAGGTTGTTGACATCTTCCCGCGCCTGAAAACGCAAGATCCCTACAGAATTCAGAAGCTGCATGCTGCAGCTCCTGAATCGCTTCGGAGAGTTCCTGCTGCTGGCGATCTGACTGCATCGCTCACTTCACAGGCGCAACGGGCGTGTCCCGCCCTGAGTATGTTGATCGCGCCGACCCGATCGGCGTTGTCCTCGAAGCCGCATTCAATGCAGGCGAACCGTTCTTGGGTCTGCCGGTTCTGCGCCGAGACATGGTCGCATTGCGGGCATCGCCGGCTCGTATTCTGCGGCGGCACGAGGATCAGCTCACCCCCGTTCCAAGACAGCTTGTACTGCAACTGGCGGCGGAACTCGAACCATCCCTGATCGAGGATGGCTTTGTTCAGGCCGGATTTGGCCCGCACGTGCTTGCCCGGAGCTTCGATTGAACCGGCCGCCGACCGCGACATGTTTCGCACTTGCAAGTCCTCGAGACACACCATCGCGTGGTTTTGGCTGATCGCGGTTGAGGTCTTGTGCAGGTAGTCGCGGCGCGCGTTACCAATACGGACATGGATACGCTGAATTCGTGCTTTCGCCTTCTTCCAGTTGTTGCTGAACTTCTGCTTCCGGCACATCGCCTGCTGCCCTTTGCGTAGGGCCGTTGCATGCCGCTTAAAACTGTTGAGTGGGGCGTAGACGGTGCCATCCGAAAGCGTGGCAAACCGGACCACGCCCAGGTCGATGCCGACCGCACCGCCGCGCGGCAGGGGCTGCTCAACCTCTCTCTCCGTCTGGATGCTCACGAACCACTTGCCACCCGAGAGGACGACAGTGACGTTCTTTACCGCACCGAACACCGTACGGCTGTTGCGGTAACGCAGCCAACCGAGCTTGGGCAGGAACAGGCGCGAATTCATCTGGTCGAGCTTGATCTGCTTCGGGGCAGGATAACGAAAGCGATCGTGCCGTCCTTTTTTCTTGAAACGCGGAACGTCGGCCCGTTTGGCGAAGAAGTTGGTGTAAGCGCGCTCCAGATCCTTCAGCGCCTGTTGTAGCGGATGTGCCGGCGCCTCCTTCAGCCAGGAGGTCTGGGTCTCGCCGCGCCACTGGGTCAGCAGCTTGCACAGTCCCGCATAGGTGAGCTTCGTCTCGCCAGCCTCAAAACGCGCCTTCTGCACAGCCAGCCCTTTGTTGTAGACAAAGCGGCACGAGCCGGCGAAGCAGCGCATCTGTCGCCGCTGCGTACCATTGGGACGCAGTTCAAACTTGAAGGCTTGCCAGCGTTTCACGAACCGATGATACGGTTGGTCCATGTGCGATGAAAGCCATATGCGGAGCAAAAGATTCTGTGTTTTTTGAGTTATATGCGCACTGAACCTTCGTATCAAAGTATCGCCGCCGTGTGTTCGACGCACGTGCGATCGACGTCCTGCGAAACGTCTTCGCGGACGTCTGCTTGGACAAGCTAGCTACGCTGGTGGAAACGGACGGCGAAGCCGACACTGTGCACTTGGCTCATGGCGTTGGGGGCCTCACCGCCAGATACACCGTGCTCCACAATTGCGCGGCGTTGGACTCATCAGCATCAGCCGCAGCCGCTCCGAATGCGGCCACCTCGTAGTGTCCCGCAGTAAATTCCCATGACCACAGCTCAGAGTTACGTTGGGCTCGAGTGGCCGCAATCGCACTCCAAAGAGTGTGTTGAGCCTGTTGCAAATGCGAGCGCAGCTCGGCCGACAACTCTGTGCGGTGCAACTGTCGCTCCAGGCCGGCAGCAAACAACGCCTGCTGCCACGACCAGACTACGGTGCCGTGATACGCATTGCGCGAAAATCCAGACTGCAGGTTCACCGGCAGAAACGCCGGGTTGGCGACCACCATACCCACGTCGGTCATCAGGCCGGCAGGAAACGGGCGTAGCGACGAGGTAACCGCCCGATCCAGTGTCACCGGATCCGGCTTTGCAAACAGCAACGCGAAGCCCTCATCGGAATGCATCACCGGCAGCGGTTTCCCACCGCCATCGAGTGCCAGCGCGTGGAACTGCAATCCCGAAGACACAACAGACGCAACGGCCGGCCGAGCATCGATGTGCTGCGCCTGCGCGTAAGTCTCGATAGCTCGTACAGCCGCCGGCTGCGGAATGCTCACATCAAACAGTGGCGGCGCCTTCGCCGACCACACTTTTGCCATTTGCGCGGCACGCCCAAACAACTCGGCGTCCGTTGAGGTCAGATAGGGTTTGAGCAACCCGCTACCGTAGAGCCGGGCCGCGGCATCGAGTGCCGCGGGCACCAGCACGGCATTCACATCGTAGGGGTAGCGACCGCCTCCCAGACCACCCTCGCTGTCGCGCCATTCACCCACCGCGACTCCGTTTTTGAGGCTGATGAGGTTTGATTTCCGCGGCTCGTCGGCGAACGCCGTGGCCGATTTGAGCACCAGGCGCAGGTTGGTCAGGAGCGCCGCACCGCGCGTCCCCGTTCTGCCGCCCTCATTGCCAACTGCGGAAGCGAGAAAGACACTGGCACGGCCACGCTCGTCATCGAGCAACCACGCCACCGCGACAGGAGCCAGCAGATAACTGCTGTCGATCATCTTGTAATCAAACACCGGGACAGCCGAGCGGGAGCCATCCTGCTGCATGTGATCCAGAATGGCGCGTTCACCAACATCTTCCTCGTGCGCAACTTCCCCCTGCGCAGACAAGCGTGTGAGCACCGAATTCAGTCCCGCTTCGACAGCAGCCGGCGTCAGCGCTGGCATCAGCATCCGCAACGACAACAGAGTATCCCGCCCGAAGTACGTTTCGAAACGCCACGAGCCGGCGAGGAACTTTTCGCGATAGGCCAGAAACTCCAATGTTTGGCGGGCCGCGCGATCCGTCCCGGCCGCAGCACTCAGAAGCTGGGATTGAGTCAAAGGAGTCAGAGGCGGCTCGCCAGTCAGTCCCGTCACCCGCAGTCCGATTCGACCATCGGCCGCGGCCTCGATACGGTCCTGTTCGAGCTGACCGTGCGTAACCTCGATAGACAGTCGATATCCCGGCGCGCCATCCAAACGGTCTCGCGACCAGGTGAGCGTCCGGCCCGCAACACGCATAGGCGCCCCGACCTCTGCTGGCGCCTTACCCAGAGCCTGAAAATCACGGAGCACACGCGTGCTCGAGAGCACGGCAGTCCGTACGCGCAACTCGGGGGCCGCAACACTGAGATCCGTGGCAATGCCACGCAGGGGCCGGCCCTTCTCATCGGACTCGCGAACGGGTTGCAGCGAACCGAGCTGCGTCCACTCTATCGCGCGGTCAACGTGCTTGAGCCAAACGCCAACGGAGCTGTTCCCGGCAGGAAAAGTGACGAGGATGCGCGGCTCCGTGCCAGAACGCAGCACCACATGGGAGGCCACATCGCCTTCACGCACGAAGCTGTTGAAATTGCGTCCTTCATGGACGTCGAAAGCCAGTCGGACATCGACAGGTGCCCGCGCACCCACTGAAACAGAAATCGACGCGGCCGCGACCAGAGCAAACCAAGACCATCGAAGCATCAATCTCCCCTAATTCGGCTGCTGCCGGCGCACAGTCAGGACAGATATAGTACGGCGCCGGAGGGGCCCTCGATGAAATTCTCACATGGCAACGAGTTTGCTTCCGTACGTCCGTTGCTCGAGCTACTGCAAACGGACTTGCCGATTATTCAGGCACCCATGGCAGGCACATCCTCGCCCGCGCTGGCAGCCGCGGTATCCAATGCCGGCGCCCTGGGATCACTCGGTGTCGGGGCAGTCGATGCCGCGGGCGCTCGGAAAATGATTGCCGACTTCCGCGCGCGCAGTGCTCGCTCACTACATGTGAATGTCTTCTGCCACCAACCCCCGCGTAGCGATGCGGCTCGTGAAGCCGCGTGGATCGAGCGCCTGCGCCCGGAGTTCACCCGCCTCGGCATCGAACCCCCGCGCCAGCTGACCGAGATCTACCAGAGCTTCGTAGCCGACAAAAACATGTTGGACCTGTTTCTCGAAGCAAAGCCCAAGGTGGTCAGCTTCCACTTTGGCGTGCCTCCCGAAACAACCGTCCGCGCCTTGCGCGAAGCAGGCATCACGACAGTTGCATCTGCAACGAGCCTCAACGAAGCGCAGATCGCCGAACGCACCGGAATCCAGGCCATCGTGGCACAAGGCTATGAAGCTGGCGGCCACCGGGGCCTGTTTGACCCGAACGCCGACGATGACAGGTTGGGAACCGTCGCACTGACCCGGCTGCTCGTGAAAAAGCTCAACGTGCCGGTGATTGCGGCCGGTGGAATCATGGACGGTGCCGGCATCGCGGCCATGCTCCAACTCGGCGCGAGTGGCGTACAGATGGGCACGGCATTCATAGGCTGCCCTGAATCCGCCGCCGATGCAGGGTTTCGTGCGGCCCTCGCCAGTGACGCGGCCTTTCATACAACCATGACTCGTGTCATTTCCGGCCGGCCCGCCCGGTGCCTGGCAAACAAATTCACGGCCTTGGGCCGCGATGTGGACGCCGCTGTCATCCCGGAGTACCCCATCGCGTATGACGCGGGCAAAGCGTTGAACGCGGCGGGTAAGAGTAGGAATGAGGCAGGTTATGGTGCACAGTGGGCCGGACAGGGCGCGCCTATGGCAAGATCACTGCCGGCGGCTGAGCTGATCGGCACGCTGGTTGACGAAATATAATAATAACAACGAGGGGGAATCCCATGCTCCGCATGGTCGACAACGCAATCGAGTGGGCGGCGACCCAATTCTGGCGTCACCGGGTACATCGGCAGTTCCGCCGACACCTGGGCAAGGACGGTGACTTCGAAAACCCCCGCAGCCACCAGGAAAAGGTGCAATTCCGCAAGATTTACGGCAATCACCCGTTTTATGCGCTCGTCGCCGACAAGTACCGGGTGCGCGAATATGTTGAAAAGCGAATTGGTGCGAAATATCTGATTCCCCTGCTGGCAGCTCATGATCGCCTGCAACCGCGCGACTTCAATCCGCTGCCGGACCGCTTCATCATCAAGGCCAACCACGGTTGCAAATGGCACCAGGTGGTCCGTGACAAGAGCGCACTGGATGTCAAAGCCACGTGCCGGCGATTCAACAAATACATGCGCGCCCGCTATGGCTGGACTTCGGGCGAGCGCCACTACCGCTTCATTGAGCCGAAGATTGTCATCGAGGAGCTCCTGGAGAGTCACACCGGCGGCTGTCCCTGGGACTACTCGTTCTTTGCGTACAACGGCCCGGCCGGATTCGACTACAACTACGCCATCGTGACACCCGATGGACGCAGCTCCTGCTATACCAGACAAGGTGAGCTGCTCGTCAGCAAAATCCCCCTGGAGGAGCTGGCTCCGCATCTGAATCCCGCCAACTTCAATGAGATGGTGGAAGTCACCCGGGCCCTGTCGGCCGATTTCGATTTCGTCCGGGTCGACCTGTACAGCGTCGGCAATCGTGTCTACTTCGGCGAGCTGACCCTCACTCCGCACCAGGGCTACGGAGCTATCGCCGAGCCACGGCGTCAGAAGATGCGAGATGAGATGTGGCATCTGGATGCCTGGAATCCGCTGCTTTATCGCGCTCCCAAGTCGCACGGCCGGCGCGAGCCGGCAGTCATTGCACACCCGGCAACCGAGCCATGAGCCACGGGATCCAACCGAGCCATCAACCCGAGCCGTAAGCTCAACGTCTGTTGCAGTGGCGGGAAGCCCGGGCATCGGTCAGTCAAAACGTGCCGCAAGACACATGTTTTAAAAGTTGCTGTGCGATAACGGCACCGGCTGCTGCGCCGCAGAGTTCTAACTTGCGACGCCGCAGGCATACTCAAACATCGCGGTGTTTGAATAATTCGTCAGGGATGTGTGGCAGCCGCGAGTCTGGCGCCCGACCCGGGTCACACCGGGCCGGGCGCTCGTCTATAACAGGCGCAGATTCTCACTCTGCTGGCGCAGTTGCCGAAGAAAGGCGGCGAGTTGTTCCTGCCGCTCGGGCACGCGCGCCTTCCCCGCGGGTGACAGGACCCGCGCCGGCACCTTGGCGAGATATGAGTCGAGCATGATCACGGCCTCGGGGCCGGTGGGGTTGCCGCCCTTCGGATCGACGAGACCCAGAATCCTCGCCACCCCGATCGCGCCCAACCAATCGAGCGCATCCGCGTCATGCAGGTAGAGCGCTTCCGGCCCCGCCGGCGCCCGGTCGTACATGTGCGTCCGGATGGCTCCCCGAACCGCTTCGATCTTCTTCATCGGAAAACCCGTGTTCTTCAGAATCGTATCGACGATCGCGGCTGCCTCGTCGGCGTGATCGACACCTGACTTTTGCCAGGGCTCGAACGCTGCCATATCGTGCAGGTAGGCGGCAGCGTAGAGGACGTCATCGTCGAGCTTCACGCGATCAGCCGCCGCGAGCTCGCGCGCCAACTGGTAATCCCGCTTTGAGTGCGAGTAACCCCAGGCCGGGTTGTGGAAGTGCTCCTGGGCGAACTTGTCCACGACCGATCGCCAGCTCGGAGTATCGGAATCATCGGATTCCGTCCGTGGGGTGGCTGCAAGCGCCGAAGCGCAAGCCGCGACCGCGACTAGCACCATCGTGGCGAGCCGGACCCCTGGCGAGACTGTATGTGCTGGCATTTCACCTCCCCGGTTCAGTGCCCGGATATTAGCGCTTAGGGTCTCACCCGTCGCCCTCGAGGTTTCTCGAGCCAGACCGGGCCTTTCGGAAGGCCCGCTCCACGCGCCGCGCCAACCAGACATAACAACATGTTGGTTTTAGGCGCGGCGAATCATGCAACTGGATAAATATCAATGCAAACACATACAGCTGCCGTCACTGTTCCAACACCAACGCACGATGCAACAGTCAAATACGGAAAAATTGTGATCCCGCTCACACAGGCACGCAAGGGAAAGCGTAGCATCAAATGCGAGGTAGGAATCAGAACACCATGTCCAGGATACGGATCACACCGGACGGAGTTACTCGATGAGCACGGTTGTTCAACCCTCTCTCGTCACGCCTTTATCCGGAAGTGTCGCGCTGGCGCCGGCGGCTGATTCACCGGCGCGGCAATTCGCTCAGAATGGATTCGTTTCCATCCAATCACTGACGACGCCCGAAGACATCGCTCGCATCCGCTCGCTGTTGGATCCGCTGTTCGAGCGCTTCGACTCGCTCGGCGAACGGGCCGTGGATATTGCCGGACCCCGGATTCCGGGAGCGGCGATGCGGTCGCCTGAGATCAATGAAGCAGTAAAACTGGCGCCCGAACTGAAGAACACCCGCACGTACGCCCGCTGCAGGGAGATCGCGCGAGAGTTCCTCGGCGTGCCCGTCGGTTACATGTTCGATCATGCGATTTACAAGCTGCCGCGTAACAACGCATCGACCGCCTGGCACCAGGACGAAGCTTATTCAGCACGAGCCATTCCGCTGCGCTCAGTGCACTTCTGGATCCCGCTTCAGGAGGCCACTATCGACAACGGTTGTATGTGGTTCATTCCCGGGTCGAACCTCGGTGCCGTGCTGCCTCACCACGTCGCAGCGGTCCGCACCACCGGTCCCGATCACAAACCCGCCGGCGCCACGATCGCGACCAATGATGTAGACCCGACGAAAGCCGTCGCCTGTCCGCTGCCGCTCGGAAGCGCGACCGCTCATCATCCGCTGACCCTACATTACACAGGAGCGAATCTGACGGATGACTATCGCCGCGTCTGGATACTGCATTTCGGCGCGTATGGCCGGACGCGATTCCTGCTGCATCCGAAAATGATCGCTTCCCGAATCTCCGCCTTCATGCGCGGACTCTAGGTCGCAGGTGCAGACTCATACTTCTTGCGTACGGCGACAAATGCGTCGCCTACCTGTTGCATCCTGCCTTCGCGCTCCAGTATTCGAGCGAGCGACGCACGCCGATACCGCCAGGCCACCCAGATATCATCAGGCCAATCCTCGATGCGGGCGCGTTCGGCGGCCGCTGCGTAGTATTTGAAAGACCCCATCAGACGACCGGCCTTTGCCTCACGCTCGGCAAGACGCGCCAACGAATACGGCTCGTTGGCGTTCGCTCCACGTTCGTACCAGGTCCACGCGCGCGACGTATTGGCCTGAGATTCATACAGCCGGCCCAATTGGAACGCGGCATGAGTGACGCCGTCCGCCCACGCCCTTTCGAGAAGAGCGGTTGCCTGCGGCACATCCGCTTCGTCGCCCTGGATGAGCAGCACTGCCAGATCAACGCGAGCCGCGCGATATTGACCATCAATGGCTCGCTCGAAGGAGCGCCGCGCACCCGGCAGATCGCCCGTCGCCATTAGCGCGCGGCCATGTTCATAGACCCATCGCGGCTCGCCCACCAGACTCTTCCGCTCCGTTCCGCAAGCCTGTACAGCAATGTCGCCAACGATCTGTTCGGACGCAACACCGGGAGCCCGCCGGTCAGGATCGTAAGGAGCACCCGCGGTCTCATCGCATCTGGAATAGTCTTTCACCCACTGACGCACATGTGTCGGGGTCAGTAAGCCAAGATCGAATCGCTGGGCGCGATCCAGTGATTCGAATTGGGCCGCTTCTATCCAATGGATCTGTTGCAGGATCGGCCTGACGCGCACATCCCAGATACGCGCCAATCCGTCATCCGATGCAGTGACGATACGATCGCCCGCGGGCGCGAACATCACGCCTTCAACCTGGTCAGGATGTCGCAGGACCCGCAGTTGCTCTCCGGTTCGCGCATTCCAGATGCGCGCGGTCTTATCGGTGGACGCAGTCGCAATCTCGAGGCCATCCCGGGACATCGTCGCCACGGGTACCGAATCGGAGTGTCCGCGCAGCACCAGAAGCTCTTTTCCCGTTGCGACATCCCAAACCCGCGCTGTCTTGTCATCGGACCCGGTGACAATGAGTGTTCCGTCCGGCGAGAACTCCGCGCGCTCCACAACATCGGTATGACCGCTGAGCACGGTCAATTGCTGACCCGTCGCCGCATCCCATATACGCGCCGTCTTATCGTTGGATGCTGTCACGATCCGGCTGCCATCCGGAGAGAAGAAGGCGCTCTCAACAGGCGCACCATGGCCTTCGAGTACCCGAATCAATTGACCGGTCGTGGCATTCCAGATGCGCGCGGTCTTGTCCAACCCCGCTGTGACAACCCGTTGACCATCAGGAGAAAATGCAGCTGAAAGAACGGCCTCGGCATGCCCTTTCAGCACCACGAGCTCGCGGCCGCTCGCGACGTCCCAGACCCGGGCTGTCTTATCAGTAGATGCGGTAACCGCTCGTCTGCCATTCAGCGAAAATGCAGCGCTGGTGACCCGTTCCGTGTGCCCAACCAACTGCGTCAGTGACTTGCCCGATTCGGCGTCCCAGATTCGCGCGGTCTCATCGAACGACGAGGTCATGATCCGTCGCCCGTCGTAGGAGTACACGGAGTTGGAAATCGCCTCTGCGTGCCCGGCCAACTGTTTGATCTGCTTGCCCACCATGTCCCAGACACGCACAGTCCGGTCACTGGCAGCCGTGATCGCGCGCGTACCGTCTTTGGAAAATACCGCGGACTCCACGGTGTCCGTGTGCCCCGCCAGCAGAAACAACTGCTGTCCCGTGGATGAGTCCCAGATGCGCGCCGTACGGTCGTAGGCAGCCGTAATGACATTTCGTCCGTCGGCGGAGAACTTCGCGGCGGCCAGGAGCTGTGTGTGGCCTCGCAGTTGAACCAGCTCTCTTCCCGATGAGACTTCCCAGATCCGAGCGCTCTTATCCCCCGATGCGGTGAGAATGCGTAGACCTTCGGGCGAGAATTCCGCGGCGGTAACGCGGTCCGTGTGCCCGGGCAACCGCTTAAATTCGCGGCCCGTTGCAACATCCCATATGCGAACAGTCTTGTCGTAGGACGCCGAGACGACTCGCGCGCCGTCAGGGGAAAAGCCAACGCCTGAGACAACTTCATCGTGACCGGTCAGCACTTTCAGTTGCTTGCCAGTCGCGACATCCCAGATACGCACCGTCCTGTCGTACGATCCGGTAACGAGTCGGCGATCATCAGACGAGAACGCGAGCGATCGCAACCGATCGGTGTGACCGGTGAAGTCGCGTATCGGCTGCCCCGTCCTCGCATCCCAAAGGCGGGCCGTCTTGTCATACGAGGCGGTGGCTATCAGGTTTCCATCACGCGAGAACACAATCTGGATGAAGTGCTCAGCCGGCTTGCCCAGAGCCATGATCTCCTGGCCCGTCTCAGCATCCCAAACGCGCGCCGTGTTATCGAACGACGCAGTGGCAATCCGACGCCCATCGGGTGAAACAGCAACCGACCGGATGCGATCCGTATGCCCCGTGATTGCCAGGATCTGGACATCCGCGGCACGCGCTTCCTGCAATACATTCAACGTCTCGGGCGAGTAGTGCCCCTCGCCATTCAACACATCCAGAATGATATTCAGCGCTCCAGGAACGTCACCCTCCTGAAGCCGCGCGGCGGCGGTCTGAGTCAGTGAGCGGCGGTTGGCTGCGAGGGCGTTATCACGTTGGCGGGCCGCGATCCGGGCTTCATAGGTCGTCGCCGCCAGTCCCGCCAGCAGGGTCAGCAACAAGACGGCCACCACGCCGATGCCCACCCAGTGCCGCCGCGCAAATTTGATCGCGCGGTAGCGCAGGCTGTCACGTTGTGCAAGGACCGGCTCGCCAGCCAGGTACCGGGTGATATCCTCAGCAAACGAGTTGACTGTCGTGTACCGCTCGGCCGGCTCCTTCTTCAACGCCTTCATGACGATCGTGTCGAGATCGCCCTGGAGCGTCGAGGCAAGCTTGCGAACGGTCGTTGCCCTCTTCCTTGCTGCCGCTTCCGCCAGGACGGCGCGGCTGGGCAGCACCGGGTCCGTCTCCAGAATCGCCTGTTCGAGCGCGCCCCGTGAATCTGACTTGAGTCGATACGGTCGCTCCCCCGTCAGCAGTCCATATAACAATACGCCCAGGGCATAGACATCCGCCGATGTACTGACTGCGCTCCCCGTAACCTGTTCGGGAGCTGCGAAATCAGGGGTCAGAGCACGTCCACCCAGTTGGGTCAGCTCGGTCTCCCGCGCTTGCCCCTCGGTCAGCAGCTTGGCGATCCCGAAATCCAGCAGGTGCACCTGACCGTCGTCGCTCACGAGAATGTTGGAGGACTTGAGGTCACGGTGTATGACGAGGTGGCCATGAGCGTACTGAACAGCAGTCAGTACCTGCTGAAACAGCGCAAGCCTCGCCGGAATGGAGAGCTCGTGCTCGTCGCAATAATTCGCGATCGGCGTCCCGACGATGTAGTCGAGAGCGAGGTACGGCTGTCCTTCCTGGGCAATACCCGCATCCAACAAGCGCGCAATGTTGGGATGATTCAGACTCGCCAGAATTTCGCGCTCGCGGGCAAATCGTTCCGCCGTCACACGGCTCACGAGCGCCGAGTGCACCAACTTGAGGGCCACCTGCCGCTTGAACAGGCCATCGGTACGCTCGGCCAGCCACACGCTGCCCATTCCACCGTGTCCCAGCAAGGACAGCACACGATACGGCCCGAACTGTCTACCCACGAGCGTGGAGCCGGATGCCAGGGCCGGGTCCGCCGGCACTGATGGCATGTCTTCGAGGAAATCATCGGCCGTATACGCGACCTGCGCCGCGAACATGCCGCGCAGAATGGCGGCGGATTTCGGCTCGGAGCGCTCCAGAGTGGCGAGCCAAACCTCCCGGTCGCTGGGAATCATGTCAATGGATTCGTCCAGCAGGGCCGAAATGCGCGAATACTCAGCTTCGCTCAGGCCCTTGAGGAAATCGCCCGCCGATGTGGGATCGCTCATTCGGGGAAGCTCCCCGCCGCCGATACTGCATCGCAGTCTAGCAGCACCAACGGCTCAACCCGGAGCAGGTACACTCGCGTTTTTACGCGGGACGTATTGTATGGAGTACGAAAAGCGCGCCGGGCTGAGCGTGGCCAAGCCACTGCTGAGCCTCATTGAGCAAGAAGCCCTGCCGGGTACGGGAATCGAAAGCACCACTGTGTGGAATGGACTCGCCGCGCTGGTGCGCAGACTGGCGCCGCGTAACGCCCACCTGCTCGAAAAGCGCGATGCCTTGCAGGCGAAGATTGATGATGCGTATACGGGCCGTGACGGCGAGCCGTTCGACAGCAAGGCGCAGATCAAACTGCTGCGTGAGATCGGATACCTGGTTCCCGAGCCAGCGCCCTTCTCCATCGAGACCGGGAACGTCGATGTCGAGCTGAGTGACATCGCGGGTCCGCAGCTCGTCGTGCCGGTAACCAATCCGAGATACGTGCTCAACGCAGCCAATGCGCGCTGGGGCAGCGTGTATGACGCACTCTACGGAACCGATGCCATCTCCGAAGAAGGCGGCGCGACACGAAGCGGCCCCTACAATCCGGCTCGTGGCGCGAAAATCATTGCCCGCGGCAAGAAGATTTTAGACCGGGTCGCGGCGCTGGCCCACGGTCAGCACGAGAAGGCCGTTCGCTACTTCGTGGCCGGCGATCATTTGAATGTGACGCTCGGCGACGAGACGGTCGGGCTGGCCGATCCGACAAAGTTTGTCGGCTACCTGGGAGCCCCCGCGTCCCCTGAGGCCATCCTGCTGCGCAATCATGGTCTGCACGTCGAGGTCCGCTTCAACCGCGAGAACCTCGTGGGCAAGACGGATCGCGCCGGCATTGCCGACATTGTGCTCGAGTCCGCCGTCAGCACCATCGTGGACTTTGAAGACTCGGTTGCAACAGTTGACGCAGCCGACAAGACCGCGGCCTATCGGACCTGGCTCGGCCTGATGAAGGGCACGCTCGCGGCCGAATTCGAGAAGGGCGGCCGCACGTTGACCCGGCAACTCAATGCAGACCGCGAATATCAGACGCCACAGGGAGCAACACTCACGCTCCCGGGCCGCTCCCTGTTGCTCGTCCGGAATGTCGGCCTCCACATGTACACCGACGCGGTACTGGATGAGCATGGCAAACAGATTCCGGAAGGCATGTTGGATGCCGTCGTGACCTCTCTCATTGCCGTGCACGACCTGCGCGGCAAGGGGCCCATCAGGAACAGCCGCACCGGCTCGGTCTACATCGTAAAGCCCAAACTGCACGGCCCGGACGAAACCGCTTTCGCCATCCAGATCATGGAGGAAGTGGAGAAAACCCTGGGCCTCGCCCGCAACACATTGAAGGTCGGGCTCATGGATGAAGAGCGCCGTACCAGCGCCAACCTCGCTGCGTGCATTCACGCCGCGCGTGAGCGCCTCGTTTTCATCAACACCGGTTTCCTGGATCGCACGGGGGATGAGATTCATACGGCCATGCATGCGGGGCCGGTGGTGCGGAAGGCAGAAATGCGTGCCGCCACGTGGCTGGATGTCTACGAGCGCCGCAACGTACGGATTGGTCTCGCCTGCGGCCTGCAGCGGCGCGCGCAGATCGGTAAGGGGATGTGGGCGGCGCCCGATCGGATGGCCGCCATGCTCGAACAGAAGATCACCCATCCGATGGCCGGAGCCAACACCGCCTGGGTACCCTCTCCCACCGCTGCGACCCTGCATGCACTTCACTATCACGAAGTGGACGTGTTTGCCCGGCAGAAGTCCCTCCAAAACGCCATGGCGGCGGATGACCTGTTGGAATTGTTGACTCCGCCAATCGCCACCAGACAGTACTCTCCGGCGGAGATCCGCGAAGAGCTGGACAACAATGTACAGGGAATCCTGGGATACGTTGTCCGGTGGGTCGATCAGGGCGTGGGGTGCTCCAAAGTGCCCGACGTCCACGACGTTGGGCTGATGGAAGACCGCGCCACCCTGCGCATCTCATCGCAGCACATCGCAAACTGGCTGCAACACGGTATCGTGACAGCGGACGAAGTCCGCGCCTCACTCGAGCGGATGGCCCAGGTGGTTGATCAGCAGAACAGTACCGACAGCGTTTATCGACGTATGTCGCCTGCACTCAATGGCCCCGCTTTCGCCGCTGCCAGCGCCCTGATTTTTGAAGGCGCGGTCCAGCCCAATGGCTACACTGAATTTATTCTGCAAAAATTCAGGGTGGCTGCGAAAAGGGCTTCCGCTTCATGAAAATAGTGACCTACAACGTCAACGGCATGGGCGCACGGCTGCCGAATTTTCTGCGCTGGCTGGCCGAGACCACGCCGGACATCGTCTGCCTGCAGGAGTTGAAAACGCCACAGGAGAAATTTCCTGAGAGCGCCATACGCGATGCCGGCTACGGAGTGATCTGGCATGGCCAGAAGAGCTGGAATGGTGTCGCCATTCTCGCCCGCGGCAAGGACGATCCCGTGGAGATCCGGCGCGTGCTGCCGGGTGATCCGGAGGACCTGCACAGCCGCTACATCGAGGCCACCGTGCGTGGAGTGTTGGTCGGTTGCCTCTATCTGCCCAATGGCAATCCCGCTCCGGGCCCCAAATACGATTACAAGCTGAGCTGGATGGAGCGGTTCATCGAGCATGCCGCGGAGCTCGCCAACAGTACTGAGCCGGTGATTCTGGCCGGTGACTTCAATGTCATTCCGACCGAGCGCGATGTCTACAAGCCCGAGCGCTGGGTTGACGATGCGCTGTTCCGTGTCGAGACTCGCGAAGCCTTCGGGCGGTTGATGCAACAGGGCTGGACCGATTCCCTGCGCACCGTACATCCGGATGCCACGATCTATACTTTCTGGGACTACTTCCGGAATGCGTATGGTCGCGATGCCGGCCTGCGGATCGATCACCTGTTGTTGAACAAAGCTCTGCGCGAGCGGCTGGTCAACGCCGGCGTCGATCGAGCCGTGCGGGGTTGGGAAAAGGCCAGTGATCACGCCCCCACCTGGGTCGAGCTCCGTGACTGAGAATTCATTCGGACAACCCATCGGGCCCGCGGTACCCGGCTGGTCCGCGCGTCCGCGGCCGCAGCGGACTGACATGACAGGCCGTTACTGCCGCCTGGAACCCATCAGCGTAGCGCGGCATGAAAAGGACCTGTTTGCTGCCTACATGCGGGCACCAGACGGGCGCGACTGGACCTATCTGTTCTCAGATCGCCCCGAGTCCGCGTCGGATTTCAACGCCTACCTGACGAAGCTCGAAAAGAGCGAAGACCCGCTGCATTTCACAATCATTGATAGCGTGACCAACAAACCCGTGGGAACGGCGGCGCTCATGCGCATCGACCCGACACACGGCAGTATCGAGGTTGGAAGCATCACATTCTCACCTCTACTCAAGAAGACGCGCGCGGCAACAGAGTCCATGTACCTCATGATGCGCCGAGCGTTTGATGAGCTGGGCTACCGCCGCTATGAGTGGAAATGTGACAGCCTGAACGCGCCCTCGCGATCGGCGGCGCTGCGTTACGGCTTCACGTTCGAGGGCATCTTCCGACAGGCAATCGTCTACAAGGGCCGAAACCGCGACACGGCGTGGTATTCAATCACCGATTCCGAGTGGCCTCGCATCCGGGCTGCCTTTGAGGCATGGCTGGCTCCAGGCAACTTCGATGTGGACGGTCGGCAGAAGCGGTCTCTTTCAGACCTGCGGGGCTAAGAACGTAGTCGCCGCAGACTGAGCCGCCACGGCCACACGTACCGGCAGGCCCTGGCAGCCGAGCCCGCCGTACGCCCGCAGCGTCGACTGGCCGCGCGCAATCGCTCGCGCATTTTCGCGGCTGGGTTAGGCCCGCGAGGCGCGGTCCTTCTGCCACTTCTCCAATTGTTCGAGCTCGTCCACGGCGGCGGTGTCCGCCGACGCGGGACCTTTGGGGGAGGATGCATTGAGCTTACCGATCGTATGCCCCAGTGCGCGCTGCAGCTTTGAGGCCGCGCCCTCGATGGCTTCGAGCACCGTGGGAGCCTCATTGGACGCCACCACCGGCCCGACACCGGCGGGGTGGGCCTCCATTACGCATTTTTTGTCCTTGGCGCCGTGCTTACCGCCGGCCTCGTCACTCAAGAACACCTCCACCCGCGTGATCCTGTCCGCGAAGCGGTCCAGCGCGTCTTCCACGATGGATTGCACCCGCACGTTCAGCGTCTCATCGCCAGTGATGTGGTGGTCTGAATTGACTAGTACTTGCATAGCGTCTCCTTAGGCTTACTTCATCTTCGCAACCGTCATGCCTGCACCGGATCATCGTGGCCGCGGTACAGTCACGCAAGAGCACAAAGTAGTCGACGTATGACTGATTTTACTAATGACGAGATCGCCGCGATCTACCGGGTGGTGGCCTTGCGAAGGGACATGCGCCACTTTCTGCCCGATCCGCTGGATGAGGCGCTCGTCCAACGCCTGTTGGGCGCCGCACATCTCGCGCCGAGTGTCGGATTCATGCAACCGTGGCGTTTCATCCGCGTCCGCAGCCGCGACATGCGTAACCAGATTCATGCCCTGGTTGACGAGGAACGCCGCCGCACCGCGAATGCCCTGGGCGAGCGCGAAGATGAATTCATGCGACTCAAGGTAGAAGGGATCCGCGAGTGTGCCGAGGTGTTCGTTGTCGCGCTCACGCATGATCGTGAACGTCACATCTTCGGACGCCGGACGATGCCCGAGATGGACCTTGCCTCCGTGGCGTGTGCCATTCAAAACCTGTGGCTGGTGGCGCGCGCCGAAGGTGTTGGAATGGGCTGGGTATCGCTGTTTGAACCCGAGCAGCTCGCGCAACTACTCGGGCTGCCCGCGGGCAGCCGCCCCATTGCAGTCCTGTGCCTCGGGCAGGTGCCCGAGTTCTACAAAAAGCCCATGTTGGAGGAAACCAACTGGGCGCAACGGTTGGACCTGGACACCCTGGTACAGGTCATTTGAAGCCGCGAAACTCCGCCAGCTCGCTCACTTCGATGCGCTCGGAGCGCAGCGTGTTCACCTTTGCCGCCGGGTCCGGATATCCCAGCGCCATGCCGCAGTAGATCATCTCGTCCTGCGCCAGCTCGAAATGCGCCTTGAGCGGCCCACGCAGCGACGACCACGACTCCTGCATACACGTCCCGATGCCCCGCTCCGTGGCCGCAAGCGCGATCGACTGAATCAACATTCCCAGGTGCGCCCACTGCGCATGCCCCATTCGTTCTTCAATCACGAAGAACAGCCCCACGGGCGCGCCAAAAAACTGGTAATTGCGGGCCCACTGGCCCAGGCGTGCCTGGCGGTCCGTCCGGGGGATCCCCAGCAGCGCGTACATGTCCTCGCCCAGCTTGTACCGCCGGGTTCGATACGGCTCCCAAAGGTTCGGCGGGTACACCGGCCGGCCATCTGAGGCTTCAGTTGCATAGATCGCGCCGGACTCGGCCGCCAGCCGGACCACCGCCTCCCGGGCCTCGCCAGCGACCGCAATTACCCGCCACGCCTGAAGATTTCCCCCTGATGGCGCCCACCGTGCCGCCTCCAGAATGTCCCGCACCAGCCCCTCATCCAGGGGATCCGGCAGAAACTGCCTGATGGAAATGCGTGCTTTGAGAGCTTCTGTCACTGTCATTCTCCGGTCCTTATCATTCCGGGCATCTGCCTACCGAACCTACTCGCTGGTAGGATACGCGGGGTAGCAACGAACGGAAGATCACGATGACCCCTCCTTCAGGCGCAGCCGCAGCGTCCCTCAAAGCGGCCCCGACTTCAGCAGCCCCGGCCCGACCGGCATTTGGAACCGTTCTGGCCCCCACCATGGTCGTGTCCAAGTACCGGGATGGGAAATGGACCCCGATGGATGCGCGGCCCGTGGGTCCGCTCGATATTCATCCGGCGGCTCACGTCCTCCACTACGCCAGCACCTGCTTCGAAGGGTTCAAGGCCTATCGCTGGGCTGACGGCAGCGTCAACGTATTCCGCATGGACCGCCACATTGAGCGGCTTCGGCAAAGCGCCCGCGCCCTCGTGCTTCCCGAGCCGGACGCGGCCCAACTGTCGCAGATGATCCGCGCGACGATAGATCAGAACCGCAAGGATGTTCCCGAAGCTCCCGGCGCCCTCTATATGCGCCCACTGCTCTTCGGGACCACCCCGAACATTGGAGCTGCGGCGACGCCTGCCGACGAAGCAACACTGGTCGTGCTCGCGAGCCCGGTTTGGGATTACTTCGCGGGCGGCATGAAGCCGCTGCGCATCTATGTTGAAGATGTGAACTCGCGTACGGCCACTCAGACCGGTCGCGTCAAGACCGGTGGCAACTACGCGGCGGCGCTCGGCCCAACGCTGGAAGCCCGCAAGCAGTTCAAGGCGGACCAGGTGTTGTTCGCACCGGGTGGCGAAGTGCAGGAAACCGGCGCTGCGAATTTCCTTCTCATCAAGAAGGGAAAGATCCTGACCCGCAGCCTCGACTCAACTTTCCTACACGGCGTCACCCGCGACTCGCTGCTGACCATGGCACGCGATGACGGCTATTCCATCGACGAGCGCGTATTCAACGTGTCGGAAATGCTCGAGTGGAGCAAGGACGGCGAGGCTGCCCTGTCCGGGACTGCGGCAGTGCTGGCAGGGGTCGGTGTCCTCATACACCGCGGAAAGGAATACCAGCTTTCAGGCGGCGAAGTAGGCCCCACGACCCAGGAGCTGCGTCAGAAGTTGGTTGCCATCCAGCGTGGTGAGATTGCCGACAAGCACGGTTGGATCACCCGGATCTGACCCGGACGAGCCGGCATCAAAGTTACGGATGATGCGTACAATCGTTCGTTCCGAGGAGGACGAGCGGAGTGGTCATGCGACGAGTAGCTTCGATTGCCGGCGTGTTTCTTCTCGTTCTGGTACTGATTTTCGCCCTGTGGCTGTGGCTGCGCCCGGGTCGGGGCACCACCGGCGAAGTCAGTACCAACTTCCGCTGGATCGGTCCCAATGACCGAATCGTCGTCGACGGCTTCGATGATCCCAAGGTCAAGGGTGTGGCCTGCCACATCAGCCGGGCAGTCACCGGTGGCATCAAGGGCGAGCTGGGGCTGGCTGAAGACACCAGCGATGCCAGCATCGCGTGCCGGCAAGTCGGGCCTATCAGGATTGAGCCGGACCTGAAGGACGGCGAGTCCGTGTTCGAGGAACGGCGCAGCTTGATCTTCAAGCGCCTGCACGTCGTCAGGTTCTACGACAAGCAGCGTAACGTACTCGTTTACGTCTCCTACAGCGACCGCGTCATCAAAGGAAGTCCGAAGAATTCCATCAGCTCGGTCCCCGTCATGGGCTGGGTCGCGCCGTAGGCCGCGGAGCCTGGAGGACTTTGCCCCCAATGAAAACCCTCATTCGATGGGCCAGTGCCCTGCTGACAATGTCCGCGCTGTTCATATCCGCGGCTGCGAGCGCCCGCCCCGCCGAGAAAATGGACCTGCCGGACTGGAGCAGGACGCTTGTCGAAGACCGGGATCTGGGTCACGGCGTGCACATGCTGGAGAGCTTCGGTGGCAACATCGGTGTGCTCGCGGGTGATCAGGCCGTTCTACTGATCGACGCCGAATGGCCGCAGTTGCACGATAAGGTTCTGGCCGCCGTCTCCCACATCTCGAAGCAGCCCATCCGTTACCTGATCAACACCCACTGGCATTGGGATCATGTGGGCGGCGACGGGCAGTTTGGGAAAGCGGGCGTCGTGATCTTCTCCAGTGAGCAGACACGCGAGTACATCGAAAAGGCACAAGCCTCGAAGGCCTCCCAGGCCGGCGCACCCTACGCGCCTGACCCGGCCGCCATCCCGGTTGTAACCGTCAACAATGGCGTGAAATTTCACGTGGGCGGACAAACAGTCGAAATCATCCATGTGCCCCCAGCACATACCAACGGTGATCTGATCGTTCACTTCATCGAGGCTGACGTCATTCAAACCGGAGATACGTTCTTCCACGGATTTTATCCTGACATCGATCAGCCTCATGGGGGCACGATCGACGGCATGATTGCCCTGTATGACACGCTCTACAAAATGAGCGGGCCGAATACAAAGATTATTCCGGGTCACGGACCGGTTGCGAACCGGGAAGATGTACGCGAGTACCAGGGGATGTTGCGCGAAGTTCGCAAGCGGGTTGCCAGGGCGGTCGCTGCCGGGATGACCGAAGAACAACTCGTGGCGTCACACCCGCTGGACGATCTCGACAAGAAATGGGGCGGCAATCTGATCAAGCAACCCTATCTCCTCGGAATTGTGTATGAAGAGCTGAAGGCTGCGCACTAACGTAGAGCTGTCCGTTCGTCCGCGGCTGACGCCTCCCTGAACACGGAGGCGTCGCGCATGGCAGTTGTCACAGTCGTCTGCTCGACGGGCTCACGCGCCGCCGCACCCAGCTTTACAGCTCCATCAGGCTGTGGCACCGCAATTGGCGCAACAACAACCATTGCAACTCCTTTGCGCCGCGTGATGCCGATATCATTCGCGGTAGCAGGCGAAAGATCCACGATTCGTCCCGGTACATAGGGTCCACGATCCTGGATGACGACCACCGCGCTCTTGCCCGTCTCGAGGTTGGTCACCTTGGCAGTAGTTCCCAGCGGCAAGGTTTTGCTGGCGGCATTGTTGCCATGGGGATCCATTCGGTTGCCATTGGCCATTTTGCGTCCCGCAAACATCGGGGCGTAGAAGGACGCCTTGCCCATTTGCTTGCGGGCAGTTGTATCCACCGGGTGATGTTTACGCTTCTCGGCATCGCGATTGGCCTGAGTGTTTTTCAACTCCTGCGCGAGCGACTGTCCAGCCCCCTGCGAATCCAGCGCCGGCTGCTGCGCAAAGCAGTGAGTCATGGCCCCGCCGGCTAGTACTACCGCCGCCCAGACTCCGGCGATGGAGCCCCATCGCAAATGTAAGTCGTTGTTCGCCATGGAGAATAAACGGCCCGCGAGAAAGCGGGTTCCGCGGCGCTGCCGGAACGGTGGCGCGCCAGCTCGTCAGAAGATTCTGACAAATACGGTCGGAGGCCAAAAAAAAACGACGGCGAGGGGGGAGTCCTCGCCGTCGTTCATGAGCGGTTAATTCAAGGGGGGAAGAATCAACCGCTGCCTTTCATCTGTTGCTTACAGGCCTTCTTGGCATCCGCGGTCGACATGCCCGAATTGTCCTGCTGTTGTTTGGCAATACATTCCTTCATGGCCTGTTTGCTGGCCATGCGATGCTGCGTCTTGGGAGAGCTGGCCGAAGGGCTCGAGCTGTCAGTGGCAGGTGGAGACTCCGTCGCGCTGGGGGACGAAGCGGTGGCCGGAGTTTGATCCTGCGGCATCGAGCCGGATTGCGCCATCACCAACCCGGCCGGCGCGATCGAAATCAGCGCTGCCAACATCAAAGTCTTGCGCGTTGTCATGTACCTACTCCCGATCCAATAAACTGGACGATCAAGTGAACTGGGCTCGTCGAGTGGCCAGCTTGAAACGCTGCCGGTTTCGGGAGTATCGGCCAGGGTCTGAGTCGCGCGTGGGATCGCTCCTACCCTGGAGCGTAGCCGCTGTTCAACCTGCGTTCAGCTGACAGGCGTTCCACACTGACGTTCCGCCTGGCGGCGCCGCTCGATCACCTCGACATTGCACGCCGCAATCAGGTTGCAGAATTTGTGCACGCGCGACTTATCATATTCACGGGACAACTCGAGCGCTTCCGCGGCGAGCTTTCCCAGCTCAATGAGGTCGGTGTATTGGAGGGCCTTGATGTTGATGTGTGTGTCCATGACTCTACTATCGCCGAAGCCTGCCGCGCCGGACGCGATGGGCGTCAGACAATTGCCCAGTTGCGGCGCGTAGGTCACGCCTGCAACCGGAACGCAGTTCACAAATGCACTGCGGCGTTGTCATATTGATCGGGTGGTGGCGTCCCCGGCGCGAACAATCCGTAACTGCAGAGGGGGTCTGCGGCCTCGAGGAGTGCGCCGGGGAGCCGGAGTCAACAGTACCTCCCGTTCCGCGCGGCCACAAACTACAAATTCTCATATCGACATGACGCGACGATTGTTCAAGTGAGGCGCGTGGGCATGGGCTTATACTTCGCCGGGGCCAGGGGCCCCGCGTCAATGAACCCATCTATCAGGAAGGTACCCATGCACCGAGCTATCCCGGCCGCGCTGATCGGCCTCACACTGGCGGTTAGCGCCGCATCCGCCGCTGATGCGCCGGCCCCCCAGGAGCCGTTGCCAGTCGCTCTGGTCCACGCATTGAACAAGCTCGCCGGAGGTCCTCATACGGGCTTCCGTGCCAATCATGCCAAGGGTGTCCTGGTCACGGGAACGTTCACACCCGCCAAGGGCGCCGCTGCTTTCAGCAAGGCAGAGCACTTTGCCAAACCCTCGCAGGTACTGGTGCGCTTCTCGGACACGACCGGCGTGCCCAACATCCCCGATGCCAGCAAGGACGCCAGCCCGCACGGCATGGCGATCCGATTCACGCTGCCAGAGGGTGCCCATACGGACATTGTCAGTATCTCGTCCAACAACGGCTTCCCGGTTGCAACGCCGGAGGAATTCCTACAGCTCCTGACAGCCATCGGCAACAGCGGACCGAACGCACCAAAACCAACACCGGTGGAGCAGTTCCTGGGATCGCATCCGTGGACGGCCAAGTGGGTTACCACCCCTCGCCCGGCGCCACAGAGTTTTGGAACGCTGGCGTTCTATGGCGTCAACGCATTCAAATTCACGAACGCCAAGGGTGTCAGCCACTACGGCCGCTACCAGATCCTGCCGCTCGCCGGTGAGAAGGCGCTGACGGATGATCAGGCGCCGAAGGTCCACCCGGACTACCTGATGGATGAGCTGCCGAAGCGCATTGCCGCGGGCCCTGTGAAATTCAAACTGGCGGTGCAGGTCGCCAAGGAAGGCGACCCCACCAACGATGCCACGAAGTTGTGGCCGGCCGATCGCGAGGTGATCGAGCTGGGCGTGATCAGCCTGACCGGAACGGTGAAAGATCAGGTCAAGGAGCAGAAGGCACTGCTCTACAACCCGTTGTCGCTGCTTCCGGGAATCGAGGCGTCCGAGGACCCGATCCTGGCGGCCCGTCCGCCTGCCTACGCCATCAGCTACACCCAGCGCGGTTCCTGAGACCGCCGTGGCGGGGCGATGCGCTCGACGGCGCGCGCCCCGCCGCTCAGCGCGAGACCGTTACGCGCGGCGCCAGGTCGTCGTGCCGCCGGGCTTGTCCTCGAGGATCACTCCCGCCGCCACCAACTCGTCGCGGATCCGGTCCGACTCCGCCCAGTTCTTCGCTTTACGGGCGGCGTTCCGATCGGCAATCCGCTGATCGATCTCAGCGTCGCTCAGGCCCGCGTCCGTTGCGTTCACCGTCGAACGCAGCTTGAGAAACTCCTCGGGCGATACCTGCGCCAATCCCAACACGCTGCCCAATGAACGCAGCTCGGCCCCCAGGCTCGCCGCAAGCGCCAGCTTCTTCGGCTGACCAGTCGCCTTCGCGGTGTTGATTTCACGTGTCATGTTCTGAAGCACGGCGATAGCTTCCGGGGTGTTGAAGTCATCATCCATGACGTCGCGGAACCGCGCCGAATGTTCACTCTCCCCGGGCTGCGCATCCGGCAGATCGCGTAGCGCGGTGTAGATTCTCGACAACGCGCTGTCCGCCTGCTCGAGCTGATCCAGTGAGTAGTTGATGGGACCCCGGTAGTGACTGGACAGCACGAAGTAACGCAGCACTTCGGGATGGCGCAATTTCGGCAGGATTTCGCGCACGGTGAAGAAGTTGCCGAGCGACTTCGACATCTTCTCGTTGTCGACGTTGACGAACCCGTTGTGCATCCAGAGGTTGGCGAACTTGTCGCCGTTGGCCCCGCACGACTGCGCGATCTCATTTTCATGGTGCGGGAACTTCAGGTCCATGCCGCCACCATGAATATCGAAGTTCGTGCCCAGCAGCTCGGTCGACATGGCCGAGCACTCGATGTGCCACCCCGGGCGGCCCTTGCCCCAGGGCGAGTCCCACGAGGGTTCATCGGGCTTGGCGTGCTTCCACAGAACGAAATCCAACGGATCGCGCTTGGCCTCATCGACTTCCACGCGCGCGCCAGCGCGCAAGTCCGCGAGCCGCTTGCCTGAAAGCTTGCCGTACCCTTCGAACTTCGCAACCGCATACAACACATCGCCATCGTCCGCGACGTAGGCGTACCCATTGTGGATGAGTTGCTCGATCATCTTGATGATTTCAGGGATGTACTGCGTAACCCGCGGCTCATGATCGGGACGCGCCAGACCGAGCTTCCCGGCATCTTCATCCATTGCCTGAATGAAGCGTCCGCTGACGGCCTCCATCGGCTCATTGTTCTCCAGCCCGCGCCGGATGATCTTGTCGTCGATGTCGGTGATGTTCCTGACATACGTGAGATCGAATCCGCGGTAGCGCAGATAGCGGCTCACAACATCAAACACAGTCAGCATCCGGGCGTGGCCGATGTGGATGTAGTCGTACACGGTCATGCCGCAGACATACATGCGCAACTTTCCCGGGTTGATCGGCTTCAGGGGCTCCTTCTCGCCCGTCATCGAGTTGTGAATGCGTATCATGATTCCTCAGGCGAAACGGGCCAGGCGCTCACGGGCTTTGCCCGGCGGCATGGCTTTCAACAATGGAGCGAGCTCGGGACCGTGCGCGACTCCGGTCAGGGCTGCGCGCAGTGGCATGTACAGGGCCGCGCCCTTCTTCCCGGTGGCGGTACGCACAGCGCTCGCGATAGCGGCCAGGTCATTCCCGTGCGCGGACGCCGCCTCGGCGGCAGCCGCAAAGTAACTCTTCCCTGCATCCAGCACCAGTTGCTGTTCCGCAGCGGGCAGCGCGGGCGGGTCGCCAAACACGATCTCCACCCATGACCTCGCGTCTTCCGGCAACACGAGGTTGGGCAGAACCGCGGCCACGAATGCCTGCACAGCTGTTGGATCGAGGCCTTTCGGCAACACCGGCTCGAGCCAATGCAAAGCCTCCTCCGGGGTCAGGCGGTGCACCGCTTCCTTCTGCCAGACATGCAACTGCTGCTCGTCGAAGCGAGCAGGCGCACGCCCGAGATGCGAAGAGTCAAACGCACGCGCCATTTCTTCCAACGACAGGAAACCGTGCTCGGGCGTGGAATGACCGAGGCGAAACAGATGATTCGTCATTGCCTGTGGAAGATACCCGCGCTCGCGATATTCGCGGACACTGGTGGCACCGTGTCGTTTCGACAGTGGCGAACCATCGCTTCCAACAATCAGCGACACGTGTCCGTAACTGGGCGCGCGCAGTCCGAGCGCTTCCAGGATCATCAACTGACGCGGTGTGTTCGTCAGATGATCCTCGCCGCGAAGCACGTGAGTAACGCCCATGTCGGCGTCGTCCACTGCATTGCAAAAGAAAAACGCGGCAGATCCGTCGGCGCGCCGGACGACGAAATCACCGATGTCATCCGACAAAAAGCTTTGCGGCCCGTGGACAAAGTCCACGAACTCGATCCGTCGTCCCAGGGGCACTTTAAAGCGAGTAGTTGCGACGAGACCCGCGGCCGACCTCTGCTGACGCTGTTCGGCCGACAGCTCGCGACAAGTTCCTGCATACCGCGGCGGCCGCCCGGATGCGAGCTGCGCGCGGCGCGATGCTTCGAGCTCGAGTGACGTGCAGTAGCACGGGTAAACGGCGTTACGCTGCGCCAGCTCCGCGAAGTAGCGATCGTAATAGGCGCGCCGCTGCGACTGGCGGTAGGGTCCCTTGGCATCTTCACAATCAGGACCCGCATCCCAGCCCATCCCCAGCCACTTCAGGTCGGTAATCAAAGCGGCTGTATGCGGCTCCTTGCTGCGCTCCGCGTCAGTGTCCTCGATACGCAGCAGGAAGCGGCCGGACAGGTGCCGGGCCAGCAGGTAATTGAAAAGGGCCGTGCGCGCATTCCCCAGGTGCAGCTCACCCGTGGGACTCGGCGCAAAGCGCGTCGTCTGTGGCTGACCGAACGTCCCGGCCGCTGAAATGTCCATTCCGCTCATGGTGTGATGTTACGGGACCCGCGGGCTTCCGCGCTTGGTAGAATTGAGCGCACTACCAATGGAGGCTCGATGCGCATACCCCCCCTGAACAGGATCCGCAACCGACTGCCGTCGGTGCTGCTCGTACTGACCGGGCTGCTGGTCCATTCCGCCGCGTCCGCGGCCGACCCGGCCCCACAGGTCCGGGTTTCCACCAATATGGGGGATTTCGTCATCGAGCTGTTGCCGGATCGTGCGCCGCTCACCGTCGCGAACTTCGAGCGCTATGTGAAGGAAGGCTACTACTCCGGCACGCTGATCCACCGGGTAGTGGCGAACTTCGTCGTCCAGGGCGGCGGCCATTCAGCTTCGGATCTGAAGCTCAAGGCAGTGCACGACCCCGTCAACAACGAGTCGGGTAACGGGCTGCAGAACAAGCGGGGCATGGTTGGCCTGGCGCGCGGCGAAAGCCCTCACTCGGGCAATGCTCAGTTCTACGTCAACCTGGTCGACAACCCCGACCTCGATCCGCTGCCGACACGTTGGGGATATGCGGTTTTCGGCAAGGTAGTACAAGGCATGGATGTGGTTGATCGCATCGGTGTGACGCCCACGGGGTCCTCGGGGCCCTTCAAGTCCGACACCCCTTTGAAGCCAGTCATTATCAACAAGGTCGAGTTGCTCGATGGCGCCGGACAGGCCACCACATCGACGCCTGCCCCGATGCCGACACCCCTCGCCCCACCCTCCCAGGATGCGATCCTCTCACCCAAATGAGCCGCCTATTCGTATCGGATGTGCACCTGGATGCGAGCACGCCAGATGCGAATGAGCAGTTCCTGAATTTCCTGCGTACTCACGCCGCGGAGGCAGAGGCACTCTACATCCTGGGCGACCTGTTCGAGGCGTGGGTGGGCGATGACGACCCGGATCCCACCAAAGCGCGCATCTGTGAGGGTTTGCGCGAGCTGACCACGAGCGGCGTCGGTTGCTTCGTGCTCCACGGCAACCGCGATTTCCTGATCGGACGGGACTTCTGCCGGAAAACCGGCAGCCGCCTGTTGGCGGACCCGGTTATCGCTGACCTCGACGGCGAGCGCGTGTTACTCACACACGGCGACGCGCTCTGCACGGATGATCACTCCTACCAGGAGTTGCGCAGCACTGTCAGAACACCCGACTGGCAACGGCGTTTCCTGGCGCTGCCGCTGGAGGATCGAGAGTTGCTCGCCAATCAGGCGCGCGCCGGCAGCAAAGATCACATGGCCCGCGTGATCCCAACCATCATGGACGTCAACGAGGATGCGGTGTCAACCGCGTATCGGGCGACCCGCTGCCGACGGATCATTCACGGGCACACTCATCGTCCGGGCATTCACGACACGTCGATCGAGGGAGAGCCAGCTCATAGGATGGTGCTCGGCGCGTGGTATGAACAGGGAAGTTACATCCGATACGAGAACGGACAGTACGAGTTGCGCAGCCTGCCCAGGAGCCTGTCTGACTAATGTCAGCAGCGGGTCTTTTCGTTCGCCGCTTCCGCGATGATGCCGATTGAGGGGCAACTGTGCCGGATCGCCGCGGACCAGAAGTAATACGCGGTTTCGAGGCGGCTGGTCAGGTGCCGCGGGATCGACACCGCGGTGCGATTTTCCCGGGGCGCGGCTGCGATCCGGCCGGCACTGATGGCCTTGGAAGGATCTCCGAATCCCAACTCACCGGTATGGGCGAAGCGGCGGTACTCAGTCTGTAACGGCGAGTGCAACTCGAGAAATACCCCCAACTGATCGAGCACTGCACGGGTGTCCCCGAGAAGGGCCTCCGCTTCGAGGAACACGACACGGCCACGCAGCGCCTCTGCGAGCCGCAGGAGATTCGCGAGCCGCGTTTCATAGTAGCGGGCCACCAGCTCGAAATCCCGATGCCAGGCGACCGGGCTGTGAGTGAGGCCCATTTCGATGATGCTCCGGACCGTTTCACGCGGCCGCCGTATCAACACGATCGCCCGGGTACTGCCGCTGTCGAGGATGCTTCGAGCTATTGGGTAGTCGTGCAGCACCTTGTCCAGCACGTAGTCACCCTGCAGCGCCTCGCCGGTCAGCTTGCGAACCCGCCAGCGCAGTTTCCACAGATCGAGCCAGGTCCGGTATTTCGTGTGGGTTTCGCAGTACCCGCTGATCTGCGGATGCGATCCGAGAATGTGACTCAACACCGAGGAGTAGCTGCGCATGTGCCCCAGCAGGAACAGGGTCTTCACGCGAGCTCACCCAGGATGATCTCGTCCAGGGGACGCGGCCCGGGCCTGCATATTCCAGGAATCACCGGATCAACATGTTGGCTCAGGCCCAGCGGGCACCAGGCTTTGCCTTCCTCGAGGGTGGCACGCAGGATCGCATCATTGCGCTCACCCACCTGGGCATTGCGCGAGGGATGATGCAGATGGATGGCGAGCGCCTGGAACTTGAGGTTGCGGCGATAGACTCCCGCGTTGTAGAGGCGCGCGGCAATCTCGTTGTCTTCACGCCCCCAACCCACAAACGCCTCGTTGAAGCCGTTGACGCGAATGAGATCGCTTTTCCAGTAAGCCTGATTGCAACCGCGGATGGCACGCTGACCGGTGCGTTCCCGAAAGGCAAGCCGGCTCAATAGCCGGTTGCGAACGGTGTGACGTCGCCGCTCGATGTCAGGTGCGAAGAACCCGAGATCCAACAGCCCGTGCCGCAACATGCGGCCGGCTGTCTGGGCCCCCGTCAGCAATCTCACACCTTGGATGAAACATCCGCGACGGGCTGCCCGGGCATGATCCGCGATGAAGTGACGATGCAGGACCATGTCACCGTCCACGATGATCACGTAGTCGCCGCGCGCCGCGGCGATCGCACGATTGCGGGAACGGGCCAGGCGAAATCCTTCATCGGCCTGCCACACGTGCAGGAGCGGCGTAGCCAACCGCTCCTGCCAGCGCGTCACCACCGCTTCGGTGTCGGGACCGGACCCATCGTCAGCGACGATGATTTCCGCTGGCGCCAGCGACTGCCGCGCCGCGCTTTGCAGAGTCAAATCGAGCGCGGCGGGCCAGTTATAGGTAGTAACGACCAAGGCGATGCGCACCTCGGCTACCTCAGTGAGGACGTCCCGGAGGTCCCCGCTCGGCCATCAACACTTGAAACTTCTTCAGCTGATCCGGCGACAGAATCGGTGTCAGCTTGGCCAGAGTGTCCTTCTGAGCCTGCTCGTGCGCGGCCTTCATTTCCTCGAAGGTCGGCTTCGTTCCCGACGCTCGAGCCTGATCGCGCTGCGCCTTCATCCTGGCGTGCTCTTCTTCGAGCACAGCCTGGACCTGGGTTTTCTGGTCGGCTGTGAGATCGAGGAGGGTGGCGAGGTGATCCATGCGCTCCGCGGCGCTCTCGTGCCATCCGCCGGCACCCGGGCCCCCGGGACCCGGGCCGCCGGGAGGCGCGTCCGGCGCCTGGGCGAGCACCACGCCGACCCACAGGGCGGCGACTGCCAATAAACTGACTTTCATGGGTTGCTCCGAAACTTTGTTGAAAGCTGCGCAAGCAACGTAGAGGCGCGAGCACTGCTCGGCGGTAATCAATCGTTAAGGAATGTTATTCCTCTCAACTGGCGTCAAGATATACCGGTCACGCCCGCGGCAGTGTCACGATTGCCTCGAGTCCGCGGACCGGAAGGTTCCGCAACACGAGCGAACCTCCGTGTGCCTGTATGACATCGCGCGCGATACTCAACCCGAGGCCGCTGCCGCCGGTGTCGCGATTGCGAGAGGATTCCAGGCGATAGAACGGCTCAAACACTCGTTCCAACTCTTCCTCGGGAATGCCCGGACCGTCATCGCGGACCCGGATCACCAGCGCGGCGCCGTCCTCGACACTGACGTTTGCCTGCGAGCCGAACTTGACTGCGTTCGCGATCAGGTTGGTCAAACAGCGGCGCAGCGCCTGCGGCTTGCCGAGGATGGAACGATTTGCCTGTCCCTGCAGGGTCACTGGCGCGCTCATTTCCGCAAATTCGGACTGCAGCGTAGAGAGCATTTCGTCGATGTCGATGGGCATGAATGCCTCGTTGTCATCCAGGCCCCGGAACAGGGCGAGCGCCCCGTGCACCATGCTCTCCATCTCATCGAGCTGCCGCCCGAGCTTTACCTGCGCGGCGGAGTCATCCAACATTTCCACCTGCAGGCGCAGGCGCGTCAGGGGCGTCTTGAGGTCATGCGACATTGCCGCGAGCACCCTGCTGCGGCTGTCCAGATAGCGTTGCATGCGATCCTGCATGGTGTTGAATGCACGGGCGGCGTTGCGTATTTCACGCGCGCCCTGCTCCGTGATCTTTGGTTGGCGCAGATCGCGGCCGACGCTGTCAGCCGCTCTGGCGAGCTCCGACAGCGGACGCGTGATGCTTCGGGCGACCACCCACAACGCAATCGACAGGACAATGACCAACAGCGCCAGGTTCATGAACAGGCCGCGGGGCAGAGGCGCGCCGCGGGCATAACGTGTTACCCGAAATACCGTGCTGTAACCGTCGGGGAATTTGATTTTCGCGTCGTAGAACTCCGCGCTGCTGTCGTGGACTTCGGAGAACAACGGGCCACCGATGGGAATGGCTTTCCGGGTCGGGTCGGCTGCCCGGCTCACATTCACTTCAAATCCCGACCCGAGGTTCGCGCGCAACCGCGCTTCGAACGCCGGCTCGAAGTCGCCCGCCTTTGTGAAGGGCACAATGGCGGCCGGGTAGGTCGTCGCGCGCAGGATGAGGCTGCGGCTGTCCTCGGGCGGCGGCCCCATCGGTCCGGTTCGATGCCCGCGCAACTCGTGGCTGACTCCCGGTGTAGCCGGCGCCGAGCGGGGCCGAAAACCCTCGGGCGGCACATCCGGCGCCGGGGGTGGCTCGCCAGGCCGCCAAGGCCCATTGCGGCCGCCCGGAGACGGTAACGCGGCTGGACCGCCATCCGGTGCGTTGACGAGCCCGTCGCGAAACATGAACGCATCCGGCGGGCGATGCCCGAATCGCCACGGCCGTTCCGTCAGGCGCGTGATTGTCGCGGACCGCTCCGTGTCATCCATGCCCTGCAGGAAGTTCGTGACCTCCGTTATCCGCCGGGACCATTCATACACACTGCCTTGCAATATGAAACGCTCGCGCTCACGCGCGATCATGACCAGGCTCACAACCTGGGCCAGCAGCAGCGCGATGATGGAAGCCGCGATCAATCGCCCGAACAGCGATTGCGGCCAGAGGCGCAGGCTCATTGCGTCTGGACCGGAACCCCGACGACGTACCCTTCGCCATAGACGGTCTTGATGATCTGCGGAGCGCGGGCATCGTCGCCCAGGATCTGCCGCAACCGGCTGACTCTGACATCGATACTGCGATCAAACGGATCCGCCTCGCGCCCGCGCAACAGCTCCGTGAGCTGTGCGCGACTGAGCACGCGATTCGCGGATGACAACAGGACCGCGAGCAGCCGGTACTCCGCGCCGCTCAATGCAACATCCTTTCCTTCCAGGTCAGTCAGCGTGCGTGTTGTTGTATCGAGCTTCCAGTTGCCGAACGCGAATGAGCGCACCGACTCCGGGCTCGGGTCCCGCGGCGCATGCGCGGCCCTGCGCAACACCGCCCGGATGCGGCCGAGCAGCTCGCGGGGATTGAACGGCTTCGGCAGATAATCATCGGCACCGAGCTCGAGACCCACAATGCGGTCAACATCCTCGCCGCGCGCGGTGAGCATGATGATGGGCACCTGGGAGCGGGTGCGCAATTCGCGGCAGATGGACAGGCCGTCCTCGCCGGGCAACATCAGATCCAGCACCACGAGATCGACGCGTGATCGCTCCATCACACGCCGCATCTCTTTTCCTTCCGCGACGGCGGTTGTGCGGAAGTCGTGCTTCTCCAGGTACTGGCTCAGCAACGTGCGGATTTCTCGGTCGTCATCGACAATGACGAGATGGGGACGATCGGTCATCGGGCCTCGGTTGTAACAATTGTAACAAACTGTTGAGCGCCAGCAGCCGCTCGGGAGTCAACTTTAGTCTTTATTTCGCGGTAGTGCTAACACTGAACTCGAGCTGCGGCCTATGGTCGAAACCGGCGAGCGTCATTGGCGGAAGGACAACACGGGAATGGGCAGAACCATATTGTCAAAAACGGTCGTGGGGGCGTTGGTTGTGTCATGGGTGGCGGGATGCGCGACGGACCGGCTGGATGCTGCAGCGCCCAGTGGCGTGAATCTGACGGGTCAATGGGCGTTGAATGTGAATCTCAGCGACGACCCCGACAAGATGGGCCCGGACCCCGATTCGACCGCACCCAGGCGTGCTCCGGGATCCCACCGTGGCCACGGTGGAGGCATGGGCGGCCGTGGAGGCGGCGGCATGCCACCCATGGGCTCACCCGACGGCGGCCCGACAGCCAGCACGGGCGGCGGCGCAGACCGCGGAACGGAGCAGGCCGGTTACGGCTTCGTGCCTGTAGCGTTCGAGGAGTCCAGACCGCTTCCACCGACCGCCACGGACTCCGGCAAAACACCCGCAACTCCATCGATCTCGAATCCGGCCAGCCGTGGCGCCAGCATCAATCGTTTATTGCGCGCACCGGTAGCCATGTCGATCACCCAGGACAAAGGCTCGCTCACGGTAACAACCAACATGCCGGACGGCACGACGACATCCGACGTGTACACGGCGGGCGAAAGGAAAGAAATCCCGTTCGGTCAGGACAATACTGCCGAGCGGACCGCCGGTTGGCGCGGACCCGTGTTTGTTGTCACCACGTCCGCGAAGAAATTCGGCAATCGTGAGGACGACTTCGCAATCGACACGGATGATGGCCGGTTGATCATGACCACGACGACGAGCGGCGGGAAATTAGGCAAGGTGGCCATCACCCGCGTGTACGACAGGGTAAAGAACCCCAGCCCCTGACGGCCCCGATTGCCCTCCGGCGCTGATGGTCCCGGCAGCTCCCTGCGTCAGCCCGGCGGCCCACTATGGAACCGAAACTCCGCATCCGCCTCCGTGGCCAACTGCGCCTCGCGCTCCGCGAGCGTAACCAACCGCTCCTGCCACCGATCCGGTGCTTCAGCACGCGCCAGCTTCACATACAACTCGAAATGCCGCGCCTCGGACCGCTCCAGCGTGGCGTAAAAATCACCCAACGGCTTCTGCAGCCGGCCACTCAACAGCCGGAACCGTTCCGACGACCGCGCTTCAATCAACGCGCCCGATAACAACAGATCCAACTTCCGGCCGGGCTCCGAGCTGCGGATGATCGACCGCAAACCCGATGCGTACCGACTGGGCGACTGACGCTCGAATTCAACGCCCAGCGTCAGCATCATCTTCTGCACCTGCTCGAAATGCCTCAGCTCCTCACGGGCAAGCCGGGAAAGAGCCATGGCAAGTGCGTGGTCTTCCGGGTACGCGAACATCAGCGAGAGAGCCGTGGAAGCGGCCTTCTTTTCACAGTTGGCATGATCGACCAACATTTCCCGCCAGCGTTCGATTGCAGCGGCCACCCAGGCTTCCGGCGTCGGCGCGCGCAGTATCGAATCCATTGGTATCGACATCAGGTAACGTCCGCGGTCGCCTTGAGAAAGCGATACGCCTTTTCCAGGGCGTGGCGCGCCTCTCCGGCGTTCTGATAACGATCCTGCGGATCCTTCGCGAGAAACCGCTCAATGATGGGTTGGAGCGCCTCGTAGGGCTCCGGCAACCTGGGCACCGGCTCCTTGCGGTGTTTGTAGATGATCGCCATCGGATTTTCAGCCGCGAAAGGTTTCTCGCGCGTCAACATCTCATACACGATGACACCGAGGCTGTAGATGTCACTGCGCGCATCAATCGGCTCACCGTGCCCCTGCTCCGGGCTCATGTAATGCGGCGTGCCGAAGATCAAACCCGTGTCCGTCACTTCGTGTGCAAGCACGGTGTCTTTCGACATACCGAAGTCAATCAACGCCGGTGAACCGTCCTCGCGTAACATGACATTACCCGGCTTGAGATCCCTGTGCAGCACGCCCGCTGCATGCATCGCCTCGAGCGCGCGAGCGATGGCGATAGCGGCTCGCAACGCCGCACGTGGACGCATGCCAGCTCGCATGCGACGCCGGAGATCTCCCTCCTTGAAATACTCCATCACCAGCCAGGCGTGATCATCGCTGATACCGAGGTCGTAAAGTTGCACGACGCTCGGATGCTTGATGCGTTGGACGATCTCGTACTCTTGCAGGAATCTTCGGAACGTGTGGTCGAGGTCGTACTGATCTTTGTTCCGATCACGAACAACCTTCAACGCAACCAGCGCCCCAGCCAACTCGCTCTCCGCCAGATACAGGTCGGAAATGGGCCCCGACGCGATCCGACGAATACATCGATACCCGCGGATGAACGCGCTGCCGAACCGTTGGGTGTCACGGCCGGCGGGACTCGTCTGCCATTTCTGACGTGCACGCGATTGCGTCCACTCCGCATCGGCAAGCGCCGCGAAGAAGTGCTCGCTTTGGATCTCGTCGCGGCTCAGAACGGCGTGCGCACCGAGATTCTTGGCTTCATTCCCATCAACGTGCGCGGCAATGAAAATAATCGGCGCGAAGCCGGCTCGACCTGTCAGATCCCGCAGCTCATCGAGTCCGCGGCCATCACCTAACAGAACGGCGTCAAATCCCTGGGCGAGAAATTCCGGGGCGAGCGGACCCTGCAGATCGGGATTACGGACCACGATCTGCGCATCAGGTTTACGCGACGTCAGACGATGTTGGATGATTTCGCACTGGGCCGCGTCGTCTTCGATCAGCAACAAACGCATTGCTCAATTACAGCACGCGCGTATCGAGCCCGTCACGACCTTCGACTACGATTCTGGCGGCGGCTTGCGACAGTTTCAGGCCGATGGCCAGATCGCCGACATTTGTACCGGTCGGACCTGTATGGATCAGATCGCCGCTGGCAGCCAGGGCGGTTCCCGCGTCTGCACGGCGCATACAGTCGTCTGCATCCAGTCCGGAGACCGATAGACGTGCGCACGTCTCGCTGTCTACGAGCGCACCAGCATCGTCCGTTACACCGTCCGTTCCATCCGTGCCGGCAGCGAGAAGCATCATATTGGGCTGGCCGGCCAGCAATCGGGCCGCGGCCAACGCCAGATGCTGATTTCGGCCGCCTCGCCCCGGATTTGGCGGAAGCTGCACAGTCGACTCCCCACCCCAGACACAGACCTGCGCGGCGTTGAGGTGCAGCTCGTGCGTAAATCGGACCGCGAGTCGCGCGGCATCGTCATCAAACCGATTCGCCGGCCGACGCACGTCGAGCCCCAGTTTCTCGGCGGCCGCGCACACAGCCTCGACTGCATGGTCGAGCGACGCAACGATCGTTCTTTCAATGCGGTCCACGTGTCCAGGCGCAGGCCCCAGGAGGCCTGAACCGATGACGGCCGGGTCATCACCGGGAACATCGGATATGAACAGCGCCCGTCCCGGTCGGTCGCCGAGCAGACGCGCCACGCCGCCACCCTTGATCCGCGACAGCTTCGACCGGCGCGCATTGAGCTCACCGATGGAAATGCCACTCGCAAGGCCTTCCGCATTGAGCTTGCCGAGCTGCTGGAAAGTCACGCCCTCCTCCAGTACTTCAACGAGACTGGACGCGCCTCCGGAGATCAGGAACAGAGGCTCAACGGAGTGAGGCAGCTCCTGCACCCATTTCAGCAGGCTGGCGCCCGCATCGAGCGAGCGATGATCAGGAACCGGATGTGCGCTCTCATGAATCTGCACGTTGCGCAGAGCCTGGAGCTGCGGAGCAACGTGGTCGTCTTTGGTGATGATCAGTGTTCGCTCAATCGACACGCCCAGAACGTCGTGTGCGCCGAGAGCCATGGCGGAGGCCGCTTTACCAATCGCAATGACCCAAACGGGGCCGGACGATGGAGTGAGGACGCGAGCAACGGAGCCGCGACCGGACACCCTGTCGAGTCCGGCCTGGAAGAGCTCCAGCAGAATACGGCGTCGAGGTTCGGTTGAATTCACGAGCGATGAGCGCCGCCCTTCGATGGGGAGTCAGGTACCCCGAATGACCTTGAGTTTACCGCGTCTTTCGCGGCGTAACGACTTCGCCGCGTCCGAGCGTTCGACCTGCAGGCGCTCGAGATACTCAGGCGTCACATCGCCTGTTACATACTCACCGGAGAAGCAGGACGTGTCGAACTCGGTGATGCGCGCATCGTCGTGCTGGCACGCCGCCACCAGATCCTCCAGATCCTGATAGATGAGCCAGTCGGCGCCGATGAGATGAGCGACCTCATCCACGCTTCGATGGGCGGCCACGAGCTCACTGGTCGCAGGCATGTCGATGCCGTAGACATTGGGGAAACGAACCGGCGGCGCCGCGGAGGCGAAGTAAACCTTCTTGGCACCCGCTTCGCGGGCGAGATCGATGATCTGCGCCGAGGTCGTACCACGGACGATCGAGTCATCAACCAGCAGGACGTTCTTGCCGCGGAACTCCAGGTCGATGGCATTGAGCTTGCGGCGCACTGACTTCTCGCGCTGCTCCTGCCCCGGCATGATGAAAGTACGGCCGATATAGCGATTCTTGATGAAGCCTTCGCGGTACTTGAGGTTCAGCCGTTGCGCGAGTTGCAGAGCGCTCGTGCGGCTCGTGTCCGGAATCGGGATGACCGCGTCGATGTCGTGATCAGGACGCTCGCGCAGAATCTTGTCCGCGAGCTTGTCACCCATACGCATGCGGGCGCGGTACACGGAGATGTTGTCAATCTTCGTGTCGGGACGTGCGAAGTAGACATACTCGAAAATACAAGGCGTGTGCCGGACGGTTGGCACGAGTTGCTGCGAGTGCAGGCGACCCAGTTCGTCAATGAACACGGCTTCGCCCGGACCGATGTCGCGCACAAACTTGAACGACAGGGAATCGAGAGCGACGCTCTCGGATGCCAGCATCCACTCCGGTCCACGGGGCGTATCGCGTTGACCAAGCACCAGCGGACGGATGCCGTTCGGGTCGCGGAATCCGAGGATGCCGTGACCGATGATCATGGCTACGACCGCGTAGCCACCGCGGCAGCGTCGATAAACCGCATTCAACGCGGCAAACACGTCGCCCGCTGTCACGCGCGGCGTACCAATCCGCTGCAATTCGGAAGCGAACACATTCAACAGCACTTCCGAGTCGGAAGTCGTGTTCAGATGGCGGCGGTCCTCACGGGTAATGACCTCCGCCAGCTCGGTTGCGTTTGTCAGGTTGCCGTTGTGTGCGATGCAAATGCCGTAAGGGGCATTGACGTAGAAAGGCTGAGCTTCGGAAGCGGTGTCGCAACCTGCAGTTGGATAACGCACGTGGCCAATGCCGTAGTTACCCTTCAGCTCCAGCATGTGCTGCTGCTGGAAGACATCGCGCACGAGCCCGCTGCCCTTGCGGGTGTACAACTCCCCATCGACGGAAGTTGCAATGCCCGCCGCGTCCTGGCCGCGATGTTGCAGGACCGTCAGCGCGTCATAAATCCGGTTGTTGACCGCACCGGTTCCGACAATACCTACGATACCGCACATGCTTCAGGCGCCTCGCTCAGTGAATGCGTAAATAATCGGGCTACAGGTGGCCGCCGGCGTGATGCACCGGCTTCTCGCCAACCATCGCGCGCAAGCCGTTTGCCACGGACTCGCCGTACGGGATCATCAGCGATCGGGTCCACCAGTGCTCGTCGTTCAGACGCAGCACCTGCCCGAGAATCACAAACACGCCGAGCAGGACTACGCCGCGCAGCAAACCGAAGATCAGGCCGAGAAAGCGATCCATGCCACTGAAAATCGACAGCCGCACGAAGTGATTCAGGGCCGCTCCGATCGCAGCTCCCAGCAGCAGGATGAGAATGACAATGATGACGCGCGCCGCCCACGGCGCGACGGCAGAGCCGGCCAGGAGGCCGCCCAGGTGAGGTTCGATGAGATCGGCGAAATGCCAGGCGAAAAACAGCGCGATGATCCACGCCAGCAGCGCCACAACCTCGCGCAGGAAGCCGCGCAACGCACCAACAACCGCCGAAATCACGACGGCGGCAATCACCAGATAATCGGTAACATTCATCCGTGGGTCCGGTAGCCGATTGCGGCGCGGATTGTACAAGACCGGGACGGCCGCTGCGCGGACTGCCACCGCGCATTACTGCAAATGTGGGCTGTATCAAGAATAAGGTACAACCTTGGCGTCCGAATGAGCGATCCCCGCGGCCCTCAGTTTGGTCTGCAGTTCCTGCGCCGCCGCCTTGTCCGCGGCGGGCCCGACGCGCACGCGATACATTTTGTTTTTGCCGCTCGTGATGGGCGACACAGACGCCTTGAAACCTTTCACCCGCGCTTGGAGCACCAGCCGTTCGGCGTTGTCCTTGCTCCCAAAGACCCCCAGCTGCACACCCCAGCCAGAGACTATCAGTCCACCCGACTCGCCGCTGGCCGTCGCCGGCTTCTCCGTCGCGGCGGCATGTGGCTTGGCTGCCGGCTTTTCCGTCGCCGCCGGAGCCGGATGCGGCTTGGCGGCTGGCGTCTCCGCCGCCGCACGAGCACCCGCAACCGGCGTCGGCTGGCTGCTTGCCTTCGGTGGCACTGAGGCCGCCGGCTTGGTCGGCTCCGGCCGCGCGGCTACCGAAGGCGCCGGTTGGGTGGGCTTTGGTGCTGCGGCGGTTGATGGCCTCGACGCCGGTGTGGGCTTCTGCTGTTCGCGCGCAGCAGGCTGCGGATTGCCAGCGGTGGCCGACGAAGGTGCCGTCGACGTTGGGCGTCCGCTGGAAGCAGACGACCCTGCGTTGTTGGTCGGTGAGTTCGCTGACGGGTTGGCGCCCGCAGCGTTCGACTGCTGGTCCGTCGAGCCGGCGGTGTCCCATGTCGTCGACTCGTTCGCGCCCTCGTCGGGGGTCGTGGTCGGCTGTGCCTGAACGCTCGGCTGCGGTGGACCGGAGCTGTCCGCCGCGCCGTTCGCCGTCTGAGACTGCGAATGCTCGTCGCCCAGGTTGATGGTGTAAGACCGTAATGGCGGTTCCTCGGATGACGGGGAAGCAGCGCCAGTGGCCGGCGGAGTCGCCGCAGGGCCTTTCGGGCCCGATAACAGTTCGGGCACCAACAGCACGACCAAAACTACGAGAATGATCGCGCCGGTCAGTCGCTCTTTCACCAGAAGTTCCAAAGTGGGGACGATGTCGCTCCAATCAAGCGACGGTGATCCGAGAAGGCCCCGCTAGTATACGCGAAGCCATGCCAATGCCGGGCCCACCGTGTAGACCGAGCCGAAGACGATGACCCGGTCACCGGCCACGGCAGCAGCCTGCGCGGCTCCGCAACCCTCTTCCACCGAGCTTGCGAGAGTGACCTGCTCCGGGGGCAACCCGAGGCGGTTGGCAAGATCAGACGCCGTGCTACCACGCGCACCCGGCAGCGTACACAGTACCCAATGATCGACGAGTGGTGCGAGCGCGGCAGCAATCTCGCGAGCGTCCTTGTCAGCAAGGATGCCAACAACCGCAAAAGTGCGCCCGCCAGCAGCGAGACGCCGCTCTCGCACGTGCTGCGCGAACACGCGGGCCGCAGGCTCGTTGTGTGCGATGTCCAGGATCCACTCAACCGGTCCCGGCACAACCTGGAACCGCCCGGCGAGCCTCACATCATTCAGCGCGCGCGAGACTGTTTGCTCATTCAGCGTGTATCCCGCATCGAGTGATTCAATCGCAGCCAGCGCCGCAGAGGCATTGCGAAATTGAATGGACCCAGCGAGCGCCGACGGCGGCAAATCGCGCAGGACCACGCGCAATCCGCGGTAACTCCATCGATCGCCAGCGCCCGGACCGCGCGCGGCCCCGGCGGTCGCCGCTTCCCAACTGAAATCCCGCCCCGCGACAACCGCCTTGGCTCCGAGCGACTCAATCACTGAATACACGCTCGCCGGCATTTCCGGCGTGCTCAACACAGCGGGCCGGCCCGAGCGGAAAATTCCCGCCTTCTCGGCCCCAATCAGCTCGAGTGTATCGCCCAGGTAGTCACGGTGGTCGAACCCGATCGAACACACCACGGCCACATCGGCGTCCACCAGATTCACCGCATCCAACCGCCCACCCAGCCCGACCTCCAGGATTGCCACATCGACGCGGCGATCCGCAAAAATCACGAGCGCGGCGAGCGCGTTGAATTCAAAGAACGTGAGAGTGGTCGATCCGCGAGCCGCCTCAATACGCTCAAAAGCGTCCACCAACTCGGCATCGCCAACTTCCACGCCATCCACCCGGATCCGTTCGTTGTAACGGAGAAAGTGCGGCGACGTGAACATCCCCGTCGAAGCGCCAGCGGCCCGTAGAAAAGCATCGAGGTGCGCGACCGTGGACCCTTTACCGTTGGTTCCCCCAACAGTAATCACCTTGGAAGTCGGCTTGTCGACTCCCAACGTCCGCGCCACAGAGCTGACGCGGGCCAGGCCCATATCGATGGTTTTGGGATGTACCGACTCCTGGAGAGCCAGCCATTCCGCGAGCGTGCGCAATCAGGCGGCGACGGCCGGAGTCGGTTCCAACGGCGGAAGCTTCAACAGCATGCGCAACACCGTGGAAATCCGATCTCGCATGTCGCGACGGTCAACGATCATGTCGAGCACGCCATGTTCCAGCAGGAACTCACTGCGCTGGAAACCTTCAGGGAGCGTTTCGCGCACGGTCTGCTGAATCACGCGCGGACCCGCGAAGCCGATCAAGGCGCGCGGCTCCGCGATGTTGAGATCGCCCAGCATGGCGAGACTGGCTGACACACCACCAGTCGTCGGGTCCGTCATCACCGAGATGTACGGAAGATGAGCCTGGGCCAGCGCCGACAGCGCCGCAGAGGTCTTTGCCATCTGCATCAGCGAATACAACGCTTCCTGCATACGCGCGCCACCGCTGGCGGTGAAGCATATGAAGGGCGTTCGATGCTCGATCGCATGGTCCACGCCACGTTTGAACCGCTCGCCCACGACGGACCCCATGGAGCCGCCGAGAAACTGAAATTCAAACGCGCTGGCGACGATCGGCAGACCTCGCAGCTTGCCCGCCAGCACAATCAGCGCATCGCGCTCCTGCGTGGCTTTCTGCGCCTGGGCCAACCGGTCCTTGTAGCGCTTGCTGTCGCGGAATTTCAGCGGATCCTCCGGCAACACGCGGGCGCCGATTTCCAGGGTTTCACCCGGATCGAGGAAGCTCTCGAGGCGGTCCCGGCCGCCGATCGCATGTGATGGCTGCACTTGGGGCAGACGTAGAGATTGCGCTCGAGCTCAGCCCGATACAGTACCGCGTCGCACGCCGGACACTTGATCCATAGGCCTTCCGGCACCGAGCGCGTGCGCCGCTCGGTCTTGATCCGGGAAGGCATGATTTTTTCGAACCACGACATGCGAAGCCGTCCGTACTCAATTTAATCCGGGAATGATAATGGATCGCTCGCCCGCACGCCCGGAGGGACTGGGAGCCCCCGGAGGACCCGATGCCCGCGGAAGCCCAAAGGCCTCCGGATAGCGAACGTCCCAGAAGTACAGCCCCTCCGCCGGTGCCGTGGGAGCCCCCTTCGTACGATCCAGGCCCAGGCGCACTTCCAGCGCCCAGGACGGTGGCGCCTCGCCCTTCCCTACTTCGATCAGCAGACCCGCGATGTTGCGCATCATGTGGTGCAGAAAGGCGTTCGCGGTGGCTTCGATGATCACCCACTCACCCGACCGCTCTACGGTCAGCCGCTCCACCCGCCGGATCGGCGAGTTCGACTGGCATTCCGAGGAGCGAAACGCGCTGAAGTCATAGTGGCCGCAAAGGTGCACGGCCGCCTCTGCCATGCGCTCATGATCCACCGGCTTGAAGACGACGGCAGCGCGCTTTTCCGCGAGTGCGGACCGGGCCGGGCGATTCAGAATGAGGTACCTGTAGGTGCGCGCCTCAGCCGAATAGCGGGCATGAAAATGCAGGGGGACCGGACGTGCCCAAGTGATGCTGATGTCGCGAGGGAGCTCCGTATTGGCTCCCATGAGCCAACCGCGCATGGGGCGAGTTACGTTGGTGTCGAAGTGGGCGATCTGCCAGCGAGCGTGCACGCCAGCGTCAGTGCGGCCGGCGCAAACGACGTCAACGCGCTCAGCCGCCACGCCGCTCAGTGCACTCTCGACGAGGCCTTGAATGGTGCGTAGCGACTGTTGCGTCTGCCAGCCTGAATAAGCGGAGCCATCATATTCGATGGCTACCGCATAGCGGTTCAACCGGGGAGCGACTCGAGAAGCCGTTGCGCTTCCTGCTTCTGCGCGACGGAGCCTTCAGTCATGACTTCCTCGAGGATGTTACGCGCACCCTCGGGGTCGCCCATGTCCATGTAGGCGCGAGCCAGATCCAACTTCGTGCCGACTTCGCTCATGGTCACCGGCTCGAGGTCCGGCAGCGCGAGGTCGTCGGAAGCGAGCTTCTGCGTCGCCGTGAACGCGGTGTCAGGAACGGTCGCCGTTCCCACGTCGAGATCCAACGCGCTGCCATGGGAACCATGCGAATGGTGATGCATGCCATCGGCATCCGCTTCACCAACGCCGTCGGCATCAACATCGCCGAGGTCGAAGTCGACATCGTTCTTGGACAGAGCCGCGAGGCGCGCCGTGGAAGACGGATCAAAATCGCCTTCCTGGTTCTCGGAACCGTCTCCCAACACAGCATGCAGGTCGCTGTCGTCCATACGCCAGGCAGCTGTGGCCGCCGGATCGTGATCTTCCTTCTGAGCGCGACGCTGGGCATCTTCCATGACCTTGCGTGAACGCTCGTCCATGCCCGCGACCAATGTTGGTGCATCAGGCGAAGCACCGAGGCCGGGCTGGTCAACCGTGTCGAGCGCGCCCAGATCGAGACCGAGGTCATCGATGGCGAGCTCCGCGGTCTGTTCGGCGCTATGTCCCTGCTTGAGGGCCATGGCGACCTTCTGACGGATCGTCGGGTCCTTCTGAGCGAGCTGCGGCTGCTCAACCGTAGGCCCTTCGGACTCGGAGCCGAACTCCGACATCAATCCGTTGGATTCGCGCCCGAGCTTCTGCGTCATCTGACGCGTCGTCCCGGTGGAACCCGTGCCAAACGCATTGTCGAGGCCAAAGGAATGGTCCGTCGCGGTACCTGTCGCCTCGTGGTCACCGAGAGCAGAGCCGATGTCGAGGTCGACGCCCTCGCCGTGGCCCGGAACGGGGTCACCCAACAAGTCGAAATCTACGCGGCTTTCGCCACCTTCCAGATCGAGGTCGACACCACCGGCCGTTGCGCCGCTGATGGCACCCCCACCGGAGAACAACGGATCCTCAGGGGCAAGCTGCTTGCCCATGATGACAATCTTTTCCCACTCGCCCGGAGCGGCTTCGGAGCGCGTGTCAGCGAGCTCGCGTGCGCTGTTGAGGAACTGCTCCTTGTTGCCCCAGACGAAGAACACTTCGAGGAGCTTCAACTTCAGATCGCGGCGGTTGGGCTCGCGGCTGATGGCGATGCGGATCAGGTCGGCGGCCTGGTCGTACAGCCCATAGGCCATGTGGAAGTCCGCTTCGGCCAGCGGATCACCCTGATCGAGGTTGATGGCAGTTTCGCTGCTCATCGTCTCGTCAGAAGAAACGTGCCGGGCAGCTTGTGCCGTTGGAGCCGCACCCCCGGCGAAGCGAGGACGCTCATGCGTGCCTGACTCCTCGACGAGGAACGCACCATCATCAGTGGCTGCCGTGAGCGGACGGACCGGTGATGCCTCTCCGCCGGCTGCAAAGCCGCGATCCATCGAAGCGGCGCCCGCAACAGCCAGGCGACCCAGTGAATCGTCGAACTCAGACTGCCGGCGCGAACGCCATGCGCGCAGGCCGAGGAAGCCGGCAATCGCCACGGCAACCAATGCGAGCGCCCACCAGTAGTCCTTGAGGGTGTCCATGATGCCGCCGCCGTTGTCGGTCGGCGCCGGGGCACCTGGCATCGGATGAGGTCTGTGCGCGCGAGCGGCTTCCGCGGGCGTCGGGGCCGGCTCTGCTGAGGGAGCGGGCTCTTCAGCCGGAGGCGGAGCAGACGCTGTTGGTGCTTCCGCCTGAGCAGGTGGTTGCTGCTCTGCGGGGGCCGGCGCCGGAGCTGCGGCCGGGGGCGGAGCGGCTGCAACCGGAGGAGCTGCCGCAGGCGCAGGAGCCGGCGGCGCCGACTTGCCCTGACTCTCAATCTGCGACTGGAGCCGTGCGAGCTCCGCATTGCGCAGTTCCAACAGGCGCTTGGACTCGCTCAGTTGGCCTTCGAGATCTTTGACCCGGCCCTGCAGGGCCTTGGTGTCCGAGTTGGAGGTACCGGTACCGGCACTGTCCGACGTGCTCGGAGTGACCAGGCGCAGGTGACCCGGCTCATTCGAAGCAGAGGGTGCCGCACCCCCGGCCGAACGCCAGGCCGCGTATTGACGACGGATTTCACCGTTCGCTTCAGTCGGCGATATCGCTGTCGCATCCGAGCTTTCCGGAATGCGCAGCACTGCGCCGGAGCGCATCAGGTTCATGTTCTTGTCGAACGCGCCCGGGTTGGCCTGGTAGATGGCCAACATCCAGCTGCGGGTCTGGGGAGAATTCACCGAGGCGCCGGAGGCAGACGTTGCGATCGACGACAACGTTTCGCCACGCTTGACAACGTGGTTGGAGCCACCCTCGGCACTGGCAGAGCTGCCCGCACCGGCGGTCATCGCTCGTGATGAGCTCGGTGCAGGTGACGAATCACCTGGCGCAGTGGGCGAGATGGAAGACGTGTCCTGTGACGGCGGAACTTGTGAGCCACGCGCGATTGCCCCTTCGTGAGCACCAGCACCCGCGGCAGGCGCGGCAACTGGAGCATTGGAGGCAGGCGACTGACCCGGCGTGTACACCGGCGGGTCGAGGAGCATCGTGTACTCGCGGACCAGACGACCGCGAGCCCAGTTCACTTCCACCAGCAGCGTGATGAACGGCTCAGTAATCGTGTCCGAGGACTTCAGCTTGATGATCTGACGGCCGTCGGCGCTTTTCTGCGTGCGCACCTGCACACTGCCCAGAAACACCGGCCATTCCAGACCGTAACGGGTAAACGTCTCGCGCGAGGCGATCTGCGCCTTGAGGGATTGCAATTCCTCAGGCGTGACGTCTACCAGCTCGATTTCCGCATCGAGTGGCGCATTGAGAGGAGAAAGGAGACGGATGTCTCCGAGACCAAGCGCAAACGAGGCCGATGGCAGAGCCATCAGCGTTGCAAGCACCAGGCTGCTACGTTTCACGGACATTACGACACCCCGAGAGGCATCAACGGTTAAAAAGTCTTGTAAAAACAAATGAGTGGATCGCTTTCGGCGAATCCACCCAACGGTCGGCAATATACATTACATATGCTGCCGAACCAAAATCTCTGCGATCTGCACCGCATTCGTTGCTGCACCCTTGCGCACGTTGTCGGCCACGACCCATAAGTTAAGTCCCTTGTCGGAGGTGAGATCTTCACGTATTCGCCCGACATAAACTGTGTCGCGGTTCGCTGCCTCGGTAGCCGCCGTGGGATACCCGCCGGGTTGACGCTCGTCCATAACCTCTACTCCCGGAGCCTTTAAAAGCAGCGCGCGCGCTTCCGCGGCCGTTATCTTGGAGCGCGTCTCCAGGTGCACTACCTCGGAATGACCGTAAAAAACAGGCACACGCACCGCGGTCGCATTCACGCGGATGTTGGGGTCCTCCAGGATCTTCTGGGTCTCCCACACCATTTTCATCTCTTCCTTGGTGTAGCCGTTGTCCTGGAACTTGTCGATCTGTGGAACACAGTTGAAGGCAATCTGCTTGGCAATCACCCGCGCTTTCACGGGCCCTCTGCCGCTCATCAACTCCACCGACTGATGCGCCAACTCCTCAACGGCATCGCGTCCCGCGCCTGACACCGACTGGTACGTAGCCACGTTGATGCGGTCGATTCCGACGGCGTCGTGAATGGGCTTCAGCGCTACCACGAGCTGAATGGTGGAGCAATTCGGATTGGCGATGATCCCGCGATTTTTGTAATTGGCGATCGCGTGCGGGTTGACCTCGGGCACGACCAGAGGAATGTCGTCCTCGTAGCGAAACTCCGAAGTGTTGTCGATAACCACGCAGCCGGCCGCGGCCGCCTTCGGCGCGTACACACGGGACACTTCGCCCCCGGGAGAAAACAGCCCGATGTCAGACTTGCTGAAGTCGAAAGTCTCGAGATCCTGAACGTGGACGGTGCGGCCCTTGAACTCGACGCCCTTGCCGAGCGAGCGGGTGCTGGCCAGTGCATGGATCTCGGAAACGGGGAAATTACGCTCTGCGAGCACCTTGAGCAGGGTTTCCCCCACCAGGCCGGTGGCCCCTACGACTGCGACGGAATATTCAGATTTTTTCACTGCGTTACTTTACTGATGTCTGGGGTGGACGATTTCACGTCCGCATTCTGCCCGCGATGACGCAGGTAGTGATCCATTAGAACAATCGCCAACATTGCCTCGGCAATCGGCGTCGCTCGCAAACCGACACACGGATCGTGACGTCCCGTGGTCACAACTTCTACCGGTTTGCCCCCGACGTCAATCGTACTCCCTGGAACCTGAATACTCGATGTAGGCTTCAACGTCGCGTGCGCGACGATGTCCTGACCTGATGAGATTCCTCCGAGCACACCACCCGCGTGATTGGTCCGAAAGCCCCCTGGAGTCAACTCATCGCGATGCTCACTGCCCTTTTGCTGCGCAGCGGCAGTTCCAGCTCCGATCTCCACGGCCTTGACCGCGTTGATACTCATCAAGGCATGCGCAATGTCGGCATCCAACCGGTCAAACACCGGCTCACCGAGGCCAGGAGGCACGCCCGTGGCGATCACCGTGACGCGGGCGCCGACGGAATCCCCATCGCTGCGCACCTTCCACATCAACTGCTCCAGCTCCTCGATGCGGGAGGGATCCGGGCAGAAAAACGGGTTCTGATAGGCGAACGCGGGATCGACGGGATTCAGGTGCAAAGCGCCGATCTGGCTGAGATAGCCGCTGATACGCACTCCCAGCCGATCCGCGAGGTACTTCCGAGCGATTGCACCCGCGGCGACCCGCATGACGGTCTCACGGGCCGATGAACGTCCGCCGCCCCGATAATCACGGAGTCCGTACTTGTGTTGGTACGTGTAGTCGGCATGACCGGGACGAAACCGGTCCTTGATCTTCTCGTAGTCGCGCGAGCGTGCATCGGTGTTCTCAATGAGAATGCCGATGGGCGTGCCGGTCGTGACACCCTCAAACACACCCGACAGGATTCTGACCTGGTCGCCCTCGCGGCGCTGACTCACGAAGTGCGACGTCCCCGTGCGGCGCCGATCGACATCCGCCTGCAGGTCAGATTCCGTGAGCGCCATGCGGGGCGGACAGCCGTCGACGATGCAACCCATGGCCGGGCCGTGGCTCTCGCCAAACGTCGTGACTGTGAACAACTTGCCTATGCTGTTACCGGACATGCCTCATTGACCCCAAAGCTTTCCGCGGTCAGCAGAAAAACCCCGCCGCCACCCCGCTCAAAATCCAACCAGACGAACGGCAGGTCCCGGAAGGCCCGCCGCACGGCGGTCTCCGTATTGCCGACCTCGACGACGAGAAGGCCCCGGGGACGCAAAAAGCGCCGTGCCTCCCGCAGCAGGACCCGCACTGAATCGAGGCCGGTATCACCAGCCGCGAGCGCGATCCGGGGCTCGTGCCGATATTCAGGCGGCAACGTCCTCATCTCGCGCGCCCCCACGTAAGGCGGGTTCGACACGATGATATCGTAGGTCTGCCCGGGCTGGTCCGATAGACCCGTGAAGTGATCGGATTCAACGAGGCGCACCCGGCGCCCGAGGCGATGCTTTCGAACGTTGATTTGCGCAACTTCCAGAGCATCCCGCGAGATATCGACCGCATCCACCCTCGCTCGCGGGAACGCCTTTGCACACGCGATGGCAATACAACCGGAGCCTGTGCCTACATCGAGTACGCGTTGCACCCGCTTCGGATCGATCCAGGGCGAGAACCGGCGCTCGATGAGCTCAGCGAGCGCTGAACGAGGAATGAGCACACGGGGATCGACGTAGAACGGAAGTCCCGCGAACCAGGTCTCGTTCGTGAGATACACGGCCGGTATGCGTTCTTTGATCCTGCGCTCAATGAATTCTTCAGCGCGCTTTCGCGCGGCGGCACTCACCCGCTTGCGATAGGCAGCGGCGCCGAGGTCGTGGGACAGGTTCATGGCATGGAAGACGAGCGCGGCCGCCTCATCGACGGCGTTGTCGGTCCCATGACCATAGAACACTTTGGCGCGCTTCAGGCGGCGTGCGCCGCGGTTGATGAGATCACCGACGGTGGTCGCCGGACTGCTGTGGGATACTTCTCGAATGACCAAACGACTTTCCTGGCTCCTGGTGGCCGTTGCCGCGCTCTGCGCCGCGGTGGCCGGTTTCTGGCTGGCGCGCGAACTTGACAGCTCCGCCCCACCCCTTGCAAGCGGGACCTGGCTGGGCATCCCCCGCTCCGTGGCCGACTTTCAGCTCAGCGACAGCGAGGGCCGTCCGTTCACGAAGCAGAATCTGGTCGGCCAACCGAGTCTCGTGTTCTTTGGATTCACACATTGCCCGGACGTCTGCCCCACCACGCTCGTCAAACTGGCGCAGGTTAAAAAAACAGCACCCATAGCCGCAATGCAAGTGCTGTTTATAACGGTCGACCCGGGGCGCGACACGCAGCAAGCGGTCGGTAAGTATGCCCACGCGTTCGATCCCAGCTTCATTGGGCTCACGGGCGATCAAGCAGCCATTGATAAGGTGACCAAAGCGTTCGCGGTCGCCGCGGTAAAAGTTGACTTGCCGGGTGGTGACTACACGATGGATCATTCCGCTGCCGTGTTCCTCGTCAATGCGAAAGCGCAGATCGTTGGTATCTTCACCCCGCCGTTTGACTCCCGACGTCTCGCACAGGATCTGGTCGTTGCCGCACCCCGGGTGGGTGCCAGGTCGTGAGCATCAAAGACCGGCTGTTTGTAACCAGCCAATACGTCATTCCCCAACACTTCCTGTCGCGGATCGTTTATCGACTGACGCGGAGCCGTTCTCCGGGTCTGAAGAACGCGCTCATCAGCAACTTCATGCGCGGCTTTCATCCCGACATGTCGGATGCGCTGCAGCCCGATCCGCTGGCTTACGGGTCGTTCAACGAGTTTTTTACGCGGGGGCTGCGGCCAGGCACCCGGCCCATGGATACCGGTGACAGTGCTTTGATTTCGCCGGTGGACGGCGCGGTCAGCCAGATCGGGCGACTCGATGGCTCACAGCTGTTACAGGCCAAAGGACACAATTATTCATTGGAGGCGCTGCTCAACTGTGCCGGCGCTGAACCAAACTGGGCGCCACGCTTCGCGAATGGTTGTTTTGCCACTTTGTATCTCGCGCCTTTCAATTATCATCGCATCCACATGCCGTTGAGCGGCACACTGCGCGCGGCCTGGTACGTACCGGGCAAGTTGTTCAGTGTCAACGCGGTAACAGCCGGAGCCGTCTCCGGACTGTTTGCCCGTAACGAAAGAGTTGTGTGCATATTCGAGGATGGACCCCGGATGTTCGCCATGGTGTTGGTAGGCGCGCTCTTTGTTGGAAGTATGGATACGGTGTGGCACGGAGAGATCACTCCCCGGCAGCCGCGGACGCGCCTGGAATTACCTCTGGATGACTCCCGTGCTCCATTGCGCCTGGAAAAAGGGGCTGAAATGGGTCGTTTCAACATGGGTTCGACAGTCATTCTCATCCTGCCGCCGGACATGATTGACTGGCTGCCCGGGGTGCAGGCCCGGGACCGCATCTGCATGGGGCAGACACTGGCCCGCGTGCGCGGCGCGAGGCAGCCATCGTGATTGAATGGAAGCCGACGGCTACACGCGAGATGCTGGCGCACCGTTCGGCGGTCCTCATGCATGCGCGCCACTTCTTCATCGACCGCGGGCTGATTGAAGTTGACACGCCGATGATCGTCAACGCGCCGGTTACCGATGTGCACATTCACTCAGCCAAAGTCGAGTTCTCGGACAGCGCCCGGCCCTTCTTCCTGCATACCTCCCCTGAATATGCGATGAAGCGTCTGCTGGCGGCCGGCATGGGCGACATCTTTCAGATCTGTCACGTGGCGCGCGGCCTCGAGCGCGGTCGGCAGCACAACGCCGAATTCACGCTGATCGAGTGGTATCGCATCGGCTACACCCTGGATCGGCTGATGCACGAAACAGAGACGCTGGTGCGCGCGTTGATGGCGGATGTTGCGTTTGAGCTGACGAGTGAAACGATCTCGTATGAAGAGGCGTTTCTGCAGGAGTTGAATCTGGATCCTCTCGATGCATCCATGGAGGAGCTGTCCGCTGCCTGCTCCAAGGCTGGATTCACGGAGGATGCGCAACGGGGCGCGCAGCGCGACGAGCTGCTCGAGCTGTTGATGGGCACGGTGGTTGGCCCGAAGCTCGGTCACCATTCACTGACTTTTGTATTCAACTATCCGGCCAGCCAGGCCGCGCTCGCGCGCGTGAACCCGCTCGATCCCCGCTGGGCCCTGCGCTTTGAGCTGTATTGCAAGGGAATGGAGCTGGCGAACGGGTTTCTGGAGCTCTTTGATGTCAACGAGCAGCGGGACCGGTTTGAGCAGGACAACGAGGAGCGTCAGCGCAGGGGACTGCCCGCCTACCCGCTGGATGAACGGTTTCTGGCCGCTCTCGAGTCCGGACTGCCGGAATGTGCCGGGGTGGCCGTGGGATTCGATCGGGTCATGATGCTGGCGGCGCAGGTCGAGCATATCGACGCCGTGCTGCCGTTTCCGACAGATATCGCGTAGTTAAACGTTGGACGCGGCCGGCCGCCAGGGCCGACTTGCCGCAGGTGTCGCCCTTCAGGGGGAGGACTTCCGGGCGCCGTCCCCGTCACAATGGCAATCCCATGGAATTCACCAGCAAGCGTTACGATTTCCGTAACAAAGACGCGGACTATGCGAGCCTCGCCGAAGAGCTCAACAGCCTGCTGGCCGGCGAACAGGATTTCATAGCCAACGCCGCCAACACCTCCGCGCTGCTGTTCGATGCGTTACCTGACATCAATTGGGCCGGATTCTATTTCCTGCGGAACGGGGAGCTGGTCGTAGGCCCTTTCCAGGGCAAACCCGCCTGCGTTCGAATCCCGCTGGGCAAGGGCGTGTGCGGGACCGCCGCGTCCAGTCGCAAGACCATTGTCGTGCGCGACGTTCACGAGTTCCCCGGCCACATTGCCTGCGATGCCGCGTCTCAGTCCGAGATTGTGGTCCCTCTGTTGAGAGGCGATGAGTTGTTGGGCGTGCTCGATATCGACAGCCCCTCGGTGGGTCGATTCGACGATGCCGACCGCCGGGGTATCGAGCGCCTGGCCACAATCTTTGTCAGCTCCAGCCGAGGCCCTTAGTGTCCGAGGAATCGGTTCGGATCCGGAAGGGCTATTCCGCTGCCTTAACGGCTTTTGTCATCTGGGGCACCTTCCCGGTTTACTTTCACGCCCTGCTGCAGGTCCCGCCCCTCCAGGTCATTGCCCATCGGGTCGCCTGGTCCCTGGTGTTTGTCCTGGTGTGGATGTATTTCCGCGGGGAGCTGGGACAAGTCCGTGACGCACTGACCAACCGAAGTGTGGTGCTGCGTCTCGCCACTTCAGCTGCATTGATCTCGGTGAACTGGCTCACTTTCGTCTACGGAGTCGGACACGGGCGGGTCGTTGAGACGAGCCTGGGCTACTTCATCGGTCCGCTCGTCAATGTGTTGCTGGGTGTCGTCGTGCTTCGAGAGCGACTGACTCCAGTGCAATGGACGTCTGTAGGTATGGCAACGCTGGGGGTCGCTTACCTTACGTACATTACGAGCGGCCTGCCCTGGATTGCATTGACGATTGCCGTGTCGTTCTCGTGTTACGGCTTTGTGCGCAAGGTCGTGAAAATCGAGGCCTTACCCGGATTGGCCATGGAGACGTTGATACTGACGCCCCTCGCGTTGGGATGGTTGATCTGGAGTGAGGCCAGAGGCGTCGGGTCGTTCGGTCACGTGGATGCGTTGCTCAACTTTCTGTTGATACTCAGCGGCCCCGCAACGGCGTTCACCCTGTACCTGTTCTCGTACGCAGCGCGCCGTCTCAGCTATTCAACAGTGGGCTTGCTCCAGTACATCGCGCCCTCGCTGCAGTTCGCGTCCGGATTGTTCATCCTGCACGAGCCGTTCGACCACGCACGCCTGATCGGCTTTGTGATGATCTGGGCCGCGTTGGTTCTGTACGCGGGAGAAGGAGTGCGCCTGTCGCGAAGACAACAGGCGCCTGTGACTGCCTGAGACGGCCCGCCACCCTGAGGGGCAGACCGCGGCCGCCGGAGTGGACTGATCAGCCTTTGGCGCGGGAAACGTACTCGCCGGTGCGCGTGTCGATACGCAGCACGTCGCCTTCGTTGACAAACAACGGCACTCTGACGACCGCTCCCGTCTCGAGCTTCGCGGGCTTCTGACCGCCGGTGGCGGTATCACCACGGACACCCGGATCCGTCTCTACAACCTTCAGGTCGATGTGAGCCGGCGGAGTCACCACAAGAGGAACATTGTTCCACAGGGTCACGATGCAGACGATCCCGTCCTTGAGCCATTGGGCCTGGTCACCCACGGCGGCCTTCTCGGCCGTGTATTGCTCGAAGTTCTCCGGGACCATGAAGTGCCAGAAATCACCGTCCTGGTAGAGATACTGCATCTCCGTATCCTGAACGTCGGCGGCTTCGATGGACTCGCCTGAGCGCCAGGTCCGCTCGATGGTGCGGCCGGTCTTCAGGTTCCGGATCTTGATCCGGTTGAACGCCTGGCCCTTGCCGGGCTTGACGAATTCGTTGTCGACGACGGCATACGGCTCGTTGTCGATGAGCAGCTTCATGCCGCCGCGTATTTCGCTGGTCGTATAGCTAGCCATTTCTTTCTCACGCCGTGGGCGGCAGAATGCGCGCCCTTGATTGTCCGGCTCAAAGGGCCGCGTATGATAACGGCATCGACCCCCACCCGCCAGCGCAGTCCGAGTCGCTGGCAAGCCGACATGGCCTCGGCAATCACCCACCCTCTGGAGCTGGTCACCGAGCTTGGGCTGGATCCTGCTTTGGTTGCGCCCGCCGAGGCGGCCGGGACCACCTTCCGGCTGCGGGTGCCTCGAAGCTACGTTTCCCGAATGCGGCGTGGGGATGTGAACGACCCGCTGCTCCGTCAGATTTTGCCCCTCGGGGCAGAACTGGCTGATGCCTCTGATTACACGGCGGATCCTCTGGGAGAACACGCGGCGCTCCGCGCACCGGGGCTCCTGCAGAAGTACAAGGGGCGAGCCCTCCTCATCACGACCTCAGCCTGTGCTGTCCACTGCCGGTATTGCTTCCGGCGTGAGTATCCCTACTCCGCGACCCGGTTGAATGAGGCCCTGAATGAGATCGCCAGCGACTCTTCCATAGAAGAGGTGATTCTGAGCGGTGGTGATCCCCTGTCGCTGAGTGACGCGCGACTGGCGAGTTTGACCGACGAGATACAGAGGATTCCTCACGTGCGTCGGCTGCGTGTACACACACGCCAACCGGTCGTACTTCCGTCACGAGTGGATGCGGGCCTGACAGAGTGGCTCACGCAACTTCGGCTTCCTGTTGTTTTTGTTTTGCACGTCAATCATGCGAACGAGATTGACGCCGATGTTCGGGCGGCGTGTGCGCTGTTGCGTGACTCCGGAGTCACGTTACTGAATCAAACGGTATTGTTGCGGGGCATCAATGATGATGCCGGCCTGCTTGCGGATCTCTCACGTGCGTTGTTTGAAGCGGGCGTGCTTCCTTATTATCTCCATGTCCTCGATCATGTACGCGGCGCGGCACACTTCGATGTTCCAGAAGAGCGCGCGCGCCTCATTGCGGGTCAACTGGCTGCACAGATGCCGGGTTATCTGGTGCCGCGACTCGCACGGGAGATCTATGGCGCGCCGGCCAAAGTCACTTTGGCCCCGACCTTCACTTAATCTGCGTAGCGGCGCGTGATGCGCCGTTAAGTTTCATGTTGCTGAGAACCAGTACACACTCGGGCGCGGCTTTGCGGGTGCTAGAATCGCGCGTCTTTGTTTTCTCGTTGCGCTGCTGATGGAGGCCGCTTTGACAGACCAGAACGCGGTTCCCCTCATTGTGCTGAGCCCCGCGCGTGATCCCGTCGAGGCGATCAACAGCACGCTGCGCCGCGCTGGTCATCCCGTTCATTGCACGTGGATTCCGGCCTTACGCGACCTCGCGGATGCAATCACCCAGATAAACCCTGAATTGCTGGTCCATGTGGTCGGCAGCGAAGACCTGAAAGGCGTCATCGCGGTACGCGATCAGGTTGCGCCCAAGCTGCCGATCATCGGGATTGGCGACGCAGCGGACGAGGCTCGTATTGCGGAAGCCATGCAACTCGGCGCGCGTGACTTTATTTCGCTGGGTAATACGGCACGCCTGGAAGCAGTGATGTTGCGCGAGCTGCGCGCGTTCCGACTCGAGCGTGCGTTGAGCAGCACGCTCAAATCAGCGCACGATGCCCGGCGCCAGTTGGAAATCGTCCTGCAGCGTTCCAACGATGCCATCATCCAGGTCCAGGAAGGCATCGTGGTCGATGCCAACCCGTCCTGGCTCGAGTTGTTTGGCACCGATGAGTCGCTCGTGGGCCAGCCGGTCATGGACCTTTTTGATGAAGCCACGCACTCCCCGTTGCGCGGCGCCCTCGCCGCCTGCCTGCAGGGCCGTTGGAACGACCACACTCTGAAGGTGAACGCGATCCTCGCGGACGGCACGAGCCTGCCCGTCGAGTTGGTCCTCGCCCTCGGTGAGCACGATGGCGAGCCCTGTGTGCGGCTGGTCGTTCCGTCGACCCAGAAAGACGATCGCAAGATGGCTGAGCATCTCAATGATGCCGTGCGCTCGGACTCCGCGACCGGATTCCTGCACCGGCGCGAGGTGCTCGAGGCGGTCAAGGAGCGACTGGGCGTGCCTGTCGCCGGCGGCATGCGTTGTGTCACGCTCATCAAGATCGACAAGTTCACTACAGTCGAGCGTGATGTTGGCATCATCGCGAGCGAGGAAGTTCTCATTGAATTCGCGAAGCTCCTGAAGGAAGCGCTGCATCCGAAGGAGATCGTGGGACGCCTGGGCGGCGTACGCTTCCTGGTGCTGCTCGAGCGCGGCAACGAGCACGACATCGAGGCGTGGAGCCAGCAGCTGCTGTCACGGGTTCAGAAGCATGTCTTTCGCGTGAAGGACAAGAGTGTCTCGGTTACGTGCACTGTTGGATTCTCGGTCGTCCCGTCGGGCGAAGTTAAGTTGGATGCGGCCATTACCGATGCGATGGAGGCCTGTGCCAAGGGCCGCGAGCGCGGCGGCAACCAGGTGGTCACCTCCGACAAGGCTGACGCCGACACGCGCGTGCAATCCTATGACAAGGTCTGGGTCAAACACATCAAGGCCGCCTTGATGGAAAATCGCTTCCGGTTGGTACAACAGCCGGTCGCGAGCCTGCAGGGAGATGATCCGGGCATGTTTGATGTCCTGGTGCGCATGGTGGACCCGCAGGGCAAGGAGGTACTGCCTTCGGAATTCATGGCCGCCGCCGAGCGCAACGACCTGCTGAAGAACATCGACCGCTGGGTCGTGGGTGCGTCGCTGTCCTTCGCCGCACAGCGCCGGCCCGGCTGCCTGTTCGTGCGCCTCTCCAAGGAAACCGCGAGGGATGTCACCTTCGTCGACTGGCTCGAGAACCACGTGCGCGCCAGCCGCGCCGAGCCGCATCGGCTGTGCTTCCAGGTCACCGAGCAGACCGCCTCGCAATACCTCAACCAGATCAAGGCGCTGTCCGATGCGCTGCGTAAACGCGGCTTCCGCTTCGCCCTCGAAGGATTCGGCTCCGGCCGTGATCCGCAGGGAATGCTCGAGTCCCTGGCCGTCGACTTCATCAAGATCGATGGCGCGATCGTGCAGGGCCTCACCGGCGACCCGCAGTTGCAGCAGCGGGTGAAGATGTTGGTGGAGGCTGCCACCAAGCTGCAGATCCAGACCATTGGCGAGCGCGTGGAGGATGCCAACACGATGGCCATCCTCTGGCAGATCGGTGTGCAGTTCATCCAGGGCTACTTTGTGAACGAGCCCGAACAGGTTGTGTTGAAGGCCGAGCGGGCCTGAGCCAACTCGAGGCAGTTGTCAGGGGCTGCGCCCGTACGGCGGCTGCCCCCTCTTTGGCTCCAGCCTACATGGAGAGCTGAAGCCCGACTTGCTTTATCCCGCCTGCTGGCCGCTTCGCGGCCTGCAATGAGCCCCCTGGCTATTGTCTTTCCGCCTTCGGCGGCGGGCAGTGCCACAGCTTTGGGCGCGTCCTAGGGGAGGGGGCCTGCGGCGTCGACTGAGCGCCCTTCCATCCTAAGTTGGGCTCGTCAGGGAGGAATTGGATCTGAACAGGACGGCAACGCGGATCGACTGTTTGTTTTGCGCGCAAGCCGACGCCGTAGGCCCCCTCCCCTATGCCGCTCGAGGTTTCCGGCACCGACGTGCCTCGCTCAAAGCGACGTGACCTCGAGAATAAAAACCGTTAACCCCATTCGCGTTAAGACTTCTCTTCCAAATCCGCAGTGAATCCGATCCCCCGTCGCTTCGGCGCCGGCGGGTGCATGAGCTGGCGGATGGCGGAGAGAATCGTAGCGATCTGCTGGTCGTGCTCGGTGAGCTTCTTATCGAGTCGCGTCTCGAGCTGCGCGAATCGTCGGGCCAACTCCCGGTTGGAACTCAACAGCTCGCGCAGCTTCACGAAAGCGCGCACGACGTAGACGCTCATCTCAACGGCCCGCGGGCTGTTCAAGATCATGGCGGCCATCATCGTGCCGTGCTCAGTAAATGCGTTAGGTGGGAAACGCGGATCCCTATGCTTCTGGGAACCGGTCACAGGTTGTGACCGGTTCAATGCCTCGGCCTCGGGGCCGCTGAGGCGAAACATGAAATCCTCGGGGAAGCGCTCTGCGTTACGTTTGACAGCCTGGTTGAGTGCTTTGGTGGGCACGCCGTAGAGCTCTGCAAGGTCGCTGTCGAGCAGGACCTTGTGTCCGCGGAAGACCAGGATTGACTGCGTGATCTGCTCGACCGAGACGACATCAGTTCGCTTCAACTTGTCCACCGTGAACCCTTTTAGCTGCCGACTCTCAGCGGTCTCGCTGGGCGAGGACAGCATTGATTATCTGCATCACCAGGCCCTGCTGGGGTTTGGGCAACCGCTGGATGCGCTCCATCCGCTGCTGCAGCTTGGACGCCGGTCCGCGCTTGCTTGGCGCGGTATCGAGTGCTGCCGCCGATGCCCTTCCGGCGTCTGCAGGGACGTTGGTTGTATAAAGCCGGTCTTGCCATCGGTGCAGGCGTGCGCGTGCAGGTTGAATCGGGACGCCTGATGTTGGAAGTGAACGATCCGCAAGCCAAGGCTGCTTGAAGCAACCGTTACCCATGGCCCGCATCCCCGACGGTGTAATCGAGCGTCTGAAGGTAACGGTGTCTGTGCAACGCTTGGCCGAGGCGCGTGGGGTTGTGCTCATGTGGACTTCGATCTGTATTTCGTCTCAAAAGAGTGTGGCCATGGCGAAAAGCCCGGATGGGTCATCACCATCGGGCCACAGAGTTTTGAAAGAAGGTGCGATTGCTTGGCAAGTACAATCTATCACGAGTTGCTACAGAATATCGGCCCCGATCACCAGGAAACTCCGAATGCGGCGGAATAAAAGATCTGCCGCACCCCTTTCACAGTTGGTTCGAGACTCTCCGGTCATTGTGTTCGGACGTTTTCGACAGACTGTCAATCATCCGCCAGCTTCATCGGATACCGGTGTTGTTTTTGATATCGTCGAAGTTCTGTTGCAAAGGAAACAACAGTAATCCCCAGGCGGAAGATATCCACCCTCTCCTTTGACTTCTCGCAGGATCTGCTCGGAGACATTCGGGCATTGATCGAATCCGCACGTCAACGTGCCACGTCGATAGTCAACAGCGAGTTGAGTCTGCTGTTCTGGCGCATCGGACGACGAATCCATACGGAAGTCCTCACGGACGAACGTGCTGGATATGGTGAGCAGATTGTGCCGGCCGTGGCTGCAGCTCACGCGCGACTACGGGGACGGCTTCGCGGAGAAAAGCCTGTGTCGCATGGTGCAATTTGCGGCCACTTTCCCGGAGGAGCTAATTGTCGCGACACTGTTGCGACAATTGAGCTGGTCACAATTGGTTTTGCTCTTGCCGGTCAAAGATCCCCTGCAGCGGAAATATTATGTCCAAATTTGCTGCGCTGAACGCTGGAGCGTGCGTAGGCGTCGGGTCCACTTTCGTCGCGCGCCCAAAGCAGCAAGGGTCATTGATTACAGGGGTCGGACCCCTCCTCCATGCCGCTCGAGGTGACTGGCCCCGGTGTGCCTCGCTCAAACCGACGCGCCCTCTCTCCTGAAATTTCCCGTCCGACTCCTCCAATAGATAGAGGGCTGCGAGGGGTCACGTCCCATACATTGTTCTGCAACTCTCCGCATCGGAGCGTGGCGGGAAAGCAACAAAATGAGCTCAGGTGATCTGATATTGGCGCTGTACGGAATCGGTACGATTCTCGGCGGCGTTTACACATGCATATTGGTGCGCGAGCGATACCGAAACGCGCGTGACTAATGGATGTTTCCGGCTGTTGACTGGCTATCGGTCAGCAGCTGCGCGCGTCGATTGATATGCGGCGATCCTGGGTTGGATCAGGAGGCGGCGAGCGAGGCTCTCGGGTGACCAGACCGCTTCTCGCTCATAGTAAATCTCCACCGCCGGCACGTCTTTCGGCAGAATCACCCAAGGCTGCTTCGAGCGCGTGAAGATGTGGATATCCGGAGGCAGTCGATCCGGCGCATCGAGTGTTCCCACACGGAGGAACCTGATCACCGGCCCGGCTGAATAGTAGTTGCTCCACACAGCCACGTAACACGTTGCGCAGCGGGCAATCTTCTGTCCCTTTCCACTCTCGGACGGCGTGTCCACGATCTGCGGAGTGGCCCCCGAGTCAATCAGATAATCAGCTTCGATCAGGGCGTTCAATGCGAACGACGCGCCACTCTCTCGTTGGCACCAGCGACAATGGCAGCAGTGCACAATCAGTGGTCGCTTCACCAACTGGTAACGAAGGCTGCCGCAATCGCAACCACCTTCGAGCGGGAAGATATCTCGGGTACTCATACGCGTGTCCTGACCTGCCCAAGCGCCGGCAGCAGTCACTTTACACCCGGGGGAACGGGTGATCTCGAGACTGACTCCGTCCTGAGGTGCAGTCGTTGGAGAGCCGACCATTCTAAAGCCAACTTTAGTTTGGTCGCGGCCATTCTAAAGTTGACTTTACTTTGGCCGCGCCAGAGCTGGCGCAGACAGGTCAGCTGCGGAGCCTGGAGGTGCGCATTCTCCTGGCGTAATGAGTGACGCTTGGTCTAAGTCTCGTCTAAGTGTCCTCCTATAAGGTGGGACGTTAGGCCAACCAGGGTCTGCTCATGACTTTTTCCAGAAACTTGCTTTTGACTGCGGGAGCAGCGCTCTTGAGCGCCGGGGCCACGCTTTTGACCGCTTGCGCCGTCCCGCGCCCAGCGACGCCGCCGCAGCACGTGCCACAGGCGTTCGAGGTGGGCTCTAACGGGGGAAAGTGGCCGGCGCAGGAGTGGTACCGGGACTTTGGCAGCGAGGAGCTGAACGGTCTGGTCGATGCCGCAGCCCACGCCAACCTGGACATTGAATCGGCGCGTGCCCGCGTCGCGCAGGCCGATGCGCGCGCCCGGCAGGCGGGCGCGGCCATCCTTCCCAGTGTCGATGCGAATGGCACCGCGAATTACTTCGCCGGTCACTCCTCCCAGGGTGGGGGCCACGAGCTCGACTGGGCAGCCATGCTGTCGGCGAGCTATGAGGTCGACTTCTGGGGCAAAAACCGCGCAACGGCCGAATCCGCGCGCCTGCTGTCCGGTGCCTCCCGGGCCGATCAGGACGCGGTCGCGCTGACCACGTTGGCCGGCGTGGCCAACGGGTATTTCCAGTTGCTGGCGTTGCGCGAGCGCCTGGCCGTCGCGCAGTCGAATCGAGATGTAGCCAAACAGCTTCTGGACGTTGTGCAGGCACGGTTCGATGTCTCCATGGCGAGCCCCATTGAGCTGGCTACTCAGAAGGCAGCCTTTGACACGGCTCAGATCGCGATCACGGACCTGCAGCAGACCGAGTTTGAAGCTCGCACGGCGTTGTCGTTGCTGCTCGGACGAGTGCCGGAGAACTTCCAGGTGCAGGGTCAACCACTCGACACACTGCACGAGCCATCGGTGGGTCCGGGCTTGCCCTCAGAGCTGCTCACCCGCAGGCCGGACATCGTGCTTGCCGAGACCAATCTTCTCGCGGGCCACGCCAATGTCGCGGCCGCGCGGGCCGCCATGTTTCCAACTCTCAGCCTCACAGCGGCCGGCGGAGTTCAGAACCCTGCCCTTCCCGCGACAGTCCTCACGATTGCCGGCGTGGGACCGTCATTCAACCTGGGCGCCAACCTGGTTCAACCCATCTTCGATCACGGCAAGTTGAAAGCGCAGCGGGCCGAGGTCGAGGCGAAGGATCGCGAGCTATTGTCGGCGTACAAGACATCTATCCTGTCCGCTTTCAACGATGTCGAGAACTCGTTGTCGGCCATCCAACACCTGAACCAGGCCCGGGAGTTCGAGCTCGAGAATGTCGCGCAAAGCGAGCGCGCGTTTGAAGGAGCCAGATTACGATATCAGGCCGGCTCCGTGGATTTTCTGACCTTACTCGAAGCGCAAAAGACGCTATACGCGGCCCGCGATCAATTCATTCAATACGAGCTGGCGCGCCTGCAGGCGCTGGTGGGCTTGTGCAAGGCCCTCGGCGGAGGTTGGACACATGCATAAGCTGGTGATGTTGTCTCTGGTAGCGCTGTTGCTGGCGGGGTGCCACAAAGCGCCGGCCGAATCGGCCACGCCGACTGCTGAGAAGGCAGCGGCCGCGGCTGACGCGAAGGACCGGGCTGATGCGAGGGACGAGGCCGACGCGAAGGGCGGGGGCGACGCAAACAACGCAGGAGAAGCCGAAGAAGGCGTGACCCTCAAACCTGCGGAGGTCGAGGCAATGGGCATCGAAACCACCCCCGCGCAACCCATTCAGAGCGCGCCTGAGGTGCAGGGATTCGGCGTCGTGTTGGCTCACGAAGCAATCGCCACCGCCGTGGCCGAAGTCAGAACCGCCACCGCTGCTGAACGTCAGAGCCGCGCGGCACTGGAGCGCACTCATCGCCTGGCAGGCACTCCCGGCGCCATGCCAGCGGAAACACAGGAGACCGCAGAGCGCCAGGCGATCGCGGATCAGGCCGCACTGGAGCTGGCGAGGCAGAAGTTGTCTTCCTCCTTCGGCCTGAATCCTCCGTGGAAGAATTCCGATAACAACGCCGCTCTACGGGCACTGGCAAGCGGCGAATCCCAGCTGGTGCATGTGACTTTCCCGTTGGGTCAATTAGGCGATACGGATCCGAACACCGTGCGCCTGACACGCATCGACGGCAGCAAAAGTTGGTCGTCAAAAGTGGTCTGGCGCGCGCCCGCGGATGCCACCGTACCGGGCCGGAGCTACTTCGCGGTCCTCAAAGGCAGCGAAACAGGCGAAGGCGACCACCTGCTCGCCTGGACGCCCGTGGGTGAAACGGAGAGCGGAGTGTTGGTGCCCGCCGCCGCGGCCGTTGTCAGCAATGGCCGGTTCTATTGTTATGTCGAGGCGAAGCCCGGTACGTTTGTCCGGACCGAATTCGACCCCTCGAGGCCCACCGGCGACGGCTACTTCGTGAAAGAAGAAATTGCGGCGGGCGACAAGATCGTAACCCACGCGGCAGGGCAACTGCTGGCCCGCGAAACCAACCCCGGCAGGGAACCTGAGTAGCATGATGCGGACCCTCGTCAGCCTGTGCGTCCGCCACTACGGCACGCTCACTGCCCTGACTCTCGTTGCGCTCGTCCTGGGCGGCTGGGGCGCGATGCGGGCGCCCCTCGATGTATTCCCCGAGTTTGTTCCCTCGCAGGTCGACATACAGACGGAAGCCCCTGGCTTCGCGCCCCAACAGGTCGAGGAGCTCGTCACCCGGCAGGTCGAATATGCAGTGAATGGCGCGGCTGGAATCGCGACGATGCGCTCGCAATCCATACCGGGATTGTCGGTAATTACAATCACCTTCAATGACGGGATCGATGTGCATGTCGCACGGCAGGGAATTTCGGAGCGCTTGTCCGAGCTCAGCGGCACCCTGCCCGCCGGAGTCGCGACACCCAAGCTCTCCCCGCTCGTCTCCAGCACCATGGATCTGCTCAAGATCGGCCTGGTTTCCGACAAGGTAGACGCTTACACCTTGCGTGACACGGCCAATTGGGTCATCAAACCGCGGTTGCTCGGCGTGCCCGGTGTTGCGCACGTCATTGTGTTTGGCGGCGCGGTCAGGCAGATCCAGATTCTGCCGGATACGCAGAAGCTGTCGACCTATGGCCTGACATTCACTGAAATTGCGGATGCCGCCAGGGCAGCGTTGCCTCTGCGCGGCGCCGGATTGGTGGACACTGCCGCGCAGCGGATCTTGTTGAAATCACCGACACCGGAGCCGGATGCCGCCGCGGTGGGTCAAGCCGTCATCAACGTCAGAAACAACACCCCGGTTCTCTTGCGGGATGTGGCGGAAATCAAAACAGCTCCGGCCATCCGGTTCGGAGACTCGCTGATCATGGGTAAGCCGGGAGTGCTCCTGTCACTGGCCAGCCAGTATGGCGCGAATACCCTGGACACCACGTTGGAAGTGGAAAAAGCGTTGGCGGATCTACGGCCGGCCCTGGAGAAGCAGGGAATCCGGATGTACACGCGACTACATCGGCCGGCCACGTTCATTGAGCGTGCCCTGCAGAATCTGCAGCAGTCCCTCATCATTGCAGCGCTGCTCATCCTGGCCGTGTTGTATATATTCCTGCGCAACGCCCGCGCCGCGCTCATTGCATTCACCGCCATCCCTTTGTCACTGCTGGCCGCGGTTGCCGTGTTGCGCCACCTGGGTCTCACGTTGAATACCATGACCCTCGGTGGCTTCGCAGTCGCGCTGGGTGTCCTCGTGGATGATGCGATTATCGGAATCGAGAACATCATGCGGCGGTTGCGCGAGAACGCGCTGCTGGTGACTGTGCGGCCGCGGCTCAATGTCATTATAGAAGCCTCCCTGGAAGTCCGGGGTCCGGTGATTTACGCGACTATTGTGGTCATCGCGGTTTTCCTGCCGGAGCTGTTCACCACGAGCGTGCAGGGTCACTTTGTCGGGCCCCTGGCGCTGTCGTTTATTTTCGCGGTCGTGGCCTCGCTGGTGGTGGCACTGACTTCGACGCCTGCGCTGTGTGCCCTCATGTTCAGAAAGCCCGACCTGCACGACGAGTCGCGCTGGCTGACGAAGCTCAAGTCGGCGCAGCGCTACGCAGTCGATGAGGCATTTGGGCATCTGAAGGTCACTGTTGTTGTTCTGGTCGTGCTCGCCGTAGCCGCGGCGGCTGCCCTGCCCTTCCTCGGCGGCACCTTCATGCCCGACTTCCGCGAAGGTCACTTCGTGATGCAGGTTTCGAGCTCAGTGACCGGAACCTCGCTCGATGAGATGCTGAGTGTGGGTCGGCGCATCAGCAAGCAGGTTCTGGCGCTCCCCTATGTCCAGAGCATCGAGCAACAGGTGGGTCGCGCCGAATTGAGCGAGGACACGTGGGGACCCCATCGAAGCGAATTCCACGTGGAGCTCAAACCGGACGCGAATATCGATCAGGCGGCGGCGCAGGAGGAATTACGCGGCATCCTCGAGAGCTATCCCGGAATTCAAAGTGAAGTAGTGACGTTCCTGGGCGACCGTATCAGCGAAAGTCTCAGTGGCGAGACCGCGCAGGTGGCCGTCAAGATCTTTGGCGACAATCTGGATACGCTCGACGCGTCGGCAGACAGAGTCATCGCTGCCCTTGGTAAGGTGAAGGGAATCGTGGACCTGCAGTTCAAACGTCAAAGCGGCACACCCACGATCGCAATCCATCTGATTCCGCAGGCTCTTGCAGCCACTGGACTGAAGGTGACGGACGTTCTCGACACAATCGACGCCGCGTATGCCGGGTCAACCGTCGGACAAACTTTCCAGGGAACCAGGACGGTGGATGTCGTCGCACTGCTGCCCGACAAAGTTCGTAACCAACCGGCACAGGTTCGCAACCTGATGATCACGAGTCCTTTGGGACCGGTGCCACTATCAGAGGTTGCTCACGTCGAAGTCACGACAGACCGGTACTCGATCCAGCATGACTCCGGACAACGTCTGGTGGTCGTGACATTCAACGTCAGTGGGCGCCCCTTACAGGATGTTGTCGGTGAAGCGCAGCAGATCATCAACCATTCGGTGGCATTACCTGCGGGTGTGTATGCGCAGTTCACCGGCGCCGCGGAGGCGGAACTGCGCACTCGTAACGAGCTGATACTGTATTCATCACTGGCGCTGGTGGTGATTGTGATGATTCTGTTCATTTCTTTTCACTGGCGCGCCAATAGTTGGCTGGTGCTCGCCAACCTGCCCTTTGCGTTGATTGGCAGCGTTTTCGCAATCTGGGTGACAGGACTCGGCATCTCGTTGGGAACGGTGGTCGGCCTGGTCACGGTGTTCGGAATCAGTGCCCGTAATGCCATTCTGCAACTGGCTCATTACGAGCACCTGGTGGAAGTCGAAGGCGCGGCCTGGGGACCGGAGTTGGTCATGCGGGGCGCGAACGAACGGTTGGTTCCCATTCTGATGACGGCTGCCGTGACAGCCCTGGGGCTTGCGCCCCTGGCGTTCGGCATGAGTCGTCCGGGACAGGAAATTGAAGGTCCGATGGCGGTGACGGTTTTGGGTGGCCTGCTGTCTTCCACACTGCTCAATCTCGTAGTGCTTCCCGCCCTTGCGCAGCGGTACATCACTCACCACGAGCCTCCGATGGCGCCGGCGCCGGTCTGACTGCAGCCAAAACGAGATAATCGCAAACTGTATCCCTGCCGCTTTGCCCTGAAAAGTTCAGTCGCCTGGATGCGACGGCGACTCAGACTGAGAAAAGTGCCACGTTGCATATATTAACTTTGCTGTATAAAGTTACTCCATGCTTCGTTGGCTTCTCGTCCTACTGTTCGCAGCGCCAGTCGCGCACGCTGGAATCGACCATGAATGGTCGCTCGATCAGAGCGGCATCTGGGCGCGCAAGTATCAGACTGGCCTGGAAGCAGGCGTCGTAGCGATTGAGGTAGGTGGCGCCCTGTGGCTGGGCAATGATACTGAAGCGGGCCACGTATTCTGGCAGTCAATCGATTCTTCGGCCGTCTCCGGGCTCGCCTCCTTTGCACTGAAGAAAGCCACCGGACGGGCGAGGCCCGCGCAGGGCAATGATCCCAACGCCTGGTTCAAGGGCAGCTGCTGCGAAAGCTTCCCCAGCGGTGAAGTCACTTTGCAGGCGAGCTTTGTAACCCCGTTTATTGTTCACTATGCGCCCAGCCACCCCTGGGTATGGGCCATGGAAATCCTACCCGTCTACGATGGGATCGCCCGGATGAAGAGCCAGGCTCACTGGCAAACCGATGTCATTGCGGGGTGGGTCTTGGGCACGGGAATTGGCTATTGGGCCACCACGAGGTCGATTCCCCTGTCCGTGCAGATCCTGCCGCACGGATTGAGCGTCGGTATAGCCAAGCGCTTTTAGGCCCTGCCTGGCATTCAGTCCGAAACCCCTGCCACTTTGCCCGGTATCCAGGCAATGTTGAGCAGTCTGCCGGCTTCTGTTTGACACCGCCAACAGCCATCATGGGCATACCGCGGGCACGCCGCCCGTGAGGGCCTCATGAGCACAAAACATGGTCAACTACATCGGCGTCACAGACATTCTCCGTATCGTCGACAACCTGGGTGTCGGCGTTTTCATGGAACAACTCGCAGCTGTTATCGAAAATGATTATCGGCAGTGGAGTGAGTTTGAAAAATCGGCCCGGCTGGCCAGTCACTCGCCCCTCGGAGTGATTGAGCTCATGCCGACCAGCAACGGCAAGTTGTATTCGTTCAAATATGTAAACGGCCACCCGAAGAACACGGCAGCCGGATTACTGACTGTCACTGCGTTCGGTGTCCTCGCGGATGTTGTCACCGGCTATCCATTGTTACTGTCAGAGCTGACTGTAACAACCGCAATGCGTACCGCGGCAACTTCCGCGCTGGCGGCACGTTATCTCGCACGCCCCGACAGCCGTGTCATGGCTTTGATCGGCAATGGAGCGCAGAGCGAATTCCAGGCAATTGCATTCCATCACATGCTGGGTATTCGCGAACTGCGGATCTATGACATCGACCCACGCGCCAGTGCGAAGTTGGAACAGAATTTGAGGTCGATGCGCGAGCTGCGGGATTTGCGGGTGGTGCGCACGACATCATCCGCCGCCGCCTGCCAGGGCGCGGACATTGTTACGACAGTGACTGCTGATAAGCGTAACGCTGTCATTCTCACTCCGCCGATGATCGCTCGCGGGATGCATATCAACGCAGTCGGCGGCGACTGCCCGGGGAAAACGGAGCTTCATGGCGACGTGCTACGAATGAAGAATCTGCGCGTTTTCGTGGAATATGAGCCGCAGTCCCGGGTCGAAGGCGAGATACAACAGATGCCGCCGGACTACCCGGTGACGGAGCTCGCGCAGCTCGTATCCGGCAACGCACCCGCACGGCTCAGCGCTGATGAGATCACCGTGTTTGATTCCGTGGGATTCGCGCTGGAAGACTACTCAGCACTGCGGTTCCTGCATCAACTGACGAGCCGGCAGACGGAACCTGCGCGGCAAATTGATCTGGTCCCCGATCTCGATGATCCCAAAGACCTGTATGGCGGTACGCTCGCGGGCCGCGCAGATTGGTTAGTCTCTGGACTTGAATGAACGGAGGTGGATGCTGGTCTCCGTGGTCTCGATGCCCTTGATGGTGCGGACCCGCTCCAGCAGTTGAGACAGCTGATCGATTGATGCTGCTTCCACTTCCGCCACGAGGTCCCAACGACCATTGGTGTCGTGAAGAGACCTCACAGCAGGCTCGCTCAGCAGCGCTCTGACGACCTCGCGTGTATTGTCGCCTTCCACTGCAATGCTCACCCAGGCGACCACGGCGCTGGTCGCCGCATCGGGCTTCACACACACGGTGTACCCGATGATGATTCCTTCTTTTTCCAGCCGCGCCAGCCGGTTGACCACCGTACCGCGCGAAACCCCCAGGGTCTTGGCCAGCTCCACAGTGCTGAGCCGGGCATCGACCCGTAAGAGGCCGATCAGTTGATGATCAATGGAATCCAAGATCGCATCGCTGCCCGTTCCGCCACTATGAGGGTCGATCTTAGCGCGATAACGCGGCTCGCGGCGCCACCGGGTGGGTAGCCGGAAGCGCCCGATGGGCGGCTTCAGGTCGCCGCCGACCCGAACACGATGCGGCAGGGCTTCCGGTGGCCGCCTCTTGGATCTGTGCCGAGCACAGCGCTACGATGGGCACGCTGGAGCTGTCAAATCCAACACCGCGGTTTTCCCGGGATACTCATGAAAGAACTGCCCCGATTGGGTTTTGTAGGCGTCGGTACCATCGCCGAAGCCCTGATCACCGGGATGTGCGCGCGTGGCGAACAGCGGGGCAATTTCCTCTTGTCGCCACGCAATGCGAACATCACCGGGGAGCTTGCCAGGCGGTTGCCTTTCGTTGCGGTTGCCTCAGACAACCAGGCAGTAGTCGATGGCAGCGATATCGTGTTTCTTGCTGTCACACCGCAGATTGCCACGGAGGTGCTCAGCGCATTGAAATTTCGGCCGGATCAGCACGTTGTCAGTTTGATTGCGACGTTCGATGCGGCGCGTTTGCGACCTCTCATCGCTCCCGCCGCCTCACTTACGCGCCTGGCGCCGGTGCCGTCCGTAGCTCGCCGACTGGGACCACTCATAATGTGCCCACCCTGTGAAGAAGTGGCCCGGCTGTTGACGGGCCTCGGGCAACTGATCCAACTCCAGACCGAGCCGGAGTTGGATGCTTTGTGGACCGTGACCGGCCTCATGGCCCCGTACTTCGGCCTGCTGAATGAGATTTCGGCGTGGCTGAGCCGCGAAGGCGTACCGCAATCGCAGGCCCGGTCCTTTGTGGCAACCCTGTTCGAGGCGCTCTCGGCAACGGCAGCGGAGCGCTGCAGCGAAGGTTTCGACGAGCTGCGCGCTGCGCATACGACGCCCGGTGGATTGAATGAGCAGTCGTTCCGGGAGTTGAAAAGTGCTGGTTGGATGCAGCTGTTCGCCCAGGCGCTCGACCTCATCCAGGCGCGAATGCAGGGTCGGGCGACGCTCGCGGACCGGTTGCCCGGGGTCATCGGAAATGACCCTCCTGCCCCCACCTCAGTCGCCGCCCCAGAATGGCCTTGAAAATCAAGTGATCCGTCGCCGCGGTGGCACCGACGCCCACGCCGAAGTTGATTTCCCAGTCCGCCGAGACATCGAGATCGGCGACGGCGAACAATTGTTGTTGCTGCTCATTCCGCGGCGCAAAGTTACCGAGACGCCCGAAGTCGCCGTAGTATTCGAATCCCGCGCTGACAATTTTGGTGAATGCGTAGCTGACTTTGAGACCGGGAGCGAATGTAAAGCCGTCCGCAACTCCCGGACCGTGCACCGTACGCTCCAACGCCGGGTTGAAAGCGACATACCACGGGCCGGCGCTCTTGTCGATGATGGGCCGGATCTCCCATGTCCAGGTATCGGGCGAATACACCGCGCGTTGATAACCAAACTCCATGGACAGGCTCACGCCGACCGGCCAGCCCCAGGACTCAGGGACCCGCACACGCGGCCGAATGTGATCGCCAACCCATTGGACACCATGACCTGACTGCGTGCTCGTGAAGAAATAAAACCCGACTTCCGACCAGTCGGTGATGCCCTGGGTCAGCTCGATCGTCTCGTGGAGCTGATGCTGGGTTGGATAGACACCGTCAATGGTGTCTTTTTCTCCCGTGGCGGTGAAGTTCGAATGCAGCTCGACCATCAGGGTTTGCGGCGCGACGGTCTCGGAACCGTACACCTGGATTTCATAGTTACCCTGCGCGTGGACCAGGCCGGGCACCAACAGTAGCAGCAGCCATAGGACTCTCATCGTTCCTATTGTGGCTGAAGATGATGTTAGGTTGTGAGAATGGTTCCTATCTTCATCTACGACCGGCCATTCGCGCACTGGTCCCGTCCGCAGTCTGCAACCTGGCTGTTGACAGCGCCGACTGACCGACCCGTGAGCGGCTCATGAGCGCGCGCCGGACCAACATCTCCAGGCTGCCATCATGAGAAAACCGTCCATTTCGCCTTCCTTGACGATCTCTTCACCAGCATCGTAGTCCTGCCAATGGGCGAGCGTTCCCACCGCAGAGCCGCCCGCAGTCCGTTGAGTCCATTCACTTTACGTTATCAAGTCTAAGGTAGACTGCCCGGCAACTGTACATTGAGCGCATATCTGTGAATCGACTTTACAGCCACGAGCGATTCTGCGGGCTTGCTGTCATCCTGGCGTGCGCCCTGTCCTCTGCCTGCTCGACCCGGCCACCGGGAGCTGATTATCCGAAGACCCGGTCCGTAGCCATACCACTGACGGGTACAACCCGCCTCAGCTCGGCCTTCCAACGGGCCGCGGCCGACCATGCTTCGCAGTCCGGTTTCCATATTTTCCCGGTGGGAGTAGATGGTTTTCTAACCCGCATCGAGTTGATTGATGCCGCCGCGCGCACGCTCGATCTTCAATACTACATATTCAGAGGTGATGAGACCGGCGCGACTATTCGGGCGGCTCTGAAGCGCGCGGCCGCACGCGGCGTCCGCATACGCATCCTCGTAGATGACGCTGACACCGTGCCCGGCGACGAACGACTCTTCGATCTCTCCAGCATACCCAACGTCGAAGTTCGCGTTTACAACCCGTGGGCTTATCGTGGCCACGTGAGCTTGTTTCGCAACCTCGAGTATCTCACCCACCATTCCCGGCTCGACTACCGGATGCACAACAAGTTGCTCATTGCCGACCAAACCGTCGCCCTGGCCGGCGGACGCAACATCGGCGATCAGTACTTCCAGGTCGACCCCGACTCCCAATTCGCCGACGACGATGTATTCACAATCGGCGCAGCCGTCGGACCCATGCAGAAGTGCTTTGACGAATTCTGGAATAACGACCTGGCGATTCCGAGCCAGGCCCTGCATGAGCCCGAAACAACCTCCACAAAGTCACCACGAGCTCACCTGTCGGAAAGTAAAGCCGCCACTGCCGGATTCCATCTGCAGGACAAGCTGGCTGCCGGCGAGCCGCTGGCGGGGCTGCTGTCCGGGGCGACCGCGCTCGTATGGGCAAAGTCGCAAGTGGTCTATGACAGCCCGAATAAAAAGGAAGTGAAAGACGGCAATCGTGCGGGCCGACTCATGTACGGCCCGGTCGCCGAAGCCGCCGCGAACGCTCAGCGGGAAATGCTGGTGATCACTCCGTACCTCGTTCCGGCGCGAAGCGAGATGAAGCTGCTCCACGACCAGCTCGCAAGAGGCGCACGGGTCGCTATCCTGACCAACTCACTGGAGTCGGCGCCCGAGCTTTCCGCACATGCCGGATACACTCACTATCGACCAGAGCTTCTCAGCGAAGGCGTTGAGTTGTACGAAGTGCGCTCGCATCTCGAGAGCACGCGCGGCAGCGGACAATCCAAACGCGTTTCCGCGGCCGGCAATTTTGCATTGCATGCAAAACTGATGGTTTTCGACCGCGAACACCTCTATATCGGCTCCATGAACTTCGACCAGCGCTCCCATGCGTTGAACACAGAGCTCGGCCTCATTATCGACAGCCCGGAGCTCGCACACCAGACGGTCGACCGCTTCGACGCAATGACCCGACCGGAAAGTGCCTATTCAGTTCGATTCGCAGACACGGGAAAACAGCTGCTGTGGCATTACCGCGAGCAGGGACGAGATGTCGGACAGGCTGCTGAACCGGCCCGCAATCCCTGGCAGCGGTTCAAAGTGCGTCTGATCAGCCTGCTGCCGATAGACCCGGAACTGTAACCCGCACTGTCCTAAGTCTCACCTAAGTCTTCGCGCGCAGGATTGGCGGCCTCTCGCGCTTTCCGGACACTCTCATGCGAATTCTCAAACCCATCGTTGCGTTCGTCGGTCTGGCCCTCTCCTGTGCCGCCATTGCGCAAACCGCACCCGATTACCGCGTGGTCAAAAAGGTCGCGCTGGGCGCGCCTGATCGCTGGGATTACGTTGTATTCGATGCGGGCTCCAACCGAGTGTTCGTGGCTCACGGGGACGAGCTGACCGTGGTTGACGCCAATAGCGGCGATATCGCAGGCCACGTCAAAAGCTTCCCCGGCATCACTCACGGAGTCGCCATAGTTACGGCGAGCAACCGGGGCTACACCGACGAAGGCGAAGCTGGCAATGCGGCCTCGTTCAACCTGAAGACCCTGGCGGTTGAGAAACGCATCCGGGCGGCGGAAGGCGCAGATGCAATCACGTTCGATCCTGTGAGCAACCACGTATTCATCATCAACGGTGATGCTGGCAGCATCACGGTCATCGATCCGAAGACCGACGCGGCGGTCGCGACAATTGCAGTGGGCGGCAAGCTCGAATATGGAGTGCCCGGCGAGAACGGCATGCTGTTTGTCAACGGTGCGGCGAAACGCGAAGTGCTCAGCATCGATACCGCAACCAACACCGTGTTGGCGCGCTGGCCGGTGCCGGCATGTGAGAGCCCGCACGGGTTGGCGATCGATGCCGCCAGTCACCGCCTGTTTGTGAGCTGCCTCAACGAGCAGCTCAATGTGGTGGATTCACAGAGCGGCCAGGTCATCGCGACCGTTCCCATCGGCAAGGGATCTGACGCCGTTGTGTTCGATCCCAAGCGCAAGCTCGTGTTCAGCTCCAACGGCAAGGACGGAACCATTTCCGTAATCGCGGAGCAAGACGCCAGGACCTATGTGGCGCTGAAGCCCATTCAAACGACAATCTCCGCCCGGACGATGGGCATCAATCCCGCGACGGGACGCCTGTTTCTCGCCACCGCGCATACCGCGCCGGCAGCCGCGCCGGACAAAAAGACCGGCCGCGTGCCAACTCAACCCGGCTCGCTGGAGTTGCTGTTCCTGGACCCGTCCGAGTGATGTCAGTCGCTCAGGAACGAACTGCTTTGTCAGTCTCCCGGCGCGGGCCCTCGACTTGGATGGCGTCGGCCGCGTCGGTGACGACCTGCTCCAGGACGGAGAGGTACTCGATATATTTCTTACGGCCGTCGGTTGTGATCCGGCACAGGGTCAACGACCGATTGCCTTCGATGCCCTTGAAGATGGTGATCAGGCCGGCCTCTTCGAGAACCTGCAGGTGACGGCTCAGGTTGCCGTCCGTCAGATTGCACATCCGCTTGAGATCGTTGAAAGCCAGTCCCGCTCCGTTGGTAATCAACGCGGTCAGGACGCTGAGGCGCGCGTGCTCGTGAATCAGCCGATCGAGCCCCTCATAGGCAAAGGGCGCCTGATCGGCACTACTACGCGCGTTTTTCTTCGAGCTCATGTTCTGTTCCGTGTTTCAAAACCGCCGCGATCAACAACTGACCGATGCCAAACGGGATCCCCATGCACCAGGGGGAAAGCTCATGCTCCACCCCGCCGAACGCGAGGCATACGAGCCCGGTGACCATATACCACAGCCCTACCGCAAACATCGGGCGCGGCAGGAAACGGCAGGAAGCGAAGATTCCGAGGCAGAACATCAGCTGCCACAAACCCGGGAGCATCCACGCCTGTGCCGGCGCCACTCGATCGAGGACGACGGTCAGCATGAGCCCGACCACCATCGATGGCATAAAGTGCTCGACAGCCATCTGAATCTTCTGCTTCCACAGCACCGTATGCATTCTGCGAGTCCGGATTACCGTCTCGAGGATGGAAAACGACGCGGCGGCCGCGGCGGTGGTCAGCCACACCGCGAGAAAGACCTCGGCGGTACTCGCATGACTCCTCTGCCAGAAAGCCTCCCCACCCGCCACCAGTAACGCCAGCAGTCCGCTGGCGGCGGTGGAACGAGGGCCGTAACCCCGGAACTGAGTCTCCAGAGCCATCTGGCTCCGGATTGCATTGATGTCGGCAAGCGCCCGCTGCAGCTCTCTCATTGCCCTGCCTCCCACGGAACTCGGCGATCCCAAAGTAGCGTGCGCCCATCCGGCAGGCAAGCATCGATAAAGAACTTTACATTGTAAAGTTAATGACGTCCAATGCGTTCGCGCAAGTTGCAGGAGCGGTGGATGAAGTTGTGGCGATGGGTTCTGGTTTGTATGTGTTGGAGCGTGCAATGCGAGGCGGAAGATTTCACTCTGCCGGGAGCATGGCAGGATACGAAGCTGTACTTCACCGCCCCCCTTCGCTGGGATGGTGAGGATTGGCTGCTTTTCGGTGGCACCGTGGCAGCCATTGGAGCGGCTCATGAGCTGGATGGTCGTGCGCGCAATCACTTCGCGGGCAAGACCCCGATTCTGGACGGCAAGGATCCGCACAGCACCCGGGATGCCCTGCCCGCCGCCGCGCTGGTGGGTGGAACCTTTGCTCTCGCCCTGGCAGTCGGCAGCGGCGAGGGCCGCAACGAAGCCTACAGAATGCTCGAGGCAGCGGCTCTGAGCGGCGTAACCGCCGAGGCATTGAAGTTCGCGGCCGGACGCAAGCGACCGAGTGAAACCGTCAGGGTCGATGAGTGGCGCGCGGGTGGAAGCTCCTTTCCCTCTTTACACGCCACGGCCGCCTTCGCGATCGGCACAGTGTTTGCCGAGTCGGGCCCCGATGACTATCGTTGGACACGCCGCCTGCTGGGGTATGGCGTTGCGAGCTTCACGGCGTATGAGCGCCTTCATGGCAACGCTCACTGGCTATCCGACGTCGTCGCCGGCTCAGCCGTCGGTTTGTCCACCGGCGTGTTTGTCATGCACCGGCAGTTTCTGCGGAATTCTCCGGTCGCCTTCAATCTGGCACCCACGGAGTACGGTGGCATTTCGGTTCAACTGACGTACACGCCCCGTCCTTAGAAGTTCAAACCCAACCCCAGGTCCAGCCGGTTGAACGCCTTGTTGATGTCAAACCACTGGTAGTCAGCTTTGAACACCACGTGCGGGGTGACATAGAAATTCACGCCCGTCGTCCACACGCGGTCCCGATTTGACGGCCAGGTGCCGAAATCGCCGGGTGAATCGGTGAGCGGCACGGTCCCTTGCGGAATCTGCGGGAAGGCGCCCGAGTACTTGGAACCCATGTCGTAGTACTCCCAGCGGACAAACGGGTTCAACCGGTAGTCGCCATACTCCCAAGCCTGGTAGGCAGCCTGCACAAAGTAGCCGTAGAAGGCGGAAGGGATCGGATTCGGGGAGCCCGGGTTGGCGATGTTCACATCAGCGACATTGCTGATTGCACCGTGAGCATACAGAGCCTCGAGATCAAACTTGCCGGGTGTCCAGCGGGCATGGCCTTCCCACAAAGTCACACGCGAATCGCCTGCCTGACCGGGGGCCGGCTCGGCTTTTCCGGTGAATACCGCGCCACCCACGTCGAGGCCCGGAAACCCGAAGTAGTTGAGGGCCACGTACTGCGAAAGGTGACGGGCCGCCGCCAGTGACAGTTCCTGGTGAGTCGCCTGCAACGGCGCGGGGCCGTTGTTGGCCAACTCCAGGGCGGTCGTGTACTGCGGGAATTCCGGAGCGAAGTCCCAGCCGCCGAGATTGACACCTGTGGTCACGCCCGCGCTCCACGCGACACCGAAGTCGAAATCGCCGTGGAAGCTCAGGCCGCCTTCGCGCCAGGTGCTGGGGATGATCAGCGTCTCGACGAAGTTGCGCTGCATGCCGTAGAAGTTGGTTGGCTCGTGATGCTCGTTGATGAAGCCGAAAGGCATCAGGAACAGACCCGCACGCAGGGTTGCCTTGTCGATCAACTGGCGATCAACGTAGAACTGCTCAACTTCGAACTCGCCCGCGTCATCCGCGGATGCAACCGCGTGCTCGACTTCGTACTCGGAGTTGAACTCGGTTTTGTCGTCGAAGCGGTAACCGATGCCGAAGACGGCGCGCGCCAGGTCGGCAGTCGTGCGGCTGGTGTCGCGGCTTTGGCGGCTGTAGTAGAGCTCGCCGTAGCCCCAGAGGCGCACATTGTCCAGGCTGCCTACACCAAAACCCGAGGGCTGCGCGCCCGGCAGCGGGTTGGCCGATGCAGGCAACCCGGAACCCGAGGTGTTCGCGGCGGGCGGCTGGCCCGGAGCCCCGGCCGTTTGCGCGGTCGACGGGCCGGGCAATGCCGTCGCGTTGCCTGGCAACGCCGAGCCGGCGCCGGATGACGCCGCGGTGTTGCCCGGCAGCGCCGAGTTGTTGCCGGCAACGGTTGCAGCCGGCCGCCCCGGTGTGGCGCCCGCAGGGTGGCCCTGCCCAGCCGCAGCGAGGGCCTGCGCGTTAGCCGCATCGACCTGCGCCTTTTGCAACGCCGCCTGTTGTTGCTGCAGCTGCTGCTCGAGCTGCTGTTGATGCTGCATCAACGCCTGGTTCTGATCCGCCAGCTGCTTCAACTGCATCTGCACGGCCAGCAGCGACTCCTGCAGGGCCTTGATTTCCTGCTCCTCGGTCTTCTTGCTCTTCGGCTCCGCGGCATGGGCAACGGTGGCCGCTCCGAGAGCGCAAGCAACGAGCACAGCGGCGCCGCGCGTGGCCAGGCTCTTCTTGTGGGGGAGTTGCATCAAAAGGCTCCTAGAGGCTGGGGCTCGAGATGGGCTGACATTGGGCAGGCACGTTGTAGGCCGACGGATTGTTGGGATCGAACCCATCCGTCAGCGTGCACAGGAACAACACGAGGTCGTCAATTTCCTGCGCGGTCATCGTTGGACCGTTGCCGCCGGCGATTGCGGGTGCCGTGTAAGGCACCTCGCCGGCGTTCACGTTCGCGTCGTAGATAACCGGAAGGTCGTTGTACTGGTACAGGTCAGGCGTACCGTCGGCGGCTGTAAAAAAGGTTCCCACTGCCTGATATGGATTGCCACCAGGGCCTGCAGGCACCGGCGTCGGATTGTTGCCGGTGTTGTTGTTGATATCACGGGTGATGTACCACTCCACAGCCTCGTGGATCTCCGGAAACGCACCGTTGTGGAAATACGGGGCCGTCAGCGCGATGTTGCGCAGTGTCGGAACCTTGAACTGTCCGCACGAGGGAATCAGGCGAGCGAGATCCGGGCGAGCACCCGCATCTTGCGGGTCGGATACGAAGGGCCCACAGATGCCCATGTCGTAGTACGTGTACTCAGCGTCGTTCGGGACGTTCACCGCCGCAGGCATGTACTTCAACGGCGTGCCGTTGATGGGATTCGTGGGGTTGGCGGCATTGGCCGGAATGTTCCAATTGCGCGGAATGCCGATGTTGTCGTACGAGAAGTCGGTGAACAGCGCGCGGCTGCTGAATTCCTGGTGGACGCTCGGGTGACAGGAAGTGCAATTGCCCTTGCCGGGGTTGTTGAACAGAGCGAGACCGTTCAACTCGCGATCCGACAGCTTCACCTTGCCGTCGACGTAGGCGTCAAACTTGCTGGTGAAGGGCTCGAATTCTTCGACATCCTCGGTTTCATAGGCTGCGATCGCGGCACCCATGTTGGTCAGGGTCTGGTTCGGATCACTGAAGGAATCCGTGGCAAAGGCCTTCATGTACAGGCGCAGGGTGTCCGGCGAGTTTTTCAGCCGGCTGACCACCTCGGCCGCGTCCGCGTTCGCCATCTCAAACGGAATCACAAATGGTTGGATTGCCTGCGCGGCGAGCGTGGACGCGCGGCCATCGCGGAAGAAGCCGCCGCTCGCGGCGCCATCCGCGAGAGAGAACGCGGGCGTGAAGGCGGCATACATCAGTGACGGCGCATTGCGAAATCCCGGCTCATCCATGTTGACGCCGCCCAGGGGCACCGGGAGTCCCTTATCGACCGCGGGGTCGGCGGTGAACGCGCGCGATTTGACGTGGCAGGTGGCGCAGGACTGTTGACCCGAAGCCGAGAGACTTTGGTCGTTGAACAGCGCTTCGCCCGCAACCGCGGCATCGGACATCGCCTGGACGCTTGGGGCGGACGGAGTCTCGCTGCTACCCCCGCCGCACGCCGACAGTGTCACCGACGCAACGAGGACGAGGCCCAGCGCGTAGCCGCGAGTCTTGTTGTTGTTCGAGACCATACCCTGCGCACAACCTGAGACGGATTCGCACGATTCATGCGAAGGGGAATCGTACTGAGAGTGATTCTCATTAGCAAGCGACGCAGCCGTACAGTGTTGCAGAGGCGCGACGGCGCGCACCCGTGTTCCCCTAAATACGCTACGGTTGCGGTCCTGAGCTCAACCCGCCCTCGAGGAGGACAATCGAAATGCCCACACGGCGTACTCTGAATTCGCTTCGCCGCGGACTTCTGCCCACTGTTGCGTGCACTTTGCTCGGAAGCCCTGTAGGCAGTACATGGGCTGCCTCTGACGAGTCGGTCCGAGCAACATCGATTGGCCCTTCAGCGCCCGGAAGAGCGGCAGCGTCGCTACACGAGACGCTCGATGCAGAGTGGGAATGGCGGAAGGCGCAATTCCCCGAGAGCGCGACGGAAGACGGTGATCACCGCTACGACGACCGGCTGACCGATCGTTCGCCAGCCGCGGTCGCGCAACGGCGCAAACATCACCACGAGTTTCTCGCCGCCATTCGCGCTATCGACCCCAATGCCCTGGAGGGCGAGGATCGCCTGTCGTGGGACATCTTTTCCTACTTCGCCGACCTCGCGGTGCGCGAGGATGAGCTGCTGCTGTCCATGGCGTCCGGCTCCGCCGCGCCCTGGTCGTCTGATGACTCACCATTCCAGGTGAATCAGATGCAAGGCATCCAGTTTGACCTACCCATGCTCGTGCGCTCGACCCGCTTCGAATCGGTGGAGGATTACACGGGGTATCTCTCGCGCCTGCGCGCTATCCCGCTGAGTTTGGAGCAACTGAAGGGCCTGCTGGATGCCGGACGCGTTGCCCACGTCACGCCGCCGCGGGTCGCGCTGTCGCGCCTACCCGGCCAATTCGCCTCGCTCGTGGATCCGCATCTGGATCGCAATCCACTCTTCGCACCCTTCCTGAAGTTTCCCGACGGGGTCCCTTCTGAGCGTCGCACGGAGCTCGCACGGTCCGCGGAGCAACTTCTGCACACCCGTGTCGTTCCGTCGATGACGCGATTCCGGGACTATCTCGCCCAAGCCTGGATTCCCGCGACGAGGCCAACCCTGGCGGCGAGCGATTTGCCGCGGGGACCGGAGTACTACGCCCTGGCAATCGAGCGCTCCACGACCTCACGCAAGACGCCGCGCGAGCTGCACGAGTTGGGACTGAAGGAAGTGGCCCGAATCGACCAGGCGATGCAGGACGTCATCAAACAGGTAGGCTTCGCCGGAACACCGGCCGAGTTCGGCACCTACCTGCGCACCGACCCGCGGTTTCAATTCAAGAGCGCCGATGAAGAGCTGAGCGCGCTGCGGGACCTGGCGAAGCGGGTCGATGCGCAGCTGCCCAGCCTGTTCGCTGTCCTGCCGCGCCTGCCGTATGGAGTGCGCAGCATGCCGCCCGAGGCAGGCAACAATGCGCCTCATTATCTGGCTGGCGCGATCGACGGCAGCCGGGCGGGCTACTTCGAAGCCAACACCAACAATCTCGCCGCGTGGCCGCGCTGGTCCATCGACGCGCTGTTCCTGCACGAAGGCGTGCCGGGCCACCACCTGCAAATCTCACGGAGCCAGGAGATCTCGGCTCTGCCGATGCTCCGGCGCCGCAACGGCAACTATGCGTTCAACGAGGGATGGGCACTGTACGCCGAGGGACTCGGACAGGAGCTGGGAGTCTACGCCGATCCCTACACGTGGTTCGGGCGGCTATCCCTCAACTCCTTGCGGGCCTGCCGCCTCGTCGTCGACACCGGTTTGCACAGCCTCGCGTGGTCACGCGCCCAGGCCATCGACTACCTGATCGCGCATGCCCACGTCGACCCTGGCTTCGCAGAGGCCGAAGTGGATCGCTATCTGGTGTGGCCCGGGCAGGCGGACTCCTACGAGGTCGGCGAGCATGAGATTCTCGCACTGCGCGACCGGGCCAGGGCGGAGCTCGGCACACGCTTCGACATCCGCAAGTTCCATAACGCAGTCATCGATCATGGCTCCCTGCCTCTGCCCGTACTCGATCAGGTGATCGCCGCCTGGATCGATGCGCAGCGTTCAGGCTCGGCTGGTTGAGCAGGAAGTTTCCCCGGGCGCGCGCAGCGTCCGGGGCACCTTGCTCTCTTAGGCCTTCGGCGGCGGCGGAACGCCTTCCGCGCGATCGATCTGACGCCAGCCGCGCGGCAACACTGCCCCGCGCTGGGCCCGCTCGCCCTTGAATTCCTTCAGCTCCGACCAGGTGAAAGTCTTCTGCTTCTCGCCTGACCACAGCACGAGCGTGCCGCTCGGCGGAACCACGGCGACGGCGGTCAACACTTCCTCCCTGGAAGCCGCCTTCTTGGTGGGGATATCAAACAGCTTGTTGCCCTTGCCCTTCGGCATCTCGGGCACGTCCGCCACCTTGAACGCCAGCATCTTGCCTTCGCTGTTGATCACCAACACGAGCGAATCCGGAGTTGGCACGAAGGCCGGCGGCAGCACATGCGAGTTCTCAGGCACGTTGAGCACGGTCTTGCCGGCGCGCCGGTCCGTGATCAACTCCTTGAGGCGGACTGTAAATCCATATCCCGCATCGCTGGCCAGCAACCACAGATCTTCAGGCTCGCCCATGATCACGCCGGCAAACTTCGCCCCGTCAGGCGGATTCAACCGCCCCGACAGCGGCTCGCCATTACCGCGAGCCGACGGCAACGAATGCGCCGGCAGCGAGTACGTTCGCCCGGTACTGTCGACAAAGATCGCGGGCTGCAGACTACGCCCACGCGCCACACCCTGATAAGCGTCGCCTCCCTTGTAGGACAGGCTGCGCGGGTCGATTTCGTGTCCCTTGGCCTGACGCACGAAGCCGCCGGTCGACAACACTACAGTGACCGGCTCGTTCGGAATCAGCGAAGTCTCGTCGATGGCAACAGCGGCCTCACGCTCGACGATCTTGGTCCGGCGCGCATCGCCGTGCTTCTCCGCGTCGGCCTCAATCTCCTTCGCCACCAGCTTCTTCAACCTGGACTTGCTGGCGAGCGTGGCTTCGAGGTTCTCGGCTTCCGCCTTGAGCTCCTTCTGCTCCTCGCGGATCTTCATCTCTTCGAGCTTGGCCAGGTGGCGCAGGCGCGTGTTGAGAATCTCTTCCGCCTGCTCGTCCGAGAGCTTGAAACGCTTCATCAGGACGGGCTTGGGCTCGTCCTCGCGGCGAATGATCCTGATGACCTCGTCGAGGTTCAGGTAGGCGATCATCAAGCCTTCGAGGATATGCAGCCGCTTGCGGACTTTGTCGAGGCGGTGCTGCAGACGACGGGTCACTGTCGTGATGCGGAACTCGAGCCATCCGCTCAGGACGTCCCTCAATCCCATCACTTTCGGCCGGCCATCCAGCCCGATGATGTTGAGATTGACGCGATAGCCGCGCTCCAGGTCCGTGGTCGCGAACAGGTGGTTCATCACCTCGACGAGATCAACACGATTCGAGCGCGGAATGATGACGAGCCGGGTCGCATTCTCGTGGTCGGACTCGTCGCGCACGTCTTCGATCATCGGAAGCTTCTTCGCGCGGATCTGCTCCGCGATCTGCTCCGTGACCTTGCTGCCCGACACCTGGTAAGGGAACGCCGTGACGACAATGTTGCCGTCTTCTATTTCATAGACCGCTCGTGCCTTGAACGCACCGACACCCTTTTCGTAGAACTCCTTGATGTCGGCCCGCGGCGAGATGATTTCACCGCCCGTCGGCAGGTCCGGTCCCTTGATGTGTTTCATCAGGGCGGCGGTGGTTGCCTCGGGATCGTCCAACAGGTGAATGCAGGCAGCCGCCACTTCGCGCAGGTTGTGCGGCGGGATGTCGGTTGCCATACCGACCGCGATGCCCTGTGTGCCGTTCAACAACAGGTTGGGCAGGCGCGACGGCAGAATCATCGGCTCTTCCATCGAGCCGTCGAAGTTGGGCTGCCAGTCAACCGTGCCATGGGCCAGCTCTCCCAGCAGCACATCGGCATACCGGGTGAGCTTCGATTCCGTGTACCGCATGGCCGCGAAGGACTTCGGATCGTCCTGCGAGCCCCAGTTGCCCTGCCCGTCCACAATCGGATAGCGATAGGCAAACGGCTGCGCCATCAACACCATCGCTTCATAACAGGCGGTATCGCCGTGCGGATGGTATTTACCGATGACGTCGCCGACGGTTCGGGCCGACTTCTTGTGCTTGTTGGCGGCGGCCAGTCCCAGCTCGCTCATCGCGTAGATGATGCGGCGCTGAACCGGCTTCAGCCCATCGCCCAAGGCCGGCAAGGCACGATCGAGAATGACGTACATCGAATAGTCGAGGTAAGCCTTCTCGGTAAATGTCTTGAGGGGTTGTTTCTCAACGCCCTCGAAATTGAGCTCTTGATTATCCATTAGACCTGCACTTCAGCGAGGTTGCCCTTCTCTTCCAGCCAGTCGCGGCGATCGCCCGCGCGCTTCTTGGCCAGCAACATGTCCATCAACTTGTCCGTCTCGTCCTGGTCCTCGATGGTGAGCTGCACCAGGCGCCGCGTGCGCGGATCGATGGTGGTCTCACGCAACTGCGAGGGATTCATTTCACCCAGTCCTTTGAAACGCGTCACCGAGGGCTTGGTGCGCGGGCTGTCCTTTTCGATCTTCTTCAACATCTGGTCGCGCTCAGTCTCATCGAGCGCATACATGACCTGCTTGCCGGCATCGATACGGAACAGCGGCGGCATGGCCACGTACACGTGTCCGTTCTTCACCAGGGGCCGGAAATGCTTCAAAAACAGCGCACACAGCAGTGTGGCAATGTGTTGTCCGTCAGAATCGGCGTCCGCGAGAATGCAGACCTTGTGATAGCGCAGTTGTGTCAGGTCACTCGACCCGGGATCCACACCGAGCGCGATCGAGATGTTATGCACTTCCTCGGACGAAGCAATGGAGCCGGAATCCAACTCCCAGGTGTTCAGGATCTTGCCGCGCAACGGCATGATGGCCTGGAAGTCCTTCTCGCGCGCCTGCTTCGCCGAGCCGCCTGCGGAATCACCCTCAACCAGGAACAGCTCCGAGCGCTTCGGCTCCTGGCTCGAGCAGTCAGCCAGCTTTCCGGGGAGTGCCGGTCCGCCCGACACCTTTTTGCGCACCACTTTCGCGGCGGCCTTGATGCGCTCCTGCGCGTTTGAAATAGCAAACTGACCGATCTTCTCACCCGCATCCGGGTGCCGGTTCAGCCACAGACCCATCGCGTCCCGCACCTGGGTTTCCACCAGCTGCGCAGCATCGCGCGAAGCGAGCCGCTCCTTCATCTGACCGGCGAACTGCGGCTCCTGGATCTTGATCGAGAGCACGTAGCAGGCCTTCTCCCAGATGTCCTCGGGAGTCAGCTTCACGCCGCGCGGCACAAGATCGCGAAACTCGCAGAATTCACGAACCGCCGCCGCAACACCGGAACGCAGTCCGTTGACGTGGGTACCGCCCTCGGCGGTTGGAATCAGGTTGACGTAACTTTCACCAAAGGCGGTTTCCGCATTCGGCGCCCAGCACAGTGCATAACTGACCGGGTCGTTGTCGCCTTCCTGCTTGCTGGTGATGGGCTCGTTCGGAATCTTCTCGGTGGCACCCAGCTCTTCAACGAGATAGGCGCCCAGGTCGCCGGTGAAGAACCACTCATCCTTCTCGCCGGTCGCCTCGTTGGTAAACGAAATCCGCAGTCCCGGACACAACACCGCCTTCGCTTTCAAAACATGTTTGAGCGGCGTGACGGAAAACTTGTCGGTATCGAAGAACTTCGGATCCGGCCAGAAGCGCACCGTCGTGCCGGTGGTCCGGGGCGGGACATTGCCCACGGTCTTCAGCTTCGAGGTGACTTTGCCGTCATTGAAGCCGATGTAGTACTCCTTGCCGCCGCGCCTGATGGTGGTGTCGAGCTTCTTCGACAGCGCGTTCACAACAGACACGCCGACACCGTGCAGACCGCCGGAGAACTTGTAGTTGGCGTCCGAGAATTTGCCGCCGGCATGCAGTTTCGTGAGGATCAGCTCGACACCGCTGAGCTTTTCCTTCGGATGGATGTCGACCGGCATGCCGCGGCCATCGTCCGCCACTTCCAGCGAGCCGTCCTTGAAGAGGGTGACATCGATCTTTTTACAGTGGCCCGCCAACGCCTCGTCGACACTGTTGTCGATGACCTCGTGAGCCAGGTGATTGGGGCGCGAAGTGTGCGTGTACATGCCCGGCCGACGGCGGACGGGCTCGAGTCCGGTCAGGACTTCGATATCGGATGCGTTGTATGAAGAGCTCATGGAATCCCGGTCGCAGGACGTGGCGCGCTGTCAGACGCGAAAGCGCGCGATCTTACAAAATGTCGCGCCCGCCGGCGCGCATGATGCGCCCGTTACGGATCAAAATGGGGCTAAACCCTTATTATTTCAAGAAAAATCAGCTAACAGAGAAGTGCGTACCCCGGGCCTTACGGGCTGAATCACGTGGTTGTACCGGGGGTGATCGATACCAACGGCCAGCTCGGACCCGCCCCGCAGGGCATCAATCATGGCTGGCGTGAGCTCAAAACGCAGGAAATGAACCGCCGAGGTCTTCTCCTCGTTCTCGCGCTCCAGATCCTCGTCGGCAATGGCAAAAACCCGTTCCTGGCCAGTGACCTGCACCCAGCAGCGGTCTTCGATGCCTTTCAGCTGGGTCAGCTGCTGGCGGCGCTCGCTTTCGTTCGGATACTCGATCAGCAGGGTCACCTTCCAGTTGCTGCCGTCCGGAATCATGGGGTTATAGGACTCCAGCTCTTCCGAGATGCCCTCCGGTTCGAAGATCCGCTCCGCGCGCAGCATCTCCTGCACCTGGTACTGCATCGTCAACCGGTCCTCGAACAACCAGGTGACATGGGGGCCGACCGCGAGCTGACGATCGCGTTTGTGCTCCAGGACGCGCGTACGGAAAGCCGGCCGTTCGCGCGCGTACCGCTCCAGCGTCAAAAGGTCCTCAACGGCGAGTTTTTGCATGGGCCGCAACTCCGTCGAAAACGCCGCGGGCGGTTTCGACCAATGGACGATAGTTCATATGCCGCTCGTTCAGATTCCGTAGGCCTTGCGGAGCAGCTTCAACGGATGATCGGGCTCTTTGTGCTCCTTCAGGCCGCTCTCGATCTGGTGGCCCGCCATCGGGCAGTCGCTGCTGTAGTGGTCCGGGTGAGCATTCTCGACGCGCGTCATCACCGGCCGGCTGATCTTCATTGAAGCGGCGCGATACTCTTTCTTCACGGCGTAAGTTCCGTTGTGACCGGAACAGCGCTCAATCACGTCGACCGTAGTATCGGGTACGAGCTTGAAGACATCCCGGGTCTTCAGGCCGATGTTCTGCACGCGCAGATGACAGGCCACGTGATAGCTGATCTTGCCGAGCGAGGTCTTGAAATCGGTGCTGAGCAGGCCGGCCTTGTGACGCAACATCAGGTATTCGAACGGATCGAAGATCCGGGCCTTCACCGCCTGGACATCCTCATCCTCCGGATACATCAGCGGCAGCTCCTGTTTGAACATCAACACACAGGAAGGAATGGGCGCAATGATGTCGTACCCCGCATCCACCGCCTGCTTCAGCTGTGGGATGTTGAATTCCTTCAGCTTGGCCACCGTCTCCAGGTCGCCATTCTCGAGCTTGGGCATGCCGCAGCAGCGCTCCTGGGCGATCAGGGTGACGTGCAGCCCGTTGTGCTTCAACACCGCCGCCAGATCCTGCGCCAGATCCGGCTCGTTCCGATTGCCGTAGCAGGTTGTGAAGATCGCGACCTTGCCGGTCGTCTGCGCGGTAGGGGTTACAGGGACGGCCGCCGTGTTGGAGTTGGCCGTCGTGCCGAGATTCCACAGGTGGCTGCGGGCCGTGCGGGAATGGAACTGCGGAAGTGGAGCATCCTTCGCGACACCGAGCGTCTTTTCCAACAACACGCGCGCGGGTTCGGTCGTGGCGATGGTGTTGACGATCTCGGCGACGACCGGAATTCCGGCGATTCTGCCAACGAGATCAGTACTGGAAAGCATGCGGTCGCGGAAGCTGGGTCCATCCTTGCGGTTCTGGTTGGCCTTGGCCCGCAACATCAGGTGCGGGAAGTCGACATTCCACGGGTGCGGCGGCACGTACGGACACTTGGTCATGTAGCACATGTCGCAGAGATAACAGTTGTCGACGACCTTCCAGTAGACCTTCTTGTCGACGCCGTCCAACTCCATGGTGGGCGACTCGTCGATGGCGTCAAACAAGGTGGGAAACGAATTACAGAGACTGAAGCAGCGGCGGCAGCCGTGACAGATATCGAAGACCCGCTCCAACTCCTTGTCGAGCGCGGCCTGGTCGTAGAATTCGGGGTTGCGCCAGTCGAGCGGATGGCGCGTGGGGGCTTCGAGGCTCCCTTCGCGTCCGCCCTCGGATTTTGGCGATGACGTGCTCATACGAAGACCTCGCGCAGCCACCCGTCGCGTCGGCCTGACAGGAGACTGTCAGGGCCGACACGTTGTGCAATCAACGAACGCAGCGGACGCCTTAAATGGAATCCAGTGCCTTCTGGAAACGATTGGCGTGCGAGCGCTCGGCCTTGGCCAGCGTCTCAAACCAATCAGCGATTTCGGCAAAGCCTTCATCGCGTGCCTGCTTCGCCATGCCCGGGTACATGTCGGTGTACTCGTGCGTTTCGCCGGCGATAGCGGCCTTTAAATTCAACTTCGTCTCGCCAATAGGCAGACCCGTCGCCGGATCACCCACTGCCTCGAGGTACTCGAGGTGGCCGTGCGCATGGCCCGTCTCACCTTCCGCGGTGGAACGGAACACGGCGGATACGTCGTTGAATCCTTCGACGTCGGCCTTAGCTGCGAAATACAGGTAACGACGATTCGCCTGTGATTCACCGGCGAATGCATCCTTGAGATTCTTTTCCGTCTTGCTGCCTTTTAGACTCACGACGCTCTCCTCACATTAGACTGGGTCTAACACTTCGGGGCGACTGTATTCTCACGCCGGTGGGTCGTCAACCACCGGCGTGCGCAGGCGTTGCCCCCTCGGTTCGTGCTGTGTAACGTGGCGCCCCATTTCAAATGGTATTTCGAGGAGCTTGCTTGGCCGAACAACCTGATTTTGAACGCTCTCTGTCCGAGCTGGAAAGTCTGGTCGAGCGGTTGGAGCGCGGCGATCTGCCTCTCGAGGATGCGTTGAAGACTTTCGAGCGCGGCGTCGAGCTGACACGGCATTGCCAGAGCTCCCTGAAAGCGGCTCAGCAGAAAGTGGAGATTCTTCTGAAGCGCAACGGTCAGTCGGGAATCGAAACTTTTACGCCGCCGGATGAGGCCGCGGGTCAGGCGTGACCACACTCGAAAGCCGCATAGAGTCCTACCGGAGCCGCATCGAGCAGGTTCTCGACCGGTGCCTGGAGCTGCCTGACGCCGGCACCGAACGCCTGCGCGAGGCGATGCGTTACAGCACGCTTGGCGGTGGAAAGCGCCTGCGTCCCGCACTCGTCTATCTCGTTGGGGAATCGCTCGGAGCGCCGCTGACGAATCTCGACGCTCCCGCCGCTGCGGTCGAGCTGATCCATGTCTACAGCCTCGTTCACGATGACCTTCCAGCAATGGACGATGATGATCTGCGTCGGGGCCGTCCCACGTGTCACCGTGCTTACGATGAAGCTACGGCGATACTGGTTGGGGACGCTCTGCAAGCACTTGCGTTTTCGGTGCTTGCCGACGAGACGCTCGGCGATGTCGCTCCTGCTACGCGGTTGGCGATGATCAAGACTTTGGCGTTTGCCGCCGGTACAGCTGGCATGGCTGGAGGACAAGCTGTGGATCTTGCTGCTGTAGGGCAGACGTTGAGTGTCGGTGCGGTCGAGAACATGCATCGCCGGAAGACGGGTGCGCTCATCACCGGCAGCGTCTTGCTGGGCGCGTTGGGCGCGGGGATAGATTCCGGCTCCCCCAATTCGTCATCAGACTGGCAAGCGCTGCGGCTATTTGGTGACGAGATCGGTCTCGCGTTCCAGATCCAGGATGACATTCTCGACGTCGAGGGCGATGCGGCGGTCCTTGGAAAGACCACCGGCGCGGACGCGGCACTGAGCAAACCGACCTATCCCAGTACTGTGGGTTTGCCTGCCGCCCGAGATCGCGCCCGAGGTTTGCGTGATCGCGCGATCGCAGCTTTGACGCCACTGGGGCCTCGGACTGCGCCTTTGGTCGAACTGGCCAATTTCGTCGTGAGCCGCATCAAGTAGCTTGACCCACAAGAGGTATCGGGGCCAGGCTTGGCTCAGTGTACAATTCACCACAATGACCGGTCCCAAGTACCCTTTGCTGGAAACCATCGATACGCCCGACGACCTGCGTCGGCTATCGCCCTCGAAACTCCCCGAGCTGGCCCAGGAGCTGCGGGAGTTTCTCATCCACAGTGTGAGCACCCGTGGCGGGCATTTTGCCGCCGGTCTCGGCACCGTCGAACTGACGATAGCCCTGCACTACGTCTTCAATACGCCTTACGACAGGCTGGTTTGGGACGTGGGCCATCAGGCCTATCCGCACAAGGTTCTGACCGGACGCCGTGAACAGCTCCACACGATCAAGCAGCCCGGCGGGCTTGCTCCGTTTCCCACTCGCTCTGAGAGCGAGTACGACACGTTTGGTGTCGGGCACTCTACGACCTCGATCAGCGCTGCGCTCGGCATGGCCGTGGCGGCCGCGCAACGTGGCGAGAATCGCAGTGTCGTAGCAGTTATTGGCGACGGCGCGATTACCGGCGGTATGGCCTTCGAGGCCTTGAATCACGCCGGGTCGTTGCCGACGGATCTGCTCGTCATTCTCAACGACAACGACATGTCGATTTCCGAGAACGTCGGTGCGCTGTCAAATCAGCTCGCCCGTGCGTTGTCCGGCCGCGTGTATGCAAACTTGAAGGAAGGCAGCAAGAAAGTGCTGGCCCAGATGCCCACGGTGTGGGAGCTGGCCCGCCGTTCCGAAGAGCACCTCAAAGGCATGGTCCTGCCGGGCACGCTGTTCGAAGAGCTCGGATTCAACTACATCGGGCCGATGGATGGCCACGATGTGAAAGCGCTCGTCTCGACCCTGAGCAACGTGAAAAAGCTCAAGGGGCCCCAGTTCCTGCACGTGGTCACCCGCAAGGGCAAAGGCTACGCGCCGGCCGAGGCCGATCCGATCAAATGGCATGGCCCGGGTCCATTCGATCCGAAGGCCGGCACCATTTTCAAAGAGAAAGCCTCGGGACCGACGTACTCGCAGATTTTCGGCCAGTGGCTGTGCGACATGGCCGAGCGCGATCCGAAGATTGTCGGCATCACGCCGGCGATGCGCGAAGGCTCAGGGATGGTCGAGTACTCGAAGCGCTTCCCGGAACGCTATTTCGACGTGGCGATTGCCGAGCAACACGCGGTTACGTTTGCAGCGGGTCTGGCTGCCGAAGGCCTGAAGCCCGTGCTTGCGATTTATTCGACGTTCCTCCAGCGCGGCTACGACCAGCTCATACACGACGTGGCCCTGCAGAACCTGCCTGTTGTGTTTGCTATCGATCGCGCCGGTCTCGTGGGCAGCGACGGGGCAACCCACCAGGGCGCGTACGACCTGACGTTCATGCGGTGCATACCCAACATGACGATCATGGCGCCGGCGGATGAGAATGAATGCCGCCAGATGTTATTTACTGCGACGACGATCCAAGGCCCATCCGCGGTTAGATTCCCTCGCGGTACTGGTTCAGGTGCTCCGCTGGTGGCGGAGATGACCCCGGTACCCATCGGACGCGCGCAAATGCGTCGCGAGGGACGCAGCGGGTTGGCCATGCTCGTCTTCGGTACGCTGCTCGACTCGGCGCTGAAGATTGCGGAGCGGCTGGACGCAACGGTTGTCAACATGCGTTTTGTCAAACCGCTGGACGAGGACCTCGTCATCTCGGTCGCGGCACGGCATCGCGCGGTCATTACCATCGAAGAAAACGCGACCCTCGGTGGTGCGGGCTCGGCCGTGGCCGAGTTGCTCGCCTCCGAAGGGCTGCAGGTTCCGCTGCTGCAGATTGGTATCCCCGACCGCTTCATTGAGCACGGATCGCGCGAGACCTGTCTCGCCGCCGCCGGGCTCGACCTGGCTGGCCTCACAGCCAGTGTGGAGCGGTGGTGGGCCATGCAGGGGCAGGACCGGATCAGGTCGGCCGGCGGCGGCTAGCCGGCCTCGTCGGCCGCGCGCCGCGCGCCTCGCGGGCCGCGACCAACCGGCAGCGGCTGAACCCGCCGTCACCTTCCAGCCACCCACGGTTCATAGGCTTCTCTTCTCCCTCTTTTTGGGGGGTTGAGCCGCTGGCGCCTGCCCCAATGCCTGCCGGGTAATGAGGCCATAGCGCCAACTGATTAGAGCCCGTTCCGCCATTGAGGTAGGCTTCAAAGCATGACCCCGCCTGTAACCGCCAAGGTCCCCCGCCCCACCGTGACTGAAATCGAGGACGTTCAGGGCCGCGCCGATACACGCCGCCTGCCCATCAACCGCGTGGGGATCAAGGAGATCATGCATCCGGTGCGGGTGCGCGACCGCTCAGCCGGCGAGCAGCACACGATTGCCACGTTCAACATGTATGTGAGCCTGCCGCACAACTTCAAAGGCACTCACATGTCCCGGTTCGTGGAGATCCTGCATTCGGAGCGGGAAATCTCCGTCGAGTCCTTCCGCGCGATGTTGGGTGTGATGACCGAGCGCCTGGAAGCCGACGCGGGCCACATCGAGATGACCTTCCCCTTCTTTGTCATGAAGAAGGCGCCGGTGTCGGGTGTCGAGAGCCTGATGAATTACCAGGCGAGCCTGATCGGCGAGCGCCGGAATGGCCGCACCGAGATGTGGGTGCGCGTACAGGTGCCCGTCACCAGCCTCTGCCCCTGCTCCAAGAAGATCTCGGAGTACGGCGCGCACAATCAACGCTCACATGTGACCATCAAGGCGAAGCTGCGCACCCACATGTGGATCGAAGAGTTGATTGAGGTTGCCGAGAGCGAAGCGTCCAGCGAGCTGTATGGAATCCTGAAGCGCCCGGATGAGAAGTTCGTGACCGAGCGCGCCTACGACAACCCGAAGTTTGTTGAAGACATGGTGCGGGATGTGGCGGCACGGATGAACGCGGATGAGCGCATCGGCGCGTACGTGGTGGAGTCGGAGAACTTCGAGTCCATCCACAATCATTCGGCTTACGCCATGATTGAGCGGGACAAGGACGCCGAGCCGGAAGCCTGATCAGCCTCTGAAGCGCTCGCTGTGGATGCTTTCCGCGCTCTGCAGGCGGCTGATCAGCGAGCTCAGGAACACCCGGTTGAATCTCAACTGGCACGACGCTGACACCTGTTCCAACAGCGTCGAGCTGACTTTCAACACCGTCACGTCACTGGCTGAGCGAATGGTGGCCGTGCGCTTGGCGCCCGGCACATAGCTCGCCTCACCGAAACAGTCGCCTGTTTCGAGGGCGCCGACCCGGGTTCCATGCCGCTCCACGGCACAGCTTCCTGACACGATGATATAAAACCGATCGTCCATTTCGCCTTCCTTGACGATCTCTTCACCAGCGTCGTAGTCCTGCCAATTGCTCGCGCGCAGCACTTCCCATATTTCCGCGTGCGAAAACTCATGGAAGAACTTGAGCCGGCGCAACACGCCAAACTGCTCCTGGCGATCGATGCGGGCATTCGCTTCACGCAGGCGCTGGTGCACGCGGGTCAACTCCGCGGCGAAATCCAGGCCACTCTTGTAACGTTTGGCCGGATCTTTCTGCAGCGCCATCGCCACCACGGTTTCGAGCTCCTCCGGGATGTCTTTGCGCAGCGTATGAATCGGCGGCGGTGTTGCATACACGATCTGATGCAACAGCTTCTGAAGGTTGCCGGCGCGGAACGGACGCGAGCCGGTCAGGAGCTCGTACATCACGGCTCCCAGGGAATACAGATCCGAACGGTTGGTGAGATCGAGGCTCTGCACCTGCTCGGGGGACATGTATGAAGGACTTCCGGCAATGCCCTCAATGCGCGAAATGTCGGAGTCCGACACGAGCGCAATGCCGAAATCGATGATGCGCACGTCGCTATCCTGCGTGAGCATGATATTCGACGGCTTGATGTCACGATGAATCACACCGCGCGAGTGCGCGTAGTGCAGCGCCTTCGCGCACTTGAAGACGATCTCAACCGTATCGTCGATGCGCAGCAGATTGTCAGGACGGCAGTAAGCAGCAAGCGTTCGCGCGCCATGCACGTGCTCGGTCACGATATAGCAGTGCCCGTTTTCCTCACCCGCATCGTAGATGGGGAGGATGTGCGGATGCTGCAGCATGCCGACCAGGTGAGCTTCGGAAAGGAACATCTTCCGCGCGATGCGCGCCCGCTCCTCATCGCCGCCGGTCTCACTGTTGTAGACCTTAATGGCAACGTCGCGCCCATAGTAAGCATCATGGGACAGATACACTGTTCCTGTGCTTCCGCGGCCGACCTCCTTGATCACCACGTACTTGCCGATCTTCTCGGGAACCTTACGGGGTGGGGTCGACTTGGGGGATGCTGATTTGGACGCCGGTGCTGACATGACTCGCGCTGAAGCGAAGACCACCGACAGGATACGTTCTGCGCCGAAGACTCTCTGTGATGTACACCTCAGCGCTCCGGCCCTCGCGAAAGGACGAGACGTAGGTCAGCGAGTCATCCCGATGCGAAATGATCGTAGCCGGAATGGGTCAGCTCAATCACGCTCCCCTCGCGGGTCACAGTGACGCGCCCGGGAGTCTCGCCGAGTGTGCCGATGCAGCAGTATTTCCAGCGCTCGGGCGGCAGATTATGTCGCAATCGCTCGACTTCCGAGGGCCGGACTGTGAAGCACAGCTCATAGTCATCTCCACCTGTCAGTGCCAGCTCGCGGGCGCGTTGATCTCCCACCGCGCTCACCAGCTCTTCCGAGACAGGCAGGTGGTCGAATTCGAGCTCCACGCCACAACCACTGGCATGGGCGAGCTTTCCCGCATCGCCGAGCAATCCATCGGACACATCGATACAGGCCGTCGCATAGCTTCGCAGACAGTCCCCAAGAGCCAGGCGTGGAGATGGATAGAGGAATCTCTTCCGGAGATAGCTTTCGGCTTCGGCGGATGCTTTGAGTCTGGACTGCTCGACAGCGAGGCCCGCCGCCGCATCACCCGGTGTGCCGGAAACGAACACTTTGTCACCGGGGCGGCCGCCCGACCGGAGTAAAGCCGTCGACTTGGCAACGTGACCGAGGATCTGGATGGTGGCTGACAACGGTCCCAATGTTGTATCGCCGCCTACGAGTGCAACATCGTGTGATCGGGCGAGCGCGGACAGGCCCCCTGTAAATTCCTCCAGCCAACGCTCGTCGACCTTGGGAAGTGTGAGAGCAAGCAACGCCCACGCGGGTCGCGCGCCCATCGCTGCCAGGTCGCTCAGGTTGACCGCGAGCACGCGATGACCGATCGACGCTGGCGGTGAGCCGAACGGGAAGTGCACGCCTTCGTTGAGTGTGTCGATTGCGGCTACGAGCTGAGCGCCGGGAGGGCTTTGGAGTAACGCGGCATCATCCCCGACGCCCAGTTGAACGTCGGGTCGCATCGCGCCGGCTTTGCGGAAATACCGCTCAATCAGCGCGAATTCGGACAGGGGCATGCCCGGGAGCCTCCTAGTTTTCACCCGGGCGCAGGGTACGCGCCGCTCGGTCGAGGACTGCATTTACAAACTTGTGCCCGTCCGTGGCACCGAAGCGTTTGGCCAATCCAACGGCTTCGTTGATGGCCACACGATAGGGCACTTCCGGTTTGGCACTGAGCTCATACAGGCCAATCAGGAGAACGGAATGCTCGACGGGGTCCAACTGCTCAACCGGACGATCCACCAACTCGGTCAGCTTCTCGTCCAGAGACTGGCGCGAGGCCCAGACACCTTCGACCAGTTCGCGGAAGTACTTGGGGTCGGCATTGGGCATGTCTTCGGCTTCGCCGAACTCTTTCACCAGGTCTTGCCAGGGGGCGTCATTGAGCAGCCAGCGGTAGATGGCTTGTAACGCCAGCTTGCGGGCTACGGAGCGGGCGGCCGCAAAGGCGTGTTTGGCATTGGTCGACGCGCTCGTTGGCTTTGAGGACGAGCCCGGTGGCTTTGGGGACGTGCCTCGTGGCTTAGCGGGAGCGTCTGCACGAGCCTGCTGGGCATTGGCGTCTGCTGCCTGGGTTCCTGAAGCCACTGCGTCAGCGGCGGGAGCGCCCCCCGCATCCGCCGACCCGGCAACGCGGGTCCCCGGATCCGCCAACTCTGACTGCGAGGCACCTGCGGCGGCGGATTCCTCTGCCTGCGAGGCATCCGCAGCCCCGGACTCCGCTGCCTGCGCACTTGCAAGCGCGGTACTCAGCGAAGTGCCCACCAACTCCACCGCAGGATCGGGCCCGCTGAGCTTGCCGTCTTTAACCTTTATCCACTGCCGGCCTTTGTCGGCGGCGCGGGCTCTCGACGTCCGCTCGGCCATTGTTTTGGGACGATCGTTCACAGTTGTTTCAACAACGAAATCATTTCCAGCGCCGTGTCCATAGACTCACCGCCCTTGTTGCCGGCGGTCGTAGCTGCTCGCTCCAACGCCTGCTCGACCGTTTCCACGGTGAGCACGCCGAATATGATCGGCAACCCTGACTCCAGGCTCACCATCGTCAGACCGCGAGCACACTCGCCGGCGACGTACTCGAAATGAGGCGTGTCACCTCGAATGACGCATCCAAGGGCAACAACGGCGTCGTACTTGCCACTCAAGGCAAGCTGTCGCGCGACAACGGGTAATTCGAACGCGCCAGGCACACGTGCGATCAGGAGATCATTCGCTGCGCCGCCCTTCTCTGCCCAGGCGCTCGTGGCGCCTTTCAGCAGGCTCGATACGATAAAATCATTGAAGCGTGCAGCGGCAATAGCAACCTTCCGGCCGCGCGCAACGACTTCGCCTTCGACAATGCGTGAAGAATCCATAGAAGTAGAGCTTAACCGTCCTCACCGACATAGCTTTCGATTTCTAGATCGAACGCCGAAATACCCGACAACTGGCGAGGTGCCGACAGCACCCGCATGCGTCTTACGCCAAGATCCTTGAGGATCTGGGCCCCCACACCATAAGTGCGCAACACCCCGCCCATTGGTTCTGCCAGCGGCGGTGCCGGCTGCGCCGACAACGTCGGGTTGTTTGTCTCACCCAGCGCGCGAACAGCATCAACCAGATCGCGCGGGGTTTCGTGGTCGCGCAGGATCACGATCACACCGCTTCCGGCCTGAGCCACACGCTCCATCGCAGCTCGCAGCGTCCACGCCCGGGCGGATGTTCGAACGCCGACGAGGTCGCGGAGCGTATCTGCTACGTGCACGCGGACCAGAGGAATAGTGGCGTCAGTGATCGGACCGTGTGTCAAAGCCAGGTGCACATCGCGTTGAACATGGTCTTCGTACATGTACAACCGAAATTCACCAAACTCCGTTTGTACGTTCTGCTCGGAGATTCGTTCAACGGAGCGCTCGTTCCGCAGGCGATAACGGATGAGGTCCGCTATCGTCCCGATCTTCAGATTGTGCGAACGGGCGAATTGTTCGAGCTCGGGGCGGCGCGCCATGGTCCCATCGTCGTTCATGATCTCCACGATGACCGCGGCTGGTTCGAAGCCTGCCAGGCGGGCGAGATCGCAGCCTGCTTCGGTATGGCCCGCACGGGTCAACACGCCGCCGGGCTGGGCCATGATAGGGAAAATGTGTCCAGGCTGACGCAGGTCTTCCGGGCTGGCGTTCGGCGCCACTGCCGTGCGAACCGTGTGTGCCCGGTCGTATGCGGAGATGCCGGTCGTCACGCCCTGAGCCGCCTCAATTGACAGCGTAAAGTTGGTGCGCCGCTCGCGATCGGTTTCGCTGACCATCAAGGGCAGCCGCAACTGCCGGCAGCGCTCACGCGTCAGCGTCAGGCAGATCAGGCCCCGACCAAAGCGCGCCATGAAATTGATGTCCTCCGGTCGGACGAGGCTGGCAGGCATCAGAAGATCGCCTTCGTTCTCGCGATCCTCATCGTCCATGACGACGACCATGCGCCCGGCACGCAGCTCTTCGAGGATCTCCTCGACGGAGTTCAGGCCCGTGCTCGGGCTGCCGCTGGACGGGCCCTTGCCGGCCAAAGAGTAAACATTGGACATGTCGACGCCTGGGAAGGAAGTAGTACGGGACATTATACGGCTGTAAATTTATACAGCATGATCCGGCGACAGTCCGGAGTGCTCCGAGCCCGGCGCAGGGCTACTTTCTATCGCAAAGCAGCATGTCGTGTCCTACAGCTGTGCAATAAACCACTTACCGATAATCCATGCGCGAGTCGCTGGCCATTGGAAATAACATCCAACACCCCGGATTCAATTCACATTTCCTTCGTTGTCCACTCGCCCCACCCGCGGCGTGCGGGCAATGTAATCGCTCTCCAGGGAAGGAGCCGATGATTGAGGAAGTGAACCATCATAGATCAATACAGGCCCGGGACGTTTGTCTCAGCCATTCGAAAATTACGGAGTACTGTACAGTCTAACTCCGCGCCACGGCGAATCCTCCAACTGGGGATTGCGGGTCGTCTCGGTATTTCTTTCACGGCTGTCGCAATGCTCGCGGTCGTTGCCAATCTCATTGTTGAAGGCAAGGTGTCTGTGTTGCCCGCTCCTGTGGTTCACCAGGAGCGTCCAGTGCTGGTTGCACCCCCTCCTCCTCCCGCTCCCGCTCCAACTCCTGTTGTAGAGGTACCTGCTCCGGCGCCTGTACGGCCGCCATTTCCAAGCATGGATCCGCTGCAGCGGACGCTCGATCTCGTTGAGCATGCAGTCGACGGCAGCACTGAAGGTGAGGTCGCCGAGTTGAATGCACGCTATCAGAAGGTCGGCGCGGAATTGGAACACGCGGCGGTTGCGTTCTCTTCCGGCGCCACCGCGGCGGGCGAATCGCCTCCGGCCCGATTCATGGTCACCGTCCGCGACTATCGTCAGCAAGGTGCCGACCTGATCGAGTTGACGATCACTCGACGCAAGTTGATCGCCGACTACTCGTCGCACTTCGAGCAGCTCAACACGCGCGTCAAGAAGTCGTTGGATCATGCGTGGAAGATTTTTGGGCGCGTGGTTGCGCGACAGTCACTGGTGAAGCTCACCAGTGACCTCGATGACCTCCGCCGCCGGTACGTTGAGTTTGTTTCCGCCGAGACCGTCGATTCATCGACATTCGACACGCTGGGCGCGAGCGAAGGCACCCTTGCCCAGACGCTCACCCAGGATCGCGCCGGCTTCAGCCGCGCGGAGGGGGAGGACTGGTACACAAGGTCGCAGGCCGACCTCCAGGCGATGTCCGATGCCCGGCGCTCGCTGCTGAAGGTGGACCGGGCGCGGAAGGATGGGGCGCGGAAGTTTGCTGAGCAGGCCGCGGCGTTGGGCTCAATTCTGAGCCACATGGGCAAAACAGAAACCTACGTGGCCCGTCATCCCGTGCGCCCCAATCCCCGGCGGCCCGATCTCCTGCACCCCAATCGCATCGCACCCACCGGGTCTGGCGGCGCCACCGCCGCGAATGTAGCTGGTGGCGCGGATTTCGGCTCTGGCAACGGCGTCACCGCCAAAGGCGCCGCGGTCACCACCCCAACCGGTCGAGGCGCCGCTCCCGGCGCAACCACCGCCGGGACATCGGTCGTCAATCGAAAGGGCGCTGCGAAGACCACGGCGGCGAGGACGCCTGCCGGAGCAGACGGCGCCTCCAACGGGAGCGCGGATGCCGCCAGCAACTCCGGCACATCTGCGGCCACACACGCTGCCGTCGCAGGCGCCACTGCATCACCGGCAGCTCACGACACGAGCACGACCGCCGAACGGAGTGGCGACGCGGGCAGCGCCGCGCAAAAAGTACTCAGCTCCCTCGGTGGGAAGGCTGCCAGCGCGGCCACCTCTATCGTTGGCGAAAACACGCCACCATCTCCAACTGCTTCGACTGCCTCAGGCGCGGAATCTACCGCCTCCGCTGCCAGCACCGCCGACCTGGAAACCCGCCACCGCAAAACTCTCATCGCCTGGCTCAGCGGCGGCGTTCTTCTGTTAGTCGTCTACATCTCCGCCGGCACCGTGCTCAGCATCACCCGCCCCGTCCGTCGCCTGCTAACTGCAAGCACGCGGATCGCCCAAGGCGAAACTGACATCACCGTCCCTCGGGGTGGCATCCGCGAACTCGACACTCTCGGTCTCGCCTTCAATGAGATGGCCGCCCAACTCGCCGTGGCTCGAGCCGCCGCCCATGACCAAACACACCTCCTCGAAGCGAAAGTTGCCGAACGCACCTTCCAGCTGCAGGAGCTCGCTCAGCTCGATCCTCTCACCCGACTGGCCAACCGACGTCACTTCTTTACGCTGCTCGAAACCGCGATAGCAAAAGCCACCCGCGACCATCGCCTGGTCGGCGTGTTCTTCATCGACATCGACAACTTCAAGAACATGAACGACAGCCTCGGCCACGAGTTCGGCGACACGGTTCTCCAGACCATCGCTGCCCGCCTGACCGAAGTCACCCGGTCATTCGGCTTCGCTGCCCGATTGGGCGGTGACGAATTTACTATCGTGTATGAAAGCGCGAGCAACACAGAAGACATACGGCTCGCCGGGATGCAGCTCATCCAGGCCTTCGAGGAGCCCATGTCCCTCGAAGGCCGTGACCTCATTGTCAGTATGAGCGTGGGCGCAAGCGTCTACCCGGAACACGCGCAGAACGTCGAGGCTTTGCTGCGCGCAGCAGATGCAGCCCTATATGAAGCGAAGGCGCTGGGCCGCAGTCAGCTGGCGTTGTTTACGCCGGCATTGCTCGAAGCCGCTACCGAGCGATTCCACACCGAGCAGGGCCTGCGAAGAGCGCTGGACCGCGGAGAGTTCGAGCTCGTCTTCCAACCCGAAATCAACTTGCAGACCTGCGAGGTCGAGCTCGTCGAGGCGCTGTTGCGTTGGCGCCGGCCGGATGGCCGCCTCGCCGCTCCCGGCGAGTTCCTCGCTGTCGCAGAGGCATCCGGCCTGATTCTCCAGATCAACGACTGGGTGCTGCGACGAGTCATCGAGATAGCAGCCCGCTGGCACCGCGGCCCTTGGCCCAACGTCCGCATCGCAATCAACGTCTCGCCGCGACAGTTGTACGACAGCAGCTTCGTCGATCAGGTACAGGAACTGTCGGAGCAGCACGAGCTACCGCCCCGCTGCATCGAAATCGAGCTGACAGAGAATGTTCTGCAAACCGGCAGTGCAACCATCGCATCACTGAGGCGCCTGCGCACGCACGGCATAGCGATCGCCCTGGATGACTTCGGAACAGGCTTCTCATCACTGGCGTCGCTCGAGCAATTGCCACTGACACGCATCAAGCTCGATCGCAGCCTCATCGCCTCCATTGACACCAACACCCGCTCGGCGTCGATCGCGAAAGCGATCATTCAGCTCTGCCAGGGACTGGGATTGCAGATCACGGCGGAGGGCATCGAGCGCCTGGAGCAACTCGCTCCGCTGGTGGGGTACCCCGCCTTGTTTGCCCAGGGCTACCTGCTCGCCCGGCCACAGTCGATTGATGACCTGCTACCCGTGATGGCCAAATTGCCGGCCCTCACCAAGTCCTTGGTCCGCTCCAGCATCACTCACCTGCCGGACGTGCAATTGATTGAGGCCCTACCACTGGTAACCGCCGCCATCGAGGAAAGCGCGCTCCTGCCCGAGGCGAAGGCCGGCTAGGCATCCAACGGCGGACTTGCCCTGCGGAGCTGACCGGCACGCCAGCCACGGCCCGTCGGCGCGGCCGAAGACGATGGCTGGCCGACTATGTCACAGGATGGTCGATGAGCCCGTCAACAGTCGCTCGACGTAACGCGCCACCTGATCAATCTCGAGGTTAACACGCGCACCTACGACCAAGCGCCCCAGCGTCGTGACCGACTGTGTGTGCGGAATGATATTGACGCCGAACTCATTACCGTCAACTTCGTTCACGGTCAAACTAACGCCATCAACAGCAACCGAACCCTTACGAGCGATGTAGCGAGCCAGGTCGGAGGGAACGGTAATCTTGATCCGCTGTGACCGCGCGTCACCACTGATCGAAGTAACAGTCGCAACACCGTCCACGTGACCTGACACCAGATGACCGCCGAGCGCATCTCCCGCCTTCAAGGACGGCTCGAGATTCACGGGCGTCCCGGCACGCAGGTCACCTAGAGTAGTCAGATTGAGAGTCTCGACGGACACGTCGGCTGCAAACGCATTCCCGAGCAGCTCGGTTGCAGTGAGGCAGCAACCTTGCACGCAGATGCTGTCTCCGACGCGGATACCGCTCGGATCCAAACGATCGAACTCGATGACCATCTGCACATCGCCGCCGCGCGGCTCCAGCACCTGCACGCGCCCAACGTCTTGAACAATTCCAGTAAACACCTGCTCTCCTATCTGCTCCGAAGGACGGCTACGTTCACTTGGGACGCATCCGCAGACGCAGATCATCGCCGAAGCGTTTCGCGTCGAACAAGGAGAAACCCCAGGCGTCCTGCAGCGATTGCAGTTCCGGCAGGTTCACCAGCGGCCGCCCCTGCGGCCCGAGCAGCTTCGGCGCGACGTAAAGCAACAGTTCGTCCACGAAAAACGTGGTGAGCAATTGCCCCGCCAACGTCGGCCCCGCCTCGACGAGCACTTCGTTCACCTCCATGTCGCCGAGCTTCTTCAGCACGGTGAACAAATCGAGAAACCCCTCGTCCGCCGGCACTTCCTCGATGCGCACGCCCTTCCCCACCAAAGCCACCTTCCGCGCCTGAAACGCCGCCGGGGAATCCGCCTTCGCCGCCGCAGGCTTCTCACGCGCGTTCGTCTGCGCTGGTGCCGCCGCCTGTGTCGGCGCTGCCGCCTGCGCCGATGCTGCCGCCTGCGCCGGTGCTGCCGCCTGCCTCGGCGCTGCGGCCTGGGTCGGTGCTGCGCTCTGTGCCGGCGCCGCGGCCCGGACGGGCGCTGCGCTCTGTGCCGGCGCCGCTGAGGTCTGCACCGGTGCTGCCGTCTGCGCCGCCGAGGCCTGGGCCGCTGGGGTCTGGGCCGTTGGAGTCTGCGCCGCCCCGCCTTGCCCCATTGCGGTGGACTGCATTGGCGCTGCGTTCTGCGGCGACTCCACGGCCTGTTTAGGTGCCACAACCGCCTTCGAGAGTACTGGCTGCGGCGACGCGCCGGCCGGACCACTCGCGGCGTTACTTGATGCGCCGTGGGCGCTGGCGCTAGAACTCACACCAGCCATTGCGTTAGCCGGCGTGACAGCAGCGGGCGCCGGACCAGCGGCGCCGGATGCCGACGGCGTTGCGGAATTCGCGACCGCTGTCGTACCGGCAGGTGGAGCAACAGCGCCGTTGGCGCCACTGACGACGGCGGTAGCGCTTACAGTCGCGGCATGGATGCCAGCAGGGCCGGCAGCCAATGGGGTCGCTGGGTTGGCCGGCGGAGTCGCGCCATTTGAAGGAGTCTCGGTTTCGCGCTTTACGGGTACTGCGCCACTCAACGCCGCTCCAGCCCAGGTTGCATCGTCTGAGGTCGGTGCAACGCCTGCGGCATCGCCCGCCGCTGCCAACACCGGCGGCGAAACGCCAGTTCCGTCGTTGGCTGCCGCACCCGGTGCCGCAGCGACCCCCATCGGCGGAACGGCAGCCACCGCAGATGAAGAGCCGCCGACTGCAGCCGACGTGGAAGCCGCGTCCTGCGCCGCCGCGCTCGTCGCAGCGAGCGATGGCGCCTGAGTCGCACTCGGTGTCGAAGCAGGACTAGAAGCTGCGGGCGTCGCTGAATTTGCAGAGCCAGCCGGCGAGGTGACAGGCGCCTTGCTGGGCGCCGCGCCGGCTGCTACAGCACCGGCTGCTACAGCACCGGCTGCTACAGCACCGGCGGCTGGAGCACCGGTGACTGCCGCACCGGCGGCTGGCGCAGCGGTCGGCGCCTTAGAGGATCCCGCAGCCTGAGCGAGCGAAGCCGTGCGAGGTTCAGCCTTCACACTCACCGGCCCAGCGACGCTATCAGTCCGAGCCGACACCGCGGTCGGGCTCGTCTCGAAAGCGTTCACCAACTCGGCCATGTCATCGGAGAGCGTCGACGGATCCGACATGACAGCACCGCGGCCAACACCCGTGTTCGCCCCGAAACCGCCGTCGGCGGCCGCGAAAATCAAGACAGGGCCGCCCACAACACCAGCCCCGGAGGCCACACCCGGCGGGACATTGGCGACACCAACACGAGCGCCGCCACCCGCGACCGCACCGGCCACAGCAGCACCGGCCTGACCACCAACACCGCCCGCTTTCGCAGCGCCAGCGGCACCGCTACCCGCGCCGGCGGCACCGCCAGCTGCGCCAACAGCGCCCTGCGTACGAGCCGCAACTTGGGCTCCAACACCATCCCCACCGCCAACACCTGGCGCACGTGCCGCACCGGCACCACCCGGCGCACCCGCGCCAGCGCCACCAACACCCGCCAGCGAAGCAAACATCTTCGCCCCAGGCGGACTCCGCAACCGCGCATCCAGCACAACCCGCAACGGTTGCCGCCCCTTGAACCCCTGCAACCGCACATTCAACAGCGGATCATCCGCCAACACAGTCCCAACGCCCGTCATCACCGCCGAACAGCGCGCGCGCCAGCGTTGGACGTCGGCGCGGGCGGGTTCGCCGGTGATCCATTGGCTCGCGCCGTTGGCGAGAGCCGTGCGGCCGTCGAGGCTCATGGCGAGCTTGACGCGCACCCAGGGGAGGCCCTCTTTCATGCGCTTCATGAAGCCAATGTTGAGCTCAGTGGCTTCGTTCTGCATGAGCCCCGCTTCAACGGTGATACCGGCGCGCAGAAGCGCATCGGCGCCTTGCCCGCTCACGCGAGGATTGGGGTCCTGGACAGCAAACACCACGCGCGCAATGCGCGCTTCGATTAAGGCATTGGCGCAAGGCGGTGTGCGGCCGTGGTGGCTGCAGGGTTCGAGCGTCACGTACGCCGTTGCGCCAGCAACGGGCTCCTTGGCGGAGCGCAGCGCCATGATTTCAGCGTGGGGTTCGCCGGCGCGCTCGTGCCAGCCTTCGCCAATGATGCGATCACCCTTGGCGAGTACACATCCAACCCGAGGGTTGGGATGGGTTGTTTCCAGCCCTCGCTCAGCGAGAGCTAAAGCCCGCGTCATAGCGAGTCGGTCAAATTCAGTGAACATACGTCACCCGCAAGCGATCGTCCCTGGCCAGCCCCTGTCTCGAGCGCTCGTCGCACAGGAACGTAACACTACTCTGCCGATCAAACCATCCGGGAACAAACTGTTGGTCTATGGCGACTTCCGCCCGGTCCCCGCGGACGGGGCATCCGCAGGCAACAAAGGCAACTGGTCCCGGTTGGTCTCTTTCGCAGGCTTGGGTGCCCGCTTGGCATCCCGGGCAGCCAGCTCCGAGGCAGTCCGCTGCGCCCGCAGCCGCTGAATCTCCTCATGGAACGCCTCAACGTCCTGAAAGTGCCGGTACACCGAGGCGAATCGGACATAAGCCACCTCGTCCAGCTGCTGCAACTCGTCCATCACAAACTCACCGATCACCCGCGAGGGAACCTCGCGGTCGCCGATGATCCGGACTTTGTGGGTAATGCGGCTGACGGCCTCATCAATGGCCTCCCGCGCAACAGGCCGCTTCTCGAGCGCCTTCTCCATCCCCGCCCGCAGCTTCGACTCGTCGTAAACCTCGCGGACGGCGTCCGACTTCACGACGACGGGCATCACCAGCTCCGCCGTCTCGAAGGTGGTGAAGCGCTCACCACATTTCAAACATTCACGCCGACGGCGGATCTGCCGCCCCTCACCCGCCAGGCGCGAATCGTTTACCTTGGTCTCAATGTGGCCGCAAAACGGACAATACACGCGGCGCCTCAGTGGCCTCTTATGAGCCGTACACCGGAAAACGGCGACACAGCTCGACGACCTTCGGTCGCACGCGCTCAATCGCACTTTCTGCACCCTCGTTGTCGAGAATCTCGACAATGAAGTCCGCCACCTGCTCGATCTCAGCCTCCTTGAATCCACGGGTCGTGGACGCGGGCGTCCCGATCCGGATGCCGCTGGTCACCATCGGCGGCCGCGGGTCGTTCGGCACCGCATTCTTGTTCACCGTGATGTTGGCGCGACCCAGAGCCGCGTCCGCATCCTTGCCAGTGATGTTGCGTGACGCCAGGCTCAACAGGAACAAGTGATTGTCGGTACCGCCGGACACGATCGGGAAGCCTTTGCTGATCAGCCGAGCCGTCATCGCACGCGCGTTCTTCTGCACCTGCTGCTGATACGACTTGAACTCCGGCTGCAGTGCTTCCAGGAAAGCGACCGCCTTGGCCGCAATGACATGCATCAACGGCCCGCCCTGCGTACCGGGGAAGACCAGCGAATTCAACTTTTTGGTGATCTCGTCATTAGCCTTCGCGAGGATCAGACCACCACGCGGCCCGCGCAGGGTCTTGTGTGTTGTAGTCGTAACGACGTCAGCGTGTGGGATCGGATTGGGATACAGACCCGCCGCAACCAGGCCGGCAACGTGCGCCATGTCGACAACGAAGTACGCGCCGACACTCTTGGCGATCGTGGCAAAGCGCGACCAGTCAATTACCCGCGAATAGGCGGAAAAGCCCGCAATAATCATCTTGGGCTTGTGCTCGCGAGCCAGTCGCTCAACCTGCTCGTAGTCGATCTCACCCGTGTCAGGCTTGATGCCGTACTGAGCCGCCTTGAAGAACTTGCCCGAGAAGTTGACTTTGGCCCCGTGCGTGAGATGGCCGCCGTGATCGAGGCTCATGCCGAGAATCGCATCCCCCGGCTGAACCAACGCATAGTAGGCCGCAGCATTCGCCTGCGAGCCGGAGTGCGGCTGCACGTTTGCATAGTCGGCCCCGAACAGCTTCTTCGCGCGATCAATCGCCAACTGCTCGGCGATGTCCACGTACTCGCAACCACCGTAGTAACGCTTGCCCGGATAACCTTCAGCGTACTTGTTGGTTAGTACGGAGCCCTGTGCTTCGAGCACACGGGGGCTGGTGTAGTTTTCAGACGCAATCAGCTCAACGTGGTCTTCCTGACGTTGCCGTTCCCCCCTGATGGCCTTGGCGAGCTCTGGGTCGAAACTGGCGATATCCATGGACTTGGCGAACATGCGAGGGGCCCCCGTTAGAAGCGGCGGAAACGAGCCCGCAATTGTACCGGATCAGCCGCCGCCCGCCGGTCCAAAAGCGACGATCGGCTTGCAAGCTACAGCAGGTTCTCCACCACTGCGGACCAGGCCTGTGCCAGATTCGAGCGGTTGTACCCGCCCCCGCCCAACCCCAGCACCCGGCCGTGTCCCAGTCGGTCGGCCAACTGCGCCAGCTCGCGGGCTGCTTTGCCGTGCGAGGCCGCCGAATAACGCAGGTGCGTGATTGGATCGCCCTCGAGACTGTCGGCGCCGCATTGGAGAATGATGAATTCAGGCTCGAACCGCGACAAATGCTCCAGGACACGTGGCCATGCCTCGTCAAACGCCAGATCATCCGAGCCAGGCGGCATGGGAATGTTGAGCTTCGTGCCCGCCGCCACTCCCTTGCCAGTCTCCGAAACGCCACCTGTTCCGGGATACAAATAACGTCCGTCCTCGTGCAGGTCGGCAAAGATCACGCCGGGGTGGTCCTCAAATGCGTAAAAGACTCCGTCACCGTGATGCGCATCGATATCGACATACGCAACGCGCTCCAAACCTGAACGCCTCAGAAGCTGCTCAATGACAACGCCACAGTCGTTGAACACACAAAAGCCGGCAGCATGATCACGACCGGCATGATGAAGGCCCGCAATTGGAACAAATGCCCGACGACACTGTCCGGACATGATTGCCGCGGATGCGTTTAAAGATGCACCAACGACCGTAACAGCCGCCTCGTAGACTCCACGAAAAGCAGGCGTATCTCCGCCATCGAGGAAACCCTGCCCACTCACCGAGCGTTCACGAACGAGGTCCACGTAGGCAGCGGTATGGAACGTCAGGAGTTCGTCATATGACGCATCGCGCACATCCAGCATCTGGACGCGACGGTGAAGTCCGCGGGATTCGAACTCCCGAACAAAAGCAGCGTGGCGATCTGGGCCGAAGGGATGGCCAGCACCAAAGCCGTACCGAGCGAGTCTCTCGCTTACGACGACCCCCAGGTTGGTATTGTCCATTGGGCCAAAAGCCTAGCACAGCGCGGCGCGGCGAAATGGGTCGACCGACTGCGCTGACCGTAGCCACCGCAGCTGACAGCGCCGCGGCCCCGACCCTAGCCGTTATGCCTGCCAGCGCCGCCGCGCCGGCCCAGGCGCCCCGGGCTGCGCACCCCCGGCCATCGCCAACCGTGGACGACTCGCCCATAATGCCGCCCCTCGCTCGCGAACCTCATTGTTCCTCTGGGAATCTCAAGATTTAAGGCATGGCCCAATACATCTATACGATGAACCGCGTGTCGAAGGTGGTTCCGCCGAAACGGCAGATCCTCCGCGACATCAGCCTCTCCTTCTTCCCCGGCGCCAAGATCGGCGTGCTGGGCTTGAACGGCGCCGGCAAATCCACGCTGCTCAAGATCATGGCCGGCATCGATACCAATATTGATGGCGAGGCGCGGCCACAGAGCGGGATCCGGATCGGCTATCTGCCACAGGAACCGCAGCTCGACCCCACGAAGGACGTCCGGGCCACGGTCATGGAAGGCGTGGGTCAGGACTTCAAGAACGTCCAGCGATTCAACGAGATCAGCGAGAAGTTCGCCGAGCCGATGTCGGACGACGAGATGACGAAGCTCCTCGAGGAACAGGCCAGACTGCAGGATGCCATTGATGCAGCCGGTGGCTGGGAACTGGAGCGCAAGCTCGAGATCGCCGCCGATGCTCTGCGACTACCGGCGTGGGAGGCCGTTATCGGCCCCCTGTCCGGCGGTGAAAAACGCCGGGTCGCCCTGTGCCGGCTGTTGCTCTCCGCTCCTGACATGTTGTTGCTCGACGAGCCGACCAACCACCTCGATGCGCTGTCCATCGCCTGGTTGGAGCGGTATCTCGAGGAGTATCCGAGCACGGTGATCGCGGTCACCCACGATCGTTACTTTCTCGACAACGTGGCCGAGTGGATCCTGGAGCTCGATCGCGGCCACGGTATTCCGTGGCATGGCAACTACTCCTCGTGGCTCGAGCAGAAGGAAGCGCGCCTCAAGCTGGAGGAGCGCGAGCGCGAGGCACTGCGTAAAAACCTCGAACGCGAGCTGGAGTGGGTACGTCAGAATCCCAAGGCGCGGCAGGCCAAGAGCAAGGCCAGAATGCAGCGCTACGAGGAATTGGCGTCCAAGGAATTCCAGGAACGCAACGAGACCAGCGAAATATATATCCCGCCCGGTGAGCGCCTGGGCGACCTGGTCATCGAAGTGTCAGGCCTGAAAAAAGGTTATGGCGATCGCCTGCTGATCGACAATTTGAATTTCAACCTGCCCCGCGGCGGCATCGTGGGCATCATCGGCCCGAACGGCGCCGGTAAGACCACCCTCTTCAGGATGCTGACGGGCGTGGAGAAGCCGGACGCCGGCGAAATAAGATTCGGACCCTCCACCAAACTTGCGTACGTCGACCAATCACGCCAGGCCCTGGACGACAAGAAAACCGTCTTCCAGGAAATCTCCGGGGGTCTCGACATGATCAAGGTCGGCACCTACGAGACGGCCTCGCGGGGTTATGTCGGCCGGTTCAACTTCAAGGGCACGCAGCAGCAACAGTTGATTGGCGACCTGTCCGGCGGTGAGCGCAATCGCGTGCACCTGGCCAAGGTGTTGAAGTCGGGTGGCAACGTACTGCTGCTCGACGAGCCGACCAACGATCTCGACATCGAGACCCTGCGCGCCCTCGAGGATGCGCTCCTCAACTTCCCCGGCTGTGCCGTCGTGATCTCCCACGACCGCTGGTTCCTCGACCGGATCGCCACCCACATTCTCGCCTTCGAAGGCGACTCGCAGGTGGTGTGGTTCGAGGGCAATTACCAGGAGTACACCGAGGACTACAAGCGTCGGAAAGGAGATGAGGCCGTGCAACCTCATCGCATCAAGTACAAGCCGCTCACGCGTTAGTCTTGGCTGTTCAGTTGAATTCCGGGTCGCAGCCGGCGACCGAGGATCGCAGCACCCTGCGCTGGGTGGCGCCGCTCGCGGCGCTGATTGTGTTTGGCGGCGTGGTCGGTGTTCTGCATCACGAGCTGAAGCAGCTCCACATTAGCAGCGTCTTCGAGCATCTCCACGCCATCCCCCGGATCAACATCCTCGCGGCGCTGGGTTTCACCGCCGCGAGCTACCTGTTGCTCAGCTCCTATGACGCCCTCGCCCTGCGCTATCGGCAACGAGTCATCGTCTACAGCCGGATTCTCTTTACCTCGTTTATTGCCTACTCCTTCGGCCACACCCTGGGATTCGCCGCCTTTACGGGCGCGGCCATCCGCTTCAGGTTGTATTCAACGGCCAAAGTAACGGCCATCGACGTCGCGACGATTTCGGCGTTCAGCAGCCTCTCCATCGGCATCGGCCTCACCACACTGACCGGCCTCTCGCTGTTGATTACGCCGGAGCAGGCCTCATCCCTTCTGCACCTGCAACCGGCCTGGGCGATGTTGGTCGGCTTCCTGTTGCTGGCGGTCATCGCGGCCTACGGGCTGTGGGGCTCGCTGTCCAGGAACGTATTGGAAATCCGGGGCTGGGCGCTGAAGCCCCCGGGTCCCAAGATCGCCATCGTTCAGATCGTACTGAGTGTCATTGATCTCAGCCTGTCGAGCGCGGTGTTGTGGTGGTTGCTGCCACCCGATGCGCACATCAGCTTCATTGCCTTTGTGGGCGCGTACGCAGTGGCCGTGATCGCGGGAATCATCAGTCACGTTCCCGGCGGCATCGGCGTGTTCGAAACCGTCATTCTCTACACACTGCCCGAAGTTCCGAAGGACGCCCTGCTGGGCTCGTTGCTCGCGTATCGCGTCGTGTACTACATGGTGCCGCTGTTTTTTGCCACTTTGTTGTTCCTGACAAAAGAAGTCAGTGCTCAGCGTGGCAAGCTGGCCCGCGCGCGTGAGCTTGCCGGAATCTACATCGCGCCGATCGTGCCGCAGATTGCCGGCGCCCTCACTTTCTTTGCAGGCACCCTGCTGTTGCTCTCCGGCGCAACCCCAGGCATGGATGACCGCCTCCACTTCCTCTACAACTTCCTGCCCCTGATCGTCGTCGAGGCCTCGCACCTGGCCGGCAGCGTGATCGGCCTCGGCCTGCTGATCCTCGCGCGTGCCTTGTTCCGACGTGTACACGCGGCATATCACATAACCTTCTGGCTGCTCACCGCCGGCATTTTCGCTTCACTGCTGAAGGGATTGGATTTCGAGGAAGGACTGGTGCTGGCAGTCGTCCTGGGGGTTCTGACATTGGGCCGCGGCGCCTTCCACCGCCCGACCGCGATTCTTTCGGAGCGCGTGGGCCCGGTGTGGGTCGTCAGCATCATCGGTGTCATATCGCTGGCTGTCTGGATCGGATTTGTCGCCTACCGGCACGTCGACTACTCCGATGAGCTCTGGTGGACATTTGCTCTCGACGGCGACGCGCCGCGCATGTTGCGCGCCTCGCTCGTCGTTGTTGTGCTCCTGGCTGCCTACCTCCTGCTGACGATGCTGAGGCCCGCTCAACCCGAACCGGCTGTCGCCGGTCCCGAGGATCTCGAGCGCGCCAAAGGCGTCATTGCAAAGTCCGACCTGACGGTGTGCAACGCCGCGCTGACCGGCGACAAGCGTCTTCTGTTCAATGACACCGGCGATGCTTTTGTCATGTATCAGATTGCCGGACGCAGCTGGATTGCGCTCGGCGATCCGGTGGGTTCCGAATCCGGCGCGGAAGAGCTCGTGTGGCGGTTCCGGGAAATGTCCGACCGGCATGGCGGCCAGACCGTCTTCTATCAGGTGAGCGGCGACCGCCTGCCCTTGTACGTTGATCTCGGACTTGCCGCGCTGAAGATTGGCGAAGAGGCACGCGTGCCCCTCGCCGACTTCTCCCTCGAGGGCTCGGCGCGCGCGGATCTTCGTCAGGCACACCGGCGTGCCGAACGCGACGGCGCCACATTCGAAGTGATCGGCCCCGAGCAGGCAATGGAGATCCTGCCGGTGCTCGAGAAGATTTCCAACTCGTGGCTCACCAGCAAGTCGACGGGGGAAAAGCGCTTTTCAGTAGGCGCTTTCTCGGCCGAATACCTGCGCAATTTCCCGATGGCGGTGGTACGCAGCGAAGGCAACCCGACCGCCTTTGCCAACCTCTGGACTTCCGGTACGAAGGACGAGCTGTCCGTCGATCTCATGCGCTTCGGCAATGAAGCGCCCCGCGGCGCCATGGACTACCTGTTCATTGAGCTCATGAAGTGGGGCCGCGCGCACGGCTACCAGTGGTTCAACCTGGGAATGGCGCCGCTGGCCGGCCTCGAGCGTCATCCGTTGGCTCCAGCCTGGCATCGCGTCGGCAACTTCGTGTTCAGGTACGGCGAGCACTTCTACAACTTCGAAGGACTGCGTCGTTACAAGACAAAATTCGAGCCCGTATGGGAGCCGAAATACCTCGTGGCACGCGGTGGTCTCGCACTGCCGCGCGTGCTGGTGGATGTATCGGTGCTGATTGCCGGCGGCATGAAGGAATTATTCGCGCGCTGACGGCCCTCGTGACAACGGGCTCATGAGCCTCGTGACATCTGTAAGATTGGCGTTCGCCAGCGCAAATCATCGGCTAGACTCCCCGGCGGGGATTGCAAAACAACAAGCGCAGGCGTTGTCCAACACGCTATGTCCGTACACATCGACTCAGCGAGCCGACTGATCACAGACCCGGGGCAGGGCCTGGCGATCACCTGTCCGCATTGCGAGGTCGTATCACACATAACGCCGAGCGCGGTTCCGGATTTCACGGAGCTGCAGGCGCGGAAACCCAGACAGGTCGGCATCGTTTATAGCTGTGATGCCTGCGGTGCGCCGGTGTTTACCCGCTACCAGGTTCGGATGTACGGAGCCTCGCGGGTGGAGCTTGCGCCGCAATTTACGGAGATCGAGCGTGCGCGCGAGAAATTTTCATTCACGTACCTGCCGCAGGAGGTGGAAGCCCTCTTCAAAGAGGCCCTCGCGTGCTTTTCGGCCGGCGCATTCAACGCCTTCGCTTCCATGTGCCGCCGCGCAGCGCAGGCGGTTTTCGCCGATCTCGGCGAGGGCGGCAAGCTCCACATCTTCGACGAGCTCAACACCACACGTGATCTCGCCGGATTGTCCGCGGAAACCTACGGGAAACTGAAAACGATCCTGTTCGGAACCGAGGCCGACCCGCGCCCCAATCCGCCTCTGCTGGACAGCTATGAAGCCGGCATCGTCATCGAGGTCATGAAGGACGTGCTGTACGAGGCTTATGTCCGCAAGGGCAAGCTGCGCCAGGCCATCCTGGTACGCCGCTTCTTCCTGGATGAAACCGCAGCCAATCTGGCGCCAATCACCCCGGCGGTGCATTCAAGTTAACGGCCGCGCCGCCGCTATCCAGGGCATGTCACTAATGCTGATGGACAGCGCCCTCAAGCGCATCGACCAGGCTCGCCTCGCGACGGAAAACCACCATCTGGTGGCCGGTGCGGTGCAGATCGTCGGCGAACTTCGTAGTACTCTCAACGTGCGAGATGGCGGTCCTTTCGCCGCCAACCTGGACGATCTGTGTGAATACATGTCCCGTCGGCTCGTGGCTGCCAACCTCCAGAACCAGGTCGCGACCTTGGACGAGGTCGCGGATCTGCTGCGTGAGATCCGCAAGAACGCATGGATGGTGCAATCATGTATGACGGTGCAGATACAGTAGTCCTTTACGAAGAGCTGGCATTTCAGGACGTTTTGCCACTGCTCTGGCGGCCCATGAACACCGCCATCGATCGTGAGCTGACCGCGAGCTTCGACGAGCGCAACCTGCGCCTGCTGCAGGCCTGGGAAGCCATGGACGAGCACGTGCCCCTCGAGAAACAGAAAGTCGAGGATGCACCGTACGCCGCGGACATCATGCGGCTCGATCTGAAACTCAATCTGCTGCTGGATCTCGTCGGGCAGCTCCTGGTGGCCAATCACCCTCGTCCGAATCCCGTTCCCGTGCGCTTCAATGCGCTCGGCGCGATGTGGCGGGGAAGCGGCACTCTCCCGGAGGCCGGTGAGCAGGGCATCGTCGAAATTCATCTGCGCGACTCTTTATCCGAGCCGCTGCGCATGGCGGGACGGGTCACCAGTGTTACGCCCGAAGGCGGCATTAAAGTTAAATTCCTGCCCATGGGCGAGGCTGTATCCGATCTTCTGGAGAAGCTCGCCTTCCGCCGCCACCGGCGTCAGATTGCCGGCACCCGTCAACCGCGCCGCGGATAAAGCCCGGACGCCGAAAGGCAAGCTGAACCATTCGTGACCCGGGTCACGCGAAGTGCGTTGCGAAACACTCACAAAGCGGGAACGGTTCACAGCTTTGGACACCCTGTACGCCTCAACATAAGACCTCACGTCGAGCGCAAAGATAAGAATCAGGGTGTAGTGAATGTCGGCAGCCGAATCGGTCATCGTACCCGAGATGCTCCGGAGCGAGACGGATGCCGGTTACCCGGGAATCACCTCCCTCGATGAGCGTCGCGCCCGGCTCCCCACCGGTACCTCGGCTCCCATCCGTGAAGTCATCTCGCTGATCCGGCAGGTCGCCGGTCACGATTCGACCGTTCTCGTGCTGGGCGAATCCGGCACCGGCAAGGAAGTCTGCGCGCGCGCCGTCCACGATCTCAGCCCCCGGCGCAACCGGCCGTTCGTGGCCGTCAACTGCGGCGCGATTCCGGCCGACCTGCTCGAATCCGAGCTGTTCGGCCACGAGCGAGGTGCCTTCACCGGCGCGGTCTCCGCCCGCAAGGGTCGTTTCGAGATCGCCGAGGGCGGCACGTTGTTCCTCGACGAAATCGGCGACATGAGCCCGACGATGCAGGTGAAGCTGCTGCGAGTTCTGCAGGAGCGTGTGTTTGAACGCGTCGGCAATCAAACATCGATGAAGTGCAATGTGCGCATCATCGCGGCGACACACCGCAACCTCGAGGATTCGATCCAACGCGGCGCGTTCCGCGAGGATCTGTTTCATCGCCTGAACGTATTCCCCATCGAGATGCCCGCCCTGCGCGCGCGCATCGAAGATCTGCCGCTGTTGGTTCGTGATTGCATTGCAACGAACCTGCAGGAGGGCCGCGGCCGCGTCCAACTCTCGCCCCGTGCGCTCGGCGCGCTGGCGTTGTGTCAGTGGACCGGCAACGTACGCGAGCTGGCCAATCTGATTGAGCGACTCTCGATCGTGTGCGCCGGACGCACCGTCGAAGTCCGCGATCTGCCGCCGAAATACCGGCCGCCCGTGGACTGGACTCTCGAAGTCAAGGCATTGCAGCTGCCGCCTCCCGCGCCCGCGGACGAGGACGATGAGCACCTGAGCGATGATCACGCCCTGTCAGTGCTCGAAGAAGTCGAGTTGGAACGCGCCGAGCGCAAGGAAACCACCCACAAGGTGACCTCCGGCGATGCGCTCGCAACACTGCCCGAAGACGGCCTCGACCTGCGTGAGCACCTGCTCATGATCGAGCGCCAGTTGATCGAGCAGGCGCTGCAGCGCTCCCGCGGCACGGTTGCGAAGGCGGCGCGCCTTTTGAACCTGCGTCGCACTACGCTCGTCGAGAAGATGCGCAAGCTCGGAATGGGCGGCGACTTTCCGCCGGAAGTTTGACGCTCACGCGGCGCATTCGTGCCGCTGTTGTGATCCCCTTCACGCTTTAGTACCCAACACGCACCAGGCACGGCTTTTGCAATCTTCACTTCACCAGGCACACGGCCCGCGGTGAATTGAATGATTGAAGCACAGATAGACAAACAGGCAGTCAACGGCCCTCGCAACGAGCCGGAACCGGTGGCGTTCGCGCCCAACTCGATCCGTCTCATCGAGCTTGCGCGCCGCGTCGCGGCGAGCGACTGCACTGTCCTCATCGTTGGCGAATCCGGCACGGGCAAGGAAGTGCTCGCACGCTTCATTCACCGCTGCTCACCGCGCAGCCGCCAGCCCTTCATTGCCGTGAACTGCGCCGCGATTCCGGAAAACATGCTCGAAGCCATGTTGTTCGGCTACGAGCGGGGCGCCTTCACCGGTGCACATGCCGCCCATCCCGGCAAATTCGAACAGGCTCAGGGAGGAACTCTCCTCCTCGATGAAATCACCGAAATGCCGTTGGGCCTGCAGGCGAAACTGTTGCGCGTCCTCCAGGAGCGCGAAGTGGAGCGCCTGGGTGGCCGCACACCGATATCGCTCGATGTCCGGGTTCTGGCGACTACCAACCGTCGCCTGCGCGAAGAGGTGGCCGCCGGCCGCTTCCGCGAGGACCTCTACTATCGTCTGAATGTATTCCCCCTCGCGATCTCGCCTCTGCGCGCGCGACGCGACGACGTTCTGCCTCTGGCAATGCAGCTGCTGAGCGGGCGCTGCCGGCCTGGTGAGCAGATCCCGGCCCTGGGCGCCGATGCCGCCCACCTGTTGTTGACTTATCCGTGGCCCGGCAACGTCCGCGAGTTGGATAATCTTCTGCAACGCGCGTTGATCCTCGTGAATGGGCCCGTCATTCACAAAGACCACATCCAGTTTGAGTTGGCGAACGAGGCCGGTCATGCCGGCGAGCCGGCCCCCGTCGTGGCGATCAAACCCGCCGTCGTGGAAGTGCCGTCCTCCAACTCTCTCGCCCGCTCTTTGGATGAGACCGAGCGGGACCTGATACTCGATGCATTGCGCACCGGCCAGGGAAGCCGGCGCGAGGTCGCGGAGCGCTTGGGGATCAGCCAGCGCACTCTGCGTTACAAGCTCGCCCGGCTGCGTGAAGCCGGTGTCGATGTGCCCGCGGCTTAAAGGACATTCGTATGAGTCTCGAAATTGATTCGGTTCTCGCTCAGATCCGCTCGCTGTCGGCCCAGGCAAAAGGCGGCCTGGGTGGCATCGCTCCCCCGCAGTCACCAACCGCTACCGACAAGTCGGGGCCCAGCGCGTTCGCAACACTGATGGGTAAAGCGGTCAACAGCGTGAACCAGCAGGAGCTGACCGCCGGAAAAATGACTGATGCCTTCCAGCGCGGTGACCCGGGCGTGGAGCTGCCCCAGGTCATGCTCGAAATGCAGAAAGCGAGCGTGTCGTTCCGCGCATTGACCGAGGTCCGTAACCGGGTGGTCAGTGCGTATCAAGAAATCATGAACATGCAGATCTAGTAGAGGTCTCGTAGATCTTGAACGCTGAAGTCTCACAACTGCCTGTTCCCACCACTCCGCCCTGGCAGCAAGCGCTGAAGCCGCTGCTGTTGCTCGTGGGTATTGCCATGGCAGTGGCCGCCGGCGTGACCGTCGTTTTGTGGTCGCGTGGGCCGACTTACACCACGTTGTACGCAAACCTCGGTACGCAGGACCAGGCACAGATCACCCAGGCCCTGGATGCCGCACAGATTCCTTATCGCATGGCTCCGGGCTCCAACACGATCGAGGTGCCCAACGATAAGTTGAATGACGCGCGACTGAAGCTCGCCGGTCAGGGCCTTCCCGAAGGCGGCGGCGGATTCGCCATGATGGACAAGGACCCCGGCTTCGGGGTCAGTCAGTTCATGGAGAACGCCCGCTACCAACACGCTCTCGAGGCCGAGCTCGCACGCACCATTGCTGCCCTGCGACCTGTGGAAGGAGCCCGGGTGCATCTCGCAGTCCCCCGCCCCTCCGCGTTTGTTCGCGACCGCAAGGGCGCGAGCGCTTCCGTATTCCTGCAACTCAAGCAGGGCCGCCGCCTCGAGCAGGAGCAGATCCAGGCCATTGTGAATCTCGTGGCCTCGAGCATTCCTGACCTCGAAGCCAATCAGGTTACCGTCGTCGACCAGCAGGGTCGTTTGTTGTCGTCTCCGGAGGGACACGACCAGTTCGCCATGCGCGAGCAGCAGTACGACATGATTCATCGTCTCGAGGACGACTACGCTCAGCGCATCGAGGCGTTGCTGGCACCGCTCGTCGGCCCCGGCCGCGTGCGTGCGCAGGTGGTCGCGCAGATGGATATGGCCGTGACCGAAGAGGCTCACGAGCAATACAAGCCCGACAGTCAGATCATCCGTAGCGAACAAACATCCGAGTCTGTAACCAAAGACGCCAACGGCACGCAGGGCGTCCCGGGTGCGTTGACCAATCAACCGCCCGCGGCAGGTGTTGCCCAGCCGCCTCCACCGAACACTCCTCCCAAGCCAGCAGCCGGAACACCGGCGGCGGCGGCGGCCGCAGCTACCGCCGCGGCTACAACAACGGCTACCCCGACAAACGAAAGCACGTCCAAGCAGGCCACCAAGAACTACGAAATCGACCGCACCGTCGCCTACACCAAGCAGCCGGCAGGCCGCTTGCGGCGAGTCACCGTCGCGGTGTTGATTGACAACCTGCGCTCGGTTACCAAGGACGGGAAACCTAAGGAAACCCCGCTCTCCAAGGAACAGCTCGACCACATCAACCAACTCGTGAAGGACGCGGTGGGTTACGACGAGTCCCGGGGTGACAGCGTGAACGTGGTCAACGCCTCGTTCACCCAGGATTCCACGCCCGCTCCGGACGGCGAGCTGCTCGCTCCCAAGATCTGGGAAAATCCGTTGTTCCTGGACATCGCCAAAGTTGTGGGCGGCCTCGTGGTGCTGTTGGTTCTGGTGCTGTCTGTCATCCGGCCGCTCGTCAAGAACCTGATCGCCCCCAGCGTCCATCAGATGCAGGTGCAGGTTCTGCCGAAACACGCAGCCGCGGCGGCGGGGGCTGCGGCGCAGTTGGGTGCATCAGCTGATGATGCAATGAACACACCGGCGCTCCCCAGCGCCGCTCAACAGGCCGCGGCCACACATGAGCAGCAGGTACAGCTGGCCCGGACCCTGGTTACCCAGGATCCGAAGCGGGTAGCACAGGTGGTCAGAGGTTGGGTGGCCAAGGATGATTGATAAGAAGGACGAACGCACGGGCACCGAGCGCGCCGCCATCCTGTTGCTGACCCTCGGCGAGAAAGAGGCTGCGGAAGTTTTAAAGCAGATGGGCGCCAAGGAGGTGCAACGCATCGGCGCCGCCATGGCCAAGCTCCAGAACGTCTCGAAAGAGGAAGTACAGAAAGTCATCAACGACTTCTCCACTTCGGTCGAGAATCAAACCTCGGTCGGCGTGGGCGCGGAGGATTTCCTGCGCAAGGTGCTGGTCGATGCGCTCGGCCAGGAGAAAGCCGCCGGCATCATTGACCGCATCAGTGTCGGCCGCTCCACCAAGGGACTCGAAGCCCTCAAGTGGATGGATGGCCGCGCCGTGGCGGAGCTGATCCGCCTCGAGCATCCGCAGATCATTGCCATCGTCCTCGCCTATCTCGAGCCCGACCAGGCCGCCGAAGTGCTCGCGCATCTGCCGGCCAACATGCGCTCGGACATCATGGTGCGCATCGCAACTCTCGACGGCGTGCAGCCCAGCGCGCTCAGTGAGCTGGATGACATCATGGAAAAGACTTTCGCCGGCAAGGGCACCACGCGCACCTCGGCCCTCGGCGGCGCCAAGGCCGCGGCCAACATCATCAACAACCTCGAGCCCAGCCAGGAAGGCATCATCATGGAGCAGATCACGCAGACCGACGAGCAGCTGGGCTCGCGCATCCAGGATCTGATCTTCGTGTTCGACAACCTGCTGGAGATCGACGATCGCAGCATGCAGGAGCTGCTGCGCCAGGTGGCCAGCGACAAGCTGCTGCTCGCCATGAAGGGCGCCGAAGATGACATGAAGGAAAAGATCTTCAAGAACATGTCGCAGCGCGCGGCGGAAATGTTGAAGGACGACCTCGAATCCAAGGGCCCCGTGAAGATTTCCGAAGTCGAAGGCGCGCAGAAGGAAATCCTGCAGACCGCCCGCAAGCTGGCCGAAGCCGGCGCGATTCAGCTGGCCAGCAAGGGCGACGAATATGTCTGAGCCGCGGCGCCCGTTTCATCCGCAGTCGCGCCCTGTTCCGGCGCGCACCGCTGCCGTGGAGCGCTGGACACTTCCCGATGTCGCAGGTCCTGTGGTCAGCCGCGTCCGCGAAGAAAAGAAGTCTGTCGACAACACCGTGGACCTGCTGCGGCAGGCTCTGCAGGAGAGCGAGGCCCGGGGTTACCAGGCCGGGATGGAAAAGGCGCAGGCGGAGAGTCAGGTCACGCTGGCCGCTCTGACCGCTCGCGTCGCTCAACTGGACTCTATCCTTCAATTGCTCGGCGCGCCCTTGCAACAACTGGACGCCGAGATTGAAAAAGAATTGTTGCAACTCACGCTGGCGGTGGGGAAACAGCTGGCACGGCGGGAGTTGCGTGTCGATCCCACGCAGGTGATCGGGATCATTCGTGAGTCCCTGTCACAACTACCCGCATCTGCCCGCGACATCCGGGTTCATCTGCATCCCGAGGATGCCGCGACCGTCCGCGAGCGGCTCGCCGAGCCTGCTCAGGAGCGCGCCTGGAAGATCGTCGAAGATCCGACGCTCAGTCGCGGCGGCTGCATGATCCGCACTGAAAACTCGCAGCTCGATGCGCGGCTCGACAGCCGCATCGCCGCGGTAATAGCCAACGCTCTGGGTGAAGAACGGGCGCCTGAACGGCCGGCGGCGGACGAACCTGTGTCAACCCAGCCCCCGGCGCTCGCCGAATGATCGACCTGAGCACACAGCGGGCAGCCAATTGGCGCGAACGCCTCGCCAAGCGCACGCGCCGCATCGAACAAACACCTCCGCCCCCGGTGGAGGGCTCACTGACCCGGATGGTGGGTCTGACTCTCGAAGCGACCGGCTGTCAGGCTTCGATTGGCGACTATTGCGACGTAATTACGCAAGACGGCTCGCGCGTCGCATCCGAGGTCGTTGGTTTCGCTGGCGACCGGCTCTACCTCATGCCGACGGGCGACATACAGGGACTGGGACCCAGTGCGCGAGTCATTCCCCGGCAGCGCGGCGCCGGGACTGTAAGAGTCGGACCGCAACTGTTGGGCCGCATCGTCGACGGTGCCTGCAACCCATTGGATGGCTTGGGTCCCCTCGAATGCGAGGACCGCGTGCGCCTGACCGGCAAACCGATCAATCCCCTGTCCCGCAAGCCGATTGAAGAACCATTGGATGTGGGCATCCGGGCAATCAACTCCCTGCTCACCATCGGCCGCGGCCAACGTGTTGGTCTTTTCGCCGGCAGCGGTGTCGGCAAGAGCGTACTGCTGGGCATGATGGCCCGCTACACCAGCGCCGATATCATCGTCGTCGGTCTCATCGGCGAGAGAGGCCGCGAAGTAAAGGAATTCGTTGAGCGCATCCTCGGTCCCAAGGACCGCAAGCGTGCTGTCGTAGTGGCAGCGCCCGCGGACGCTCCGCCGCTCATGCGCCTGCATGGCGCATGGCTTGCTACGGCAATCGCAGAGTACTTTCGCGACCAGGGCGCAAACGTATTGCTGTTGATGGACTCGGTCACGCGCTTTGCGCAGGCGCAGCGCGAAATCGGCCTCGCGATCGGCGAAGCGCCGGCGACCAAAGGTTATCCACCGTCAGTCTTTGCGCGTCTGCCGCAACTCGTGGAGCGCGCGGGCAACGGCGCTGAAGGCTCTGGTTCCATCACAGCGTTCTACACGGTTCTCACGGAAGGTGACGACAACAACGACCCGATTGCAGATGCGGCCCGCGCCATTCTCGACGGACATATTGTTTTATCGCGGCGCATCGCAGAGAGCGGTCAATACCCGGCAATCGACATCGAAGCCTCCGTCAGCCGTGTGATGCACGAGATCTCGACGCCCGCACAGATGCAGATAGCCCGGCAATTCCGGCAGACGTTGTCCACTTATCAACAGAATCGCGATCTGATTGCCGTGGGTGCCTACCAGCGCGGCAGCGACCCGCGAGTTGATAACGCCGTCACACTCTTTCCCCGGATGCAGAAATTTCTGCAACAGGATATCCGTGAGCGCGCCGATTTCGGGCAAAGCCTCACAGCGTTGCAAACCGTTTTGGCGGACAGTGGCAGCGGAAAACCCGCCTGACGCATAGGGGACGGCCATGAAGCGCGCTCAACGACTAGAGATGGTTCAGAACGTCGTCGACGATCTGGAGCGACGCCGCGCCGAGGCACTCGCCAGCAGCGAGCGACGCGTCTGCGAGAGCGAGGCCAAGCTTGCCGAGCTCGAGGGCTACCAGGCGAGCTACTTTCGCGGCTTTGCGGTCCGCGCCGGCTCCGGCATCGACGCCAACCTGGCCCGCGACTACCAGGCCTTCCTGGCCCGGCTCGAAGAGGCCATCCGTCAACAGACACAGGTTGTGACTCGCACGCGCGCGCAGCGCGACAGCGAGAGGCAGAACTGGCAGGGCGCCGCCCAGCGCGCCGAGGCCGTTGGTCAGATGGTCAAGCGCTTCCAGACCGAGGAAGTCCGCGCCGCTGACAAACTCGAGCAACAAGAGTCCGACGAGCGCTCCGCGCGCGCGTGGGCGTATGGATTGGTGGCACGTGGCGCTTAACATTCGATCTTCTTCAGCCAGCTCTTCCTCGACCAGCACGAGCCAATCGTCCGGCACGAAGAGCTCGGCCACTGACCTGTTCGCGCAGGGAATGGCGGCGGCGGCCCAAATTGCGCAGAAGTCGTCGGCCGCCAAGACCCCGCAACCCAAGCACACCACATCGGCACCCAAGCCAGCCGCGAAACCTGCCAGCTCCGCCAAGCCGAAGCCTGCAGCGCACCATTCTGATGACTCGCAGAGCAAGTCCGCGACCGCCAGGTCCAGCAACGCCGGCAGCAAGTCCAAGGCCGCGCAAAGCGCCCAGGCCGCGGCCAACGCGCAATCTCGCCAGGACAGCTCTGCACCCGATGACGCAGCAGCAGCTGCCGAAAATGCCGACACCAACACCGCTGTCAATGGTGGGAAGGGCCGGGCACCCGCCGCACGCGCGCCGGCGAAAAATAACGCTACACAGACTGCCGCCGCGAAAGCGAGCGACGCAGCAGATGACCCGACGAGTGCCGACAGCACCAACCAAGCCGGTCTGAGCCTGATTCAACTGCTTGCCAAATCACTCGAAAGCGACGACACCGACGTGCAGTCCACTGACGCGTCTGCGCCCGCAGCAACAGACGAAACGGCCGCCGACGGCAAGACCGCAGATGACCCGAACGCGATCGCCCTCGCGATGTTCAGCCAGGCGCTGGCCGCCGCGCTCGCGGGCCAACAAACACCAACTGGCAGTGCTGCGTCTGCAAATACCGGTGACGCAACAGCCAGCATAGGCAGCGCAACCCAGTCATCCGGCGGCGCTGCGTCAATGCAGGACCTGATGACCGTGCTCGCGCACGATGTTGCCGCTGATGCAAAAGGCAAATCTGACGACAGTGCAGCGCAGTTCAATGTAGACCCTACAAAGACCGACGGGACCAACGCCGGCACTGCAGACTCCACAGCCGCGGCACCAAACGCCCTGGCTCATCTGGGAGTTGCGTCACACTTTGCAGCGCAACACCTGCGTAACGACACCAACACAGCGGACCTGAAGTCTCCCGTGGGCACCCCCGGCTGGGAAGACGAGCTCGGCGCTCATCTGACCTGGATGACGCAAAAAGGCCTGGAAACAGGCTCCCTGCGCATTTCGCCGGAGCACCTGGGCCCGGTCGAGGTCAACATCTCCGTACAGAACGCAGATGCGAGCGTGTGGTTCGCGGCAAACCATCCGGATACCCGTGCGGCACTGGAACAGGCACTGCCCCGCCTGCGCGAGATGTTTGCCAGCCAGGGAATGAACCTCGCCGATTCAGGCGTCTCGCGCCAGAACCTCTCGCAGCAGGGGTCCCGCAACCAAAGCCGCTCAGGGGCTTCTCAGGCCGTCTCCGGGATATCCGCGGTAGGCGGCTCGGATGCCGACTCCACCTCCGCTGCGCGCATCAATCTCGGCCTCGTCGACCTCTACGCCTGAAGCGCGAAACGCGCCGCCAATAAACCGGCGCAAGTGATGCATTTCACACTCCTCTAAATGCATGAAATGCCTATTTTATAGGCATTTGCGCACCTTCCGGGGCTCGTGGCACGAGCGTTGCAAACTCCTGGGAGCGGCCGAACGTCTGCCGCGGGTTGAGGAGCGAGCTCAGGCATGGCAGAAGCAGCAGCAAAGGCGGCGGAAGAAGCCGCACCCAGAAAGAGCAAGAAGTTGCTCATCATCGGCATCGCCGCATTCGTGGTGCTGGCGGGTGGCGGTGCGGCGGCCTTCATGATGATGGGCCACAGCGACCCTCACAAGAAGCACGAGGTCAAGAAGGAGCCCGCCAAGCCGCCTCTGTACGTGGCGCTGGATCCACCCTTCGTCGTCAACTTCGAAGGCGAGCAGCTCGTGCGCTTCCTGCAGGTCACCGTGCAGGTCCTCACACGCGAACCCGAGACCCAGGAGATCCTGAAGGTCAATGACCCCGTCATTCGCAATGACCTGCTGATGTTATTCGCCAACCAGAAATATGAAGTCGTCGCCCAACGCGAAGGCAAGGAGAAGCTGCGCATGGAAGCACTCAAGTCGATCAGGCACGTCGTCGAGGCCAACGGCGGCAAACCCGACAGCATCGAGAACGTCTATTTCACAAGTTTCGTAATGCAGTAGCGGCACCATCGTGAGCGACGACAAGATACTCGATCAGGATGAAATCGACGCCCTCATCCACGGCGTCGACATAGGGTCAGTGAAGACCGACGCGGAACCCGCGGCGGGTGAAGTTCGGACCTACGATTTCAACAACCAGATGCGGATCGTGCGCGGCCGGATGCCGACGCTCGAGATGATCAACGAGCGCTTCGCCCGTATTTTCCGCATCAGTCTGTACAACATGCTGCGCCGGACCCCGGAAATCTCGGTGCAGCCCATCCAGGTCAAGAAGTTCAGCGAGTACGTGCATACCCTGCACGTGCCGACGAGCCTGAACCTGGTCAAGATGAATCCCCTGCGCGGCACGGCCCTGGTGGTTCTCGAGCCCAAACTCGTGTTCGCCACCGTGGACAACTTCTTCGGCGGCACGGGCCGGCATGCAAAGATCGAGGGCCGTGAGTTCACGGCCACCGAGCAGCGCGTCATCCACATGATGCTGCGTAACGTGTTCGCCGACCTGCACGAAGCCTGGTCGCACGTAGCTCCGCTCGAAGTTGAATTCGTGCAGAGTGAAATCAACCCGCACTTCGCCAACATCGTCTCGCCGTCCGAGATCGTGGTCGTCACCAGTTTCCACATCGAGCTGGATGGCGGCGGCGGAAACCTGCACATCACGATGCCCTACGCCATGATCGAGCCGCTGCGCGAGATTCTCGACGCCGGCGTGGCGAGCGATCGCGTGGACAATGACGAGCGCTGGGCCATCTGCATGCGCGAAGAGATCGAAGAAGCGGAAGTGCAGCTCACGACCCGCCTGGGTTCCTCCATCATCTCACTGTCCACACTGTTGAATCTGAAGCCCGGGGACATCGTCCCGTGCGACTTCCTGGGCAAAGTGACCGTCCTCGCCGAGGACGTGCCGGTTTTCCGCGGCAGCTTCGGCTTGTCGCACGGCCTCCAGGCCGTGAAGGTCGAAGAGCGAGTCCGCCGCAACACCCCCGTGATTACGAATGAAAGCCTGAGCGCCAAGAGAGCTTGAGGAAGACGAAATGAATGCCAATGCCGAGCCGCGTGCCGCGGAATTCAACGACCTTCAGGATGAAGGCCAGCCAGCCAGCCGCGAGGTCAACCTGGACGTCATTCTCGACGTACCCGTCACGCTGTCGATGGAAGTGGGCCGCACCCGCATCCCCATCCGCAACCTCTTGCAACTGAACCAGGGTTCGGTGGTGGAGTTGGATCGGGCCGCCGGTGAGCCGCTCGATGTGTTTGTGAACGGAACTCTCGTGGCGCACGGCGAAGTCGTCGTCGTCAACGAGAAGTTCGGTATCCGCCTCACTGACGTTATCAGCCCGGCTGAGCGCATCCGCAAGCTGAAGTGAGTGTTGTGAGTTTGAGGTCACTCACCGCCATGATGTTCGGCGCCGTAGCGCAAGCTGCGGCGCTCGTGGCGTTCGCCGGGGGGGTGATCGGCACTACCAGCGCCACTGCCCTTGCGGCCACTTCGGAAGCCACCGTCGTCGCCAGCGCGCCGGCGGACTCGACGGCGAGACATGCCCCTGCGGCAGCCCCTCAGGCCAGTCGCCCCTTCGCGGCCCCCGAGGCCGTAAACGCACCCACGGCCCCGACGGCCGGTGGGCTGGCGCAAGTCACATTCGCATTGTTGATCGTGCTCGTCGCCATCTTCGCGGTTGCCTGGGTTGCCCGCCGCATGCGGGGTTTCAACAACCGCGTGGGCGGCGCCATCGATGTCCTCGCGGATGTACCGCTGGGACAGAAGGAGCGCGCCGTCCTGTTGAAAGTCGGTTCGAAGCAGATTCTCCTGGGTGTCGCTCCGGGGCGAGTCAACACCCTGCACGTGCTCGAGGAGCCGTTGGAGCTGAGCAAGCCGTCCTCGGGACCGAACGACCCGCGCCCCAATTTCAAACAATTGATGTTGCGGAGCCTGGGCAAGTGAAGCGTGTGACCTCCTTCGCTCGCCTGCTGATTCCGGCAGCGCTGCTTCTCGCGCCCGCCCTTGCCACGGCGGCCGATGTCGGCCTGCCTGCCCTGTCCGTGACGTCCACAGGCGGCCCTGGCGGGGGCGGTGGTCAGACCTACACGCTGACACTGCAGGTCCTGGCGCTGATGACGGCGCTGACCCTGCTGCCCGCCATCCTGCTCATGATGACGGCCTTCACGCGAGTCATCATCGTATTGAGCATCCTGCGCCAGGCGCTCGGTGCCGGCCAGACACCGCCCAACCAGGTGATGATCGGCCTGTCCCTGTTCCTCACCTTCTTCATCATGACGCCGGTCATCGACCGCATCAATGAAGAGGCTTTCAAGCCCTATTCCGCCGGCACCATCGAAGCCTCGGTCGCCATGGACCGCGCCCTGGTGCCCCTCAAGAAGTTCATGTTGGATCAGACCCGGGAAAGCGACATCGCGACCTTCGTGAAGATCTCGGGTGGCAAGGGTTTCGCGAGCCCGCAGGATGTGCCGCTGACTCTGCTCGTGCCCGCATTTGTCACGAGTGAGCTGAAAACGGCATTCCTGATGGGATTTCTCATCTTCATACCCTTCGTCATCATCGACCTGGTCGTGGCCAGCGTACTGATGTCCATGGGCATGATGATGCTGTCGCCCGTGCTCATTTCCCTACCCTTCAAGCTCATGTTGTTCGTGCTCGTCGACGGCTGGACGCTCGTCATGGGCACGCTCGCATCCAGCTTCTACTCCTGACCACCGCCTCACCGGTAAACCATCCCCATGTCACCCGAAACTGTAATGTCCATCGGCAGCCGCGCACTGGAAATCACGTTGTTGCTGGCCGCCCCCATGCTGGTGGTGGCGCTGGTGACCGGTCTGATCATTGGCGCCTTCCAGGCCGCCACACAGATCAACGAGCAGACGCTGTCGTTCATTCCCAAGCTGCTGGCCCTGGCGCTCACCATGGTGGTCGCCGGCCCCTGGATGCTCAAGGTGCTGCTGAGCTACACCCGTGAGCTGTTCGAAAGCATTCCCAACCTGATCAACTGACTGAAGGACCCGGGCGCACGCCATGCTTTCCATCACCACAGGACAGCTCGAGGGATGGCTCGCGCAGTTGCTGTGGCCGTTCATTCGCGTCGGCTCCTGCTTCATGGTGGCGCCGGCATTCGGGGCTCTGTTCGTGCCAGCCCGGATCCGGATTGTCCTCGCAGGTGCGGTGGCAATGATCATCGCCCCTCTGATTACCTCGCCCACGGACATTACCGTGTTCTCCGCGACCGGCATGGTGGTCACGGTGCAACAGATCATCATTGGCATCGCCATTGGATTCAGCTTGCAGTTGCTGTTCGATGCAGTCACCCTCGGTGGCCAGTTGCTGGCCAACAGCATGGGGCTGTCGTTCGCATTCAACACTGACCCGATGCATGGCGTGCAGACCCCGGTGCTGGGGCAGATCTACAACATGCTCGTCATGCTGACCTTTCTGGCCCTGGACGGACACCTGAAGCTCATCGAAGTACTGGTCGACGGCTTCAAAACACTGCCGGTCGGCACCACGGGACTCGGCCAGGATGGAATCTGGACGATCGTTACCTGGGGCTCGCTGCTGTTCTCCGGAGCTCTGCAAATTGCGCTGCCGGGGGTGACCGCCCTGTTGATCGTCAACATCGCGTTCGGCGTCATGAGCCGCGCGGCGCCGCAGTTCAACCTGTTCGGTGTCGGCTTTCCGATTACGCTGGTTTTTGGCCTCGCCATCATTCTCGCCGGCCTGCCGGCAATGCAAACCACGTTCGTGCATCTGATGTCGGATGCTTTCGACCTGCTGCGCAAGCTCAGCACACCGGGGAGTTGACGCATGGCGGAGAATGAAAGCGAAAAAACCGAACAACCTACTCCCAAGCGCCTGGAGGAGGCGCGCAAGAAAGGTCAGATTCCCCGCTCCACCGAGCTCAGTGCCGCGGCCGTGATTCTGGCAGTGGGCGGTGGCCTGCACTTTCTCGGTGGCTACATGGGCTCACGCCTCAACGGGCTCATGATGTCGAGCCTGAGCCTCACCCGGGAACAGTCAGTGGATGAATCACTGATGATCTCGACCATGACCACGGAGGCGGCGCACGCATTGATTGCACTGGCGCCCATCCTGGGTCTGACCCTGATTGTCGCCCTCCTCGCTCCGATGTTGCTCGGCGGCTGGAATCTCAGCTTCGAGGCGCTGACTCCCGATTTCACCCGGCTGAATCCCCTGAACGGATTAGGCCGCATGTTCTCCGCCAACAGCGCGGTCAACCTCGTCAAGGCGTTTGCCAAGTTCCTGTTCCTCGGCATCGTGGCCGTCATCGTCCTGAAGCAGAAGAACGGCGAGCTCATGGGTCTCGGCACGGAACCCACGCGCGTGGCCATTGCACATGCCATCTCCCTGACCGGATATGCCTTCCTCATGCTGGCGGCCACCTACGGGTTGATTGCGGCGATCGATATTCCCTGGCAACTGTTCCAGCACAACAAGCAGTTGCGCATGACACGCGAGGAAGTCAAACAGGAAATGAAGGAGAGCGAGGGTTCACCGGAAGTAAAAGGCCGCGTCCGGCAGCTGCAGCGCGAACTGTCGCGTCGCCGGATGATGCAGGAAGTGCCGAAGGCTGACGTGATCGTTACCAACCCGACTCACTTTGCTGTCGCATTGAAGTACGACGAGAAGCGGATGAGCGCTCCACTCGTGGTGGCCAAGGGCGCCGACCTCGTCGCCGCGCGAATCCGCGAAGTCGCTACCGAAAACAGGGTTCCCATTTTTGAAGCACCGCCACTGGCCCGCGCCTTGTTCCGAAGCGTGGAGATCGGCGGCGAAATCCCGGCATCGCTGTACGTGGCCGTGGCCCAAGTGCTCACTTACATCTATCAGTTGAAGACCGCGCGCCGCGACGGCATGCAGCCGCCCACGCCGCCCGAAATCGACGCGACGCTCGACCAGACAAAGCACTAACCGATGGCCACCACAACCAACACTCCAGCCATGCCGACCTTGAAGGACATCCTTCGCACCGGAGTCGGCGTGCCCATTGGCGTTCTCGCCGTCCTCGCGATGGTGGTGCTGCCACTGCCGCCGATCATTCTGGACGCGCTGTTCACGTTCAACATCGCGCTGTCGCTCGTGATCGTGATGGCCGTGTTCTACGTGTCCCGGCCGGTCGAGTTCGCCGTATTCCCGACCATCCTGCTATTGGCCACCTTGCTGCGCCTGGCACTGAACGTTGCGTCCACACGCGTCGTGTTGTTGAACGGGCATACCGGCCCCCAGGCTGCAGGCCACGTGATCCAGTCGTTTGGTGAGTTCGTCATCGGCGGCAACTTCGCCGTGGGTGTGGTGGTATTCATCATCCTGACCATCATCAACTTCGTGGTGGTCACCAAAGGCGCGGGACGCATCTCGGAAGTCAGCGCGCGTTTCACATTGGACGCGATGCCCGGCAAGCAGATGGCGATCGATGCCGACCTGAACGCGGGCCTGATTACCCAGGACGAAGCCCGCGCGCGCCGTCTCGAAGTACGGTCCGAGGCTGATTTCTACGGCTCCATGGACGGTGCCAGCAAGTTTGTTCGCGGCGACGCGATCGCCGGCATCCTGATTCTGTTTATCAACATCATCGGTGGCCTCGGAATCGGCACCATTGGTCACGGACTCGCCGTGGCTGATGCAGGCCGCACCTATACGCTGCTGACCATCGGTGACGGTCTGGTCACCCAGATCCCGGCGCTGTTGCTGTCAACGGCGGTCGCTTTGTTGGTCACCCGAGTATCTCGCGCTACGGATATGGGTGGCGAGATGACGAAGCAGCTCTTCGGTAATCCGAAGGCGCTTGCCATCGCCGGCGGTCTTCTGGGACTCATCGGCATCGTCCCGGGTATGCCGAACTTCGCGTTTCTCACCATGGCCGCTCTGTGCGGTGGCGGCGCCTACTTCATGGCCAAGCGCCGCGCCACCCCGCCACCGGCTGAAGTGCTGCCGCCTGCTCCTGTTGCCGCGCCGGAAACCAAGGAGCTGAGCTGGGACGACGTGCAGGGCGTCGATCTCATCGGCCTGGAAGTGGGTTATCGCCTGGTGCCGTTGGTGGACAAGAAACAAAACGGCGATCTTTTGGCGCGTGTCCGCGGTGTGCGGCGCAAACTTTCCCAGGATCTCGGATTTCTGATCCCGGCCGTGCACATTCGTGACAACCTGGACCTCGCTCCGAATGTCTACCGCATCAATCTTTCGGGCGTCCCGGTCGGCGAAGCCATCATTTATCCAGAACGTGAACTGGCTATCAATCCCGGCCGGGTGTTTGGACCGATTCAAGGAATTGCGACCCGCGACCCCGCGTTTGGCATGGAAGCGCTCTGGATCGAGTCCGGCCAGCGCGATCAGGCGCAAACATTGGGCTACACGGTCGTCGATCCGAGCACTGTCATTGCGACACATCTCAGTTTCATCATCCAGTCGCACGCCAATGAGATCCTGGGACACGAGGAAGTCCAGCACCTGCTCAACACCCTGGCCAAGACGGCTCCCAAACTCGTCGAGGACCTCGTCCCCAAGCTGCTGCCGCTCTCCTCGGTGGTACGTGTATTGCAGTGTCTGTTGGCAGAGCGTGTTCCGATTCGGAATACCCGCACAATCGTCGAAACTTTGGCGGAACACGCGGCGAAGACTCAGGACCCGATCGTGTTGATGGGCCACGTGAGAGTGGCATTGGGGAGGCAGATAGTGCAGGACATCGCAGGCGTCGGCGCGGAATTGCCGGTGATTACGCTCGAGCCCGACCTCGAGCGCCTGTTGGCGAGCTCGCTCGCCGGCAATGCCGCGAATCCGGGTCTGGAGCCCGGTCTTGCCGAGCGCCTGCAACAACGCGTCGCGGAGGCCAGCCGGCGCCAGGAAAATGCCGGCGAGCCCGCCGTGTTGCTGGTGCCGCCCCAACTGCGCCAGAACCTGACCCGTTTCCTGAGATCGAGTCTGCCGAACCTCCACGTCATTGCGTGGAACGAGATACCGGACAATCGCAAGGTTCGTCTGGTGACTGCAGTAGGAAAGTAAGATGAAGATCATCAGACACACCGCTCGCGACATGCGCCAGGCCCTGCGCGCCGTGCGCGAGCAGCTCGGCGAGGACGCCGTCATCCTGTCATCGCGCCGTACCGGCGAAGGGGTTGAGGTCACCGCCGCCATTGATTTCGACGCAGCCACTCTGGAAGGCACTGGCTTCGCCAGCGCGCCGCTGCCACCGCAGGCGCCTGCGAGAATTATTGACGCAACACCGGTACCCTTCGAGCCGCCGGCCGCCACGGCGCCTGCTGTTGCGCGGCGTACGCCCCCGGCGCTGGAATCATCGGCCGCCCGCAATCAAACCGCACTGCGCGCCCGCTCGCCTGCCGCACTCGATGCAGGCAGCCCGACCGCCCAAGGCGCATTTGCACCACGCGCCCCTGCGGCTGCAACACGGACCGCCGCAGCGCATTCGCACGCCGCGCTCGATTCATCCGACGCGCGCAACTCCGACTCATTCGCCGCTGCCCTACGTACGCCAGCTGCATCGAGCGCCGGTGCATCGCGCGCGGCGCCAACGAATGCCGGTGCAACACGCCTGACCTCAACATCAGGCGCCGCCACGGCACATGCGCCTTCGGGCCTCAGCCCCAGCGCCTTCGCCTTGATGACCGGCCGCGCACCGCCGCCACCGACCGTTGCCGCATCCGCCCCGGTTGTTGCGCCAGCTCGGATTGCTGTTCCCAATACGTCGTATCACGAATTGGCCGCCGTAGAGCAGCCGGAAGATTACGACGGCGGTGTCACCTTCACTTCGCAGGCCGCACGCTACGCGGCCTACGAAGCTGACTTGATCTCGGAAGCGGCTCGCGAAGCTGTTGTTGAGCACATGGTCAGCGACCGCGCGCCCGTGCTGGAGGCAGCGGCAACGCCTGCCGCGCAGGCTGCGGCCCCGGCTCGTGCCGTTGCGGCTCGTGCCCAAAAGCGACTCGCAGCGCCTGAGGCCGTTGAGCCGGAAATGGCGTCCTCCTACGAAGAGATGGCCGCCGACGACCCTGACCCACGCGCAGCCGACCCGGTCGAAGAAATCCGCGAGGCGACCCTGACTCCGCTGGCCTCCAATGAAGTCAAAGCCACCTTCGCCGAATTCAAGGCCAACGCCGGCAGCGCCCCTGCCTCTCCCGCCGCCGCGGAAGCGATGAGCGACGAGCTGAAGACGCTGCGCCGAATGCTCGAAAACCAACTCGCGCATCTCGCCTGGAACGACCTGACACGCCGCGCGCCGGTGCACACGGAAATCCTGCGCGAGCTGACCGAAATCGGTATTTCCCACGATCTCGCCGAGCATCTGGTGCGTCAGCTCCCGGAAGACCAGGATCTGACGTTTGCGCGCCGCTTTACGATTGCCGGGCTTTCGCAGTACCTGAAGGTCACCGGTGACCGTTGGTTGGACGATGGCGGCCGTGTTGCGTTTGTCGGTGCAACAGGCGTCGGCAAGACAACCACGCTCGCCAAGATTGCCGTGCGCTGGGTATTGCGGCACGGCGCGCGCGACATCGCGCTGGTCGCCGCCGATCCGGTGCGAATTGGCGCACACGACCAACTTCGCTCGCTTGCCCAGCTGCTGGGCGTGCCGGTATATACACCCGAGAGCTTCGATCAACTGCCGGCGTTGTTGTCACGATTGGGCGAGAGACTCATTCTCATTGATACACCCGGCTCCAGCGCACGCGACGCTCAACTCGCCGGCCGCCTGACGGTGCTCTCCAACTCGGCCTCGAAGCTCGAGACAGCGCTGGTGCTGGCCGCCAGCACGCAGGCCGGAGCAATCGAGGAAACGGTGCGCCGCTTCGCGCCCGCCAACCCCGCCTGCTGTGTACTCACGAAACTCGACGAGGCCGCGAGCCTCGGCGGTGTGCTGTCGGCCCTCATCCGGGCGCGGATGCCCGTTTCCTACATGAGCGAAGGACAACGCGTGCCGGAGGATCTGCGTCCGGCGCGTGCGCTCGAGCTGGTGTCAGCTGCGGTACGGCTCGCGAAAGCGCGCGGCGCGGCGGCTGATGAAGATCTCCTGCGACGACGATTCGGAAAAACCGCCCATGGCATCTCCTGAGCTCAACTTGATCAACAACGCCAAACTCGAAGGCCTCTCCCACCCCGTTCAGGTCATTGCGGTCACGGGTGGCAAAGGGGGCGTCGGCAAGACGAGTGTGTCCGTCAACCTGGCCACTGCGATGGCTGCAGCGGGCAAACGGGTCGTGCTGCTCGACGGCGATCTTGGCCTCGCCAACGCCGACGTTTTTCTCGGTTTGTCCCCGCGCTACACGCTCGCCCACGTTCTGTCCGGTGAACGAACACTGGACGAAGTTGTGATTCAGGCGCCACAGGGATTTCTGGTTGTTCCGGCCGCCTCGGGCGCCGCCGACCTGGCGAATGTGGGTGAGTTGGAGTCACTCGGACTGGTGCAGGCCTTCAGCACGCTCGCTGCCCGGGTGGATGCCATGATCGTCGATACGGCGGCCGGCATCTCGCATAGTGTGCTCCAGTTCTCACAAGCATCCCAACATGTAGTTGTAGTTATTTGTGACGAGCCGGCCTCGCTAACCGACGCCTACGCGCTCGTCAAGGTGCTGAGTCGCAATCACGGCGTCGGCCGCTTCCGGGTTCTGGCCAATCAGGTGCGGGTGCAGGGCGCCGGGGCCGAGCTGTTCCGGCGTTTCGAGCTCGTGACCGCAAGATTCCTCGATGTAGTGCTGGAGTTCGCAGGCGAAATCCCGGAAGACGAGTACCTTCGTCGCTCAGTGAGAGAGCAACGCCCCGTGTATGACGCTTATCCGTCCTGCCCGGCGGCGCGGGCATTCAAGAAACTGGCGGCCCGGGCCGATACATGGCCTGTACCACCGGGCCCGCGCGGCAACATCGAGTTCTTTGTTGAACGCCTGGTTCGCAAGAACGTGGCGCGGCTGGAATCGGTGCAATGAACGCGGCGAGCGCCTATAGCGCGAGCCGTGCTTCGGGTGATGCGGATCGGCTGGTTTTGCAGCATGCGGAGCTGGTGAAGCGGATCGCTTACCACCTGGCAGGCAGATTGCCGCCGTCGGTGGAGGTTGATGACCTGATCCAGGCCGGCATGCTGGGTTTGCTCGAGGCGGCGTCCAACTACGCCGCCAACCGCGGTGCGAGCTTTGAGACGTACGCGGGGATTCGGATTCGAGGCGCGATGATCGATGCGCTGCGGAAGCTCGACTGGGCTCCCCGCTCGGTGCATCGAAAGGCGCGCGCGGTGGCTGCTGTGGTGCAAGAAATCGAGCGGCGGACCGGGCGCGACGCGCGCGATGTTGAGATCGCCGAAGGCATGGGAGTAGGTCTTGATGAATACCACTCAATCGTGCAGGACGCTGCGAGCTGTCGCCTTGCAAGCCTGGATGATGCGACTGCCGCTGCTGCTGCAGGACCTCAAGACCCGTTCGCGGAAGCCGCGGATGAGAGATTCAGGGTTGCGTTGAGCCGTGCGATCGAAGGTCTGCCGGAGCGGGAGCGGCTGGTGATGTCGCTCTACTACAGCGACGGCCTGAACCTGAAGGAGATCGGCGCGGTGTTGAAGGTTACTGAGTCACGGGTGTGCCAACTGCATGGACAGGCACTCGTGCGGCTGAAAGCGCGCCTGGCGGACTGGCGCGACGGCAGTGTCAGTGAGCAGGCTTGAGAATCGGGAGATGGAGCTGTGAGTAAAGATATGAAGTTTCTGGTCGTAGATGACTTTTCGACGATGCGCCGCATCGTGAAAAATCTTCTGCACGACCTGGGTTACCCCAACGTCACGGAGGCGGATGACGGCAAGACGGCGCTGCCCATGTTGCAGGCCGGTGGTTTCGACTTCCTGATTTCCGACTGGAACATGCCCGGCATGTCCGGACTCGACCTGATCAAGGCCGTTCGCTCGGACGCGAAGCTCGCCAAATTGCCCGTGTTGATGCTCACCGCGGAAGCCAAGCGTGAGCAGATCATCGAGGCCGCCCAGGCGGGCGTCAACGGCTACGTCATCAAGCCCTTCACGGCCGAGACTCTCAAAGAGAAGCTCGACAAGATCCTGGGCGCCACGGCGAAGTGAGAAAAACATGTCGAGCTTTCAGATACTGAAACTGGAATACAGCGCATGCGTAGAGGCTCTCACCGATGCCCTGCGCGGCGAGGACGAGACCGCCTTCTTCGCGGCCGTCGATCACATCGTGCACATGCGCGAGCCCGGCATGTTCAAGGAGCTGCGTCAGCTCACCGGCGATCTGCAGAAGGCCCTGGAGCGCTTCAGCATCGAGTCGCGCCTGCAGGACATCGCGGAGAACGAAATCCCCGATGCCCGCGCCCGTCTCACGCACGTAATCAACATGACCGACGAGGCGGCGCACCGTACGCTCGACCTCGTCGAGCAGTCAGGTCCGCTCGCGGAGCGCACCGCTCAGGAAGCGGCCACCCTGATTGAAGCTTTCGAAAATCTGAAGAACCGCACTGCCGCCACGTCCGGTTACGACTCGGTGTTGCAATCGGTGGAAGGCCTGCAGCCGCTGGTCAAGTCGATGGAGCGGTTCCTGCCGGCCGCGCGCTCCAACTCGGAGCTGATCCGCCGTAACCTGGCCGATGTGCTGATGGCGCAGGGATACCAGGATCTGACCGGTCAGATCATCCGCAGCGTCATGAAGCTGGTCGAGGAGCTGGAAACCACGCTGTCCAGCCTCGCGAGCCTGTCGGGCGACATGGTTGAGCACGCGACGATGGGAGAGAGCGAGAGCAAGGGACAGGGACCCGCCGTGCCTGGCGTGACCAAAGGCGAACACGCTTCGGGCCAGACAGACGTGGATGCGTTGCTGTCGGGTCTCGGGATGTAAGGTGCCCTGTTGGACATATTGAGCATCATCGGGCTGGTGCTCGCACTGAATGCCATCCTGGTCGGCGCCGTACTGAAGGGCGCGGGACTGATGGCACTGGTGTCATCCGCTGCGTTCATGATTGTCGTGGTCGGAACGTTGGCCGCCATCTTCATCCAGACACCGCTGCCGGTCATGCAGCGGGCGCTCAAGATTTTCCCCTGGGTCATGCGCCCGCCCGTGCGCGACGGCCGCCTCCTCATTGCCAAAATGGTCGAATGGAGCAACATTGCCCGCAAGCAGGGCCTGCTGGGACTCGAGATGATGATTGAGCGCGAGCAGGATGACTTCGTGCAGAAGGCTTTGCAGCTCGTCGTCGACGGCACGGAGCCGGACAACATCAGCAGTGTCATGTACGTCGATCTCAACATGCGCGAGCATGCGGATACGACGGCTGCCAAAGTGTTTGAGGGCATGGGCGTCTATTCCCCGACCCTCGGCATCATCGGCGCGGTTCTCGGCCTGATGGCCGTGCTGCAAAACCTCGCCGACCCGAGCAAGCTCGGCCACGGGATCGCCGCGGCATTCACCGCGACGATCTACGGCATCGGACTCGCCAACCTGTTCTTCCTCCCCGTGGCGGCGAAACTCAAGGTCATCATCGCGCGCCAGACACAGTTCCGCGAAATGGTCGTCGACGGAATGCTCTGTATTGCGCAGGGCGAGAATCCCCGGGCAATCGAGTCAAAGCTGCAGGGATATCTACACTGATGCGAGGCTCGCCACCTTGAGCCGCGTACGGCACTCAACCGGCCGGCGGCGTAAGAAGCACGAGGAGCACGCCAACCACGAAGCATGGGCCATCCCCTATGCGGACCTGCTGACTCTGCTGCTCGCTTTCTTCGTGGTGATGTACGCCATCTCCTCCGTCAACGCCGGCAAGTACCGTGTGTTGTCCGATTCCTTGTTTGCCGCGTTCCGCGGCGCGCCCCGCAGCCTGCAGCCCGTTCAGGTCGGAGACAAACAGGTTGGTACCGGCGCGGACATGAATTCCACGATTGTCCAACAGTCGCAGTTGGAAGGAAGGGATCAGTCGCGGATAGCTCCCGTACCGATCGCGACGGGAACGCGGCCCAGTGGAGACACCACGGCCAACAAGTTGCCAGCGCAGGCGGCCGCCGCCGCGCAGGCGCTTTCCAAGCTAGCCGACCAGGTCGCCGAGGCCATGAACCAGTTGGTTCAGAAGGACCTGGTGACCATCCGGCGCAACGACTTCTGGATTGAAGTCGAAATGAAAACCGACATTCTGTTTCCCAGCGGCAGCGCGCGCCTCGCCGACAGCGCGGTGAGCATTCTGGAGCAGTTGGGCGGCGTGCTCGCGCCCTTCCCCAACCCCATCCGGGTTGAGGGTCATACGGACAACAAGCCCATCAAGACTGCGCTCTTCAGCTCCAACTGGGAGCTGTCGGCAGCGCGTGCCGGCAGCGTCGTGCGCGTTCTCGCGAATTACGGCGTTGATCCGTCGAGGCTCGCAGTCATCGGTTACGGCGAGCAGCGCCCGCTGAAGGCCAACGATAGCGCCGAAGGTCGCAATGCCAACCGCCGTGTGGTCATTGTCATCCTCTCCACCGAGTTGATGCGACAGAATACCGATCCCGCGAAGATCTCTGACAATGACACCGCCACTCCGCCGCGGTCTGAGATCAAAGAGAACGGCACGCGCGGCGCAGGCGGTGCAATCGCTACACCGGCCGACTCCCCGCAGGCGGTCCCCGCCCCCATCGCGCCTCAACCCGTCGCTACACCGGGCGCGGCCCAGGCCGTACAACGCGACACTCCGCCCGCGGCTCCACCCATCGCACACGCCGAAAACCCAGCCACCGGCGCACATGCTGCCTCGCAGGCGCCGCAAACCGACTCAACAGGCACTGGCACAGAATCTGCACTCTGAGAAGAGGGCTCGCCGCGAAGCGCCGGAAACCTGACGGTTACGGACCAACACCGCGTCGAGTGTGAACTCGTTCACGGAGACTGCCGTACATGACCGTGCCTTCGGTTGAGACCTCTTCTGTTGAATTGATGCTGCTCGTCGGACGGGCGGTGTTTCTGGTGTTCTCATTCATTCTCGCGACCATCGCCTTCGTACGCTGGCGCCGCACCACCCTGGCACAAACCGAAATCGTGCTCGCCAACCACACGGTCCTGCTGCGGCGGCTGGCGGATCTGGAAGCCCGTGTTGATGCGACCAACGTCACTGTTTCCCAGTTGCTCGAGCGCATCCGCAAGCCACAACAGGTAGCATCTCCGACTCCTGTCGCGACGCCAGGCTACGAAATTGCGATCCGACTCGCAAAAAGCGGTGCCTCGCGCGATGAGCTGATTTCCGGTTGTGGCCTCTCGGCCAGCGAAGCCGAGCTGGTGCATCGCCTGCATGCGCCGCAGACCCGAAAATCGCCGAAGGGAGTTGCCGCATAGCGGAACTGGTTCAATTTTCCAATAGCTTCGTTTAAGCGTCCGGTGCACCCGCCGATAGCGATGGTGCACGACCACAATTGGCCCTCACCCCGCCATACAAATGACCAAGCGCAAGAAAGCGACAAATGCGCCATCGCGTCCCACGCGTGGCAGAAAACAGCCGGATCCCTCCGGAGAGACCGGCTCAGCTCGTGCCAGTGCACCTGCACAGACCGTAGAGAAACCCGCGACCGTTCTGGCCCTGGCGGCCGAATGCGTGGTCGCAGGTGCAAGCGCGCTCAAAGAAAGTCTCGCCGGGCTCCTCGATGAGCCCCAGCCCATCACACTCGACATAACTTCGCTGCAACGGATCGACACCGCCGGGCTGCAGGTACTGACCGCCTTCGTCCGCGAGCGCGCCAGCCACGGCCGCGCGGTTGAATGGCACGGCGCAGCCCCTGCCCTCACGGGCGCCGCCCAACTTCTAGGTCTGACCTCGCTACTCGGGCTGCCAGCATGACTATCGATCTCACCCAGTTTCACGAGGCATTCTTCGAGGAGAGCTTTGAAGCCCTGGACTCAATGGAAGCCGCGCTTCTCAAGCTCGACATCGGCGCGCCGGACAAGGAGCTGATCAACACGATCTTCCGGGTTGCTCACTCCATCAAGGGAGGCAGCGCGACTTTCGGATTCTCGGACATCGCCTCATTTACCCACAGCCTCGAGACACTGCTCGATGAGCTGCGCAGCGGGACGATGCAAGTCACCGTTCCGATGTCGGACCTGCTGTTGAAGTCGGTCGATGTGATGCGCGCGATGTTGCGCGCTGTACAGCAGAAGAAGCCGATCGACGCCCAGAAGGTGTCGGACCTCCAGTTCGATCTGGAGCTGATGATTGCACAGAAGCCTGCACCCGCGGCCGCCGTTATACCTGCGGCTGCCGCTACACCCGCTCCAGTGGCTGCCGCGGCACCCGCTCCGGCTCCAGCGGCCGCCGAAACCATGTCGCCGGCGTCCGTTCCCAAGCGCTGGCAAATCACATTCAAGCCCTTCCCCGAGCTGTTTGCTCGCGGCAACGACCCGCTTCGCATGCTGCGCGAGCTGGCGGAGCTGGGCGAGCTGGAATCGCTCGCAGACCTGAGCGCCATGCCCGCTTTCGCGCAGCTGGACCCCCAGTCCTGTTACATGGCCTGGAACCTTCAGCTCACGGCGGATGTTGAAGAAAGCGCCATCAAACAGGTGTTTGAATGGGCCGAAGGCGACTGTGAGCTGCAGATCGAGCTCGTGAGCGGCCCGGCCACCGAGGGCGCCCCGCAGGCGACCACCACGGCGCCCCCAACTGCGGTTGCTGCACCACCCGCCACCATCGCAGCGGCGCCACCTCCAGCGGCCGCGGCTCCGGCTCCGGCCCCGGCACCGCACGCTGCAGCCCCGGCCGCACCGCCCAAACTCGAAGCCGTACCCAAAGCAGACGCCCCCATCGAAAAGATGGCGGACTCCGGCTCCATCCGCGTCAGCGTGGAAAAGATCGACGAGCTGATGAACACCGTCGGCGAGCTCGTCATCACTCAGGCGATGTTGAGTCAGTTGGGCTCCAGGCTCGAGGGCCCGACCGCCGAAAAGCTCCGCGCGGGACTTGCGCAGCTCGAGCGCAACATGCGCGAGCTGCAGGAAAGCGTCATGCGCGTGCGCATGTTGCCCATCAACGTAGTGTTCAGCCGCTTCCCACGAATGGTTCGCGACCTTGCCCAGCGCCTCGGTAAACAGATCGAGCTGAAGCTCACCGGTGAGCAGACCGAGCTCGACAAGACCGTGCTGGAAAAGATCGGCGACCCCCTCGTACACCTGGTCAGAAACAGCATCGACCATGGCATCGAGACACCGGAAAAGCGCGCTGCCGCCGGGAAAATACCCGCCGGCACAGTTCACCTGGACGCCTGCCATCGCGGCGGCAACATTGCCGTCGAAGTGAGTGATGACGGCGGCGGGCTCGACAAGAACCGCATTCTGGCGAAGGCCCGGGATCGCGGCCTCGTAGGTCCCAACGACGTGCTCACCGATGAGCAGATCTACGAGCTCATCTTTCTCCCCGGCTTCTCAACCGCGGAGAAGACAACGGATGTATCCGGTCGGGGCGTCGGAATGGACGTCGTACGCCGCAACATCAAGGAGTTGGGCGGCAAGATCGAGCTGCGCAGCGAGTTGGGCAAAGGCTCCAGGACCATTATCACCCTGCCGCTGACCCTGGCCATTGTCGACGGCCAGTCCGTCTCGGTCGGCGGTGAAACCTACATTGTGCCGCTCATCTCCATCGTCGAATCGATGCAGTTGAAGGCGGAAAATGTCAGCCGCCTGTCAGGACGGGGCGAAGTGTTCTCGTTCCGCGGCTTCTATCTGCCCATCATCCGGCTCCACGAGGTGTTTGGAGTCGAGCCGCGCACCCGCGTGCTCGATGAGGGTCTCGTGGTCGTCGCCGAGGGCGAAGGCCACCAACGCATTGGTTTGTTTGTGGATGACCTGCTCGGTCAGCAGCAGGTTGTCATCAAGTCGCTGGAAACGAACTACGGACACGTCGAAGGAGTTTCCGGGGCGACCATCCTCGGAGACGGTTCCGTAGCGCTGATTTTGGACATTCCAGGCTTGATCCGTGCCACCGCCATACGCTCGGCAGCCTGAATGTTTTTGCCAGATGAGGAAATGCAACGATGTCAGCGAATACGCCCGTAAAGAACGCAGGGGAAGGCTCTCACCAGGTTCTGACTTTCGTCCTGGGCAAGGAAACCTACGGCGTGGACATCCTGCGTGTGCAGGAAATCCGGGGTTACTCCGCCGTCACCAAGATTCCTCACGCGCCGGCCCATGTGCTCGGCGTACTCAACCTGCGCGGTTCGATCGTTCCGATCGTCGACCTGCGCATGCGCTTCTCACTGGACCGGGCCGAGTACACGGCCGTCACGGTCATCATTGTCGTATCAATCATGTCAGCGGCCGGTCGCAGGGATTTCGGAGTAGTCGTTGACGGCGTCTCCGATGTCGTCGATGTCGACACCGAGGAAGTGAAACCCGCGCCGGACCTCGGATCACGCGGCGCTACTGACTACATTCGCGGCCTGGTCCCGGTGGCCGAGCGCATGGTCGTGCTGCTCGATATCGACAAACTGATCGGAACCGAGCTGGCCACCCTGGCCGGCAGTAACGTGAATCAGGCGGCCTGAGCACCATGCCGGCTCCAACCGACAAACACGTGACTTTCCTGGGAAGGCTGCCGCTGTCGCGAAAGCTCGCCCTGGTGGTCGCTGCCATGGCCGTTCCGGCCGTGATGCTCGGTTGCTTTTACTTCCAGCAAACCGGGGTGGCGGTTGAGCAGGCGCGCGGGGAATTGCAAGGCGTCCGTTTGTTGCGTGCGCTGGGTGGTGTGACAGGTGAGCTTCTCACCCATCGCGGTCGCGAATACACCTTCCTGAGTGGGGACAAGAACCGTCGCGAGGATGTGCTTGCCCAGGAAGCGCAAGTCGACAAACAGATTGCGATCGTGGACGAGCTCGGTCTCGACTACGAGTGGCCGTCATTCAAATCAGAGTGGGCGGCGCTCAAAGCCAACGGCCTGCAACAGACCGCCGAGCAGAACGATGCCGCGCACGCGGCGCTCGCCAATCACCTCACGCGGATTGCGGAAGGTGTCGGCAGTCGATCCCTCGCGACCTCGGACCCGGAGAGCTCCACGCGCTCACTGCTGCGGATTGCGTCAAACTTCGCGCCGGACCTGGCTCTCTATTCATCCAACATCCGGCGCCATGCCGTGCATGCCGCATCCAAAGGCTACCTCGGCGGCGACGATCGCATGGGCATCCGGGTGTTTCACGACCGTAGAGAGGCTGAGCTCGATAGCCTCAAAGGCGCTCTGGAGCAGGTCTCCCCGGATGCCCGTCTGGAAATCCAGGAAGCCGTCACAGCAGCGCAGAGCGCCGCCGAGGAGTTCTATGGGCTGGTGCAGGCGAAGATCCTGAATGCGGGCACGCTGGAAGTCACCGGCGCCGGGATCTACGACGCCGGTGTCCAGACTAACCGCGCACTGAAGAAAGTCTCGTTGGTCAGCTATGAAATGCTCGCGAAACAGGTTGAGCAACGCCTGACGACGGCTACGCGGCGCCGGACCCTCATCGGCGCGTGCACGGTACTTGCCTTCGCGTTTGCCCTGAGCCTCGCGGTGCTCATTACGCGCGTGCTTGCAAACCCACTCCATCGCGCAATCGAAGTGTTCGCAGACATCTCAGCCGGGCGCTATGAGAACCAGATTCGCATAGCGGGCACGGATGAAGGTAGCCAGGTGCTGAAAGCACTGGAGAAGATGCAAGGCACGCTGCGCGCACAGATCGAAACCGAACGTGCGGTTGCCGCGGAAAACGCGAGGATTCGCCACGCGCTCGATACTGCCTCGACCAGCGTGTTGGTTGCTGATGCCGAAAACCGCATCGTCTATTCGAACACCACCGCGCGTGCGACTCTGGCACGCGCGCAGATCAACGTCGAAACACTGACTTCCGATCTCTCCCCCGGCGTCCGGGACCGCGCCATTGGAGCGCTGACATTCAGGACTATAACCAGCCCCGTCGTCGATGGCCGGGGCGAGCGCATCGGCACTGTCATGGAGTGGACCGACCGGACGCCGGAAGTGAGAGTCGAGAAGGAGATGCAGGCGATGCTCTCCGCTGTCATCAACGGCAACCTGTCGAGCCGCATCGCCATGGCGGACAAGACCGGCTTCTTTCAATCCGCCAGCAGCGGGATCAATCACCTGGCGGACAACATGACCGAAATGGTCTCGCAGGTGAAGGACGCAGCCGGCGAGGTCTACCGCGGCGCGCAGGAAATCGCGAGCGGCAATAACAATCTGCAACATCGCACCGAGGAGCAGTCGGCATCGCTTGCGCAGACCGCATCGTCGATGGAACAGATGACCACCACGGTCGGACAGAATGCGGACAACGCCGGTGAAGCCAATCAACTCGCGGTCGCGGCACGGGACCAGGCCGAGCGCGGCGGCCAGGTAGTCAGCCAGGCCATTCACGCCATGACCGAAATCAACACCGCGTCACAGAAGATCGCCGCGATCATCGGTGTCATCGACGAGATCGCGTTCCAGACCAACCTGTTGGCCCTCAACGCGGCCGTCGAAGCCGCCCGCGCCGGCGAACAGGGCCGTGGGTTCGCTGTTGTAGCGACCGAGGTGCGGACACTCGCGGGCCGTTCCGCGAGCGCCGCCAGACAGATCAAAGAGCTCATTGCGGACAGTGTCCAGAAAGTCAAAGACGGCTCGGTGCTCGTCAGCCGCTCCGGACAAACACTGGAGCAGATTGTTACTTCGGTGAAGAAGGTCTCGGACATCGTCGCCGAAATTGCTGCAGCATCTCGTGAGCAATCCGCGGGAATCGCACAAGTCAACCGCGCGGTGTTGCAGATGGATGAGCTGACTCAGCAGAACGCGGCTCTCGTCGAGCAGGCAACCACCGCCTCGCAGTCCATGGCCCACGAAGCCTTCGGCCTGCACGAGATGATGGGCGGTTACCAGCACGGCGCATCGGAGCAACCAACATCCGTGCAACGCGCGGCTTAGAATTCAGTTTCAAGGACAAGGATCAGCGGACATGAACTTTCTCAGTCGGTTGAAGCTGTGGCAGAAGCTGGCAGTGCTGGTGGTGGCCATGGCCATCCCCAGCGCGCTGCTGGGTGTCTTCTACCTCGGCGGAGCCAATTCCCAGGTCGCACTCGCCAAGGATGAGATCGAGGGTGCGAAGTACGTGCAGGCGCTCGGCGGCATGTTGGCTGAAGCGGCCAACCATCGCAGCCGCCTGTTCGCGGTCCTGACCGGCGACACGGCCGGTCGTGATCAGGTGAGCGCCTCGGAATCCGAGATGCAGCGGCACATCGACGAGGTCGACGCGAGCGACAGCCAGGTGGGCGCCCGCTTCAAGGTCAGCGAAGGCTGGTCGTCGATCAAGTCCGATTGGGACCGACTGCGCAACGAGGGCGCGAAGCTCAGCCCCGACGAGGCCGTTGCCCGACACAACGTGTTGCTCGACCACATCCAGAAGCTCGGCGAAACCGTGGCCGCCCGCTCCGGCATGACCGTGGATCCTTCACCGGAAACCGCTGTGCTGATTCAGATTGCAACTCGTAACGTACCGGCGGCGTTGATCGCCTCGGGCAACGTCCGTTGGTACGCGGGCCGCGCGACGATCAAAGGTTACCTGGGCGGCGATGATCGCATGGCGATCCAGCTGTATCATGAGACCTTCACTGAGCACTTTGATGCCGCCGCCAGGGACCTGGACCGCGCTTCCGAAGATGCCAAGACGCGCGTGCGTCCGAAGGTGGAAGCCGCTCGCAGCGCGTTCTCGTCATTCTTCGGCACGGTGAAGGAAAAGATCCTCGACGCCCAGAAGATGGAAATCACGCCCGCGGATGTCAATTCAGCCGCGCGTGATGTCAGCTCCACTTTGAAAGAGCTGTCGGATGTCAGCTACGCGACCATGAACAGCGCTGTCCAACAGCGTCTCTCCCAGGTCACGACCTGGCGCAATCTGACCTCCACCATTACGACACTCGCCCTCGCCTTTGCGCTGGCGCTGTCATGGCTGATCACCCGCTCGCTCGCGAAGCCGCTTGCGCACGCCATCGATGTGTTCGGCAACATTTCATCCGGACGCTATGACAACGAAATCCATCAGAACGGCAATGACGAAGCCGCCCAGGTGTTGACCGCGCTCGGTGAGATGCAGGGCAAGCTGCGCACGCAGATCGAAACCGAGCGCGCAGTTGCCGCGGAAAACACTCGTATCCGCCAGGCGCTCGACAAGGTGTCCACCAGCGTTGTGCTGGCTGACGGCCAACACCAGATAATCTACTTGAACGAGACGGCTCAGACTACCTTCGCGCGCAGTCAGCACGAGATCCGCAAGAGCCTGCCAGGGTTTGACGCGCACCGCGTGCGCGGCTCGAACCTGGATGTCCTCTCGACCGATCCGGGTCAGCAGCGCCGCACGCTCGACACTCTCTCGGGATCCGACACCCAGGAGCGCGTGTTGGGCGCCTGCACCTTCCGCACCATCAGCAACCCGGTGCTGAGCGACAAGGGCGAGCGCATCGGGACGGTCATGGAATGGACCGACCGCACCCCTGAAGTGGCGGTCGAGAAGGAAATGCAGACCATGCTCAGCGCCGTCATCGACGGGGACCTCGGCAAGCGCATCGACCTGCATGGCAAGACGGGCTTCTTCGAGGCCATGAGCCGCGGAGTGAACCAGCTCGCCGACAATATGGCCGAGGTGGTTTCGAAGGTGAAGGCCGTTGCCTCCGAAGTGCATCGCGGCGCCGACGAGATTTCAACCGGCAACGCCAACCTGTCGCAGCGGACGGAAGAGCAATCCTCCTCACTGGAAGAGACGGCTTCCTCCATGGAAGAAATGACCACCACGGTCAAGCAGAACGCCGACAACGCGGGCCAGGCCAACCAGTTGGCCATGGCGGCAAGAGACCAGGCGGAAAAGGGTGGCTCGGTCGTCAATCAGGCCGTCAAGGCCATGTCCGACATCAACGATGCCTCGAAGAAGATCGCCGACATCATCGGCGTCATTGACGACATCGCCTTCCAGACCAATCTGCTCGCGTTGAACGCAGCCGTTGAGGCAGCGCGCGCCGGTGAGCAGGGCCGTGGATTCGCGGTGGTGGCGAGCGAAGTGCGCAGCCTCGCGGGTCGCTCAGCGACGGCGGCGAAAGAGATCAAGGAATTGATCCAGGACTCGGTGCGCAAGGTCGAGGACGGCTCGGTGCTCGTGACCCAGTCCGGTCAGACGCTCGAGAAGATTGTTGCCTCCGTCAAGAAAGTGTCGGACATCGTCGCGGAGATTGCCGCGGCATCGCGCGAGCAGTCTTCCGGCATCGAGCAGGTGAACCGCGCCGTCATGCAGATGGACGAGCTCACTCAGCAGAACGCAGCTCTCGTCGAACAGGCGACGGCGGCTTCGCAGGCCATGGCGGAACAGGTGCGCGGCCTGAACCAGATGTTGGATCGCTATCGTGTCAAAGACATGATCGAAGCGGCAAAGAGCTACGCGCCCCCGGCCGTTGCCACGGCAACTCCCCGGGTGGAGCGCCGCGGCAGCTCCCGGCCATGGTCAAAGGCGGGCGAGTCCGGTGTCTCAACACGCAAGCGTGCCAACGGCGCGCTCGCCACCGCGGTCGTTCAGGACGTGAAGAACGACACCGAATGGCGTGAGTTCTGATCCACGGGAGCCAGGGAGTTACGCATATGGCGAGAATATTGGCTGTGGATGATTCGGCGGCGATGCGTCAGATGGTCGGCATCACTCTGACCGGCGCGGGCCACGAAGTGGAGCAGGCGGCGGACGGCTGCGAGGCTCTGCAAAAAGCGGAAAGCGCGAAGTTCGATCTCGTGATCACGGATGTCAACATGCCCAGGATGGATGGCATCACGCTGGTCCGGGAGTTGCGCGGGCTCGAGACCTACAAGTATGTGCCGCTTCTGGTGCTGACGACCGAAGCAACGACGGAACGCAAACAGGCCGGCAAGGCGGCAGGAGCCACGGGTTGGCTGGTGAAGCCCTTCAACCCGGAACGGCTCCTGGCGACGATCAACAAGGTGCTCGGTTAGAGCACTCACCGATTTTACATTGACATTGACGAGGACTTTCGATCATGAACTCTCCGAAGCGAATACTTCTGGCCGCGGTGTTGGCGTATGCCGCAAGCCTGCCGGCTCACGCCGACTGCGTGTTGCCGCCGGCACCCAGCAAGATTCCCGACGGCACCACGGCCAGTGAGCAAGAGATGCTCACAGCGATGGCAACCCTGAAGGAATATAACGGCGACGTCGATACTTACACCAAGTGCCTGGAGTTCGAGGCCAAGCAGAATCGTCTGAGCCGGGCTGAAGAGGAGAAGATGCACAACAACGCGGTGGACACTCTCCAGAAGATCGCCGCGAAGTTCAACGAGCAGGTACGGACGTTCAAACAAAAGTCCGGCTGACAACTGATGCAGTTGAAGAAATCTCTGGCGCGGCCGCACACCGCGCCAGAGGTCGATAATTCCACTGCCGTGGCACGAGCGACGGAGTTGCTCGTCCACGGCCTGCAGGAAACCGATGCCCCCATCGCTGATATCAGCGATGCGTTGGCTCGGATGGCTGCGGCGCTCAACGACAGGAACGCGGATGTTGCAACCTTGCGGTCGCTATTCACACGCGATCTTGCGGTGTGTGTCGAGAGCCTGCAATCGTACGATCGTCTGCTGCAACAGCTCACGCAGGCCCGGGACCTCCTGGCAGGCCCGGGCCCGCGGCTCGGCAGCGGGCCGGCACGCCGCGAAGGCACTATCGAGTTGTTCTGATGGCGAGCGGAATCAACACTCCATTGCTGCACGACACCCAGACCATGATGCGTCTGCGGGAGTTCGATTTCAGCCACGAAGACTTCGAGGCGCTGCGCCGGCTCGTCAAGCAGATCACGGGCATCAATCTGTCCGATCAGAAGCGCGAGCTGGTCTACGGCCGGCTGGCGCGGCGGCTGCGCGTGTTGCAGTTGGAGAGCTTTACGCAGTACCGCGAGCTTCTGGCGCAGGATGGCGGCCGGGAAATCGCCCAGTTCTGTAATGCGATCACCACCAACCTGACAGCGTTTTTCCGCGAGCCCCACCACTTCGACTATCTGCGCGAGCAGGTGCTGGCGCCAATGGTCAACAGTGGGGCCGCGCGCCGCCTGCGCATCTGGTCGGCCGGCTGCTCGACCGGCGAGGAGCCCTACTCCATCGCAATGACGATTCTCGAGGCACTTCCCGACCCGAAGCGCTGGGATGTACGAATCCTGGCAACCGATCTCGATTCCGATGTGTTGGAACGCGGCCGGCGCGGCCTCTACACCGAGGATCGTCTCAAGAATCTGACCCTGCAGCGGCGCACGCGTTTTTTCCGGGAGGCACGCTCCCGCGACGGATCGTGTTATGAGGTTGCACCGGAGCTGAAATCACTGATCACCTTCAAGCAGCTGAACCTGATGCATCCGCTGCCCATGCGCGGGCCCCTGGATGCCATTTTCTGCCGCAACGTGGTGATCTACTTCGACAAGGACACGCAGCGCGATCTGTTCAGTCGCGTGGCGCAACTCCAGCAGCCGGGAAACCTGCTGTTCCTGGGTCATTCCGAGAGTTTGTTCAAGGTGAGCGAGCAATACTCGCTCATCGGCAAGACAGTCTACCGGAGAGCAGGATGAAAACGGCGCAGCTGCTGGCACGCCCCGACGAGCCGGAAATGTTGCCGGCGTTCGCCCATATGCAGCGCTTCTGGGATCCCCAGATCAACAGCTGGAATGTGAAGATCCTGCCCGGTGAGTACTACGTGACGCGCGGCGAGGAAGCCATCTCCACGGTGCTCGGATCGTGCATCTCCGCGTGCGCATGCGATCCGGTGAAAAAGGTGGGCGGCATGAATCACTTCATGCTTCCCGAGGACGCCTCTACCGGGCCCAACAACTGGCTCGACCCGTCCATAGGACTGGCCACCCGTTATGGTTCCTACGCCATGGAAAGCCTCATCAACGACCTGTTGAAGTTGGGCGCGACCCGCGAACGCCTGGAAATCAAGGTTTTCGGTGGCGGCCGGGTGCTGTCAGGGGTGACTGACGTAGGTGCTCGCAACATCGCCTTCGTACGCAGCTATCTGCAGCTCGAAGGCTATCGCATCCTCGCCGAGGATCTCGGCGGAACACAGCCAAGGAAGGTCATTTATTTTCCAACTACCGGACGCGTCAAGATGCGGCGTCTGCGTCCTGTCGAAAACCGCATCATCAGCCATCACGAGCAGTTGTACCTCGCCAGCATCGGGACGGCGGCCGCGGCCGCTGGCGGCGATGTCGAGCTGTTTGACTGACGCCGCTTCGGAGATCTGCAAATGTCGACACCCGCTCTGTCCACAGGCAACCGGCGCATACGCGTTCTGATCGTGGACGACTCCGCGCTCGTTCGCAGTCTTCTCACGGACATCCTGCGCGCCGACCCTGCCATTGATGTCGTGGGCGTCGCAAGCGATGCGCACGTAGCCAGAGAGAAGATCAAGCAACTCAACCCGGATGTACTGACACTCGATGTTGAGATGCCGAAGATGGATGGCCTCACGTTCCTGAAGAACCTGATGCGACTGCGTCCGATGCCCGTGGTCATGGTTTCATCCCTCACCGAGCGCGGCGCGGACGTCACGCTCGATGCGTTGGCCATCGGCGCAATCGACTACCTGTCAAAGCCCAAGATCGATCTGGCGGCCACGTTGAAGGATTACAGCGTGGAACTGATCGAGAAGATCAAGATTGCCTCGCGTGCCAGCGTGCGCGCGTTGGATCCCCACCGGGCCGCCGCGCTGGGCGTGCGCCCCAAGTTCTCGACAGATGCGGTTCTGCCCAAGGCATCTGGAGCCGCGCAGTTGCGCACCACGGATCGAATCATCGCGATCGGAGCCTCCACCGGCGGCACCGAAGCCATCAAAGCCGTGTTGACGAAACTTCCCCCGGATACACCGGGAGTGGTGATTGCCCAACACATCCCGAAGGCCTTCAGCACACCGTTCGCGAAGCGCATGAACGACTGCTGTCAGATGACCGTATACGAAGCCGAGGATGGCCAACAGGTCCTGGCGGGACACGCCTACATCGCCCCCGGGGACCGGCACCTGATGGTGGTCAGGGACGGCGCACGTTATGTTCTGCGACTCGACGATGGCGTGCCGGTCAACCGACACAAACCCTCCGTTGACGTGCTGTTCCGCTCTGTTGCCCAGAATGCGGGGCGCAATGCGATTGGCGTCATCCTGACAGGGATGGGAAAGGACGGCGCCCGGGGCCTCAAGGAGATGTTGGACGCCGGCAGCCAGACAATTGCCCAGGACGAGGCCACGAGCGTGGTGTGGGGGATGCCGGGAGAAGCGGTTTCCCTGGGTGCGGCGCAACATGTCATTGCGCTGGACAGCGTGGCCGGAAAGATCCGGGCCCTCGCGGATTCGATGGACATCACTCGCCAAGCTCGCGAGGCGTGATGCAGGCCCGGGAAATATGTCTCAACACACGCGAGGATGGGACCCTACGCGACCTCGAACCGCGACCGGAAGACTGATCTTACGATGACTACCGCCGTCAAGAACCCGAATCCTGGTCCAACGGACATGCAGGCATTTGCCTTCGTGCAGTCCCTGGCCGCAGAGCTCTCGAAAGGGAAAGTCGAGTTACCCAGTTTCCCCGACATCGCCCTGCGGGTGCGCAAGGTGTTGTCGGACGATAATGTGACGCAGGACATGGTTGTCCGCGTGGTCGGCTCCGAGCCCGCGCTCGCTGCCCGCCTGATGCAGATCGGCAACTCCGCGGCCCTGAACTTCAGCGGCAAGCCCATTACGGAGTTGCGTACGGCCATTTCCCGCATGGGCTTCAACATGGTGCGCAGCGCCGCGATTGCGTTCGCGATGTCACAGTTGAAGAAGCAGGACGCGCTCAAAGGCCTGGAAAAGCCGCTCGAGAACCTCTGGAAGCGCAGCGCGGCGGTGGCCGCGATGTCTCATGCGGTCGCGCGCCGTTACAGCAAGGTCAACCCGGATACGGCCCTCCTCGCCGGCCTGTTGCACGGCATCGGGGAGCTCTACATCCTGACCCGCTCGGCCCAACACCCCGGTTTGTTTGCCAACCAGGCGGCCTACACCGCCGTGGTCCGCGACTGGCACGCCGCCATTGCCAAGGCACTCCTCGAGAACTGGGAGATGGCAGGCGAAGTCATCGAGGCCGTCAGCAACTTCGAGGACCTGGAACGCTCGCATTCAGGGCCCGTGGATCTGACCGATGTGGTCACGGTGGGCAGCCTGCTCGCCGCATTCAAGGATCACCCGGAGACCATCGAGCTCAACATGCACGATGTCGCCGCCTGCAAGCGGATGAAAATCGACCGGGCCAGCTATGAGCAGCTCATTGACGAGTCAGAGCACGAAATAGACACACTGAGACAGGCGCTGGGTGCCTGAGGTTCGAGGGAACCTACCATGACGCTCGCACAAAAATCCGCCCCCTCCGCAGCGCCCAACGGCGCCGATGACGTGGCGTTCACCTTCGTACAAGCGCTGGCGTCCGAGTTGTCCGGCGGCAAGATCGAGCTGCCCGGCTTCCCACACATCGTCATGCGGGTCCAAAGGGTGCTCGCCGATGAGAATGCGGACAACAACCGCATCGTCAAGGTGTTGGGCAGCGAGCCCGTGCTGGCCTCACAGATCGTGCGGATGGCCAATTCCGCGGCTTTGAACCCGGCCGGCGTACCCGTTACCGACTTGCGCACCGCGGTGTCCCGAGTTGGATTGGATACGGTCCGCTCCGCCACGATCGCGTTTGCCGTGCGGCAGCTGCGCGATGCGCCGATCCTGAAAGGGTTGGAAGCCCCCTTGGGTCTGTTGTGGAAACGCAGCGTACTGGTGGCCAGCCTGAGCTGTGTCATCGCCCGCCGTTTGACCAATCTCAACCCAGACACTGCCCTGTTGGCGGGCCTGCTGCAGGGCATCGGCCGCCTGTACATTCTGACGCGGGCCAGCGGCCATCGTGCGCTGTTCGCGGACCAGGACGCCTATCAATCCATTGAACACGATTGGCATCTCAGCATTGCCGCGGCCCTTCTGGAGAACTGGGGGATCGCCGATGAGATCGTGCAGGCCGTGCACGAGTCGGAGAACTTCGAGCGCGATGCACGCGGGCCGGTGGGCCTGGCGGATGTACTGGTGGTCGGAACGATCCTGGCCGAGCATCACAATCAGCCCCAGGTGTTGGAGGCGCAGGTTCACTGCGCCAAGCCGCTTCACAAGCTGAAGTTGAATGCGGCCGCCTGCGAGGCGTTCATCAACGAGTCGTCGAAGGACATCGAATCCCTGCGCGTCGCGCTGGGTTAAACAGCGCCCCATTCGTGGGAGCGGTTCATCCGCGGCGCCATTCCCTTGGGTCCGTACGTCACCGGTTGATTGGCCTTAGCAGTCAGGGCATCCAACATCCCCTCAACCTGCTTCATTCGGGCCGCAACCAGCGTTCCATTCTTTACATTCAGATCGCGGCAACGCATTGCACGCTGCGCGCACTCACGAAGTCGTGACAACAGCGTCCCATCCGGGTCGCACCACGACATCAGGCTTTCGAGGCCAATCCAATCCGGGGTATAGCCATGCATCGTGCACAGCGAGCGGCGTTGCTCCTCGGTGCGGGCCAGGTCGCCCATCATCTGCGCGCGTACCAACGCGGTACGCTCGATTGCAGCAACATTCCTGGCGCCGAGCACGTCGTGCTCGCTGATCAGGACCTCTTCCAGATCACGCAATGCATCGACTTCCTCGGTCAACAGGGAGCCGAGGTGCTCACGGCAGACTTCGATTTCATCGCCCGCCTGCATCGATCAGGCGCCAGCTTCCGCGTCGGGCAGGCTGCCCAGCGAGCGTTCGAGTGACATGAGCTGGTCGGCAATGTGCTGCGGACGAACCTGGTAGGTGCCCTGCTCGATCGCGGCGCGCAACGCAGCCACCTTCTCTTCATTCACATCCGGAAGGCTGCGGACCTTCTGGTCGAGATCGGATAACTGTCGGGCGGTGCCGGTGATCTGGACGTTCTGCGAACCGCCCTTTGACGTATCGGAGGACGGGCCACCGCTTACGGCGTCCTGAGGACGCTGAATCGGACGACCAGCCCCAACCGAGGGGACCTGAGCCGGGCTGGGTGCCCCATCGACTCCGCTTATGTTACTAGCCACACCCGCTCTCCAAAGTACCTGTAACCCTCTTAACGGCAGGGGCAGGAAGAACTTTAGAGTGCGATAGGATTCACGCTTCGGTTGTCAGAACACGCCCGGTCGAGGCCTGGCTGTAGGCGCCGCGGGGACCGTAAGTCGTTGATTCTTTTCGGCTGGCTATCAAAGTGCCCAGACGAGCCTGGACGTGCTGCAGACGGGCGGCCACCAGGGCGCCGTTGCGATCGTTCAGGGAACGGCATTTCGCGGCGGCCTCGGAGCATTGCGCCCAGCTACCCGCGAGCGTGCCCTTGGGGTCACACCAGCGCAGCAGATCCTCGAGTCCCTTCAGGTCGGCCGGACGGCCCATATCGCTGCACAGCGCGCGGCGCTCCTCATCAACCCGGAAGATCCTGGCCACGCAGCGCTGCCGTTCGCGAGTGGCACCTTCGAGAGCGACCACGTCGGCAGCCTCGAGGAAACCATGCTCACGATCGAGGAGAGTCGAGAGCTCATTCAGGGCCAGACTCTCATCCTGGATGAGATTGCCCAGTTTCTCACGGCACTGCGTTTGATCCATCGTACTTGCCTTCGTTTACTTCAACTTGCCCAGTGCCCGCTCGGTATTGATCAGGCCGTGGGCGATCTTGCCGGAATCCACCTGGTAGGTACCCGAGGCAATCGCGTTGCGGATGGACTCCACGCGCTTCTGATCGATCACCGCAGTCGCCTCGAGAGAGCGATGCAGATGCGAGAGCAGCGCGGCCGTGCTCGAGACGCTGACCTCTTTTTGAGGCTGCTGCGTCGCATCCTGGGTGGTGCCCTGCGTCGACGAGTTGGGTGTCGACGATGTCTTATGTGTTGTGCTCGCGGCCGTGCCGCTGAGATCGAGTCCGGTCAGATTGACGGCCACGTCGGGACCTCCTCTTTTCGTATCCCAGGGTATCGACACGGGGCCGGCGGGCTTGAGGCCTTCTTTTCGAAAGCGGGCATCGGGTTGCGTTGCATCACCGGGCTACCCTGACGAGATCCGCACTTTCAACCACACCCTCGACGACCCGTTGCGAGCCCAGGTTCTGCACCTGGATCCGGGAGCCTGCGGCTCCATCACCCATGGCCCGCCCGCTGGCGCGCACCTCAATGGTGTCCACCGCGGAAAGCAGCGTGACTTCCTGGCCGCGACGCACAATCAGATCTGGCGCGAACATGTCTATTGAGAGCGTAGTGCCGGCTGCGAGCGGGCGCCGCACCGTACGACCGGCGAGCTCCGCGGGCTTCGTCAAATAGGCATTCCCGGGACCCGCGGTCCGTCGAGTCTCGATCGTTACATCGGCTGCCGTCAGTCGGGCATCCCGATTGACTGCGTGAGCGAGAACGAGGACATCGATCTTGCTCTCAATATTTACAGGCACAAACACGCGCCAAGGCACGGGGCCCGCGCAGCTCACGCCGACAGTAGTTCGTGCCTGCAGCGAGGCGCCCGCGGGCAGTGAAGCGGACAGATCCCTGGGTGCGCAAGGAGCCAGGTGCAGGCGGCTGTCGAGTTGGTTAACTGTGATGGTCGTCTCACCGGCGCTCGCGGGGATCAGTGATTTCACGTAGGCGTGCGCGGTATTGCGGATTGCGGTCAGGGAATCTTCCTGCGCATTCACGGCGACAGCGAACGCAATCGTGCTCAGCCAGAAAAACGTCATTCTCATCATAGTGGCCGTAGAGCTTGCAGGCGGCGTGCCAACTAAAGTTGTTGGGGCCGCGGCCGATTAACATCTCGATGGTTTTAACATCTCGACGGCGGGTTGTGCCCCGCCGAAGCGGCAAGCTCTTGCCGCTCGCGTGATTGCCCTCACGCTCTCGACGGTGTGCGGCCGTGTTTGAGCCGCTCCCAGCCGTACCTACCCCCCGTGGCATACGTATTGCAATCCTTCCGTCAGGTCAACCTTTTGACGGATCGAATACATCATGCCGTTCTCACTGGATACGTATCTCGGCATCCACCCGGATGCTCTGAAGCTGCAGTCCAAACGCACGGAAGTCATTGCTGACAACCTCGCGAACGCCGATACGCCGGGCTACAAGGCACGCGATATCGACTTTCGTGCCGCAATGGCGAGCGCTGGAAGTCCCGACGCGCCCGTGAAAATGACAACGGACAACCCGGGCCACATCGCGATCGATCCGAACACGGACGCGAGCGCGAACCTGAAATATCGCACGCCGCTGGCGCCGGCACTCGATGGCAACACCGTGGACTCCCAACAGGAGCAGGCCGCGTTTGCCGACAACACGGTGCGCTACCAGGCCACCCTCACCTTCTTATCAGCCCGCTTCAAGGGGTTGATGACCGCCATCACGGGTCAATGAGCCAGGCTGATCAGGAGACTGGGTATGTCATCTTTCAAGATATTCGACATCGTCGGCTCCGGGCTGAGCGCGCAATCAGTGCGCCTCAACACCGTCGCCAGCAACCTGGCCAACGCCGACAGTGTCAGCGGTGATCCGAACACTGTTTATAGAGCGCGCCATCCGGTGTTCCAGGCGGTGAAAGCCCAGGTCGGCGCCGGTACCAGTGCGATCGACCAGGCCAGCGGCGCCTCGGTCAAGGTCAAAGGCATCGTACAAAGCAATGCGCTGCCCACCGAACGATATGACCCGGGCAACCCGCTCGCCAACGAAGACGGCAACGTCTACGCGCCCAACGTCAACGTCATCGAAGAGATGACCGACATGATTTCAGCCTCGCGCGCATACCAGGACAACGTGGAGGTCTTGAACACCTCCAAGGACCTGATGCTCGCCACACTCAAGCTCGGCTCCTGAGGTAACGAATGTCCAGCACACACACCGTGACCGGCACCAGCTCAAACGTCCCCGCCGCGGGCTTGAGCAACACGCCGGCCAACATGCAGATCAACCAGACGGACTTCCTGCAGCTGATCACCGCGCAGATGAAGGATCAGAACCCGCTCTCCCCGTCCGATCCGACCCAGTTCGTCACGCAGTTGGAAGGCATGAGCCAGGTGTCGGCGATGCAGAGCATGCAGGCCTCCATGCAGGCTTCCTCCATCATGAACGGCACCAGTCTGATCGGACACTCGATCCTGGCGCCCGGCACCAAGGCAACGCTGGCCACGGGCGGCGCAATCGGCGCTGCGGTCAATGCACCCGCGGGCACTTCCAGCCTCAACGTTTCGATTCAGGACTCGACGGGCGCCACCGTCGACACGTTCACCGTCAAACCCGCGGACTCGGGAATGACCTCCTTTATATGGAAGGGCGACACCAGCACCGGCGCCACCGCGCCGGCGGGCACCTACAAGGTGTCGGTGACCGCCACCGTCGACGGCAAGGCCACTCCTGTCGACCCGATGGTCGTCAACAAGGTGGACAGCGTCCTCGTCGACCCAACTACCAACGCAGTGGATGTCGAGACCGACACGGGCAACACCGTGCCGCTGTCGCAGATCATCTCCGTAATGTAACGCCACGTCTGCAAATAATTTCCGGGAGATTTCGATGCCTTTCAACATAGCCCTGACCGGTCTAAATGCCGCCAACCAGGACCTGAACGTCACGGCCAACAACCTCGCCAACGTATCGTCCACCGGCTTCAAGAGCTCGCGCGCGCAGTTCGGCGACCTGTTCGCGTCAACCCAGCGCGGCGTCAGCCGAACCTCGGTCGGTAACGGCGTGTCCGTCAGTGAAGTGGCACAGCAATTCACCCAGGGCAACATCGAGACGACGGGCAACAACCTGGACATCGCGATCAGCGGCAACGGTTTCTTCACGCTGAGCAGCGGTGGCGCCCTGAGCTACACCCGCGACGGCCAGTTCGAGATGGACCAGAACGGCAACGTCATCAACTCGCAAGGCGCGAACCTCCAGGTGTATCCGGCCCTGGCCTCCGGCGGCTTCAACACCGGCGGTCTGCAGAATCTGACGCTGACGACGAACGAGAGCGCACCTCAGGCGACCACGTCCGCAAAGATCACGGCGAACCTGTCTGCCTCCGCCAAAGCGCCCGTTGATCCGACATTCAGCGCGACGGACTCGAACAGCTATACGAACACGACGTCTCTGACGACTTACGACTCGCTGGGCGCAGCCCACACTGCGACACTCTATTTCGTCAAGGGAGCAACGGCGAACCAGTGGACTACCCACCTGTTCGTCGATGGCAACGAGGTTCCGCCCAATGGCCAGACGCTTCCAGTGACGACGCCAGTAGCCCTGACCTATGACAGCAGCGGCAATCTCACTTCTCCAGCGGCAGGCCTCGCTGCGTTCGCGAACTACCAGCCGGCGACCGGCGCATCCCCGATGAGCATGACATTTGATTTCAGTGGCACCAAGCAGTACGGCGACGCCTTCAACGTCAGCGCTGTATCGCAGGACGGTTTCACGACCGGCAAGCTCACCGGAGTCAGCATCGACCAGCAGGGCGTCGTGCAGGCGCGCTTTACCAACGGCCGGTCGACAAACCTGGGGCAGCTGGCCATGGCGAACTTCGCCAACCCGCAGGGTTTGCAGCAGCTGGGCAACCAGACCTGGGCGCAGACCAATTCGTCGGGTCAGGCGGTCATGGGCGTGGCCGGCAACTCCGGCGTCGGCACGGTTGCTTCAGGCTCCCTCGAAGAGTCGAACGTCGACACGACGGGTGCCCTGGTGGACATGATCAAGGCGCAGCGCGACTTCCAGGCGAATGCGCAGATGATCCAGACCGACAACCAGATCACCCAGACCATCATCAACATCCGTCAGTAAGCGGCAAGGACTAGAAGCCCGTCATGGATAAGTTGCTGTATGTTGCGATGTCTGGCGCCAAGGAAACGATGCGCGCCCAGGCGGCCAACACCCACAACCTCGCGAACGCGAGCACGACGGGCTTCAAGGCCGATCTCAGCGCGTTTCAAAGCCGCGCGGTGACCGGCCCCGGCTATGCCTCCCGTGTATACGCCACCGATACCACGGTCGGCTTTGACCACGGCGTGGGTGCGATCGAACAGACGGGCAACCCGCTCGACCTGGCCATCCACGGCAACGGTTTCTTTGCGGTACAGGATCCGACCGGCAACGAGGCCTATACCCGCGCGGGCGACCTGCACGTCGATCCGACAGGCCAGTTGCTGACAGCAACCGGACTGCCGGTGATGGGAGACAACGGTCCCATCAGCATTCCGCCGCACAGCTCGGTTGCGGTGGGGGGTGACGGCACGATCTCGATCGTGCCGCTGGGTCAGACGCCCAACACCATTTCGACCGTGGCACGGGTCAAGCTGGTCAATCCGCCGCTCGACTCGATCCAGCGCAGCAATGACGGCCTGTTCCGCGCCACCAACGGACAGCCACTCGAGGCGGATGCCTCGGTCACAGTGGATTCCGGCTCCCTGGAATCCAGCAACGTCAATCTGGCCAGCTGCATGGTCAACATGATTGAGCTCTCCCGCCATTTTGACCTGCAGGTCAAGGCGATCCATACCGCGGAAGAAGACGGGCAGGCCTCCGCCAAGCTGCTCCAGTCTTCCGGCGGCTAACACAGCAAAGGCAAACGCAATGGAACCAGCACTCTGGGCCGCTAAAACCGGACTCGACGCGCAACAGACGCAGATGACGGTCACGGCCAACAACCTGGCCAACGTCGCCACCAACGGCTTCAAGCGCAGCCGTGCCGTCTTCAACGACCTGCTGTATCAGAACGTCACGCAGGTTGGCTCCTCGACGTCACAGACGACGTACTCGCCCACGGGCCTGCAGCTCGGAACGGGTACCCGCGTCGTGGCGACGGAGCGCAGCTACACTCAAGGTAGCCTCGACAACACCGGCAACGCGCTCGATCTTGCGATCCAGGGCCGCGGCTTCTTCCAGGTGTTGCAGCCCGACGGCACCATGGCCTATACGCGCGACGGCAACTTTCAGACCAACGCGCAAGGTCAGCTCGTGACTGCCGCCGGTTACCAGGTGCAACCCGGCATTACGATTCCTACCGGCTCGCAGAGCGTCACGATCGGTACCGACGGCACAGTGAGCGTCCAGCTCGCCGGCCAGGCATCGCCAACCCAGGTTGGAACGCTGCAGTTGGCCGACTTCATCAACCCGGCCGGTCTGCAGACAGTCGGCGGGAATCTGCTCGTCGAGTCCGCCGCCAGCGGCACACCCACCACGGGCAACCCTGGTCTCACCGGCATGGGCACCCTCGTACAAGGATCGGTCGAGGCTTCCAACGTCAACGTCGTCCAGGAGATGGTTGACATGATCGAGACCCAACGCGCGTACGAGATGAACTCCAAGGCAGTCCAGACCACGGACCAGATGCTCCAGTACGCCGCCGAGAACATGTAAGCCATGCGAAAAATCTATATCTCATTCTGTCTCGTGCTGTTCGGCGTACTGGTGCTGGCAGCCCTGGGCGGCTGCGCGACCGTGCAAAAGAAGCCACCGAAGGAAGACGATCAGCTCAGTTGGGCGTTGCAGCCCGAGCCGCCCGCGAGCAACGGCGCCATCTACCAGGTGGGCCGCGACGTGGCTTTGTTCGAGAATCCGGTCGCCCGGCACATCGGCGACACGGTCACGATCGTTCTGAGTGAGTCCACCGCGGCCAAGAAGAGCGCGACCACCAACACCGCGAAGTCGACCAACCAGACCCTGCCCGGGATTTCAGTGCTCGGCAAAGCCGTCACCATCAAGGGCAATCCGATTACGAGCGCCAGCATCGATGACTCCTCCAAGTTCGCGGGCGAAGGCGACAGCGCCCAGAGCAACAGCCTGACCGGCTACATCACCTGCACGGTGACGCGCGTTCTGCCGAACGGAAATCTGTATATCCGGGGCGAGAAGTGGATCGGCATCAACCAGGGCTCCGAGTACGTGCGGCTGTCCGGGGTGATTCGCCCGATCGACATTGCACCTGACAACAGTGTCCCATCCCTGAAGGTGGGGGCTGCGAATATCTCCTACGGTGGCAAGGGCGCGCTCGCCGATGCGAACAACCAGGGCTGGCTGTCGCGCTTCTTCAACTCCCCCTGGACTCCGTTCTGATGCGCTCGTTGTATTCCACTTTGACGGCACTGATCCTGTCACTCGCCGTCCTCGCCGGCCACAGCACGCCGGCACATGCCGAGCGCATCAAGGATCTTGCAACCGTCAACGGCGTGCGCACGAACCAACTCGTGGGTTACGGCCTGGTCGTGGGTCTGGACGGCACGGGCGACCAAACCACCCAGGCGCCCTTCACCATCCAGAGCATCACCAACATGCTCGCGAAATTCGGCATCACCATCCCGGCGAATGCCAACCCGCAGTTGAAGAACGTCGCGGCGGTTACGGTCACCGCGGATCTGCCCCCTTTCACGAAGCCGGGCCAGAAGATTGACGTGACGGTCGGCTCCATCGGCAACGCTGCCAGCTTGCGCGGCGGCAACCTGTTGATGACGCCCATGCGCGGTGTCGACGGGCAGGTCTATGCGTTCGCCCAGGGCAACGTGCTGGTCAGCGGATTCGGTATCCAGGGCAAGGACGGTTCGAAGATCTCCCTGAACGTCCCGAGCAGCGGCCGGGTCCCGAACGGGGCCGATGTCGAGCGCGAAGTGCCAATGAAGTTCGCGACCGATCCGAATCTCATCCTGAATCTCAACACCCCTGACTTTACGACCGCATCGCGGGTCGCTGCCAGCATCAACAAGACATTGGGCGCCGGCACGGCGGATGCCATGGATGCCGTCTCCATCAAGGTCGCAGCGCCGATCGACGCCGACCAGCGCATCTCCTACCTGGCGACCCTCGAAGCACTCGAAGTCGATCCGGGCGAAGCGCCTGCGCGCGTCATCGTCAACTCACGAACCGGCACTGTCGTCATCAGCGCGCGCGTGCGAGTCACCGCGGCAGCAGTGGCACACGGCTCGATTTCGGTAACCATTACCGAGCGGCAGGACGTCAGTCAGCCCAACTCCTTCACGAACGGCACGACGGCCACCGTCACTCCCAGGAGCACGATTGATGTTCAACAGGGTGATGCGCGCATGTTCCTGTTTCATGCAGGCGTGAACCTGGATGAAATCGTACGTGCGGTAAACCAGGTCGGGGCCGGTCCCAGCGACCTCGTCGCCATTCTCGAAGCCCTGAAACAAGCCGGCGCCCTGCGCGCCGAGCTGATCGTGATCTGATCAGCGCTCATGAGCTCGGACATTCTCAAAACGGACGCGCCTGTCTATACCGATATCAACGGTCTGGGCAAGTTGAAGCGCGCCGCCGGCGCGAATGATCCGAAGGCCATCCGCACGGTGGCCGAACAGTTCGAGGCCCTGTTCACGCGCATGATGTTGAAGAGCATGCGCGATGCGGTGGGTCCGGATCCGATGTTCGGCAGCAACCAGGAACAGATGTACCAGGGCATGGCCGATGATCAGTTGTCGGTGCAGCTCTCCAAGGGCAAAGGCCTGGGGCTCGCGGACATGCTCGTCAGGCAATTGCAGAAAATGGGCGTCAAGGGCGCCGGCCAGAGTGCCGACCAGCGCGCTGGCCAGGCTGCCGGCACAACGGGCGGCAATGGCGATGGCGCGGCGCACGCGGGCATCGCCCTCACAGGCGCGAAAGCCGCGGCTGCCTATCGCGCGACGCAAAACGCTTCAGCGCCCCCAACTACATCAGCGCCTTCAACCACCTCAGCCCTGGATAAATCAAAAGTGGCGGATGTCACCAAGACCCATTTCATTCAGGACCTGTGGCCCCAGGCACAGGATGCCGGCACCCTGCTCGGCGTCGATCCACGCCATCTCATCGCCCAGGCCGCACTGGAAACCAACTGGGGACAAAATCTGCCGCAGGACTCGTCCGGCGGCACCAGCAATAATCTTTTCGGAGTCAAGGCTTCCGCCGCTTGGACCGGCGCCGCGGTGAACAACGGCACGCAGGAATTCCAGAACGGCATTGCGTCGAGCACCACGGCGCGATTCAAGGCCTATGCCACTCCGACGCAGAGCTTTCAGGATTATGTCGCGCTGCTGCGCGACAACCCACGCTACTCGGCCGCACTCAATACGGGTAGCGATGTACACGCCTTCGCTTCGGCTCTGCAGCGCGGCGGCTATGCGACGGACCCTGACTACGCAAACAAGATTGCCGCGGTGGCAAATACCGTGAGCCATCTCAAGTTATCGGGCACCCTGCCGATACCCGCAAACACCGGAACGCTTTAGAGGCCTGACGGATGAGTGATATTTTTTCAACCAGCGTGTCCGGACTGCTCGCATTCCAACGTGCGTTGACTGTGACGAGCAACAACATTTCGAACGTTGCAACGCCCGGCTACAGCAAAGAGAACGCCAACTTCACCGAGCGGCCCGGCCAGGCCTACTCCTCGGGTTACATCGGCAGCGGTACCGCGATCGACAGTGTGACGCGCTCCTACGATGAGCTGCTCGCCGGCCAGGTGCGCTCATCCCAGAGCAGCTTCTCGGGCTTCGATACCTACGCGACGCAGGCCGCGCAGATCGACAATATGTTGAGCGACAAGAAGACGGGCCTCACGGTCAGCCTGCAGAATTTCATCAACGCCTATCAGACGGTCGCCAACTCGCCATCCACGACCGCCCAGCGACAGGCGCTGCTGAGCCAGGCGACTGGCATCTCTCAGCAGATGCAGAACTACAATACGCAGCTGCAGACTTATGCAGGCGGCATCGAGCAGGGAATCGGCTCCGCGATCACGCAGATCAATACCCTCACCGACGGCATTGCGAAGCTCAATCAACAGATCGCTTCGGGCCTGGCCTCGACCGGGCAGACGCCGAACCAGCTCATGGATCAGCGCGACCAGATGTTGGACCAGTTGAGCCAGTACATCTCGGTCAATACGGCCACCCAGGCTGACGGCTCCATGAACGTCTACGTCGGTACCGGCCAGCCGCTGGTGATTGGTGCGACGACGCAGAAGTTGCAGGCGACGCCGAACCAGTACAACGCATCGGAAAACCAGGTATCGCTCGTCGGCGGCGGTGGCCTCACAACCGATATCACCTCCAGCATCACCGGCGGACAATTGGGTGGATTGCTGGCGGTCCGCGACCAGGTCCTGCGCCCTGCCGAGAACGCACTCGGACAGTTCAGCGTGGGACTGGCGACCCTGACCAACCAGGCCCAGGCGGCCGGCATCGATCTGACCGGCGCGGCCGGCAAGCCCATGTTCGCAGTCGGGGGCGTCATATCCACCTCCTCATCGGTCAATACGGGCACGGCGAGCGTGACCACGACTCGCACGAACCTGGCCTCACTGACAACGGATGACTACATCCTGCGCCAGAGCGGCGGCGCCTGGACGCTGACCGACGAATCCACGGGCCAACCAGTGACCATGACCGGCACGGGCACGGCGGCCGACCCGTTCATGGCAGCTGGTTTGTCCATGGTTGTCGCCGGCACTGCCGCCAATGGCGACAGCTTCGAGATCCGGCCCACCGCCGGCGCTTCCGCTGGCATGAGCATGCTGTTGACGAGCCCCGCGCAGATTGCCGTGGCCTCCTCGATTCAGACCACCGGCGCGGCTGCCAACACCGGGTCGGGCGCAGTTTCATCGAGCGTCGTATCGGATCCCAGTATCTGGGTACCGGGCAATTACACGATTTCGTTCACGAGCGCGACCGCCTATCAGGTGACCGACGCCGCCAACACCGTCGTGGGAACCGGCAACTACACCAGCGGCACGCCGATTACTTTTAACGGTGCGTCGGTCACGATTACCGGATCACCGGCCACCGGCGACAAGTTCAACGTCGGAGCCGCAGGCGCTTCCAACGTCGGTGACAACAGTAACGCTTTCGCGCTGATCGACTCATTGAACGCCAAGAAGCTGAACGGCGGCACGACCTCGCTCGGCAGCGTCGCGAACAACCTCGTGAGCCAGGTCGGTGTACAGACTCAGCAGGCGCAGGCCAATGCGTCCGCGCAGAAGGCGGTGAATGCTTCCGCCAATGACACCCGTAACAATCTCTCGGGTGTCAATCTCGATGAGGAAGCCGCCAAGATGGTTCAGTACCAACAGGCCTATTCCGCCTGTGCGCAGCTCATCCAGGCGTCCAACACGATGTTCAACACGCTGATTTCTGCGATCAAGGGCTAGTCATGAGAATAGCAACCATCACGTTCCAACAGAACGCCACCTCGCAGATGAACAATCTGCAGGCTGACCTTGCGAGGACGCAGAACGATCTCGCCACGGGTACGCGCCTTCACAGTGCAGCGGATGATCCGGCGGCCATGTCCCAGGTCAATGCATTGAACACGCAGATGTCTGCTTCGCAGCAGTACGTCACCAACGGCAACTACGCGAGCTCGACATTGCAGCTCGAAGAGCAGGCAATGTCGGATGCGACCAATACCCTGCAGGGCGCCCGCGACCTGGCCGTGCAGGCAAACAACCCCGCGCTGTCTGCCGCGCAGCGCACCGATATTGCGGCACAGCTGACCCAGCAATTGCAGAACCTGATTTCCATCGGCAATCGCGTCGATGGCAGCGGCAATCAGTTGTTCGGCGGGACCGCCAGCAGCACCGTGCCTTTTTCTCAGAACGGGACCTCCGTCAGCTACCTTGGAGCCACCAGGGTGAGCCAGATCCAGATCGGCCCCAATCAGCGCATTTCCGCGGGGGACACGGGCGCCACCGTGTTCATGAACATTCCGGCCGGCAATGGCACGTTCACCACGAGCGGCGCCGCAACCAACACCGGCACCGGCTCGATCGGCGTCGGTACGGTGGCGAACGCAGCCGCCTGGGTTCCGGACACCTACACCGTCAGTTTCACGAGCCCGACGAATTACACCGTCACAAACAGTACCGGTACCGTCGTCTCAACTGTGACGAACTTCAAAGACGGCGACACGATCTCATTCAATGGCGTGCAAATCCCAATGACCGGCACGCCGGCCGCGGGTGATACGTTCACGGTTGCCAAGGCTGGCACGGCCAGCGCCTTCGACACGCTGCAAAGCCTGATTACGACGCTCAATGACCCCACGCTGAGCAACGCACAGATCTCGAGCAAGATCGGCGGAGCCCTGCAGCAGATCGATAATGCGATCTCCAACATGAGCAATGTGTCTGCTTCGGTGGGCGCACGCATCAATTCGATCACCTCTTCCCAGGGTGCGGCGCAAGCGCTGCAGACGAACCTGACGGCGGCCGTCTCCCAGCTCTCGGACACTGACTACGCAGCGGCCATTACGAAGCTCAATACGGAAGAAGTGAGCCTGCAGGCCGCGCAGGAATCCTACGCGTCCATCTCCAAGCTCTCGTTGTTCAACTATCTGCAATAGAGAGTGTGACGCACTCGCCATTTCAGGCAAGGTCTTGCCGGCGGCTAAAGTTTGCCACACCAGGGTCGATAAACCTGACAGACGACAGCGCGACGGACATGTGTCCGGCGCCTGACCGAAAACTCAGGAGTCATTGACCATGTCACTAGTTCTTAATACCAACCTCAGCTCACTCGTTGCGCAGAACAGCCTGACCTCGTCGGGCGCCAAGCTCTCCTCATCGTTGCAGCAGTTGTCATCGGGTCTGCGGATCAATACCGCCGCCGACGACGCCGCCGGCTACGCGATCAGCCAGAGCATGACCTCGCAGATCAACGGCATCAACCAGGCCTCGCGCAACGCCAACGACGGCGTGTCGCTGGCCCAGACCGCCTCAGGCGCCCTGCAGGAGGTCGTGAACGACCTGCAGACGATGCGCGACCTCGCGGTCCAGTCTTTGAACGCCACCAACAGCACGACCGACCGCCAGGACCTCGACGCGCAGTTCCAGCAGTTGAAGGCTGACATCGACAGCGTTGCCACGCAGACGCAGTTCAACGGCGTCAACCTGCTCGACGGCACCTTCCAGGGCGCCAGCTTCCAGGTCGGTGCCAACTCCGGTCAGACCATCACTGTGTCCTCGATCGGCAGCTCGAAGAGCACCAGCATCGGCCAGTATTACGCCAGCAAGCTTTCTGTTGCCGGCTCGGTGACCACCTCCGGTGGTGCCAAGCTCGCCGCAACTGCCGGCACCGCCGGCACCTTCAGCGCGACCAACCTCGCCACCACTGCCGACCTCGGCACCGCGGTTGCCGGCTCGTCGGTCAAACTGACTGTCAGCGTCGACGGCACGAACTACACGACGTCTGCGATTACCCTGACGGGCACGGCCGCGACCGACCTGAAGAGCACTGCGGCTGCCATCAACCAGGCCATCAGCCCGGTCGGCGGTCTGACTGCCACGGTGAACGCTGCTGGTACCGGTATCGTGATCAACGGCACCTCCAGTGCTGGTACAGGTCACCTGATCACGGCAACGACGGCAAGCGCCACGGACGCCGCCGGCAACGCTGTGACTCTAACGACTGCCCAGCAGGCCGCCGTCACGACGGACCTGGGTGTCGACAGCCAGGACATCGTGGGTTACTACTCGGATGCCACCGGCCAGCACACGAGTGCAACCGCATCGACGTTGAACGGCGCCGATGTGACCTCGGTGGACAACGCCAATAAGGTCCTGATCTCGATCGACAACGCCCTGCAACAGCTTGCCACCTCGAGCGCGCAGTTGGGTGCGTACCAGAACCGGTTCCAGGCGGCCATCACGGGTTTGACGACGAACTCGACCAACCTGACGAGCGCCCGGTCACAGATTCAGGACACGGACTACGCCGCGACCACCTCTCAGCTGTCGAAGGCGCAGATTTTGCAACAGGCTTCCACGGCGATGGTGTCGCAAGCGAACACGATCCCGCAGAACATTCTGACCCTGTTACAGAAACTGCCGTAATAGATGCACGATAGGTTACCGAGAGCAAATGACCTCCAGGGCGGGCGCCGTAAGGCGCCCGCCCTGCGGTTTTTTCGGCCACAGATCGTCTGCACTGTGACGCAGTGCCGGGTTTACCCGGACCCCACCGTGGCGCTTCAAGTTCCACGGCGCGGATCCGATAACTTCATCAAGACGACAGTGCGACGGTTTATTGACAGTCGCCTGGCCGAAATACTCAGGAGCCGTCGACCATGTCTCTAGTCCTCAACACGAACCTCAGCTCACTGGTTGCCCAGAACAGCCTGACGTCGTCGGGGAGCCAACTCTCCGGTGCGTTGCAGCAGTTGTCATCTGGCCTGCGTATCAACACGGCCGCGGACGACGCTGCCGGATTCGCGATCAGCCAGAGCATGACGTCCCAGATCAACGGTATCAATCAGGCCGCGCGCAATGCCAATGATGGCGTATCGCTCGCCCAGACCGCTTCAGGTGCCCTGCAGGAAGTCGTCAACGACCTCCAGACGATGCGCGATCTCGCAGTCCAGTCCCTGAACGCCACCAACAGCTCGATCGACCGTTCGGACCTCGACGCGCAGTTCCAGCAGTTGAAGCTGGACATCGACAGCGTCGCTACGCAGACGCAGTTCAACGGCGTCAATCTACTCGATGGCACCTTCCAGGGCGCCAGCTTCCAGGTCGGTGCCAACTCCGGTCAGACCATCACTGTGTCCTCGATCGGCAGCTCCAAGAGCACCAACATCGGCCAGTACTACGCCAGCAAGCTGGCGGTTGCCGGCACGGTGACCACCGCTTCCGGCGCGAAGCTTGCCGCGACCGCCGGTACCGCAGGTACCTTCAATTCGACCAACCTGGGTGCCACCAGCGACCTGGGCACTGCGGTCAACGGGGCCACGGTCAAACTGACCGTGAGTGTCGACGGCACGAACTACACGACGGCTGCGATCACGCTCACGGGCACGGCCTCGACCGACCTGAAAAGCACTGTCGCTGCCATCAACCAGGCAATCAGTCCGGTCTCTGGCCTGACTGCCACAATCAACGCGGCCGGCACTGGCGTTGTCATCAACGGGACCTCCAGCCCGGGTACGGGTCACGTGGTCACTGCAACAACAGCCAGCGCCGCCGACGCCGCCGGTAACGCCCTGACCCTGACGACAGCACAGCAGGCCGCCATTACGACGGACCTGGGAATCGATAGTCAGGACATCGTCGGCTACTACGACGATGCCACCGGCCAGCACACGAGTGCGGCGGCGGCGACGCTGAGCGGTCTCGACGTGACGTCGGTGGACAACTCGAACAAGGTCCTGATCTCGATTGACAACGCCCTGCAACAGCTCGCAACTTCCGCGGCTCAGCTGGGCGCCTATCAGAACCGGTTCCAGGCGGCCATCACCGGCTTGACCACGAACTCGACCAACTTGACGAGCGCACGCTCGCAGATTCAGGACACGGACTACGCGCAGGCCACTTCGCTGTTGTCCAAGTCCCAGATTCTGCAGCAGGCCTCCACGGCGATGGTGTCGCAGGCCAATACCATCCCGCAGAACATTCTCACGTTGCTGCAGAAGCTGCCGTAACGTGAAGGACCGGAAAGCGGGCGTCGCAGGGCGCCCGCTTCGACTATTTTGAGGAGTAAGCGATGGCAATCAGCAGCAATTCCCCCGTCTCGATCGCGAGCAACAACAGCTCCGCGGCCGCCGGTGGTTCCGTCATCGACGTCAACACCCTCGTTTCTCAGTTGGTTACCGCCACGCGAGCCGGGCGGGACGCGAACATCTCGAAGCAGACGCAGGCGACCTCTACACAGATTTCCGCTGTCGGCAAGCTCAAGAGCGCGTTGTCGACGTTCCAGGACTCGCTGTCCGCGATCGACACGGTGTCCGCGTTCAACGCCGCGAAGGCAACTTCATCCGACTCCACGATATTCACAGCGACCGCCGGCTCGGACGCGCAGCCCGGCAGCTACTCGGTCACCATCAGTCAGCTGGCATCGGCGCAGCAGTTGGTCTCCAAGCCATTTGTCGGCGGCGGCTCGGCCACCGTCGGTACCGGCACTCTGCAGGTCTCTCTCGGCGGGGCCAGTTTCAACATCAACCTCGACAGCACCAACAACACGGTGGCGGGCCTTGCGTCCGCGATCAACACGGCTGCCGGCAATCCCGGCATCGTCGCGACAGTAATCACCGGGACGGACGGTGCCCACCTGGTGCTGTCGTCAGCCCAGACCGGCGCCGCCAACACCATCAAGATGACCGAGACCGACGCCGGTACCGGCCTGTCCGGCGTGACGTATGACCCGGGCAACACCGCCAACTACACGGAGAATGCCAAGGCGCAGGACGCCCAGTTCAACATTTCGGGCATCCCGCACAGCAGCTCGAGCAACACGGTTTCTGACGCGCTGAATGGCGTTACACTCACATTGAAGGGTGTTTCTGCAATGGGATCGGGTCCCACACCCACCCCTGTCAGCACACAGTTGTCGGTGGCCAGCGATACCGACGCGATCACCACCAACGTCGGTGCGTTCGTAGATGCCTACAACGCGATGGTCAAGGCAATTCAGCCGCTGGGCAGCTACGACCAGACAACCCAGACCGCGGGCCCGATGCTGGGCGATGCAACGCTTTCCGGGGTACAGAACGACATCCGCTCGGCCCTGTACTCGCTCGTGAACACCGGATCGGCCACGTACAACTCGCTGGCGAGCGTCGGGATCACCACCAACAAGGACGGCTCCCTGAGCCTGAACAAGACCAAATTCCAGACTGCCCTGGCATCCGCTCCCACCGCGGTCACCCAGCTCTTCGCCGGCACCCACGGGGTAGCCGCGACCCTGGAGGCCCGCATCAACACCGAGCTCGGCGCCGGCGGCGCAATCGACACGCGCAGCAAGACGCTCATCAAGCAAGAGAAAGCGCTGACCGCCGAGACGAATAAGTTAAACGACCAGATGAAGGAATTGGCTGCGTCGCTGACGCAACAATATTCGCACCTGAACACGTTATTGTCGTCTTTACAGAGTATGTCCGCGTACCTCAGCCAGCAGTTCAGTGCGCTGCCGAAGGTCCAATCGAACAACTAGGTCTCGAGCTGACCGCTGACGGGGGCTCAAGTGGCCGCCCGGGGAGCCGATACAGTGTTCATCGAATCTTGTGATGGAGCTGTTCGTGAACCCCTACGCCCGCAACTACTACCAGAGCGTCTCGGTACACGGTGGTGTGGCTAATGCCGACCCTCATACCATGGTGCAGATGCTCATGGACGGGGCCCTGGAGCGGATGTCGATCGCGAAGGGCTGCATCGAACGCGGGGAGCTCAAGCGGCAGGCGGCCCTGTTACACAGTTGCGTCCTGATCATCGTTGAGCTGCGTGGCAGTCTCAACCTCGCCGAGGGCGGTCCACTGGCGCAGAACCTCAGCGACCTGTATGAATACATGATTCGCCGACTGACGTTGGCCAATTCCAAGGGCGATGCCGCCATCGTCGTGGAAGTATCCCGGCTGCTGGAGGAAATCCGCAGCGCATGGGTCGCCATCGGCCCGGAAGTCCGTAAATCCGCGCGCCTGCCGACGCCCGCAACTGCTAATGTTGCAGTTGGCGGTCGCCAGGCAGCAGTGTAATGAGGTAACACGTCATGTCTGAAGAAGAGGTCAGTGCCACGGGTCAATACCCGGCACTCATTTCAACAGACTTCGCCACGTCTTATCAGACGCCTAACAGTGCGCCACAACAGAGCGCGAGTGCAACTCCCGCAGTGCAAACTGTTAACGAGTCCGCACCCGCGCTCGCGGCACAACCGGCGAAGCAACCCACATCCGCCGAGATCAGCGAAGCAATCGCAGCAGCCAATGCCAACCTGGCGAGCTCCGACCGAACGTTGGAATATCGTGTGGATGCCGCGACGGGCATTTCCGTCGCCACGATCCGCAACTCGCAGACCGGCGTTGTCCTGCAGCAGATCCCGGGCACCAACATCCTCGCGCTCGCCAAGATGCTCGCCGGCTGGTCACCCGGCAAGCACATGCTGCTCGACCTGATCGCCTAGCCCACGAACCGCCTCGCGTTTCGAAACAGCCGCATCCAGCCGCTGTACTCTTTTGCCGTTTCCGGCCGCCACGAATTCTGAACGTAACGGAACGACCTCTCGGGATGAGGCATCGTGATCGTCACCCGCCCGTCCGTGTTGGTCAGCGCCGCGATCCCATAGGGTGAGCCGTTCGGGTTATACGGATACGAATCGGCGACGCTACGGTCGTTGTGGACGTACCTGAAGCCTACCATCCCACTGGACGCACACTGCATCGCAGCGGCCTCAGACACGAACTCCGCGTGCCCCTCGCCATGCGCTACGGCAATCGGCAGGAAGGAGCCGGCCATGCCTCGCAGCAACACTGAAGGAGAATCGAGGACTTCCACCAGGACGAAGCGCGCCTCGTATTGCTCGCTCAGGTTCGTAACAAACCGCGGCCAATGATCCGTGCCGGGAATGAGGCTTTTGAGCGCCGCGAACATCTGGCAGCCGTTGCAGATCCCCAGGGAGAAGCTGTCGGGGCGATTGAAGAACGCCTGGAAGTCATCACGCACCTTCTCGTGGAACAGAATCGACTTGGCCCAGCCCTCGCCTGCTCCCAACACATCGCCGTAGGAGAAGCCGCCGCAGGCGACGATTCCCTTGAACTCGCGCAGTGAACGGCGGCCTGACAGCAGATCCGTCATGTGGATGTCGTGCGCGACGAAGCCGGCGCGCTCGAATACGGCTGCCGTCTCAACCTGGCTGTTGACACCCTGCTCCCGCAGGATGGCCACGGCTGGTTTGACGCCTCGCGAAATATACGGCGCCGCGACTCGTTCATCCGGGAACACGGCTTCTTCCGGATCGAAACTCAGGGATACGGCCAAGCCGGGGTCGTCTGTAGATGTCTGCGCCTCGTATTCCTCATCGGCGCTCTGCGGATCATCACGCATGCTGCGCATGCGCCACGACGTCTCCGACCAGGCCCGGCGCAGATCGACCCATTGCTCATCCAACAGCGCATCGCCCACTCGCATGCGCACACGCAGCTCGGGTGTCGGGGTGCCGACGTACAAAGCGCTTTTTTCCAGGCCGTGTCCGGCGAGAATCTCAACGAGCCGTTGTTCATTATCCGCGGACACCTGGATCACCACGCCGAGCTCTTCACTGAAGAGCTGCTGGAATGCCGGGCCGCGCTCCACGGGCAACGCGACGTCGAGTCCACAATGCCCCGCAAAGGCCATCTCGACCAGCGTGGCAAACAAACCGCCGTCGGAGCGATCGTGATACGCCAGGACGAGCCCTTCACGGCGCAACTCCGCCATGGCCGCCGTGAAATCCAACAGGCGGCGCGGGTCATCGAGATCGGGCGCCTCGCGACCGAGAGAGTTGTAGACCTGCGCCAGGGCCGATGCGCCCAACCGATTCCGGCCACCGCTCAGATCAATCAACCAGAGCGATGTACGCGAGCCGCCCGCCAGGGCGGGAGTCAGAGTCTTGCGCGCATCCGCGACGGGTGCAAAAGCCGAAACAATCAGTGAGACCGGCGCGACGACACTCTTGCCGTCCCAGCTCGTTTTCATGGACAGGGAGTCCTTGCCCACCGGGATCGCAATGCCGAGCGCGGGACACAACTCCTTGCCCACGGCCTGCACTGTCGCGTAGAGAGCCGCGTCCTCTCCGGGCTCGCCGCAAGCCGCCATCCAGTTGGCCGACAGGCGCACCTGCGACAACGAATCAATATCCGCGGCCAGGATGTTGGTGATCGCCTCAGCCACTGCCAGGCGGCCGGAGGCAGGCGCATTCAACACGGCCACCGGAGTCCGCTCGCCCATGGCCATCGCCTCGCCTGCGTGACCATAGTGGTCCGCAAGCGTCACGGCCACATCGCTCACCGGGACCTGCCAGGGACCCACGAGTTGATCGCGGCTGATCAGGCCACCCACGGTGCGATCGCCGATCGTGATGAGGAAGGTCTTGTCGGCCACGGCGGGGAAACGCAACACGCGATAGGCGGCATCGCGCAGATCCAACTTGCTCGTATCGAAATGCTGGCGCGGCGGCTCGACGGATTGCACGTCCCGCGTCATACGCGGCGCCTTGCCGAGCAGCACCTCGATGGGCATATCGACCGGATCGTTGCGGAACATCGGATCGCTCACGACCAGCCGGCCGGTGCCATCGATTTCGCCAACCACGGCAAAAGGGCAGCGCTCCCTGTCGGCTATCTGCGTAAACAGCGCGACCGAGGTGGCGGCAATGGCGAGGACATAGCGTTCCTGCGCTTCGTTGCACCAGATTTCCATCGGCGACATGCCGGGCTCGGCGCTCTGAATGGCTCGCAGGTCGACCCGGGCACCCCGGTTACTATGTGCGACAGCCTCGGGAATGGCATTGGACAAGCCACCCGCGCCCACGTCGTGAATCAGGACGATGGGGTTATCTTTGCCGAGCGCCCAACAGGTATCGATCACTTCCTGCGCACGCCGTTGAATCTCGGCGTTACCGCGTTGCACGGAGGCAAAATCGAGATCGGCGCTGGAAGCTCCGCTTCCCAGGGACGACGCGGCGCCGCCGCCCAGTCCGATGAGCATGGAAGGACCGCCCAGAACGACGATCCTGGCGCCGATCGGCACATCACCCTTCTCAACATCCGGGCGCCGTACGTTGCCCATGCCGCCGGCGATCATGATCGGCTTGTGATAGCCGCGCACGCGCCTGTCATCCTCGCCCTGCACGTGGTGCTCGAAAGTGCGGAAATAGCCGGCAATGGCCGGACGGCCGAATTCGTTGTTGAAGGAAGCAGCCCCGATGGGCCCTTCGATCATGATGTCGAGCGCGGAGGCAATGCGCTCCGGCTTGCCGATTGCCAGCTCTCGAGCCAACTCCCACGGGCGTTCATAGCCGGGGATGCGGAGGTTGGAAACGGAGAAGCCGGTGAGGCCGGCCTTCGGTTTCGCGCCACGGCCCGTCGCGCCCTCGTCCCGGATCTCGCCGCCCGAGCCCGTCGAGGCACCGGGGAAAGGGGAAATCGCGGTTGGATGATTGTGAGTCTCGACCTTCATCAGAATGTCGATGGGCTCATCCACGGCGCCATAGATGCCGGTCCCGGGATTGGGGAAATAACGTTTGCCGCGGGTTCCTTCAATGACAGCCGCGTTGTCGCGATACGCGGAGAGCACGCCGCCGGGACTGCGCGCGTGCGTGTAGCGGATCATGGCAAACAGCGATTCGTCGCGCTTTCTGCCATCGATGACCCAGTCGGCATTGAAGATCTTGTGGCGGCAATGCTCGGAGTTGGCCTGAGCAAACATCATCAGCTCGACATCGGTCGGCTGGCGGCCGAGGCGCTCGAAGTTGGTGACCAGATAGCTGATCTCATCCGCCGACAACGCCAGCCCCAGCTCCCGGTTGGCGGACTCGAGGTGCGCGCGGTTGATCTGTACCAGAGGCCTTGGCTGGGCATGCCCGAACAGCCGCTGCGCGTGCTGCGGATCGAACAACACCATCTCGGTCATGCGGTCGAACAACACGGGCGCGATCGCGGCCAGCCGCTCGGGACCGAGCGGTCGCGTATCCTTTAACCGGTATTCGATTCCCCGCTCGATGCGCCGGATAGCAGTGAGCCCGCAGACATGCGCGATGTCGGTCGCCTTGCTGGACCAGGGAGAGATCGTTCCCGCGCGGGGAACAACCAACAACATCTCACCGTCGGTGTTGCCCGCGGACGCTGACTTGGGCCCGTAGGTCAACAGTTGTTGCAGGATCTGCCGCTCCGCTGCTTCCAGGGGGCGATCGGTGTCGACGAAGTGAATGAAACGCGCATCCAGGGACCTGACAGCCGGCTCGAGCGTGCTCAGGCGGGCAAGGAGTTTTGCGATGCGGAAGTCAGAAAGGGCGCGTGCGCCGGGAAGCTGGAGCATGTCGTTCGGCTACTTCTTGTCCGGCGGCGGCGCGGTAAACATCGACACCGGGAACTGCGAGACGTTGGCCGCCCCTCCTTCGAGTGCAGTAATTTTGCTGATGCCCTGCTTCTTCACCTCATCGATGCGCAGGACGGAATGCAGGGGCAGGTACGTCCGTTTGACGCCGTCAAATTCGCTCTTGACGCGTTCCTCGCCGGGGTCGACGACCACCGTGGAGCGCTCGCCGAAAACGATGTCCTCCACCTCGACGAAACCGAACAGCTCGCCGCCATGACTGACGCGGCGCGCGTAGATCTCGTAAACCTTGCCTTGATTCACGAACATAATGCGGAAAATGTGACTGATTGCCATGGGCTGGAGTGGGGGTGGCTGCTAATTTGAAGGTGGCATTATATGTCCGCTCGCGTCGGCGCATGGGCTCCCACGGAAGGCACGGCGTGCGGACGCAAGAGGTGGCCTCACATTGACCGCTGGTCCGGTCCGGGAAACATGACGCTTCGGTTGCGTATCGTCAGTGATCAAAGACGCTTGCTCGGTGATCGCAGCAGCATCACTTTCACCGTGGACGGCGGAAACATCGGCCGCTCGGCGGATAATGACTGGGTACTGCCGGATCCTCTGCGCTACGTCTCCGCTCATCACGCGCGCGTGGAATACCGCGACGGGCACTTTTTCCTCGAGGACCTGAGCACCAACGGCGTCTTCGTCAACGACGACGAGCGGCCGCTGGGCAAGGCGAAGCCGATGGGTCACCAGTTGACCACCGGCGACATCATCCGAATGGGTGACTACCACATCGTCGCCTCCGTCGATGCACAGGCTGAGCAGCTTTCCAGGGCCGATACGGGGGCCGGACAGGTCCCGACGAGCATTCATGGCCTGCGGACACTCGGCCGCGCCAGCGCCCAGACCGATATCGGGGCCATGCTGAACCTGGACGACCTGCTCGTCCCGGAGTCGCCCCACACGCCTTCGTTCCATCCCGTCAACGCTTACGGTCAGGCGGTCGCGCAGATACCCATGCCCGCGCCCGTCACCCGCCCTATTCCTCCGGCCACAGCGGCTGCTCCCGTCGCCGCCCCGGTCGCTCCTGTCTCTTCGCCCGCGCCGGCGGCCGTGGCAGCTGCCCCGACTTTGACCCCTGAGGACGAAGCCATTGAACGCCGTATCGCGCGACTCGCGCGAGCGGCAGCCCGTGACCCGAAAAACGGCGCTAGTCCGGCTGCCCTGTATGACGTGCACAGCGGCCTGCAAGCCTTCTGCCGGGGAGCCGGCGTCGAAGTCGAACGCTTGCCGCCCGACGCACAAACCCGGTTGCTGCATCTGGCAGGACAGTTGTTCCGCGAAGCACTCGTGGGACTGAAGGATCTCGACAGGTCGCGCAATGACACGCGCAATCGGTTCCGCATCGAGCTTCCGGTAGAGCCGGACGACCCGCGGCCGTCGCTGGCGCGCACGGCCGTAGAGGACCTCGTGATCGACTTGTTTGCGCAACACGAGAGCCGCAGGCTGGACGCCGTGGGCTGGCTCCGCGAATCCATCGCGGAAGGCAAGAATCATGAGCTCGCGGCTGCGAAAGCAACTCGCGCGGCGTTCGTGGAATTCCTCGACAGGCTGGATCCGGCCGAGCTCGAAGCCCGCTTCGAACGCGCTGCCCGCCGCGGTAAAGCCCGCTCGGCCGACAAGGCGCAGTACTGGGAGCTGTTCACAACCTTCTACCGGAATCTGATTGAGATGCCGGAGGATCATCTGCCCCACACGTTCGTGGAAGCGTTCGCCGCGGCGTACAAAGAGTACGTCAAGAAGCCTCTGCCGTAATTCAATTGGCGGCTGCGCCAGCCACCGCCTGGCACAGAAGTTTACTACAACCTCAGGCTTACTCCCACCGCCAGCTCCGCGGCGGCCCCGCAGTACGTGTCGGCGGGATCCGCAAGGGCACGGCGGCTTTTATTGCCATGATAAACCGCGACTGGAACGATCAAGGGCTGGTGGGCCACCGAGCCTTGATTCGCTCAATGACTGTCGCGCAGACAGCTCCCAGTGCGACGAGAAGCAGGATTGCTCCGCCGTGCGCGACCAACACGTGCATGTAGTCGCCGTCCCAGCAGAATAGCCGCAGGCCGGCATCAGCCATGATGCCTACGCCCAAACCACACAGCGCGCCCGTCAGAGCCGGGCGATTAGGCAGAGCGCGGGAGACGAGCCAGGCTGGAGCGATCAGCGCCGGAATCGAGAAAGTGACGGCCGTACCAATGCACTCACGGAACCAGTGAAGCCAAAGTCCCGAAAGGGTTCCCACCGGACTTTGAGTGGTGGCGTTGACAAGAATGAACGTTCCAAACGACATCGATATCAACATCGTCAGCGCACGCGTTGACAACTCCCGGCCCGGAACTGCCTCGCGGAAACTCGCGGCCAGGATCACGAGGCTCAGCAGCATTTCTATGATCGACGTGCCCCAGGACGGCCAGGGAGCCGGTGCCACGTGGGTCTTGTGGCTCCAGAACTCGGGCAGCCCCACCAGCAGCAGTATTCCAACAGGCAGCAGTGCAAGAGCCCGGAGCTCCGGGCTGACGAGTGAGCGGACGGGTTTCAAGTCGCTCTTGACCGCGTTGTAGAGCGCAGCCGGAATGTTGGTTTGGCTCATTGGGACGATTTCCCGTTCAACTGCAACGCCAGGCGTAACGCACGTGTTGCCCGGCTCGAGCGCAGCTTCGCTGCCATCACCGTAATACCGAGCCGCGCTGCAATCGAGTCAAAGCTGAATCCAAACAGGTGGTGCAGCAGCCAGGGCTCCCGGGTGCTCGCGGGCAAAGCCGTCAACGCACTCTGGATATCGAGCGCATCGGCATCCGACGGTGAAATCGCCGGATCAATGTCAGCGCTCTCTGGCTCCAAACGCAGCGCCCGCCGATTGCGCGCCGACACGTTGCGCGCAATTCCGAATATCCAAGGTCGGACGGGCAACGGTGCGGTATAGGTTCGCCGCGAGCGATGGACTTCCAGAAACAAGTCCTGCACCAGGTCGTTGACGACGCTTCGGTCGCGATGCAGCCGCGAAAAATACCGGGTGACCTCCCCCGCCAGGATTGCATACAGCTGCTCAAAGGCGCCGAGATCGCCTGCTTGATAGGCGATCATCAACTCCGTCAGCTGGCCCTCGGCAACCATGAGATCCAGCGTAACACCGCCGGCCGATCCCCCGGACGACAATATTTCGCACCGGGCCATGACACCTTTTTCTGCCGCAGGCGAATAACAACGCAAACCCACAGGAGTGCGACTATGCCTTGCAGGAAATGGCTGTGCGTCTTTGGCTTGCTGCTGGCCAGCGGCGTATCAGCGGGAGCGACGTTTCAGGATTGCCGCGACTGTTCACGGATGGTTGTGATCCCGGGTGGCGAGTTCACCATGGGCTCGCCTGAAAACGAGCCGGAGCGCAAGAAATTCGAGGGCCCCCGCGGCCATGTGAAAGTCACGAGCTTCGCAATCGGCGCGACCGAGGTCACGCGGGGACAATATGCGGTCTTCGTGCGGGAAACCCACCGTGAGCCACCGGCCAAAGGCTGCTTCGAGTTTGGATTCGTCGACATCCTCTACAGCACCGACGTCGCCGACAAAGACATAAACCCCGAAGCCTCCTGGCGCAACCCGGGTTTCCCGCAGACCGACCAACATCCTGTTACCTGCATATCCTGGCGGGATGCGAAGGACTACGCCGAATGGCTCGCACACAAAACAGGCCACCCCTACCGGCTGCCCAGCGAAGCAGAGTGGGAATACGCGGCCCGCGCAGGCACCGCTTCGATCTTCCACTGGGGCACGGATGAAAACGAGGCCTGTCGCCATGGCAACGTGGGCGACGCAAGTCTCTTGCGTACTAATCAGATCGTGCGCGGCCAGGTCGAGAAAGGCGTCGCCCGGGGAGAGTTGGCTTTACGCTTCGTCAAATGTGACGACCACAGTCCCTACACCTCACCCGTCGGCCAGTACCAACCCAATGCTTGGGGCCTGTACGACATGATCGGCAACGTCTGGGAATATGTTGAAGACTGCTGGCAGGAGGCATTGCCCGAGAACAGTCTTGCGCACGAAGAGCCCTCCTGCTCGACCCGCCGGGTCCGCGGCGGCTCCTGGGACGACAGCCCCCCGGAGCTGCGTTCAGCCCGCCGCAGCCGCGTGAAACCGGACGGACGCCGGAACGATGGCGGATTCCGGCTGGCCCGCGATCTCACCCCGGCAGAGCTCGCCAGACTGGCCAACTGACTGCGTGCGCGCGAGCACGGTGTTCGAGCATTACAGGGTGCAGAATCAGTCTCCCATCTCACGCCACCGCCACCGCCATCGCCATGAGACTCGCCACTGTTGCACTGATTGCGCTGGTCATGCTGGGTACCACAAACGCCGTTGGGCAAGGGCATCCCCCGGCCCTGAAGATGCATAGACAACAGGCCGGTGTGCTCGACAGATCCGGATGGACCGGCGCGCAATCAACCGAGGGAAGTTTCTCCGTGAAACTTCCCTGCCTCTTTAACGACTTCTCGGTTGACACCAGCGCCGAGCCAGGCGCGCTCCTGAAAGCGTTCACCGTCGGATGCCTGCGCGCCGACCGGCGAAAGTTCTCGGCCACGCGCGTCCAGTATCGCAATGGCACACGCGATGCCCGCTATTACTTCGATAAGAATGCGACCGGCGCGGCATTCCCGAACGCCCGCGTTTCGCGATCAACCTATGAGGGCATGCCCGTCATCGACATCGAGACGAGCGGCGGAACGGTCTGTGGCTTCCTGAGATTTGTGTTCGCCAATGAGGATAACTTCGTTTTGACCGTAGAAGCGCCGCAGGGCATTGCCTGCCAGGGCCTCGACGCCCAGAGCACGCAATTTTTTGCGTCGCTCGTCGTGGCGCCGCGCACTACCCAGCCGCCGCCTCGGACCCCCGCTGGTCATCCAGACATAATCCATTGATCTAAAAGGGGTCGTACACCCCACCGCACCGACGAGAACCGGCGACGTCGGCCTCAGCATTGACCATAATTCAGGCCGGAAGCCCGCCACCTCGGCACGAGACATAACACGAGCCGTCGTGTGTACCCTTCGGGCGTTATCCCACCCCAAGCGGGCTTGAATAGCTTCGAATTGGGTGGCCGATCAAAGGGTTGGAGGGAGCCCGCGGTCTCGGAGAGGGTGGGATTCGAACCCACGTGCCGGAATTACCCGACCATCCGATTTCGAGTCGGCGCCGTTATGACCACTTCGGTACCTCTCCAGATGCCGAAATCGGTGCCCCGTTCAGGGACCCGAAATTCGGGGGTGGTATTCTATATGAACGTGATTGGACCAGGGGGTCAGAGTTGAGAGCAATCGGTGCAGCGGCAGGGACTCTCGCCATCGCCATCGCAGGACTACAGGCAGGCTGCACCCCCGCACCGTCGTCGCTCGACCAGATTCGGGCGCGGAACGAGATTCGGGTGGTGACCCTCAATATCCCGACGTGTTTCTACTTCGGGGCCAATGGTACCGAAGGGTATGAGTACAAGCTCGCCAGGCAGTTCGCGGCGGAGCTGGGTGTGAAGCTCGTGATGTATCCGGTTGCGACTGAGCGCGCCATGCAGGCGGAGCTCGCCGCCGGGCGCGCCGATATCGCCGCCGCCCAAGTCACTCCGACCAAAGAATGGCGGCGTGTGGGGGATGCGTCGACACCGTACGGTGAGATTTCCCAGCTCGTTGTTTACGGGAAGAACAAGACACGCCCTCGTGGAACCCTGCAACTGGAAGCGGCGAAGCTCGCCGTGCGCGCCGGCAGTCCGCAGGAACAGACTCTCGAAAAACTGAAGCGGACGGTCGCACCGACTCTGCAGTGGGTGCAGACAGCACCGACCAATGCGGATCCGCTGGCTGACATCGATTCGGGCGAGGCGGACTACGCCATCATTGATGACCGCGAATACTCGTTCGCGCACCATCTTTACCCGAACGTGTATCTGGGATTCACGCTACCCGAGCAACGGCCCGTGCAATGGATCGTCCGGCATGGCGCCCGTGACCTGCTCCAGGCAACCAATCGTTTCTTTCACAACGCCGCTGCTTCGGGCCGCCTGGCCAAACTGGCGCTCGAGGAGACGGGCGATGCACGACCCTTCCAATACGAGGAGTCGCGGGAGTTTCAGGCCCACTTGTCCGAGCGGCTTCCCAAGTACCAACCCCTCTTTGAAGCCGCCGCCGCAAACACCGGCATCGACTGGCGCCTCCTGGCCGCCATCGGCTACCAGGAATCGAAGTGGAATCCTCTCGCAGCCTCCGGCGATGGCGCTGGCGGCATCATGATGCTGACATCGGATACCGCTGAGGCCATGGGGATCGCCGACCGCAGCAATCCCGCGCAGAGCATCTCGGCGGGCGCACGTTATTTCGCATCGGTTCACGACAAGATCCCTGACCGCATTCCAGAGCCAGACCGCACGTGGTTCGCCGTAGCGGCGTACAACGTCGGCTTTGGTCACCTCGAAGACGCGAGAATTCTCGCGCAGACGCGCGGCAAGAACCCTGACTCATGGGAAGACGTGCGGGACCAGTTGCCGCTGCTCGGTGAAGAGCGATGGTATTCGTTGGTGAAGCGCGGATACGCGCGTGGCTGGGAGCCGGTTCAGTTTGTTGATCGCGTGCAGCGATACCTGACGTTGCTCGAGTGGCAGCCGGGCGACGGCACCGCCGCCGCGCGTTCAATCCCCGCCGCGCAACCCGAAGGCGAGCCCGGGGCGTGAGCCTCAGCCACCGCGGCTGATCTACCAACCGCTCGGCCCGCGCAGCCCTAACCTCCCCGCTTGCGCCCAAAAAACTCCTTCAACCGCCGCCCGCACTCCTCGTCCAACACTCCCCCAAATACATCCACCCGATGGTTCAAACCAGGCAACTTGAACACATCAACAATGCTGCCCGCGGCCCCGGCCCGCGGATCCCACGCGCCAAATACCAGCCGCCGCACGCGCGCATGCACGATCGCCGCGGCACACATCGCGCACGGCTCCAACGTAACGTACAGAGTTGTATCGGTCAGCCGATAGCTGCCGAGCACCTTCCCGCCGGCGCGAAGCGCCTCAATCTCAGCGTGAGCAGTCGGGTCGTGCGACGCGATAGGCCGATTTGCGCCCTCCGCGATGATCGAATCACCGCGCACGAGCACCGCCCCCACCGGCACTTCCCCACTCTCATCCGCCCCCGCCGCCAGCTCCAGCGCGCGCCGCATGAAATCGACATCAGTCAATATCACGGACCCGCCGCGGGAGGTGAAGTCTCTATCACCAGCTCAGAATGCACACAACGTGCATCAAAGCGCGAAAGCAGCTCGCGCGCTCGCGGCGCTACATGCGCGGCCTCATAGTCCTCCCCCGCAAACTTCTTGATCGCCTCCACCGACTCGAACCGCGTAATGGTGGTGAATTCCACTTCTTCGCCCACGGAGCGCCGCAGAACAGCGGCTCCCTTGAACCCCGGAATCGAATATGCCGCCGGCAGAAAATTCGATCGCAGAAACTCCTCGTAGAGATCGGCATTGGCCTTGCTGGCCGCCCAACCGCGCCACATCCTTGCAATCACTGGCTCGCCCTCGCTGCCACAATCAGGCAGCCAGTATAAGCGCTACCCGCCGAAACGCCGCACGGCGCGTCGCCGCGACACCTCACGGCCTCACCGCCTCACGCCGCCTCCGCCGGGCGATGCAGTGCCATGGCCGCCATGACCAGCGCAATTCCGGTCAACTCACGAGGTGTGGGAATCTGCCCCAACACGATGGCCGCAATCACTGTCGCACTAGCCGGCAATATCGTGAGCATGAGAGCAAAGCTCGCGCGAGGTAAACGCGCCATTGCAAGTTGATCGCAAACGTAAGGAATCACCGACGAGCAGATCCCGACACCGATCCCGGCGAGGACGAGCATTGGATGCGAGAACGCCCGGACGGCCTGAGCGACTCCCACCGGAAACACGGCCACGAAGGCGATGGCCATCGCCGCACTGAGACGCTCGATGCCGTTTCCAGTACGGGAGATCCGATGTCCCAGTACCACATACAACACAAAAAGCACACCGTTTGCGAACGCCCATGCCAGGCCCACCGGATCGGTGGACCATCGGACATGGATCAACACGAACACGCCTGCAACCGCAATGCTGAGCGCGACGCGGTTGCGCTGCGTTCGCATGCCATACAACGCAAGACCGATAACCCCGACAAACTCGACGGCCGCCACCAGGCTGATGGGCAGCCGTGCAATGGCAAGATAGAAGGAACAATTCATCAGTGCGAGCGTAGCGCCCATGGCAACGAGCAACCAACGCTCGCCTTTGCCGATCGTCGCAAACAACCGCCACGGCCGCGTGACCGGCGCAAAAACCAACGCCGCCGAGGCAATGCGGAACCACGCAACGCCCAACACACCCACCGCGGGAAACAACAACACCGCGAACGCCGGCCCAAGATAATGAAAGACCGCGCTCACCAGAAACCAGGCCTGGGGAGGCACCCCGACCACGGGCGACACAGCTGCACTTCGATTCATGGCCGCTATTTTCCAGTCACCCCAAGGGACTCACCATGCCAAAAGTTGCGGAATCCAGGCAACCTGCCTTTAATATGAAGGCTGGAAGTGCATTTCACCTTCCAGCCATGCCAGGAGGCACCCTCCCATGAAGAAAGTGCGCTATATCGACGGCGCGTTGGATGCGCTGGATACAAAGATCCTGGCGGCGCTCGCAGAGGATGCGAGAACGCCGATGCGTGAGCTGGCCCAGAAAATCGGGCTATCGGCTCCCAGTACCACTGAGCGGGTTCGGCGTCTCGAAACCGCCGGGGTCATCGAGGGTTACACGGTACGAGTGAATCCGGATGCGATAGGGCTCCCGTTGGCGGCCATTTTGCGCATACGGCCCATGCCGGGGGAGCTGAACCGCGTTGCTGAATTGCTGGCGGCCATCCCGGAAATCACTTCCTGTGACCGCGTTACCGGCGATGACTGCTTTATTGCGAAGGCGCAGGTGCCCGGCATCAGCGACCTCGAAGTGCTCATCGATGGCCTGCTTCCTTACGCTTCCACCAACACCTGTGTAGTCGTGTCAACGTTGGTTGCATCGCGACTCCCGGCAACCAGCACCTGACAGAGGTATGAAACATGGCTCGACGACTCATCAGCTCCGGCTCCACGTTTGAGCGCGACATCGGCTATTCCCGCGCCGTCGTCGACGGAGACTGGATCTTCGTGTCCGGGACCACCGGGTTCGACTACGAAACCATGACCATCTCGGACAATCTGCTCGATCAAACCGAGCAGTGCCTCAAAAACATCCAGGCAGCGCTCGCCGAAGCGGGTGCCGACCTGAATGATGTCGTCCGTGTCATGTACATCCTGCCCAACGCAACACGTTTCCCGGACTGTTGGCCCGTCCTGCGCAAGTACCTGGGAGCCGTGCGCCCGGCGGCAACGATGATCTCCGCCGGGCTGTCCGATCCGCGCATGCAGATTGAGATCCAGGTGACGGCGCGCAAGCGCACGCCGTAACCGGCCCTACTTCACCAAGAAGTCGGTAACCAACTTCGTCGTGGCCTGCGGATTCTCTTCCATCACCCAGTGCCCGGAAGACGGCACGATGCCGCCGGTCACATTGGAAGCCACCGTGTTCAGGAGGTCGGCCTCCCCTTTGCCAAAGGACTTCTCCGCACCCAGGGCCAGGACCGGCATCTTCAGCTTGCCGCCCTTGGAAAACAGCGCCTGATCGTCCTTCGCGTCCTGGTTGAACGCGGCGAACTGCTCGAAGGCATCGTGCATGGCATGCGGACGCGCATATAACTCGGCATAGTGTTGGCGCGTAGCCTCATCGATCAACTTCGGGTCGGATGACAGCTCGTTGTAGAACCGATCGAGGTAGATCCGCTCGCGGCCCTGCACCAGCCGTTCCATATCGGGGCCGCGGAAATTGAAGTGCCACAACAGGGGGCTTTTGATGATGTTATCCCAGTCGCCGAGGCCGGGTAGCGGCGCATCGATCACCGCCCAACGGGTAATCCGGCTCGGGTACTGCGCGGCAAGCGCGTATCCAACCATGTTGCCGATGTCGTGCGTGACCAGGTCCGCCTTCTGAATTTTCAGGGCGTCCATGACCCCGGCGATATCAACAGCCTGGTTTTTCTTCGTGTACCCGGTATCCGGGTGCTCCGACAACCCCATGCCGCGCAGATCCGGCACGACCACTGTGTGGTCCTTGACCAGGACGGCCGCCAACGGCGCCCACATGTCGCCCGTGTCCGCGAAGCCATGGAGCAGCACTACCGCCGGACCCTTTCCGCCGACCCGCACATTGAGCCGGGTGCCATTGGTGGCCACCATCTGGGAATGGAAGCTTGCAGGAAACGGCGTAACCGCCGCGACCGCCGGTCCTGCGAGCAAAGCCGCCAACACGGTAGTCAGTAAATATCTGAGCATGAAGTCTCCCTGAAGTAACTGCTGGGTTTTCAGTCGCCCAACAGATGTAACACGATCTGCCGGTTGTGTGGGCGGGCCCGGTGTTCAAACACATAAATGGCTTGCCAGGTCCCCAGCGCCAACTCACCCTCCACTATGGGAACGGAAAGTTGCACCCCGGTCAACGCCGTGCGGAGATGCGCAGGCATGTCATCCGGCCCTTCGTCATCGTGTTCGTAACGTGAGGGATCTTCGGGCGCGATGGTTGCGAAGAATGTCTCGAGATCGGTGCGGACCTCACGAGCGGCATTTTCCTGGATGAGGAGTGACGCGGAGGTGTGTCGGCAAAACACCGTCAGCAGGCCCGTCGTGACCTTCTGGGCGTCGACCCAAGCGCGAACTTCGGCGGTGATGTCGAGGAGACCGCGGCGGCGCGTGTGGACATCTAAAGTCTTGGCAACATTGATCATAGGGTCACCATACAGTAACCATCGCTGTTTCTCACTGGTTGGACGGCGACGCGCTGCACTGGCAAGGTCCGCCACATGCATCGTCCACCGAAGACGTCCAAGCTGGCCGATTGGCGCACCGGCTACGCGCTGGTCATCGGCTGCAAAACCTGCAAGCACGCCCGCCGCACCGAACCGCACTCGCTGGCCAAGCTGCTGGGTTGGGACATTCCCCTGATCGTGGTGACCGCCCGTCTGCGCTGCTCCAATTGTTATGCCAAGGACTGCGACATCCAGGTCGACCGTCTGCTACCGCCGCGAAACGTTCCCAAAAGACTTCTTTAGAGCTTCGGCGGGGCCCGAAGCTTGCTAGCGACACGGCTCTGGCGGCACCATGTCCCGATGTCATTCGTGGGAGAGATCGATGTGCGATAACGATTCAATCAACGATATCATCGAGTACAACCGGCGCACGGGCCTGTCCCGGCGGGAATTCGGCGCTTTGACACTGGGTGCGGGACTGATATCCGCGCTACCTGCGGGGGCTGCTACTGTGGAAACCACGGAGTCGGAGGTCGCGATCAAGACGCCCGATGGCACTGCGGATGCCTATTTTGTACATCCTTCGAAAGGCACGCACCCAGGGGTGCTCGTTTGGCCCGACATCTTCGGGCTGCGCCCTGCGTTCAGGCAGATGGGGAAACGGCTGGCGGAGTCAGGTTACTCCGTGCTGGTCGTGAATCCCTTCTATCGCACGAAGAAGGCGCCGACGGCACCCGATCATGCCGATTTCAACAATCCTGACACGCGCAAGATGCTCATGGGGTTGCATGATACGTTGAATGAGAAAACGGGCAAGACTGACGGCGCGGCGTTTGTTGAGTGGCTGGATACTCAGCCTGCCGTGGACAAGAAGCGCAAGATCGGCACAACAGGTTATTGCATGGGCGGCCCGCTGGTGTTCCAAACCGCCGCCGCGGTGCCCGGCCGTGTTGGCGCGGGAGCCACCTTCCACGGCGGCGGGTTGGTGACCGACAAACCTGACAGCCCGTCATTGTTGATTCCAACCATGAAGGCGCACTACCTGATTGCCATTGCCGAGAATGACGACCAGAAGCAGCCTGATGCGAAGAACGTGCTGAAGGCGGCCTTCGCCAAGGCGAAGCTGCCCGCGGAGATCGAGGTGTACAAAGGCACGATGCACGGGTGGTGCCCGCCGGACTCGCAGGTTTACAACCAGGAGCAGGCGGAGAAGGCCTGGAGCCGGTTGTTGGTGTTATTCAAGGGCGCGCTGGCCTGACCTGGTCAGGTGACAGGCGCGGGACAAAGGTCGCGCGCCTGTCCACCAAGGCGGTCTGACACACACCTCGCTGCTCCCGGGACCGCATTGGCTGCGCGCCGACCCGCCCCGGCGACCTCGAACACAACACGGCCGTGGGCACCCGCGACGGCTCGCGCCCGGCGGCAGAGCCCCGCCTACATGCTGCGCCCGTCTACCTTCCTGACTTTCAGCGCATCGACATCGATGCCGTCAACGCATCGAACGTTTATGGCCGCCATCCGCGCACCCGTCTTGGGCTGTGTGCCCGTGGCGAAAGACTGCACGCCACAGGTGGAGCAGAACTTGTGATCAATGACGTGCTTGTTGAATTTGAATTCAGTCAGGTTATCCGCTCCTGACAGCAGCTTGAATTGCGACTCCGGCGCAAATGCCAATAGCGTGCCCAATCGGCCGCAGCGCGAGCAGTTGCAGGCAATGACCTCACCAATGTCCATCTGCACTTCGTAGCGCACTTTCCCGCATTGGCAGCCGCCGGTATGTGTCTGTGGCATGACTCGTCCCCCTTTTGCGCGTTTAACCGAACCACACTGTACAGTGGTAGCATCCGTAAATGCCAACCTATGCAGGTTTTCTTCGCGGCGTCAGCCCGCTGAATTGCAAGATGGCCGAGTTGAAGCAGTGCCTCGTGACGGCCGGTTTCGGGCATGTGCAGACGGTACTGGCCAGTGGCAATGTTGTTTTCGATGTGCGCGCCGCCTCCCGTGAGTCACTCGAGCGCAAGGTCGAGTCCGCCATGCAGAAAGGCCTCGGCCGTATATTCGCCACCACCGTGCGCTCCATCGAGGAGCTTGCCGCCATGCAGGCGGCCGACCCCTACAAAAAGTTCGACCTCCCTGCCAAAGCCAAACGGGTGGTCACGTTGCTCCACACCAGGCCCACTACGAAGGTGAAGTTGCCCATTGAGTTGGATGAGGCACAGATTCTATGTATCAAAGGCACGGAAGTTTTCAGCGCCTACGTCCCCAACGACAAGGGCCCGGTTTTCATGGCGTTGATAGAGAAGACGTTCGGCAAGGATCTGACCACTCGCACATGGGAGACTATTCGGAAGGTGGTGGAAGCGGGTTCCAGGTAAGGATCCAACGCTGACCCAGGATCGCCTTCAGCCCAGCAAAAAGAATGGGGCCTTCCGGGTGCTTTGGATTCGGAATGACACGCTGCTGAATCGGGTCGACTACGAGACCCATTGCCTCGAGCGCCAGGACGCCCACCACGCACTCATCGCCTAGTACGATGCCATCAGCACTACACGATCGCTCCTGAAACCCGACTTGCAGCGGGACAACCGGGCGCCGAACGCGAGTGCCGTCTGCCAGTGTGGCTTCGCAAGTCGACATCTCGTCGAGATCAAACCCGAGTCCCGTGGCGATGTTGGCCGGGACCCCCATCATGAATGCTCCCGTATCCACCAGCGCGCGGACATGGATACTTTTCTTCGCGAACAGATTGCACAACGTGATATCGACGTGAACGTATCCCATGGGCTTCCCTTGCTCATCAGTTGATGTCGTGACCATCTTTACTCCTGGCATGGCGGTTGGATAGGTTGAATGGCTGCGTGTTTGCGCAAAAACGCAGGATGGGGCGACGGCCGGCGCAGACACCACGGCTAAAACGTCGAATTTAAGAGACCGGTCGTCGGAAAATGTAAAACGGGCATGGACAGGGGTGGAGGCCACGGCTACGCTTCCGATAGGTGCGGCTGCGTATAGACACACAAACAAAGCCAGCGCAGCCGAAACGGAGGCCCGATCTTGTCCACCCTCTCCAGACTCAACCTGGTCATTTCCATTGCAGCCCTGGCGTGCGCGAGCGCGTCTGCCGTAGCGGAAAACACGAAGCCATTTGACGCTGCCGCCGCCTTTGGAGCGCGCCCCAGCGTAGCTGACGGGTCCATGAGCCTTTCGCCGGACGGAAAGAGCGTGGCGTATATAGCGCCGCGCGAGGGCCAGGGCTCCGTATTGCTCACCATGCGGCTCGATGGCTCCCCGAAGGCCCAAACTGCATTGATTGCCAACGGGAAACCAGCCCGTCTGGAAAGATGCGGCTGGGTCTCGTCCGACCGCCTCGTTTGCGAGCTGTACGCCCTGGTCAAAGACACCGCCGACGGGGAGCTGCTGCCCGCGAGCCGCCTGCTGGCGGTCAACTCAGACGGGTCCAATCCGCGCGAGCTCAGCACTCGGATGAGTGAGTACTCGCGTGGGTATAACCTGTACGGTGGCGGCATCATCGACTGGCTGCCCGACGAAGATGGGGCAGTGCTCATGATGCGCAACTATCTGCCCAACGATCACCTCGGCTCTCACCTGGGGAGCACAGCCGAGGGGCTCGGGGTCGACCGGATTGATACGCGGACACTTGCGATCAAACACATCGAATCTCCGACACCGAATGCCATCGAATTTTTCTCCGATGGGCACGGGACCATTCGGGTCATGGCCACCAGGCAGGTACACGCAGGAACCCAGGACACGGGAATAATCCTCTACTCCTACCGCATGCCCGGGTCGCGAGAGTGGAATTCACTCGGAAGGTACAACGTGGTCGACGGCAGTGGAATGGAGATCGACGCCGTTGATCGCGACCTGAACGTGGCCTACGGATTCAAGAACAAGGATGGTCACAGAGCGCTCTATTCCATCTCCCTGGACAGATCGCCCCATGAAGAGCTGGTATTCGAGCAGCCTGAAGTGGATGTTGACGGGCTGATTCACATCGGCAGGCGCCAACATGTCGTAGGCGCATCCTACGAAATGGATACGCCGTTGGCGTCCTACTTCGAACCCGGTGTCAAATCGATGGTGGGATCGCTCTCGAAGGCATTGTCCCAGAACGGCGGTCTGCGCGTCGTGGAAGCAAGCGCCGACGAGCAGAAGATGCTCATCTTCTCGGGCAGCGACCATGACCCGGGCGTTTACTACATCTTTGATCGCCAGGCCAAAAAGCTGCAGACGTTCCTGGTGGCGCGGGATGAGTTGGAGGGGGTGACGTTGGCGACAATGAAGCCGATCACTTATCCAGCTTCTGACGGCACCTCCATTCCAGGGTATCTGACATTGCCTCCGGGTAAGGAGAGTGCCAAAGGGCTGCCGGCGATCGTGTTGCCTCACGGCGGCCCCAGTGCCCGGGATTCATGGGGATTTGACTGGCTGGCGCAGTTCTACGCAGCGCGCGGCTTCGCCGTTCTACAACCCAACTACCGCGGCTCATCGGGCTACGGCGATGCCTGGTTCAGGAACAAGGGTTTTCAGGCGTGGCCGGTTGCAATCGGCGACGTGTTGGATGCAGGCCGTTGGCTGACACACGAGGGCATTGCAGACCCCTCGAAACTCGCCATCGTCGGCTGGTCGTACGGCGGGTACGCGGCTTTGCAGACAGCAGTCGCGGACCCGACTGTGTTCAAGGCAATAGTGGCTATCGCGCCCGTCACCGACCTGGATGCCCTCAAAGATGAACGCTCCCGCTGGTCGAACCACGAGTTGGTGAGCCAGTTCATTGGCAGCGGCAAGCAGATGCACGAAGGCTCGCCCATCGAGCACGCCGAGAAGATCAAGGCGCCTGTCCTGTTGTTCCATGGCGAGTTCGACCGCAATGTCAGCATCAATCAGTCGAAGCGGATGGCCGCGCGCCTGCAGTCAGTGGGCGGCAAGTGTGAGCTGGTTACCTGGCCTGACCTGGATCACCAACTCGAGGACTCGGCCGCACGAACCCGGATGCTGCGCAAAAGCGATGAGTTTCTCAGGGCAGCCTTGGGTATGTAGAAAGACCCGCGGGTGTCAGAGGCCCGCCAGCCTGCGCCGCGCGCGGATATCGAATGCCTTGGCAATGAGGTCGCGCTGCTCTTTCTGAGACGGGTGATTCAGGAAGATCACCTCGCCGTCGTCCGTAACGCGGCTCGGCCCGTCTGACTTCTTATCGAGCGTGACAATTTCCAATGTGCCCGGGTCGCCATCAGCCTTGTACTCGGACGCAGGCACCTCGAGCTCGCTCACAGCCAACACCTTCGTCTCCTGCATCAATTTCAGCACCATGTCGTGCAGAGCCTGTGGATTCGGTTCAGCGGCATTGGCGAGGATGGGGCTGAGGCCGACGAGCAAAAGCAATACGGTGCGTCCAGTCATAAGAGTATCTCTGGTGAGCTGACGGATGCTTTTGAGCTTACCCGAAATGAACCTCGGTTACCCCTCGGCGCCCGAGGCGCGGAGTACCGGACTCCGCGTTCTCAGCGACGTGCGGGTCAGCCACTTCGGCAGTACGAAATGGCAGCGAACCTGACATACAACGTCGCGTCAACGCTTCTGAGACGTCATTTGTGATCGGCCCGCATTTCACGGCCGAGACAATCTCCAGGAGAGGGAATGAACGCCGATGTACGCCAATCGAGCCGAAAAAGTGCCGATGAGATCCGAATCTGGCAACACGGAGACATCCCCCTGCCGGATTGGATGCCCGCGCACATCATCGGGGATATTGCGGCTAACGGAACCTTCGAGTTGGCTACGGAGCGTGGCCATGTTCGCGTTCACCCCGGCAGCTCTGTTATCGAGCGCTGCGGAGCCGTGTGGGTCTGCCCTCTAGGTGAAACTCCTGCGTTCATAACAGCCCTGAAAAATCATGGAAGCCCGGCACTCAACAATATTGGGCCGGGAAAAGCCAGCCGCTTCGGTGCAGCGGCGGTGGGCAAGATTCGCCACAAGGCAGTTGGAGCCGAAAAATCAGTTCATCAGATGCAATTCGCCGCTCCCATCGGCTCACTTCCCTCGATTGAATGGCTTCATCTCGAACGTCTCTCGATCGATGAAAAATATCAGCGGTCCACCGAAAATCCCGCATCCCAGCGCTTGATCGCGAACATCGCGGCAAAATTCGACTGGAGGTTGTGTTCACCCCTGGTCGTATCCAGACGCGAAGACGAAGTCTTCACGATCATTGATGGCCAACATCGGTGGAGAGCCGCATGCCTGCGAAACGATATCCTGCAACTTCCGTGTTGCGTATTCCGCTATGCGGATATGAAGGAAGAAGCGCGGATGTTCATCGTCGCCAACCGCGCGCGAAAACCAATTAACCGGCTCGATGACTACTATGCGGCACTCGCGGCGGGGGACGAGGATGCTATTGAAATTGATCAGATTGTGAGAGCAGCGGGATTCAGCGTATCGCGCTCTACCTCGTTTACCGCATGGCGCCCTGGCGAGATAGCATTTACCTCGGGAATATCCAAAGTCATTCGACGTTTCGGAAGACCTGTCGCCTCCGATGCATTGAGCATCCTTTCACGCGCGTTCCCTGATCAACGAATGCAGCAAGGCGGCGCGCTCTTTGGGGCTATCGTGGAAATCCTATCCAACCCGCCGCCTGCATTTGATCCGCAACGCTTATTGACCACTCTGAGCTCCCGCACAGCGGACAATTGGGGCCAGAACGTCATCGGGATCATCGCCAGCACCGAGCGGGAGGCGGCTTTGCGAGCCGCCATCATAAAGGCCTACGAGAAAGCACCTGCGAAAGTAAAAAGGAAATGACTCCACAGATCCGGCGTCGGATAGCCGGCATCCCGGATTTTACTCCCACTCAATCGTCGCAGGGGGCTTGCCCGAGATGTCGTAGACGACGCGTGAGATGCCGGCAACCTCGTTAACGATGCGACGAGAGACGTGTTCGAGGAACTCGTAGGGCAAGCGCGCCCAATGGGCTGTCATGAAGTCGATTGTCTCAACTGCACGCAAGGCAATGACGTAATCGTAACGCCGCGCATCACCCAACACGCCGACGGAGCGGACAGGAAGGAAGACAGCGAAGGCCTGACTCGTCTTGTCATACAGATCGTGCTTGCGCAGCTCGTCAATGAAGATGTCGTCTGCACGGCGCAGCAGGTCGGCAAACTCCTTCTTGATTTCTCCGAGGATGCGCACCCCGAGACCCGGGCCCGGGAAGGGATGACGGTGGACCATCTCAGCCGGCAGGCCGAGCTCGATACCCAGGCGGCGCACTTCGTCCTTGAACAGCTCGCGCAACGGCTCGACCAACTTGAGCTTCATGCGCTCAGGCAAGCCACCGACGTTGTGATGTGACTTGATGACATGCGCCTTCCCGGTGCGGGAGCCCGCAGACTCGATCACGTCCGGGTAAATCGTACCCTGCGCGAGGAAGTCGACGCCCGTCAGCTCGTGGGCCTCCTCATCAAACACTTCGATGAAGGTGCGGCCAATGATCTTTCGCTTCTGCTCAGGATCGGTCACACCGGCAAGGCCCGACAGGAATCGCTGCTCCGCATTCACGCGGATGACCTGGACGCCCAGGTGCTGAGCGAACGTGGCCATGACCTGATCGCCTTCACCGAGACGAAGAAGGCCTGTGTCGACAAACACGCAGACGAGCTGGTCGCCAATCGCGCGATGCAGGAGCGCAGCAACGACAGAGGAGTCAACACCACCGGAAAGCCCCAACAGGACCTTTCCCTTTCCAACCTGCCCACGGACACGGTCGATTGCGTCTTCGATGATGTTGCCGACACTCCAGAGAGCGTCACTGCCGCAGATCTCACGAACGAATCTTTCCAGAACCCGCGTTCCCTGTTTGGTGTGGGTGACCTCGGGATGGAACTGGACCCCATAGAAACGGCGCTTTTCATCAGCCATCGCCGCATAGGGAATGGACTGCGTCGTGGCCGTCGCCTCAAAACCGGCAGGAAGAGTCGCGACCCGATCGCCATGGCTCATCCAGACATCCAACACAGCACAGCCGGTGGAGTCGCGACGGTCCTCGATGTCGTCGAGCAGCTTCGAATCGCCCTTGACCGTGACTTGCGCGTACCCGAATTCGCGTTCGGTCGATGCGGACACCTGGCCGCCCAACTGTTGCGCCATGGTCTGCATGCCGTAGCAGATACCCAGGACGGGTACGCCCAGCGCAAATACTGACTCGGGCGCTTTCGGAGGTTCCGAGTCGGTGACTGACTCAGGGCCACCCGAGAGAATGACGCCCTTCGGCCCGAAAGCCCGGACCTCATCGTCGGAAATATCCCAGGGATGGATCTCGCAGTACACGCCGAATTCACGTACCCGGCGGGCAATCAACTGTGTGTATTGAGCGCCGAAGTCGAGAATCAGAATCCGATGGGCGTGGATATCATCTTTAATCATTACTTACGAGACCCGGTAATTCGGGGCCTCTTTGGTGATGCTCACGTCGTGCACGTGACTTTCACGTACGCCGGCGTTGGTGATACGGACAAACACGGGACGTGTACGCATCTCGTGAATGTCTTTGCTGCCTGTATATCCCATCGCGGCACGCAGTCCGCCCGCGAGCTGATGCAGGATCTGAACGACGCTGCCCTTGTAAGGCACGCGCCCTTCGACACCTTCCGGGACCAGCTTCTCGAGCTCGCTGGAGGCGTCCTGGAAATAGCGGTCGGCAGAACCGTGCCGCTCACCCATGGCGCCCAGAGAGCCCATGCCACGATACGACTTGTAGGATGCGCCCTGGTACAGCTCGACCTCACCGGGAGATTCTTCCGTACCGGCAAACAGACTGCCGATCATCACGGCATGCGCCCCGGCAACGAGCGCCTTCGCAATGTCGCCGGAGAAACGAATACCGCCATCCGAAATAACCGGGACGTCAGTATCGCGCAGCGCCTCGGCGACATTCGAAACCGCAGAGATCTGCGGAACTCCGACGCCGGCAACGATACGGGTAGTACAGATCGATCCGGGACCGATTCCGACCTTCACCGCATCGGCGCCCGCATCCACGAGCGCCCGGGCCGCCTCCGGTGTTGCAATGTTTCCCGCAATCACCTGTTGGTCCGGCCATCGGGACTTGATGCGCTCGACCATCGAGATCACGCCCTTCGAGTGCCCGTGGGCCGTGTCGACCACAACCAGGTCAACGCCCGCCTCGCGCAATGCAGCGACGCGATCGATCGTGTCAGGCGTCGTACCGAGTGCCGCGCCTACGCGCAAACGGCCGGTTTCGTCCTTGCAGGCGCGCGGGAAGTCCGTTGCCTTCTGGAAATCCTTCACCGTGATCATGCCGACCAGCTCGTGATCGCCGTTCACCACCAACACCTTTTCGATGCGGTTCTTGTGCAGGAGAGCGAGGACGTCTTCCTTGGGAGCGTTTTCGCGAACAGTGATCAGGCGCTCCTTCGGTGTCATCACCGAAGAGACGGGCGCGTCGAGCTTGTCCTCGAAACGCAGATCGCGGTGGGTCACGATGCCCACTGCTTTCTTGCCGATGACCACCGGCACGCCTGAGATACCGCGCGAGCGCGTGAGGTTGATCACCTCACGGATCGACATGTTGGGAGAAACCGTGATGGGGTCCTTGATGACTCCGCTTTCGAATTTCTTGACACGACCGACCTCTTGCGCCTGCGCTTCGATCGTCATGCTTTTATGAATGACGCCGATGCCGCCTTCCTGGGCAATTGTGATAGCCAGGCGCGCCTCGGTCACGGTATCCATGGCTGCTGATAACAGCGGCACATTGAGCCGGATTCGGCGCGTTACGCGCGTGGAGAGGTCGACCTCGCGTGGCAGAATTTCCGAGTAAGCCGGAACCAGGAGGACATCATCGAAGGTTAGAGCTTCTTCGAGGATACGCATGGACCGCCGGGGTCGAGAGATAAAGCACGCCAGTGTACGCGCTTCGATTGGCCGGGTAAACCCATGGTAAGGTGCCCGGCCATGCCTTCCCCCACTGAGCCTGTTGAACGCAACGTCTATACAGTCTCCCGCCTCAATCGCGAGGTCCGGGTTCTCATAGAGCGTGGATTGGGCGTGGTCTGGGTCGAGGGGGAGCTGTCGAACCTCTCCGTCCCCTCCTCCGGGCACTGGTATTTCTCGATGAAAGATCGAGACGCGCAATTGCGCTGCGCGATGTTTCGGCAGAAGAACATGAGCGTGGGGTTCACGCCCAAATCGGGGCAGCAGATTCTGGCGCGTGGTCGCGTCAGCCTTTATGAGCCACGCGGCGATTATCAGTTCATCGTCGAGCACCTCGAAGAAGCTGGCGTCGGTGCGCTCAAACGCGAGTTCGAGCGTCTCAAGGCGAAGCTGGCCGCCGAAGGTCTGTTTGCGCTGGAGCGCAAGCGCAGCTTGCCGCGATTTCCGCGACGGATCGGCGTCGTGACTTCGCCGACGGGAGCGGCACTCCGAGACATTCTCCACATCCTAGGTCGTCGGTTTCCTCCGGCTGCAGTGCTCATCTACCCGACTCCGGTACAGGGTGATGCCGCTATTCCGTTGATTGTCGAAGCTATTCAGACTGCTTCAGCACGCGGAGAGTGCGACGTTGTGATCGTAGCGCGTGGCGGAGGCTCAATTGAGGATCTCTGGGCGTTCAACGACGAGCGCGTAGCCCGTGCAATCCACGGCTCCGCGATCCCAATCGTTTCAGGCGTCGGGCACGAGATTGATTTCACCATCGCGGACTTTGTTGCAGACGCGCGAGCACCCACACCGTCTGGCGCAGCGGAACTGGTAGCACCAGACCGGAACGCTTGCCTAGAAGCTCTCGCGCGAACGCTCGAGCGACTGGGTGTGGGTATGCGGCGTGAAATGCGCGCACTCGGCACGCGGTTCAGTGCCGCGAGCGCGCGATTAAAGCTCTCCCACCCGGGCATAAAACTGAATCAGCAGGCGCAGCGACTGGACGAGCTCGAACAGCGGCTCGCCTCGTGCGTGCAGCGTGAACTGCGCACGATTGGGTCCCGCTTCGACGGAATCGGTCAACGGTTGAAGCTGGCGCATCCGGGATTGCGATTGGCTCAGCAAAAGCAGCGGCTCGATGATCTGGAGCAACGACTGACGGGTGCGATGCGCAGCGCGCTCCACAGCGACCGCACTCGGATCACAGAGATGTACACGCGACTCATCCATCAGTCGCCCGAACATCGTGTTCGGGAATACAGGGTTAAACACGGCGCGCTGTCTGGCCGCCTCGAACACGCGATGAAGCAACGTCTCACACGAGCGGACCATCGGCTGGGATTGGCTGCTCGCACGTTGAACACGGTGAGTCCGCTGGCGACATTGGGGCGCGGGTTTGCACTCGTGAAGCGCGTCTCGGACGGGAAGTTGCTCACTGATTCAAATTCGGTAGCCATCGGTGACGATATTCAGGCGCAACTGGCTCACGGTACAGTCACTGCGCGCGTTACCGACAAGGAGTAGGCATTCGATGCGCATGGCGTGGTTTTTGTTTGCAGCGTCCGCAATGTCCATGGGTATATCGCAGGCGGCCGTCCACGGGCCAGAGCTTCCACGGGCGAGCGTTGTCCCTGGTGGCGTGTTCATTACTCCCGTTGAGGGCACCGCGGATCAGCCTCCGACGGTGACGCTCGACGGTAAGCGCGTCATGGTTATTCGATCGAAAGATCGCTGGCTCGCTGTCGTGGGAATTCCGCTATCGACGAAGCTGGGGCCTGCGAGCATCTCCGTAAAGGAAGGGACTGCTACCGAAGTACCCATCAGTTTCAATGTGGTGGACAAGCAGTATCCGACGCAGTCTCTGAAGGTCGCACCGGGAAAGGTGGATCTATCACCGGAAGACCAGGAGCGTTCGAGCAAAGAATCTGAGCGCATCCGCGCAGCGCTCGCAACGTTTTCGCCCGATGCGCCCTCCTCGCTTCAATTGTTACAGCCGGTGCCTGGAGTTCGATCCAGCTCCTACGGGTCCCGTCGCATCTTCAACAACGAGCCGCGCAACCCTCACACCGCGATGGATATCGCCTCTCCTGCCGGCACACCCATCAAGGCTGCCGCGGACGGGACAGTAGTCGAGACGGGCGATTTCTTTCTGCCGGGCAACACCGTCATTGTTGATCACGGCGAGGGACTCGTCACCATGTACTGCCACCTGAGCAAGATCAATGTGAAGGTGGGCGACGTGTTGAAGAGAGGCGATGTGTTGGGCCTCGTCGGCGCCACAGGCCGCGTCACGGGGCCGCACCTGCACTGGGGCGTGGCATTGAATCAGACGTTTGTGGATCCGGCGTTGTTTCTTGCGACACCCAAGCCGCACGGCAAACCGGTTCCACGACACGCGAAACCAACCTGAAAGTAGCGACGGGGACACGGCGCCGGGCATCAGCGCGTAGGCCGGGCATCAGCGCGTATGCCGGGCGTCGGCGCGTATGCCGGGCGTCGGCGCGTAGGCCGGGCGTCGGCGCGTAGTCCGAGCGTCGGCGCGTAGGCCGGGCATCGGCGCGTAGGCCGGGCGTCGGCGCGGACGTCGGGCACGCGCGTCCGCTACGGGGGCCGGACGAACGCGCGTCAGTCGTTATCGGCGGGCGGACGCGGCTTCGGCTTCTGTTTGGAAGCCTTGCGCTGAGCAGCGGCCCTATTACTCTTCTTTTTCACCCTGAATCGCGCGGGTGCGCCTGCGGGGTTGGCACGGGTACCGTTGCCACGCCCCTGGGGACCACGACGGGTCGGCTTGTCCCCAGGCGTACCCGGATGCGGTTTGTCGCCAGCGTCCTTGTTGTAGGGATTGGTATCCGTTCGATATTCCATGGCGACCGGAGTGGCGAACAGATCAAACTTCTTGCGAAACACATTCGCCAGGTACCGGCTGTAAGCGTCGGGCACGAGCGCCGTCTGGTTGCCGTGAACAATGATTCGCGGCGGATTGCGTCCACCCTGGTGAGCGTAGCGCAACTTGATTCGCCGGCCGCGAATCATTGGCGGCTGGTGCACGGTCATCGCCTTCTCAAGCGTCCGTGTCAGCTCACGCGTCGGCATCTCGCGCATGGCCGCCTCGTATGCGCGCACCGTGAGTTGCATCAACTCACCCACGCCAGTGCCGTGTCGCGCGGAAATAAATTGCAATGGAGCAAACGGCACGAAATCGAGCTTCAGTGACAACTGCCGCTGAATCTCCTCCCGTTGCTCCATGGGAATGCCATCCCACTTGTTGATCGCAATGATGAGGGCGCGGCCGCGTTGCAACGCCAGGCCGAGCACACTGGCATCCTGCTCCGAAACCGTATCGTGAGCGTCTATAACCAACACGACGACGTGCGCCTCAGCGATGGCCTGCAGTGTCTTTACGACACTCGCCTTCTCAACGATGTCTTCAACCTTGGAACGTCGACGAAGTCCCGCGGTATCGATCAACAGGAAGTCCCGATCGTCACGGTGAAACGGAACGAGGATGCTGTCGCGCGTCGTGCCCGGCATATCGCTGGCAATCACACGCTCCTCTCCGAGCAGGCGATTTACCAGTGTTGATTTTCCGACGTTGGGACGGCCGATGATGGCGATGCGGATTGCGTCGGGTTCAGCGTCTTCAGGGGGTGGCGGTGCTATGCCGGCCAGCACGTGATCCATGAGATCTTCGCAGCCCTGGCCGTGGCTCGCGGAGATCGTCAGGGGCTCACCGAGACCCAATGAATGGAATTCGAGTGCCACCGTCTCGGGATCGAGGCCCTCGGCCTTGTTCAGGACGAGAGTGACCGGCTTGCCCGAGCGTCTGAGCTCGCGAACGACAAAGTGATCTTGTGGAGTGAGCCCCGCACGCGCGTCGCACAGAAAGACGACGCGATCGGCCTCCTCGACCGCCCGCTCCGTCTGGGCTCGCATCTGAGCTTCGATGCCCGTGGGGTTCTCGACGAGCCCACCGGTGTCGATGACGACGTAAGGAATGGGTCCGAGCCGCCCATAGCCATATTGGCGGTCGCGGGTCAGACCCGGCATGTCCGCGACGATAGCGTCACGAGTGCCGGTCAGCACATTGAAGAGCGTTGACTTGCCGACGTTCGGACGGCCGACAAGCGCGATGGCAGGAAGCATAGGGAGCGCCAGTGTCCGGGGGCGCCATCATCCCAACAAATGAGGCGCCATAGTTAATTCAATGCTGGTTCAAATCCGCGACCAGCGGAACGGGTGGCCATTTTGGTGCGGCCTGGCCAAAAACTCATCGGCGGCCAGCCCGCCTCCCGCGCACCAGCACGTGCGGAGTCGGCCGCCGACTCAGCATCGACGCGGCGGAGTCCGCCACCGACGCAGCACCGACGCGGCGGAGTCGACTGCCGCAGGACCGGCGCGGCGAAGTCGGCCGCCCGCGGGCCTGATGCGGCTCACCGACGATTGCAGCTTCGCCGCTGGGTTACTGCGGTGGTGGCTGAGGCTGGGTCTGCGGCTGTGGCGGCAGCGGATCCGGCGTCGGCTGGGTTGGCAACGGCGGCGGTGTGTTCAGCGGCGGCCGCGGCGCGTTTGGGGTTGCTGGCGTTGGGCCCGCGTCCGGTGGCGCTGCTGTCGGCGGCTCGCCTTGCGTCGGCGCGGGCGGCGTCGCCTGTGGCGGAGGCGATGGCACCGACGATTCCTGCGGCTGCGACGGCGGTGGCTCGTTGGCTGGCGGCGGTGCGGCGGAGCCGGCCGGTGCACTACCGGGCGCGGCGGCCCCCGACGACGGCGGTGTGGTATCGGCGGCGGCACCCTGCGCCGCGGCATCCGCAGGCGATGTCGTTGACGGTGCACTCGGGGTGACTGCCGTACCTGCTTCAGCAGGTGTTGCCGGCTTCTTCCCACCAGTCGGCCTCACACGAAACGCGGTGATCTTACCCGTATCGTTGACCACCAACACGAGGCCACCGGCGACCACAGGCGCATTGCTGATGCGGACCTTTCCGGTCCCCGCGCGGGCAGCGAGCGCTCCTGTTGCCTTGTCGAGCCAGTGCACGTAGCCCTGATAGTCGGCCGTGACAATCGCGTTGTCCGTTTCCACAGCAGCAGACAACCGGCGATGTGCCAGCGCCTTCTGCCGCCAAAGCTCCGTGCCGGTGCGACGACGAAGTGCTACTACGTCACCATCGGCCGAAGAGATGTAAATGGCGTTGTCGTCAAGACCAATGGTCCGAAAGCTCGACGCATCATGCGACCACCAGGTTTGTCCGGTGTCCAGCGCGAGCATGGAAATACGGCCTTGGAAACCAACAGCATAGACGTCTGTACCTGACACACGAACCGTGGAGTCAACGTCGTCCATACGCTCCAGCTCGGTCTTTCCGTGCGCCGGTGAGATGGTTGTTTCCCAGGCAACTGAGCCGTCGCTGACGTTGACGGCTTCAACCTTGCCGTTGTCAAAGCCGCAAAGGACGAGATCGCCTGTCAACACGGGCGAGGCGGTGCCACGCAAGGAAAGACGTGGGACCTGCTGCTCTGTCGCCCACAGTTCCGCACCATCTTTCGGCGCAAGCGCATGGAGCTTGCCGTCAACGGTGCGAATGGCGATCAATCGTTCGCTGATCGCGGGAGCGGACAGCACCTCGCCGTTGAGGCGCACTTTCCAGATCACAGCGCCCGTCGTCGGATTCAACGCGACGAGATCACCGAATGTCGAACCAACGACGACCATGCCGGCGCCAGAGCCAGGACCACCTGACAACGCCAACTTGGTCTTCGTACGCCACAGCGTACGTCCGGATTGGAGGTCGAAAGCCGCGACTTCGCCCTTACGGCCAGCCGCATAGACACGATTGCCGTCAACCGCCAATCCAAGTCCCAGACGCAAGGGCTTCGCGCCCTTATCGGCAACGGTCGCCGTCCAGACTCGCTCGGCCTTGAGGGTCGCGTTGAAGTCAGTCAGCTTGGCCGGCTGATCGACGTCTTTGTCCTTTGAGCACGCAGCCAGGAGCAACACCGCGCACGCAACCAACCAACGTCGTGAGCCTTGCATCAATTTCCAACCCCTCAGCTAAATTATTTTGCGGCCGCGGAAGCGGCTGGCGGTGTTGCCGCCTGAGCCATCGCGTGCGGGTTCTCGGCAGTCAAATCGTCGATCTTGAGTTCCAACTCCGCCGGGTTGAGCGACTGAGCCACCATGTCGGTGACCTTCGCGCTCATGTATTCCTTCAGCGCATTGGTCTTATCGCCCTTCGCGTAATACGCGTCGCCCGATATCTCGTGCATCTGCGGCTCGAAAGCCCCCGCCTTCAGCCCGTTGAGCGTGGCCAACGCAGCATCCGGCTTCTTCTGCGAAATCTGTACGCGCGCGAGCCGCAGTCGCGCGATCAGAGCGAGATCCGCGTCCTTCGTATGGTCGACGACTGACTGAAGCTCAGAAGCGGCTTTGTCGAGGTCGCCATCATCCACATAGATCCGCGCCGCCATGAGCTTGCCCTGGTCGACGTAAGGAGATGACGCGAAATCCCGCTCCAGCTCGCCAAGGGCCACGAACCCCGACGTACGGTCACTCTTCTTAAAGTCCTCTACGAGCTCGTTGTACTTGGCGCTCGCCGCTTCGCCAACAGAATCGACGTGCCCCTGGTACCAGTGCCAGCCGCCCAGGCCAGCCGCTCCTACGGCAATGCCCGCGATGATCCACAGACCGTTCTCGCGCAGCCACCGCGTCACCTGTTCCCACTGTTCTTTTTCCGACAGATACTCTTCCACGAATCATCCCCCGATTACGCGCAGCCCAAAGAAGCCAGCGCTGCTTCGATCCCTTCAGCGAGCCGTTCAACCGGGCACTCCGTCTGACCGGTCTCCTGCCGCAAAGGTTTCATTCCCACTACACCTCGCGCGAGCTCGTCGTCGCCGACGATCACCGCCAAGGGGGCAGCACTGCGGTCTGCCCTACGAAATTGCGTCTTGAAGTTGCCGCCGCCCAGATTGATCTCGAACCGTCGTCGCGGCAGCTCGTTGCGCAAACGCTCCACGAGCCCGAGGCCCATGGCCGAAGCGCGTTCACCGTTCAGCACCACGTAGACGTCGGGCCTCGCGGCCGCTGGGATCTGCCCGTCCTGCATGAGGAGGGAGACAACGCGCTCCATACCCATCGCGAAACCGATTGCCGGGGTCGGCTCACCTCCCAGTTGCGCGATCAGGCCGTCGTAACGGCCGCCGGAGCATACGGCATTCTGGGCGCCTGAGGACTCATTAATCCATTCGAAAACGGTGCGGCTGTAGTAGTCGAGGCCACGCACCAGTCGCGGATTGATCTCATACGGCACCCCGATGTCGCGCAGCATGCTGCAAAGGGTATCGAAGTGCTCGCGCGATTCCGGGTCCAGGTGATCCGTCAGCAGAGGCGCCCCGGCCACCAGCTCCTGCATCTCGGGGTTCTTGCTGTCGAGAATGCGCAGAGGATTACCTTCGAGACGCCGACGGCTATCAGCGTCCAGGCGATCCTCGTAGCCACGGAAATATTGCACGAGCAGCTCGCGATAGGCCTTGCGGGCCTCTGCCGTGCCGAGCGAATTGATCTGCAGGCGAACCCGTTGGATGCCGAGATTGCGCCAAAGACGTGCAGTCAGCGCGATCAGTTCGGCGTCGACGTCAGGACCGGCGTAGCCAACAGCTTCGAGGTCGACCTGGTGGAACTGACGGTACCGCCCCGCCTGGGGAGTTTCGTAGCGGAACATCGGACCAACACACCAGAGCTTGTGGCGTTGGCCACGCAACATCCGGTTCGAGATGACACCGCGAACCATGCCGGCGGTCGCCTCGGGGCGAAGCGTCAGGTTCTCGCCACCCTGCGACACGAAGCTGTACATCTCCTTACCGACGACATCAGTGAATTCGCCGATGGAGCGCTTGAAGAGGGCCGTCTGCTCAACAATCGGCACCCGCATTTCTTCGTAGCCGTAGGACGTCACGAGCTCACGAACGGTGCGCTCGAGATACTGCCAAGCGCCGATCTCGGCCGGCAAAATGTCGTTCATGCCCCGGATGGGCTGGATCTGCTCCGCCAAAATCAACCTCCGTCAGCGACGGGTTTCGCGCGGACAACCTCGCCCGAACGAGTGATGGAAAATTGCACGCTACCGTCGGGCCGCGACAATTTCGCGATTGGCTTGCTGTGCCCGTTGTATTCAACTGAGACGCCGGATGCGTTGCCCAGGACAACTCGCAGCGGCGGGGTCCCGACGACGGTTTGTACTGAGTTGGCAGCGCCAACGTCGTAGAACAAACGTGCGCCGGAGGCGTCGTACACTTCGGTCCAGCTGTCCGCTGAGTAGCGAAGTGTTACTGAAGACTGGTTTTTCGGGCGCGGCGCGGCGGCGGCTTCGGGGGCCGCAGCCGCCGGCGTTGCCGCTGCAGTACGTGTTGGTAGCCCGGCGGCAGTCGGCGAAGCCGCGCGCGTTGGTGGCGCAGCGGCAGCAGGCGGTGTCGACGAAGCCGTGTGCGTTGGCAACGATGCGGTGGACGCCGACGATGTTGGCGCCGTGTGTGGCGGCAGGGCGCGGGTTGTCTGGGCAACTGGCGGCGAGCGTGTCGCTGCGCCCGCGGCGGTGGCTGCACCGGCGCGTGGCTGTGCCGCCGTCGCGCCCGGCGCCCCGCCAACCACTGAGCCAGTCGTCGGCGCGCTGGCGGTCGCGCCGGCCGCGGGCGCACCCTCAGGCGCGCCAGGAGACTCCGCCGGTGGCGCCGAGGCAACCGCAGGCGTCTCGTCCGTCACCACATGCGTCTCCGACATCTGCGGCTTCTTCTTGGAAAGCGCCGATAGCCACCAGATCGCGCCGGCAACGGCAAACACCACAACAACAACCAACGCAGGAGCCACCAACTTGCTGGAGTCCGGTCCCGCAGGCGCCTTGACGATGCGTGTCAGGTCAGGCTGCCCGACCTTGGCAAGGTTGGAATAAATCTGGACGAGCTCGTTGGCCGATTCACCGACGAGATCGGCGTAGTGGCGGATGTGGCCACGTGCGTACACGGGCGCGCCGAGCGCCTCGTAGTTCTCCGCCTCGATGGCATCGACGATCCTGGGGTCGGTGTGAATGCGCTCGGCCACCTGCAACACGGTCAGCCCGAGTTTTTCGCGGCCCGCCCGCAAACGCGCGCCGATGCCACCAGCTTCCACTGCCATGGGAATCAGCCTGAGTTGTGACTGAGCTCGGCCAGCGCCCGAGTCTGGTCAGATGAGGGGAAATCCATGCGCAGCTTGCGCGCGAACTTTTCCTCCGCCATCCGGTCGCCCTGCTTGCGGGCGATCTGCACGCCAACCAACAGCAGGTCGGGCGTGGGCTCGAAGGCGCCGATGAACTGATCGACCGTCTCGCGGGCATCCTTGATCTCGCCGCGGCGGAAATCGAGGTCGGCGAGCTGGTAGGCCGCCTCCGCGAAGTTGGGCCTGACCTTCAACGCCTTGCGGAAGCTCATCGCAGCCTGCGTGTCGCGCTTGGCGCCGCGCAGACAGACTCCCGCGTTGGTGTAGGCGGCTTCCGGTGTTCGATACAGCGCGTTGTGTGCCGCTTCCTCGAACGCCTTCACGCCGTCGTCCACGCGGCCGCTGCGGCACAGATAGACAGCGTAGTTGTTCAGAACATCCGGGTTGCGGGGCCCGAGACTCAGCGCCGCCTTGAATTCCTTGTCAGCCTGGTCGGGATGCCCCAGTCGATCCTGCAACATGGCCATGGCGCTGTGGACGTTGGGATCACTGGGATTTTCCACCACCGCCCGGTCGAGCTTTTCCTTGGCCAATCCCAGGTCGCCCTGGTTCAGGTAGGCCATGCCCAACTGCATGTTGTAGTTGGAAGCGTCGCCTTTCTTCTTGGCGCGATCGCTCGTACTGGAGCACCCGGCAAGGGCGAGCACCGCGGCGCTCACCAGCAGAACAGATGTCACCGGAAACCTTCGCGCTGTCATGATTGAACCGCTACACCGAAGACTTTGTTGCCGAGCCGTGTGGTCGTCCTATCTATCACGCGGCCTGCGAGCTGACCGCAGGCCGCATCGATATCGTCACCGCGGGTGCGCCGTACCGTCGCCAGCACGCCGTTGCGGATCAACTCATCGCGGAACCCTTGAATCACCGGAGCGGGCGAGCGTTTATAACGGGTACCCGGGAACGGATTGAACGGAATCAGGTTCAGCTTCGCCGGATGGCCGCGCAGCAGCCGGACGAGCTCGCGGGCATCCGCCAGCGAGTCGTTCACGCCATCCAACATCACGTATTCAAAAGTCACGCTGCGGCCGTTCTGCTCATCGATGTAGTGCCAGCAGGCCTCGAGCAGCTCGGCGATTCTGTGCTTGCGGTTGATCGGCACCAGCTCGTTGCGCAGCTCGTCGTTCGGAGCATGCAACGAGACGGCGAGCGCCACGTTGGTTTCTTCGGCCAGCTTGTAAATCTGCGGCACGAGGCCCGATGTCGACAGGGTCACGCGTCGACGCGACAAATCAAAACCAAAATCGTCGAGGAGAATACGAAGAGCGGGCACCACGTTCCGGAAGTTGGCCAGAGGCTCGCCCATTCCCATCAACACCACGTTGGTGACGATGCGGCGCTCTCCGGGAGGGCCAGGCTGTTGCTTCGCTTCCTCAAATTCGGCCAGCTCGCGCTTGGCGAGCCAGACCTGCCCCACGATTTCGGCAGTGGTCAGGTTCCGGTTGAACCCCTGCTGGGCCGTGGAACAGAAAGAACAATCCAACGCACAACCCACCTGCGAAGAGATACACAGTGTCCCGCGGTCCGTTTCCGGGATAAACACCATCTCAAACGCTTGTGAGGCATCAGCACGTAACACCCATTTGCGGGTATCGTCGGCTGACTTGTGCATGGTCACGATCTCTGGCGTGCGAACGACCGCGCGCTGACTCAACTGCGCGCGGAAGTCCTTGGCCAGGTCAGTCATGTTGTCGAACGAGCCTTCACCGCGCTTATAAACCCACTGCATGAGCTGACGCGCGCGGAAAGGCTTGCTGCCCAACTCGGCGACGAACGCTTCCAACTCCGGACGGGGAAGTCCCAGGAGGTTCGTTGGGGCAGGTGTTTCCATGACTGTTGGTAACAGGCGCGGCATCAGCCGCGCGAGTGCAGCTCCGTCGTGCGGAAGAAGTACGCGATCTCGACAGCAGCCGTCTCCGGCGCGTCGGAACCGTGGACCACGTTCTGCTCGATGCTCAACGCGTGATCAGCGCGGATCGTGCCAGGAGCAGCCTTCTTGGGGTCCGTCGCGCCCATGATTTCGCGGTTCTTGCCAATGGCGCTCTCGCCCTCGAGGACCTGCACGACAACCGGACCCGAGGTCATGTACTTCACCAGGTCCTTGAAGAACGGACGCTCGCGGTGAACGGCATAAAAGCCTTCCGCTTCACGCTGTGATAGATGAATCATCCGGGAGGCAATGATGGACAAGCCCGCCTTTTCGAAACGGCGATAAACCTCGCCAATGAGATTACGGCTCACGCCGTCCGGCTTGACTATGGAAAGGGTGCGCTCGACCGCCATCGCTTGGATCCTTTATCGAATAACTGTGGGGAAAAAATCGCAGGCGACCAGACTGCAAAAGCGGCCGCCCAGGCTAGCCGTGCAGTTTACCTTGGGATCAGCGTGCGGAGCAATTTGGGCGGTACAGCCGTCACCGCCCGGAAGTACCGGTTCTGTAAGGACTTTTGCCGGCGGCGCGTGCCTGGGACCGCCAGCGTCGGGACGCGCAGCCAGGCCGCCTAGGCCAAGAGGCGCACAGCCGGCGCCCAAGTCAGCTCGGGCGCGCAGTGTCCTACGCCGCCTAGACCGAGAAGCTCTCCCCGCAACCACACTCCCCCTTCACATTGGGGTTGAGGAAGCGGAAGGCCTCATTGAGCCCTTGCTTGACGAAGTCCACCACGGTCCCGTCAATCAGCTTGATGCTGCCCGGGTCGACGAACACTTTCACGCCGCGATCCTCGAACATCAGGTCACTGGGGTTCACTTCATCAGCGTAATTGATGACGTACGCGAATCCCGAGCAACCGGTTTTCCGCACGCCCAGACGCAAGCCCACGCCGTGGCCGCGAGTACTGAGGAACGATTTGACCCGAGTGGCAGCGGATTCAGTCAGGGAAATAGCCATCGTTTCCGGGGGTCCTCCATTGAGATCGTCATTCTACGCCCGTTCCGGCCAGCGCCGAAGACAAGCCTGTACAGCATCTTCGACCACCAGCAAACGGCCTAGTTTCTCGACCGGGACGTTGTGGTCCGCTGCCCAATCCGCAGGGGTTCCAGGCTGCAAAGCTTCCCGACGTCTACCCGGAAGCGCCTTCGCCATCCATGCGGCTACAGCCAGAGTATGGGGGCATCCGTACGCTTGAAAACGGGCATCCTTCACAACATCGTCTGCGACGAGCAGGTGAAAGCGAATCCACGTGTCTTGTCCCGCGGCACCGGCCTCACCACTCACCGCAGGACCATCCGACCAAGGTGCTGTGGTAGACGCTGGAGATAACGTCCGCAAACGCAACACCTCGCGTTTCACCGCAGCAATCGCTGTATCGACGTCCTCTTCGGAGCTGAAACGCCCGAGGCTGAATCTCAGTGAACTCTGAGCCAACTGAGTGTCGCGCCCCAACGCACGCAAAACGTAAGAAGGCTCTGCAGACGCGGAGTTACATGCCGAGCCTGTCGAGATGGCCAGCTCAGAGAGACCGACGACGAGGCTTTCCCCCTCCACGCCCTCGAAAGAAACGTTGAGGATGCCCGGTAAGCGCGCCGCACCCTCGCCATTCAGGTGCACCCCACCCAAGCTCGAAATCCCTGCCCAAAGGCGGTCGCGAAGTGCCGCCAAACGCACGGCTTCCACTGGCTGCAGTTTCTCGGCCAATGCACAGGCGGCACCCAGCCCGACAATCTGATGGGTTGCCAAAGTCCCTGGCCTCAATCCGCGCTCCTGCCCGCCCCCAAAGGTGACTGCCTGAAGACGTGGACGAACTTCGCGGCTGACGTACAAAGCCCCTACCCCCTTGGGTCCGTAGAGCTTATGTCCAGTGAACGAGAGGATATCTACGGGTAGTTGACTGACATTGATCCCGATCTTGCCCACAGCTTGAGCGGCATCGGTATGAAAGGTGACGGCTCGCGCGCGGCAAATTTCTCCAATCCTGGCGATATCCTGCACAACCCCGACCTCATTATTCGCGAACATCACCGAAACGAGACTGGTATCCGCCCGAATCGCCCCGCGGATGGCCTCCGGATCGAGCCGTCCCGACCGGTCGGGAGTCAGATAGGTAACTGAAAACCCCTCTTTCTCGAGTCGCTTGCAGGGGTCAAGCACCGCCTTGTGCTCCGTGCGCGAGGTGATGATGTGCCGACCGCGGTCGGCATTGGCGCGGGCGATGCCCAGGACGGCCAAGTTGTTCGACTCCGTGGCCCCTGAGGTGAAGATGATCTCGTCGAGCTGCGCGCCGAGAAGTGACGCCACCTGAGCTCGCGCGGCCTCCACGCGGGCTGCAGCACGCCTGCCGAACTCGTGAGTAGCTGACCCGGAATTGCCGAAATCACCGTCGAGGTCCATGCAGGTAGTCATTGCCTGAACGACAGCAGGATCTATCGGCGTCGTAGCAGCGTAGTCGAGATAAATGGGGTCACTCGGCGCCATTGGATCCTCCACCCGCACGGCGTCTGCGAGCCTGCACCGCCGTCAGGAGTCCGCGCAGGATGTTGGCCTCATTCTGATCCAGCTCGGCCCGCTGCAGAAAACGCCTGATCCGCGCCATGAGGTTGGTGCCGCTCTGGGTGCGGTCACGGAACTCCACTTCCTCCATCACCTGCGCCAGATGCACATACAAATGGTCCATTTGCTCGGGGGTCGCGAGCGGCACCTCGGTATGGAGCTGGACCACTTTCGCGCCACGCGCCCTGAACAGCTCATAGGAAACGAGCTGCACTGCCATAGCGAGATTCAACGACAAATAAGCCTGGTTTGCCGGAATGCGGATGAGGATGTGGGAAGAGTCGATGTCTTCGTTCTTCAAACCCGTGCGCTCTGCTCCGAACAGCACCGCAGCGGGCGATCGGCGCGCTTCGGCGACAATGCGTTCAGCAGCGTCGCGCACATCGAGGACCCGGAAATTCTGGTCGCGATCACGTGAAGTCGTCGCGGCAACAAATCCGCATCCATCGAGGCCTTCCGCAAGCGTTTCTACAACGCGGGCACGTTCCAGGACGTCATCAGCGCCTGATGCACGTGCGATGGCCTCCGCGTGCGGAAACTGCTTGGGACGGACGAGGACCAGCTCCTCGAGCGCCATGTTCTTCATTGCGCGCGCCACGGCACCGATATTTCCCGGGTGCGAAGGCTCGACCAGAACGATACGAATGTTGGGCGACATCAATCTGCTACGATTCGTTGATAGGTTTTCCCCGAGCTCATTTTACCCGTGCAAGCGCTTCTCAATATCGCTGTCCGCGCCGCCCGCGCCGCCGGCGAAGTCATCGTCCGCAGCCTCAATCGCCTCGAATCCCTGACGATCACCTCAAAAGGGCGCAACGACTTCGTAAGCGAAGTCGATCATGCGGCCGAGGCCGAGATCATCAAGGTCATCCGCAAGAGCTACCCCAGCCACGCCTTCCTGGCAGAGGAAAGCGGTCGCACGGGGGACGGCGACACGATCTGGATCATCGATCCACTCGATGGCACCACGAATTTCCTGCACGGATTCCCGACGTTCGCAGTGTCCATCGCATGTCAGATCAAGGGCAAGCTGGAGCACGGCGTCGTTTACGACCCCATGAGCCAGGAGCTTTTCACCGCGTCCCGCGGTGGCGGCGCTCACCTCGACAACCGACGCATTCGCGTCAGCAAGCAGCGCGGACTCGAAGGTTCCCTCATCGGCACCGGGTTCCCTTACCGCGCGAATGCGAAGTATCTCGACTCGTATCTCCAGATGCTCCGCGCAGTAATGGAGAACACCGCTGGTGTTCGTCGTCCAGGTTCGGCTGCGCTCGACTTGGCTTATGTCGCAGCGGGACGCACGGATGCATTCTGGGAGATTGGGTTGGCCCCGTGGGATACAGCGGCCGGAACACTCCTGATTCAGGAGGCTGGCGGCCGCATTGGTACGTTGACGGGCGGTGAATATACACAGGGAGGGAACGTTATAGCGGGCTCGCCCAAAGTGTACGCAGCGCTCGTCGAGTTGCTCGCCCCTCATGTGCCCCAGGAGTTGCGCGAAGGCTGAAGTTCATCCAGAGTCGCGGCAATAAATTTCGGGGGTTCAGCTTGGCTAACCAGCTTTTGGCGACCAAATCCATTTCCGATCTGCATGCCGATGACTCCAGCGGTCCGAAGCTCAGACGGGTCCTTTCAGCAACCGCCCTGACCGCACTCGGCATCGGCGGCATCATCGGCACCGGCATCTTCGTTCTAACCGGTGTTGCAGCCGCCAACCACGCGGGTCCCGCGCTGGCGCTCGCCTTCATCATCGCAGGATTCGGCTGCACCCTCGCGGGGCTGTGCTACGCCGAGTTTGCCGCGATGATTCCGGTGTCCGGCAGCGCCTATTCATACTCCTACGCAACACTTGGCGAAGGCATCGCCTGGTTCATCGGTTGGAACCTGGTGCTCGAATATCTGTTTGCCGTGGCGACTGTCTCAGTCGGATGGTCAGGTTACCTGGTCAGTCTGCTCGATCACATCGGATTGCATCTGCCAACAGCGTTTACCTCGGCTCCGTTTGCCAAGGGCGAAGGCGATCTCGAAATCGTCCGTACCGGCGCAATCATCAATGTGCCCGCCATGGCCATTGTCTCGGCACTGACCGTGATCTGTTATGTCGGAATCCGTCAGTCCTCGAGCTTTAACACCGTCATCGTCGCCATCAAGGTGACCGTGGTGCTGCTATTCATCGCCTTCGGCGTGGGTTACATCAACACCGCGAACTGGCATCCGTTCATTCCGGAAAACGTAGGTCCGGGCAAGTATGGCTACAGCGGCCTGCTGAAGGCATCGGGAGTCATTTTCTTCGCCTACATCGGCTTCGACGCCATCTCCACGGCGGCGCAGGAAACCCGCAATCCGCAGCGCGACATGCCGATCGGGATTCTGAGCAGCCTCGTGATCTGCACGATCCTGTACGTCGTGACCGCATTGGTCCTGACCGGAATGGTCAACTACACGGAGCTGAATGTTCCGGCGCCCGTCGCCCTCGCCATCGACAAGTATGCGGCCCTGTCGTGGATGAACTGGCCGGTCAAGCTCGGCGCTCTCGCCGGCATGACGTCCGTGATGTTGGTAATGACTCTGGCGCAGGCGCGCATTTTCCTGGCGATGGCACGCGACGGACTGATCTGGAAGTCCTTCGCGAAGGTCCATCCGAAGTTCCACACGCCCAGCACGGGCACGATTGTGACTGGTGTGTTAGCCGCACTGATCGGTGGTTTGTTTCCGGTCGGAATTCTCGGCGAGATGGTGTCAATCGGCACACTCGCGGCTTTCGTAACAGTGTGCATCGGGGTGTTGGTGCTCCGGCACACACGACCGGACCTCGAGCGGCCATTCAAGACGCCCGCTCCGTGGTTCACGTGCATCGTGGGCGCGATCGTTTGCTTCGCAATGATGGTCGGGCTGGGCGTCGGCACGTGGATCCGATTGGTCGTCTGGACCATCATCGGCTTCGTCATCTACGCGCTGTACGGCTACAAGAACAGCCGTCTGCATCGTGCCAACGGGCAGAGCAGCCCGGTCAGCGCAACGCGATAGGAGCCCGGGTCACTTCATGGGCGCCGTCCGCGGGGACAGCGCCCAAAGCGAGCAACCAGCTTCTAACCGCCCTCGGCTTCGTCGACTTTCCTCTTCGAATCGATTAATCGGCGCAGTCGGATGTTGATCATCTCGACTGTGACCGAGAAGGCCATGGCGAAGTAGAGGTATCCCTTCGGAATAGCGAAGTGCAGGCTTTCCGCGATCAACGCCACGCCGATGAGAATCAGGAAAGAAAGCGCCAGCACCTTGATGGTCGGGTGACGTTCAATGAACGCCCCGACCACTTTCGAAACCCACATCATCACCAGGATCGCCGCAATGATCGCGGCGATCATGATCGACAGGTCCTTCGCCAGGCCCACTGCCGTAAACACCGAGTCGAGTGAGAACACGATGTCAATGATGGCGATCTGAATCACCGTCATGGCAAAGCCGGAATGGGGCTTGGCAGGCTGATTGTGGCTCTTGCCCGCGCCTTCCATGGCTGAGTGGATCTCCAGCACGCTCTTCATGAGCAGAAACAAGCCGCCAATGAAGAGGATGAGGTCCCGGCCCGTCACCGCCTGATCGCCAACATGGAACCAGGGCGTCGTGAGCCGTGTCAGCCAGACAATCGAATACAACAGAGCGATGCGCGTTGCCATCGCAAGGCCGAGACCGGTGAGCCGGGCCGCCTCCTGGCGCGCCGCCGGCAGTCGACCCACCAGGATCGCAATGAAGATGAGGTTGTCGATGCCGAGAACGATCTCGAGCAGCGCGAGCGTGATGAACGCCAACCAGGTCTGCGGATCGGCGAGAAACTCCATCATGATCGTCAGTTCGGTGACCTGGACTTACGGCAGGTGATCAATGGCCGCCTTCTTCTCGGACGGGAAAACGTGCTCCGCCGTCAACCCGCAATCCAGCGCAATGGCGCTCGAGATGTAGATGGAGGAGTACGTACCGGCGATGATGCCGATCATCAGGGCCTCGGAGAATCCCCGCAATACCGGGCCGCCCAGGAACAGCAGCGCGACAACCACAATCGACGTCACGACCTTGGTCATGATCGTGCGCGACAGCGTCTGGTTGATTGACTGATCCAGCACGACATCCGAGGCCAGCCGCCGGTTGGTTTCCAGGCGCTCGCGGATCCGGTCAAACACCACGACCGTGTCGTTCAGCGAGTAACCGATGACCGCGAGGATCGCCGCGACCACGGCAAGATCAAACTGCGTCTGGGTGATGGAGAAAATGCCCAACACGAGGACCGGGTCGTGAATAACGGCCAGGATCGCGCCGAGTGACAGGCGCCAGGTGTGAAAACGGAACGCGATGTAGATACCGATGAGAAGCAACGTGAAAAACAGGGCCCAGGCGGCACTGTTTCTCAACTCGTTGCCGACCTGCGGTCCCACGATTTCAACCTGTTGTACCTGCGCGCTCGCGTCAACTGACTTCAGCGCAGTCTCGATCCTGTCCCGGATGACCTTCGAGGTCTGACTCGGGTCGGGCGGCAGGCGGACAGTGACATCGCGTGAGGTACCGAAGGTGGTCACCTGCGGCTCCTTGAAGCCGGCAGCGGTGAGCTTGGTGCGAATGGCTTCGACATTGGCAGTCTGTGCAAACGACACGGCTGCCTGGATACCGCCGGTGAAGTCGATACCGAAATTCAGGCCGCGGGTGGCAAATGACACCACCGAGCCGATCATCAGGATGGCCGACAGCGTGTACCACACTTTGCGTGTGGCCATGAATGGGAACTTGGTTTCGCCTTTGAAAAATTCCACGCGGGCCTACCTCAGATCGACAGGCGGGTCAGCTTGCGCTTGCCGCCATAAATCAACGTAATCAGGGCACGGCTTCCCATGAGCGCCGTGAACAACGAGGTCGCAATACCTAATGTCAACACGACGGCAAAGCCGCGGATCGGACCGGTACCGAACACCCAGAGGACGATACCCGCGATCAACGTGGTGACGTTGGAGTCAGCGATGGCTGAAAACGCCTTTTCAAAGCCCGCCCGGATGGCGGCCTGGGGCGAGACGCCCTTGCGTATTTCCTCACGAATACGTTCGTAGATCAGCACGTTGGCGTCGACCGCCATGCCGACTGTCAGGATGATACCGGCGATACCGGGCAACGACAGTGAAGCGTGCAGCATCGACAACAATGCGGTGAGCAATACCACGTTCGCGAGCAACACGAGATCGGCAACGAGGCCGAACGCGCGATAGTAGATGGCCATGAACACAAACACGCCGGCCATCCCGATGATCAGGGCGAAGACACCCTTCTGAATGTTTTCCTTGCCGACACTGGGGCCGACTACCCGCTCCTCAACAGGATAGATGGGAGTCGACAGCGATCCGGAGCGCAGTAACAGAGCCAGCTCGCGAGCCTCACCCGCCTGCAGGCCGGTGATGTTGAACTGGTTGCTGAAGATGCCCTGGATGGTTGCGTCGTTGATGACCTGCTCGTCGGTGATGTCCTTCGTGACTTCCTTGCCATCCACCTTCGTGGTCTCACGGCGCTTCTCGATCAAGACCACTGCCATGCGCTTCCTCAGGTTGGCACGCGTGGTCTTCAGCATGGCATCCCCGGCCCGGGAGTCGAGCTTCAGCGATACCGCCGGCCCTTCCTGGGTCTGCGTGCTGGTGGCACTGGTCAGTTGGTCGCCGGTCGCGATGATCTCGCGCTTGAGCAGAATCGGACGTCCGAAGCGTGTATGGGTATAGAGTTTCGAGCCAAGCGGCACGTGCCCGGTGGTGACCGCCTCGGACGCGCTGTTGTTCATGTCCTCGAGACGGAACTCGAGGCTGGCAACCTTGCCGAGAATGTTCACGACTTCGGCTGAGTTCTGCACACCCGGCAACTGCACGTTGATACGATCCACGCCCTGCCGCTGCACGACCGGCTCCGATACGCCCAGCTCATTGACACGATTACGCATCGTGGTGATGACCTGTTGAATCGCGTAATCCTGCCGCTCCTTGATCTGCGCGTTGCTCAGAGTTCCAACAATGGCGGAGCCGCTGGGCAGGGATTCGGTCGACAGGCTGACACCCTGGAACGGCTGAGCGAGCGCCGTGCGTGCCGCTGTCACATCCGACTCCGGCGGCAGAACGATGCGGATTGCGTTCTGTTGGTCGCTGCCATTGGCGGCAACCACGCTCACATCCTTGAACTGGATGTTGGCCATGGACAGAACACGGCGGGCATCCTGCGCATACCCCTCGAGGTACTGACTGACCGAACCTTTGACGTCGACCTGGTACAACAGGTACAGACCGCCACGCAGGTCCAGTCCCAACGGCATGGGCCGAAGTCCCAGCTTCCCGAAGAATTCAGGCGCGCGTGAGGCGAATGACATCGCCGTGATGTAGGTCTTGTAGTGTTCCTTGATGGCGTCGCGCGCCTTCAACTGGTCGGCGACATCGGCAAAGCGGAGCATCACCTTGTCGTTGTCGATATAACTCTTCTCGACACTGACCTTCTGTTCCTTCAGATAACTGACAATTGCGTTTGCATCGTCAGTCTTGAGCGCCAGGTGATCCGCGCGAGCTATCTGAATCGCCGGGTCGTCACCGAATACATTCGGCAGAGCCAGCAACGTGCTCAGCAGCAGTACCACCACAATGAGGATGTATTTCCAACGGGCGTATTCGAGCATGATTCAAGCGCTTTTGAGCGTGCCCTTGGGCATCAGCGAGGCGATCTGGAACTTCTGGACCTTCACCCGGACACCATCGGCCACTTCGAGCGTGAGGAACGTGTCGCCAACATCGACGACCTTTCCCAGCAGGCCGCCAGTGGTTACGACTTCGTCGCCGGCAGCGAGTTTCTGCAGCAGCGCCTGATGCTCTTTCGCCTTTTTCTGCTGGGGGCGGATCAGGAGGAAATAGAAGATGACGATGAAGACGACCATCATCAGCAGCGGCGCGATACCGCCGGCGGGACCGGGCGCACCAGCCTGAGCAAAGGCATCGGGAATCAAAGCATTCATGCACTCACCTTAGTCGGAAGTACGAGACGCCCCAGGGCTAGGGCCCCCAAAAGCGAAAGGGCGGCATTATGCCACAGCACCCGCCGCGGCCCGCCGCAACGACAAATAACCCTCTGCCCAGGGCGTCAGCCTGCCGGCAGCGATCGCGGCGCGGATGGTCCGCATCAGGTCCAGGTAGAAATGCAGGTTGTGGATGGTATTCAGCCGCGAGCCCAGGATTTCATTGCAGCGGTCCAGGTGGCGCAGGTACGAACGGGTGTAATTACGGCACGTATAGCAGGCGCATTCCGGGTCAATGGGCCCTAAGTCCGCCTGATGCGCGGCATTTCGGATGTTGATGACGCCTGTGGAAGTGAAGAGGTGCCCGTTGCGAGCATGCCGGGTTGGCATTACGCAGTCGAACATGTCTATTCCCCGTAACACCGCTGCCACGATGTCTTCTGGGCGGCCGACGCCCATGAGGTAACGGGGGCGGTCGACGGGCATGTGGGGCACTGTGGTTTCAAGCACCCGCAGGCGATCTTCCTCGGGTTCGCCCACGGCTAGTCCACCTACTGCGAGACCCGGTAAATCCAGCTTCAGCAGTGCTTCGAGGGAAGCCAAGCGCAGGTTGGTGTGCATGCCGCCTTGGACGATGCCGAAGAGTCCGCCGGGGGGGCCGTCGGAATTTCGGCCCAAATCAGCACTGCGGTCATCGCTGGCGTCGGTCCGGGCGTCGGTGCTGTGGGCGTGGCTGACGTCCCTATAATAATGAGCGTGACTTCGGGCTGCCCAACGCATGGACCGCTCCATCGAGTCACGCGCCTGCTTCTCCGTCGCCGGATACGGGGTGCAGTCATCGAGCGCCATTGCGATGTCGGATCGCAGCTTCAGCTGCATCTCCATCGAATCCTCGGGGTTCAGACGCGCCTCGCTGCCATCAATCGGCGAACGGAATTTCACGCCCTCTTCCGTGATTTTGCGCAGGCTCTTCAAGCTGAAGACTTGAAATCCGCCCGAGTCAGTGAGGATCGGGCGCTTCCAGTTCATGAAGCGATGCAGCCCCTTATGGGCGTCAATGATGTCCGGTCCCGGACGCAACATAAGATGGAGCGTGTTACCCAGGACAATGTGAGCCCCGAGCCCTTCGAGCTCCTCGGGCGTCATTGCCTTCACGGTGCCGTACGTACCCACGGGCATGAACGCTGGGGTTTCAACGACGCCATGGGCCAGGGTCAGTCGACCCAGACGGGCAGAGCCGTCTGTTGTCAGAAGTTCGAACTTGGGTCTCAACCCGTTTTCCTCGACAGGAACATGGCATCTCCGTAACTGAAAAAGCGGTATTTCTCGCGTACCGCATGCTCATACGCCTGCATCACAGGCGTCACGCCCGCGAACGCGCAGACGAGCATTAATAAGGTCGATTCCGGGAGGTGGAAGTTTGTCAGGAGCGCGTCGGCTACCTGGAAACGGAAGCCTGGGCGGATGAAAAGGCGGGTTTCTCCGGACCAGCCAGCGGCCGGCATGCGCCGTGAAACTGCCGCCGTGCCGGGCTCACGGTTCCCGGCCGCGTGGACGCCCACGTGCGGGACCTCCCGTGCGAAATTTGGCGCTAGCGCCGCCGATTCCAACGCGCGGATTACCGTCGTACCAACTGCAATCACGCGGCCGCCCTTCGCCCGCGTTTTCTCAATTGCCTCGCAGGTCTCCGCGCTAACCGTCACACGTTCGGCGTGCATGACGTGCGCGTCCAAGTCGTCGACCCGCATCGGCTGAAAAGTGCCGGCTCCCACGTGGAGCGTGACAAAGGTGCGGCTCACACCCATTTCCTCAATGCGCCGACTGAGCTCGGAATCGAAGTGAAGACTCGCCGTCGGCGCAGCCACGGCACCCCGCTCGCGGGCGAAAATACTCTGGTAACGCTCGCGATCATTCGCGTCAGGGGTCCGCTGGATATAAGGCGGAAGCGGTACATCGCCCCATTTCTCGAAGAATTCAAGGGCGGAACTCGGGAAGCCGACACGCCACAGGTCATCCTGACGGCCGAGGATCCGCACGATTCCACCGACGGTCGTTACTTCCAGCCCCTCCCGGATGGGCTTGCTGGCGCGGAGCTGCACCAAAGCTTCGTTTTCCGCTTCGGCGACGACTCTCTCCAGGAATACCTCTACCCGACCTCCCGAGGGCTTCGTCCCCGCGAGCCGCGCTGCGACAACCTTGGTGTCATTGAAGACCAGGAGATCCCCGGGGCGCAGGAGGCTGGGGAAGTCGCGCATTGTGCAGTGGCGCAAGTTCACCGTCGGCGCGCCATCGGTTGGCGCTGCGTTCGGCGCGGGCGCAAGATCGCCACCGCTCACTACGTCAGCGGCATCGTCGGTGGGCTCGACGACCAGCAGCCGGCTTGCCGATCGCTCGGCGAGCGGAGTCTGGGCAATCAGTTCGGGCGGCAGGTCGTAGGCGAAGTCATGGCGTTGCACGCCGCGAATGGTATTGGAATCGCCCGGGCGCTGCTGATCGAGCGCACTAGCGATCGGCGCCGGTTGCCGACCGCTCGGTCACGCAAGGAGCATGGACTTCGCGAATCTTCGGTTGCGCCATTGCGCCGGCGCATCTTCGGACACGTCACGGACGCGCCGTTCGTCGTCCCCGGCGCGCCAGATGCTACCCGATCAGGTGGCCGCTTCCGTATCGGCTATCCGACGCTCCAGCCGCACCTTGCCCTCCGGTCCTTCACGCCCTTCACGACCCTCGCGGCCCGGGTGTCCAAGCCGGCCTCGTTCCGGCAACGTGGTCTCCACGTTCACCGTCTTCTGCTGCCGCATCACCTTGATAGCGATCTTCTCGCCGGGCTGATACGACCCAAGAATGCGCGTCGCATGCGATCCGCTCGTCGGCTCCCGCCCATCAATCGCCAGGATCACATCGCCATCCTCCAGCTTGAAGTCCTTCGGCGCCCGCACCACCAGCACACCCTTTTCAGTCCCGAAGTACTTTCCCAACTGCGGGGTGAGCGAAACCAACTCCATCTCCCCCAGCGGCCCATGAATAAATATCGGCCCGAACCGCTCTCCTGCATCGTGGCCCGGCACATCCAGTGGCATTGCCGGCATTGGTGGAATCGGCGGGATCGGTGGCATCGACGGCATCGGATGCATCCTGAAAGCCATCCCAGGCCGCGCAGTCACCACGAAATCCTGACTCTTCCCCGCCCGCAACACTTTCAACTTCACCTTGCTATCCGGCCCAACATCCCGCATCGCGTGCATAACCTGACGAGCCGTGTGATCACCCTTTACATCCGCTCCGTTGATGGAGGTGATAACATCGCCAGCCTTCAACCCCGCCTCCGCGGCAGGACCACCCGGGCTCACCTCCTGGACGCGTGCCCCGTCCTTCCCGCTGCGCTCATCGAGCTGCACACCTAACACGGCGTGCGGCGGCCCGTCCTGATAGATCGACATCATGTGATCCACCAACGGCCCGCTCATCTGGCTGGACAGCTCCGCCACCTCGTGCGCGGCTTCCTCGAGACGCGCCCGCGCATCGGCCAGCTCCGCATCCAAATCCTTCGTCTTCGCATCGAGCTCCGCGGCATCACCGTTGGTCACGACATACATGACATCCGGCCCATTATCAGGAGCCGCCAACACCGACACAGGCGCGAGAATCCCGGCGGCGACAGTCAATCCAGCAAGTTTGATTTTCACAGTAGCCTCGAAGTTTGAAATCTAGGGTGACGCGGAAGCAACCACTTCCGCATAACGCACCTGCGCCAGCGAACCCACCAGCCGCAACCGCTCACGCTGCAAATCTGCCAATCGATCGCCGCTCGTGCCTTCGATACGCATTGACGTCATGAGGTCATCAACCTGCGCGATCCGATCCTCCAGACCGGCCACAGCGGCGCGCGTACCAACACGTACAACAGCCGGCTCGCGCGGAAGCGCCGCCAACCATGACTCAATTGCGCGTGATCTCCTGTTGGCTACCGCGGATTCGCCAGATGTTTGTCCCGCGACCGTAGCTGCAGTGGGTCCCACGGCTTCGCCCTGCGCGAGATCCCGGTCACTCGGGAGTGCTGCGGCCCCATTTGCTGGTGTCCGCCACGAACGATCCGTCGCCGACCCGTTAGCTTGCGCCTGCCACCCGGGGACTGACGCCACTCGGTTTGCTTGCCTCTGCGGCGTAAGATCCGCGGCTACGCTGTCCGTTTGCGACAGCGACCAACCATCGGCGCTCGCCGTGGAATCTGAGCCTCGTCCCCATGCAGCCGCGCCGTCCTCAATCGCACCGGACGCGACAACGACGTGTCGACCGCCACCACCGAATCGCCCCCAAACCGCAATCGCGCAAACGAATAGCAGCAAAGCCGCGGCAGCCGCGAGCGGGCGCCAATCCGTCGCAACCCGCGCAGGCGCGGTACGCCGTCGAGCTCGTCGCTGAAACTCCTGCCAGTTGTACGGTGGGAGCGTCTCGGCAGGCAGCGTCCTAAGACGCTGGATGCAGTCTGTCGGCTCTATAGAGTTGTGCATGTCTGGCTATCCACAGGGGGCTCGAACCACTGGCGCAGCTTCGCGTGCGCCCGGGCCAATTGGGATTTGGAGAAACTCACGGAGCGTCCGAAGGACTGGGCAATCTCCTCGTGGGAGTACCCCTCGACCTCAAAGAGCCACACCACCGCCCGCGCAGTCGGCGCCAGGCTCGCAAGCGCCCTCTCCAGATCGACGCTCTCCGCCCGCGGCCCCGGCGTCGCCGGCAGCAACGACTCCACCCACTCCGCTTCCGATTCACTCCCGGAAGCCAGCCGCAACCGGGCGCGATGCCATGGAGATCGCAAGTACATCAAGCACTTGGAAACGGCAATCTGCCGTACCCACGCCCCCAGGGGCGCCTCGCCTCGAAACGATTCGAGGCTTTGGAACACCGCCATCATCGTTTCCTGAAACAGGTCCTCCGCCAGCGCCCGGCTCCCCGCCAGGCGCCGCACCAGCCCAAACGTGGCTGGCGCCACAGCGGCATAAATCGCCGCTTGCGCGCATTCGCCGCCGCTTCGCGCGCTGGCGAGTACGTCCGGGGGTACGTCAATTTCGGTGAGTCGGACCACGACTGCTTAGATGCAGCAGACTCCTGAAAGGTCGCAACGGGTTCGGCTATACTTCGCGCCCCCCTCGGCGCCCGAGTGGCGGAACTGGTAGACGCAGCGGACTCAAAATCCGCCGCCCTTAAAAGCGTGTCGGTTCGACTCCGACCTCGGGCACCAATCGCATGTTTCCCACCGTCGCAGCCGGCCGCACCATACCTGGCCGGCGGCCAGCTAGCCTGACTTTGGGCGATAACGCGCGCCGTCGATCCACCACTCGTCCATCGCTTGGCGCGCTTCCGCCTGCCAAACTGACGCCGAGGAGCAAGCCAGAATTTCAAGCAGTTCGCGCACCACAGTTTCCTGTAGTGGATCCAGTGATGCAAGTCGTGGAGGATCACGATCTGGCGGTCGTAGAGATGCAATCAGCGCACCGATAACAAGACTGTTGCTGTCCAAATGGCGTACTGCAAACTCCCCAAGGGTCGGCAGATAGTGCCGCCACGACGAGGCATCGAGATAAGCAACGCCACAGTGGTACTGAGTCAGGTAATCGTCGGAAACAGCATCTCGCTCGGAATCAAAAGGAATCGCCGCGCCGTATGAATCGATTGAGTCACCTGACCGAAGAGTCGTTTGCGGCGTTTCTTCAGCGTCCGCCGCGAACGCGCTTCGCATTCGAGAGAGAAGTCCACCGGACATTCTGTTACCCACTCCGCGGCTCGGTGAGGCTGAAATCGCGCGCCGAGAGATTAGAACCGACAGCTCCTATCATGAGAGGTGTCGGTCAGCCGGACGTCGCTGAGCGTACTGTTGGTATTCCACTCGACTGCTAAAGCGTTACAATGTGTCGCGGATGGCGGACCAGATCTGTCGTTGCCAGCTCCTAAAGCATCGCGGATCCGGACCGCGTCAGCGGCGCGCGGACACCCAAATGCGCCTCTCCAGGCGACGAGAAGAATTTCCATTCGGAAATTCTTGAAAAAAGGATCCCCACCGGCACTCCGGTCTTCAGAACGGCCACACAATCCGGATTGGACGGAACTCTATCGCCTGCGTGGTCGAGTGTTGAGCGATCCACTCCACATCGGGTCAGTGCGGAAGATTGATCGAAAGGACTCCGCAATGTTGGTTCCGACAGAAGAGTCCAGGGAGAAGGCCGGCTTCGGTTTATAGCGATCTTAGGACATCTTATCGAAATCTTATAAACCATCCTGAGATTCTCATCCGTTAGGACCACGGCCCACCAGGTCTCCAAACTCCCTTGCTTTGCCGTTCGAGTTGAAGATCGCTCAGGATTGGATTGAGAAACGATGTTAGCAGGTTGAGGAGTTTTTCCTCGGACACCTCAGGTAATTGCAACCCTAGCCGGCGTGCAAACGCGCGCACTTGTGCTGGGCCGAGATGGATTTTTCCAATAGGCTGGAGTTAGTGCGATGGGCTCACTCGGCGGTATCGGCGTTTGCCGGCGGCACGTATTCGGACGCGGGGCCTTACGTGACTACACACCCTGCAGATTTGAGGACAATGGCGAGCTGGCTACGTCGCTGGCCGTGGTACACGCCGAGTTCATCCTGATCCATCCGTTTCGCGTAGGGAATGGGCGAAGTGGCCGCTCACTCGCGATCCTCATGCGACGACAAGCCGGCCTACCGGCGCTAGACTCATCGGTTCGGGCTGCGTGAGCTGTACGGACACGTTCCAATTCCTGGATTCAAGGAGCCGGCGCACTCGCCACGGGATGACCCGACTCGTAAACCACCTCCCCGTTGATATACGTGAACAGCACCTTGGTGTCATGCACCGTCGTGATCGGCACCTCGAATATGTTGCGATCGATGACGACCAGGTCCGCGAGCTTGCCCCGCTCGAGAGAGCCGAGGTGGTCGGCCTGATACATCTGACGCGCCGAGTTGATCGTGAACAGATCAATCGCCTGTTTGAGACTGATTTGTTCCGCGGCCCCTAAGGGCGCACCGATACCGCCAGGCACCTGTCGGGTCACCAGCGTTTCAATTGCGATCCACGGATTCACTGTCGGGACCACAGCCCAATCGGAACCCGGTACCACCAAAGCGCCTGCATCGAGCGCGTCCTTGACCGGAATCCAACGCTTCATCCGCTCATTCCCCACCGCCTTGCGAATGTCCGCAATGATCGGCGATTCAAACCAGATGTAAGGCGAGAATTCAAAAACCGCCCCAATCGAGCGCGCGCGCCGAATGTCGCTCATGTTGACGAAGCTGTTATGAGCGACATCGTGTAGCAGCCCGGAAAAGCCATGCGCCTCCCGAGCGGCCGTGATCGCGTCCAACCCTTCCCTCACCGCCGCATCGCCCGCAGCATGAAACTTAACCGTCATACCCATGCTGTCGAACCGGATCAGGAGCGACTTGAGATCCTCCGGCGGCACCATCAACAGCCCCTTCTCGCGTCCCTGGTCATTGCGACCCGCCATGGGCACATATTCATCGAGCATCGCGGCGGTGTGGCTGTCGGTGGGTACCCCATCCAGTACCACCTTGATACACGAAGGCGAGAAGCGATCCCGTGCATACAGACTGCGGCGCGCGATCAGTCCTTCTTCACGATAGTTCAAACACCCCCTGACACGCTGATGCAGATCACCTCGGTCGGCAAGGTCAGCGTAGGCCTGCGCCGTCGGCTCAAACACAAACGCATCGTCGAATGCGGTAATCCCTTGAGCCAACATCGTATCGAGCGCCCATTTGAGTGCCTTGGCGCTCTTCTCACGCGAGGCGGGTGGGACCAGGGCCCCGACCAGGCGGGAAGCCGACTCACGCAACAATCCCGTAGCCTCCCCGCTGTTATCGCGCTCAATGATCCCGTTCGGCGGATTGGGCGTATCCTTGGCGATCCCCGCGAGCTTCAACGCCATGGAATTGGCCCAGGTACTGTGACCACTGATGTCGGTGTACAGGACAGGATTGTCCGGCGCCACACCGTCCAACATCGACTTGTTGGGAGGAGTCGTCCCGAATGAAGCAGCCTCGTACGCGCGTCCCGTGATCCACTCGCCCTTCTTGTGCACCTTCACGCATCCGGCCGTAATCTGCAGAATCTGCTTGGGCGATGAGCCGTGTGGAAGCTGACATTCCATCGCCGACAGTCCTGCGCCGGTCGGATGCACGTGCATGTCATGCAGCCCGGGAAGCACGGTGTGTCCATTTAATGGGATGACCTGCGTCCGCGGACCCCGATGAGGTTGAACAGCCGCTGCATCACCAACGGCGAGAATCACGCCCTTTCCGATTGCGAGGGACGTTGCCCAACCTGTCGGCGTGTAAATCTTCCCGCCCTCGAGAATGACGTCAGCGGCCACCGGCGGCGGAGGCGGTGGGGCATTGAACATCTGCGCGCTGGCGATCCCTCCAGCCATTCCAAACACCATCGCAATCCCCAATCTCCCTGAGAACCTGAACATATGCCGCGACCTCTCGCTTCCAACAGTGCTCGAGGCAGCTTATGTCGGGACGGGGAGACTGTTCTTGCTTGCCGTTGCCACAGCCTTGCCCCGGCGTGCCGCTCACCCGGCGTGGCGTTTATCGCACAAAAACGCCGCGTGGCAACCTGAGTCAACACTTCGGCCAGAGGGAGCAAGAAGCGCAGCGGAACCGCGCCCTAGATTGCGATCATCCGCAGTAAACGAGCATCGTCTCCTATGGGATATTTCATCCGATCTGGACTGCACCTGGGATTCGCCTTACTCGCCGCGTCGTTGGCCGCACGGGACGTAATGGCTCAGGACGGCGAGGCTCCCCCAGGAACTCCGACTGGCCCCGCCACACTCGAGGAGATTGTGGTGACGTCGCAACGGCGCGAGGAAAAACTCCAGGACGTGCCGATCAGCATCAGTGCCTTTACACAGGAAACCCTGGACGCGCAGGGCGTCCGCAGCATCGACGATATCGCCCGTCTCACGCCAGGCGTGACATTCACGCGAACCGACCAGCGCAACGGGCAAGCCTCCAATATCTCGATCCGCGGAGTCTCATCGTCGGCCGGAGCCTCGACGACGGGCATCTATATTGACGATACGCCGATTCAAACACGCAGCCTCGGGTACAGCTCTTTCAACTCGTATCCACAGGTATTCGACCTCGAACGCGTCGAAATTCTGCGAGGCCCCCAGGGCACGCTGTTCGGTGCCGGATCAGAAGGCGGTACCGTTCGTTTCATCACGCCCCAACCGAGTCTCACCAAATCGAGCGCATACGTGAGGTCTCAGGTGGATTACACACAGGACGGCGCCCCGAGTTATGAGCTGGGAGCCGCCTTTGGAGCGCCCATCATCGACGGCAGCCTCGGATTCCGAGTCAGTGCCTGGTACCGCCGCGATTCAGGTTGGGTCGACCGGGTGGACTTCGACCGCGCGACGCTGCAACCCACTACGGTAACGCAATCCAATTCCAACTCGCAGAACACCGTTGTCGTGAGGGCTGCTGTCACCTACGTACCGTCCGACGGTCTTTCAATCACGCCTTCGATCTTCTATCAGGACTCGAAGCTTCACGACACGCCTTTTTTCTGGGCGAGCCTGTCGAACCCCGACGACGGCCGCTTCGATAATGGCAACGCCATAGCGACGCCCAGTTCCGATCGCTTCTACCTGCCCGCCTTGAAGGTCGAATGGAAGCTCGGCGCCGTGAGCCTCGTCTCCAACACCTCGTACTTCAATAGAAAGAACCAGCAGATCAACGACTATTCCGCCTTCGAGGCAGGGTTGTGGGCGGGTGACCCGTACTTTCCGCCCGGATTCTATGCACCGACAACTCAGATAAACCAGCAGAACAATCTCACCGAGGAACTGCGACTGCAGTCGGACACCCCGAACTCACGCATCAACTGGGTCCTGGGCGCGTTCTATTCGCACTCCCGGCAAACGGCCGAACAACTCGTACAGGACACCTTCCTGCCGGGTCTGTTTCAGTCCGTGACCGGAGTGCCATTCAATGTTGCGTTTGGGCAAGGACTCGTCAACGGCCTTTACACCTTCGTCGCCGATCCGATCATCTCGCGCGACGAGCAGATTGCTGTCTATGGTCAGACGGACATCAAGATCACCGACAAGCTGACACTCACTGCAGGCCTGCGCGGCTCAAAGACCAAAGTCGAGGCGACGGCCCACTACGAGGGGCCGGTCGTCGGTCCGCCTGTGAATGATGCAGGGGCGCAGGACGAGAAGCCCGTGACTCCCAAGGCGGGACTATCGTACAAGTTCGATGCAGACAACATGGTGTATGCGACCGCTGCCAAGGGCTTTCGCATCGGTGGCTACAACCCCAAGGTGGGGTTGCCTTGCGGTGGCCAGCTCGCGGGCTTGGGCCTGTTCGATTCCAACGGCAATCCGGCCGCCTCGAAACTGTTCAACAACGATACCGTGTGGAGCTACGAAGTCGGGTCCAAGAACACGCTGTTCGAGCATCGCCTGCAATTGAGCTCCAGTGTCTACTACATTGATTGGAAGAACATCCAGCAGCTGATGGCCCTGAACAGCTGCGGTTTTCAGTTCGTCACCAACGTCGGGGCCGCCAACAGTCGCGGCTTCGATCTGCAGGCGCAGGCCGAGGTCGTCGACAACCTGTCACTCGGCGTCGCTCTCGGTTACACAGACGCGAAGTACGATCAGACGGTGAAGGCGGGACCGACTGCGACCAGAAATCTCGTGACATCCGGCGATCACATCACAGGTTCCCCATGGAATGCCGCACTGTCCGCCCAATACAACTTCAAGGTACTGGCCGACTACGCCGGCTATGCCAGAATCGATTATCAATACGCGAGTAGCCAGCACGACCTGGTCGCCGCCAACGATCCGGCCAACGGCACGTACAACCCAGTCAATATTTTTGCGCAGCCACAGACCAGCCAGCTGTCGGCCCGGGTTGGAGCGCGCTGGTCCGGTCTCGATCTGTCAGTGTTCGGTAGTAACCTGCTGAACTCCGATACCATCCTCGCGCAGGTCGCTTCCCTGGGCACGCCGACTCTGTACCAGCATTCGACCTTTCGGCCTCGCACATTCGGCGTCACTGCCATGTATCGATATTGAGGCCCTCAAATGATGCTGTTTCAAAGAACTGCTATTGTTGTGGCCTCGGCAGCACTGCTGTATCTGCCGACCACGCCGATCCTCGCGGTGCCCGCAGCTTCTGCTGCCGCGGGCACCACTGACCTGGTCCTTCATAATGCCGAGTTCTACACCCCAAATGGCTGGGCGCATGCAATGGCGATCCAGCATGGAGTGATAGTGGCCATTGGCGATGAAGGCGCCGTCAAACCCTATCTCACTGGCAAGGCACAGGTTGTTGACCTTCATGGAGCTGCGGTGCTTCCCGGACTACACGACATGCACGTGCATCCCCTGGGCGCGGGCCAGACTGCCCTGGGCTGCAACTTCCCGCAGGGCTCCAATCAAAAGCAGGTTCTGACAGCCATCCAAAAGTGCGTGGCTTCGCACAAGAAGGGTGAATGGATCCTGGGTGGACAGTGGGATGCCGCTTCCTACGGCTCAGAGCCCCCGGATCGCCGACAATTAGACCGGGTGTCACCCGACAATCCCGTCGCTCTCACGGATATCAGCCTGCACAGCTTGTGGGTCAATTCAAAGGCGCTCGAGCTCGCGGAGATCTCCACGAAGACCCCCAACCCGCCGGGTGGAATCATCGAGCGCAGCGCCGCCGGGGACGTAACCGGAATCCTGCGCGAATCCGCGGGCGGTCTCGTACGAAAGATCATTCCGCCCTTCACGCCCGAACAGAACACCAAGGCTCTGCAGTGGTCCCTCAACCTGATGCTGTCTCATGGCATCACCTCATTCACCGATGCGGCAGTGGATGAGAGTGGCATGCGCGCGTACGCAACCCTGTCGGACCAGGGCGTGCTCAAACAGCGTGTTCTGGGTTGCCTGCTGTGGGGACGCTCAGTGATCAGCGGATCCGAGAATCAACTCGACTTCATTCAGCGACGCAATCTCTACGCACGCGAACGCTTCTCCCCTGCCTGTATCAAGATGTTCCTGGATGGCGTACCAACCGACAGTCATACAGCGGCAATGGTTGAGCCCTACGAACACGTAACCGATACGCACGGTCCTCGCGCCAAAGGCCTTCTCATGGTGCCGCCGGAGCAGCTCAAAGCCGACGTCATTCGCTTCGATGCTCAGGGCTTCACCGTCAAGTTCCACGCGGCCGGTGACGCCGCGGTACGCTCCGCACTCGATGCAATCGAGGCTGCCCGCAAAGCGAACGGCTTCGGCCCTCAACTCCACAACGTCGCTCACAATAGTTTCGTCCAGATGAGCGATATCCGCCGTGCCCGGGCGATCGAAGCCACTTTCGAGTTCTCACCCTACATCTGGTTTCCGAATCCGATTATTCCCGACATCGTCGAGGCCGTGGGCGAAGAGCGGATGAAGCGCTGGATTCCCGTAAAGGATGCCATCGACGCTGGCACCCTCGTAGTGCCCGGATCGGACTGGAGTGTCGTACCCTCGGTGAATCCATGGTTGGCCATCGAAACTCTCGTCACCCGGAAGGCTCCGGGCGGCGCAGGGCCTGAATTGGGCAGCGCCGAGATAATCTCTCTCGCTCGAGCGGTGGACCTGTTCACCGTCAATTCGAGCCGCCAAATGGGGAATCGCAACCGGCTGGGTACCCTGGAGCTGGGCATGCTGGCGGATCTGGTTGTGTTGGACCGCAATCCATTCAAGATCGATATTACCCAGGTGCACTCCGTGCGGGTAAAAATGACTCTGATCAACGGCGAGATCGTCTACCGAGCACCCGAGTGAAACCATGATCACTGAATCTGAACTACTGGCTCTCTCGCATCCTGGCGCGCCCAAAATGGTGACGACCAGTGTCCCCGGTCCCGTGGCGAGGCAGTCGCTGGCTCGCTCGCTGGAATTCGAGTCGATGGCTCGAGGCGGAGGTGATTTTCCGCTCGTGTTCGAGCAGGGCTTCGGCGTTACGGTGGCTGATCCCGACGGTAACCTTTACATCGATGTCTCCGCGGGGGTCGGTGTCAACAGTGTGGGCCGGTGTCATCCGGCGGTCGTTGAGGCAATCCGTGCGCAATCGCAGCGTTTGATGCACGCCTCCGATATCAGCAACTCCAGGCGGGTTGAGCTGGCGGGAGCCCTATCGGAAATCATGCCCCTCGGGTTGCGAGGCAACTGCATCAGTTACTTCACTCAAAGCGGCAGTGATGCACTCGAGGCGGCCATTAAGTTCGCCAAACGAGTGACCGGACGCCAACAGATCCTCGCATTCCACGGCGCCTACCACGGCGTATGGAATGCTTCCAATGCCCTCACCACAGGCAACCAGTACCGTTCGGGGTACGGGCCCTTCATGGGCGGAGTCATTCACGCGCCCTACCCGTACGCCTATCGATTTCCATTCGATACAACTGGCAAGAGCGCAGAACAGATCGCCGGGGAGTATGTCGACTACTTGCTCAACACCCGCTACACAGGAGCAGAGGATGTTGCCGCGGTCGTTGTCGAGCCGGTACAAGGAGAGGGTGGATATGTAGCCCCGGCCGCTGAGTTCCTACAGCTGCTGCGCAAGGCTTGCAACGAGTCCGGTGCTTTGCTCGTCGTAGACGAGGTCCAGGCGGGTGCAGGCCGTACCGGGAAGATGTGGTCCGTGGAGCACTCCGGGGTCGAGCCCGACATGTTGACCTTCGGCAAAGGAATGGGCGGTGACCTTCCCATGGCGGGAGTGGCCCTGCGATCAGACTTGGCCCGACAGATTCCTCCCGGATCGGTGCCCGGAACCTTCGCCGCGAATGCACTCTCGGCGGCGGTTTGCCTGACCAACATCGGGCTGCTGCGGGATCCGAAGCTCGCTCTCATCGATCGTGCTCGAGAGCTCGGTCAGGAGACCCTGGAGTATCTGCGTTCGCGGGATCATCGCTTGATTGGCGAATCCCGGGGCCGCGGCCTCATGATCGGCATCGAACTCGTGGAGGATCGAGCTTCCAAGGCACCGCTCGCGGCGCAGAAAATGGGGCACATCGTCGTAGAAAGTCTGAAGCGCGGAATCATCATGGTTCCCTGCGGCCGTAACGGCAACGTATTGCGGCTGATGCCCTCACTCACGATCCCGCGTGTCTATATGACCCGAGCACTCGAGATCATTCTCGAAGTCCTGGATACGGTGTAAGTGCTCAGGCCCGGACGTGCCAACCCCACCTCCCGAATCGCGTCAGACTGAGCGAGGCGTCCTCGGCTTCCCGACCGCGCTGGCAACAGCCGTCGGCCTCATCATGGCCAGCCCCGTCATCCTGACCGTGACGAGCGGGTTTGGAATGGGCGGCGGTGCCTTTGTGATCGCCATGATTATTGCGTTCGTTGTGATGCAGGCACAGGCAACTTCGTTTGCCGAGGCCGCCGCGATTCTGCCGACTACGGGATCCGTGTACGACTATATTTCGTGCGGCTTGGGACGATTCTGCGCCATCACAGGAACGATCTCGGCCTATCTGCTCGTGCACGTCTTCGCAGGAACCGCGGAGACGATCCTGAGTGGCGTCATGGCTCTTGTGAACTTCGAGTCATTGAACACCCTGCTCGAGCGAAGCGGGACCTCGTGGCTGGTCGGTGTGGGCCTTGTCATGTTGTTCGCCGTTACCAACGCCCTCGGTATCCGTGTCTACGGGAAAATCGAGATCGTCCTCACCCTGGGAATGTGGACCACGCTGACGATCTTCGGAATCGCCGGCCTCCTGCATGTCCCGGTCGTGCCTGCGAGCGGGCTTTTCGGCTCCTCCGAAGTTGGATACTCAGTGCCGGCGATTCTCTCGCTGGTGGGAATGGCCATGTTCATGTTTGTCGGATTCGAGTTTGTCACTCCGCTGGCGAGCGAGTTTCGCAAGCCGGCCACGCAGATTCCACGCGCCATGAAACTCGGCCTGTGGGCAGTCGCGGTGTGCATGCTGATCTACGGTGCCGCGATGCGCCGGCAGGTGCCCAACATCCCGGTGGATCCCTCCGGCAGCCTGCACCTGCTCGACACCCCCATGGCCATTCCCCAGTTCGCCCAAACCGTCCTGGGGCCGGCAGGCCGCATCTGGCTCGGCATCGGCCTGCTGTTTGCAGGCGCTGCGACCATCAACACGCTGATGGCCGGCCTGCCTCGCATCCTGTACGGCATGGCTCTCGATGGCGCCCTACCGAGGGCCTTCGCCTACCTGCACCCTAAATTTAAAACTCCAGTGGTTGGAATCGCTTTCTCTGCAGCGATTCCGTGCGTACACGCCTGGATCATTCACGGTGATGTCGACCGACTGGCCAATCTGGTGCTCGCCGCCGTGTGCGCTTGGGGTGTGGCGTACATCCTGGTAACGCTGTCAGTTATCGCATTGCGAGTGCGGCGGCCCGACCTGCCGCGCCCCTACAGAGCGCCCTGGTTCCCGGTGCCGCAACTGCTCTCCATTGGCGGAATTCTCATCGCGCTGGTGTACATCGCGCCCGCGGGCACGAACGCGAAATCGGTCTACATTCCCTTCGGCGTGATGCTGGCTGGAACCGCCGCCTATGCATTCGTGTGGACGAGATTCGTGCGACGCTTGCCATTGTTCGAGCCGATCGCCGTCGAGCGCGTTCTCGAGCAACAGGCGATCACTCAAACCACGGGAGCTGATCCCGCACCGCTGCGCGCCAGCTTGGGCGGATGACCGTAGGCCTTGCGATAGGCGCGCGAGAAATGCGCACCGTCTTTAAATCCGCAGCTCAGTGCGACTTCTAGGATAGGCACCCGCGCGTTGCTGTTTCCCAACATCTTGCGCGCCTGTTCCAGGCGCCGTTGCCAAATCAATGCCGCCGGTGAAGATCCCGCCGCGGCCACCAGCCGGTAAAGTCCTCTCAGCGAGGTGTTGAAATAACTCGCGATGCAGGCCGGCGTCAGATCCGGGTCGTGCACGCGTGCGTCTATATAGTGAATCATTTCACTCAATCCCGGCGCGCCATGCAGCTCAACACCGAGTACAGAGCCTTCATCTTCACCTATCGCCGCTGACAAAGCGTGCAATGTCATGCCGGTGAGATTGACGCCTTCCAAGGCAGTGGCATTACGCACGAAGGAGCTGAGGAGATCCGATAACACGGCACTCATGCCGCATCTGCCGCTTATGACCCTCGCCAGCGGCAACGGGCGCCGACCGAATCTTTCGTGAATCAACTCGGCGCTGAAGTGGAACGAGTATTGATGGAAGTCAGGTCCCACATCGAACACTGACGGAAATCGGGAGTCGATAATCGTACAGTCGCCGGCTTCGAGCACCGCCTCATTGCCCCGCTGCCGCATTCGCGCCGAACCGCTCGTCTGGAAGATGAGGAAATAGTGGTCACCCAGATACCGGGCATCGCAACGATCCCGGATCACTGCGCCGTCCGAGAACTTCACGTCCGCGAAATCCAGCGAACCCACCTTCCCGGTTCCGACATGACCGCGAAACTCCCACCAGCGCTCCGATGTGAGCCGATAGGCCCCGCAGATGCGGCTCAGCGCATCGTTAGATGCTTCATAGTCGCCGACGCTTCGCCCTGAACTGCGCATCAGCCCACCACTTCGAGTAGTTTTGAACCCCCGGCCCCGGGGCCTAATCTCGATCTTATTCTTGACTCCAGTCGAGTATACTCAAATCATCCCACCCCGCAAGCGTGCGGGGAGACACCAAAGAATGGTTGAGCATGCTCGAGACTAGACGTGGCTCACCGCACGCGCGCGGCATAGAAAGGCGCAAGCGGCTCCTGGATGCGGCTCGCGCACTGCTCTCGGAGCGCGAGCTCGACGACATCAGCCTGGGCGATGTCGCTGGACGGGCCGGCGTACCCAAGGGATCCGCGTATCACTTCTACGAAGACATCGGTGACCTGTACGCGAGCCTCCTGGTGAACCTGCAAACAGAGCTGATCGACGATCAGAAGCGGCCGATTCGCTCGCGGATCCGCCGTTGGCAGGACGTCATCACGGTTCTGACCCGACGCGCCATGGAGCATTACAACGCCAACCCCGCCTCACTCCAGCTACAGATCGGCCCCAAAACACCGCCCGAGCTCAAACTCCGCGACCGCCAGAGCGATGAGACCATCGGCCATCTCGTCGAGCAGCACATCGCGACGCGGTTCGCACTGCCCGCGATTCCCAACCGCGTTGACGTTTTCTTCCGGGCGGTCGAGCTCGCCGATGTCATGTTCACCTTGTCAGTCCTGGACAGCGGCTCGGTTACGAACGAGATGTGTGCCGAAGCGGCACGCGCCATGACGGCCTACCTGGAAACCTACTTGCCGTCCGATCTGCCCCGTTTGACTAGCAGCTAGTCGAAAGTCAGGTTCGTCAACCTGGACGCGACGCCAAAACAAATCGATCCATTCACTGTGCTCCGAGCACGGCAACGACCTTCGAGGACTCTTCACTCCCAGCTCCCTCGCTCATGTCGAATTCCAGCGCGGCTACCCTCCACATCACGCTCAGCTCGCCCGTGATGTTACGCTGTTCACTCGGCCCCATCCGCCAGTTCCACTCCCGACCAGGGCGCAACTGGAAGCATGTTATGGCGGGACGCTACGAGCCTGAAGGTCCAGAAGCAGAATTCGAACCAGGTTCGCTTGGCCGAGTGCTGCGAAATCGGCTCGGTATCAAGTCGGGGCGAGAAATTGAGCGGATGGAGTCCGAAGCATTGTTGTCTGCGACGGAACAGATGAACGATGAAACACACATTGATCAATGCTTCACTCTCAACTACCTCCGGCGCATGCATCGCGTTTGGTTTGGGGAGATTTACGTGTGGGCAGGAGAGTATCGACAGGTGAACATGGGGAAAGGGTCGTTCATGTTCGCCGCTGCCAATCAAGTGCCGAAGCTCATGCATGAATTCGGACGCGGGGCCTTACGTGACTACACACCCTGCAGATTTGAGGACGATGGCGAGCTGGCTACGTCGCTGGCCGTGGTACACGGCGAGTTCATCCTGATCCATCCGTTTCGCGAAGGGAATGGGCGAAGTGTGGTCGACCTCGCCGTCGAGCCAGCGCGTTTCTGAGCGTCGAGTCACCGTCGTGGGAAGCTTCGAATTCCGGAATGCCAAGGGGGTACTGGCAGCACCTTAGTATTGCAGTCTGTGCGGCCTGAGCGAGCGGCCACACCCCGCGATCTTCGATCGGGAGGCGTATTCTTGTGCGACTGTCGCAATCATACCAAAGCCACCAAACCAACATTCCTTTACACAGTTTTTTTCACATAGACTGCGGGGTGGGCTAAAATAGCAGCTGAACCAAACACTTAGGCTACCGCCATGCGGACTCAAAATCCGCCGCCCTTAAAAGCGTGTCGGTTCGACTCCGACCTCGGGCACCACTGAAATCATTGGCTTATCTGCGCTCGCCGTTGTTGCGCGTCAACGGAGTAGACGCATCGGACTTTCAATGCGTAATTTTGCAGATTCCCGCGGCCGATGCACTTACACAGTCCTTACACATAAAGTCCGCTGCGGATGTGCCAGCATTTGGCCTCCGTTCGAAGTTTAATCCGAATTGGACGTGAGTTGATTCCGGAATAGACGGCGGTCGCAGATCTCGCCACCTCAGCACGCCCCATAGAGCGCAGCTATATCAGCCGCTAAATCAATGACTGCCCCGGAAATCTTCGGGCCTCGCAACCGGCTCGAGCTGCTTGGAATCCTCGGGGAGCAGATACCCCTGCGCGATTGCGGTGACCTTCGCGGCCTGGAACTTCCGCTGATAGTTCTCGTAGCTACCGTACATGCTGCGCAACCGCTTTGCCGAATACGGGATCTTCGTATCGTAGGCCAGTCCGCAATCCGTTTCCTCCGCGATCGTGTAGGTGGCTGCGGGAACCACGATCCAAGGTGGCCGGACACCTCCGATCAGGTTTCCAGTGGCGGACTCTCGCGCGACTCCCCTTCCCTTGCGTTTGACGCGGGATGCCTTCGGCATGGGCTTGCCCTCGCGAACCCATCGGTCCATCCCATCCAACAGCGCAGAGACAACGAACTCAGCGGGCTCGTCATATAGAACCTGGCACCGCGGATCATTTTCCTTACCCACGTCGGCGGCCACTGGTTCAATCTCGCCGGTACCGAGATCAGCCGGCCGCAGATGGGGTACGCCGAGCACCTCGTAATAACGAAGCGGAGGACGATCCGTATCGGCGGGTAATGCAATCCCGTTGACGGCGTTGTACCTCAGCTCGGATTCGGTGAAGACAGTGACAAAAGGTGCATCATCGGGCATCTTTCTTGGCACCCGGATGACTTCCCCACCAACTTCACCGTACGACATTCTCCCGGTCATATAAGCGTCGATCAAAGGTCGCCCATCGGGCATACGCCATTGCTCGTGGCGACCCTGATCGAGGTAGTCCATCCAAACCTGCGCCGTGACTGCCCAGCTGTCGACGTATACACGCTCAACGTCGAGCCCTGCCAGTGCGCCGTCAGGAGCGTTCGACTTGAGCAGCCGCGCGAGTTGTGCCCCCACACCTTGTGATTGTGGGACGAATGGATCGGGAACAGTACCGCGCCTGAACCGTGCCGGATCGTAGTAGAAGCCGAGAGGCGCATAACGTGCGTAATCGAAACGGCGCATGAACTCGAAATTCACGATTCCTTCGTAGCGCTCGATGTCTTCCGGTTTGTCACTCGGTAAGAATTTTGGATCATGCTCGGGCTTGTTGGTGTTCAGCGTGTAGCCAACGTAGGCGTATCCTTCGCGAAGCAGATAGTTCCGAGTCAGAATCCATCCGGCACCTCTTTCACCGAACCAGGTGAAGGGCTCGATGACGACGGTTCCGTTGAAACGCGCCGGATCCTTGGGCTTACGCACGAGGATGCGGGTGATATACGGAGCCTGAAAGTGCGTCTCACCTGCAGCGGTGATCGCGGGCGCAACGCCCGAGAGGTAGTACTCTTCCTCGACATACCCCGCCTTCACCAAGTCACTGTATTCAGTCCCGGCGCGTAACGCCGAGGACAGTGGAAGTTGGGTGGAAGGAGGTATGGGAACAAGATTCGGCAGCGAGGGAACCTCGCTTTGCGCCACCCCCACAGTCATCAGCGCGAGCAGTATCCCAGCGATCATCAGACAATGCATTGACGCTCTCTGTGTACTCATGTCAGTTGTCTTTCAATCTGAGGTTGAGATGCCCCCTGCCTTCGGCGTCGACCCCAATCTGGTTGTTGTCGCAGATGTACTCACTGATCCTGTAGTCCGACTTCTTGTACTGAAAGGTGAAGGCATAAGGCTTGCGGAAAACCGGTGGATCATCGATGGTGACCCGGTCTTCGAGCATATCGGGCGCCGCTTTCCTGATTCGCTCAGTGATCCTCATGCCTGCGGTATGCGGTACGTCATGGAAGGACACATCCGTGCGGACACCTGCGGTTTCTACGACCAATGTGTCGCCTTCCCAATGTCCGACCGACTGGCCGTTGTAAGACGGCGAAATGTCCTCGGACGCCGGCATCTTTTCGTCGAGCCAGATGCGCCGTGTCTGCGTCAGGAACTCGGCGAGTACGATCACCTGGCCGGACGTCTGAACAATCTGGATCGGGTAGATGGCCTCCATGATGGTCGGCATGCCCTCGGGAAGACATCGCGTACTTGCATTCACGAGCGGCGCTCCGGCCGCATCTGCCGCCGCTTTGCGTTTTTGCAGTTTCGCGTAGGCGCCGGCATACGGTTCATGCAGATCGAACGCTCCGCCGGGCGGCCGCGGATTGTCGGGATCCGCGCCGGCCCAGTCGTCGGGGTACCGCTCCCATGTTCCGGTAATGTCAGGTGGTAACGGCACCACGCTGGGCGATTTGACGTTACAGCAGCCGTACATCAGCGCCAGCATCGCGCCAACAACAGGTATCGCACCAAGATGCCTGAGCGCCATCGGAACTCCTCCAGCGATTGGTTTCATCCTTTGAGTACAGATCCGTTGGGAAGCGTCACTTCGATGAGCAGTCCGCCCGGCAGGCCACTCTTCAGCGGATTGAATAGGATCGTGACCCGATCGCCGGCCTTGATGGAACCTACCTTCCAGCCTTGGTGCATCAGGATATTGATGCTTGCACTCTCGATCCTGTACCGCGCGTTCCCGCCTTCCTTATCGGACACGTCAACGTCGATGAGTACATGAGGATTCGTCCATGCGAGCTGTGTGACAACACCTTCGATACTCGTCGTCCTTCCCTTGTCGAACATGGCGAAGGAGTGATGAGCGGCGGTTGGTACCGTCACGGAGCCAATGATCGCGGCAAAGAGAAGCAGGATCGCTCTGTTATTGCGATGGATCATCGGAAGTGTTCTCATCAGAAATTCACACGGTACTGAGCACCAATCTGGCGGGGCCGGCTGACGGCACCGCGGGGCAAGCGCTGAAAAGATCCATCCGGAAGCTCCTCCTGGCGCTCGAATCCATTGGCGTAGATGTCGCCATAATTCAGGTGTTTGTCCAGCAGGTTCTTTCCGTAAATGAGGAATTCCGAGTTACCGAAGCGCAGGCCGACGTTGCCGTTGAGGATGTTGAATGGGCGCCGAGTCACAAAACCGCCATCACTGTTCGCCACCTTCACCGAACCTGTGTAGGCGTAGTCTGCGGCGACGAACAGATCGAGTGTCCTGTTGATCGGTGTTAGATAATAGCCAGCGATTGAGCCGGTGAGCTCTGGCACCTGCGCGAGCTGTGTGTTCGCCGCCTGGGGAAGCAGACCCGGGTCGAGCAGCACCCCATGGCTGAAGCCCAATCCGAATTGAACGCTGAGCGGGACGGTGGCGACGGGCTTACCGGATACCTCGAGCTCACCACCGCGAATCCGCGCCTTGCCGGCATTGGAGATGAAACCCAAGCTGCACTTGGGCAACAGAACCGTCTGCTGCATGTTGGACCAGTCGATCTGGAATAGCGCCGAGGACAGCGTGATCCGGCCGTCGGCGAGTTTGCTCTTGGCCCCGATCTCGTAGCTCCACAACGTGTCGGATTTGTAGAGCTCAACGTCTTTCTTTGTGAGCCCGAGGGCCGCGAGCTCCGGCACGCAGAAGTCGTCTGTCAGGCTTGGTTGAGAACCGCCCACACGAAAACCCTGGGCGGCCGACGCGTAGACATTGCCCTCGTCGCCGATCTTGTACGAAACAACGATCTTGGGCACGCGACCCGATTGACTGTTGCGCCTTGCGGGGGTGAAATCGCCGCCGGGTGGGCTGAGGAAGCCCGTGCCGACGATCGCGTCGTCCTTCTGTTGGATCCAGTATTGCCGCAGACCGAGCGTCGCAGTCAGCTTCGGTACAACCTCATAATAAAGCTCCCCGAATACGGCAGTGTTGACCTCGTGAGCGGGGAAGCGGAAATCCGACAGGTAGGCGGGATCGTATCCGGCATCCGCCAGCGCTGGAATGACGATTCCAGGCTGGAAAAAAGTCAAGGTGTCCCGCTGGTAGAAGACGCCCGCGATTGCGGACAGGTGCGGAATCGCCGGATTCTCGTCGAAGGAAACACGGCTCTCGTGGGTGAAGCGCCGATCGGTGACAATGTTGCGTGTCGGGAAGGCTGGATTGCCGAAATCCAGCCCATCAAAAAACGTCCCGATGAACTGGTTGGTGCCCTCAGTGTCGTCCTCCTGCTCCTCGACCCGGCGGGTGAAGTAACTCGTCGAGGAGACCAACGAAAAACCCGTTCCGGCATAGTTGAGCGTGATGGATCCGAGAGCCCAACGATCCTTCGAGAACTCCTGAACGTCGCGGTCGCGATTGACCGTGTAGGAAACCGGCGTGTAGCCGGGCAACGGTACATAAGCTGCCGGATAGCCCATCAGCGTGGAGTCTTGTCCGAGCGCGCTGAGCGTCACTTCCAGTTGGTCGGTGAGTTTGGTGCGCAACGAGACCGACCCGGTGAACAGATCGTTGCGACCCTGATCGTGCTTGCTGACGAGGTTGCCGGCTGGATAGGGATCCGGAAAACGCCGAGTGATGAAACCGGATTCGTGCGTGTAGCCGAATGCGACATCCAAAGCCATCGTGTCGGGAATGAGCACGATGCCGGCGAGGGCATCGAGCCCATAGTCCGCTCCGGCCGAGCGGGTCTGTCCTCCTTGTACCTCAGCGGTGTAACCATTTTCGGTTAATGACGGTTTGCGGGTTATGAAACGCAGATTGCCGCCCATCGAGCTGGCGCCGAACAAAGTCCCCTGCGGTCCTTTCAACACCTCGATGCGATCGAGATCCAGGGTCGCCGGGCTCACGGACGCGGGAACCGGTGTGTCATTGACGTAGTAAGCTGTCGTGTTCGCCCCCGCGACGCCACGGATGGTGGTGACGCGGCCACCACTGAAGCCGGTCGCTGAAAAATCGGAACCCTGCCCGTATTGGAAAGTCAGGTTGGGAATCTTGGTCGCATAGTCGGCGAAACTTTGGATGTTCTGCTTCTGGATAAAGTCGGCCGAGTAAGCCGTCACCGATGCCGGGACTTCCGTCAGCGCCTCTTCTTTGCGCCTCGCCGAGACCACGACTTCCTGTAAAGCGTCCGCGTCCGCGCTCACTGCCTTTGACGCCCTTGCGCTCGGGGGCACAGGCTCGCTGGACTGCTCGGTCCGCTTACCCGCCTTCAGTATCCGCACAGTCCGATCGTTCAGAAATCGATATGTGAGACCTGAGTTCGCGAGCAGCGTGTCCAGAGCCTCTTTCGGAGACATCTCTCCCACCAGCCGCGGCGCCATCAATCCGTCCGCGGGCGCATCCTCCTCGCGCCGCATGATCTGCAACCCAGTCTGCTCCGCCAGGCTCTTGAGCGCGGTGCGAAGTGGCTGTTTCTCGATCGCGAGCGCCACACGAGGCGGCAGGGCATCCACGGCGTACGCAGCCTGGCACAGAAGGGCCACGGCGGCGGCAATGGCAGTCTTTCGGATGGCGCTCATTTCTCCCCCAACTCGGTGACGGTCTTCGGCGAGACCATTCGATATCACCGTGCTGTCATAGTGGCGCGCACGGGAAATTCATAGATTTCCACCTACCGAATCTATGCTTTGCGCCAAATCGACACTCTTACTGAGAGGAGATAAAGCGACTGATGGCTGACGCCAAAGCGAAGACATTGAATTCTCCGGAAACGCTTGCAGAAGCGACTCTGGAGCGCTATGCGTCGGCATTGCAGCGCTACTTATCGCGGCGAGCTCCCCCTACCCAGGACGCGGCCGACATGGTTCAAGAGGTGTTCGCGCGGTTCCTGCGCAAGAAGGACCGGCCGGAGGTGATCCATAACCCTTTCGGATACCTCCTCGCCTTTGCCAAAAATGTGCTGCTCGAGAGCTTGCGGGATGAGCAGCACAATCCCGTGGTATACAACTCAGACCTGGCCGACCTGGTCGGCAGCGAGATCGAGGACGCCTCCTCGGGCGAGCCGATGGGCGAGCGCGAGCGCCAAATGCTGTTCAATGCACTGGCTGACCTGCCGGAGAATTACCTCATCGCGATCATGCTGGTTGATGGCAAGGGCATGAGCTACGAGGAGGCATCTGCGGCGAGTGGCTTCACGAAGGCGACGATTGCAACCTACGTGATGCGCGCGCGCGCGGCCCTGCGATTGAAGTTGCCGGATTATTGGACAGGGGCGTTTCGATGAGCGTGCAAAAGGAAATCGACCGGCTCATCGCTCAGCGTGCCGCCGAGTGGTTTGAGATCTATCGCACCGGCGATGTCGAAAAGTATGCGGCAGCGATGGCGTGGCTCATCGAATCGCCGCGTCACATGGCGGAGTTTCTGGAGATCGCGAGGCGCTACAGCGCGACCCGTCAGCTTTTGCAGAGCGACCCCTTCGATATCGAGAGCCTTCTGAATAAGCCGCGGCCGGGCGCGCGCGCGCTGCGCGAAAATTCAGCGAGCACTCCGGAATCACAACCCCGCATGACGCGAAGCGTCCGCCGGCGGTGGGTGGCCGGGATTGCCGCTGCGGGCCTTGCTGTGGCTATCACGTTCGGGGTATGGAAAGGCGTTAGACCGTTTTCAACGCGCCAACAGTACGCCACGCAAGTCGGCGAGCAGCGCAACGTGCCACTGTCGGACGGCTCGCTGGTAGAGCTCAACACGGACTCGCGAATCGACGTGCGCATGGACCAGCAACAGCGGGAAATCGTTCTGCACGGCGAAGCGATCTTCAAAGTTGCTCACGAGACGACGCGACCGTTCCTAGTCCATACGGAATACGCCACTGTCCGCGCCGTCGGCACACAGTTCAACGTTTATGGACACCCGGATGGAAGCACGACGATTGCCGTGCTCGAGGGTAAAGTGGAAGTGTCCGCTGGAGCAGAGAGACTAGGCCATCCAGGCGCTGCACGTTCTGCGCCAGAGCCCCACGAGATGGCGGCGACACAGCAACTCGCGACCGGCGAAGTGGCGAGCGTGGACCGCTCGGGCGCAATTCGGCGCGACGAGAAGGTCGATATCGGAAGTGTAGTGGCCTGGCGCCAGCGACGGCTGGTTTTCGATCGCACACCTCTCGAGGAGATCGTCCCGGAGTTCAACCGCTATAGCCGAAATCTGCGCCTGCGGTTGGTTGATGTGCCGGCCGGCGCGTATCACTACACCGGGAATTTTGACGCTGACGATCCGAAATCGTGGGCCCTGCTGCTCTCCGAAGAGCGCGGGCTCGAGGTCGAGGAGCGCCAGGGCGAGCTTGTGATTCACGGCCGCGTATCCAGTCGATAGAGACTCGATGCCGGTGCACTCGTCGACCAGGGAACACTCAGGGTGTCCATTTTTCGCGCGCCGCCACCCTATAGATCTATAGAACCCGCGCTGGTTGCATGCGAGTGACCCTGATGTGCAATCAGAGCTGTGGAATGAATGCGATTCCGTCAGTGCTCGAGTCACATTGCGTCCAGAGAATGAATCAGTGCCTTGCTGTTGTTGGCATCGTTGCCACGGCCTTCGTCGGCCTGTCGGGCTGCCCCGTGCCCTGCACGGCCGGTGTGGGCGGCGCTTCCTCTGCCGCGACAGAGGCCCGTTTTCGGGATCTCTGCAGAGAGCTGGTTGAGACCAACACCACGCTGTCCTCGGGAAGCCGCGCACCGCGCACAGCAGGAGTTGAGTTATAACCCGGCGCCGGGGCGCTACAAAGAACCTCGATTTCGACCAGGTGGGGCGTCAATGGTCATTTTGACCTGGGGATGGTGCCAATGAGCCAGGCAACTGACTTTGATGCCATCGTGGTGGGCTGAGGGATTACCGGCGGCTGGGCCGCGAAGGAGCTGACGGAAAAGGGACTGAAAGTGCTGATGCTGGAGCGCGGTAAGCCGTGGAGCATGGCCAGGACGACACCACCGAGCACATGCCCCTGTGGCGGATGCCTTATCGTAACCTACCCACCGGCAGCTCTCCGCCTCCGACTATTCCATCCAACAACATGCCCGGATTCGAATATCCGACGCTGCGCTTCTGGAACAACGGTCATCGAGATCGGCGCTTTGATTGACGCCCACTAGCTGACGGGGATGGCAGCCCGTTCAGACTGAACTCCGGCGCGCATGGGCGTTGTACTCCTCCTCATTTCGGCCCTTGCTTTCGGTCCATCAGAAAGATTCCGCGAAAGGAGTCCGAAGCGTCGACAAGCCGAGGCGGCAGACTTTCATTGGTAGCTATGTAAGCCTTCGAGTAAACCTTGAAGCAGGCCGGGGTATGAGTTCCACGCATTCGACCGTCTATCGTTCCAGAAGTGTTTTATCGCAGTTCGTGCCAGTGCGCGTGCAATCTTTTTCAAGCCAGCTCTACAACCAAGTCGATTATCTAGAACAAATTCATTGGCTTACCTATGGTTGACCGACGGCAATATGCCTCTATAATTGGGGCATCTTGCCGCGACGTCATCAGGAGCCAAAGATGCAATCCGGGAAGGAACGGGAGTCCGTCGTCCTCGCAGTCTTTCACAAGCTGGGGGGGCGCAGCGCATTGGGCCGGGATATTGCCTCCGCAGCCGACTTGGCTCGAATGGTGTTCTTGCGGATTCCATTGAAGTCGCTAGAACACCTCACGCGCAGCGGATCCTTCTCGGATCAGGAAATTTCAGACATGGTGATCCCAGCGCGAACTCACAGGCATCGCAAGCAGAAGCATGAGCGCCTGTCGGTGGAGGAATCCGACCGTCTGGTCAGACTGACTCGCATTCAGGCACTCGCTGAAGACGTATTCCAAGATGTCGGAAAAGCCAATACCTGGCTGCGAGCTCCATTGGGCGAGCTGAATAACGAGAAGCCGTTGGAGATCGCTCAAACCGAGGCTGGTGCCCGCGTCGTCGAGCAGATCCTGGCCAAGATCGACTGGGGCGCTGCAGCCTGATGCAACTGTGGCGGTTGTCGACCAAACGGCACGCGCGAGATTTCAGCGGTGGGTACGGCATACTTCACTCAGGTCGTTGGAATACCCGAGGTAGGCCGATCACCTATTGCTCCACGGTGCCTTCGCTGACGGCGCTCGAAAAGCGGGTCCACGTAACCGACGCTTCATTGCTGCCGCCACTCATGTTGGTTGAATACGAAGCACCCGACGATATTCCCCTGGCCGCTGTGAATATTGCTGATCTCCCCGAAGACTGGATTTCGCGGGAAGTCGATACTCAGCAGATCGGTGACCAATGGCTGGACTCGGCGTCCCAAACCCTACTGACCGTGCCATCGGCAATCGTGCCGGTGTCCCGGGCTCCGGAGCGCAATGTCCTGATCAACCATCGCCACGCACGATCGGTTGAGATCAAGATTGTGGGCGTCACCGCCTTCACCCTGGATCCGCGTCTATTCGGACCCTAACTAACCGTAGATCATCCAGCTTTGCCTGATTTAGGTCAGAACAAATCGCTGCAAGCGATACTGGCAATCTCGTACGTTTGTTACCGAGGATCCGTGGTATCAGAGTGAGCACTCCGTTAACCACGTCTTTTGAGACCAGCGCAGTTGTGCCAAGACGGGGGCGGGATTAGATGGTGGCGGGTCCTCGTGCGGCATTCTGCCGCGCGATCACGGTCACACGTTGCGCTTCACCTTTTTGATATCAGTCGGCTAGACTCCAGCTTGTAGGTCGTCTGTCGGACCGGAGTTAGCTTGCGGTGCGGGTCTTGGAGAGTCGGTGAAAGAGGTTGGGAGGCGAAGTGATCCACGCACATGTCATCTGCAGTGAGGGCACGCATGAGGGCATGTGGTGGTTTGAGACCTTGCCCAGAATCGGTGAGCGCATCGTGCTTTTGATTTCAGCACCACCGTCGCACTTCGAGGTCTGGCGCGTCGATCACGTCGGTCTTCCAACTTTTGACCCGCCCAAAGGTGGTCAGCAGACACGGGTTCATGTCAGGCCAGCCAAAGGCTTTTAACCATTGCGCCGCGCATCTGCGACTGTTTTGAAGTTCCACGGCAGCAGCGCCTCGATCGCTTCCACTGTCGCCGCGCTCGGCAGGTACTCGAACAGGTAGTTCAGGTACTCGAAGGGCTCGACCCCGTTGGCCCGCGCTGTCATCACCAGGGAGAACAGGTTGGCACTGGCCTGGGCGCCGACCTTGTCATAACAGAACATCCACAGCCTTCGACCAAGCGCATATTGTTTGATCTGCCGCTCGACGAAGTTATTATGGATGGGAACGTCACCGTGCTCTAGGAATCGAACCAACTTAGGCCACTGTCGAGTGCAGTATCCGAATGCCTTACCCAGAGCACTGTTTGGCGGTGTTCCAGGTAGCAACGTATCTACCCACTCCTTGAACTTCTGCACGACGGGAGCAGACTTACTTTGTCGTAGCGAAAGGGCCATTGAGATCGGCAGCGTGTCACCTCTCTGCGCGTGTTCGGCACGCAGTGTTTCGATCTCGGTTTCTACGGCAAACACCTGTCGGATATAGTCTGTGATGGCTGTATTCGCCAGCGTCCGGATGCCCGGGAGCTGACTGACCTTGCGCGCTTTGAAGAAATACTGCCTCAGGTGCTGCCAGCATCCGAAGTGAAGCAGCTTTAGCTCCTGGCAGATGTCGTCGTAGTGCTCCAAGCCGTCGGTGATCAGCTTGCCGGTGTACGGCCCCTCGGGCCTGACCAACAGCTGCTTCAGCGCCTCCCGAGTACGCGAAGGGATGTAGTCGTAGAGAATGATGCGCTTTCCCGGCGGCCCGGCCGCGCGACCCACCATATAGTGGGTCGATGTGGGTGCCTTCTCACTTTTGAGAACCTGAAGGTAGCTCTCATCCATGTGCATGAACTCTGGGATGAAGATCCCCTCGCGAAGCAACTCGATCAGCGGAATCACTTTGTCCCCGCCGATTTTGTTGACCCAGGTGCCCGCAGTGCCCGGGCTCAGATCCATGCCGGAGCGCTCGAGCTGGCGGCTCACCCGGTAAAGAGGGATCCCATCGTCGAACTTGGCGGTCACCAGGTGAGCCAATAACGACGGACTCGCCATCGTCTTGGGCAGCAGTGTCGGAGGGTTCGGTGCCGTGACCACATCTTCATGGCGCTGGTCGCACACATACGTATAACGGATATGCAACTCGACGCTGATCTTCGGCGGCTGGAAGCGATAGCACTCACGGGTCTCTTCGCCGATGCGTTTGAGTGGATGCGGCACCGGGCACTTCGTGCAGACCTTCTGCGCGTCGGGCAGATCGTGAGGGATCTCGATGCGCGGAAAATGCTTCGGGATCGCTTTACGTCCACCGGTGTGTTGGCGCTCGTGCGCGTCGACTTTCGTGGTGCGCCGACGCTGGGCTTGCTCGGCGGCTTCGATCGCGGCCAGGACCTCGGCCTCGTTAAACAACATCGCCTGATCCGGGTTGACCGCGGCGGCGTCTGTCTTCTGGGAGGAGGTGCCGAAGTACTGCGCCTTCATCCAGCGCAGTTCCTCCTCCAGCAGAACCACTCGCTCGCAGTAGTGAGTCCGTTCCGACTTTAACTGCTCGTTTTCCTTCTGGAGCGCTTGAAGCTCGGCCTCGCGTTCGGCGGCGAGGCGCTCGGCCAGCTTCACTCGAGCAAGCAGCTCGGCGTTCTGGCTGAGGATCTCTTGTGCGGAGTTCTGGCGGCGTGGCACGGACCTAAGTATACCGTGCCCGCCGTCAGATTTAAATCAACACTCAACTGACATGAGTGAAGGTCACCGCCTTGTGAGGGCGTGCCCAAACGTCATACCCGTCCATCAGCCAATGCAGTTGTTCGCTGGTGAGCTCGACCACGTCCTCCTGAAACAGACGAGGCCAGTGAAACTTCTCCCGGCTCTCGATGAGCTTGTGCCAAACAGAAAACCCATTGATATCCCAGGCGAGGATCTTCAACGCGGTATAACTTTTGTTGGTATACAAGAAACAGGTATTGCTGAAAGGATCCTTCTGCATCACTTCCCGAGCGATGGCGGCGAGTCTGTTACGCCCCGCACGCATATCAATCGGTGCACGATGCAGGTAGACCTTCAGGTCCGGTGCACTAGGGCGCAGCATGAGTACCTCCGGTCAACACCGCTGCGATCCACGAGGCCGGTGGCAGTCCATCGCACTCGAGCACCCAGCCACCCGGATGCACCAGCCGGCACGTCACAGACGCTGCGCTCGGTACCGATGCCGCAGCCACCACGCGTACCGGCACAAATGCGCTCTTCTTGCGGGACTTCCTGGGATTGCGGCGCGGGAGTGGCCCGAAGGCGCCCTTGCGCACCAAGCGTCTTCTGAGTTCGTACAGCTGCCGTACGTCCAGCCCGATCTTCGCAGCGTACTGCTTCAGCGTCGATCCCTGATCCTGGGCTTCGCGCATCTGCTCCAGCGCCTGCTGCTCGCGTTCGGTCAAGGGTTCTGTCGTCGTCATCGCTCGCCTCCATCATCGCGGCGTATCGCCGATGAGAGGCAGCTTGCGGACTCAGATCACATGGGAATAGACGGGATTACCGGAATGGACACGTATCAGAGGACTCACCCAACAGCAACTTACACATTTTTTTACACACAAGCTTCTGGGTGGGGCTAAAATACCACGCGAACCAAACACTTAGGGCATCCCCATGCGGACTCAAAATCCGCCGCCCTTAAAAGCGTGTCGGTTCGACTCCGACCTCGGGCACCAATTGGATCAGCGGGTTACATGTGCCGAGCCGGTGACCGACGCCACTTCCCAGACGCATCGGACTTTCCACTGCGCAAAATACTGATTTCAAAAGCGCAAACACTTACGCATTTCTAACACATAATTCTGCCGCTGCCGATCGCACTAAAAGGGCGGCATTGCGCGTCCCATTAGCGAATAGTCGGGACGTTGGCTCGAAGCAGATATCTCGGTTCAGTGATCGCCGTGGCAACTGCGTCTGTAGCTTCAAAAAGAGCAGCGCACCTGTTCGTAGATAGTGTCAGGAACGTGCGCAACGCGCGGACCCGGGAAGGCGCCCTCGAGGCGCCACAGAGAATTTCCCTCCGGAAATTCTTCAAGAGGATCGCCAGCGGCGCCCCGCCCGTCGATACCGTTCACCGTGGAATACCGAGGAGGAAATCGTTGAGCTCAGCCACGGGGCCATCGAGCTGACAAAAACACTGGCTTCGATTTATAGCCATGTTAGCCCATATTATCGAAATCTTATAACTTTCCTGAGATGCTCCTCTATTGAGACCAGGGGCCGCCCGGTTTCCAAACTCCTTGTTTCTGCTGTTCGAGTTGCAAATCACTCAGGATGGGATTGAGGAACAATGTCAGCAGGTTGAGAAGATTTTTCTCGGACACGTCAGATAACCGCAACCCTGCCCGACGTGCAAATGCACGCATTTGCGCTGGCCGAGATGGATTCTTCCAATATTCTGGGGTCAGCGCGATCGGCGCACCTTGTGGTATTGGCGTTTGCGGGCGTTCAAAAGTTCTGCGCACGGACTCCGATAGGATCACTCGATCGAACTGCGATTCGTTGGCAAGGTAGTACAGATCAAAGAAGTCTTTAATGCGACTATTTCGATCGCCGAGGACCACCATCGCTTCGAACTTTTCGGCTACTACCGCCTCTCGCGGATATGCGAGGACCTCTGGCGCCGCGAAGTCAAGAAGCGTCGGATAGACGCAGCGCTTAGCTGCGGGCCACACCGCATCTCCCAAGCCCATATCAATTTGAAGCATGAGGCGAGCGCTGCCGCATCTCGCAGGTAAAGTTGCTCGCGCACCTGCATATTCATCGTCGGCTCGAATTGCTTCGATTTCCAGGGAGCCAACATCGTATTGGACGGCGTCTGGCACAACCGGCGAAGCGCAGACTGCCCGAATATCGTCGCGGATCGCGTCGAATGAACCGTCACCTCGTCGCAGCAGATCCAGATCTCGCGTCGCGCGATAAGGTTGATCTGACCAGACGCGCAGGAGCATGGCGCCTTTCAGAATGAACCGGTCACTGAGTTGAGAAACCCCCAGGCGATAGAGGAAACGCTCAAAGCAGAAGTTCGTCAGCAACGTCTGATAGTCATCCCCCGAGCTTTTGGCTCGATTGAGCAACCGAGCTGTTACCGACGCCTCGAGATTGACACCTTTCCCTGTCATACAATTGCATCGAGGTAAGGTTGCATCACTCGTGTTACCCGACAGATCCGCGCAAATCGAGCGAGTTCAGTCGCGCCGCCACGATGGCGACGGGTGAAATCACGAAGAGCCTCCACGGCAACATCAATTCCAATTTTGTTTCTATATTTGAAACAATCCGCGACGGTCTTTGCCGCGGAATACACCCGTACATCAACCCCTTCCACTCGGTGCATTTCGATACCTTCGGTAAGCGCACCGCCCGAGAATCGGGCAACACGAAGGCGTGGATAATCCAAGTGAGGCTTCCTGGCTTTCGTTGGTAGCGCGAGCCATACATCAGCGGGAGACTGAGTGGTCAACTCATGAAATCGCAGCGCAGTCAGCAAACAGAAGACACCGGCCGGAACACGCTTTGCGACCTGAGCTAGGGAATGTCGTTCAGTAGGTTGGTGCTGTGCTGCGGTATAGAGACCGCGCGCCGTGCGTATTACGGCTCCTTCCCGAACGAGACGGTAGAGTTCAGCCTTGGATAGCCCGTGCGCTTGGAAATCCGCAGGGCGAAAAACACCTGCTTTCCCGACGAAGCGCAGTGCGGATGTTCTAGATACAGCCATTCTTAGATTGTACAAAACGTCGGTACTTATATGCAAATACCGACAATTAGCTCCAATGCACGGATCGAAGCGGCTCCGCATGCCTAAATTGCCTTTCATTTCAATAGTTTAAAAGCTCTCACCCTGGACGATGAATGCGCGCCACCACTTGCCGCGAGTGGTGTCCTTTGTAACCGATCGCCCGTCGATAGCTCCAACACATCCGCCCACCTTCAGGGCTACCTCATCTCAGGGATGAACTCATCCGCAGCTATTGCTCCACCCCGTTGTCGCTGAAGTAGAAGTACTCGCAAATTTCCTGGAGTACTGCGTCGACAATCTGCTGCTCGATATAATTTTCGTCAGGCGTGTTGGTATGTTTGTGCGCACGCCGCCAGCCATATTGGACACCCTCCTCGACGGCACGCCACAATACGGAATAAGCGCGGACAGTCATTCCACCCTGCACGGGAGGTTTCGTTTGCGACACTCTCAGTCCTCCAGCAAACTCAAGAACTATCTTCTGTTTGACAATGACTCTGGCTGCAGACTCTAGTCACGGATTGAGTAGTATTCCACGGCGATTTCGTCGAATTCTCACAAGAGAATCTTGCAAGAACGGTGTGCTGAAGAACGCGGTTCCCAACTTTAATATCATTCGAGAAGAGCCAATCAAGCTCCCTTTCTGGGCGTTGATCCTGACTCTTTCAAGCAAGTGTTTCTCAAGCATACCCCTGTATCCGACTGGACGGCCGTTGGCTCAAGGAGCAGACCGGGTTCCCTGCGGGGGGACATCCGCAATACGCGCGCCACGAGCAGATCTCCGCAGCGTTTCACTCCGACGCCTGAGTGCGCGCTGCTAGATCTTCTCTATCTTGGAACGCATCCGACGGACACGTATCTCGTCGGCGCTATTACGGCGCCAATCGAACACCACACAAATGCCGTCAACAGCAGAGGACGTGACTGCGGAGCGAATACCATTCTTTTCCGCGCAATGGGGTCGCGAAGGTAGGAATTCACGTAGGAGAGCTTCGAGCTCATTGGCAGATGTTACCGGAGGCGCCCGACGGACGATGTGGCCAAGAATTCGCAGGCATCGAAGTGTCAGCATTTACCTCTTGGGCCAGGTTGGCGCGCCATAGGGCAGCGCAGCGTGCTCAAGGACCGCTACAACTTGTTCGCGCTTCACCGTGGGATAACCGAGGAGGAAATCATCGATGGAGTCACCAGCTTTGATGCACTCAAGTAGTGTTTGCACGGGCACGCGCGTGCCGGAAAACACTGGAGTTCCACCCATGATGTCCGAAGAAGTGCTGACGGCGGATATGCTCATATGCTCTGAGTTTACTGGTTAGCCGCCCTTCGCGACGGCACATCTACGCAACTTACCGTTTCTTGGCCGGCCCCCAAACAAGCATGCGGCCACGTCCCCGATCTTCGATTGCGAGAAGTACATTTGTGCGACTTTCGCATCACGCAAAAGGCCACGAAACCAACTTTCGCTTACACATTTCTTTACACATAGCCTTCGCGGACTAGGTTAAAATACCTGCCGAACCAAACACTTAGGGTATCCCCATGCGGACTCAAAATCCGCCGCCCTTAAAAGCGTGTGGGTCCGACTCCGACCTCGGGCACCACTCAAATTCCTAGAATTTCTGCATTCGCCGGCATTTATGTATGTCGACGGAATAGACGCATCGGACTTTCAATGTGCAACTTGCAGTTTTTTGCAGCAGACGCCACTTACACAGTCCTTACACATAAAGTCCGCTGCGGATGCATCGGCACTGGCCCTCGTTCGAAGTTTAATCCGAATTAGACGTCGCCCGATTCCGGAATAGACGAACCCATAATCCGGATTGGACGATCGCACTGAAGCCGCGGCGTTTCTCAACTTGGAAAATTTCCAGGTTTCAACCCAAGAAGGAATTCTTCGACCGGCATACACAATACTCCATCGCGACTGAATCGTTCGTCACCCCGATAGAGCATGAAACGCTTGGCCTCAGGGTAGTCTTCAGCGAAATTGTTAAGAGCTCGCAATTCGGTGCCATCAATTCGTTTGGCGTTTTTGACCTCCACGGCAAACAGACCACTCTCTCCATAGACAACAAAATCGACCTCGCTTCGAGATCGTGTTTGCCAATAGAACAACTCGTGCTTCTTTTGCGAATAGTCACACCAGGTACGCAAGTGTTGAGCAATGAGCCCTTCGAGAGCCGCCCCATCAATCTCACTCGTTGAATCGAGCGGACCTACCGGCCGATTGGCACGAAACACCCCTGCATCAAAGAAGTAGAACTTAGGGTGCGTCGCCAGCTCACGCTTCGCACGTTTAGCAAACACGTCCAGGCGGAAACCCAACAGCAGGTCTTCTAGTACATCGAGATATCCCTCGACCGTTTTCCGACTTACCTGGACTTCGCGCGATACATTGGCCAGGTTCAACACCGAGGCCTGACTGAAGCTCATAGCTTGGAGGAATCGGGTAAAGCCGCCGATGTTGCGCACCAAACCCTCCATCTGCACCTCTTCGTGCAGATACAGCGCGTTATAGGACTCGAGGATTGCTTGCGGATTGTCGGCCGCCCACACGACCGGCAACATCCCCTGGCGCAGCGCTTTGTCGAGATTGAACTGTGAGCCGAGCTCGGCCGCCATGTATGGATGCATGAATCGCTGCGCGGCCCGGCCGCCCAACAAGTTGACCCCTTGTCGCCGAAGCTTTCTGGCGCTGGATCCAGTGAGAATGAATTGCGCCCCTGTTTTGCGCTCAATCAGCAGATGCACCACTTCGAGCAGCTCGGGAAGCTTTTGAATTTCGTCGATGAGGACGTGCTTCGCTTTCGCGTTCGCTTCGAGGAACTCGATGAGGTATTCCGGAGCCGCCATGTAACGCCGGAGAATGACAGGGTTCAGTAGATCGACCCTCAGGGCATCCGGAAATTCGTGTGTGCACCAAAGCGTTTTTCCCGTCCCCCTGGGACCCAGGAGGAAGAAATGATCCTTCCCCGCATTGAGCATCCGTTGAACGAATTCCATCACTACCCCACATAATGGCGGTTATCTCGCCGTTCTGGGGCGCAGAATGGCGACTTGATCGCCGTTTTGCAAGCTTCATAGCTTGGGCTTTAGCTTAATAATGACCGCAGGCCGGCCATAACCTCTTTGCACCATCGCATGGGGCTCAGTCTCTCTCGAAAATGTAGGAGGAATCCGGATTGGACCCGCGAACGCAACGACTCGAGCAGTTCTTCCGATGGCCGCTGAATAACAGTACCGTTGATCGTCAGACCGAGTATCTCAAAGCATCACGGAACAACGTGAAAGCCGGTGAGGTCTGTCGTCGGCTCGGATAGTACAGATGGTATCCCGAAAAAGGTTCGCACCAATCTGAAAGCACGCGAATCAATTGCCCCTTTGCGATATGAGTTTGCACGAGATCTTCCGGCATATAGGCGAGCCCGAGCCCGTTCAGCGCCGCATCCAGACGCATGCCAATGTTGTTGAATACCAATTGGCCTTCGACTCGCACCTTCAACTCCTTCTTCCTTTTCTCGAACTCCCACGCGAAGAGACCGTGAGTCGGCAGGCGGGTGGAGATGCAGTTCTGTTGAGTTAGATCGCGCGGGGTTTTGGGGCGTGGATGTCTCGAGAAGTAATCGGGGGAGCCCACGACCGCCATCCGGATGTCAGGACCAACACGCACCGCGATCATATCCTTGGCGACTTGCTCGCCCAGCCGTACACCTGCGTCGAAATTTTGTGCCACGATGTCCGTCAGCCCGTAATCCACGATGACCTCGATGTTGATATCAGGGTGGTCTGGCAGGAGCTTCGCCAGAGCGGGCTGAACCACGGTGACTGCCGCGTGCTCGCCCGCCGTAATGCGCAGGCTCCCCGCAGGCCTGGCACGGAATTCGCTCAGTAATGTCAATTCGTGGTTGATTTCCTCAAACCTGGGAGCCACCACCTCGAGCAGGCGCTCCCCCGCTTTGGTAGGCGCAACGCTGCGGGTGGTACGGGCCAACAACCTAACACCCAAGCGCTCTTCGAGCTGGCGCATGCTTCGGCTCAAGGCAGGCTGCCACACACTGAGCTTTGCCGCAGCGCGCGTGAAACTTCGTTCACGGGCTACCACGGAAAAAATGGCCAGTTGGTCGAAACTCTCTTTCGACATTTATGCACCCCGGTTATTAACCATATTCGATTATGCCATCTACTGTACGGGCAGGTTCGCGCCCAGAATGGCTTCATGAAAACTCGCGTACTCGGCAACAGCCAACTGGAAGTATCCGCCCTAGGCCTGGGGTGTATGGGCTTGAGCTACGGCTACGGGCCGCCCACCGATCGCAGAGACGCAATTGCCATGATTCACGCCGCCTACGAGCGCGGCGTAACGTTTTTCGACACCGCCGAAGCCTACGGCTCCGGGATCAATGAACAGGTGGTCGGCGAGGCATTGGCGCCGATGCGTGATCAGGTGGTGATCGCAACCAAGTTCGGCTTCAGGAACGGAGTGACCGCCGAGGGGTTGGACAGCCGCCCGGAGCGAATCCGTCAGGTTGCTGACGCTGCATTGGGGCGCTTGCGCACCGATCACATCGACCTGTTTTATCAGCATCGCGTCGACCCCAACGTGCCGATCGAGGACGTGGCCGGCACGGTCAAAGAGTTGATCAAAGCAGGCAAGGTTCGGCATTTCGGGCTATCTGAGGCCGGTGTGCAGACAATCCGCCGTGCGCACGCTGTGCAACCGGTCACAGCACTTCAGAGCGAATATTCGATGTGGTGGCGTGAGCCCGAGGCGGAGATTCTGCCCGTGCTGGAAGAGCTGGGTATCGGCTTCGTGCCGTTCAGTCCACTCGGCAAAGGCTTCCTAACCGGCCGCATCGGATCGGATACGACCTTCGCCGAGAACGATTTCCGCAACACTGTGCCGCGCTTCTCCCCCGCGGCATTGAAGGCCAATCAGGCATTGGCCGAGCTCGTACGCGCGCTTGCCGAGGAAAACGGGGTGACGCCCGCGCAGATCGCGCTCGGCTGGTTGCTGGCGCAGAAAACCTGGATCGTGCCGATTCCCGGCACCACCAAACTTCATCGGCTCGAAGAGAACCTGGGTGGCGCCGATGTCGTGCTGGAGCCTGAGGAACTGGAGCGCATTCGCCAAGCGCTCGCCACTGTCCAGGTGCAGGGCGACCGTTACGCCGCCTCGCACCAACGATTCATCAATCGCTGACCGATCGAATTAGAGCATGACCCACGATATCCCCACTGTCACACTCAACAATGGCGTCGCGATGCCGAGTATCGGCTTCGGCGTCTTTCAGGTGCCCGATCCCGCCCAATGCGAGCGCAGCGTTCGAGATGCCATCGATGTGGGCTACCGGCTCCTCGATACCGCAACGTCTTATGGCAACGAGGCGGCCGTCGGCGCCGCGATCCGCCATCATGGAATTGATCGCAGCGAGCTGTTTGTAACGACCAAACTCTGGATCGAGGACGCCACCTACGAGGGCGCCAAGCTCGCATTCGAACGTTCGCTCAACGAGCTGCAGGTCGACTATCTCGATCTTTGGCTCATCCACCAGCCGTTCGGTGATGTGTATGGGGCGTGGCGGGCAATGGAGGAGCTATACGAGGCAGGTCGCATCCGCGCCATCGGTGTCAGCAACTTTTATCCCGATCGCCTCGTTGATTTCGTGCTTCACAACAAAATCAAACCGTCTGTCAACCAGATCGAAATTCATCCCTTCCATCAACAGGAGGCCGCGCAAAAGCTGCTGCAGGAATACGCGGTCCAGCCCGAGGCATGGGGTCCGTTCGCCGAAGGCAAGAACGGCCTTTTCAGCAATGAGGTACTGCAGTCGATTGGCCGGAAGCATGGCAAGAGCATCGCGCAGGTAGTGCTCAGATGGCTCATCCAGCGCGGCATCGTCGCCATCCCCAAGTCCGTCCGCAAGGAGCGCATTGCCGAGAATTTGGCGATCTTCGATTTCGAGCTGGATCGAAATGACACTGCCGCGATGACAGCACTCGATCAGAAGGCGAGCAGCTTCTTCGACCACCGGGACCCGGCGATAGTGAAGTGGCTCGGTACGCGCAAGCTCCAGGCTGAACACAAATCCGAAGTCAACAGTTGAAACGGTCCTCGAGACCACTTGGATGAGATAGGTGAACAATGCGAGCAATACTGCAATGGACGACGCTCTCGCTGATGAGCTTCTCGGCTCTGGCAGCGTCCTCTGCTACTCAGGAAGAAATTTTTCCGAAGGGTCAACTTGCCACAACCAAGACGCATACGGGCGACATTTGGCTCAACGAATTGAGCGCTGGAGACAGCACATTCGATCCGAGCATTGCCTTTGCAACGTATGCACCCGGCGCCAAACTCGACTGGCACATTCATCCAGGCGGACAGGTGCTCCTCATCACTCAGGGCAGCGGCTATTACCAGGAGAAAGGCAAGCCGGCGCGCCTAGTACAAAAAGGCGACGTCATCCGGTCTGCACCCGGCGTGGAGCATTGGCACGGTGCCACGCTGCGATCAGAGTTTGCCTACCTCGCCGTGACGCCCACCCAGAAAGGTAAGACGATCTGGCTCGAGCCGGTCTCGCAGGCCGAGTACAACAGTGTCCATTAGAGCCGGCATCTAAGCACAGAGTATGCAGGCGTCCGATATCTTTAACAGTCAGGCCCCTGCCCGCTACAGCGGGATTACTGGCCGCCCACTCCAATCCGCCTCGTACTCAGCGGCAAATTGACCACGAGCAATCGAACAGCACGAAGCGAACCGGGGCGGCATCTATCGGTACCTTGGAACGTATCCCACGGACGCGTATCTCGTCGGCGCTTTTATGACGCCTCTTGAACACGACACGGATCCCATCGATAGCAGAGGACGTGACTACAGAGCGAATGATCATTCTTTTCCGTGCACCGGGGTCGCGAAGGTGAGGATTCACGTAGGAGAGCTTCGAACTCATTGTCAAATGTTACCAGAGGTCCCCGATCGATAACGTGGCCAAGCGTCGCTCGAGAGGGCGCTCGGGAGCGTTCAGAGCACCGGTTTTCGTCGGGTGCACCAAATCGACATCTGCTATTATAGTGCACTCAAGACACATACTTAAAAAGTGCACCAAAATGACATCCGCAACCCCCTTCTTCGGCAGGCAGGCCGAGCTGGCCCGACTGAAGGAACTCGCACAGAAGCGCTCGGCGAGTCTGGTAGTTATCAAAGGCAGGAGACGGATCGGGTAAAAGCAGATTAACTGACGAATTTGCGAGGCAACTGCCTCGCTACAAGTCGCTGCATTTTCAAGGATTACCGCCAACAGCCAAACTGACAGCTGAGCAAGAACGTGAGGACTTCGCTCAACAGTTCGCGCGGCAGCTCAACGTCCCACCACCCCGAGCTGACGATTGGAATACCCTTCTGTGGGCGCTAGCGGACCGTGCTCGCCAAGGTCGGCAATTGATTATCCTCGATGAGATCAATTGGATGGGAATGCAAGATCCCAGCTTCTTAGGCAAGCTGAAGAATGCCTGGGACCTGCATTTCGCACGAAATCCAAGCCTCATCTTGATCCTGTCCGGCTCCCTGAGCAGTTGGATAGAGCGAAACATCCTGCATCACACAGGATTCCTGGGTCGAGTCTCGCTAGACTTGACCTTGGGAGAACTCCCGCTCTCAACCTGCGATCTATTCTGGCGCGAGCAGCGGAATCGCATCAGGCCTCAGGAAAAATTCCGCCTCCTCTGCGTCACTGGTGGAATACCGCGATACCTCGAAGAGATAAACCCTTCCCTATCCAGCGAGGCAAACATACAACGGCTATGCTTCACTCGCGAAGGGCTGCTCTTCAACGAGTTTGACCACATTTTCGCGGATCTCTTCAGTACGAGAAACGAAACATACCGCCGCATCGTCGGCGCGCTCGTCGACGGGCCTCTTGACCTGGACAGCCTCTACAAAGCTCTGGGCGTCAGCAAAACCGGGAAAATCAGCGACTACGCAGAAGATCTCATTCAGACGGGATTACTTGCCAGAGATTTCACATGGAGCTTAAAAAACGGGCACGAGAGCAAACTCAGCAGGCTTCGCCTCAGCGACAACTATGTGCGTTTCTATCTAAAATACATTCAGCCTAATCGCCGACGCATCGAGCGCGGCACTCTCTCCAGACTGCCAAATCTTGATTCAGTTTCAGGGTTGCAATTCGAGAACCTCGTTCTCAAAAATCGACTCACTCTTTTTCAGCTTCTTTCGATTGATTCAAATGATGTCATCTACGACAACCCTTTCTTTCAGCGCAAAACCCAGCGACAGCGCGGATGTCAGATCGACTACCTCATCCAGACAAAATACAACACTCTATATGTCTGCGAAATCAAGTTTTCACGAAATCCGCTTGCCCCCAGTGTTGTCCATGAGGTGACCGAAAAGATCAGCCGCCTGCAGATTCCACGCAGCATGAGCTATCGTCCCGTGCTGATCTATTCAGGAGAACTATCCAGAGGACTGCTCGAGGATGAATTCTTCGCCGCAAAACTCGATCTTGGAACTGCCTTCTCAGGCTGACCCATGGGAAAGGAATGAGCTCAAAGATCGTGACGCCCAGGAAAACAATCGCCACAGCGCACAAATGGGTGTTCACGAGCCGAATCCGCCCCAATGCCTTTTCGTGGAGGTCGTCATCCGCCGCGGCGACTCGGATCAAGGAAGCAGTCGCCGAAATTCAGAGAGTTGCGCGAACCGACCCGGTAACCGCCGCAGAAGGCGCAGTCCGCCTCATCGAGCGACTCTCGCCTGCACTCGAACATGTTGACAGTTCGTCTGGCGCTCTGGGTAGCGCAGTCAACCGCGCCATCGAGAGCCTGGTTCCGGTTATCAGCTCGGCGAGTGTTTCGATTTCGGATCGCGAGAAATGGTTGGAACGGCTCTACGAGGCGCATGCCGCCGACCGGATACCTTATATAGAAACTCTGGCAGACTTTTGGGGAGAGTTGTGTGCGACTCGAGAGATTGCGAGCGCCTGGGCCGATCGAATGATCGGCATCACTCGCATGGCGCTGAGCCCGGATAAAACTTTGCGTGGACATTATCACGGCACGTCCGCCTGTCTGAGCGCCCTGCTGCGAGCGGGTCGCTATGAAGAGATCGAATCGGTACTGGCGCATACAGACTTCTGGCATTACAAATGCTACGCAGTGAAGGCTCTGGCGGCGCAACTCCGGCACGACGACGCCATTGCGCTGGCCGACTCGCTTCGCGGCCACTGGACTCCCGAGGGCGCTGTCAATCGCTTGTGCGAACGTATTCTGTTGGAGGCCGGCCGAGTCGGGGAAGCCTACCAGCGATTCGGCCTCATATCTCACACGCAGAGTACCTATCTCGCGACGTTTCGTGCCGTGGCGAAGGTTTACCCAAGCATCCCCCGTGAACGGATTCTCAGCGATCTGATTGAACTGTCGCCAGGTGACGAGGGAAAGTGGTTTACGGCGGCCAAGGAACTGAAGTTGTTCGATCTCGCATTGAAGCTGGCAGAAAGCTCGCCTTGCGATCCGAAGACACTGACCCGAGCCGCCCAAGCTCATTTTGATCGGGAGCCCAAATTCGCGGAGGGAGCAGGCCTCGCGGCCCTGCGCTGGCTCGTGCTCGACTTCGGCTACGAGATCACCAGCCTCGACGTCTGGGGCGCATACCACGCGACAATCAGAGCAGCTGAAATACTCGGTCATGTCGACAAAACAATAGCGAACATCCGCGAACTGGTACAAGGTGAGCGCCCCGACGGGTTTGTTCGTCAGATTCTGGGGCGCGAACTGGGCCTGTCATGAGTAGTCAATTGCGGCACGGCCCAATTACTCGCCGAGTCATCGAAGCGGTGCGACGGCACCTGCGAACGAAGGTGGTTGATTTCGCGGCCTTCCGCGCAGGCCAGGAACAGGCCCAGGACTTGCAGAACTCGATCACTCCCAAGGAACAGCTCGCTAAAACGCATCCCGCACATGCGGCCTACGTTTACGCGCAGAACCAGATGTCAGTTATGGGCGAGCAACTTCTTCAGATGCCCGAAATGAAGTCATTCGTGAAGCAAATCAGCCCGGCGGAGGACGAGTACGCGCCATCTTGGCCGCCGATGAGCCCCGTGTCGACCTCCTACTTCACGTGCTGGTCGATGTTCGATCTGGGAATCGGCGCCCGCCGCGAGACACTTGGCGACGTCATCATCGCCGTCGCCGCGGAATGTGGCACCCATGCCAACATGTTGGCTCTCATGCGGTCTCTCCAGGGTTCGAGGATGGGAATCTATCGCGTCGAGGAACCCGACGGAACGCGGGTCCAGCTAGAGGATCTTGCAACCGGTCGCGCATCCACTGCCATTTGCACTTCCGGCTACTCCGGCCGGACTGGTGAACTCTGGTACGCTCGCGTTCTGCCACCGCCTATACCTGGTGACACCGATCACGTGGTTTTCACGTCACCCTACGTGGTTATCGCCCCCGATTTGACCGGCTGGACAGCCTATCTGGATCGCGTGGCGTTAAAGACACCGGCGACTACCCGTGTAGAAGCACTCGAACAGCATTTCAAGTGGGGAACTAATCCACGGTATTGGATGGAGTTCGTATTCGAGGCCTATTCCCGTTGCGAGTTCGGAGCCATTTTCCTCCATGGACTTCCCGATGTGGCAGAGAGCCGACCTCATTCTCCGAGCTATCGGCCGCTTCTCATTCAAGATACTCCTTCCACCGGGAAATCAACCAGCCGGCCGCCTCCTGATACAAAGATCTCAGAAGCCTTTCTCGCCTTCGCCGAACCGCTTTTGGAAAAGGAGGGAGATCAGCCCACAGCGCAGGAGGTCGAGAAAGTCCTGCAACTCGCTTCGACGATTTGGAATGCAATGGTTCTGGACACGGTCCGTGGCAACAATGAATGGGTGACGAAGGTTCGAAATCAGATGGCGGGTCATCCGCCGCTCGAGGCCATGGTGGAGCAAATGTTGGCCCGCAAGCAAAGTCTGTTTCGCCATGACCTGCGGCTCGTCGGAGATATCAAAATCATTTGTAAGGAAGGCGAGTGGCGACTTCGTGTGGAAGCGAGGGATTCGACGACGTTGTAGAGGGCTATGCGGAGCAACTCAGCAGGCACGCGCCCAGCCCTCCTAGTGGCGCCTAGGGGCATGGGCCATGCACGATCGGATGCTGAGGCTACAACAGCTCGCGAGTCACCGAGAAGATTCAATGAAGAATTCATCGATCCTCAGAACACCGCAATCCGATCAATTCGCACCAAGGTCGATGAAAATAACCCAGGGCCTATGTCGTATTTTCATCACCGAAGTTGAGCGGTCCGCAGTGAAGCATCCAACAAAAACTTGCACATTTTTTTACACATAAGCTTCGGGTGGCCTAAAATATCGGTCGAATCAACCACTTAGGGCATCCCCCATGCGGACTCAAAATCCGCCGCCCTTAAAAGCGTGTCGGTTCGACTCCGACCTCGGGCACCACTGAAATCATCGGCTTATCTGCGCTCGCCGTTGTTGTGCGTTAGCGGGATAGACGCATCGGACTTTCAATGCGTAATTTTGCAGATTCCCGCGGCCGATGCACTTACACAGTCCTTACACATAAAGTCCGCTGCGGATGTGCCAGCACTTGGCCTCCGTTCGAAGTTTAATCCGAATTGGACGTGACTTTATTCCGGAATAGAGGAGCCTATAATCCGGATTGGACGAAGGTCAAATCCGGAATGGACGAGCGCGCAGAAGGAATAATTAAGCGATTTTCCGCGGCAAGTGTCACCTCCGCCCTGAAGGACACTCCTGCGGTCATGGTAATCGGCCCGCGCCAATGCGGTAAAACGACTTTGGCTCGCGAACTGATACATGGCGAGCGCCCGTATCTCACCCTGGACAATCAGACTACTCGTCTAGCCGCCCAAACCGATCCCACCGGAATGATCCGCGACTTGGACCGCGCGATCATTGACGAGGTACAACTCGCTCCTGATCTGCAGCTCAGGTTCTTGGCTCGTCGGCAGATCATGCGTTTCAGCGTGTGAGTCCCGTAGGCGCTCGCGTCGAGACCAATCTCGCGGACCAAGCTGGGTACGATGTGGGCATACTTTCGGGTGGAGAGATGTGGCGACCGGCGCGCTCGCCGTTGCCGTGAACTTAGTCGTTAGCCTGCATATGCGATCCGAACTATGAACACTGGGCCTACAGACGCAGAGCATCATAAGGACCGACAACGCCAGGAGTGGGATCGCGTCGCCGCGGGTTGGGAAAAGTTGTGGCGCACCATCGAAGACGGCGCGCAACACGTCAACGATCGCTTGGTCGACCTCGCGGGAGTCGCACCTGGCAAGCGCGTGTTGGACATCGCGACGGGCATCGGCGAACCCGCGTTGTCAGCTGCAAGCCGTGTCGGTTCTGCGGGCCGGGTTATCGCTACCGACATCTCAAAGCAGATGCTCGCTATCGCCCGGATCAGAGCCAGTACAGCGGGAGTGACGAATGTCGAGTTTCTCGAAGCCGATGCGGAACGGTTGGATTTCCCTGCCCACAGCTTCGATGCCATTCTTTGTCGCTGGGGAATAACGTCGCTGCCGGGTTATTCGAATCTGCTGCTCAGGATAAAGCGAATGCTGACACCCAATGGTTTGTTTGCCACTTCGGTCTGGGATGAAGCCTCACGACTTCCCTTCATCAGCATCGCCAGCACCATCGCACAGGAGATGTTTCAGTTACCGCCACCCCGACCGGAACCGCCCACCGAAATACCGGACGACACGTTGGAAAGCGTGATGATCCGCGCCGGGTTTGCCGATGTACGCGCTGAAAAGTTGACCGTCACCCTGGAGTTGGCGTCCGCCGAAGCCTTCACTCAATATCTCGTGGATGTTTCTCCGTTAGTCGCCGCTTTACTCTCCGATCAGCCACCCATGCGGCAGAAGGAATATCAGTACCAGCTGGCCCAGGAGTTTCGGCGTTACGCGGCGGCCGATGGGAGCTTTCGCGTTCACAATGTAACCATCTGTACGGTTGGACGGAAATGAGCACCTGCGTGCTTTTCATTCAGGGCGGGGGCAAAGGCGCGCACGCCGAAGACAAGTTTCTTGCAGACTCGTTGAAGCGCGCGCTCGGCCCAGACTACGACGTGCGCTACCCGCGAATGCCGGATGAATCCAATCCTGGCGTAGAACTTTGGGGGCAGGAGATCTCTTCGGAACTATCGAAGATCTCGGGGAAAGTGATCCTGGTGGCGCACTCAGTGGGCGGGTCCATTCTGTTGCAGTATCTGTCAGATGAGAAGTTTGGGGATTCCATCGGTGGCCTGTTCGTGCTTGCCGCCCCGATATGGGACGATAATCAATGGAACTTCGATGACCTCAAGCTACCGCGCAATATTGCCGAGAAGCTTGCGCTGATTCCGCGGATCTACTTCTACCATTGCCGCGATGACGAAATCGTCCCGTTCGCTCACCTGGCGCTTCACGCCGCACAAATCCCCCAGGCCATCACTCGCGCGATCAGCCACGGCGGACACCAGTTCGGCAACGACTTGGCACGTATCGCAATGGACATTCGCGGTGACGATGCAGGCTAACATTCATTTAAACCGATACCGCTTCACGGCGGCTGAAGCATGTCGTTAAACGTCTGCTTTCAGGACATCGGGCAGACTCGGCGAATTGCCGCTCCTGCCTAACGGCACTCCTTCCAAGCGCCGGCTGGACTGAATCCATGCGGACTCAAAATCCGCCGCCCTTAAAAGCGTGTCGGTTCGACTCCGACCTCGGGCACCATCTCTAAACAATTCTCGAGCGCCGCCGGCGCGCTGGCGCTCTACCCTTCTTCCGAAATTTCCGCAGGGAAATTTCTCTTCACGTCGAAGGCCGCTCTTGCTTGCGCCGTTGCGCCCAACTTCGGAGGCTGACAATCAGGATCGGCTTCCGGAAACACGCGACCCAATTTTTAATCAAACCTGAGTGTCTCGGAGGCCGCCGCCCAGCGACGTTGAATGGATTCGCACCTAGAATGGTACCTGAGCATGTTGTCAGCGGATTCAATTGTCCCGGCGGAAATGCGCCGCCCCCTCGAAGGGGACATTTCACTTGCCCAAGAACACTTGAAGAATCTGATGCTCCAGGTGGGCGAGGCGTCGGGCGGCGAGAAGGAGTCATTGATTCGACAGGTCAATAGCCTTGAAGAGCGCATTAGGCGGCGTCGCCAACACAGTCGCGCTGTCGGCGCGTGGAAAATCGGTACCGTCTACTACACGGAGTGCGCCGAGCAGGTGGTTGGCCTCCGACGAATTCATCGTGGAGCAACTAGATAGGACCGCGCCGTTTAGAGAGGTGTTCAGTTGCTCCATGCTAGAGGCTCGAGAAGCCGTGGGGCGTTGAATCAGTTGGGTTTGCTGCACCTGGCTAAGCGTTATTGGTGATGCTTTCGAAACAGCACGTCGAACGAGGGCGTCCAAGTCTTCCCGTTGTCTTTGGATAGCACAGCATACTCACGCACGGCCTTGTCCTGAGTCTCCCACGTGATGCGTTGCAAGACAGAACTACCATCCTCGAGATGCACCTCACCTTCCAACACCAGTGCACCGTTCTTGAACTGGCCGACGATGACCATGATGGAACCACGATTGGTAACCCATGTCTGTTGCCACTGTTTGCGCACAGGGTCATAGCTGAGGATGCTGTCGCCGACGAGCCCGTCGGTCTGCTCGTAGAGCTCGTGAATGGCGCAGCCCTCGGCGATGGGGTCGACATGGGCACGCGCGCCGGATGCTCCGTTCGGTGCATCCGTATCGAAGGTATCCCAATCGCCGATCCAAAAGTCCAGCTGATGGTATTGAGCCGCTGCCGCACAATTGGGGCGAGCAAGTGTCGCAGCGGAAGAGGCAGCAACTGCCCCATTCGACGCACCGACACACAATACCCCTAGTACCAGAAACCCTTTGTACATGGCTCAACTCCCGTTAGGACTGGGGCGTTTTCGTACGCCAAAATTTTGGTCGGTTCCGCCGCATCGCTTCTTTTTTGGAACACATCATGGCTGCGGTTGATCGTCCTCGTAAGCGCATCAAAGGACGAAAGACGGCCCGATTCGGACATCCGCTCACTCGGGCTCAACTCAAGACGCTTGGATCCGCTGCCGCGCGTTACCAGCCGGTGCATGGCGCATGGTTCCGGGCATTGCAGATGTGAACACAACCTCGGGCACCACTAAATCTCGGCTTTTCTGCGCTAGCCAGCGTTTGCGTGTGTCCGCGGAATATCCGCATCGGACTTTCGATTCCAAATTTGCGGGTTTCCTGCGGCCGGAACATTTACACGTGCGTGCCGGAGAACACCGGAGTTCCACCCATGATTTCCGAAGAAGCGCTGATGATGGATATGCTCATGTGGTCTGAGTCAACTGGGTAGCCGCCCCCTCCGCGACGGCACACGTACGGAGTAGGCAGCATGAAGCCTCCCCGGGGTAACGTTTTGACTACCTTCTGACTGCCGTTTCCGCCGTGCCAAAACAACTCAAGTGTGTCTCGCTGCGTGTTGTAAAAGAGAAAAGCTCGTTGGTTTTCGGCTCGCTTCCGGACTCTTGGCAACAGAGTTCTGTGAGCTTGCTTTCCCCGAAGCGCATGTTGATCGGTGCACTTGCAACCCTCGAGATCCTACCTCAGACAGATTTGCTGGAACAATCGAGGCGATGCACCGATATCATCGCGCAGAAGCTCCAGTGCGCACTCGCCAACCAGCCCGCCGTTCGCGAAATTCGCTGCGCGGTTGTTGCTCTGTTTGGATCGAATTCGCGGCCCTGGGATAAGCACGGACGCTCAGGCCACCCTGCACGAGACGCTTCGATTGCGACACTCTCACTCCTCCGGCAAACTCAGAACCTTGCCGTATTATGTTGATTCTGGGCTTCATACTGTTGGCGATGGTTGAGTAGTACTCTACGACGATTTCGTCGAATTCACGGAAGCGATCCTGATCGGCATGCCGAATTTTGCATCGTCGATCGCCTCTCGCGTCAGACGCTACATCCGGTCGGCAAGGGCCACAACTGATGCGCCATCGTGCTCCGCCGCGTGCGTTGCTATCGGGCGCTCTCACTCTGCTTCATAAAACTTTACACGCCACACAAAGACGGCCAACGATTGGGGCGCACAGTCTTCATAGAGTTCCACAACCCCGAAAGGACTGTCTATGAATACCTCCTCCGACCCCACGCCCTCTGCTCGCTTTCGCCTGCGTACGCTAGTGAACCGACAGACCGTGTTCGCATTCCTGGCGGGCGCCTCTCTGGTGGGCAGCATCGGCGCCGCGGCGGCGGCAGTGGCAGCGAATGGCTGGCATCACGGCATGATGATGTTGAACGGTACCGCAAGCCCTGCAGACGTGGCCAGTCACGTCGATCATTTCCTGAAGCACTTCTACGTCGAGATCGACGCCACGGAAGCGCAAAAGGCTAAAATCGGTCCCTTGGTGCAGCAGGCCGTCAGCGACCTCCACCCATTGCACGCGCAACTTCAAGCTGCACACGTTCAGGTCATCCAGGGACTGACACAGCCCATCGTCGATAGGGGCGCTCTGGAAGGCGCGCGCGAGTCTCATCTTCAGCTGGCAGATCAGGCGTCCAAACGCATCGTTCAACTCCTTGGCGACGTCAGCGACGTGCTCACGCCGGCGCAGCGCAACGCACTGGCCACTCACCTGGAGAAACTGCACGGAATGCCCAATCAATAAGACAGCTGGCAAAACTGGCTCGCGGCCCCTACTGTCACAGGTCAGATGATTGAACGCATTCTCCTAGTCGAAGACGACCCCCGCCTCGCCGAAATGCTCTGTGAGTACCTCGGTCAGGCGGGTTTTATCGTGACTGTCGCGCCCCTGGGCACCACGGCGCTAGAGCGGTTGAGCGGCGGTGACTATGACGCCGTCGTGCTAGATCTGATGTTGCCTGATATGGACGGTCTGGACGTCTGCCGGCAACTGCGCACCAAAGCTGACACACCGGTTTTGATGCTCACTGCACGGGGTGAACCAGTCGACCGCATCGTCGGTCTGGAGCTCGGCGCCGACGATTATCTGCCGAAGCCGTTTGAGCCGCGGGAATTGCTGGCACGATTGCGTGCCATTCTGCGGCGGCGTTCCCACAGAACGACGCCGGGTGAAAAGCCGCTGACGTTCGGCCGCCTGGAAATCGACATCGCTGCTCATATCGTGCGGCTCGACGGCGTACAGTGCGAGTTGACTGGTTATCAGTTCGATTTGCTCGTGACGCTGGCAAAGAACGCTGGCCGCGTATTGTCGCGCGAGGTTCTCCTCGACGCTGTAAAGGGCGAGCAGTTGGAATCATTTGACCGCTCGATTGACGTGCATGTGTCACGGATCCGGGCAGCCATCGAAGACAACCCGAAGAAGCCACGGCGCGTGATCACCGTGCGTGGATCGGGTTACGTGTTCGCCAAGGCGCAAGAATAGTGTTGCGCCTTTACCTGCGCTTCTATCTAGCCCTGCTCGCCAGCCTCGTCCTCTTTGGTGTCGCGACCGCGGTGATGTGGCGTCTCACCGGAAGCTCAATGGAGCAAGCGGGCACCACGGTTGGGCGGTTAGTCCAAAATGTCCTGCCACCGGCCCAGTCGCCAGCCGCCGTCCAGCAAGACGCGCTTCAAAGAATTGCTGCCGGGCTGGAGAGCGATGTGACTCTCTTTGCCCAGGACGGGAGCATCATTGCCGCGATAGGCCACCCGCTTCAGCCTCCCGGCGCGAAGCGATTCGGAACGATTGCCAAGCATTGGGACGGTATCGCCGTCTCGGTCATCCACCTCCAGGACAGCCGCTCTCTCGTGGCCCGGGTACCGCTGGGAAACGGGAGCACACGGCTGTTTTTCCACCTCATGTTGGTATTGCTGGTCGCGGCGATCGGCGTGGCTGCCTATCCGATAGCCCGGCAACTCACCCGCCGACTCGAACGCCTGCAACGCGGTGTTGAATCCCTCGGCGCGGGAGATCTGTCAGCGCGCGTCGCCGTGGAAGGCCGGGACGAAGTGGCACGCCTGGCCGAGAGCTTCAATCGCGCCGCAAGCCAGATTGAACAGCTGGTCCGGGCACACCAAGCACTCCTCGCGAACGCGTCGCACGAATTGCGCACTCCACTGGCCCGAATAAGGCTGGCAGTGGAACTGTTGAAAGGCTCAGCCGACGCAAAGAGCAACGCGGGCCTGGAACAGGACATCGCCGAGCTGGACTGGCTGGTCGATGAAATCCTGCTCGCCAGCAGGCTCACCGCGGTAAATGAGATCGAGATCACAGAGGAAATCGATCTTTTGGCACTCGCTGCCGAGGAATGCAGCCGCTACGACAACGTACACCTCGAGGGTACCCAAATCAGTATCCGCGGCGATCCTCGCTTGCTACGCCGCCTGCTGCGTAATCTGTTGGAAAACGCCAAGCGCCACGGTATTCCCCCGACGCAAGTGCGGGTGACTCGTGGGGAAGGCACCGCCGTTGTTACTGTGTGGGACAACGGTCCAGGTCCCTCGCAATCCGAATTCGAAAAGGTGTTCAAACCTTTCTATCGGAGCAGTAGCAGCCGCACTGGCTTTGGAACCGGATTGGGCCTGGCATTGGTGCGACAAATCGCGCAACGCCATGGAGGCGATGCAAGCTGCGTAATTGCCGACGATGGTAGAAGCCGCTTCACCGTCACACTGGCTCTGCCGTAACGTCTACGAGCCACGGACCTCGAGACAGGCCGCTCGTTCAGAGCGACCACCAGATCGTTGCTGCCCTGAAAGGTGATATCCGCACCGGCGCTGGCCAGCCGCCCTTCGTCGAACCACAGCTCATCCGGTCGATCCTAGACCATGAGGCGTACTTTTGTGCGACTGCCGCGATCATTCAACTCTGCGCAGTATCTGTCGCTGGCCGTGTTCACGCCGTTAATGGGGTTTCTGTTCCACTGTGCGGGCTGGCAGCACATTTTCACGGTCATGGGTGGGTTTGGCATCGCTCTGGCTCTGTTGTGGAAGCTGGAGTATCAGTCGCCGGATCGAGACCCGCGCCTGTCTCGCGAAGAGTTCGACGACATCACGGCTCGCGGCGCGCTCACGGAACTGGCTAGCACAGCGTCTGCCGTTGGCGGCGAAGCGACGGCTCCTGCTGGAACGACGATCCGCCGCCTGCTTTCGAACCGGATGCTGATCGGGATCTTCTTTGCACAATACTGCGTCGCATCCTTGTCGACCTTCTTCATCTCCTGGTTTCCGAGCTATCTGGTCGAGGCACGTCACTTCACGATGCTGCAGGCGGGGTTTGTCGCGGCACTTCCTGCGATTTGCGGATGCCTCGGCGGCATATCGACTGGCTTCTTCTCCGATTGGCTTCTGCGGCGCACCGGATCGCTAACGATTGCCCGCAAGTTGCCTGTCACAATCGGCCTCGGCCTGAGCGCCACCATCGTCCTTTGCAATTACACCGCAGTAAACGCGCTCGTCGTCGTCGTCATGTGCGCCGCATTTTTCGGCAAAGGCTTTGGTGCGCTGGGCTGGACTGTGATTGCCGACACCGCGCCGAAGGAGGCCATCGGCGTCACCGGGGCCCTTTTCAACGCAGCAGGCAGCGTGGGGGGCATCATCACCCCGATAGCGATCGGCGCGATCATCACTCGTACCGGATCCTATGATGGGGCCCTGCTCTATGTTGGCCTACATGTCCTGGCGGCCGTTGCTGCCTACTGGCTGCTGGTCGGGCGAATCGAACGCTATGTTCTCGAGGTGAATCCAACAGTAGTTGGAACCGAGGGAGTAGCGGGTAGTCTGCTTGGTCGAGTTGAAAACCGGTAGCGCTTTTAACTCGCACCGGTTAGATATCTGAAAAGAGGATATCGGCAGATTGAGCGCGCATCGCGAGCTTTTCTTGTTGAATTGGCTGCGGTTCCAGCGACCTGTCAGATTTTGGAAGGATGGCGGATTGATAATCCGCTGTGAGGAGTTTATTTGCGATGGGGTGACGTTCGTGGCGGTTGTTGACAAAGACCGCTTTGATTGACGGCGAACGTTCAACCATCGGTCCCCGGGCGACTAGTGCGCTGACAGCCAGCGGGTCGCTTCCGCGTCCCCGTGAGCCGCCGACATCTGCATCAGCTTGCGGGCCAGAGCCTGGTCCGCTTTTACACCCAAGCCCGCCTCATAGAGATGTCCCAGATGGAATTCGGCGCGCGAATATCCTGAGTCAGCAGACATCTGGTACCAACGGGCGGCTTCGCCGAAATCCTGCCGCACGCCAAGGCCGTTCTCGTACAAGTATCCGATGTTATTTTGCGCGGTCTCGTCATTCTGGTCGGCGGCTTTCTTGTACCACTGCATGCCTTGCGCGTAGTCCACCGGCTGAACGTGGACAAACAGCCAGCCCAGTTGACCTTGACCCGTGGAGTCCCCCGTGGCCGCGCTTTTTGCGTACCAATACCTGGCTCGTTCGGCATCCAGAGTAGTTCCTAGACCATTGAGATAGAGCCATGCAAGCTGGTTCATGGCCAAGGGTACGCCGTGTTCCGCCCCTCTTTCGAGCCAACGTTTTGCCTCCTCAATATTCCTCTCAACTCCGATTCCGAAAAAGTAGCTGTTGCCGAGGTTTGCTTCCGCAAAAGGATTTCCGAGAACAGCAGCGTTCCGAAACCACTTGAACGATTCCGCGTCGTTCTGACCGACGCCCAGACCGGACGCATACAACTCGCCAATTCGATTGAAGGCTGAGGACTTTACCCTGGGATCCTTGTCGTTCGAAGCATTCTGGTACTGCCGCATCGCTCTGGCGTACTCTCGTGTTGATACAGCAATGTCACCCTCCGCTATCGCACCGTTCGGAGCCTTATCGTGAGCAAGGAGCCTATTGTGGCTAACCGTGCCCTCCGTTGCGGACGCACTTATCGAGTCGAGGATCAACACCGCCCAGAGAAGCGCGTATCCCGCCAGAGTCGCCACTTTCGATGTTTTCAAACTTCATCCCTCGCCTACGCTCGTGTTTGAGCCACGGTGTCGCTCAAGAACACATAATAGCTGTCGAATTCGATACCCCGATAGGGTGTGCGTCCCTTGTAGGAGAGCCGAAACGCGTTTAAAGCGGCATCGACGACCTTCGCACTCGGATGAAATCACATTACGTAAAACGCGGACGCGTGGGCAACGTGTGCGAGACGAAAGTCGGAAATTCCACCGCCCATTGCGTGCTAGAGGGCGAGCGGTATCTGCCTAAAACGCGCCAAGCAGGCTTTTGCCTTCGGGGGTCGGCAACGCCAATATACTGCTTGCCGTTCCGTGTACAAATGGTTGAGGCTGCGTGCAGCGCGGTTTCAAGAGGGCTGCAGATGATCTTGATCGGCCAATTTGACTCTCCGTTCGTGCGCCGGGTGGCCATCGCCTTGCAGCTCTATGACCTGAAGTATGAGCACCGTCCCTGGTCGACGTTCGGTGATGCGGAACTGATCGCGCCGTACAATCCTCTGCGGCGAGTTCCCATCCTGGTGTTGAGCGAGACGGAGTCGCTGATTGAAAGCGCCGCCATCCTCGATTACCTCGACGAGTTGGCCGGCCCTGGAAAGGCGCTCATCGCCGAATCGGGTCCGGCGCGTCGGCAGGCATTGAAGATCTGTGCGTTGGCGACGGGGCTCAATGACAAGGCGGTGAGCTTGTTCTACGAGCGCGCTCTGCACGAAAAGACATCGCCTGCCTGGATCCAGCGCTGTGAAACCCAGATACTCGGTGTTTTGAATGTGTTGGACGCCGACCGGCGTGCTCGGACCACTCCCTACTGGTTCGGCGATGCCATTGGCCACGCCGACATTGCGGTCGCCTGCGCAATGCGCTACCTCGGCGAAGCCCACCCTGGGCTGGTATCTCAGGGCGGCTGGCCGGCACTGGCTGCGCACGCGCACCGATGCGAGGCACTGGAGGCTTTCAAGGCGATATTTCAGGCTTTTTTGCCCCCCGCGTGACTGGCCCTCGAGTGCGGCGCGTTAATCTGCAACAAAATGTGTCAGATACCACGTCGGGACGTTGAGAGAGTCACGACGCGACTCGCACAAATGCTCCGACATACGGCGGCGACCAGAAGTCTCTATTTTCGGTGGCGGCTTCAGAACGAAGTCGTTGCGTCAGCGTGTCGAGATCGCCCAACGGCTCCAGCGAGATTCCGAGTTTCCCGGCCGCTGGAGCGAGGCTGCGTAGGGTATTCGCGAGCCAGGAATATCCGGCGAAGTCAGGACCGCCACCAACAACAAACTCACCCATCAATTCAGGCACACCCAGCCCCGCCTTCACATACGTGTGCAGTAGCTCGCCGCCCATGTTGACGCGCACTTCAGACGCTGCAAAAGTACGATAGATGGTCACGGCAACTTTGCCAAGCAATGAATCGCCATATGTTGCTCGCGCCGCTGCAACATTCATTTCCATTTCCTGAAACGCCACGATCCCTTTGGGGCGCACCCGCGCAGCGATTTGCGCAAGCGCTGTAACTGGATCCGCAAAGTACAGGAGTATGAGGCGACCCACCGCGGCATCGAAGGGTCCGGGCAATACAATGCTACGGATGTCTCCCTGAATAAACTCAACGTTTCGAAGTTTCATCTGCTGCGCACGTTTTCTCGCCTTCTCCAAGGCGCCGCCGTCCATGTCAACGCCGACGACCTTTCCGTCTTGGCCGACGAGATCGGCCACTAGGAAGGCTACGTCGCCAACGCCACTACCGACATCCAAAACCTTCATTCCAGGCGCTATCCCGGCCTTCTTGAAGAACCGCTCCGTCAGGGGTCGAAGGAAACTGGCCTGTTCCGTGAGCCGTGCATGTTCATCATCCGATCGGCCCAGCGCATATGTTGGATCCGACATGACTTCCCCCGTTTGAGACAGGATCAGAGCCACTGCTATCGGCAGCTTTGCGTGCGAGGCTCGTGGGACGACATTGTATAGGAACCGTTCACAATCAAGACAGCGTGCATGACCAGCAGCGTCTTGCCGCCCTTTTTCCTCTTCACCCACCACCACCGCTTGAACAGGAGCTCTATCCCAACGCCCAGCGTCGTACCGCTCCATGACCTGTGACGTCAGCCAGGCCGTCGAGACTGGGATCTACGATTGTGAGGCGTACTTTTGTGCGACTGACGCATCATGCCAAAGGTCATCAAACCAACTTTCTTTTCGAGTAGATCTGTTGTTCGGTAAATCTCGACTTCTTCATCGGTCCTGGTAACACTTATCTGTCGGTCGGAACCTCGTTCGATAGATAACACCAACAACGCTCGGACGTTGGACGGATATTTAAAAAAAACCTGCCCCGTCCTGCTGAAGCGCGCCACAACCGATAGTTAGTTCTTCTAAGAACTTTGGGAGTATTTGGCTCCCCATAGTACGCCGCCTTCGTGTCCCCACGATTTTGGAATAATATTGGAGCATCACCGGTCCGTTGCGGCGCGCACAGTTATGGATGTACGTGAATACGTTGTTACAGCTCGGCTACCTCTACAGACGTTTTGGTTTGATGATGCGTGCAGGTATGTCTTGGATACATCAGCCATTGAGAGCCTGTTGGCGTGCCTGCCGGAGGTCTTGCCGAAACTGGATTCGCACTTATCACGTATCGCTGCAGGATTTGAAGACCCGCCAGATAAGCTAGCTGACTTTCTCAAAGAGAGAAATCGATCGAGAGCTTGGAAACTCCACAAGTGCATCTCCATCACTGCACTTGTGAGTGTAGACGTCGAAACGCTAAGGGCTGACAACAATGGCATGGAATTCGACGCAGACACAGTGATGTCCATTGCTGCACTTTTCTTGGCGGGAGCCATTGAGAAGCTCCTGTTGATTTCCGAGATAGCCTACCCGGGCGGCGTGGATGCGCTTGCCGGAACGACCATCGTTAACGATCGAATTGCGCAACCCATAAAGGAGAAAGGAGCCTTTCGCACATTGCACTACCCGGAGCCAGAGGATTCGTGCTGGCCTCCAGTGTCACACATTGGGCTTTCGGCTGTGGTCGACTGGCTCGGCAGAACCGGCTTCTTATCCGGAGGTCTTGCCATCACGCGTATTCAGCGAGTGCTTGCGGCGTACACGCATGTAATCGGCTTGACGTCTCAACGCGAAGGGGAGGTGCTCTTCCGTGCGATGCAAGGGCTGGAGGCGTTTTACTGCGAGGGGACAGGCGATCTTAGAAAGCAACTTGCAGAAAAGGTTGAGCTTTGGTTAGGACCCTGGAAGAAAAAGAAGAACATTGTGGGTCACCTGTACGACCTGCGCTCCAAGTTCGTTCACGGGTCGGCGCACCTCGAATACTGGAACAATTACGACGATGTATGGGAGGAGAATGAAAAAGGAATGACGGACTTCTCAGCCGCGGTGATTTTTGCTGTTCGACTTCTCATCGCATCGTTGCAACGATGCGTGCAAGACGGAGTCACCGATTTTCGCTGGCGGTATGCAATCGAAACACTCGGTTAGGTAAGACTGCCCGAAGCTTTGGCACTTCCCCGCGAGTAGCCGCTCGGTAGATTTCCAGTAGACGTCCAGATGGGACCGTCTACCGTCGATTCATCCGCGAACAGAGGCAATGGTTTTCTTTGGACGGCGGCTTGCTGAAGGAGCAATACCGCCTCGCACGGGCCTGCGGCCGGTACTCTTCGCTTTGGCTCGGACTGGCCGCGCGGTAGTGCGAGTCCGTACCGCGCCATACCTCACCTGACACCGTTCGCAGAAGAAGCTGCGTCGATCCGTTGTTCCCAGGTATTGCGTCGAGAATGGCACCTGGCATCGGGGGCATGTCTTTTTGTTGTGCGCGAGCCAATGCTTCCTGAGCACGAACGCCTTCTTCCATTCCAGGAATTCGAAGCTGTACCGGCGCGCCTGCTCGATGAGCTCGTCCAGCTTTCGCGGCGGAATCTTTCCGATCCGCGATAGCGGGTGCACCCGAATCCGGAACAGCACTTCGTTCTTGATGATGTTGCCGACTCCGGCAAACACGTTTTGGTCCAGTAGAGAATCGCAGACGAGCGTTTCCGGCATGGCTTTGAGCTTGCGACGGGCCAAAGCCGGATCCCACGCATCCGACATGACATCCACCCGCCAGTCATATTCGTTATCGAGGCTACCCTCGATGTAGCGAACAGCGCAGCTGTAGAAGTTCAGCTCCCGCCCGCGCGCGAACGACAGGGCAAGTCGTGGCGGCCGATCCTTTCGCGCGTTGACGCAGTAACTGCCGAACATGAGGAAGTGAATCCGGACGGCAAAGCCGTCCAGCTCAATCAGGAAGTGTTTGCCCCAGGTTCGCAGCGCGACAACGCGGCGCCCGACCAGTCGCGCCTTATCGATCTTCGAATTGCCTTCCGCGCTCCGTATGCGCTTGCCGGCGAACGACTGCGTGAGCTCACGCAGGATGACGAGTGAGGGACCTTCTGGCACGCCAAGGGCTGTAGCAAATCCCGGCCCTGCCTCAGGCAACGGCTGCGCTCATGATAACGCCGCCCCCAACGGTAGTCCGCGATTTGCCCTGTTTCTGCAGCCGAATACGAGTGCGCGTCAGGTGGTCCACGGCGCCTGGATGAAAGTAAGCCGATGTTGGCTAAGGGTGTCATCACTTCGGCTTTTTGAACCGAAACAGAAATTGATCGGTGTGACCGCGTACTGACGGATCGAATACGTTCTTGGTGTGGTCATCGCTCTTGTTGGCGAGAATCGAGCTCTCGGCGTCCAGCTTGAACCCCGCGGCGAGCGCATCGGCCTTGACTCGTGCCGGATCGATTCGGTGCAGTGTTTCGGTGGCACCGATTCCTGAGCCTGCAGCCGCCACGTGATCGAGCACGACATACACTCCGCCCGGCTTCAGAGCGGTGAAGACCGCCTTGTTGAATGCAGGGACGTCTGCCGGGCCCATGAACTTGTCGTAGAGGTCATGGTAGTTCTGACGAATGAAAACCGCATCGAGGCCAGTTGGTAAGGGAGATGCGATCGGGTCGGAGCTGACGATGACGTTCGGTGACTTAGCTGCCAACGCCTTCAGCATGCTCAATCCTTCTGGATGGGCCTTGGCGATTTCGGCCGTCTCAACGGCATAAACCCGCCCCGAGGGGCCAACGGCCTCAGCTAATGATGCTGTAAGTCGCCCGGCGATGACATCAGCGATTTTGTCACCCTTTTTCACGCCGATGAATGCGATGACTTCCGGTGCTTTCCAGGCAGGATCGACCGCCGGTGCGGCGGGCTGGGACGACTCCGCTAACGCCGTTGTGGCGGCACTCATCGAAAAAGCCAGCATCAGAGCGACTGCGAGTTTTTGCATGATACCTCTCCTGGTAAGCATCGGTAGCCGAGCAACATTCATATCATCGCGACTCGAATGAGGAAGATTCGCATATCTGGCGCCACTTCGCGATATCGGTATTACATACCAACCGAATCGATGAATGCCCGCAGCGGAGGAGCCATCTGCCGCTGCGCCGGATAGTAGCCCGGAAACGGCGCCGACCAAGGCTCGAGCAACGGCACCCGCCGGCCCGTAGCGACAGGAAGGGACCTCGCCTCTTCTTACGATGCGGGCGACGCCGCTTCCGGAGCACGGAGGACCCCGACAGCGATAGCCAACCACACAGGAATTGCGAAGAGTAACCACGGCAGATTTTGCTGGGCTACACCGGGCAGGAAATGGAGTATTAAGGCAACTAACGTAGCCCCGATCTGAAAAGCAACCAGCATTCGGGCGAGTCGGCTGGCCGCCGCACCTGTGCGGTTCCTCCATACCGAAGCCAGTAGTAGGAATGCGAAAGGATTAAAGATCAGCAAGTTTGCATTGTTCCATGCGGCATAGTGCGTTGTGAGTGTCCAAAGCGCGAGCAGGATCGTTCCGAGTAATCCGGCCAACGTGAGATAGATGACCCCGAGCGAGGCAGAGAAAGTTGGAAATCGGGGCCTCGACACGAGCATAACAACAGCGAGCACCAGGCCGACACCCCCTAGGCGCCACGAGAGATTCGGCGAAGATTGACCGGGCGGTTGCAGGCGGTTGGGTGAGATTTCGCGCTCTTCGACGACCAGCGGCTCGGCACCTCCGTGCCCATCTGGGATAGACACGCCGCGGATCTCGCGTGCGAGCACCATCGGCAGGAAGCTTTCTTGCCACTCGTTCAACGGGCGGTCCGTAGATGGACCCATCCCCAGGTCCATGGGAAGCATCATCAAGGGCTCAGGGGCCATCAGGCGATCGATCTGCTGACGGTAGGTCAGCGGTGCCGGTCGCGCAGCCAGCGCCGGCTCCAGCACACCTCCCAACACCGAATTCAATACATCTCGAATTTTAGTTGAACAGTTGCTGGTCAGGTAGTCGTATTCGTACTTCAGATTCTCTGGTTGCAGGTTCCAGATCAGGAAGGAACGCAGCTTTCCCGCCTGTTCTGCGGACAATGCGAGTCGCTGTTCGAGGACCGATCGACCCGCATCAATGTAGTCTTGCTGATTGACGTCGCTATGCTCGGCGTCAATCATGTAACGCATGTGGCCGCGCGCAAAGTTCAGGAGGAAAGCGCGGTCTTCAAAGTCGAAGACGCCATAGTTGAAGTCTCCCGATTCACCGGAAACGCGGTCCCGAATCCGGATGGCATTGTGACCGAATCGCTCCCAATACACCTGTCCGGGCCCGTAAGTAACCAGCGATACTCGTAAGTCTTCCGCCGGAGCCGTGAGCACGCCAGCGCGCGCGGAGACACCGCCGAGACAGAACAGCGCGATGAGCGCACAGATTTCGCTGCTTCTCACTGGGGACAGCTTGATCCGCGAGATTCGGCTCGAGCAAAAAATGGAACTCAGTTTCCCATCTCCCCTGTTTTCACCGACCCGTCACGCCTGCGGGCAGCGATGCAGGCTCCGTGGCGATGCCGACAACGCAATCGAGCCTTCGGTCCTTCTGCGCGTCCGACGTTGTGTTGATGTCGGTTTGCCTTGATAAATTCGCAGGCACTTCGAATATTCCCAGTTGGCTTCGACGACGCGAATCCCTTCTATTGCACAGGACGTGACTACCGATCTGACAACCATGCTTTTCCGTATCACAGTGTTGCGCAGGTAGAGATTCACAGACGAGAGTTTTGAGCTCATTGCCAAATGTTACCAGAGCCCGCCGATCAATGGCGTAGCCAAGAATCCGAAGGCATCAAAGTGTCAGCACTTCGCCGTGGGAAAACCGAGGAGGAAATCGTCGATCGAGACACCGGCATTGATGTAGTCGAGCAGGGTTTGCACGGGCACGGGCGTGCCGGCGAATACTGGAGTCCCACCCATGATGTCCGAAGAAGTGCGGTCGACGGATTGTCGGTTCGACTCCGACCTCGGGGGCCACCGTTTTCCCTGTGGTGGGGACAGCCCGTTGGTGCACCTCACGCTGGCTAGCTAATCAGCACAATGATGAGCCCTCGAACCAACCGCCTCGCACTCCGGCGAAGGACTACTTCGCCGTGGTACAAGCCTCATTGGAGATGGCACTTCCCCCGCCGCCGCCTGTTGCAGTGACGACATAGCAAAACGTCGTTCGGCTGGTGGCGCTGGCATCGCGATACGACGTAGTTGAGTTTATTGTCGCCAGCGGCGTCGAGGGATACGTACCACCGCTCGTCCGACGATAGATGCTGTTCTGTGTAATCCCTGGTGTAATCGACTGAACCCACTGGAGGTTGATCGTTCCCGGTTTTGTCGCCTTCGCGGTGAGACTCGTAGGGGGAGCCGGCGGGGTCGGTGCGGCCCCCTGTGGCGTTGCGCTCGCCTCAACGGAGTCGGCACTCTCTCCGCCAGCATTGGGGTTGCCACTGAAGGCGGCCGAAATCGCATAGAAGTAAGGGGTGCCGTTAGTCAGACCGGTGTCGAGATAACTGGTTCCAGTCGGACAGGCAACATTCACGTACGGCCCATGGCTGACGTTGGCGCGTTTAACATGGTAGCTGGTCGCTCCGACTGAAGCGGGCCAGGACAGTGAGACTTGGGAATCACCCGCTGCTGTCTGAAGGCTCGTCGGCGGGGTGAGATTCACCAACAGTGTCGTCGATGCCGTATGTGTAAGTGTTCCACTCGTGCCTGTAATGGTGAGCGAGACGGCCCACGGGATCGTGCTGGTGGTGGTCATCATCGTGAGGGTGGAGGAGCCGGAACCGCTGATAGACGCGGGGCTGAAGCCGCCGCTACCTACGCCGGTTGGAAACCCGGATTCGCTACCAACACTGAGACTTACCGAACCAGTGAAACCGCTTTGCGGGGTGACGGTGACGGTGTACGCCGCCGTCCCGCCCGGGACAACCTGTTGCGCGGACGGGCCTACGGTTATCGAGAAGTCGGGACTGGTAGGCGTCACGGTAATTTGACGCGTGGGCGGGCTTGGATCCGAATTGCCACTTGCG